>JAESGH010000066.1_pt1 | contig 385949 bp, 409 predicted proteins | sample 9269641 | NCBI WGS metagenome assembly JAESGH01 (sample SAMN14515345, study PRJNA621665) | algae metagenome | isolation source: Phormidium tanganyikae FI6-MK23 and co-occurring heterotrophs from granitic... | place: USA: Fort Irwin, California | collected 1998-05-24
CCGCTGGCCCCCGCGCGCCCCCACGCCCACATCATCCGGGATTCGTTCGCTCTTCGAGCGTTGAGGCAGGTCCCGATGATCGCGTTCGAACGGTGAGAGGGAAGCAGGCCGTTCCTCGAGCCCGCATGCGTACACGAGGGCGGCTGATCAGCGACGAGAAGAACGTCGAACGGTGCTTCACGGCTCTTGCGACAGCCAGGAGGCGGGGATACTTTGGAGGCACCTTTGGGACAGAGGACACTGACGGTGATAGGTAGAGAGAACCATCTGGCGCTCTGTATCGCCTTGCTCGAATCTGGCTCGAGTGTGGATATCGTCGGCAGCCGGGGGAGCGGACGATCCGCGATGCTCAATGAGCTCCGACAGCGGTTGGAACGGCGAGGCTGGAGCATCGTGAGCGTTCAGGGCGTTGCATCGTTGCGCAACCACCCGGTCCTTCCCTTGAGGCTCGCCGGGGCGACAGCGGGTACAGAGTCCGCGGTCCCGCTCATCGAGCGCACCGCCCGTGCTCTGCGCGACATGCTGCCCGGAGCGAAGTCGGCGATACTCATCGACGACTGGGATGACCTGGATGAGACGACCTGGGGCCTCATCGAGACGACTCGACGCTCCTCGGGCGTTCCGATCGTCCTCTCACGTCTCGCCGGCCTTCAGGTGCGACACACTCCGACAGGACTCAACGCGACGACAGCCGAGCCGTCCTTCGTCGTCGACACCGGGCCGCTGACGTACTTCGAGCTCGAATCGATCCTTCAGCAGCACCTGGGGGCTCCGGTCAGTGCCGCGGCCGCAAGTCGCATCTTCGAACGATCCGGCGGCATCATCGGACTCGCGCTCAGCATGGTCGACGCGGCGGTGCATGAGCGCCGTATCCACCGGGAGAACGAGGTCTGGGTCACGAATCGAGAGATGTGGAGTCCCACCCTGCGAGGGGTGGTCGAGACGCACCTCGAGCCGCTGTCACTCGTGGAGCGGGAAGCGCTCGAAGTGCTCGCGCTGGTGGGAGTCGTCGAACTGCGCACCGCGAAGGACCTCATCGATACGGCGGTGATCGAGCAGCTCGAAGCGTTCGGAATGATCCAACTCCAGACGGTGAACGCCCGGCAACTGGTGACCGTCATGCCCCCGCTCATCGTCGACATGTTTCATCATTCGCCGCTGGCCGCGCGACGAGAGCGCTTGACCGAACGCATCGCCCAGCGGTTGGGCATGACCGACCTTTTTCATCGGCTGGCTCCCGCCCCATCGTCGGCAGCGCTCAACGTCTCCGCGTCGGAGGCTGTGTCCGTACGGATGTTGAAGGAACACAACCGCTCTCGGCGTTTCGTGGCCGAAGCCGAATGGCAGCGCGACAAGAGCGCAGCCACCGCGCTGCCATTATTGGGCACCATGCTCGCGGACCTTGCCTCGCGACGGGAGTTCGAAAAGGTCCTCGCGGAGACGCCTATCGAACACGACGACGAGTTCACGAGAGTCGAGTACGCAGTCGCACTCGCGGCATGGCGGATCTATATGGACGACGACGTGGCGGGGGCTTTGGAGGATCTTCGTCAGGCAGAGGTCGACAACCCCCGGTACGGGCGCGGCGCGTCGGGATGGGCGGCGATCATCTCGACCTACTTCCGCGCAACGCCGCCGGAGTTCGCCGATCAACTGGAAGTGCTCGACGATCTTCCTGGGTCGGTGAAGACTCAGCTCTGGGGATCGCAGATGATCGTACTCCTGGCGCTGGGGCGCTTCAGCGATGCGCGTCGCGCCTACGATTCGATCCGGAGAACCGACAAGGCTGCCATCGGTTCGCTGCCGAACATCCTGCACACCCTTCTCCTGCTCGGCGAGGGCGACCATGCGGCAGCCCTCGCCTGGGCTCGCAGCAACTTCGACGAAGCTCAGGGGTCGTTCGATGCTGAGGCAGCGCGAGGGTACGCGTACGGTGCCGCACTGTGCCTGACGCTGCAGGGCGACTACGCGGCAGCGGAACAGTTCCTCACCACGGTCCTCAGTGTCGGCGAGCTTCCCCGATTTCCGCTGGGGAGTCAGCTGGGCATCCTCACTCTGCGGACTATCGGGGCGCTCCGATCCGGAAGGCTGCAGGCCGCGGAACGATACGCACGCGCGGCTGACGAGCTCCCCGTGCCGGACGGCCCGTTTCCTGGACAGTCCCGCGCCTGGTCGGCTGCTCTGAACGAGCTCGCGGGTGGCAAGAGTCTCCAGGACTGCTCGGACGAGCTATGGACCGACTCGCTGACGCTTTGGGCGAGGGGCGCCCGGTTCGGCGGAGCATTGGGCATGCTGTTCTCGCTCGAGATGCATATGACCACGGAAAGGCTCGCGGCCGCGAACCTGTACGTGGGCGAGATCGACGGAACGTTCTTCCCGACGTTCCTGCAGTACCTGAATGCCCGTCACCACGACGACGCGGATGCTCTTGTGGAGATAGCCCCGGACTTACGGGCGACGGGTCAACCCGGTCTCGCCGTGCGCGCGCTCACGGAGGCAGCTGACCTCTATCGCGCCCGCGGCGATGGGGTCACGGCCGAACGCGCAGAACAGTCGCTCCGGCGTCTCCGTGACGCCCTGTCAGAGATGGAGTACGACACGAATCGGTTCGCCATCAACCCTCAGCTGACGGCTCGTGAGCTGGAGATCGCCCAGTTCGTGTCGGCGGGAATGACGAATCAGCAGATCGCCACGCGCCTGGTGCTCAGCGTGAGGACGGTCGAAAGCCATCTGCTCAGGATGTCGCGCAAGCTCGGGGTCAGCACCCGGCGAGACATCGCTGCCAAGATCGAGCAGCTCTCCAACGAGTGACGCGTCCGCGGTGCTCGCGCCCGTCGATCTGGTTCAGTCGACGCCGATCAGTCGAAGACGGGACTCAGGAAGCGGCGCTCGTAGCGGCGGATGCACTGCGTCCGCCGCGCCAGGTCGAACGCCTCGATGCACTCGGGATCCGTCTTCGACGCCGTCCGGTAGACCTCGTACTCGGCGAGCGAGGGGAACGAGAACAGGGCGAACGCCTCATCGCTGTCGCCCTCGCTCGGCAGGAAGTAGCCGTGGTGCGTTCCACCGTGCTTCGCCACCAGTCGGATCCAGGTGCGGCCGTATTCGGTGAAGTCGTCGAGCTTGTCGGGGTCGATCTCATAGCGGAGGTGAACGGTGATCATCCAATCATCCTGTCATCCTGTCAGCTCGACCCATCGCGTCAGTCCTCCGCCGCGTCGATGAGTTCGAGCAGCTTCCGCAGCTCATCCCGGATCTCGGTGTGGTCGTACTGTCCTGCGCGGCTCTCCGCCGAGATGACACCCGAGCGGTGCACCGTGCGGAAGTCGCCGATGGGGAAGCTGTAGGCCTGCTTCGTCTCCGGGTTCTCGCTCTTGTCGATGCCGAGATGCCAGTGCGAGTACTCCGTCCATCCGTTCTTCTCGATGAAGCGGTTCTCCTGTTCGGTACTCGGCGCAGCCTCCGACCAGGCGTCGCGCTCGTCTCGGACGATCTTGCCGTCGCGGACGAGGGAGCGCGCCTGCTTCAGGGCGGGCCGGTTCAGTTCGATAGCCATGCCGACACGGTAGAACGGACGAGAACGTCGCCGAAACCCCTTGACGCCGTCTCCCGCCATGGCTGCGGCGCTGCTAGTCACTCGACCGAGGGATGCGGACGCCTCCCTCGCGCAGCCGGGCTTCGACGAGCGCGAGAAGCCGCTCGGCGGCAGTTCCCTCGTCGGACCCGAAGTCTCGCACGAGCTGGTATCGCGCGGTGGTATCGGTGCGTGCCTGCATCCCGGTGACGATGCGAAGGTGCTCCGGATTCGCGAGGTAGTGGTCCGCCATGGCGGTGGCGACCTCCGCGATCCGTGGATCATCCGGAGCCCATGTGGCCGATTCCGCACCCAGTCTGCTCAGGGCGACGAACTCCGGGTCCAGGAGCGCCTGCTCGATCGCGGCGAGATGGTCGTCGAAACGCTCGGGCACGAGGGCTCTCGCGAGGACGAGCCCTTCCCGTGACGATTCGATCTCCTCGTGGCTGAAGCCGTGCGCCGGCATCCGATCGAGAAGAGCCACCGCACGTTCCGGGAGGAGCGCGCGGTTCCCGTCGGCGAGGCGGCGCAGCGTGCCGCGCCGCTCGATCAGCTCCTCGATCTTCGCCGTGAGCTCCCGCTCGACCCCCTCGATGGCCCCGGCGAAGGCCGCATCGTCGGCGTCGAGCAGTGGGGCGATCTCTGCCAGCGGCACTCCGGCAGCCGCCAGCGTCCGCACCCGCACGAGGCGCAGGAGGTCGTCGGCGTCGTATCGGCGATACCCGGAGGTATCGCGGTGCGGCTCCGGGACCAGACCGAGCTTGTGATAGTGACGCACCGTCTTGATCGTCACTCCGACGTACGCGGCGGCCTGGCTGATCGTGACTCCCGTGCTCATCCCTCCAGCTTCCCGGCACGAGGCCCTGGACGGTCGCATCCACGCCGTCCAGGGCCGCCCCACTCGGCCGCTCAGGCGGCCGGAGTCGTCGACCGGCCGCCGCGGAACACCTCGTCGACGAGACGCTGCGTACCCTGCTGGAAGGGAATCGCGAGAGAGAGCGTCGCGTCGTCGACGTAGTTGAGCGTCGCCGTCATCGTCGTGCGCCCATCAGGTGTGGCGTACATGAGCGCCGCGTGTCCGCCCGCGCCGCCGTTGTGCGTGAGCACGGTCCCGCGCTCGCCGAGGTCCTGCACGAAGAGGCCCAGGCCGTAGCCCATGCCGGGAATCGGCGTCTCGCGGGTCGTGCACATCTCGTCCCGCAGCTCAGCGGGCAGGAGCGTGTCCGTCGCGATCGCCGAGATGAAGGTCTGCAGATCCTTCGACGTCGAGACCATGTCGCCGCCGCTGGAGATCCACGACGGGTTGACCTCGGTGACGTCGACGGTCTGCTCCTCGGCACCCTCGCCGAAGCGGTAGTACGCGTGCGCGTGCGGCTCGGGGATGGCGGTCTGGTACGTCGGCTGCAGCGTACCGCTCAACCCCAGCGGCGCGATGATCAGGCGGGTCATCTCCTCGTCGATCGAGCGTCCGGTGACGGCCTCGATGATGAGACGCAAGATCGTGAAGTTGGTGTTCGAGTAGCTCCAGTCCGCACCCGGCTCGAAGCGGGCCGGCTTCGAGAGCGCCAGGCGCACGAGGTCCTCGGGAGCGTGCGAGGCGAAGCGCTCGCGCACCCATTCCTCGCCCGACGTGGTCGAGACGCTGCCCGCGACCACAGTTCCGTCGGGGTAGTACTCGCCCGTGAAGTTGAAGATTCCGCTCGTGTGCTGCAGCAGCATCCGCACAGTCACGCGAGGATCGATGTCGAACTCGGGCAGGTATTCGGCTGCGGATGTGTCGAGGGCGAGGCGTCCCTCGGCGACGAGGAGCAGCGCGAGTGCGGCCGTGAACGTCTTCGTGTTGCTGCCGATGCGGACGTGCCCGTCGATCGGCGGGGCGGCGTCGCCGCCGATCTCACTGCGACCGGCAGAACCGGTCCACTCTCCGTGTTCGTCACGGACGCGGAGGGTGATCCCGGTGATGCCCGAATCGATGATCCCCTCGAGGATCTGCTGAAGCTCGGGGCGGTCCTGCATGATAGCGGTGCGGTCGGTCTGGGGGGAGGGGACGGTCATGGCATTGCTCCTGTGGATCTCGTGCGAGCGACCCGTTCTCGGTGCCGCTGCCGCGAGCTTCGACCTTGACCCAAGGTCAAGGTCAAGAGTTCTTCTCCGAATCGCCGAACGGGCCCATATCACTGCCGTCGGCGGTCGTCCAGGGGGCGCGCACCGCGGCGATCCTCCCTAGGCTCGGGAACCATGGACTACACACAGCTGGGTCGCACGGGCACGTCGGTCTCACGGATCGTGCTGGGCACGATGAACTTCGGTGAACGCACCTCCGAGGAAGACGCGTTCGCGATCATGGACCGCGCCCTCGAGCTGGGCGTGAACTTCTTCGACACGGCGAACGCCTATGGCGGCTCGGCGGGGCGAGGTGCGACCGAGGAGATCATCGGCCGGTGGTTCGCTGCTCGCCCGGGCGCGCGCGACGGCATCGTGCTGGCGACCAAGGTGCATTCTCCGATGGTCGCTCCGGCCGCGGACGGCGACGTGGTCAACTCGCGCGGTGCGTCTGCCTGGCAGGTGCGTCGTGAGGCCATCGCGTCGCTGCGCCGACTGCAGACCGACCGGATCGACCTGTACCAGTTCCACCACATCGACCGCCATATCTCCTGGCCGGAGCTGTGGCAGGCGATGGAGGTGCTCGTGCATCGCGGCGAGGTGATCTACACGGGCAGCTCGAACTTCGCCGCCTGGAACATCGCTCAGGCGAACGAGATCGCGCAGCAGCGCAACTTCCTCGGCCTCGTGAGCGAGCAGTCCCTCTACAACCTCGCCCAGCGTTCGATCGAACTCGAGGTCATTCCCGCGGCGCAGAACTACGGTCTCGGCATCCTGCCGTGGTCGCCGCTGTCGGGCGGACTGCTGAGCGGCGGATCGTCGGATGCCAAGGCGCGGTCGAACACCGAGCGGGTGGCGGCGCAGCGCGCCGAGCGTCAGGACCAGGTCGACGCGTACGAGCTGTTCGCGAAGGAGCGAGGCTGGGCCCCGTCCGCGCTGGGACTCGCCTGGCTGCTGCACCAGCCCGGCGTCACCGGGCCCATCATCGGACCTCGCACGGTCGCGCAGCTCGAGTCGGCTGTGTCGGCGCTGGACATCACGCTCAGCGAAGAGGATCTCCGCGGACTCGACGAGATCTTCCCCGGTCCCGGCGGGCAGGCTCCGGAGGCCTACGCCTGGTAGGACGCGCGCAGCGCCGAGCCGTCGCGATCGCGCCCGGCGCCGGCATCCGACAGGACGAGTGGCAGATCGCGCATCACGACGACACTGTCGAACACGGCGGACCCTGGTGGGAGTGCATCGAAGAACGATGACCGGAGGCGGTGCAGCCGAGCGGTCTCGACCTTCCACCGATCCGTCGCGAGGGTGACCGGTTCGACGGTGCTCCGGTCGTGCGCCAGCGACCACCCGACCCGGCCCGCGCGATAGAACTCCGATGCCTCGTCGACCGACGCGAACACTCCGCTCGACCACTCGCCGCCCACCTCGACGTCGGCATCGAGACTGTGGCTGCCGGCCGACATCGCGACGGCGTAGCGATCTCCCGCCTCATCGATGCGGAATCGCGCCCTGCGATGCACGCCCGGGAACAGCCGCCCTCCGAACAGCACCGGATGCCACGCCGAAGAGTGTCGTTCGAACACGAAGACTCCGCGGGCGGGCCCGTCAGGGCCGTCCCACTCGACCGCCATGCGATGGGCGGCGTTCTCGGAGCGGAGGCCCCACGGCCGCCGAGACCAGGTGGGCCGGATCGATTCCAGGCCGAGGACGCAGATGCCGGCGATCGCGGATCCATCGATGAGCTGGGGGCGGAAGCCGGTCGGGAGAAGCGAAGCGGCGAGTGAGGGTTCCAGGCGATAGCTGAGGAGGAGCCGCCTTCGGAGCTGTGCTCGAACGCTGCGGATGATCGTCATGGTTTGAAATTAGCACTGTAGCTAAATGACGACAAGGGCCGTCGCGCGCCGACGTGTTCGTTCGTCGGCAGGGGCGGCTATCGTCTTCTCATGGGAACCATCATGTACGGCGGTGCGACCTCGCCGATTCACATCGAGGACCGCGCGCTCGCGCACCTGAAGGTCGTCATCGCCACGAAACTGCGGCGGAACGAGGCGTTCACCCTCTCCTGGCGGCATCCCGAGGATGAGCCCGACGGACGATCCACGATCTGGCTGCACCCGTCGATCCCGCTGCGCTTCACCTTCGAAGAGCCCGAGACTCCGCCGCTGAATGTGAAGTGGATCGAAGAGCTCATGCAATCGGCGAACTCGACCGGCGGCATCTCGCTCGTCGACGAGGTGCTGGACACGCCCGAGCCCGAGTGATCAGGTCCGCACGCGGGAGCTCGTAGCACGTCTGCCGCTGTCCGCAAGGCCCTGGTCTCGCCCGCGCCGCCTTTCCTAGCGTGGAGGAATGAACGCTCGCCATCGTGCCCGTCTCATCGTTCCCGCTGCCATCGCGCTCGCCTGCTTCGTCACCGGATGCACGGCGACGAACGCGCCCGAACCCACCGAGGCCGACGCGCCTTCCCCTTCGGCATCCGCCGGACCGTCACCGACACCGACGGCCGCAGCCTTCACCATCCCCGACACGACCGATCCCGTACAGGTCGCGATCACGCTCAAGTACGACGGAGATGACCCGTCGGGCGAGATCGTCGCCGGGCCCGCCGTGCTCGTCGCCGACCGGCCGTTCTCGATCGAGGGGCAGTGTCAGGGCGACGGCGTCGGCTTCGAGGTGATGACCGCCGACGGTGAGAAGCGCGTGATCGCCGACGGCGACTTCGACTGCGACGACCCTCCCGCCGGAGAGTTCACCTACCAGCTGCCGTATGCCGGACCGGTCCAGGTGAACCTCACCGACGCCGACGACGTCGTCCAGGCGTGGGTGCGCGTCGTGCAGCCGTGACGGCCGCGGCGTCGCTCAGGTCGGGACGTCGATGCGCCCGGCGGGATTCTGCTCGGCGGGCTCCGGCACGAGATACAGACCGCTCGGCGAATTCGCGGTGAAGGCGAGGGCTTCGACCCATTCGCGGTTGATCGCGGGCTGACGGCTGCCGCTGTACTTGAACACGAGTGAGCTCCGCGCCTGCACCCAGACGGTCGTGCGTCCGCCGCCGACGCTGAGGTCTTCGCGCCAGGTGAACGGGAACGGCTCTCCGCGGCGGAGTTTCGCCGTGATGACGAGCTGAAGGTGGGTCAGCGCTCGGTCCTCGATATCGGTCTTGACGTTGCCCTCGTAGATGAATCGCCCCATCGTGCGTGTTGACTCCCGCTCCCAGACTTACACCGTAAACAACTTACAGTGTAAGGCTAGCGCGAGAGTTCTGCACCGAGACGATCGAGCAGGCTCTCGAGCGAGGCCTCGAACTCCTCGTCGCTTCGATCCTCACTCAGCAGGGGACGGAGCCGGACGATCTGGGAATCGTCATCGATCTCGGTCTCGCCGTCGCCTTCCGGCACTCCTGCGCCGCCCTCGTCGAGCGGCTCTTCGAGAGGGCTGATCTCCGCACCGCGCACAGCCGACTCGAGGAGCAGCTGTCCGAGGAGGAAGCTGCTGAAGGACCGGTAGGTGTCGACAGCCTGCCGATCGGAGAACCCGTGGCCGATGAGAGTGTCGAGGAACAGCTCGACGACCTCCACGCTGCGCAGCGGCGGGCGCAGCCACGGTGCCGCCGGGTGTCGAGTCGCGACGAGCGGGAAGGCGCGAGGGTGATCGATCGCGATCTGCCGCACCCGGTGCGCGACCGTCTGCAGGAAACCTTGCCAGTGCTCGGTCAGGACGTCGTCGAAGCTGGCCGTCAGGTCGCTCATCAGCTGGTCGACGACGGCTTCGAGGAGGTCTTCCCTGCCGTGGACGTAGCGGTACAGCGACATCGCCTCCACGCCGAGCTCCTGCGCCAGGGAACGCATCGACAGGCTCTGGGCGCCGATGGTGTCGATCTGACCGAGGGCCGTCTCGACGATCAGCTCGCGGCTGAGGTTTCCGGCCGCCGAGCCCCGTTGCTTCTCCCGCGAACGATCCGGCATGCGCCCACGCTACTCGCATGCGGGCCGCCGGTGCGGCTAGCAGGAGAGAGAAGTCCGGGCAAGGGGCGCGGTGATCCGGCGCCGATGGCATAGAAAAGGATCATGCAGAAGATCTTGTACGGCGGCGAAGAGTTCCTCACAGGCGACGAGATCGCCGATGCGCTGCTGGCGTACGGCCGGGCGCTCGGCGATGACGAGCGCGCGGAGATCGTCGAGATCCCGGTCGTGGAAGACGACGGCTCGATCGTCGAGGCGAAGTTCCTGATCGGCCCGGCGAGCCAGATCGTCGCGAAGCAGGTGAAGCATTCGGGGGAGGAGCTCATGGACGATGACCTCGTCATACGCCTGAAGGACCTCACCCGCGCCGTCGAGTCGCCGACCGCCGGACCCCTGGAGATCTCGCCCAGCGACGTGCCCGAGATCGACTGATCCTCTCGGTCGGAGTGTCACCGCCCGTCTCCGCCTCGCGCTACATCCTCCGATCGAGGCTGCTTCGCGGGGCTTTCCTCAGCCTCGTGATCTCGGGCATCGGGATCTCGATCACGATGCCGCAGATCACCCTGTTCCTCGTCGGCGAACTGCATCTCACCGACGCGCAAGCCGGTCTCTACTTCCTCACCAACCTGACGGCCCCGATCGTCGGGTACGTGGTGGGATCGCTGTCGGATCGCGCCGGCTCCCGCCTGCTCGTCTTCCGCCTCTCCGCGATCGCGGGGTTCACCGGCTGGGTGCTGATGGCCGTCGCGATGCAGGCCTGGATGCCGTTCGCCATCAACGCGATCCTCCTGAGCGCCGCCGGCGCCGGCGCCGCGCAGCTGCAGGCCGCGGTGCGTGACGAGCTGAACCGGTCGCCCACCCCGGCAGACAACGAGGTCATCGCGATCATCAGGATGGCCATGGCGTTCGGGTGGATCGTCGGGCCCGTCCTGGGTGCGGTCCTCGGCGCCCTGATCGGACTGCGTCCCCTTCTGCTCGTGACGGGGTTCAGCGTGCTGTTCTCCCTCGTACCGCTGATCGGGGTGAGAGCGGATGCCGTCGTGCGCGACGTGACGCCGACGCGCTCGCCGCAGACGACGGCCCCCGCACGGGCCGCCCACCCGCGGACGATGCTGCCGCTGCTCGTCTTCACCGGGATCTACGTGCTCATCATGTGCGGCGAGACCGTGAAGCTCGCGTATCTGCCCCTCTACATGGACGGAGAGCTCCGCGTCGACGCCGGAGTGCGGGGCGCCGTCATCGGGCTGCAGCCGCTCGTCGAACTGCTGCTGATGCCGATCGCCGCGAAGCTGGCCAGCCGATACGGGTTCGCCCGCGTGCTCGTCGTCGGCGCGGTGATGGCCGTCGCGGCCCATGTGTCGTACGCGTCGGCGGGCTTCGTCGCGCCGCCCCTCGTCCCGCTGGTGATCGGCCAGCTGTTGATGGCCGGGGTGATCGCGACCTTCGGCGTGCTGGGCATCACGGTTGCCCAGCGTCTGGTCCCGACGCGGGTCGGAATGGCGTCCAGCGTGTTCCTCAGCGCCTACGCGATCAACGCGGCCGTCGGAGGCTTCGCGGGCAGCGTCGGGTCGAGCTGGCTGGGCATCCCCCAGCTGTTCTGGATCCCCGCCGTGATCGCCTCCCTGGGAGCTGTCGCACTCGTCGTGCTGAACACGCGAGTGCCCCTCGATCAGCGCCCTCAGCCTCGATAGGGTCGGGGCATGCCAGAGCCAGAAGACCACTACGCCGACCACTACGACGTCGCCGTGATCGGTGCGGGGCCGGCCGGAACGGCTGCCGCCCTTCGCGCATCAGAACTGGGGGCGAAGGTGGTCGTGCTCGAAGCCGGACGCACCGGCGGGACGTGCGTCAACACCGGATGCGTGCCGACGCGCGTGCTGGCGAAGACCGCTCGACTGCTGCGCGAGTCCCGTCACGCCGACGACTACGGCGTGCGCGTCGGAGCGCCGTCGATCGACTGGGCGACCACCGTCGAGCGGGTGCACGAGCGCGTCGAGCGGGTGCGTTCCATCAAGCGGGAGGCCGAGCGCTTCGCGGAGGCGGGCATCGATCTGATCCACGAGGGGCGGGCGCGCTTCGCCGACGATCGCACGCTGGTGCTCGACAGCGGGCGGCGCCTCACAGCCGACACGATCCTGATCTGCGTCGGCGGGCACTCGAGACGGCTGCCGGTCCCCGGCGCAGAGCTCGCCACGGTGCCGGAGGACGTGCTCTCTCTCACGACCCTCCCTCGCCGCGTCGCGGTGATCGGGGCAGGGAACACGGGTGCTCAGCTGGTCACCGTCTTCTCGTCCTTCGGATCGGAGGTCACGCTCCTCGATGTCGCTCCCCGCGTGCTGATGGCCTCGGACTCCTCGATCGCGGCGACCGTCGAGGCGGCCTTCTCGGCGCAGGGGATCGATGTGCGCACCGGCATCGAGACCGTCGCGAGCCTCGAGCAGGCCGACGACGGCGGCATCCGCCTCACCTGGCGAGAGTCCGGAGAGTCGCAGGCGTCGACGTTCGACGTGGTCATCATGGCCACCGGCTGGCCGGCCGACGTCGAAGACCTCGGCCTCGACAACGCGGGAATCGAGATCGAACGCTCCGCGATCCCCACCGACCGCTATTTCCGGACCGTCGTACCCCACATCTTCGCCGTCGGCGACGCGAACGGGCGGGACATGCTGGTGCAGGCCGCGCAGTTCGAGGGCGAGGCGGCGGCCGAGAACGCCGTGCTCGGCGCGAACCGCCGCACGCCGCATCATCTGCTTCCCGCCGGCGGCTTCACCGATCCCGATTACGCCGGCGTCGGACTCACCGAGGAGCAGGCCCGCGAGCGCGACGCCCAGTGCGTCGTCGTCTCGGTTCCCTATGCGAGCCTCGAGCGCGCGGTGATCGACGACCGCGAGATCGGCTTCCTGAAGCTCATCGCCGATCGTCGGCGCGAGCTCATCCTCGGCGCCCATGCGGTCGGGGAGAACGCGATCGAGGTGATCCAGTCGGTCACGACGGCGATGGCCGCCGGGGTGGACGTCTCGACGCTCGCCGGAGTCCGGTTCGCCTACCCCACCTACAGCGCGATCATCGGCCTCGCCGCCCGTGCCGTCCTCGCGGAGCCGGCGGACACCGCCTCCGCGGAGCCGGCCTGATGGCGCCGGCATCCGAGCCCATCGACATCGACGTCGAGCACGTCACGACGGACGGCGCGACCACGCGCGTGGTGCGCATCGATTCGACAGCTCCGGAGAACCGCAGGCCCTTCGTGCTCGTGGCGGGGGTCGGCGTCGCGGCGAGCTACTTCGAGTTCCTGGCGCCGACCCTGGCCGAGCGCGGTGACGTCTACGCCCTCGATCTGCCCGGGTTCGCGGGGATGGCGCGTGCGGACGGCCGGCAACCGACGATCTCCTTCTTCGCCGACCAGGTCGAGGCCGTCCTCGACCGCTACGACCTTCGCGATCCGGTGCTGATCGGACACTCCATGGGCACGCAGGTCGTCACCGAGGTGCTGACCCGGCGCCCCGACCTCACGCATGCCGTGCTCGTGAGCCCGGTCGTGGACGAGCAGGAGGCGACGGTGTTCCGGCAGGCGCTCCGATTCGTCCGATCGGCGACCAGGGAGTCCCTTCACCTCGCGGTCATCGCGGTCTCGGCGTACCTGCTGTGCGGCCCCGTCTACTTCCTGCGCGTGCTGCCGCATATGCTGCGCTATCGGATCACCGAACGCGTGGGTGCGGTCGAGAGCTCGCTCCTGTTCATCCGCGGAGAGTTCGATGCCACCTCGACCCGCCGCTTCCACTCGCGACTGGTCTCCGCGGCGAAGAACGCGTCGCGCTGGGAGATCGAGGGAGCGTCGCACTCGATCATCAACGGGCACGCGGTCGGCGTCGCGAAGCTGACCCTGCAGCACATCGCCGGCGAGCTGGCGGCGAAGGGTCGTCTCGCCGACGAAGATGCGGTGACGCCACCCCCTGCCCGCGTCGACGCCGCACTCGTGCGCGCCGCGGTCGCGGCGAGGGTGGACGAGTGGGTGAGCGCCCTCCGCCGGGATGAGCGGGGGGTGGAGCGAGCGAAGGAGCGGCACGCGCACGTCCTGTGGCTCGCCTACCGTCGCACGGCGTGAGGCCCGGCACGCGCTGCGGACGTCATTCGTGCTCCGGCAGCAGCGGCGTCGACCAGCCCGGATCGCGACCGAGCTGCGTCGCCCGCGCGACCGAGGTCGACCCGTAGCGGTCGCGCACGGCGTCGAGCACCGAGTCGAGGCGCTCTCCGTCGTCCCAGTCGAGCGGAAGCTCCGGCTGCACGCGGTCGGCGCGGTCGAGCTGCGACAGCGAGATGCCGATGAGCGTGATCCCGCGCGCCGTGATCTCGGTCTGGGCGGCGGAGAGCAGCATCCGCGCCACGGAGAGGATGCGAGTCGTGCGATCGGTCGGGGCGCCGAGGGAGCGTGACCTGGTCGCCTTCGTGAAGTCGCCGAAGCGCAGCCGCAGCACCACGGTGCGGCACACGCGGCCGCCGTCGCGCAGACGGCGGCCGAGCCGATCGACGATCTGCGTGAGGATGAGGTCGAGCTCCTCGGCCGACCGCGGGCGGGTGCCCAGCGCGCGTTGCGAGCCGATGGACCCGCGGCGCCGGGTCGTGTCGACCGGGCGCGGATCGCGGAGCCGGGCGAGCGCGTGCACGTGCGCCCCGGTCGCCTTGCCCAGGAGCCGTTGGGCCGTGGCCGCCTCGAGTTCGGCCAGCTGCCCGACGGTGCGGATGCCGTGCCGGTGCAGCTTCTCGGCCGTCACGGCGCCGACGCCCCACAGCCGCTCGACCGGCAGGGGGAGCAGGAACTCCTCTTCGCGATCGGGTTCGACCACGAGAAGGCCGTCGGGCTTGCTCACGGCGCTCGCGACCTTGGCGAGGAACTTGGTGCGGGCGACGCCGACCGAGATCGCGAGCCCGACCTCGGTGCGCACGCGTTCGCGCAACCGCACCGCGATCTCCTCCGGCGTGCCGGCGATGCGGCGCAGACCGCCGACCTCGAGGAACGCCTCATCGATCGAGAGCCCCTCGACCAGCGGTGTCGTGTCGCGGAACACGGCGAACACGTCTTTGCTCGCCGCGGAGTAGGCCTCCATCCGCGGCGGGACCACCACGGCATCCGGGCAGAGCTCGAGCGCCTGTCTTCCGCCCATGGCGGTGCGGACGCCGCGCGCCTTCGCCTCGTAGCTCGCTGCGAGCACGACCCCGCCGCCCACGATCACGGGCCGACCGCGGAGGGCGGGCGCGTCGCGCTGCTCGACGGAGGCGTAGAAGGCGTCGAGGTCGGCGTGCAGCACGGTCGCCTCGCCTCGCATCCCGTCTCCTGTCGACGGGAAGATCGTCGCACGCACCCCGGACATCGGGGCGGGGAGCGGGGCGATGGTTGCCTCCGGTCGATAGTTGCGTTTATGCAACTACAAGCGTATAGTTGACTCTTATCAACTTTCTACACAGGAGCATCCTCCCCGTGACAAACGCCTCACCTTCTTCCGCACCCGAGACCGTGCGCTCGCCGCGCGAGGTCTTCACCGCGATCTCCGGACTCGTCGTCGGCATGTTCGTCGCCGTGCTCTCGGGCACCGTCGTGTCGACCTCGATGCCCGTGATCATCGCCGACCTCGGCGGCACCCAGTCGCAGTACACCTGGGTCATCACCGCGAGCCTGCTGGCGACCGCGGTCTCCACCCCGATCTGGGGCAAGCTCGCCGATCTCGTCGACCGCAAGATCCTCGTCCAGGCCGCTCTCGTCCTCTTCACCGTGGGCACGGTGATCGCCGGATTCTCGACCGACACCAACATGCTCATCGCCGTCCGCGTCGTGCAGGGCATCGGGGTCGGCGGCCTGATGTCGCTCGTCATGATCGCCGTGGCGCTGATCATCTCACCGCGTGAGCGCGGCAAGTACATGGGCGTCGTCGGCGGCATCATGGCCCTCGGGACCATCGGCGGACCGCTGCTCGGCGGGCTCCTCACCGACGTGTGGGGCTGGCGCTCCAACTTCTTCGTCGGCGTGCCGTTCGCGATCCTCGCCCTCGTGCTGCTGCAGTTCACCCTGCACCTGCCGAAGCCGCAGCGCGACACCAAGGTCTCGATCGACTACTTCGGCATCGTCCTGCTCGCCGTCGGCGTCTCGACCCTGCTCATCTGGGTCTCGATGGGCGGCAACCAGTTCGAGTGGGACTCGTCGACGAGCATCATGCTCGCCGTGATCGCCGGCGTCGCGATCGCCGGATTCATCACCGTCGAGTTCTTCGTCAAGGAACCGATCGTGCCGATGTCGCTGTTCCGCAACCGCACCTTCACCCTCTCGGTCATCGCCTCGATCGCCATCGGCGTCTCGATGTTCGCCACCTCGGTGTTCCTCGCGCAGTACTTCCAGCTGGCCCGTGGCGCCACGCCGACCGAGTCGGGCCTCATGACGATCCCGATGATCATCGGTCAGATGGGCGCGTCGATCATCATCGGCCAGCTCGTCAGCCGGTTCGGCAAGTGGAAGGGCTGGATGCTCACGGGCTCGGTCCTGACCACGGCCGGCGTCAGCCTGATGTCGACGCTGCGCTACGACACCCCGTTCCCGCTGGTGGCCGTCTACATGTTCGTGCTGGGCGCAGGCCTCGGCATGGTCATGCAGAACCTCACCCTCATCGTGCAGAACGACACGTCCCCGCGGCAGCTCGGTGCAGCCTCGTCGAACGTCAACTTCTTCCGCACGATCGCCGGCACCATCGGCGTCACCGTCATGGGATCCCTGCTGTCGACCAGCGTCGCCACGTACATGACCGACGCGCTCAAGGGATTCACCCCGACGACGCCCGACGAGGTCGAGGCGCTGAAGCACCTCGCCTCGGGCGATGTCCCGAAGGTGACGCAGCTCCCCGACACGATCCGCGCGATCGTCGAGGGCGCCTACGGCCACGGCATCGCGGACGCGTTCATCATCGCCATCCCGCTCGCCGTGATCGCCATCATCGCGATCGCGTTCATCAAGAACAAGCCGCTGTCGACGAAGAACGCCGCCGAGCAGCTGCGCGAGCAGGCCGAGGAATCGGTCATCGAGGTCGCCGAGGCCGAGGTGGGCGCATCGCTCTCGACCGGAACCATCCGGATCGCGGGCGCCGAGACCGCGAAGCCGGCGACCGGATCGGTGACCGTGCTCGAGCGCGAAGATCGGGAGCCGAAGGGCTGAGATGGTCACCTCGGCAGCGGTGATGTCGCAGGACGTGGACAGCGCCCTCGGTGATCTCCAGACGCACCTGAACCTCATCTTCGCGAGGACCAGGACGCTCTGGAAGGAATCCGCGGCGCGCATCGACCCGGAGCTGCAGGTCGGCGGATACAAGCTGCTGACCTTCATCGACCGGGCCGGGACGACGAACGCGCACGAGCTGGCCGACCGATTCGAGATGGACAAGTCCGTCATCAGCCGCCAGGTGCGGATGCTGGAGGACCTGAACCTGATCGAGTCGCGTCCGGACGAGCGCGACGGACGGCTGCGCGTGCTGACGGCGACACCGTCGGCACGCGCCGCCCTCGCCGCGCTGCGCCGCGATCACGGCGAGCGGCTGCGCATGGTCATGGCCGAGCTGACTGCGGACGAGATCCACGCCGCGTCCAAGGCCTTCCGACTCCTCTCGGAGATCTGAAGGTCGCACCGATCAGAGCCCCGCCGTCGCATCGACGGCGGGGCTTCGTCGTGTGCGCACGTGACGTCTCGGCTTGTCGAACACGCCTTTGTGTGGTTCCCTCGGAATGTCCAGCGGGGGTCGTCCGGCGCACCAGGACCGCAGAGAACGGGGCTTCGGTGAACTGGATCGCCTCGAACCTCGGCCTGATCTTCGATCTCACGATCAATCACGTGCGCCTGGCGATCATCCCCATCATCGCCGGCTTCGTCATCGCGGTGCCGCTGGGATGGGTGGCCAGCCGCAATCGCACCGCCCGGACCTTCATCATCACCGCGGGCAGCCTGCTCTACACGATCCCGTCGCTGCCGCTGTTCGTCATCCTGCCGGTGATCCTCGGCACCCGCATCCTCGATGACACGAACCTGGTCGTCGCGCTGACGATCTACGCGGTCGCGATCATGCTGCGCTCCGCCACGGACGGCTTCGGCTCGGTCGACCGGTCCATCATCGACTCGGCCAAAGCGATCGGCTTCTCGCCGGCCGGACGGTTCTGGCGCGTCGAGTTCCCGCTTGCGGGTCCCGTGCTGCTGGCCGGTCTGCGCGTCGTCTCGGTGTCGACCATCGCCCTTGTCTCGGTGGGTGTGATCATCGGATCCGAGAACCTCGGCTACCTGTTCCAGAACGGCAAACAGCGCGGCATCCTCGAGGAGGTCGTCGTCGGCATCGTCATGAGCCTGCTCATCGCCCTCGTCTTCGACGTGATCCTGGTGGCGATCGGGCGGCTGCTGATGCCCTGGAGCCGGGCCGCTGGCGTGCGCCCGCCTCGAGTCGCCCCCATCGACACCGGCGCGGACAGCGCCCGTCGGATCCTGGCATCGCCGGGTCAGGGGGGCTGATGGACTTCCTCGCCAACGCTCTCGCGTGGATCTTCGACCCGGCGAACTGGGTGCCGGGCTCGCAGAGTCCTCTGCCCATCGGGGACCGGCTCGCCGAGCACCTCGTGTACTCGGGCGTCTCGCTCGCCATCGCGATGCTGATCGCTCTGCCGCTCGGCTTCTCCATCGGGCACACCGGTCGCGGGCGCCAGTTCGTGATCGGATTCACGGGTGCCATGCGCGCGCTCCCCACGCTCGGCGTGCTCTTCTTCCTCACCATGGTGCTGCGCTCGGGTCTCAGCACCACGCCGGCCGTTCTCGTCGGCTCGACCATCGCATTCGTCCTGCTGGCGATACCCTCGATCCTCGCCGGAGCGTACGCGGGCCTCGAGAGCGTCGGCCGCGAACCGATCGACGCGGCACGGGCGATCGGCATGACGGAGCTGCAGATCCTGCTCAAGGTCGAGATCCCGCTCGGCCTCCCGGTGATCATCGGCGGCATCCGCTCGGCGGCGCTGCAGGTGATCGCGACGGTGACGATCGCGTCCTACGTGGGACTCGGCGGTCTCGGCCGCATCATCTCGTCCGGCATCGGCCTCAACGATTACACCGTGATCCTCGGCGGGGCGCTGCTGGTGACAGCTCTCGCGCTCGGGATCGACGGTGTCTTCGCGCTTCTCCAGCGTCTCACCCGCACCCCCGGGCAGAGCGCTCGACCTCTCCGCAAGTCCCCGCGAAACGGTTCGGATGCCGACATGGCGCCGAGCCTCGATGAAAGGACCCCCGCATGACCTCTCGAGCCCGCACGACCTGGTTGACCGCCTGTCTGCTCGCCGTCAGCACCACCGTCGCCCTCGCCGGATGCGCGACCACCGACCCGACGGCCCCCAGCGGCGAGTCGGCCGATGGCGACGCTGTCGTCGTCGGATCGTTCGCCTTCCCCGAGAGCGAGATCCTGGGCGAGATCTACGCGCAGGCGCTCGAGGCCGAAGGCTTCGATGTCTCGACCAAGTTCAACATCGGCCCCAGGCAGCAGACCATCCCTGCCCTGCAGGACGGATCGATCAACCTGATCCCGGAGTACAACGGCAACCTGCTGGCGTACTACGACACGGAATACGCGGAGCGGACGACCGAGGACGTCGACGCGGCGCTGCCGGATGCCGTGGCCGCCGACGACCTGCAGGTGCTCGACTCGGCAGCTGCCGAGGACAAGGACGCCTACGTCGTCACGAAGAAGACCGCGGAGGACAACAACCTCACGACCATCGGCGACCTGAAGACGATCGAGCCGTTCTCGCTGGCCTCGAACCCGCAGTTCGGCGAACTCGGCTACGGCATCCCGGGACTGCGTGACGTCTACGGCGTCGGCGTGGAAGCGGGCCAGGTCACCTTCGTCCCGTACGAGGACTTCGGCGGCCCCGACACCGTCCAGGCGCTCGTCGACGGCACCGTCCAGGTCGCCGACATCTACACGACGTCGCCGGCGCTCACCGCCGAAGACCTCGTCGTGCTCGAGGATCCCGAGAACATGATCTCGGCGCAGAACGTGATCCCGCTCCTCTCGAAGGACATCTACTCCGACAAGCTCGCCGAGGTGCTCAACGCCATCTCGGCGAAGCTCACCACCGACGATCTGATCGAGCTCCGGGACCGTGTCGAGGGCGACGAGAAGGCCTCGGCGTCGACGGCGGCGAAGGAGTGGCTCGCCGACGCCGGTCTCGTCGGTGAATGATCTTCGCGGGTGACGTGCTCGTGGGGTGACTGATTCCGCGTGTTCGCCTGATCTCGCGAGGCGGGGCTTCGCCGTAAGCTGACGACCATGAGCGCCTCGACCGACGAACCCGCCCGCACGGGCGTGCCCGCCGCCGAAGACACCGCCGCGCCCGACGGCCCCGGAAGCCCCGAGCTCGACCGGGCGATCTCGCGGGTCGAGCACGAACTGGGTCGTCTCTTCGCCCGGATCCGGGTGAGCTGGCGCGAAGCCGCGGCGACCGTGCATCCTGATCTGCAGCCGCTCGGCTATCAGGTGCTCACCTCGATCGCGACGGGCAAGGCGACCTCGGCCGGTGCGATCATCGAGCGTCTGCAGACGGACAAGTCGGCTGTCAGCCGTCACGTGCGGCAGCTCGAGGAGCTCGGACTCGTGGAGAGCGTCCGCGACCCCGACGATCGCCGGGCGCGTGTGCTCGTCGCCACGGAGCTGGCCCAGGAGCGGGTGGCTCTCGCCCGCTCGCGCTACGAGGCGCGCCTGGGGGAGCGGCTGCGCCGGTGGACGGCCGAGGATCTCGACCACTTCGCCGAGCTGCTCGCCCAGTTCGGCGACTGATCGCACGACCGGGCGGCGGGTAACGGTCCGGCGGTCCGGGAGAGACGTAGCCTGGATCCCATGACGCTCACGAAAGCCCGCACCGCCGCCGAGGTCGTCGACTGGCGCCGCCGTGTCTTCGCGCTCTATGACGCCGTGCGCCGCGCCTCGTCTCCGGAAGAGGCGCACGAGCTCTGGCGTATCGAGCGCGACGACCTGATCGCGCGGCATCCGGCGACTCCGCTCCTGGCCGAAGACCGGCTGATGTTCGAGGGGCTGCCGATCGCCTCCTACGATCCGCAGTGGCGCTTCGAACTGCCGATCCTCGAGGCGGAGCCCGGCGGGTTCGACTTCGCGACCGGCACCGACGGCGTCGTGCCGTTCGAGCGCGTCGGCAAGGTCGAGATCCCTGAGGTGGGCGCGCTCGACGTCTGGCGTCTGACGACGTACGGCGGGGGACTGTTCATCCCGGTGCGCGATGCGCTCGCCGGACGCCCCGATGGCACGTACGGGGGAGGGCGGTACCTGATCGACACGATCAAGGGCGCCGACCTCGGATCGGATGCCGCACGCGGCACGATCGTCATCGACTTCAATTTCGCCTACAACCCCTCGTGCGCCTACGACCCGGCCTGGGCGTGCCCGCTGGCGCAGCCGGGCAACGTGCTGCCGATCGCGATCCCCGTCGGCGAGCGGTACGCCGGCGGGACGCAGTGATCCCGGTTCAGCGCCGCACGCGGGCGCGCGTCTTCGTCACGCTCCCGAGCGTGGCCCGCACGGGCGTGCCGAGGTACAGCCCGAGTGACGCGCCGGAGGCGAGTCCGACGCCGATCACCGCCGCGTAGACGAGCGAGCTGCCGGCGCCCACGACGTCGGATGCCGCCCCGCCGGTGTGCACCATCTCGAGCAGTCCCTGGAACACGGCGACACCCGGCACCAGCGGCACGATCGCCGCGGTCGTCACCGCGACCGACGGCACGTGCAGGTTGTGCGCGATCAGCACGCCGATGAAGCTCGCGAGCAGGGCGCCGAGGGCGCTCGCTGCGGCCGGATGCAGCTGCAGCGCGGTCGCGAGCGTGTAGCCCGCGATCGTGATGGCGCTGAGCAGCGCGCTCACCAGGATGATCCGCATGCCGGCGCCGTTGAACACCGCCACGGCGACCGCGATGATGATCGCTCCCGCGAACACGCTCACGAGCGGCCCGAAAGGTGCGGCGTCATCGGGGAGATCCATCGTGAACCCCAGCACGCTCCCGAGCTCGAGTCCGACGAGGATGCCGATCACCACGCCGAGGGTCTGCATCGTCAGATCGAGGATGCGTCCGCCCGCCGTGAGCGCGAAGCCGTCGATCGCATCCTGCGCCGCGCCGACCACGGTGAGACCGGCGAGCATGAGCACGATGCCGGAGGCGACGATGATCGAGGGGCGGATGCCGACGAACGGCTCGACTCCCGCCGAACCCAGGGCCGACACGGCGACCGCGACGACCGTGGTCACGAAGCCGCCGGCGATCTGGCTGAAGAACAGCGGAACGCGGAGTCGGGCGAGGCCGGCCTGCGTGACCGCGGCGGCGAGGGCGGCGACGAAGGTCAGGCCGACGATGATCGGCGACGCACCGAGCAGGATGCTGACGCCGACCGCGAGCATCGCCCGGGCGACCACGACCACCGGCTGCTGGTAGCGGAACGGCATCCGGCGGATCACACGGAACGCCGTGCGGGCCGACTCCAGATCGAGACCGTGGGCGATGTCCGAGACGAGCGCCTGCACCCGCTGCAGCTTCGCGTGATCGGGAGCGGCGACCCGCACCACGCGCACGAGCGTCTCCGGCCAGACCTCGCCGCTGAGGTGGAACGACACGGTGATCGAGTTGTACGTGACGTCGACCTGCACCCCGCGCAGACCGTAGGCCTCGCAGACCCGCGTGATGGCGAGCGTCACCTCGTGGGCGGATGCTCCGATCGCGAACATCGATTCGCCGATGCGGGTCGAGAGGTCGAGCACCCTCGGAACCATGCGCTCGTCGATGACGGGCATCACCTCGGTGGGCGCCACGCTCGCGGGGTCGGTGTGCACGATTCTGCGCACGGAGGCGAGCAGCCGTCGCGGGGACTTCGAGGACATGTCTCCATTCTCCCGGCTCCGATCGGAGCGCCCCGGCGCGTCGGGCCCGATCAGCGCAGATAGGCGTCGACCATCAGCGCGCCGCGGATGTCGCGCAGCCGGTCGATGACGAGCGCCACGCCGCGCGCACCCACCGACGACAGCTGAAGGTCGTACGGCCCGAGCGGCTCGAGCTTGCCGGTGCGGACGCGCACGACCTCCCAGCCGGCGCTCCGCAGTGCGCGGTCCTTGCGGCGGTCGGCATCCTCGCGCTTGCCGACGTGCTCGAGGCCGTGCCGACCGGTGTCGTATTCGATCGCGATGCGCAGCTCGGGGAGCAGGATGTCGGGCCACACCTCGGTGTGCCGGAAGAACGGACGTGCGACCTTCACCGCATTCACCTCGCCGGCGAAGACCAGGCGCTCGGTCAGCGCTGCCCGCAGCTTCGCCTCGGCCGCGGATGCCGGCTTCGGCGCACACGCGCTGAGGAACGCCGTGCCCTTCGGCAGATCCGGCGTCTTGGTGCACAGGGCGGGCGCGGGTCTGCGAGGCCGTGCGGGGATCGCCCGTGCCTCGCCGAGGATGACGGGTTGCGGCCGCGCGAGCGTCGAGCACTCCGGGCACCACGCCGATCGTCGCCGCACGCGACCGGGTCTCTCGCGCTGCTCGGTCGGGGTCGCCGCGAACCGATGGCCGACCGTGCACTCCCAGCAGAGCAGCACGTCGGCCGCCAGCGGCACCTGCGAGAGGGTCACGCCGTGATTCAGCTCGGGGTGGTACTGCCGGATCAGCTCGGGATACGCCGCCCAGGCGGCGCGGAACGTGCCCACCTCGTAGGGCACGGCGACACCACGCGAGAACTGTCTTCTCGCCCACCACTGCTGCACGGGCTCCGGCACGAGGGCGACGATAGTCGCGCCGACCGACATCGGGTTCCGGGCGCGTCCTAGGGTGGAACCATGAAGACGATCGGGGTCCTCGGCGGTATGAGCTGGGAATCGTCCCTCGAGTGGTACCGGCTCGCGAACGAGCGCGTGCACGCCGCGCTCGGCGGCCATCACTCGGCCCGCATCATCCTCGATTCGCTCGACTTCGCCGAGATCGAAGAGCTCCAGGCGCGGGATGAATGGGATGCCGCCGGCGCCCTGCTCGCCGATCACGCGCGGGGGCTGGAGCGCGCGGGCGCCGACCTCATCGTGCTGTGCACGAACACCATGCACCTCGTCGCCGACACGATCCAGGCCGCCATCGGCATCCCGTTCCTCCATATCGCCGACACGACGGCGGCAGCCGTGCTCGAGGCGGGCGTGCGGAGGGTCGGGCTGCTGGGCACGGCGTTCACGATGGAGAAGCCGTTCTACCGCGAGCGGCTCGAGCAGCAGGGGATCGACGTGCTCGTTCCCGACGCCGAGGACCGGGCGGGCGTGCACGCCGTGATCTACGACGAGCTCGTGCACGGGGTCATCCGTCCCGAATCGCGTGCGTATTACCGCGAGGTCATCGAGAGGCTGGTCGCGCGGGAAGCCGAGGGCATCATCCTCGGCTGCACCGAGATCGAGCTTCTGGTGTCGTCCGAGGACGCGCCGGTCCCGGTGTTCCCGACGACCGCGCTGCATGTGGATGCGGCGCTCGCCGCTGCGGGCGTGGGCCCGGCGGGCTGACCTCGATCCGCCGAGGTTCCGGTGGGGCGGCGCGGCGCCGTCGGCGCCTCAGTGCGCGCGCACGTCCGACGGCAGGGCGGGGAGGATGATCGTCGCCTCACGCAGCGAGGTCAGCGCCTCGCGGAAGAGCGTGGGGTAGTCGGTGCGGTGATCGCCCTTCCACTGCTCGTCGACACGGTAGAAGAGGTCGAGGGCGATGCCGACCGTCACCTGCACGCTGTGATCGGTGGGCTCCTTGCCCATCCGCTCGGCCAGCGCCACCTCGAAGTCAGCGCGGCTGCTGAGGTAGATGTCCCACAGTCGCGCGCGGGGCACCGCTGAGGCGTCGATGATGCGCCGTATCTCCGGGATACGGCGATCCGAGTCGGAGAACTTGTCCGCGAGGGTGAGAAGGGCACGCGTCAGCGCGACGTCGACGGGCTCGTCGGCCGGTCGCTCGCGGAGGAATCGTCCGTAGTCGAGCACCTCGGAGAACGGCTCGAGCAGGAGGAGCTCCTTGCTCGGGAAGTAGCGGTAGAGCGTCGACGTTCCGATCTCGGCGGACTCCGCGATCTGCTCCATCGTCGTCTCGTCGTATCCCTGCTCGATGAACGCCGTCACCGCCACGTCGGCGATCTGTCGCCGCGTGCGTTCGGCCTTCATCTCTCGCAGTCCCACGACAGCAGTCTAGGTCGGATGCCGGAAGTCGTTGACAGAAACGTGGATGAGACTCCATAGTGGTAGTCACTTCCAATATGGAGTGACTTTCATACGCACGAAGGAGTGCCATGACGACTCAACCCGACGTCGCCGTCGAGGATCGACCCGATCAGCCCGCGACGCGTCTGCCCCGCCTCATCGCCGCGATGTTCTCATCGAACGTCGGCGCCCTCATCGCCCTGCTCACCCCGTTGCAGCTGCTCCTCACTCTGCAGACCACACGCATCGCGGGGGCGGATGCCGCGGCGGCGTTCGGATTCATCACCGGGATCGGTGCCCTCTTCGCACTGGTCGCGAACCCGCTCGCCGGTCGCATCAGCGACCGCACCGCCGGACGCTTCGGTCGACGGCGCACCTGGATCCTCACCGGCGCCATCGGCGGATCCCTGGCCGTGTTCGCGTTCGCGTTCACGACCGAGATCTGGCAGGTCGCGGTCGTCTGGGCGCTCACGCAGACGCTGTTCAACTTCCAACAGGCCGCGACGAGCGCGCTCCTCGCCGACCAGGTGCCGAAGTTCCGCCGCGGCACCGTGTCGGGCTTCGTCGGGCTCGCCGGTGCCGTCGGCCCACTCGCGGGCATCGCCGCGGTCAGCACCATGACCGACCCGATCGCCCAGTGGGGGACCGTCGCCGTGATCTCGATCGTTCTCGGCGTCGTCGCGGTCTTCCTGCTCCGCGACCCCCAGCACATCCCCGCGCCGGGCCAGGAGGGCCTCAACCTCAAGCAGCTCGCCCTCTCGTTCTGGCTCAACCCGCGCAAGCACCCGGCGTTCGGCTGGGCCTGGCTCGTGCGCTTCCTGCTGACATGCGCCTACGCGAGCGGCACCTACAACGCGTTCTTCCTGATGGACCGCTTCGGCATCCCGCCGGAGGAGGTCGGCGGCACCGTCCTGCTGCTCTCGCTGATCTCGGTCGGGCTGCTCGCCGTCACCAGCGTGGTGGCGGGGCCCATCTCCGACCGCATCCGCAGGCAGAAGCCCTTCGTGATCGCCGCAGGCATCCTCGGGGCGGGCGCGCTCATCCTGCAGGGATCGGCGCAGACGATCGAGGTCGTCTACGTGGCGGTAGCCATCCTGGGCGTCGGTACCGGCCTCTTCTTCTCGATCGACAGCGCGCTCTGCGTGCGGATGCTGCCGAGCGCGGAGAACGCCGGAAAGGACTTCGCCATCATCAACATGGCCAACACGCTGCCTCAGTCGTTCGTACCGTTCATCGCGCCCTTCCTGCTCGGTCTCGGCGGATTCGGCGCGCTGTACACGACCCTCGCCGTCATCGCCATCGTCGGCGCGCTGTTCGTGCTGCGCCTCCCCGAGCTCGGACGCGAGGGCGACCCGCGCTGGGCGCAGATCACCCGCGACACGTCCGAACCGACGACCGTCCCCACGGGCGTCTGACCCGCCCTCTCTGACCCACCCCTGACAGGAGAAAAACCATGACATCACTGTCCATGTCCTCATACAGCGTGCGCGAGCACCTCGGTCCCGTCGAGTTCAGCTTCACCGATCCCGCGGGAGAGACGAAGACCTTCTCGTTCCCGTACCAGAGCCTCAGCACGCTCGCCGAGTTCCCCGCCCGGGCGAAGGAGGTGTTCGGTGTCGACCAGATCGAGACCGTCGCGTTCCAGTTCCGCGAGGGGCTGGATGATCCCGAACTCGACGCCTTCGCCGAGGCGCTCTCGGCATCCGGTGTGCGTCTGCTGAACGTCGCGATCGACGCCGGCGACCTCCTCGAGGCCGACGACGACAAGCGCGCCGCCGATGTCGCAGAGCTGAAGCGCTGGATCACCCGATTCGCCGAGATGGGCTCCCGCTTCGTGCGGGTGAACCCGGGGTCTCCCTTCAGCCCGCATCACGGTGAGCAGCCACCGCTGTACCTCGTCGAGGCGCTGATCGAGCTCGGCGACCATGCAACCGCGCACGGCGCGCGCCTGCTCGTCGAGAACCATGGCGGACCGAGCAGCGACCCGGACTGGATGCTTGGCCTGCTCGACGCCGTGGGCCGAGAGCACCTCGGTCTGCTCCTGGATCTGGGCAACTTCGACGCCCTGATCCAGCCGGCGATGGCGCTGATGTTCCGGCCTGCCGGCGCACCCGAGATCGACCCGGTGGCGCTGCTCGAGAACGTCGACCTGACCTCGGTCTACGCCGGGATCGAAGCTCTCGCGCCGCGCGCCGAGCTCGTGCATGTGAAGGCGCACGACGTCGACGACGACGGCGTCGTCCGTCCGGTGGATCTCGACCGCGCGATCGGCATCCTCCGCGGTCACGGCTTCGACGGCCCGCTCACGATCGAGTACGAGGGAACCGGCGGCGATCCCTGGGCCAAGAGCGCCCGCGTGCTCGAGGTCGCCCGCGAGGCAGCGCAGGTGCGAGCATGAGCGCGGCCACCGACCACGTCGACGTCCTCATCGTGGGAAGCGGTCCCGCGGGATCGATGTACGCCCGCACCATCGGCGAACTCGTGCCGCACGCGCGCATCCTCATGGTCGAGCTCGGTCCGCGCGTTCCCGGTGTGCGCGGCAACCACACGCAGAACATGGACGATGAGGAGCGGGCGGCCGCACAGCTTCTGACCCAGGGCCCCGACGCCGGCGTCGAGCGCGCCGCTGCGCTGCTCGACATCGCCGAGGGACTCGATCCGAGCCTCGAGTTCCGTCAGACGATCCTTCCCGGCCTGCACTTCGTCGACTCCCGTCCGACGTTGCGTGACGGCGAGGTGGGTCTGCCCGCTGCGAGCATGTCGACCGGTGTCGGTGGGATGGGCATCCACTGGGGAACCTCGACGCCCCGGCCGCACCAGTCGGAGCGCATCCCGTTCATCCCCGAGGACGAGATGGATGCCGCGCTGTCGCACGCGGAGGAGGTGCTCGGCGTCACCGTGCAGAATCCTCCCGGAAGCGGGCTCGCGGCCGAGATCTACGCGGCGATGGCCGACGAGTTCGACGGTCCGGGGCTCACGCCTGTGGGCTTCATGCCGAGTGCCACGCACTGGGAGGGTGACCGCCTGACGTTCTCGGGCACCGGCGCGATCCTCGGCGCGATCGAGGAGACCGTGCCCGGGTTCGAGCTCCGCCCCGAGACCCTGGCCCGGCGGGTGCTCGTCGAGGGCGGGGCCGCGGTCGGCGTCGAGCTCGAGGATCGCGTCAGCGGCGAGGTCTACACGGTCCGCGCCGCGCGGGTGGTCGTCTGCGCCGACGGGCTGCGCACGCCGCAGGTGCTGTTCGCCTCCGGCATCCGCCCCGACGTGCTCGGTCACCACCTGAACGAGCATTTCCAGATGGCCTCGTTCGTGCAGCTGTCGGACGATTTCGATCCGGCCGCGTTCGAGCGCGATCCGAAGGCGCTCGGCTACGTGCTGATCCCGTTCTCGGATGCGCGGCCGATGCAGGGCGGTGTCATGGCCCTGGCCGGCTCTCCGTATGCGCTCGCGATGGGTGACGACGCCGCGGCGATGCGCCTCGGCATCCTCGCCTGGTACGCGGCGAAGGACGTCCGCTACGAGGACGCCGTCGAGTTCAGCGAGACCGAGACCGACTTCTACGGGATGCCGAAGATGTCGATCCGATACGCGCGCACCGATCGCGACCTCGAGGTCATCGCCGAGATGCGGGCGAACTCGATCCGCTCGGCCGAGCGCATCGGCGCGCTGCTCGAGGAGCCGACGCTCGCTGCCGGCGGTTCCTCGCTGCACTACCAGGGCACGGTGCGGATGGGCGCCGCTGACGACGGCACCTCGGTGTGCGACGACCGTCTGCGGGTCTGGGGTGTCGAGAACCTGTACGTGGGGGGCAACGGCGTGATCCCGACGGCGACCGCGGCCAACCCCACTCTCACGACCGTCGCTCTCGCGTGGCGGGCGGCGACCGAGCTCGCGGCGTCGCTCGCGGACGAGCTCGTCACGGAGGCGGCAGCACCGGCACGAGGGGATACTTGACTCTGACACTGTGGCAGGCGGGAGAACTGAGACATGTTGTCCATCGGAGCCTTCGCGCAGATCGGCCAGGTGACCCATCGGATGCTGCGGCATTGGGACACCGCCGGCCTGCTCGAGCCCGCCCACGTGGACGAGTTCAGCGGCTACCGCTCGTACGACCCCTCGCAACTCGACAGGCTGCACCGCATCGTCGCTCTGCGACAGCTCGGCTTCGGTCTCGATGACATCGCGTCGATCCTCGATCAGGGAGTCGACGCGGCGCGCATCGCGGCACTGCTGCGGATCCGTCGTGCCGAGGTGGAGCAGGAGCACCGGACGGCCGCCGCACGACTCGTCGACGTGGAACGGAGGCTCCACCTCATCGAGAGAGAGAACCACATGTCCACCATCGAGATCATCGAGAAGCCCCTGCCCGCCGTGCGTCTCGCGGCCATCCGCACGGTCGTGGCCGAACAGCCCGAGGTCGCGGCCGTCGTGGGTCCGTCCTTCGACGCGATCGCCGAGATCATCGGCGACGAGTGCGGGTCGCTGACCACGCCGATCGCGCAGTACGAGACCATCGACGACGGGCTCGAGGTGATCGTCGGCTACGCGTACAACGGCGACCCCAGAGAGGGCATGGAGATCATCGAGCTGCCGGCCGCCGGAGCCGCGGTATGCGGCATCCATCTCGGTTCGATGGAGAGCATCGCCGAGAGCTGGCACGCGATCCACACCGAGATCCTCGCTCGCGGGCTGGTGCACGCGGGCCCGTGCCGGGAACTGTACGTGCGTGCCGAGTCGGACGACCAGGCCGACTGGGTGACGGAGCTGCAGCAGCCTGTCCGCCGCGCGTAGCGATCGCGCCTGATCGTCGCATCCGACGATCTCGGGGGGCCGTTCCTGTGCGATGCGCCGATGCGCCGGCGACGAGAGACGGCGAGAGTGATCGCACGCGTGCGAAAGGAATCGGAATGCGAGTGTTCGTCTCCGTCGACATGGAGGGCGTCGCCGGAGTCTCCACTCCGGACCAGGCCTATCACGGTGGTCACAACTACCCGGCGTCGCAGCGCCTGATGACCGAGGAGGCCAACGCGGCCATCGCGGGCGCCTTCGACGCCGGCGCCACGTCGGTCGTGGTGAACGACGCGCACGGGTCGATGGACAACCTGCTCGCCGAGCTGCTCGATGAACGCGCGGAGCTCGTCAACGGGCGCCCCAAGGCGCAGTGCATGATCCAGGGCCTGACACCCGAGCACGATGTCGCGCTCTTCGTCGGATTCCACGCCCCGGCCGGCGCTCCCGGTGTCTTCTCGCACACCCTGTCGTCGCTGGCGTTCACCCGATTCCGCGTGAACGGAGAGACGGCGTCCGAGACCGATCTGGGCGTGCTCCAGGCGGCGGCTCTCGGTGTGCCGGTCGGGCTGGTCACGGGCGACGACCAGATCTGCGGCCTCACGCGCGCGGCGTACCCGTGGATCCGCACGGCCCAGGTGAAGCAGGCGGTGGCCCAGTTCTCCGCCCAGTCCGTGCACCCGTTCCGCGCGCGGGAAGCGATCCGCGCCGAGGCTCGCGCGGCCGTCGAGAACGTGGAGAGGATGCGGGTGCCCACGGTGCCGGACCGGCTCGAACTCACCGTCGATCTGAAGACGCCGGTCCACGCCGAGATCGGGGCGCTGATTCCCGGGATGCGTCAGATCGATCGTCTGCAGCTCGCGTTCGACGCGGAGTCCCCGCAGCAGCTGCTCGACGTCTGCGCGCTCCTGTGGGAGACCGCCGGCTGACGATCGCCCGCGTCACACCTGCGAGAGTCGATCGACCACCGGCCGGTACTTCGCCGCGTAAGCGGCGATCTCTCCGTCTTCGCGGAAGGTGCTGTCGAGCAGGTAGAGCCCCGGCAGCGTCACCGCGCCGAGCTCGGTGAGCACCGGGCGCAGCGTGAGCTCGGGCGCGAGGGCGTGCCGCTCGCTCGCGCCGAGCATCAGCGGGACGACCGTCACTCCGGCGAGGCCGGTCCCGCCGTCGAACTTCTCGAGGAACAGTTTGAGCAGCCCGGTGTAGGTCGCCTTGAAGGTCGGGCTGGCGAAGACGACGAGGCGGGCGGCGGCCACGGCATCCCGCGCAGCAGCGACCGATTCATCGCCCCAGCCGAGGAGCGACGGCCCGAGCGGCGCCAGCTCGATCGTGGTGCGCGGTCCGTCGGTCAGTGCTTCGGCGAGGAGTTCGGCTGCTTCGCGTGTGCGCGAGCCCTCCTTCGGATTCCCGATCACCTGGATCGAACTCATGTGGCTCCGCCTTCCTCATCCCTCATCCGCGAATCGGCACCATTGTGCTCGAATTCCGGATGGTCGACACCTGCGATGTCACCGGGCGACGCAGAGGGGCCTCGCCGACGTCTCGCGAGCGCCGTCAGGCGGGAGCGAGGCGGGATACGAACCCGCGGATGCGTCGTCGCACGCTCTCGAAGGCGGAGTCGAACGCGGCGGCCGTCCCCACCCGGGCGGGGTCGCGGATCGACCAGTGCAGGTCGTCGCGCGTCGCGAGCCGCTCGTGAGCGTCGTCGCAGACGGTGATGATCAGATCCCCGGCGGTCCGGACCTCGTCGATGTGGCGGGGCGGTCGGGTCTCGTCGATCGCCAGGCCGTGCCGCTCGGCGGACGCGATGGCCCCGGGGTTCACCGCGTCTGCGGGACGTGTGCCCGCCGACGCGACGGGGATGCTGCTCATGTCCTTCCAGACGACTTCGGCGAGCTGCGAGCGGGCGGAGTTCGCGGTGCACACGAACAGCACACGCCGCGGCACGGGCACGCTGGCGGGTGCGAGGGTGTCGAAGACCTCGGGCCGCAGCGCGATGTAGCTGCGTCGACGATCGAACTCCGAGCGTTCGCGGCTGATGATGTGCGCCGATTCGAGCACGCCCAGGTGATGGGCGACCAGGTTGGATCGGAGGTCGAGCCGTGCTCCGATCTCCGACGACGAGAGATCGCCGAGGGTGAGCAGATCGACGATGCGCAGGCGCGTCTGATCGGCGAGAGCGGCGAAGATGCCGGCGCGACGCTTCAGATCAGTCATCTCTTTCATCCATATCACGATCGAACGACTCTGTCCATGAGGGTTGACTCAACCGTCATTGACCTTATTGTCGAAGAGCGAGCCGCGTGTGCGGCCTGCAGAGAGGCATGGCAAATCATGGGAATCGGAAGCGGCATCGCGCTGTTCGTCATCGGCATCATCCTCGCGTTCGCGGTCAACGTGGACACCGGCGGGTACGTCGACCTCGACCTGATCGGCTACATCCTGATGGGTGCCGGCGTCGTCGTGTTCCTGATCAGCCTCGTGCTGACCATGCGGAGCCGCCGCACGGAGACCGTCGCACGCACCTCGGTCGACCCGGTCAGCGGCGAGCAGGTGACCCGGAGGAGCCTCCGCGACAACGATCCCGTCGTCTGAGTCCCGGCGTGACGCTCCCTCGCTCCGACGACCTGGCCGGGCGTCTCCTCGGCGAGCGATACGAGTTGGCGACCCGGTTGGGCGAGGGCGGCATGGGCGTCGTGTATCGCGGGCACGACACGATGCTCCGCCGCGACGTCGCGGTGAAGGTCTTCCGCGACGGCGCCACGGAGGTCGCTCGGACGACGTCGGAGACGCATCTGCTCGCCGGCCTGAACCACCCGGCCCTCGTCACCCTGTACGACGCCCACCTCGGTGCCGAGGAGCCGCGATACCTGGTGATGGAGTACGTCGACGGACCCACCCTCGACGAACGCCTGCGCAGCGGCCCGCTGCCGAGACCGGTGGTCGCGCGTGTCGCCGCCGATCTCGCCGAGGCGCTCCACGTCGTCCACCAGGCCGGCATCGTGCATCGCGACGTCAAGCCGGCGAACGTGCTGCTGCGTGCGCCGGGGGTCGCGGGGGAGGAGTTCTCCGCCAAGCTCGCCGACTTCGGGATCGCGCATCTCGTCGATGCGACCCGACTGACGACGCCAGGAACGATCATCGGCTCCGCGGCATATCTGTCGCCGGAGCAGGTGACCGGGGTCGATCCGCGACCGTCGGCCGACATCTACTCGCTCGGTCTCGTGCTGCTCGAAGCACTCACCGGACGACGGGCGTTCGCTCAGGAGGGGCTGCGAGAGGCCGTTCTCGCACGTCTGTCGCAGGACCCCGTCGTTCCGACCGAGGTCGGACGGGAGTGGGGCGCGCTCCTGACCGCCATGACGGCGCGCGACCCCGCGGATCGCCCCACCGCGATGGCTGTGGTCGATGGCGCGCGGCGGCTGCGGTCCGAGAGCACCACGGCACCGACCTCGTCATCGGCGACGGTGGGGATCCCCGGATCATCCGCCACCCGGACGGAGGTGCTGCCGTCGGAGACGGCCGTGCTGCCGTCGGAGACGGCGCTGGATGTGCAACCCGATGCTCCATCGGTCGAGGCCGGACCGGGACAGCGGAGATGGCGGCGATGGCTCGCCGCCTCCGTGCTCGCGGCGATCGTCGTCGCGGGAGTGATCGCAGGGATCTCGCTCGGGCGAGCAGGCGACCAGACCGCGCCGGCGCCGGAGCTCCCCGCCGTCGAAGAGCCGCTAGCCGCGCATCTGCAGCAGCTGATGGACGCGGTGTCGCCGTGATGCGCCGCCTTCGACTCTTCAGCGCGGTCGCACTCATCGCCGGCGGACTCGCCATCTCCGGGTGCGCGACGACGCCGTCGGGACTCGACGCTCAGACCAGCCAGGAGTGGCAGGCGCAGGTGCTGGCCATCGCCGAGAGCGCAGAGGCGGGCGACGTCGCCACGGCACTGACCGACCTCGACGCCCTCGCGACCGACGCGACGCAGGCCCGTGCCGACGGCGACATCAGTGCCGAGCGGGCGGCGATCATCCAGCAGTCCATCGCCCTGGTCCGGTCGGACCTGGAGGCGCGGGTCCCGGCGCCCGTGACCCCGGTTCCCGAGCAGAGCGTGGTCACCGACCAGCCGAGCACGGACACCGACTCCGAGACCGACTCCCGCGGGAAGGGCGACAGTGGCGACAAGAACGACAAGGGCAAGAAGAACGACGACAACGGGAACAGCGGGAAGAGCGGCGAAGACGATGACTGAGGAAGCCGCGTGACGCACTCCATCGTGTCCAGCCCGAGGTCCCGCGCGGTCGCCCTCGTCATCGGCATCTCCGCGACCGTCGCCTTCGTCGTGCTCCGCGTCGTCGTCGCGGCGGGCGGCCACGCGCCGCTCGACATCGACGTCCGGTGGCATGACCTGGTCGCGACATCCCGCAGCGACGTGGGCATCGTCGTCGCCTGGGTGCCGGCGATCGTGGGGGGCACGGTCGGCATGATCATCGTCGGCGTGATCCTGATCCTTCTCCTGGTGTGGGGTCGACGACGAGCGGATGCCGCGACGCTGGCGATCGCCATGATCGTCGTCGTCGCCGTCGGTGCGACGATGGCGGCCGTGATCGGACGCACGCGCCCCGCCGACTCGCTCGCCGAGCGCGTGGCGACCTCGTTCCCGTCCGGACACACCGCCGTCGCGACGACCGTGGTCGTCATCCTCGCGCTCTCCCTCCGGCGCTGGTACGTGTGGCTGCTCGGAGCGGGGTGGGTCGTCGCGATGATGTGGAGCCGCACCTACCTCAACGCCCATTGGCTCAGCGACGTCGTCGCGGGCATGCTCGAGGGCGTCGCCGTGGCCACGCTCGTCTGGATCGCGGTCCAGGCCGCACGGGACCGCCGCGCCCTCCGGATCGCCGATGACTCTGCCAGCGCACCACCGATCGAAGGACCTCGCACTCATGAACACCACTGATTCGGCCGCGTCCGCGGCGCGGGCCGCCCAGGATTCCTCCGTCTTCCGCACCCTCGCCCGTGTCGGGTACGTCGTTCTCGGCATCCTCCATCTCCTGATCGGCGGCATCGCGATCTCGATCGCCACCGGCGGCGGCGGCGAGGCCGATCAGGGCGGGGCGATGCAGCAGATCCAGGAGGCTCCCGCCGGGGTCGCGCTGCTGTGGGTCATCGCGCTCGGGCTGGTGGCGCTCGCGATCTGGCAGGTCGCCGAGGCGCTCGTCGAGCGAGACCCGGATGCCAAGAAGAAGTGGGGTCATCGGGTCAAGTTCCTCGGCACCGCGGCGGCATACGTCGCGATCGCCGGAACGGCATTCACCTACGCGATGGGCGGGCAGTCGCAGTCGTCCGATTCGTCGCAGTCGTTGAGCGCGCGGCTGCTGGCGGCCCCGGCGGGCGTCGCGCTGCTGGTGCTGGTCGGGCTGATCGTCGCCGCGGTCGGTGCGGCGTTCGTCGTGCGCGGCATCACCCGCGCCTTCACGAAGCACCTCGACCTCCCGGCCGGCACGGCGCGCAAGGGCATCGTGGCGTTCGGCGTCGTGGGCTACATCGCCAAGGGCATCGCGGTCGGGGTGGCCGGCATCCTGTTCGTGGTCGCCGCCCTCACGCACGACCCGGAGACCGCCGGCGGATTGGATGCCGCGCTGCACGCGCTCGCGGGACTGCCGTTCGGCGTCGTCATCCTCTGGACGGTCGGCGCCGGGCTCGTGCTCTACGGCCTGTTCTGCTTCGCCCGCGCCCGCTACGCGAAGATGTGAGAGGCAGCTCTTCACAGGTGCGCCCAGGTCTCGCGGATACCCTCGGAGCATGCGCCGCATCGTCGTCCTTCCCCTCCTGCTCGTCGCCGGCCTCCCGGCCGGGTGCTCCCAGGTCACCCAGATCGCCGGAGACGTGGTCGGGGTGCCGGTCGAGGAGACGTGCACGACCATCGACGAGGCCTACGGGCAGTACCAGTCGGTGATCGATCAGGGCGGCGCGACCGAAGAGCAGCTCGACGCGGCCCGCGATGAGCTCGTGGGCACGCTGAACGGCCTGGCCGACGATGTCGACGGGCAGATCGGCGACGTCATCCGCTCGGGTGCTCAGCAGCTCGGCGAGGTGACCGACCTGCAGGCTCCCGAGACCATCGAGGCGATCGAGCAGCTGAAGGAGTCGGCCTCGGCGTTCTGCGGCTGAGTCTCGCCCGCGGCGTTCGGAGCTCAGCGCACGAACCTCGCAGAACGACGTGAACGTCGCAGAGTTCTGCGGGATCTCTGCGACGTCCGTGTCGTTCTGCGAGAGTCCGGCCTCCGGCATCCGGTCGTAGGCTGAGGACATGAGCGCGAGCGCCGTCGATCCCCGGGTCTGTCCGACCTGCGGAGATGCCCTCACGTTCGAGATCCTCGACGACGAACGGTTCCTCGTCGTATGGTCGTGCGTCGAGTGCGGTCTGATCCGCGCCACGGAACCCTCCTGACGGGGGCGGATGCCGGATGCTCGGGCGCGTGGTGCGCCGTCGCCCCGGCTGCTTCGCGCCTCGTGCCGCTCGTCTGCCCCTAGGATCTGAATCGACGCATGGGGTTGCGTCGATTCTGGGGACGGGTGGGGACCGTGAAGCATCGAACACGCCGCGATATATCGATATGCCGGTGAACCGCGGCCGGACGCTCGTCACCTTCGGCGGCGTCCGCATCAGAGAGTTCGTCCGCGCGGAGAGCCGGGCGGGACGACCGCCGGGCGCCGAGAACGCCGGGCTGGTCGGCCTGCACAGCGTGCGTTCCGGAGCCATCGAGGTGGCGACGCCGCGAGGCGTACGGCGCTTCGGACCGCGCGAGGCGTTCATGATGAGCCACGATGAGGCCCCCGTGACGGCTCCCGTGGGGCCGCTGGCCCTGCTCTCCATCATGGTGCCGTCGGAAGCGCTGACCGACGGGGTCGCGCTCGGGCCCGGCGAGGTGCGACCCGTCGCCCGCACGAGTTCCCTCCTCGAGCCGGCACTCGTCTTCGCCCATCGAGCCGCCGCGGCACGACCCGATGCCATCAGCGGGCTCGGCAGCTACTACTTCGAGCGCCTCCTGCAGGAGATGGTGATGGGCGTCGCCGTCGAAGGTGTCGACCCGTCACCGCCGTCGAACGGCCCCGATCTTTACTGCCGAGGCGTCGCGGTGATCGACGCGCAGCTGTCCGATCCCGCGCTCGGTGCGCGCGTCGTCGCGACACAGGTGCGGATCTCGCTCCGTCAGCTGCAACGCGCCTTCCAGGCCCACGGCACGACGGTGGAACGACAGATCCGGCGTCGACGCGTCGATCACGCCGTCGAGCTCCTGTCCGACCGCTCGTACGACGGTCTCAGCGTCACGCAGATCGCGCGGCACTCCGGGTTCTCGAACGGCTCCAGCCTCGCGCGCGCGATGCGCCAGGAGCAGGGCACGACGCCCGCGGAGGTGCGGCGGGCATCCCACCGGTCCGGATCGCCCTCGGCGTAGCGATACCGGACGCGACGCGTTCGGCACCCGACGCGACAGAGATGCCGCTCTGCGGCGCCCGCCTCCTCGGAGGGTCGGAACACTATGACCGACATGTCGCGCCGTCGCGCGCGCGATCACGACTCAGGGAGAAGACATGGCAGCCACGCACGAGGAGAATCACCGGACGGGCGGCACCGACCGTCGCACGGTCATCAAAGCAGCGGCCTGGTCTCTGCCGGTCGTCGCCGTCGCCGTCGCGACGCCGCTGGCCGCCGCGAGCCTCCCCGAGCCGCAGCCCGCGCTCGGCGGCGGACTCTCCGTCTGGCAGGGCGGCACGTCGGTGCAGACCTGGACTCTGACGCAGCCCAACCGCGTGCAGGTGAACACCGGTCAGACGGCCGGCTTCAACGTGATCGACCCCGATACCGGCGACTTCGCCGCAGACGGACTGTACCGGTCCGGGATGCTCACGGTCACCGTGCAGTGGGGTGCGGGCAACGGCGTGCCGACTCCGGCGAGCTACCGGCTCGAGGAGCGGACGCTCAACGGATGGACGCGCGTCGGCGGTCTTCCGGCCGAAGGAACCTCCGGCCTCGTGGAGTACACCTACACGGGCATCCTGAACGGGGCGTCCAACGTCGTGTCGCTCCCCGTGGTCTGGCTCTACCCGAGCGCCGGCGGCTCGCTCACCCCGACGTACGTCAACACGTCGCTGTCCTCCGAGTTCCTCAGCGAGAAGACCTCCGGGTCGCGCGTGCCGTAAACGCAGGAGCGCCGCAGAGGCAGCCGTCTTTCGCGAGCCCCGTTCGTCATCCGGACGGGGCTCTCCCGCGCCAGGAATCAGTCGTCCGTGCGGAACCCGGCGGCCTTGTGCGTGCCATCGCAGAACGGCTTGATGGCCGACAGCCCGCATCGGCACAGCGCGACGGTACGACGATGCGGGCGGATCGGATCCCCATCGGGGGTGATCAGTTCGATCTCGCCGCGCACGAGCAGCGGCCCGTCGGGGTACGGGGTGATCGTCGTCGGCTCCGAGGCGGCGCTCACGATCCCGCCGATGCCCGGAGCGACGACTCGCCGGCAGCCCACGCGTCCAGCATGTGCGCGCCCGACCAGCCGTCGACCGTGAGACAGGCGGCTGCGCCGAACATGATGTCGTCGAGCAGGTCGGGCCGATCCTCGGCGAGACCTCCGGCGAGATCGCGGGCGGCGATCTGCTCGTGCACGGCATCCGCCTCGATGTGCTCGTCGAAGTACTCCACGACGTCCTGATCGAACTCGAGGCGACGCAGCCCGTCGGCGTACAGCTTGCAGGGGATCGACGAGGTCATCTCGAACGCGGCGAGGTGTCCGACGATGGCCCCGAGCAGCCGGCGGTTGAGCCCGAACATCGACATCATGTTGAACGACGCGAGCGTGAGCGCCGGAACGTCGTCGATGTAGGCGCCGTACGTCGCGTCGAGGCCGGCGGCGCGCATCGCGTTCGCGAACAGCACGGCGTGCACGCGGTGCGGTCGGCCTCCGCCGTACTCATCCGACTGGATCTCGACCATCGCCGCCTTCGCGCGTCCGGTCAGACGCGGGATGGCCCAGGAGTGCGGGTCGGCTTCGCGGAGGGTGTAGACCGAGCGCTGGACGAGCATCTCCTCCGCCTGCTCCCTGGTCGCCTTCCTCGCGAAGTAGCGGGAGAGGCTGGGGCCGGTGTCGGCGGCGGCGAGGGCGAAGAGGGCACGGCCGACGGCATCCACGGTCGGCTCGGGGAGTTCGGGCATCGGCACGCTCTCGCGCACGGAGCGTTCGAACGCGTCCTCGAGGATGCGACGGGCCGTGAGCAGATGCGGATCCCACTCCAACCCGGCGTCCAGTGCGGGGAGCGAGCCGTACGCCGAGGAGTACAGCAGGAACAGCGCGAGCTGGATGTCGTCGTCGCGGACGACGTCGGATGCCGTGGCGACGGCATCCGCGGCGAGGGCGATGGCGTCGGGTTCTTCCGCGCCATCCCTGCCGGTCAGTCGTGACAGGACGGCGTCGCTCAGAGGCCCGCGCGCGGAGAAGGCGAGCGAGGTGTCGGCGACGAGGGCGGATGTGGTCATTTCGGGCTCCTGAGGGGTCGATCTCCTCGATCCTCACCCGTGGACCGACTCTGCCCAAGGGACTTGACGCGCGGGCGCTCGACGCGCAAGCTGTCGGGCGGCAGACGATCCCGGCCCGATACGGTGGGGTCATGCTCCAGGCCCTCCGCACCTTCGGGCGCATCCTCGCGCGGCACTGGCCTGCGCTGATCGCCTGGTATCTCGGCGGCGAGGCCGTGCACCAGTTGCTGCTGCAGCTGGCGGGATTCGTGGGCGGCCTCACCACGCTCGGCGGGCTTCTCCTGCTCCCGCTCGCGGTGTCCGCGCGGCTGATCTCCTACGTCGCGATGTACCTCACGGTGCAGCGCTCGCTGCCGCACAGTGCTCCCGACGGTGGGCCGGAGGACGAGACCGGTCCGCGGCGCTTCGCCCACGCCGTGCTCACCGCGATCCTGCCCTTCTTCGCCTTCTCCGCCGCGTGGGGCCTGATCGACGCCGATCTCATCGAGTTCTTCCGGATCGCGAGCAGCATCGCGCTGCGGGATGCCGGATATGACCTCGACCAGCTGGGCGATCGCGGCGGACTCGTCTCGATCGGCGTGCTGCCGGTCGTGGTTCTCGTGATCGCTCTCGCGGTCCGCATCGTGATCGCCCGGTTCGGCGGGCGACTGCCGTCGTGGACGCTGATCGTCGCCGCCTACGCCGAGGTCCTCTGGACCTTCATGCTCTTCACCCTCGTCGGACAGTGGTGGGCGAACGCGAAGGAATGGATCGGCGAACGGGCGGGAGTCGTCTGGCTCGAGAGCATCGGCGACTGGTTCGCCGCGAACCTCGTGCCGGTCGCGGCCGTGTGGGAGGGCGCGCTGTGGCTCATCGGCATCCTGGTCGCGGCGGTCTTCATGCCCGCGGCCTGGCTGACGATCGCCGGCGTCACGTACGGCACCGCGTTCGACACGACGCCGCCGGTGCTCCGTCGCCTCGAAGAGTCGCCGAAGGGCACGGTCTCGCGCCTCACCCGGATCGTGGCGGAGCGCTTCGAGGAGCTGTGGGCCGCCGTCGCGTTGATCTGGCGGGGTGGCCTGGTCATCTTCGGATGCCTGGCTCTGGCCTACGCGATCTGGGCCTGGGCGGAGCAGGTCGGCTCCCGCGCCGTGCTCGGCATGTTCGGCGGCCAGGACACGTCATTCTGGTCGAGTTTCCTCCCGCTGCTGCTCATCGCCGTCGGGGTGATCGCCGAGCCGTTGCGTGTCGCGATCGTGGCGACCGCCTTCGACGCGGTCATCGGCCGCCCGGAGGCGGAGATGGGAACGAGCGACTCAGGGCTCGACGACGAAGCGCGCGACCTCGCGGTCGCCGGGGATCTCGAGCACGAAAGGTCCATCGGCGTCGTCGGGCAGCAGGAACACGGCGAGGATGGCGTAGGGGCCTGACGCCTCCTGGCAGTACGACTCGCCCGCCTCGAACGGCACGTCCAGCACCGAGCGCGCGTTGCTCCAGACGCGGTCGCCCTGCGCTTCGGAGAGCGTGAACAGGCCGCACGTGCTCGCGTCGGGTCCGCCGTCGGCGTCGATCCGGATGCTGAGGGTGCGGGATCCTTCGGGCGCCCCGAACTCGTCCCACCGTGCGGAGTCGAGGGTGAGGACCTGTCCGGAGACCTCGGCCGAGCCGTCGACGGCCTCGATCGTCGAGGCGCCGTCCGTCGTCGCCGGCAGCACGTCGAACCACACGTGGACGCCGACGACCGCGAGCGCCGCCAAGGCCAGCGCCACGAGGGCGACCCGCTGCCTGCGCCACCACGACGTCATGGCTGCCCCAGACGCGGCTCTGCGATGTCGACGCTCGGCACCGTCGCGATCTCATCGAGATCCACCGGGAAGGCGATCACGTCATCGAGCTCGGGAGTCGGGCGACGACCGCTGAGTCGCAGTTCGCCGATGCCGGAGCGGAGATCGTCGGGAAGCTCGAACGCCAGCATCCCGACGGTGTCGGTGCCCACCCGCAGAGCGGAGTCCATCAGCGTCGCCGGAGGGCGCTCGCTCGCCTGGAACAGCCGCCCGTCGATCAGCAGAGCGGCCACGCCGATCGTCGCGTCGACCTCGGTGGTCGGTGTGGAGACCGCCAGCTCGACGACGAGCCAGTTGCCCTCGGCCTCCCACGCCGCGTCGGTCACCGTCACGCGTTCCGTGCGGGAGAGACCGGTCACGGTGGCGATCAGGGTGCGGGCCGTCACCGGCGCGGCTGCCGTACCGCGCTGCACGAAGGGGCCGAGCAGGGCCTGCTCGGACGGAGTCGCCGCCGTCACGACCGCGGCCACGAGGAGGAGCGCGGCGCCGACGATCCACGGGACCGCCCTGCGCGCCGTGCGGTTCTTCGCCGCAGCGCCCGTCACGGCGCCCCCTCCAGCTCGAGCTGTGCGCGGAGTTCGGCGCGCCGCCAGGTGATGTTCGCGGCCGAGACGATGACCTGACCCGATTGCTCGACGGCGTCGTACGCGTCGATCCGGACCGCTCCCGCGGCGAACGCGGCCGCGGTGGCATCGTCATCCGCGATCGGCCAGGCGATCATCACGTCGGCAGGCACCCCGGGCTGCAGCACGACCGCACGCCGAGTGCCGTCGGCCTGCCAGGAGCGCGCGGCTCCGGTGGCGGCGACCCCGGCCAGTTCGAGCAGCGGCTCGCTGCCGATGAGCATCCGCGATTCGACGCGGTCGGGCGAATGCTGCACGCCGACCGCAGTGTCGGAGAGGTTCTCCAACCGCACGGTGACCACGAGCAGAGTCTCACCGGGCTCCGCCTCGAGGAACTGGCTCTCCACGGCGTCGGTGAACTCCGTATCGAGCACGGCGATCGAATACAGCGAGGTGCGCGCGACGTCGCCCGTGGCGATGACAGCCGGTGTGCGGGATGCCGGGGCGAGGCCGCCGAAGCCGATGAAGCCGGCGGCCATGGCGATGATCGCCACGGCGGCGACCCAGAACGGTGCGGCCCGGCGGCTGAACAGGGAACGCGTCGCGCCGGCCGCGGCATCGCGCATACCGGCCGCCACCCCCTGCGTCCTCGTCACGAGGTCAGCCTAGCCGGGGCGGCCCGGCGGCGATCCGGACCGACGAGCCGAGATCTCAGTCGCCTTCTTCGAGCCGATCGGTCTCGCCGTCTTCGTGGTCGATGCCGTCGTCGGAGGTGAACACCTTGTCGTCGGAGGGCGTCTCCGTCGCGGCCTCGGCGGCCGCGTCGAAGGGACCGGAGTCCTCGGGGTACGTGCGGGGATCGCTCATGGGGTGTCCTTTCGGGGTCGGATGCCCAGACTCTCGCAGCCGGCGCCGGCGCACGCGCCCGTTGACAGGGGAGCGATCGTCTGAGCGATGACCCGGGTCAGCCCGTGCACGTCTCGAACACGTACCCCTCGTCCGCCGGTGTCAGCAGGTCGCGGTCGCGCAGCACCATCGAGACCGGGGAGTCCTCGTCGGCGCACATCTCGGCGAACGACCGGGGGAGTTCGTCGGAGTACTCGATGTCGATGACGGCATCCCCGTACACCTCCCGGTACGCCCCGCACTCCTCGTAGGCGGCGCACTCCTCGGTGACGGCGAAGTCGAAGCCGGCGTCGTCGTGCAGCACGGTGGCATCTTCGGCGGAATTCTTCTGGCCGGCCGCGAGTCCGGCGCTGTGCGCGGCGTCGACGAACGCGGCGGCGAGAGCCAGGTTGTCGTCGAGGGTCAGCGCTCCGTCGGAACGGGTATAGGTGTCGAGATTGTCGAACTCGACCGCGTCGAACCCGGCATCCGCGCAGCCGTCGATCCAGGGGACCACCTGGGCGGCGATCCGTTCGCGTCGGTCGGCGGTCGAGGTGTCGAGGAGCGCCTCGTCCGGCCAGTCGGGGTCGAAGACCACCTCGCCGTCATCGTGCAGCAGCAGGTCGGCATCCCACGTGTCGAGCTCACCGGGCTGGGTCTGGAAGCCGTTCACATAGCAGACGGAATAGACGTCGGGAGCGGGCTCGGCCGAGCGGTCGCGCCCCACGACCCCGACCTCGGAAGCCGGCTCGTACGCGCCTCCGAGCTGGTAGTCGACGGCGGCGCCGGCCGGCGGAGCGGCCCATTCTGCGGACGGGTCGGATGCCGCAGGAGCGCCGGTTCCGGCCGCGCAGCCGACGAGACCGAGCAGGATGCCGGCGGTCGCGGCGGCCGCGAGCACGCGGATGGCGTCGGAGCGTACGGACATCCCCCGACCCCTATCGGCCGTCGCCGGCGAGCTCGGCGACGATCTCCGCCGCGGCGGCGCGCCCCTCCGGCGCGGGCACGAGCGGATAGACGTGCACGGCGCCCTCGCAGACCGTCAGAGTGATCGGGGCACCTGCGGCTTTCGCGCGCTCGCTCCACAGCCGCGCGTCGGGCAGGACGATGTCGCGGGTGCCCACGTAGAGGTGCACGGGCGGCAGCCCGACCGGAGTCCCGTTGATCGGACTCAGCCGCGGGTCGTCGGGGTCGGTGCCACCTGCCCAGGCGCGCGCGCACTCGTGCAACACGGTGCGACTCAACCACGGGTCGTCGACGCTCGCGATATCCGGGTTCTTCAGCGTCAGGTCGAGCCAGGGGGCGATCAGCAGCAGACTGTCCGGACCCTCCGCCTCGTCCCTGCGGAGGGCGTCCGTCAGCCCGAGGGCGAGTCCGCCGCCCGCGGAGTCCCCGGCGATGTGGATCCTCCCGGCACCCACCTCCTCACGCAGCTCCTGGAAGGCCCGGATGACGAACGGGTACGCGTCGTGGTGGGTCCAGCGCGGCGCGAGACCGTAGTCCGGAACGTCGACGCGGAGTCCGGCATCCGCCAATCGCGAGACGAGCGACCAGTGCTGCGGCGCCATCGCGGCGACGTACGCGCCGCCATGGAGGTAGAGGACCCCGTCGGAGACTCCGCCCCTGCGGGGCATCACGGTGAAGACCGTGAAGCCGTCGATCACGCGCTCGGTCACCTCGTGGCGGGCCGTGAGCCGGCGCGGGGGTCGTGATTGCGGCCGCTGCCGCTCGAGGCGCTTCCGCGCGGACGCGACCGTCGCCGATCCGGGACGTTTCATCACGCGGAGGAGGACGGCGACTCCTCGCATGGAAAGACTCGGCACGGCGGGCACATCGTCATCCTATGTTCACGTCGGATCGGGAATTCGCGGCGGACGTCGATCGTTAGACTTACATGCAATCGCATGGACCTTGGAAAGGACCTCTCCGGTATGACCACCTACAACGTCGGCTACCTCGTCGGCAGCATCTCCTCGACCTCGATCAACCGCCGCCTCGCCCGCGCGCTGGTGAAGCTCGCCCCGCAGGCGGATCTGCAGCTCACCGAGATCTCGATCTCGGACCTGCCGTTCTATTCGGCAGACCACGACGCCGCGATCCCGGCCGAGGCCGCCGAGTTCAAGAAGAGCATCGAGGCATCCGACGCGATCATCGTCGTGACCCCGGAGTACAACCGGTCGGTCCCCGGCGTTCTCAAGAACGCTCTCGACACCGCGAGCCGTCCGTGGGGCCAGAACAGCTTCGCCGGCAAGCCGTCCGCCGTCATCGGCGGCTCGATCGGACCGATCGGCACCGCCGTCGCCCAGCAGCAGCTGCGCTCCATCCTCTCGTTCCTCGCCTCGCCCGAGCTGTCGCAGCCGGAGGCGTACATCCACATGCGCGACGGCCTGTTCACCGAGGACGGCGAGGTCACCGACGACTCGACCGTCGAGTTCCTCGTCTCCTGGCTGAAGGCCGTGCACACGCACATCGCGAAGTCGCTCAGCCCCGTCAGCTGACGGCAAGCACCGGAAGGGGTCCGCGCGCGGCGCGGACCCCTTCTGCGTACCCGGGCGTCAGCTCTTCGCGCCGTAGAGCTCCGCGACCTCTTTCGAACCCATGCCCTGCGTGTAGGTGCCGTGCTGCGGCCAGCCCGTGGGAGAGTCCTCCCACTCCTCCTGCCGGCCGTAGGGGAGGAGGTCGACGAGACCCTGCAGCTGACTGAGCCGCTCGGTGCCGCGACCGCTCGTGTGCCAGGTGCGATACACGGTGTCGCCGTCACGCAGGAAGACGTTCACCGCGAACCCGCCGTTCGGGGGCGCGTCGACGTCGGATCCGAACGTGCTGTCGGCGCTGGAGTACCACTGCATGCGGTTGCCGACGCGGTCGCGGTAGGCGAGGGCCTCGCCGATGGGACCGTTGGTGACGATCACGAAGCGCGCGTCGTAATACCGGTCGAGGAAGTCGAGGCGCGTGAACTGCGACGTGAACCCGGTGCACCCCGAGCACTGCCACTCGTTGCCGTCCGACCACATGTGGTTGTAGACGATGAGCTGCGAGCGTCCGTCGAAGATGTCGGCGAGCCGCACCGGCCCGTCGGCGCCCTCGAGCGTGTACTCCGGCATCCGCACCATCGGCAGTCGACGGCGCTGTGCGGCGATCGCATCGAGCTCGCGTGTGGCGGCTTTCTCGCGCACACGCAGCGCGTCGAGCTCGCGCTGCCACGTGTCGGCGTCGACGACGGGCGGAAGGGGCGTCTGGGCGGTGCTCACGGGTGACCTCCGGATGCTGGGGCGACGGTGCATCCAGTGTGCGCGCGGTCACCGACAGCGTCAACGGGGGTCTGGGGTCACCGGGTCGGTATCGGATGCCGCGGCGTCGACCGGCGCCGCCTCGGCGGGGTTGCGGCGGATGCCGATCCACGACACCACTCCGCCGAGCACCAGGAGCGAGGCCGTGACCAGGGCGGCGTTGTGGAACCCGCCGAGGTCGAGCGCCCCTCCGACGATCGTCGACAGCATCGCGACCACGAGCAGTCCGGCGACGCGCGACACCGCGTTGTTCACGGCCGAGGCGATGCCCGAGTGGCCCTCGTCGATGGCGCCGAGGATCGCGGCGGTGAGCGGCGCGACCGTCAGCGAGAGGCCGAGCCCCATCACGATCATCGCCGGGAGCACCTGCCACCAGTAGTCGAAGTCCGTGCCGACCGTGAGCAGCAGCAGCGCTCCGCCGGCCATGACGATCGGTCCGATCGTCATGAAGATGCGCGGACCCCAGCGCCCCGCCCACGCCCCGGCGCGCGAGCTGAGCAGGATCATCAGGATCGTCATGGGCAGGCTCGCCAGTCCCGCGGCGGTCGCGGGGAGCCCTGCGCCCTGCTGCAGGTAGACGCCGACCACGAAGCCGTTGAGCGAGAGGGCGGCGTACACGAAGAGCGTCGCGAGGTTGCCCCACCCGAAGTCGCGCACGCGGAACAGCCACAGGGGCATGAGCGGTGTCTCGGTGCCGCGCTGGCGCAGCAGGAACAGCGTGAAGAGCACGACCCCGATGACCGCCGGAAGCCAGATCGCCGGCGACTGCCATCCGAGGTTCGGCTGCTCGATGAGAGCGAAGACGACCGCCCCGAGCCCGACGGCGCACAGCGCGCCGCTCCACCAGTCGACCTTCACGGTGCGCTGGTGCTCCGGCAGGTGGAGGCGCGCGAGCAGGACCAGGGTGACCGCGATCGGGACGACGTTGATGAGGAAGACGAAGCGCCACGACAGGAAGTCGACGAACAGTCCGCCGAGCAGGGGCCCGACGAGCATGGCGCCCGTGGTGAAGGCCGTCCAGACGCCGATCGCCCTGGCCTGCACGTCGGCGCGCATGGTCGCTGTGATCAGGGCCAGCGAGCTCGGGACGAGGAGCGCTCCGGCCGCCCCCTGTGCCGCCCGGGCGATGATCAGCGTCAGCGGGTCGAACGACGCCGCCACCGCGATCGACGCCACCCCGAAGGCGATGAGCCCGATGCGCATGACGAGCACGCGGCCGTAGGCGTCGGACACCGACCCGGCGAGCAGGATCAGCGCGCTCAGCGTGATCAGGTAGGCGTCGACGACCCACTGCTGGGTGGTGATGCCGCCGCCGATCTCGCGGCTGATCGCGGGCAGCGCGACGTTGACGACGGTGCCGTCGAGAAAGGTGACGAAGGAGGCGAGCACCGCGATCGAGATCACGAGACGCTGCACGGGCGCGAAGGAAGCCACAGGCCGAGACTACTCCCGGCCGCAGACCTCGGGGGCGGCCCTCGTCACGGGTGAGGCGGGTGATCCTGTCCTCGAGCCGGAGCCGACGTGCCGGCACGGAGGAGCGCTGCCAGTCCGGGAACGCCGCCCTGCGCATACGCACGGCGCTGCCGTGCGGCCCCCGTGCCGTCGGCGCGGAGCCGGTCGAGTCGTTCGGCGACGAACTCCTCGTCGCCGAACTGCTGCAGCGCCGGCGCGCTCGCGGCCCGCATGCGATCGACCACCGCCCAGGCCGGGGACGCCTCACCCGTCGTGGGATCGACGAGGCGTGCGACCATCCCCGAGCGTGCGGCGGTCCAGAGCGAAGCGTCGATGCCGTCGAGGCGGTCCGTCTGCAGGGAGCGGTCGTCGGACAGCAGAAGAGCACGGCAGAGCACGGCGGCGAGCACGGCATCCTCCGGCTCGAGCTGCACGTCGAAGACGCGCACCTCGACGGTCGGGTAGCGTTCCGCCAGACGCACGGCCCAGGAGAGCGACGCCGTCTCGCCGATCGCGTCGAGCTCGATGAGCTGTGCGATGCGCGCGCGGTAGTCGTCCAGATCGTGGAACCGCGGCGGACACCACGACGACGGCAGGCGATGGATCAGCACGCTCCGCCAGCTCGCGAAGGAAGTGTCGAGTCCGTTCGAGAAGGGGCTGTTGCCGGTGAGGGCGAGCAGCACGGGGAGCCAGCCGCGCATGCGGTTGAGCGCGCGCACGCGCTCCTCGTCGTCGACGATCTCGACGTGCACGTGCAGACCGTTCACCTCGTGGTCGCGGCTGAGGTGCCCGAGCCGGAACGCGACGTCGTCGTAATGGGGGGAGGGCGAGATGATCGACGTGCGCGTCGTGGCGAACGGATGCCCGGTGGGGGCGGCGATCGCCTGATGCTCCTGCGCGTATCGACCCACCAGGCCGCGGAGATGGCGTACCTGGGATGCGGCCTCGGCGCGGGTGCGCATCGGTTCGGTCGCGGTCTCCAGCTGCGAGGTCAGGTACTCCGCGGTGACGCGGCCGCCGGTGGGAAGCCGTGCGATGTGCTCGCGGGTTCCGTCGGCCATCGCCAAGGGGACGAGGGCGTCCTCGTCGAGAAGGAGGAACTCCTCCTCGATGCCGAATCGCGCCATCTCGTGCTCAGTGATTCCGGAGAGCGGAGATCAGATCCGACTTCCGCTTCTTGCTGTAGCCGGTCAGACCGATCTCCTTGGCCCGCTTCTTCAGCTCGGGGACGGTCCAGTCCTCGTAGTCGCCCGACTCTCCGCCGCGGCGTCCGACCGCCTTGCGTCCATCGCGTGCGGCGGCGTTCGAGATGCGGGCCGCCTTCTCCTTGGATGCGCCGTCGTCGCGGAGCTCCTCGTACAGTTCCGGATCCTTCAGCGAGTTGTTGCGTCGTCCTGGCATGATCCGTGTCTCCTCCCGATGGCACCTGAGAGGTGCCTGAGTCAACCCCCTGATGGGGAAAGTCGTACGTGGCTACGTTGGATGGCTGTAGACGGGTGCACTGTGCCCCGACGAAAGGAAATCTGATGAACATTCTCTTGATCATCGTCATCGTCGTCGCTGTGATCCTCGCGATCACCGGCGGACTTGTGCAGTCGCTTCAGTTCCTGCTCTGGGTCGGACTGGTCCTGCTGGCCATCGCCGTGATCGCCTGGTTGATCCGGGCGATCAGCGGGAGCCGACGGGCCTGACCCCAGCAAGTGAGGCCCGCCCGTCGGCGGGCCTCACTTGTCGAAGGCGTTCTTGGCGGCGTCCTTGACGTTCTCGCCGGCCTGCTTCACGTCGGCCTTGGCCTGATCGGCCTTGCCCTCGGCTTCGAGGCGCTCGTTGTCGGTGACCTTCCCGACGCCTTCCTTGACCTTGCCGCCTGCCTTCTCGGCGGCGTTCTTGATGTCATCTGCGGCACTCATGTGGTGCTCCTCTCCTCGGCGGATCGTTTGCACTCTCACCCTCGCAAATGGTCTCGGTCCGGGCCAAGGGATTGACAATCGGAGGATGCCGTGTCATCGGTGCCTACCCGTCGACGCGGGCGCGGCGAAGGACTAGCCTGGCGCCAGGCGGGTGTCCTGCCCGCGGACCTCGATGAAGGAAGCGGTGTGCGATGGACTCGATGATGATGGGCGCCATGTCGAAGAACATGGAGTCGATGACCGACGACATGGCGATGATGGACATGTCGGTGATGCAGGCGTGCATGGACGCGTGCTCCGCGTGCGAGCAGGCCTGTACCGTCTGCTCGACGCAGCTGATGGACTGCGCGCCGGCCTGCATGAACTGCGCCGACATGTGCAACACGATGATGCGTTCGATGATGCGGATGCAGGGGATGAACCCGGCGTCGATGATGACGATGCTCAACGCCTGCATCGCGATGTGCCAGCTGTGCATGGACGAGTGCATGCGGCACGCCGACCACAGCGAGGTCTGCAAGATGTGCGCTCAGGCCTGCCAGGCCTGCATGGATGCCTGCATGGCCATGAAGGACATGATGATGGCGAGCGCCTGAGCCCTTCGTCAGGCTCAGGAACCAGCAGGATCAGGCGGCGGCGACGTTGAACTGCGTGCGGCCGACGGCGAGCACGCCGTAGCGGGCATGCAGGGCCACCGGCGTGCCCGGGGCCGCCTCCAGCGCTGCGCCCGAGCCGTTCCACAGCGCGTGCGCCGCGCCGTCGAGGCTGCGCACGACGAGGTCGCCGGATGCGGCATCCGCCGACTCCACGATGCCGTCGACCCACTCGGCCGGCGTGGCCGACGCGATGCGCGCCTGGATCAGGTGCAGTGCGTGGCCGGGCGCGAACGAGGAGCACCGGTCGCCGTGCTGGCACATGCACGCCGCACGCTCACGCACCGGGAGGGGCGAAAGGCGGTTCAGCGGCGTGGACACGGTGGTCTCCTTCGGATCGGGTGTTTCGGAAAGCGTAGGTCGGCATCCCGCAGGGCGATAGGCGCACCGACACGGAGTGAAACAAACAGGTGTAAGCTCGCCGGGTGCTGTTTTCGATGAGCGCCCTTGAGGCGCAGAACGGAGCCGCAGGCGCTCTCCGCGCCGCGGACAGAGGCTGAGGACCAGCCGGAGGCGGAACCCCCGCCCCCGGTGCTGCGTCGCACCCGGCATCCCCTGCCGGGAAACCTCATCTCCTATCGACTCGCCCTGAGCGGCGACCACTCCGAAAGCACTCTTCTCATGCGTCCCATCGACGAGCGCGCCATCCGCGCCTCCTTCATCAACGCCTCACGCAAAGAGGTCTCCGTCATCACCCTGCCCGCCGACTTCGCCGAGCTCGACTTCGACAAGCTCGACTACCTCGGCTGGACCGATCCGAAGCTGCCGCGCCGCGCGTACGTCGTGGCCTGGATCGACGACGCCCCGGTCGGCGTCGTCCTGCAGCGCGCCGAGCAGCGCGTCCTCTCCCGGGCGCAGTGCTCGTGGTGCGAGGACGTGACTCTCCGCAACGACGTGCAGCTGTTCGTCGCCCGCAAGGCGGGCGCCGCCGGTCGCAAGGGCGACACGGTCGGCAACCTCGCCTGCGCGGAGTTCGGCTGCTCGCGCAACGTGCGCATCCTGCCCCCGCTGGCGTACCAGGGCTACGATCGCGAGCTCGCCCGCGAGATGCGCATCCTGCGCCTGCAGGAGCACATCACCGGATTCCTGCAGGCGGTCGCCGGGTAGGTCTGGTGGCGGTGCCGCTCGCACGCGGCATCCGCTCTCCGGGCGCACCATCTGCTCGCCCCGGGAGGCATTCTGCGCTTCGGAGGGCCGATTCGCCCGAACCGGCCCTCCGAATCGCGGATCCCCTCCGAAACGAGCACCGTCGTCCCGGATTCAGACGACCTCGAACGTCGTCACGGTCTCCTCGTCATCGCAGGCACTGCCGACCCAGAGGCGGAACCGCCCCGGTTCCACCCTGCGGATGCCGTCGGTGCCGGTGAAGGCGAGGCGTTCGACGGGCACGTCGAACGCCACGCGCTCCTCGGCGCCGGCGGCGAGGGCGATCCGCTGGAAGCCGATCAGCTGCGCCACCGGACGAGTGACGCTCGCGATCTCGTCGTGCGCGTAGAGCTGCACGACATCGACCCCGTCCCGGTCGCCCGTGTTGCGCACCAGCACCGACGCCTGCACGACGTCGGCGCGCGACGTGACCGCGAGGTCTTCATGGCTGAACGTGGTGTAGCCGAGCCCGAAGCCGAACGGCCGGGCGGGAGTCGGGTCGGCGCTGGTGACGTCGGCCCGGCCACCCAGCACCGGATGCAGGTACGAGTACGGCTGCGCTCCGGCCGAGCGCGGCATCGACACCGGCAGTCGTCCCGAGGGGGAGACCCGACCGCTGAGCAGGTGGGCCAGCGCGGGGCCGCCTTCCTCGCCGGGGAAGAACGTCTGCAGGACGGCCGCCGGGCGCCGCGCGGGTTCCACGGACGCGGCGGTCGACGACGGCGCCGCGGAGTTCACCGCGCCGAGCCCGACCATCGCTCCGACCGCTCCCGCACGCGGAGGCAGCGCCCAGTCCAGGGCGTACGGGCGGCCGGTCATCGCGATGAGGATCACGGGCGTGCCTGTCGCGACGACCGCCTCGACGAGTTCGCGCTGGATGCCGGGGAGTTCGAGGCTCTCGACGTCGTTCCCCTCGCCGACGGTTCCACGGCCGAACAGTCCGGCGCGGTCGCCGACCACGACGATCGCGATGTCCGCCGCCTCGGCATCCGCCACGGCGGCCGCGATGCCGCTGCGGTCCGCGCTCTCCACATCGGTTCCGACAGCGTGCGTGATCTCGGCATCCGGGAACTCCGCGCGCAACGCGTCGAGAACCGTCGGCAGCGTGATCCCGGCGGGCACCTCGGGGTGATGCGCGAGCACGTGATTGACGAACGAATAGCAGCCCATGAGCGCCTCGGAGCTGTCGGCGTTCGGCCCGATCACGGCCACTCGCGCGCCGGGTGACGAGGAGAGGGGCAGGATGCCGTCGTTGCTCAGCAGCACGACCGACTCCTCGGCGAGCCGCTGCGCGAGCGCGCGGTGCGCGGGGGAGTCCAGATCGACGGATGCCGGTGGCGCCGAGAAGTCCGCATCCAGCAGTCCGAGCTCCTCCTTCTGCGACAGCACCCGGGCGACGGCGCGATCGAGCACCGCCTCGGGCAGCCGGCCGTCGCGCACCTGCTCCGCGAGCGTCGTGTAGGCATTGGGTGACGGCAGCTCCACATCGATCCCGGCGGTGAGCGCGAGGCGCGCGGCATCCGCGGAATCCGCCGCGACCCTGTGCATGCTGCGCAGGAAGTCCACGGCGAAGTAGTCCGACACGACGACGCCGTCGAAGCCCCAGCGCTCCCGCAGCACGCCGGTGAGATACCGCGGGTCGGCGCCCACGGGCACCCCGTCGATTTCGGTGTACGAGTTCATCACGCTGCGAGCCCCGCCCTCCCGCAGGGCCATCTCGAACGGAGGCAGCAGCACGTCTTCGATCTCTCGCGGTCCGGCGTGCACGGGGGCGTGGTTGCGTCCGGCGCGCGAGGCGGAGTACCCGACGAAGTGCTTCAGCGTCGCGTGCACGCCGGCGGACTGCAGGCCCTTCACGTACGCGGTGCCGATCGTGCCGACGACCAGCGGATCCTCGGCGATGCACTCGTCGACCCGGCCCCACCGCGGGTCGCGGATCACGTCGAGCACCGGAGCGAGACCCTGGTGGATGCCGAGCGCCCGCATCGATTCTCCGATCGCGGCGCCCACCTCCTCGACGAGGTCCGGGTCGAAGGACGCGCCCCAGGCGAGCGGGGTCGGGAACGTCGCCGCCTTCCACGCCGCGAGGCCGGTCAGGCACTCCTCGTGCACGATCGCCGGGATGCCGAGGCGCGTCTCGCGCTGCAGCCGCGCCTGCTCGGCCCAGAGCCACTGCGCCCGCTCGACCGGATCGACCGGGCGGGTGCCGTAGACGCGGGTCAGGTGGCCGATGCCGTCGGCGCTCGCCTCCTCGTAGCGCGTCGAGCTCTTCTTCTCCCCGGCGAGCGGGGCGACGACCTCGTCGCCCTGATCGACCCAGAAGCCCACGAGTTGAGCCTGCTTCTCCTCGAGCGTCATCTGCTCGAGCAGCGCCTCCACACGGGGTGAGAGGCGAGGAAGGGTGGTCTGCTGCAGCACGGTGGTCTCTTTCATCGTCGTGGATCCTGCCGTCGGGCGCACGGCGGTCATCCCTTCACCGCGCCGGTCAGTCCGCCGACGATGCGCCGCTCGAAGACGCTGAAGAAGATGAGCGCGGGGATCATCGACAGCGACGTGAACGCCAGCACCTTCGCCGTGTCGACCGAGTACTGCGACGCGAAGGACTGCACCCCGAGGGGGAGGGTGAACGCGGACGCGTCGTTGAGGATGAACAGCGGGAGCAGGTAGCCGTTCCAGCTGCCGATGAAGGCCAGGATGCCGGTGGTGATCACCCCCGGCAGCGACAGCGGCAGCACCATCCGCCAGAAGAACCCGAGGCGGCTGCATCCGTCGATGAACGCGGCCTCCTGGATCTCGTCGGGGATGGCCCGCAGGAACGGCACGAGGATGATGATCGTCGTCGGCAGCGCGAACGCGATCTGCGGGAGGATCACGCCGCCGAGGGAGTTCATGAGCCCGAGGCTGCGCACCACGATGTAGAGCGGGGTGATCGCGACCGTCAGCGGGAACATGAGCCCCGCCGCGAAGAACGCGTACAGCACGCCGCGTCCGGCGAACCGGTAGCGGGCCAGCACGTACGCCGCCATCAGCCCGAGGGCGACGACGCCGAGCGTCGTCGTGAGCGCGACGATGAGCGAGTTGAGCACCTGCCGCCAGAAGATGCCGCCGGTGAGCACATCGAGATAGTTCGACAGCACCCAGGGCTGCGGCAGCCCGGACGGGTCGGTCGTGATCTGCGCGTTGGTGCGGAATCCGCCGACGATGATGTACGCGATCGGTGCGAGCATGAGCCCCACCGCGATCAGCGCGACGAAGTACACCGCGGGGTTCGCCCAGGGGAGCCGTGGCCGCGCGGCCTTCCGGCCGTCGAACCGCTGCGTGACGAGGGTGGAGGTGGCGGTCATCGCTTCTTCCTGTTCCTGCCGGTGCCGGTGAGGGCGCCGTCCGTGTCGCGCTTGAGGACCGCCCGCTGGTAGATGAGGGCGACCACGAGCGAGATCACGAAGAGCACGACGGCGACGGCGTTGCCATAGCCGAAGTTCCCGGCGTTGCGGCCCTCCGAGACCATGTACGTCGCCATGGTCGAGGTGCCGGCGGTGGAGGCGATGTACTGCCCCCAGATGATGTAGACGAGATCGAACAGCTGCAGCGATCCGATGATCGACAGGAAGGCCCAGATCCGCAGCGTCGGCGCAAGCAGCGGCAGCGTGATCCGCCACTGGATCTGCCAGTAGGAGGCGCCGTCGATGGCGGCTGCCTCGTGCAGCTCCTCGGGAATGCCCTGCAGCCCCGCGAGGAAGAGGATGACGGCGAAGCCGACGTACTTCCACGTGATGATCGCCATCAGGGTCCAGATCGCGATGCCGGGATCGGACAGCCAGTCGTTCGCCAGGAATCCCAGCCCCATGTTGGTCAGCAGCGCGTTGAGGGCGCCGCTGGTCTGCAGCATCAGGCTCCAGCCCGTGCCCACGACGACCTCGGAGATCACGTACGGCACGAAGATCAGCACGCGGATCAGCGACTGTCCCCGCATCCGCCGATTCAGCAGCAGGGCCAGCAGGATCGCGACGGGCCCCTGCAGCACGAGCGACATCACGAGGATGACGCCGTTGTGCGCGAGGGCGTCGATGAACAGCGGGTCCTGCAGGATCGTGAGGTAGTTCCGCAGACCGACGAATTCCGTCGGCGGACCGTATCCCTGCCAGCTGAAGAAGCCGTAGTACGCGGCCATCAGCACGGGGAAGATGACGAAGGCGAGGAAGACGAGGAGGGCGGGCCCGGCCAGAAGGATCACTTCCAGCCGGGCGCGCACCTCACGCCTTCGCTGCGGCATCCTCGACAGCCTTGACGATGTCCTCCGGCGTCCCCTGACCCGACAGCATCGTGACGACGGCGACGTTCAGCGCATTGCCGACGTTCTGCCCGTAGACCGTGTCGAGCCACTGGGTGGCGTAGGGCGCCGCGTTGTACGCCTCGAGGATGTCCTTGAGGTAGGGCTCGGTCACGGCCTCCTGCGCCACGGTGTTGACCGGCGGGGCGTTGAAGGCCTTGTAGTAGGCCGTCTGCACCTCGGACGTTCCCAGGTAGTTCAGGAAGTCGACGCATGCGTCGGGCGCATCCACCGAGCAGGAGTAGCCGTCGACGCCGCCCATCATCGACCCGGGCTCGCCCTCGCCGCCCTCGACCTCGGGGAACGGGAACCAGGAGAGGTCCGGGAGAGGCTTCTGGTCGGGCGTGAGGGAGCCGATGACGCCCGGGTCCCAGGCGCCCATGAGCTCCATCGCGGCCTGCTTGTTCGCGATGAGCCCGGCCGAGCTCGCGGCGCCCTGCTGGGCGGTCGTCGTCAGGAAGCCGTCGTTGAAGGGCTCGGTGGCGGCGAAGTCCTGGAGGTCCTCACCGGCGCGCACCCAGCACTCGTCGTCGAAGCTCATCTCGTCGGCCGCCTTCGCGAGGGTGTCCGAGCTGCACTCGCGCAGCGCGAACCAGTAGTACCAGTGGGCTGCGGGCCAGGCGTCCTTCGCGCCGAGCGCGACCGGATCGATGCCGGCGGCCTTGAGGGCCTCGGTGGCCGACTCCAGCTCGTCGATCGTGGTCGGGTTCTCGGTGATGCCGGCCTGATCGAAGAGATCCTGGCTGTAGAACAGTCCACCGGGGAGCACGGCGACGGGCATCGCGTAGATCTTGTCGTCGAGGCTGTTCGCCGAGTACGCGGCATCCGGGATCTCGTCGGCGGCAGGTCCGTCGATCGCGTCCGTGAGGTCCTTGAGCTGACCGGCCTTGACCATCGCGGCCATCTTGCCGCCGCCGCGCTGCAGGAAGATGTCGGGGGCGTCGCCGGAGTTGAGAGCGGTCTGCAGCTTGCCGTCGAGGTCTTCGTTCTGGATGGACTGGATCTCGATCGTGACGCCGGGGTTCGCCTTCTCGAAGTCGGCGACCGTGGCCTCCCAGAACTCGACGCCAGGACCGGTCGTCGAGTTGTGCCAGAGGGTCATGCTGGCGCCGTCACCGCCGGAGCCGCCGGTGTCGCCTGCTGTACAGCCCGAGAGTGCGAGTGCTCCGACGGCGAGTAGCGCCGCGGAGGCGAGGGGGAGCCTTCTGCTGATCATGTGATTGTTCTCCTCATCGAGTTGCGCACCGCGTCGCTGCGGAGCGCCCCGCGGCGGCTCGGGTGAGACCGCGGTGGATGCAGTCTTCTTCGCTCGAGAGCCGACGTCAAACGTTTTCGAAAACAGTTTCCATGGGAGCCCTGCGGGGGTCTACGCTGGCGAGTCATGAGCGGGAGAACGACGATCCACGATGTCGCGAAGGCGGCGGGGGTGTCGGTGTCGACCGTCTCCAAGGCGGTGAACGGACGCTACGGCATCGCGGATGCCACGGTGCAGCGCGTGCTCGACACGGTGCGCGAGCTCGGCTACGAGTCGAGCCTCGTCGCCAGCAGCATGCGCGCGCGTCGCACCGGAGTCATCGGCGTGCTCCTGGCGGACTTCGAGCCGTTCAGCGCCGAGATCCTCAAGGGCGTCGGCACCGCCGTGCACGACACCGCCTTCGACCTGCTGGCCTACAGCGGCTCGCATCACGGCGCGGGAGACGGGTGGGAGCGGCGCTCACTGAGTCGCCTCTCCGGCACGCTGATCGACGCCGCCATCATGGTCACGCCGACGGTCGTGAGCGCGTCGACCGAGATCCCCGTGGTCGCGATCGATCCGCACACCGGGCGGGCCGACCTCCCGACCGTCGAATCCGACAGCTTCGGCGGGGCGCTCACGGCGACGCGGCACCTGATCGAGCTCGGACACCGCCGGATCGGATTCCTCGCGGGTCGACCGGACCTGCGTTCGGCCGGTCTGCGCGATGCCGGCTATCGGCGTGCCCTGTCGGATGCCGGCATCCCGATCGATCCCGCCCTCGTCGGGGTGGGGCGGTACGAGCTGCAGGCGACCCGCGAATCGGCGCGGCTGCTCCTGGCCGGCGACTCCCGCCCGACGGCCGTGTTCGCCGCGAACGACCTGTCCGCGATCGCGGTCATCGAGGTCGCGCGCGAGATGGGGCTGCGGGTGCCGGAGGATCTGTCCGTGATCGGCTTCGACGACGTGCCGGAGGCGTCGCGTCGGGCTCTGCCTCTGACCACGATCCAGCAGCCGATGCGACGCCTCGGCCAGGTCGCGGCCGACATGGTGTTCACGCTGCTCGAGGGGCGGGAGATCGAGCAGATGCACGTGACCCTGCCGACGAGGCTCGTCGTCAGGGCGACGACGGCGCGTTACGACGAGTGAGGCGTGCTGCGCCGTCGGGAGGAGATCAGCCGTTCGGAGGCGGGGATTCCCGGAATCGGACCTCCGAACGGCCGATCTCCTCCCGGGCGCGGCGCCGATACTTCCCCGCGCGGAGCCAGCTCCTCCCCAGCGCCGGACTCAGTCTGCGCGGACAGTTGCCCGCACGTGCGTCCAGGCAGGTTCGGCGAGCTCCGCCGACCGCCGTGCGAACTCGTCGAAGCTGCGGCGGCCGGGCCAGTCGGCGGGCAGCATCGACGGCGGCAGCCCCGGATCGGTGTAGGGCAGCACGCGCCAGCTGTCGATCAGGCGCACGTAGGCGGCGAACGGCTCGGTGGGGAGACCGGTCAGCGACTCCTGGAAGGCCAGGTGCTCGGTGCGGAGCGCCGCCAGGTCCCACCACTGCGCGGCCGCCTCGACCAGCGAACCCGGCGGCACGGGAGCCGACGCCCGGAAGAGCGTGGCCCAGCGCCGCGCATCGAGGTCGTCGAGGATCTCGAGCACCTCGTCCTGCAGATGCCCGGGGCAGATCCACAGGGCCGGTGAGACGATGCCCGCGCCGATCCACTGCAGTCGACGACGCAGCTGATGACGGGTGCGGCGCTCGCTCTCCGGGATCGAGAACGAGACGAGGCACCAGTCGTCGGCATCCGTCATCTCGCGCATCTCGAAGATGCGGCGGTCGCCGCGCTCCAGCATGCCGACGGCATCCGGGGCGAGCCGGTAGCCGATCGCCTCGGTTCGCTCGGCGAGCAGCAGCCCCTTCTGCTTGAGACGGGTGACACCGGTCCGCGCCTGCGCGGGAGGGATGCCGAGATCGCCGGCCAGCGCGACCAGGTCGGCGGTGGAGATCCAGCCGCCGAGCGGCCGGAGGTAGACGCCGATCAGCGTGCGCAGCAGCGACGCGGTGCTGCCGGGCCGGGCATCGATGTCGTCGAGCACGGTCCTGGTCCCCGGGCTCGTCGAAGGGTCAGCGGCCATGGGACTCCAGTGCCTCCCGCACCGCGAGGATGCCCGTGATCGTCTCGACGTGCGAGGTGCTCAGCGGGGACAGGCCGAGGCGGATGCCGTCGGGGAAGCGGAAGTCCGGGATGATGCCGTCCGCCCACAGCCGCTGCGTGACCTCGCGGAAGTCGGGGTGCCCGATGGTGACGTGGCCGCCGCGGAGCTCCGGGTCGCGGGGGGTCAGCAGGCGCACGCCGAGCGGGGCGAGCACCTCGTCGCAGGCGCGCACGGCGAGCTCGGTGAGCGACGTGGACTTCGCCCGAACCGCCTCGACGGTGGACTCCTCGATCAGGTCGAGCATCCCCTGCATCGCGAGCATCGAGGTCACGGGCGGCGTGCCGCTGAGAAGCTGGCGGATGTCGCCGGCCGGCTGGTACTCCGGACCCATCGCGAAGATGTCGGCGGCGCTCCACCAGCCCTGGATCGGCTGGCGGAGCACGCCCTGCAGGTCGCGACGGAGGTAGGCGAACGCGGGGGAGCCGGGGCCGCCGTTGAGGTACTTGTAGGTGCAGCCGACCGCGATGTCGACGCCCCACGCGTCGAGCTGCATCGGGATCACGCCGGCGGAGTGGCAGAGGTCCCACATCATCAGGGCGCCGACCTCGTGCACGGCTGCGGTGATCCCCGGCATATCGGTGAGAGCACCGGAGCGGTAGTCGACATGGCTCAGCGAGACCAGGGCGGTGCGTTCCGACACGACCGCCTCGACGTCGGCGATCGTCACGCCGCGCACGGGATCGGGTTCGAGCCAGCGCAGGGTCACACCTGCTTCGGCGGCGACGCCCTCGGCGAGGAACCGGTCGGTCGGGAAGTTGCCCGCTTCCATCACGAGCTCGGTTCGCTCTTCGTCGGTGGCGCCCAGGGCCGCCCGCAGGAGCTTGTAGATGAGCACGCTCGTCGAGTCGGCGACGACGGTCTGCCCGGCGGCCGCGCCGAGGGCGACGCGGCCGATCCGGTCGCCGAGCTCCATCGGCAGCGCCATCCACTGCTCGTCCCACGAGCGGATGAGCCGTGTGCCCCAGTCCTCGCGCACGAACGCCGCCAGCTTCTCCGGCATGTCGCGCAGCGGGCGGCCGAGCGAGTTGCCGTCGAGATAGGCCGTGACGCCCGGCGCGTCGAGGAACGCGTCCAGGTGCGCGCCGAGCGGGTCGGCCGCATCGAGGGCGCGGGCTTCGTCGAGCAGGCGGGTGTCGAGGGGGTCGGTCATGTCACACCTTCAGATCGTCGGGGGTGAGGCGGCGGGCGCGGAGCGGATCGGCGTCGCGGGGAAGGAGGAAGAGGGCGGATGCCGGATCGCGCGGATCGGTCGGCGCGAGCGCGCGCAGCAGATCGAGGCCGTCGATGCCGGCCTCGCGAAGGGCGGCGATCTCGCGCGGGTTCAGGCCGACCGGCGTCGGGCCGTTGCCCATGTCGGTGCCGTACCGAACCGTGCCGCCGACGGCGTGGAAGCGGCGGACGTTGTCGACCACGGTGCGGTACTCGTCGCCGTCGTGGATCGCGAGCGTCGAGATCCAGGAGACGGTTGCCGCCTGTGCGACGATCTCGTCGTCGTCGAGGAGTTCGCTGAACGGGGCGTGCGCGAGGGCGTGCGCGCCGAGCCGAGCCGCGCGCTGCGCCTCGCCGGCTCCCTGCGCGTGCACGACGACGAGGAGGTCGTGTTCCGCGGCGCGCTCGATGATCGTGCGGAGGAGGTCGTCGTCGAACACCGGCCCCGCGTCCGTGTTGCTCGCGACCTTGATGCGGGAGGCTCCGGCATCCGCCATCTCGGCGACGGCCGCCGCAGCGTCGTCGGCGTTCGCGATCTCGCGGAAGGAGCCGCTCGGCGCCCAGTCGCGGTCGGACGGGTACCCGCCCGGTGGGGTGAGGAAGGCCCCGGCGAACTCGATCGCGGTCGCGTCGGAACGTCCCGACTCCGCGCGGAGCACGTCGACGTCTCCGCCGAGGTCGACCACGCGGCCGAGCACCGAGTCCGCGAGCAGCGTGTGGTCGACGAGCTGCAGGTGCACGTGGTGATCGGTGAAGCCACCGGTGATGACACCGTCGAGCCGGGGGAGCGCGGCGGGAACGGGCTCCTCGCGCAGCAGCATCCGTCCGTCCGTGTCGGCCTCGACGACGCCCTCGTGCCAGCTGTCGCCGTCGAAGTACGTGACGGCGAACATCAGCCGCCGATCTCGGTGCGCACGGTGTACAGCTCGGGGAAGAACGTGAGGTCGAGCGCGCGCTGCAGGAAGCCGACGCCGCTGGATCCGCCGGTGCCCACCTTCATGCCGATCGTGCGGGCGACGGTCTTCAGGTGACGGAACCGCCAGAACTGGAAGTTGTCCTCGAGGTCGACGAGGTCTTCGCACGCTTCGTAGAGGTCCCAGTTCTCCTGGTGGTTCTGGTAGATCTCGCGGATCGCCGGCACGAGCTCAGGCGTCTCGCGGTACGGCTGGCGCACGTCGCGCTCGAGGATCGACGCCGGAACGGGCAGCCCGCGTCGAGACGCGTAGCGCAGGAACTCGTCGTAGAGCGTCGGCTTCTCCCACTCGGCCGTCAGCAGCGCGAGGTTGGCGGGGTGATCGCGGAAGACCTGCAGCATCTTCTCGTTCTTGTTGCCGAGGGCGAACTCGACTGCTCGGTACTGCACGGACTGGAAGCCCGACGAGTTGCCGAGCGATCCGCGGAACTGCGCGTACTCGGTCGGCGTGAGAGTGGCGAGGATGCCCCACTGCTGGGTCATCACGTCCTGGATCTTCTTCACCCGGGCGACCCGCTTCAGTGCTTCGCGCAGATCGTCGCTGGCGAGCAGCTGCCGGGCGGAGGACAGCTCGTGCAGCAGCTGCTTGAGCCAGAGCTCGGTCGTCTGGTGCTGGATGATGAAGAGCATCTCGTCGTGGTGCTCGGGGTCGCTGACCGGATGCTGCGCCGTGAGCAGCTGGTCGAGCGCGAGGTATGACCCGTAGGTCATCTTTCCGGTCAGGTCCGTGACGATGCCGGACTCCAGGCTGCGCTCGTTCTCAGGGCTCATCCCTCAAATGTATCAGGAACGTGGCGAGCGTCACAGTAGTGAAATATGGAAACCCTTGCTCGACGGAGGGGCGCTCGGTGGATACCGTCGGCATATGGGCGACAGCATCGATGCGCAGAGCTTCACGCGCCAGGACCGCACGCAGTTCCGCGCCAAGACCGAGCAGTGCCTCGACGCCCTGGCCTCCATGCTGGCGGACGGGCGGTTCTCCGACGTGGACGCCCCCGACTCGCAGCTCGGCCTGGAGATCGAGCTGAACCTCGTCGATGATCAGGGTGCACCGGCCCGCGGCAATGAGGCGGTGCTCGACGCGATCGCCTCTCCGGCCTTCCAGACCGAGCTCGCGCGCTTCAACGTCGAGGTCAACGTGGCGCCCCGGCCGATCGGACGCGGTCATCTCCGAGAGCTCGAGGACGTCTTGCGTCGCGCGCTCGAGATCGCCGACGGTCGGGCGCGATCGGCCGGCAGCGGCCTGGCCATGATCGGGATGCTTCCGACTCTTGACGAGACGCATTTCACGCAGCGCTGGTTCTCGGCCGATCCCCGGTACAGCCTTCTGGGACAGCAGATCCTCTCCGCGCGGGGCGAAGACATCGAGCTGCAGCTCGACGGGGTCGCTCTGGGGGAGGACCGGCCGGTCGAGCGGCTCGCCATGGTCTGCGACACCATCCTGCCCGAGGCCGCGTGCACCTCCGTGCAACTGCATCTGCAGGTCGCGCCCGGGTCGTTCGCCGCGTACTGGAACGCGGCGCAGGCGATCGCCGGCGTGCAGGTGGCTCTGGCGGCGAACTCCCCGTTCTTCGCCGGCAAGGCGCTCTGGCACGAGACGCGGATCCCGATGTTCCAGCAGGCCACCGACACCCGCCCGCAGGAGCTCAAGAACCAGGGGGTGCGTCCCCGAGTGTGGTTCGGCGAGCGCTGGGTGACGTCGATCTTCGACCTGTTCGAGGAGAACTCGCGATACTTCCCTGCGCTGCTGCCGGTGACCTCCGACGAGGATCCGTTTGAAGCGCTCGCCGAGGGGCGTGCGCCCGAACTCGCCGAGCTGCGCATGCACAACGGCACCGTCTACCGCTGGAATCGTCCGATCTACGATGCCGCCGACGGCACCGCGCATCTGCGCCTCGAGAACCGGGTGCTGCCGGCGGGACCGAGCGTCGTCGACGTGGTGGCGGATGCCGCGTTCTACTACGGCCTCGTACGCACTCTGGCGGAGGCCGACCGTCCGATCTGGACGCAGATGACCTTCGATGCGGCGGCGGAGAATCTGCAGGCCGCCGCGAAGGACGGCATCGACTCACGGCTGTACTGGCCGGAGATCGGCTGGATCAGCCCGAGCGAGCTGGTGCTGCGACGGTTGCTGCCCGCGGCGGCCGAAGGGTTGGATGCGTACGGCGTCGACCCCGAGGTGCGCGATCGGTACCTCGGCATCATCGAGCAGCGGTGCCTCACCCGCCGCAACGGCGCCGTCTGGCAGCGGGAGAACGTGGCGGCCCGCGAGCGCTCCGGCGCGTCACGCACCGACGCGCTGCACGGCATGCTCGCCGACTACCTCGAGCGGATGCAGGCCGGCGAGCCCGTGCACACCTGGACGCACTGACGCTCGACCGCCCACCGGACTCTAGAGCGCGGGCGTGCGCGGAGGCGGGGTCCGGCGGGTGCCGGGAGCCCCGGTCGCCTCGAACGCCGCCGCGAGCCGCAGGAGCCGCGTGTCGTCGTAGGCCCGCCCGGCGAAAGTCAGTCCGATCGGCATCCCGATATCGGCCATCAGCCCCATCGGCACGGTGACCGTCGGGATGCCGAGGTGCCGAACCGCGAGGTTGCCGTTCGCGATCCAGGTGCCGTTGCGCCAGCCGAGATCGGCGGATGCCGCGTTCACATCCATGTCGGCCGGACCCACGTCGGCGACCGCGGGGAACACGACGGCGTCGAGTGCCTGCTCGTCCATCCAGACCTCGAGGTCGAGGCGACGCGTCTCCTCCAGACCGCGCAGCCCGTCGGCGAGCTCCGGCATCTCCTCGAACCGCGCGCCCCGGTGAGCGCGCACCCAGGCCGGGTAGTCGGCGATGTCGTCTTCGAAGCCCGTGTACCGGTCGGGGAGCGCGCCCTCCGGTAGCGGGAAGATCCTGGCGCCGTCGACGTCGGCGAGGGTCGCCAAGGCCGGGTCGCCGTTCGCCTGCAGGAAGTCCTCCCAGCTCCACGCCGAGAGGTCGACGATCTCCCGGCGCAGGTACTCGGGTGACACGAGACCGCGGGTCGTGAGCGTCGGCGCGCCCGGCCGGTCGCCCTCGTAGTTGGACACCACGGGGAAGTCGACCTCGACGACGGTCGCACCGGCGGCCTCGAGGTCTCGTCGCGCCGCCTCCCACCGCTCGAGCACGGATGCCCGCGTCTCGATGCGCTGCCCGGTCGGTCCGCCGATCCCCGGGGCGTCGGCGGTACCGGCATCCGGGTCGGCGTTGATGTACATCCGCGGGATGCCGATGCGGATGCCGTCGAGCGAGGCCCCGTCGGCCACCTCGCGATACGACGGCGGACGCACGGCGGATGCCGTCGGCAGCGCCACCCACGGCTGCGCACGCCAGAAGTCGCCCCGGGTCTCGGCGTCGTCGGCGACGATCACGTCGAGCACCTCCAGCAGATCGGCCATGGTGCGGGCGTGCGGCACGACGACGTCCATCGTGGGGACGAGCGGCCAGTTGCCGCGGGTCGAGATCACACCGCGCGACGGCGTGTAGGCGCAGAGGGCGTTGTTGGTCGCCGGTCCCCGGCCGCTCGACCAGGTCTCCTCGCCCAGCCCGAAGGCGGCGAAGCTCGCGGCGGTCGCGGTACCCGATCCGTTGGACGATCCCGAGGCGAACGGCGCCGTGAGGAAGTCGGCGTTGTACGGGCTCTCTGCGCGCCCGTAGACGCCGCGCTGCATGCCGCCGTTGGCCATGGGCGGCATATTGGTCAGCCCGAGGCAGATCGCCCCGGCCGCCCGCAGACGCTCGATCGTGAACGCGTCGCGCTGGGCGACCAGGTCCGCGAACGCCGGGCTGCCCGCCGCGGCGGTGAGCCCCGCCACGAGGTAGCTGTCCTTCGCCGTGTAGGGGATGCCGTCGAGCGGACCGCGCGTCTCGCCGCGTGCACGCCGGGCGTCGGATGCCGCGGCCTCGTCACGCGCCTCCGGGTTCGCGACCACCACCGCGTTGAGAGCGGTCGCGGTGTCGGGTCCGTCGTACGCGGCGATGCGGGCGAGGTAGGCGTCGACGAGTTCGACCGCCGTGGTCGCGCCCGTCTCGAGCGCGTGGCGGAGGTCGGCGATCGTGGCTTCGGTGACGTCGATCATGAGCGCACCCCCGCGAGAGAGGGCTGCTGCTGGGTGATGCAGTGGATGCCGCCGCCGCGATCGAACAGGGGGCGTGCGTCGACGGTGACGACACGGCGTCCGGGGTACACATCGGCGAGGATCTCCCGCGCCGCGGCATCCGCCTTCTCATCACCGAAGCCGCAGGCCACGACGCCGTCGTTGGTGACGAGGTGGTTGACATAGCTCCAGTCGACGAAGCCGTGGTCGTCGCGCAGGGTGGCGGGTGCCGGCAGGTCGACGATCTCGAAGCGGCGGCCCGCGGCATCCGTCTGCTGCTCGAGATGCGCCCGAAGGTCGCGGGTGACGGCGTGGTCGGGGTGATCGGGGTCCTGCTGGTCGTGCAGCAGCAGGCGTCCGGGCGAGACGATCGTGGCGACGATGTCGACGTGACCGTTGGTGCCGAACTCGTCGTAGTCGCGGGTGAGGCCGCGGGGGAGCCAGACGGCCTTCGTCGCGCCGATCGTCCGCAGCATCTCGGCCTCGACGCGCGCCTTGTCGGCGAACGGGTTGCGTCGCGGGTCGAGCTGCACGGTCTCGGTGAGCAGCACCGTGCCCTCGCCGTCGACGTGGATGCCGCCGCCCTCGTTGACGAGCACCGAGCTGACGAGTTCCGCCTCGACGGCGCCCGCGACGATGCGGGCGTGTCGGGCCGCCTTGTCCCCGGATGCCCAGTCGGGGGCTCCCCATCCGTTGAAGATCCAGTCGACGGCGCCGAGCACGCCGGGACGCTCATCGTCGACGACGAAGGTCGGGCCGGAGTCGCGCATCCAGAACTCGTCGACCGGAGCCTCGATGAGCTCGATGCCGCCGTGGAGCATGCGCCGTGCCCGGGTGATCTCGCTCGGGTCGACGAGCATCGAGACGGGCTCGAACTCGGCGACGGCGTTCGCGACGGCGCTCCAGGTGGCATAGCCGCTCTCGCGCTCGGCGTCGGTTTCGCCGAGCGTCTGGCCCTCGGCGGGAAACGCCATCCAGGTGCGGTCGTGGGGTGCGGTCTCGGCGGGCATGCGCCAGCTCATCGTGATCTCCTCGTTTCGTGGTCGGTTCGACAGCCTCGATGCTGTTGAACACGCGATCAACAGGTGCTACGGTAGCCCTCGATGAACACGACGTCAAGAGCACCCGCAGCGCGGCGGCTGCCTCCCGAAGAGCGCGAACGGACGATCCTCGACGGCGCCGTCGCCCTCGCCCGGGAGAGCGGCCTCGACACCCTCACCGTGCGCGCGATCGCGAGCCGTGTCGGCGTGACGCCCGCGCTCGTGGCCCACTACCGTCCGGTCATGGATGCGTTCGTGGCCGAGGTCTTCGGCACCATCGTCGCGACCGAGCGCGATGAGGTGATCGCCGCGTTCTCGCCCGCGGGCGGCCTGCGCGCGAGCCTGCAGACGCTGGTCGAGACTCTGCTCGACGACTCCCGCGACGACGTCGCCCTCATCTGGGTGCAGGCCTGGTCGCAGGGCGTGCGCAACGAGCCGCTCGGGGAGCGCGTGCGCTCCGAGATGGACCTGTGGCAGATCAGGCTCGAAGAGGTCATCGCCGCGGCCGCGGCAGCCGACCCCGACGACTCCGCCGATCCGGCCTTCGCCGCCTGGATGCTGCTCGCCATGGTCGACGGCATGAGCGCGCACTCCCTCGTGAAGTGGGCTCCCCGCGACCGCGCCGATCTCGCCCGTCGCACGGTCGCCGCCGTGCTCGACCGCCCTTCCGCCACCCCGTCCGGCTCCGCCGCCCCGTCCGGCTCCGCCGCCCCGACCAGTGAGGACCGCTCATGAGCGCCGACCGCATGCACGCCGCATCGCCCGAATCGACCGCGATCGTCGACGCCGTGCTCGACTACTCCCGCCGGCGGATGCTGGCCACCGACGTGCCGCTCGACAAGCCGCAGACCCCGGCCGAGCTCAACCGCCTCATCGGCGCGACCATCACCGATTCGGGTCTCGGAGCATCGCGCGCACTGAGCCTGTTCGAGCACGTGCTCGCTCCCGCCTGCCTCACGACGAGTCATCCGCTGTACCTGTCGTTCATCCCGACGGCGCCCACCATGGCGGCCATCGCGTTCGACCTCGTCGTCTCGGCATCCGGCCTGTACGGCGGCAGCTGGCTGGAAGGCGCGGGCGCCGTGCACGCCGAGAACGAGGTGCTGTCGTTCCTGGCGAAGGAGTTCGGGCTGCCCGACAACGCCGGCGGCGTGTTCGTGCAGGGCGGCACGATCGGCAACCTCTCGGCGCTGGTCGCCGCCCGCGAGGCCGCCAAGGCCCGCCTGATCGCGGCCGGCAAGGAACTGCCGACGCGCTGGAAGATCGTCTGCAGCGTCGAGGCGCACTCCTCGAACAAGTCGGCCGCGAAGGTCATGGACGCCGACGTGCTGCTCGTGCCCGCGGGCGACGACGGGGTGCTGCGGGCGGATGCCGTGCGCGAAGCGCTCGCCGAGCACGGCGACGAGATCTGCGCGGTCGTGGCGACCGGCGGCTCGACGAACTTCGGCATCGTCGACGACATCAAGGGGATCGCGGCGCTGAAGGACGAGTTCGACTTCTGGCTGCACATCGACGGCGCCTACGGCCTCACCGCGATGCTCGCGCCCGAGGCGCGGACGATCTTTGCGGGCGTCGAGCGCGCCGACTCGGTGATCGTCGACCCGCACAAGTGGCTGTTCGCGCCGTTCGACTGCTGCGCCCTGATCTACCGCGATCCCGACGCCGGACGTCGGGCGCACACGCAGCACGCGGAGTACCTCGACATCCTCACCGACGTCGACGAGTTCAGCCCCTCGGACTACTCGATCCAGCTCACCCGTCGCCCACGAGGCCTGCCGATGTGGTTCTCGCTCGCGACGTACGGCGTGAACGCGTACCGCGATGCCGTCAGCAGCACTCTGGCTCTGACGCAGCGGATCGCCGGAGAGATCGCGCGACGCCCCGAGCTGCGCCTGGTGCGCGATCCGCAGCTGTCGGTCGTCGTGTTCGAGCGCGAAGGCTGGGAGCGCGCGGACTACGACCGCTGGTCGGCGACGCTGCTCGACACGCAGCACGCCTTCGTGGTGCCGAGTTCGCACCAGGGGCGCCCCAACACGCGCTTCGCGATCCTCAACCCGCTCACGACCTTCGACGACCTGGTCGGCATCCTCGACACGATGAAGTAGGCGCGCGCGTCTTCATGCCGAGCGCCCCCCTTGTGGTCGAGCGGCCCCCTTATGAAGGCTCTCAAAGGGGCGGGTCGGCTACAGAGGGGCCGTTCGGCAGGGTGAGGGATGCCGTCAGCGCGAGGTGTGCGCGTCGAGGAAGTCGATCGTCTTCTGCAGAGCGGTCTGCGCGTCGGGCAGGTCCAGGTGGAACTGGTACTCGTGGGGCAGCGCCGGTTCGTGCGGGGCCGGCCAGAACTGGGTGGTCACGTCGACGCCGAGCTCCTCGAGCCGCTGTGCCATCGGGATCGACTGCAGCCAGGTGAGTCCGTCGCCGTTGCCGCCCGAGATGTACGTCGGGGGGAAGTCCTTCGTCACCCAGTCGATGGTCGACATGGTCGCTCCGGTCGAGTCCTCGGCCCAGGTCTTCGTGCCGGAGTAGGCCCACATCGCCGACTTGAAGCCCCAGCCGGCGATGCCGTCGAGCTGAGCGAGGGCTCCGAGGTCGTACACGCCGCAGTTGAGCACCGTCGCGACGAGCTGGTCGGCCTTGATCGTGGGTTCGATGCCCATGATGTCGGCGTAGTCCGGGCTCGTGATGAGCGTCGCCATCTGGCTGGCGAGCTGCCCGCCGGCCGAGTCTCCGGCGAGCACGATCTGCGCGGCGTCGACGCCGAGCTCTTCGGCGTGCTCGTCGATGTAGGCGAGCGCCGCGTTGAGCTGGTTCACCGCGAGGGGATACACGCCCTCCGGGCCGATGGTGTAGTTCACCCCGATGGTCGTGTAGCCCTCGGCGGCGAGGATGCGCAGGTACGGGTCGACGTTCTCCTTCACGCCTGAGATCCAGGCGCCGCCGTGGATCCAGACGACGGTCGGCAGCGGCCCGTCGGCGGATGCCGGGCGGAACACGTCGATCGTGGTGTCGGCGCCGGCGTCGCCGTAGGAGACGTCGAGCTGCTCGGTGAGCTTCGTGTCGGGGACGTGCTTGTCCATCTCAGCGGCGGTCTCGTCACCGCCCTTGGTGAACACGGCGCGGATGATCATCGCCGACGGCCAGGGGGTGATCGAGCCGACGATCGCCACGACGGCGACGACGGCCACGATGATGCCGAGCGCGACCTTCGTGCGGTGCCACGGCCGCCGGACCTTCGTCGGGCGATCGGACTGTTCGGCGTGCGCGCCTGTGCTCATCGGAACCCCTCCCTGCGCATCAGTGTGCCAGTATTCCGGTTCTCGCATGCGCGATGGGAGTGCGGCTCTACCGTGTCGTCAGGCCGTGAGCCCGGCGATGAGGCGGCGCAGCCCGTAGTCGAAGGCGCGGTCGACGTCGCCGCCGAGGCGGAAGGCGCCGGAGAGCTCCATCTGCAGGAACCCCGTCGCCCAGGCGGTGAAGAGGCGGGCGGCATCGAGGGCCTCGTCGTCGCCGACCAGGGCGGCGGAGGCCCGGATGAGCGGCGCGGCCGAGCGCTGCAGGGCGGCGTGCGGCGCCGCGGCGCTGAACATGAGCCGGAAGGCCTCGGGCTGCTGCTGGGCGAAGGACCGATAGGCCTCTGCGATGTCGGTGAGGTCGGCATCCGCGGCGTCGAGGCGCGCGGTGAGCTCGTCGATGATCGATTCGGCGATGGCTGAGAGCAGGGCGTCGCGATCGCGCACGCGCTTGTAGAGCGACGGGGCCCGCACGCCGACGCGCGTGGCGACGGCCTGCATCGTGACGCTCGAGGGCCCCGAGGAATCGAGGATCTCGCGGCCTGCGGCGATGATCTGCTCGAGAGAGGTCCGTTCGGGTGTCGGCATGACATCTCCTTGATAGCTATTGACAGTAGCCATCATAGCTACGTATCGTAGCCATCGCAATCATCTCCGAAGGGAACCGCCATGAAGCTCGCCCCGCACCTGCACCGACTCGGCAACGACATCGTCGCCTCGTACCTCATCGACCTTCCGGAGGGGATCACGCTGATCGACGCGGGGCTCCCCGGACACTGGAACGACCTGCAGCGCGAACTCGCCGAGATCGGGCGGCCGCTGTCCGACATCCGCGGGCTCGTGCTCACGCACGGCGACGGCGACCACATCGGGTTCGCCGAGCGTCTCCGCCGCGAGGCCGGCGTTCCCGTGTTCATCCACGCGGCCGATGCCCACCGCGTGCGCACGGGGGAGAAGCCGAAGACGGCGATGGGGCCCGCCAGGCTCGGGCCGACGCTGGGGTTCTTCGCCTACGGCATCCGCAAGAACGCCCTGCGCACGCACCACGTGAGCGAGGTCGTCGAGGTCGGCGACGGCGACGTGCTCGATCTGCCCGGCGCCCCGGTCGTGATCGGGATGCCGGGGCACTCGCCGGGAAGCATCGCGGTGCACGTGCCGGTCGCGGATGCTGTGTTCGTGGGTGATGCTCTCACGACGAGGCACGTGCTCACCGGGAAGGTGGGGGCGCAGCCGGCCCCGTTCACCGACGAGCCCGAGGCCGCGCTGGCGTCGCTCGATCGGCTCGCCGGGGTCTCGGCCTCCTGGGTCCTGCCCGGTCACGGCGCTCCCTACCGCGGGACGCCGGCCGACGTCGCCGCCGAGGTCCGCGCGGCGGTCTGATGCCTCGGGCCGCGCGCGTGCCTGCCTGCTCGACAGGCGACGAATCGCGGAGTGCCTGACGGATCACGGAGCCGCGCGTGGGGATTCCTCCGCGAAACGTCGCCTCTTCCGCGAAACGTCGGCCCGAACGCCTCAGCGCGCGGCGAGCACGGATGCCGTGTCACTCACCGTGATCTGGGGCGGGTAGAGCCCCATCACCTGGATCGCCGCCGCGTGGTTCTCGGCCGTCGACCCCGCGCAGGCATCGGCGGCGACGGTCACGTGGGCTCCGGCATCCGCCGCGGCGAGGGCCGTCGAGATCACGCAGCAGTCCGTCGAGACCCCGGCCAGCACGACGTGCGCGCCGCGCCCCGCGAGAGCCTCCAGTTCCGGACCCCACTTCCCGAACGTGGGCAGATCGAGCGTCGGATGCGGCGACAGCCCGACGGCTTCGGGCACGAGGTCGTACAGCCGATCGGTCGGCGACTGGTCGGCGAACGGCCAGGCGGCGAAGTACGCGCCCCACGAGGTGGAGCGGTCGGCCGTCGGCATCCATCGGGTCACGATCACGCGCTCTCCGAACGACTCGGCCAGGGACCGGATGCGGGGCATCGCCTCGGCGAAGAACGGCGAGCCCCAGGCCGAGTCGGGCGAGGCGAAGATCGTCTGCGGGTCGATCACGACCAGCCAGGACCGGTTCCTGTCGTCGCCGCGCTCCTCGCTCAACGACCGATCTCTTCCTGCCGTCGGATCTTCGCCGCCCGGGCGAAGTACGTCACGAGGAACGACAGCACCAGGGCGAAGAACACCCCGAGGTTGGCGTAGGCCCAGTCGCCGTCGCGTCCTCCGATGAGGAACAGCAGGTAGCCCTGCCAGTTGTTCCACGGCGCCGCATCCGCGAAGTTGTTGACGACGAGCCCCCACCCGATCAGCGACGTCACGACCATGGTCACGATCGAGGTCCAGTCCCAGGCGCCGTAGCGGCCGCGGCTGTCGAACAGGGCGTCCTCGTCGTAGTCCTTCTTGCGGCGCAGGATGTCGGCGATCAGGATGCCGGCCCACGACGCGAGCGGCACACCGAGGGTGATGAGGAAGCTCTGGAACGGGCCGAGGAAGTCGGTCGCGAAGAACACCACGAAGATGGTGCCGATCGTGAGGATGACCCCGTCGATCGCGGCCGCGGTCGGCCGGGGGATGCGGATGCCGAGACTCAGCAGCGTCAGCCCGGAGGAGTAGATGCCGAGCACCGCGCCCGAGACGAGTGCGAGCACGGCCGTCAGCAGGAACGGTACGAGCACCCACACCGGCAGGATCGAGGCGAGGGCGCCGATCGGGTCGGCGGCGATCGCGTTCATGAGGTCGTCGTCGGAACCGCCGAGCAGCAGGCCGAACACCACGAGGATCACCGGGGCCACCGAGCCGCCGATCGTGTTCCAGGCGACGATCGCGCCGTCGGATGCCGTGCGCTTCTGGTACCGCGACCAGTCGGCGGCGATGTTGATCCAGCCGAGTCCGAATCCCGTCATCACCATCACCAGAGCGCCGATGACCTGCCCGATGCCGCCGTCCGGGCGGGCCATGACCGCGGCCAGGTCGATGCTCGGCGCCGCGAGGATGATGTACAGCACCGTCACGACCCCGGTGATCCAGGTGAGCACCGACTGCAGCTTCATGATCGTGTGGTAGCCGAGCACGGATGCCGCGACGATGAGCGCCGCGACGATCGCCGTCGCGATGAACTTCAGCGCGATGCTGTCGCCGTCGCCGCCGAGCTGCGTGATGATCGTCGCGGTCGCGAGCACGGCGAGGATCGCGAGGAACGTCTCCCAGCCGATCGACGTCAGCCACGAGATGATGCCGGGAACCTTCTGCCCCTGCACGCCGAACGCGGCACGGGAGAGCACCATCGTCGGGGCGGAGCCGCGCTTGCCGGCGATCGCGATCAGCCCGCACAGCAGGAACGACACCACGATGCCGATGATCGACACGAGGGTCGCCTGCCAGAACGAGATGCCGAAGCCGAGCACGAACGATCCGTACGACATGCCGAACACCGACACGTTCGCCGCGAACCACGGCCAGAACAGGTCGCGAGGCTTCGCGTTCCGGTCGGATTCGGGGATGATCTCGATGCCCGCGCGCTCGATGAGAGCCGGCTTGATGTCCGTCATGAGCAACATCTTGGCACTGCGCGGGCGTGCCGGGGCGGCAATCGAGGTCAGGCGGTGAAGAACGACTCCGCGGTGCGCGACAGGTCGTACAGGTCGGACACCCCCGCGAGCTCGCGCGCGGAGTGCATCGACAGGATCGGGATGCCGACGTCGACGGTGCGGATGCCGAGTCGGGTGGCCGTGATCGGGCCGATCGTGGAGCCGCACGGCACGGAGTTGTTCGACACGAACTCCTGCGTCGTGACCCCGACCCGCTCGCACCATTCGCGCCAGGCGGCCGTGCCGACCGCATCCGTCGCGTAGCGCTGGTTCGCGTTCAGCTTGAGGATCGGACCCGACCCGAGGACGGGCTGCACGACCGGATCGTGCTTGGCGACGTAGTTCGGGTGCACGGAGTGGCCGACGTCGCTGGAGAGGCACCATGACGACGCGTACGCCCGGCGGCGTTCCGAGGCGTCGGCTCCGAGTCCGGCGTACAGGCGCTCGAGCACGTCCTCGAGGAACGGACCGGCCGCTCCGGAACGGGATGCGGAGCCGAGCTCCTCATGGTCGAACGCGGCCAGGACGGCGATCGGGGCTTTGGTGCGCGTCCGGTCGGCGATCTCGACGAGCGCGACGACCCCGGCGTGCACCGAGGCGAGGTCGTCGAGGCGCCCGGCGGCGAAGAACGCGTCATCCTTGCCGAACACGGCGCCGCGTGCCGAGTCGGCGATCACGACGTCGTACCCGCGGATGTCGGATGCCGAGACGTCGGCCGATCCCGCGAGCTCCGCGAGGATGTCCTGCTGCGTCGGGTCGCCGAGGCCCCAGACGGGCTGCGTCTCGGTCTGCTTGTCGAGCGCGAGGCCGTTGTTCACGCCCCGGTCGAGGTGGATGGCCAGCTGCGGCAGGCGCAGCAGGGGGCCGGTGTCGGCGAGCACGACGCGACCGTCCGCAAGGGCGAGGCGTCCGGCGAGACGCAGCTCGCGATCGAGCCACGAGTTCAGCAGCGGGCCGCCGTACACCTCGACCCCGGCCTGGAGCCAGCCGCGGGTGCCGGTCGTCGGCTGCGGCTTGAGCTTGAAGCCGGGGGAGTCGGTGTGCCCGCCGAAGATGTGCGCGGGCGTCGTCGCTCCGGCATCCGTCGGCACCACCCAGGCGATCGTCGCCCCGTCGCGCACGACCACGAAGCGGCCTCCGGCCTGCGCCGGCCACGACTCCTCCTCGTGCAGACGCGTGAACCCGGCGCCTTCGAGGCGTCGAGCGACCTCGGCCGCCGCGTGGTAGCTCGACGGCGAGGCGGCGACGAAGTCGGCGAGGTCCTCGGCGTGGGCGAGAGCGTCGGGGGTGACGGGCATGACGTGACCTTCCTGAAGACGGGCGTGATTCGAGCGTAGTCGCGCGATGACAACCCTCTGCGCGTGTCGCCGGGACGCCGTTTGCCCGGCGTTCATCTGGCGCGACTATCGTGGAGCCCGATAGCGCCTAGGGTTCCGGGGTTCGCCCGACTGGTCCGAGCGGCGCCACGGCTCGCCTCCGCAGGGGAGTCGTCATCTGACAGGACAAAAGCCCGGAGGACCCTGTTCGTCGCGCCCGCGTCGAACGGAAGGGTCTGGTCATGTCTCCTCTCGCTTTCGTCCTCGTCTTCGGAGCGGCGATCGCCCACGCCTCGTGGAACGTCATCGCCCACGGGGTCAGCCGGGCCGGATTCCCCTTCCTCTGGTGGGGAGCGGTCTCCAGCACCGTCGTCTGGATTGGGGCGGTGCCGTTCACCGGCGGCCTCGGCGCCGACGATCTGGGCTCCTTCGCCCTCGGGGTCGCCGTCTCCGCGACGCTTCACGTCGGGTACATGGTCGTGCTGCAGCGGGGCTATCGGGAGGGGAATCTCTCCACGGTGTACGCGACCGCCCGAGGGACGGGCCCCTTCCTCTCGGTGATCGTGGCGGTGCTGCTGCTGGGGGAGAGGCCGTCGGTGGTGGCCCTGATCGGCGTCGCGGCGGTGATCGCCGGGGTCGTGGCGATCGGACTCGTCGACCGCGGGAGGGGAGCGAAGACCGGGCGTATCGACCCGGGTCTGCTGTTCGGCCTGCTCACCGGCGTCGCGATCGCGATCTACACGATCTGGGACGCGCACGCGGTGCGCACCTGGAACCTCTCGCCGGTCGCCTTCATGGTCGGAACGACGCTGCTGCAGGTGCCGTTCTACTCGTTCGCCGTGCGGCGGCGCTGGGACGCCGTCTGGGCGCTCGGGCGCCTGCACTGGCGCCGGATCCTCGTCTTCGGCATCCTGTCGCCGCTGTCGTACATCCTCGTGTTGACCGCCATCCAGATCGCCCCTGTGGCGCTCGTGGCTCCGCTGCGCGAGGTCAGCGTGGTGCTCGTGAGCCTCTTCGGCGTCATCGTGCTGCGGGAGTCGCGACCCTGGTGGCGGATCGCCGCCTCGCTGGTGGTCGTGCTCGGGATCGTGCTGCTCGCGCTGTGAGCGTCAGCGGAAGTTCACGAGCCCCGCGTGCGCGGCGGCGACGAGGATCTGCACGCGGTCGCGCAGGTGCCACTTCGACATCATGCGTCCGAGGTGCGCCTTCACGGTGCCTTCGGAGACGATGAGAGCCTTGGCGATCTCGGCGTTCGACATGCCCTTCGCCAGGCACTGGAGCACCTCCGCCTCGCGATCGGTGAGGGGCTCGAGAGCCGTTGCATCACCCGTCACGGGCTCGGAGTCGCGCACATGCTTGATGAGCATCGACGCGATCCGCGGCGACAGCGAGCTCTGACCGCTGTGCACCTCGCGCACCCCGATCACGATCTCCTCCGCGCTGGAGTCCTTCAGCAGATACCCTGACGCGCCGGCGCTCAGCATCGGCAGAACCGTGTCCCGGCCGTCGAGTGTCGTGACCGCGAGAACCCGTACATGCGGCCATCGCTCGACGATGACTCCCGTCGCCTCGATCCCGTTCATCTCGGGCATCTGCACGTCCATCATGACCACGTCGGGCTGTTCGCTCTCGACCATCGCGATGCCTTCGACACCGTCCTCCGCCTGGCCGATGACCTTGATTTCCGGGTCACGGGAGACGAAGTGCGAGAGCGCCGAACGGACCAGGGGGTCGTCGTCGACGATCAGGACGCGGATGTCAGGCATGAAGGAAGCCTAACCGTGGCAACTCCTTGCCGCTCACATGTAGACCTTTGGCCAAAAAGGTCTGTCTAGAAGTCAGATGTGCTCGCTCTGCTCCGCCGAGAAGATGGGTACAGACATCGACGAACGACTAGGAAATGGAGGTGAGCGTTATGCCTTTCTGGCAGCAGGTTGGTAAGTTTTTTGGCCTCGTACGATAGATTACCTGGCGAATAGGAGATAGTGAACCATGGCCTTCGACCAGTCCGCTGGGGGATCTACGGATGCTCTCCGGTTAGGTCGGGGCGAGAAGCTCAGCAGAGTCGAGCGGATCGTCGTCCTGGTCATCGTCTCCATCACTGTCGCCCTCGACCTCATCTCCCTCATCACGACTCCGGGCGGGAATCCCCTCGGCATCCTGGTGAGCATCGCGTCGACGGCCAGTTTCGCCCTCTACCTCTGGAATCCCCTTATCGCGACATGCGCCCTCGGCGTCGTGTTCGCATCGTCCTTCTTCGTAGGAACCGAGTCTCTGGTTCTGACTGCCGCAGCCGTGGCAGCAGGGCTCGTCATGAGACTGGGGTGGACCTCTTTGGTCCTCTCCTACACCGGTGCTTTCCTGGTCGCCGCGGCGCTCGTCGCCAACGGCGACCTGGAAGCCGGGGTGAACGTCGGACTGTTCCTCATCTTCGCGGCCGTAGCAGGCGCCGTCGGCTTCGCGCTGCGGATCGCCTTCGCCCGCGGGCGACGCCTCGAGCTCGCGCTCGAGGAGAGCGCCGAGCAGGAGCGTCAAGCCGTACTCGCCGAGCGGCGGTGGATCGCCGGTGAGCTGCACGACAGCATCGCCCACCACCTCACCGTGGTGGCGCTGCACGTGCAGATGCTCGAAGACCCCTCGACAAGTGAAGACTCTCGAGAAGCGATCCGTGTCGCCGCACGAAAGGCGATGGCGGATCTCCGATTCGTGATCGAACTCGCGGATGACGGACCGCGCTCCTCCGAGATGCAGACCGGCGACCTCGCCGACGCGATCGACGAGGCCCGCGAGGAATTCGAATCCGCCGGACACGCCGTGCGCCTCGAGGGAGACCTGCGCGACGAGCGCATCCCTCGTGCCGCAGAGATCGTCCTCGCGAGGATCGTGCGGGAGTCTGCGACCAACATCCTGAAGTACGCCGGCCCCGGAGAGGTGCTGGTCAGTCTCGACCTCGACGACGACGCGGCCGCACTCACGCTGCGGAGCCCGCTCCCGACGACCCCTCGACGCGAACTGTCCTCCAGTCGCACCGGACTCGGCCGCATGGCCGAGCGAGTGATCGGCGCCAGCGGCGAGTTCAGCGCGGGCGAGGTCGACGGGCATTGGCTGGTCTCGGCCCGCCTGCCGATCGCCTGAGCGTCGGCGGGGTATAGTAAGCCGACGCTTCGCGTGAATCCTCCGCGAATGTGGACGAAAGTCCACTGAAGGTCTCGACCTTTGGCCCTACGATCTGGGCTCCCCTCCGAAATATCCTGGAGGCTCCCCAGATAAAGCGTCCCCAGCGCTGCGATCGCGAGCGCGGTCTTTCTGGCTTCTGAAACACTTGCGCGCTCGCGATCGCCTTCTGTCCTTCCGGACGACGTCTCTTCGTCGCGTCCGACGCCCGGCGCTAGCCGCCCACCGCTCTCATGTAGTGGCCGTCGTTCGAGATCCCGGATGCCGCGACCGTGAAGCGCACCACTTCGCTGAGGTATCTGTCCTCCGACGCCTCGAAGATCCGGCCGTCCGCGTCGCGCGACGTGCGACTGAGGCGCAGGATCGGCGTCCCCCGCGGCACCCGCAGCAGCGCGGCATCCTGATCATCCGCGGCGACGGCGTCGATCACATGCTGCAGGCTCACGATCGGATGCCCGACCGAGGCGAGGTGCTCGGTGATCGAGACCTCGTCCAGATCGACCTCGAAGAGGCGACGGCCTACGACCTCCGTGTAGGCGAGACGCTCCAGCATGGTCGGACGCCCGTCGAGCAGACGCAGGCGGACCACGCTGACGATCGTGTCGTCGGGCTCCACCCCCAGGGCCGACGCCATGTCGCCGGCGCGCCGCAGGCTCAGCTCCTGCGTCTGCGCGCCCGGGGAGACCCCGAGCTCCCGCGCCCAGCGGGTGAAGGGCACCGAGACGTCGACGGCCTGGTTCGCCTTGCGGGCGACCACACGCGCGGGTCGACCGCGGCTGGTCTCGATCAGGCCCTCACCGCGCAGCGCCGCCAGTGCGTTGCGGATCGGCCCGCGCGACGTGCGCCACTTCTCGGCGAGCTCCGCCTCAGTAGGAACGTCATCGCCGGGGCGCAGGGCGCCGCCGGCGATCTGGTCGCGGAGATCGTCCGCGATCTGGGTGTACACAGCTTCAGCCACATAGGTACATTACTTGATCACCTCGATCGAGGTCACCCCGTTACGGCAGAGTTCATCCAAGCGATGCCGGGTAAACGGCCGCTGAACTCTTCCAAGTTAGGTATATATCTCGACGGATCGCGTGCGAGAGTCTTCCCTGGATCACCCCTCACACCCTGAAAGGTCCTCATGAAGCTTCGCGCTCTCCCCGCCCTCGCCGGCGCGGCGATCCTCGCTATCGGTCTCGCCGCGTGTTCCGGCCCGGCCGACGCCACCTCCTCCACCCCCGGCGCCGACGAGTCGTCGGCCGGTGGCAGCTTCGCCGTCGACGAGAACACCCTCGTCTTCGGCGTCGTCCCCGATTCGGTCGACACCGAGACCAACTACCAGCCGCTGATGGACTACATCGCCGAGATCACCGGCAAGACCGTCGAGTACCACGAGTCGACCGACTATGCGGCACTCATCGAGGCCGCCGTCGCCGGCAAGGTCGACGTCGCCTCGTTCTCGGGCTTCACCTACGTCACTGCGACCAACAACGGCGCCAAGCTCACCCCGATCTCCTCCATCGTGACCGACGAGGGCCAGGAGCCGGGCTACTACTCCCAGGCGATCGTGCCCAAGGACAGCGACATCTCCAGCATCGAGGACTTCAAGGGCAAGAAGGTCTGCTTCGTCGACCCGTCGTCGACGTCGGGCTACCTCTTCCCGTCGTACAACCTGCTGAAGGCGGGCATCGACCCGAAGACCGACATCACCCCCGTGTTCGCGGGCAAGCACGACGTCAGCGTGCAGAAGACCGGTGAAGGCGCCGAGTGCGAGGTCGGGTTCGCCGAGGACTCCGAGGTCGAGAAGTCGGATGCTGTGAAGGTCATCGACGAGACGATGGTCCCGGGCGCGCCCCTGGTCTTCTCGTCGACGCTCCCCGATGACGTGTCCCAGAAGCTGATCGACGGCCTCGCGGACATCACGATCGACGACATCATCGCCGCGGGCATCGACAGCGCCGACTCCGACTCCTTCCGCAGCGTGTTCTACGCCACGAAGCCGGTCGACGACGCGTACTACGACGTCATCCGCGACATCTGCAAGGAGACCGAAGCCGAGCAGTGCCAGGGCTGATGCCCTGAGCCCGCTTCGCTCCCGTCCGTTGAGCGAGGGAGCGAAGCGAGCGAGACGAAACGCCGTCCGTGAGGACACGTTTCGTCTCGCTCCGCTCGCTCAACGACCGAGCTTCAGAGAATCACAGGAGAACCTCATGAACGCCGCATCCGATGCCCTCGTCCGCCTCACCCGCGTGACGAAGACCTTCGGGACGACCACCGCTCTCAAGGATGTGTCGCTCGAGGTCTCCCGTGGCGAGATCGTCGTGCTGCTCGGGCTCAGCGGGTCCGGCAAGTCGACGCTGCTCCGCCACCTCGACGGTCTCGAGCTCCCCACCGCGGGGTCGGTCGAGGTGCTCGGTCAGCAGGTGCCGGCGCTGAAGGGCCGCCCGCTGCGGAACCTGCGCAGCCGCGTCGGCTTCATCTTCCAGCAGTTCGAGCTCGTGCCCTCGCTGACGGTGCTCGAGAACGTGCTGACCGGATCGCTCTCGGGTGTGCGCGGTCCGCGCCTCGGCCTCTGGGGCTACAGCAAGGCCTCGAAGCTCACGGCACTCGAGCACCTCGACCGCGTCGGCCTGCTCGACCGGGCGTACCAGCGCAGCGACACCCTCTCCGGCGGGCAGCAGCAGCGCGTCGCGATCGCCCGGGCGCTCATGCAGAAGCCCGACATCCTGCTCGCCGACGAGCCCGTCGCCTCGCTCGACCCGGAGTCGAGCGACCAGGTCATGGCACTGATCCGCGAGATCGCCGCCGACGAGGGCCTCACGGTCGTCTGCAGCCTGCACCAGGTCGATCTCGCGATCTCGTGGGCCGACCGCATCGTCGGGCTCCGTCACGGCGAGGTCGTGCTCGACACTCCGACGACCGACCTCACCAAGGCTGAGGTCATGGAGATCTACGGCCGCGTCGCCACGACGACCGCCGAGATCGCCGCCGTGGCGATCGAGCTCGCGGATGCCGCGACGCAGGTGTCGGCATCATGACGGTTCTCGCAGGGCGCCCGTCGACCGGTTCGGGCACACGAGGCCCTCGGCCGACGGTCGCCGAGCGCGCACCGAAGCGCCCCCTCTCCCCTGAGCGCATCGCCGCATCGCTGACCCTGCTCGCGTTGCTCGTGATCGGAATCCTCGCGGTCAACGAGGTCGGCATCTCGATCCCCGCGATGGTGCAGAGCTGGGGCAACGCCGAGAACTTCATGGCCCGGGTCGGCGGCCTGTCGTTCCCCGAGCCCGGCGACCTCGCCTGGCTGATCGCCCTCACCGTCGGGCTCGTCCTCGTCGGCACCCTCCTCGCCGCGGTGCTCTCGGTGCCGATCGCCTACCTCGCCGCCTCCAACACCACGCCGGGCAACGGCTGGCGTGCGGCCGCCCGCTTCATCGGCGTGCTGACCCGCGCGCTCCCGGACGTCGTCCTCGCGATGGCGTTCGTGCTCATGTTCTCGCTCGGCACGCTTCCCGGCATCCTCGCCATCGGCATCCACTCGATCGGCATGATCTCGAAGATGTTCGCCGATGCGATCGAGCAGGTCGACGAAGGTCCTCGTCTCGCGATCCGCGCCGCGGGCGGATCGAAGATGCAGGAGTTCACCTCCGGCATCCTTCCGCAGGTTCTGCCCAGCTGGGTCGCGACGGTGCTGCACCGCAACGACATCAATCTGCGCGGCAGCGTCGTGCTCGGCTACGTCGGCGTCGCCGGCCTCGGACTCGAGATGTCGTACGCCTTCAAGGCGCTCAACTACGGCAAGGGCCTCGGCATCGCCCTGGTCATCTTCCTCCTCTGCGTGGTGATGGAGATCGTGTCGAGCCTGGTGCGCGGCGCGATGCTCGGACAGCAGAAGCAGACCCGTTCGTGGATGGACCGCCTCCTGCACCCGCGGCTGCGCGGCCGTGCCGCCGAGCCGACGACGGGCCGCGCCGCGTGGGCGGCCAGCCCCCGGACGGCCGTGCGCCGCCCCTGGACCGCACAGCGCATGCAGCACACGATCGCCGGCATCGTCGCCGTGCTCGTCGTGGTCGGCAGCGTCGTGGTGAGCCAGATCAACTGGATGGACTTCTTCACGTTCTGGGCGAAGCTCCCCGAGGTCGCCGCGAAGTTCTGGCCGCCGTCGTTCGGCAGCTACGACGCCACCGTCATGTTCGAGGCCATGCGCGACACGGTCGCGATCGCGCTCGCCGCGACCGTGCTGACGCTGCTGCCGTCGATCGTCCTCGGCTCGCTCGCCGCGAGCAACGTCGCACCGACCTCGGGCGCGCGCGGCGTGGCCCGGTTCCTGCTGGTCGGCATCCGCGGCATCCCCGAGCTGATCCTCGCGATCGTGCTCGTCGTGATCACGGGCCTCGGACCGCAGGCCGGCGTCATCGCGCTGGCGATCGGCGGGATCGGACTGCTCGGCAAGCTCATCGCCGACTCCTTCGAAGAGGTCGACCGCGGACCGGAGCGCGCTCTGCGCGCGGTCGGCGCCACGCGACTGCAGACCTACGCCTCGGCGACGGTCCCGCAGGGGATGCAGGCGCTGATCGGCCACAGCTTCTACATGCTCGACACGAACATCCGCGCGGCGACGATCCTCGGCATCGTCGGCGGCGGCGGTGTCGGCTACTACCTGCTCAACGCCAGCCAGGGCTCGCGCTACGAGACCGTGACCGCGATCGTGCTGATGATCCTGGCGACCGTGCTGGTGGTCGAGGGGCTGGCGATGTGGATGAGGAAGGTGTTCCGATGACCCGCACGAACGACACGGCGGATGTGGTCGTCGCCGGCGCCGGCATCGTCGGTCTCGGCGCCGCCTATGCCGCGGCGCGCCGCGGCCTGAGCGTGATCGTCGTCGACCGCACCGACGGCCCGGGTGGGGCGACGATCCGCAACTTCGGCCACCTCTGCATCGGGGCGCAGGCCGGCGAGGCACGCCGCTACGCCGACGTCTCCCGTGAGCTCTGGCTGCGGCTCTCCCGCGACGCCGGGTTCTGGCTGCGAGAGTCCGGCACGCTGGTCGCGGCACGTCACGACGACGAGATCGCCGTGCTGGAAGCCGCCGTTCCGGGCGGCGGAATCAGGATGCTGGACGCGGACGAGCTGCTCCGCCGCGCGCCGCTCCGCCGTGGCGGGATCGTCGGCGGCGCGCTCGTCGAGACCGACCTGCAGACCGACCCGCGCACCGCGGCCGACGCCATCGTGCGGCATCTGCGCCGTCTCGGCGTGCAGTTCCGCTTCCGCACCGCCGTCACCCAGCTCAGCGCGGGACGCGTCGAGACCACCAGAGGCACCATCGTCACCGGGCACACGGTCGTCGCCGTGAACCACGACCTCGACCAGCTGCTCCCCGAGATCGCCGAGCGCCGCGGCATCCAGCGCTGCGCACTCGACATGATGCGCGCGGCCGTGACGCTGCGGCATCCGCTGACGGCCCCGCTTCTCACCGGCTGGTCGCTCGTGCGCTACGGGCGGTTCTCCGAGGGGCCGGAGGCCGCCGCGCTCCGGGAGCGCCTGCACGCCGAGCGCCCCGATCTCGCGGCTCTCGACCTCAACCAGATGTACACGCAGCTGCCCGACGGCACGCTCATCATCGGCGACTCCCACGCCACCGCCGTGTCGCCGGCGCCGTTCCAGCCCGAGGCCGCCTTCGCCGCGTTCCTCGCCGAGGCCGAGGCGCTGTTCGACATGCCGGCTCCTCGGGTGCTCGAGCGCTGGCAGGGCGTCTACGCCAAGGGAAGCGAGGAGTTCCTGATCGAACGCGGCGACGAGGGTGCGCTGGTGCTCGCCGCGACGACCGGCATCGGAATGACGACGGGTCTGGGGCTCGCCGAAGAGAATCTCACCGCCGCCTTCGGGTGGACCCCTGCGATGGAAGGAACATCATGACCACGACCACTCCTCTCGAACTCCTCGTGCTCGACATGGCGGGAACGACGGTGCTCGACGACGGCGTCGTGGAGCAGGCGTTCCAGCGCGCCGCCGAGCGCACGGGCGTCGCCGACCGGATGCCGTGGGCCGAGGCCCTCGACCACGTCCGCGTCACGATGGGACAGTCCAAGATCGACGTCTTCACCCACCTCGCCGGCGGCGACGTCGCTGCCGCCGAGCGTGCCACCGCCGCCTTCGAAGGCGCCTACGCCGAGATCGTCGCAGAGCAGGGCGTCACCGAGATCCCCGGGGCCGCGGATGCCATCCAGGGACTGAAGGATGCCGGGCTCACGGTCGTGCTCACCACGGGCTTCGCTCCGGTCACCCGCGACGCCCTGATCGACGGTCTCGGCTGGCGCGACCTCATCGACCTGGCGCTGTCGCCCGTCGACGCCGGACGCGGCCGCCCCGCGCCCGACCTCGTGCTCGCCGCCCTGCTGCGCACGCAGACCTCGTCCGTCCGGGCAGTGGCCGTCGCCGGTGACACGGTCAGCGACGTCGAGTCCGGCCGGCGTGCCGGGGCGGGCTTCGTCGCCGGCGTGCTCAGCGGCGCCCACGATCGCGCGGCCCTCGACGCAGCGGGAGCCGATGCCGTGCTCGACGACGTGACCGGGCTGCGCGACGTGCTGGCCGAGCGCGGACTGCTCCGCGTCGTCGCCGCCTCCTGAGACGGCGACACGACATGGGCACCCTGCTGATCCGTCCACCCGGCCACCGGCGCGACGTCGCTCTGCGCCCCGCGGCCACGGCGATGGTGTGGATCGGTGAAGGGCACCCGCACGAGACGATCGCGGTGCCCGGCGTCGCCCTCGCCGACGGCGACGTGCTCGTCGCGGTCGAGATGTCCACGATCTGCGGCTCCGACGTGCACACCGTGCAGGGCCGCCGATCCGCTCCCACGCCGCTGGTGCTCGGGCACGAGAGCGTGGGGCGCGTGATCGCCACCGGCGACCACGGAGCGGATGCCGTCGACGGCACACCGCTGCGGATCGGAGACCGCGTCGTGTGGTCTGTCACGATCTCCTGCGGTTCGTGCGACCGCTGCCGGCACGGCATGCCGCAGAAGTGCCGCACCCTCGGCAAATACGGTCACGACCGCGTGGGCGTGCACGGCGATCTCACCGGCGCGTTCGCGACCCACGTGCAGCTGCGGGAGGGGACCGCGATCGTCCGCGTACCCGAGGCGCTCCCGGCATCCGTCCTCGCTCCCGCGTCGTGCGCGACGGCGACGGCGTGGGCCGCCGTGGCGCGCGCCGCACGGGACCGCGATCTCGAGGGCGCCGCGGTGCGGATCCACGGAGCGGGACTGGTCGGCCTGTCGGCCGCGGCCATCGCCGCGGAGCACGGGGCGACGGTCGAGGTGCTCGACCCGAACCCGGCCCGCCGGGCCATGGCCGAGCGCTTCGGTGCGACTTCGCTCGCCGGAGAGCCCGACGTGGTGATCGAGGCCTCGGGGCATGCCGTCGTCGACGCGCTCGACGGGGTGGCGGTCGGCGGCACGGTCGTTCTGGTCGGCAGCGTCTTCCCGGCCGATCCGGTGCCGTTCGACGCCGAGAGCATCGTGCGACGACTCGTCACGGTCGCCGGCATCCACAACTACACGGGAGCGGAACTGGCCGAGGCCGTCGCATTCCTGGCGGGCCGCGGTCGCGCCTATCCGTTCGCCGATGCGGTCGGTGCCGTGCGGCCTCTTCTCGACATCGACGACGCGCTCATCGACGCCGCTGCACGTGACGCACCGCTGCGCATCGGGCTGGTCCCGGGACGCTGAGGTCGGCGCGGTCCCGCAGAGATCTCGCAGAACAGCACGAATCTCGCAGAGATCAGGTCGATCCCTGCGAGATTCGTGTCGTTCTGCGAGCTTCGGGGGCGCGGGGCGCGGGGGCGCGGGGGCGCGGGTGCGGTCAGATTCCGCGGTCCGGGGCTCCCTGCGGTTCGTTCGACTGCGGTCCCTCGCTGGAGTCGGCTTCCTCGGGAAGCGGCTCGTCGGCGGGCGTCGGCGACTCGCCGGCTTCGTAGTCCGGGCGGGGCGGCTGCAGCGGCTGGTCGGAGAGCTCGCCGCCCTTGCGTCCGCCGAAGGGACGCCCGTGGTCGGCGAACTCCTCCCGGGCGAACACGAGCGTCCACGGGCCGGCGGTGAACCGTGCACCGGTGCGCAGCGTCTCCGTCGCGTCGCCCTCGTGCGTGGCGTCGGCAGCCGGGTTCGCGTTCATCTCGCCGTCGCCGTGCAGCGTCAGCACGTACTCATCGCGCTCGTCGTGCGTGATCGTGGCGTGGACGGGATCGGTGTCGGCCAGGCGCAGCTCGTTGCCCTCGGCGGACCCGATGCGCACGACGTCGGCCTCGAGGGCGAACTCGGTGCGCTCGTCGTCGCGGGTGATGCGCAGGAGCGGGTTGCCGGCGCCCCATTCGGCGTGCGTGGTCGTGGGGGTGTAGCCCTCGTCGGAGCGGTCGTCGATGTGTCGTGCATTCATGGCGAGTGGCCTCCTCGGTCGTTGTCACCAACGTAGCGCGGAGCGGGTGTTCTTCGGAGGGGCTTGACTTCCCTCCGACCGACCATCGAAGGGGTCGCCGCGATAGAGTGAACCTCGCGAGCGGGATCCGATACTTCGCACAGCGAACCGAGGGGCACATGGGCAAGTTCATCTATGAGGGCGGCGTGAAGACCGAGATCGAGGACCGCGCCCTCACCCACCTCCAGCTGGTCATCACGGCGAAGCTCCGCCGTGGCGAGCCCTTCCCGTTCAGCTGGCGCGAGGACTCCAGTGTCGGCGGCGGACGCACGACCGTCTGGATCCAGCCGGGCAGCTCGCTCGTCTTCAAGTACTTCGGCAGCAGGCAGCCCGCCATCAACCGCGCCTGGATCGAAGCCCTCGCCTTCACGGCGAACGCGCCGAGCGGCCTCTACCTCGTTCCGGAGCCCTCCGAGACGGGCGAGTCGCAGGCATCCGGAGAAGCCCCGGTCGCCGCACCCGCGTAGCGTCGCACTCGCTCCGGCGCCGCTCGCTGTCAACCCCCTGCCCGTGCCGCGGGTCGTCGGGGAGCCTCGAGTCAGACGCTCGGGCGCATGCCTGCTCGAGCGCACGCCGAGCAGACGAGGAGCCATCATGGCCGACAGCACACCCGACCCCCGGCACGCCCACCGCGACGAGGGGTTCCCCGCGCAGCATCAGGACCAGCCGGGTCTCACCGCGAAGACCGAACCGGCGCCCGACCACGGCGAAGAGAGCTACGTCGGACACGGCCGTCTGGAAGGCCGCCGTGCGCTCATCACGGGCGGAGACTCCGGCATCGGCCGTGCCGTCGCGATCGCCTTCGCCCGTGAGGGCGCCGATGTCGCGATCGCGCACATGCCGGAGGAGCAGGCGGATGCCGACGCCACGCTGGCCCTCGTGCGGGATGCCGGCCGCACGGGCCTGAGCCTGGCCGGAGATGTGCGCGACGAGGCCTTCGCCACCGATATCGTCGCCCAGACGCGGAGCGCGCTCGGCGGGCTGGACATCCTCGTGCTGAACGCCGCCTATCAGCACGACATCGACGGCTTCGAGAACCTCGAGACCGACCGGATGCGCCGCGTCTTCGACACGAACCTCGTCGGCCTGCTCGTGACGGCGCGCGCCGCGTTCGCCGACCTGGAGCCGGGGGCGAGCATCATCGTCACCTCGTCGATCCAGTCGTCCGCCCCGTCGCCGGGCCTGATCGACTACGCCATGACGAAGGCCGCGCAGGTCGCATTCGTCAAGGCGCTCGCCGAGGAGGGCGGCCCGAGGGGCGTGCGTGTCAACGCGGTCGCACCCGGACCGATCTGGACGCCGCTGATCCCCGCGACCGGGTGGGATGCCGAGCGCCTGGCCACCTTCGGCGCCGACACACCTCTCGGGCGCGCCGGTCAGCCCGCCGAGCTCGCCGGCACATACGTTCACCTCGCTTCTGCGGAGTCGTCGTACGTCACGGGTGCCGTGATCGCGGTGACGGGCGGCAAGGCCCTCTGACGCCGCGGGGCTGAGGGTCCGGGGCCGCCGGGCGCCGCACGCGATCCGGCCTAGGCTGGGCTGGTGCAGAAGCCCACGGCATCCGGCCCCCTCGTGGGCGTCGCCCTCGTCGTCGGCTCCTGCCTCTCGCTGCCCTTCGGCGCCGCCGTCGCCGCGCAGCTCTTCCCGGTTCTCGGACCGTGGGGCGTGACGTCGCTGCGCGTCGCGATCGCCGCGCTGCTGCTGGTCGTCATCGTGCGCCCGCGCCCCGGCCGCTGGACGCGCGGTCAGTGGCTGGCCGCGACCCTCTTCGGGGTCTCGCTGGCGGCGATGAACGGCTTCTTCTACGCCGCGATCGACCGGATTCCCCTGGGGCCGGCGGTGGCCATGGAGTTCCTCGGACCGCTCGTGCTCGCCGCCGTCCTGACCCGGAAGCTCGCGGATGCCGCGTGGGTCGGCATCGCCCTCGTCGGCATGGCGCTGCTGGGGATCGACGGCCTGATCGGCGCCGAGCCGCTCGACCCCCTCGGGGTGCTGTTCATCCTCATCGCGGCCGGTTTCTGGATCATGTACATCCGGATGAGCGCCCGCGTCGGGGCACTGATCCCGGGCAGCAGCGGCCTCGCGATGGGACTCGTGGTCGCCGCCGTGCTGCTCCTGCCGGTGGGTGTTCCGACCGTGTCGGTCGTCGCGGGCGACATGCAGCTGCTCCTCCTCGCCGCGATCACCGCCGTGCTGTCATCGGTCATCCCGTACAGCTTCGAGCTCGCGGCGCTGCGACGCCTGCCCCAGCGGGTGTTCGGCGTGCTGCTGAGCCTCGAGCCGGCTTTCGCGACGCTGGCAGGCTGGCTGATCCTCGGCCAGGATGCCACCGTGCTGCGGATGCTGGCGGTCGTGCTCGTGATCGCCGCCAGCGTCGGCACCACGCTCGGCGTGCGCCGGGAGCGCCGCGGAGACGGCGGGTCCGGCCCCTTCACGGCGCCGATCCCGCTGCCCGACTGATACGTCGCCCCACGGTTCCTGAGCGAGGAACGGAGCGACCGGACGACGGGCGCTCCCGCCCGCGATCAGGCCCGCACGGGCACCGCCAGCGGGAACCGTCGCCGCAGCACCATGCGCTGCACGAGCGTCCAGATGACCGTCACCGTGAGGTAGAGCGCGGCCGCGAGCGGCACGAACACCGCGAACACGGCGGTCAGGTAGTGCAGCGCCGACGCGATCCGCAGCATCGTCGGCGAGTTCATCGGGGAGTCGTCGCCCTCGACCGGGGTCGGTCGGAAGACGCGGCGGGTGACCTCGGCGACCGCGATCATGACGACCAGCAGGGCGCCGAAGACGAGACCGGTGGCCGGGGTCATCGTGCCGCCGAACACGGCCGAGACCAGGCTCTGCCCGAGCGGTGCTCCGAACAGATCGTGCGCGAGCAGGTCGTTGGCGTGTCCGGCGATGTCGGGGCGGATGAACAGCGTGTAGAGGATGCCGACGACGGGAGCCTGCGCGAGCACCGGCAGCATCCCGGCGAACGGCGAGGTGTTCTCCTCGCGGTACAGCGCGAGCGTCTCCTTCTGCAGGCGCTCCGGATTCTTCTTGTATCGACGCTGCAGGGCCCGCAGCTTCGGCGCCAGGCGCGACCTGGTCTGCTCGGCCCTGGCCTGCGAGATGCCGACCGGGATGAGGAGGGCGCGGACGAGCAGTGTGACGAGCACGACGGCGAGGGCGGCGGCGGATGCTCCGGCGAGAGGTTCGAGGAACGTGGAGAGCCCGGCGAGGGCTCCGTAGGCGGCGTTCAGGAGAGCGGTGAGCGGAGGGAAGGCAAAGGGGTCCATGGAAGTGTCCGTTTCGAGGCGTCGGGAAGGGTCGGCGAAAGCCGCGTCGTCCCCGCGAACGGACGGCCCCGTCAGGGCGTCCCGTTGCCTGTGGACTACGCGGCGGTCGCGGATCCCGGCGCTCGCGGGCGCGGGTGGCCCGCGGCATCCGGATCGCTCTGCGCGAGCAGCGTGCCGATGTCGATCGCACGCAGCGGATGCGGCTCGTCGGAACGGATGACCGGGCGCACGCTCAGCACGACGGCGAGCGTGAGGGCGGTCACGGCGAGGAGGGCGATGGCGAGGCCGAGGGCCGCGGCATCCGGCATCGACACGAGCCCGAGCGCGGTCGCGACGACGCTCAGCATCTGCCCGAACCACTCGCTCACGCGCTCTCCCTTCCTCCCGCGAGATTATCACCAACGGCACCTAGGCTCGAAGCATGAGTGACCTGCGCGCGCTGCTCGGGATCGAGCATCCGATCTTCCTCGGCCCGTTCGGAGGGCTCTCCTCCGTCGGACTCACGGCGGCCGTGAGCGAGGCCGGCGGATTCGGCTCCTTCGGTCTCTACGGATACGACGGCGACCGCATCCGTGCGACCGGCGCCGCACTGCGGGCTGCGACGGACCGCCCGTACGGGGTCAACATCTGGCTGCCCACGGGCGACGAGGTCGCGCCGAACGCGCAGCACATGATCTTCGCGCAGGCGCTGGAGCCGTTCTACGAGGCCGTCGGCGTCGAGGTCCCTGCCCGCCCCGAGCAGTACGTGCCCTCGCTCGACGAACAGCTCGAGGCGGTCTGGGAGATCGGTCCGGCGGTGCTGAGCGTCGTCTTCGGCGTGCCCTCGGCCGACCTCGTCGAAGAGGCGCATCGCCGCGGCATCCGCATCGTGGGCACGGCGACGACGGTGGCCGAGGCCGCAGCTCTCGCCGAGTCCGGCGTCGACGCGATCGTCGCCACGGGAATGGAGGCCGCCGGGCACCGGGTGTCGTTCCTGCGGCCGGCCGAGGAGTCGCTCGTCGGCACGTTCGCCCTCGTGCCGCAGGTCGTCGACGCCGTCGACGTGCCGGTCATCGCCGCGGGCGGCATCGCCGACCGGCGGGGCGTGGCCGCGGCCTTCGCCCTCGGCGCCTCCGGTGTCCAGGTCGGGACGGCCTTCCTCGCCACGGCCGAGTCGGCGACGACGGATGCCCATCGGGCGGCGATCCGCTCCACCGCGGCCGACGAGACCGTGCTCACGCGGGCGATGAGCGGACGGCTGGCCCGCGGGGCGCGCAATCGGGCCGTCCGTGCGATCGAGGCGAGCGGCACGATCGCACCGTTCCCGATGCAGAACTGGCTGACCGGTCGCTTCCGCACGGCGGCGAACGAGCAGGGCCTGGGTGAGCTGCAGGGACTGTGGATGGGGCAGGTGGCGCCGCTGATCCGCTTCGACACCGCCGCCGAGGTCTTCGCGGAGCTGGTCGCGGGGCTGCCGGCCGGGCGCTGAGCAGGCATCCGGCGTTCCGGTCGCAGTCGCCTCAGAGCTCCGTCGTGCTAGAGGATGACGGTGGACTTGCCGTGCACGATCACGCGGTCCTCCGCGTGCCACTGCACGGCGCGGGCGAGCACCTGACGCTCGACGTCGGCGCCGCGGCTCTGCAGCTGGGCCGACGAGTCCGCGTGCGTGACGCGGGTGACGTCCTGTTCGATGATCGGTCCCTCGTCGAGGTCGGCCGTCGCATAGTGCGCGGTCGCGCCGATCAGCTTCACTCCGCGATCCTTCGCCCGGGCGTACGGGTTCGCGCCGATGAAGGCCGGCAGGAACGAGTGGTGGATGTTGATGATCGGCGCCTCGAGCCGCTCGATGAAATCGTCGGTGAGGATCTGCATGTAGCGCGCGAGCACGACGAGGTCGACGTTGCCGCGGAGCAGCTCCAGCTGCCGCTCCTCCATGAGCTTCTTGTCGCCCGAGGGGATGTGGACGAACGGCACGCCGAACGACCGGACGGCCTCCGCGAGATCGGGGTGGTTCGACACGACCATGGTGATGTCGATGTCGAGCTGGCCGCGCTGCGTGCGCCAGAGCAGCTCCATGAGGCAGTGGTCGTACTTCGAGACGAAGATCGCGACGCGCTTGCGGCGCGCGACGTCGTGGAGTGACCACTCCATGCCGAACCGCTCGGCGACGGCCGCGATGTCGGCCTCCAGCGCGGGGCGTGCGGCGGCGAGACCGTCGAGGTGGATCACCGTGCGCTGGAAGAAGCGCCCGCCCTCCGAGTCCGTCGAGTGCTGGTCGAGCGAGATGATGTTCGCGCCGTTCTGCGCGAGCACGCCGGCCACCGCCGCGACGATGCCGGGCTGGTCATCGCAGGCGATCAGGAGGCGGGCGGTATCGGGCTGAGACATGGATGCTCCTCGGGGGGTGTGCATCGATTCTGCCGTGGATGCGTGCTGGCGGGCGAATCGCCGCGGGGCGCTCGCTACTCTGAGACCGTGGAAGCGAGCGACCTGGCCCTGGTGCTGATCCCCCTGCTGGCCGTTGCCGCGCCCCTGCTCGCCCGCGGCATACGTCCGGTGGTGCGGGTGCCCATCATCGTGTTCGAGCTCGTGCTCGGCATCCTCGTCGGTCCCGCCGTGCTGGGATGGGTCGAGACCGGCGACCTTCTGGAGAAGCTCAGCGACTTCGGACTCGCCGTGCTGTTCTTCGTCGCCGGCTCCGAGATCGACTTCCGCGCGGTGTCGGGCAAGCCTCTCGCACGCGCATCGCTGGGCTGGCTCTTCAGCGTCGTGCTCGGCATCGCCGTCGGATTCTTCTTCTCTCCCGGTGAGGGAATGGTGGTGATCGGCATCGCCCTGAGCTCCACCGCCCTGGGCACGCTGATGCCGATCCTGCGCGATGCCCGCGAGATGGACACGCCGTTCGGCAAGGCCATCACCGTCGTCGGAGCCGTCGGCGAGTTCCTGCCGCTCATCGCGATCTCGATCTTCCTCAGCACGCAGACGACGGGGATCGCGACGGTCGTCCTGCTCACCTTCGTCGGCTTGGCGGGGATCACGGTGCTCGCCGCGCAGCGGATGCCTCACGGCCGGCTGCACCGCCTCGTGCGTTCGACACTGCACACCTCCGACCAGTTCGGAGTGCGGTTCGTGATCCTGCTCATCGCGGCGCTCGTCGGACTCAGCGTGATGCTCGACCTCGACATGCTGCTGGGCGCGTTCGTCGCGGGCGCTGTGTGGCGGATCATCATGGCTCGCGCACCGAAGAAGGATGCGGAGGAGATCGAGAGCAAGATCGAGGCGATCGCGTTCGGGTTCCTGGTTCCGATCTTCTTCCTGTACACCGGCGTGACCTTCGATCTTCAGGCCCTGCTGGCCTCGCCCGCCGCACTCGCGCTCGTCCCGGTGTTCCTCATCGCCCTCCTGGTGATCCGCGGTTCGGCAGCCCAGCTCTCGGCGCCTGCCGGCGCGAGCGTTCGAGATCGGGCGGCGCTCGGGCTGCTCGCCGCCACCGGACTGCCGATCATCGTGGCCGTCACCGCGGTCGGTGTCGATCAGCAGATGATCGACACCGGTACCGCGGCGGCCCTCGTCGGGGCGGGGATGCTGTCGGTGCTGCTGTACCCCCTGATCGGGATGATCCTGCGGGGTGACCGACCGCAGGTCGTGGGTCCGCAGCCGGTGCACGAGCGTCCGCAGGGGGAGCTGTGACGACCGCGAGCGCCCTGCTCACGCAGGCCGTGCACGATCTCGCCGGCGCTCCGAAGGAGGGGCTCGGCGAGCAGAAGGATTCCCGGTGGCGCGGTCGGCGCATCGTGCGGGTGGGCGAGGCCTGGCACCTGGGCGTGCTGCTGCTGACCGAGACGCACGCGTTGGCGACCGCCGAGGTGCTGCGGGCCGCAGACCCCGGCCGGCGCGGCTACACCGCCGAGTCGGCGCGCGCGCGTGCGGAGCGGAGAGCGGAGGCACTGCGCGGCGGCTTCGGCGAGGGCGACGTCGTCCACGTCGGGTGGACCGTGATCGATGTGGATGCCGTGGACGCCGGCGGCTCATCGGGACCGCTGGCCCTGGTCGACGGCATCCCCTCGGTGCGCTGGAGCGCCGCGGGAGGGTTCATGCCGCTGGAGGCATACCTGCGCGAGCGCGTCGAGCTGCTCCGTGGCGGCGCCGTCTGAGGCAGAGCGCAGGTCAGGCGAAGGTCTCGGCGAAACGGCGGAGGAGAGCTGCGCCCTCGGTGACGGATGCCGACAGCACCTGCCCCTGCACCTGGTCGAACTCGTCCGGGTCGAAGTAGCCGGTGGTGCGGTAGAAGGTCATCCGGTCGGCGAAATCGCGCGGCGTCGGCTCCGGGTGGAACTGCGCGGCGTACAGGTGCGTGCCCACGCGATAGGCCTGCACCGGGCAGGCCTCGTTCGTCGCCAGGAGCACGGCGCCGGGCGGCGTGCTCGCCGCGCTCTCCTTGTGGGCGGTGAAGACCGTGAGGGCGCGGCCGCTCGGACCGAAGATCGGGTCCTCCGCGCCTGCGGGAGTGGTGTCGATGACGGTGGCGCTGGCCGACTCCGGCATGTCGGTGACGACCTCGCCGCCCAGCATCCGCGTGACGACGCCGATGCTGAAGCAGGTGAAGAACACGGCGATCTCACCGGCGATGGCGGCGCGCGCGAGGGCTTCGAGGTTCGCCTCGACCCGCTGCTGCACCGCGGACTTCGCCTCGTCGGTGACGTTGAACGGGGATCCACCGACGACGACACCGCGGTAGCCCCGCAGGCGTGCCGGATCGAGTGACTCCTGCAGCAGGTCGAGCCGGTCGACCACGTCGACGCCGAGCGCCCGCCGGAACGAGGCGTGCTCGGCATCCGCCGCCCCGGTCTCGGGTCGCACGCAGACGTAGAGAAGCGAGGCCATCAGGAGATTCTAACGAGCGCGCGGGCGTTCGCCGTCCGCGGTCGTCACCGGGAGCTATTCGCCGTGCGGCCGCGCACGATGCCCACGAAGGTGTCGACATCGGGGGTGGTGCGCGCGCGCGGCCAGACCAGCGCCACGGTCGACTGCGGCCCGTCGAGGAGGCGGCGGTGGTCGGCATCCTTGCGCTGATGCATCCGGGCCAGCGACATCGGCACGATGACGATGCCGACTCCGGATGCCGCCGTGGCGATCGCCTCGCCCGTCGCCAGCGGAGCGAACGCCGCAGGGACCGTACCGGGGAGGTCGAGCGGGCCGAGCACGTCATCGGTCAGTGCGATGACGACCTCGCCGTCGAGGTCGGCCGCGGTGAGCTCATCCACCGCCATGAGGTGCGAATCGGCGGCGGCGACCACGACGGGCACCTCGTCGTACAGCGGGATGATGTGCAGCGACGTGTCGCTGAGGGGGAGGCGCACGAGGGCCGCGTCGAGCTCGTCGATCGCGGCGCGCTGCCCGGCGACGGCGATGGGGACGAGTTCGAGCGGCACGTGCGGCATCCGCTGCTTCCACGCATCGATCCACTTGCCGGGCGTCGCCCCGGGGACGACGCCGAGGCGGAACGTACGCGGCACGTCGGACTCGGTCGACGGGGCGTCGAAGACGACCTTCTCGCCCGGCTTCGCCGTCTTGCGCGGCGGCTTCGGCGGGGGGAAGCGCTCGGCGGGGGCGGCCTTGTTGCGGCGCACCGGCGTCGGCTTGCCCGTGACGCGTCCGGGTCGTCGTGCCTGCTTCGCCATGCCGTCCAGGGTACCCGGCGGCGGGGATATGCACGTCGGGGTCCGACACGCCAGATGTCGGACGAAACACCCCGAAGGGTCCGACATCTGGCGTGTCGGACCCTTCGGGGTGTGCGGCTATTCCGTGACGACGTCGGCCCCCGTGCCCGGCGCGGTGCCCGCGGCCATCCGTCGTTGCGCTCGACGGAGCAGGCCGGCGGCGCCCGCGACGAGCAGCAGGACGCCGACCGTCAGGATGGCGATGGTGCCGATCATGGTCGGGGTCAGCGAGGTCGTCAAGTCCGCGATGCCGGATCGACGGTCGTCGTCGGCGAGCAGCCACAGGGCCCCCGCGGCGACCGCGGCGAACAGGAGACCCCACACGATCGCGGCCCAGCGGGTGCGGGGTGCGGTGGACTCGTCGGTGCCGGCGGTCGTGGTGTTCGCGGTGCTCGTGGGCGCGGTCGTCGTGCTCATCGTTCTTCGTCCTTCGGCTCGGAGATCATGATCGTGATGGTGCCGCTGGTCTGGGCGATGGTCACGGGCTGCACGGTCGTCGTCGACACGGACTCCGACGACAGCTTCTCGCTGATGCTGTGCACGTCTCCCTGTCCCTGGCCGCCCCAGGTGCCGCTGTCGATGATGGTGCCGGTGCCCACCTCGACCCGCTCCCATTCCACGGTCGCGGTGTCGACGGTGGCGCGCAGGTCGAGCTCGACGCCGGGATCGACGGAGATCCACGTCGTTCCGGACCCCTTCTCGACCACGATCGGACGGGTGCCGTCGTCGTGCTGGTTGAGGGTGATGTAGAGGTCGCCGAACGGCTGTCGCACGTGCGCGGCCTGGTTGTTGGAGATCGACGCCCAGCCGAGACTGACGTCCTGGAACGCGGAGAAGCCGCCGGCCACCAGACCGCCCGCGAGGGTGAGCACGGTCGCGAAGGCGAGGAAGCCGCTGCGGCGGCGGAACGCGCCGGCCACGATCATCCCGAGCGCGAGCACCAGGGCCGCAGACAACAGGCCGAGTGCGCCGCTCGTGCCGTCGCCGCCGTTCCAGAGTCCGACGACGGCTCCGGTCACGATCGCCAGACCGAGCACCGACGCGATGATCGCGAACCCGGCGCGCGGGTTCGAGGCGCGGCGGACGCGACGACGCTCGGCCGCCTCAGCCGCGAACACGGAGGCCGCGGCCTGGCGCTCACGGCGCAGCTGGTCTCTCGCCGCGCGCTCGGCATCCTGCTGGCGGCGACGCCAGGCCTGGTCCTGCTCCTTCCAGGCGGTGTGCTGGGCACGCCACGCGGCGACGTCGGCCGGATCCTGCACGCCCGCCGGAAGGGGTGCCGGGGGAGCAGGGGGAACCTCGCCGGCGAAGGTCTCAGACGGCGCGACCGGCGCGACGTACGCGTCGGGGGAAGTGGCGTCCGCCCCTTCAGCGGTACCCGAACCGCTGAAGGGGACGGACGCGGCCGGGGCCGCCGGATCTGCGGAAGCCATCGGCAGATCCGGCGCGGAAGCACCCGGGGTGCGGCTCGCAGCACGCACGATCAGGAAGAGCAGGCCGCCCACGATGACGAGCCCGACGATCCAGCTGAACAGCGCCAGCGCCGACCAGCTCTCGTAGCCGAACCCGAACAGTCGGCCGGTGAGCGGAGCGGTCGGGACGAGCCCGACGATCGCCATCCCGAGGATGCCGAGCTGCACGGGCTGGTACTTCTGTCTCAGCAGGTCGCGGGCATGCACGCGGCCGTCGATGTCGGGCAGCAGGGCCCATGCGACCGCGTAGAGGAAGATCACCGGCAGGCCGAGCAGGGCGGCGATCACGAGCACGCCGCGCACGATCAGCGGATCGATCCGCAGCCGGGCGGCGATGCCGGCGGCGACGCCGCCGAGCCATCCGTCGGAGCGGGCGACGCCGAGGCCGGCGACCCAGAGGAGGAAGCGCTCGGCGCCCTGCGGGGCGACCGGGCCCGGGCCGCCGGCGCCGGGATCGGCGTGGTCGGCGGGGGGCGGAGGCGCAGTCGGAATCGTCATGCTTCGATCCTGTCGGCACCGGGTGCTCCCCGGCTATGGGGGGAACCCCTGAGCGGCCCCTGGTTCTGGACCGGGGAGGCCCCGGATCGCGCTCGCGGATGATTGGATGTCGATATGTCCTCTTCGGCGCCCGCTCCCGCGCGGACCTCTCCCGCAGAGGCGCCGTCGCGCCCGGCGCTGACCCGTGATCGCGACTGCCTCGTGGCCGGTGTGAGCACAGGACTCGCCCGCCACCTGGGCGTGAAGGTCTGGATGGTGCGGGCGCTCTTCCTCGCTCTCGTGCTCTGCGGCGGCGCCGGCATCCTGCTCTACGCCTGGTGCTGGACCTTCATGCCGTGGGCCGACGGCGAGGGGTCGCCGACGCGACGGATGCCGGTGGCTTGGATCCTCTTCGCACCGGCGGTGCTCGGCGTGCTGGTCGTGGTGTTCTGGCGCGGCGGCGAGGAGCTCTTCGTGCCGGTCCCCTCGGATGCCTCCGCCGTCCTCGTGTGCGCGACCATGGCCCTCGCTGCCGGCTCGGGCGTCTGGGCCACGCTCATCGACCGCACCGATACGGCCCGAGGACCGCGGCACACCGCGATCCTCCGCATCGCGTCGGTCCTGCTGCTCGCGGTGATGTTCGGGCTGCTCCTCACCAGGCCCGTCGGCAGCGTCGCCCTCGTGCTGATCCCGCTCGCCGGTCTTCTCGCGGTCCTGTCGTCCACGCTGATCCCGCGGTGGCGGGAGCTCGCGGGCGAGCGGGTGCGCCGCATCCGGGAGGAGCAGCGCAGCGAGATGGCCGCGCATCTGCACGACTCGGTGCTGCAGACCCTTGCGCTGATCCAGAACAGGGCCGGGGCGTCGAGCGAGGCTGCCCGTCTCGCGAGGGCGCAGGAGCGCGAGCTGCGCGCCTGGCTCTACGACGGCGATGCCCCGGCCGACAGCGACCTCGCGACCGATCTGCGGGACTATGCCGGGGGACTCGAGCTCGACTACCCGGTGCGGATCGAGGTCGTATCGGCGGGACTCTCCACCGAGCGGGCGAGCGGAGAGCTCGCCGCCGCGGCGCGCGAGGCGATGCTCAACGCCGCCCGGCACGCCGCAGGCGAGATCTCGGTGTATATCGAGGGGAGCGCGACCGACGTCGACGTGTTCGTGCGCGACCGCGGCGCCGGGTTCCGGCTGGACGACGTGCCGAGCGACCGCCTCGGCGTGCGCGAGTCGATCATCGGCCGGATGCGACGGGCCGGAGGCGCCGGCACCGTGCGCAGTGACGAGAAGGGCACCGAGGTGCACCTGAGGCTCACGACGGGGCCGCGCGGGAACACCGGCCCGCAGCCGACCCCGGCACAGACGGAGGAGGGCGACCGTGGGTGACAGCATCCGGATCGTGATCGTCGACGACCATTCGATCTTCCGCTCGGGGCTGCGCGCCGACCTCGACGCGAGCGTCGACGTGGTCGGCGAAGCGGCGGACGTGCCGTCGGCGATCGCGGTGATCCGCGAGACGCAGCCCGACGTCGTGCTGCTCGACGTGCACCTTCCGGGCGGCGCCGGCGACGACTCCACCGGCGGGGAGTCGGTGATCCGCGGCTCGATGCCCACGGCGTCGCGGTTCCTGGCGTTGAGCGTGTCGGATGCCGCGGCAGATGTCGTGCGCGTCATCCGCGCCGGAGCCCGCGGGTACATCACGAAGGGCTCGTCCGGCGCCGAGGTGAGCGGCGCCGTGCACGCGGTGGCCGGCGGCGACGCGGTGTTCTCGCCGCGCCTCGCCGGGTTCGTGCTCGACGCGTTCGGCGCGGTCGCGGGCGAGATCGCCACGGCGACCGACGAGCTCGATCGGCTATCGGCACGCGAGCAGGAGGTCATGCGCCTCATCGCCCGCGGCTATGCCTACAAGGAGGTCGCGGCGGAGCTGTTCATCTCGATCAAGACGGTCGAGACGCATGTGTCGTCCGTGCTGCGCAAGCTGCAGCTGTCGTCACGGCATGAGCTCACCGTCTGGGCGTCGGAGCGGCGCCTGCTCTAGCAGCAGGCGCCTTCTGCGGGCCGCTCAGGCGGCGAGCCAGAGGCCCTTCGACGTCGTCGCGACGGTCAGACCCGCGGCGACCGTCTCATCGTCGCCGATGCGGGCGCCGCGCACGATGCGGGCTCCGGCTCCGACGTCGGTTCGCACGCCCACGTGGGCGTTGTCGCCGATCGCTGCGCCCTGACCGATGTGCGCGTGGGCCTCGATGTGAGCACCCTCGCCGATCACGGCATCCGGTTCGATCCAGGCACCGCGTGCGATCGTCGCCCCGGCGCCGATGCGCGCTCCCGGTTCGATGTACGCGCCGGCCTCGATGTGCGCCTTGGGGTGCACCTTCGCTCCGTGCGCGACGAGACCACGACCGTTGGCGTGCTTGCGATAGCGCAGCGTCGCTCCCTGGTCGTTCTCGATGTCGACGTAGTTCTTGCCCACGATTCCTCCCGTGTTCCGGAGTTCCCCGGATATATCAACAACCACAGGAGGGGCGGATTCATTCCCGCGGATGGATGCCCTTCGTCGGGCTCGGGAACCACCGCTCAGCGCTGGCAGAACGGGCACCAGAACGTGACCCGTTCGCGGGTCGGATCGGCGCCCAATTCGCCGCGCAGGATCGTCGTCCCGCAGCGCCGGCACGGGCGTCCGGAGCGTCCGTACACCCACGCCGCCTGACCCGGCCGGTCGATGCCGGTGAACGTGCGAGCCATGCGGTCGCGGTTGGCGCGGATCGTGCGGACGCCGAGCTTCAGGAGGGCCGGGACATCGACCTCCGGCGTCGGAGTCGTCGGCAGGATTCCCCGCAGGAACAGGAGTTCCGCCGCGTACTCGTTGCCGAACCCTGCGACGTTGCGCTGATCGAGCAGGGCGACATGGATGCTGCGCGTATCGGCCCCGAGACGGCGGACGGCCTCGGCGATGTCCCAGTCGTCGGCGAGCGGATCGGGCCCGAGATACCCCACGAGCTGCTCTTCGTCGCGGGTGGGCACGACCTCGATCTCGGCGATGTCGACGCCGACCGCCTCGCGGTCGGCGGTGCCCACGATCGCGCGCACCTTGTACGACGGATGCCGCCACTTCTCGCCGGGTCTGTAGACGAACCAGGCGCCGTCCATGCGCAGATGGGAATGGATCGTGCTGTCGCCGACGCGCAGCAGCAGATGCTTGCCGCGGGACACGGCGCCGTGCACCGGCTGGCCGGTCAGATCGAGGGTCGCGAAGCGCGGCACCCGGAGGTCGAAGCGGGTGACCTCGCCGCCGGCCAGCGCCTCGTCGAGGCGCCGCGCCGTGCGGAAGACGGTATCGCCCTCGGGCATCAGGAGGCTCCGGGTCGAGTCGGCAGGGAGTGGGTGCCGGGACCGGCTGCCGCGACCGACGGCCGTGCGGTGCGCGCGAGCATGTCGCGCGCGAGCATGGTGCTGCCGGCGACGGCCACCGGCATGACGACGACGGCGCCGCCCGGGATGAGGAAACACAGCTGGGTCGCGACGCCGAACCCCAGCACCCGGGCGCGGCTGCCGGAGAACAGGGCGGCGCGGTCGGCCGGGGAGAGGTCGCGCGCATCGAAGGCGCGACCGGTGAGCTCTCGCGCGAGGAGCCGTCCGGTGAGGATCACGCCGGCGACCGGACCCAGGAACCCGCCGACCGCGGGGATGAGGCCGATGAGCAGCACGAGGATCGCGATGAGGATGCCGAGCACGATCAGCCGCAATCCCTCGGCGACCGTGGTCCAGAAGCCGCCGCCGTCGGCCGGGGGAGCGTCGCCCAGCTGCACTTCGACCGCGTGCCAGATGCGCTGATAGAACGGGTCGCCGATCGTCAGGGTCAGCGCGGTGAACACGGCGCTGGCCAGGGCGAGCGACGCGACGACGACCACGAAGCCGACCGCACCGCGCACCAGGCCCTTCCACGGCGCCGGCCATTCCTCGGCGAAGGGGGTGATCCAGGCGGCGATCGTGCCCATGTTGAGGGCCAGCGGCACCAGGACGGCGCCGAGGACGACGACCGTGATGATGGCGGGGAGCAGGCCGAGATTCATCAGCCCCGGGCGGGTGCGCCACAGGCCGAATCCGCGCAACAGGGTGCGGATGCCGGCGGCGAACTCTCGGATCATGGCTCTCAGCGTAGGCGGTCCTCAGACCGCCTTGCGCAGCGTGTAGCCGCGCGGGGTAGCGACGAAGCCGGCTTCCTGCAGCGCGACCGCCAGATCGGTGCCGTAGACGCCTTCGCCGTTGATCTTCTCGACGGTGAGGGTGTCGAGACGGCGGGTGCGGGCCGTCGCGGCGAGGTCCGCGGCGGCGGCGCGCAGCACGTCGACGTCGTCGGTGAACGAGATCACGGTGCGCCCGCCGCGCTCGAGGTACAGCACGAGCGCGCCGTCGACGAGCACGACGAGGCCGCCCGCCTTGCGCCCGGGGCGGTGCGAGACGTCGTCGCGCTTGGGCCAGGCGAGGGCGGCGCCGTAGGGGTTGGCCGGATCGGTGGCGGCCAGCGTGACGGCGTTCCGCGGCGGCGGGTCGGCGAGACCGGCGTAGGTGCGCAGCCGGTCGACGGTGGCGGATGCCGCGAACTGCGCCGCCCCGAGGCGTTCGATCACGTAGCCGCGTCGGCAGTGTCCCGCCTCTTCGAAGCCCGCCAGCACCCGGTAGGCCTGGGCGAAGCCGCCGGGAACGCCCTCGGACTGCACGGCGCCGCGCGTCACGACGCCGTAGCGGTCGAGCAGGAGGCCTGCCGTCACGGTCGCCCGGCGGGCGGCATCCGTCTCGATCGTGGGGAGCAGCGACCAGCGTCCGCCGATCGAGGTCGGGCGCGGCGCGGTGCGGGTGAGCGACATGCCGCGATAGGTGCGGGCGCGGGGTGCGCGACGGGTGACCTTGTGCGCCTGCGAGCCGCCCGCGAGCAGCGAGCGGATCGGCGCGAACGTGTCGTTCGTGACATGCCCCGACCAGGTCAGCCCCCAGAGCGCCTCGAGCACCGACTGCTCGTTCTCGGCGCCCGCCATCTCTTTCAGCTGCGCGGCGAAGTACGCGCCACCCACCTGCAGCGCGGTCAGGATGCGCGCCTCCAGGGAGTCGGCCGCGATCTCGGTGTCGGGCTCGGGGAGCGTGAACGGGGCGAGATCCGCCGGATGCAGCGACACCCAGCCGTCGCGCCCGGGCAGCGTGCCGTGGCCCGACCAGATCACTTCGCCGGCCGTGGTCAGCTCGTCGAGCATGGTGGGGGAGTAGTCGCGCACCCGCGAGGGGAGCACCAGCGACTCCCAGGCGCTCGCCGGGATCGGCACACCGGCGAACTGCTCGATCACGGTGAGGACGCCGTCGATGCCTTCCAGCGGCCGGCCCAGGTGCTGCCACTCGGGGAGGAAACGTGCGTACGCCTCCGGCGAGACCGGTTCGACCGACCCGCGGATCGCTGCGAGCGACCTCATCCGGAGGCGCCGCAGCACCTCGGTGTCGCACCATTCGACGTCGGAGCCTGAACCGGTCCCTGAGCCCGATGAAGGGTCGGGCAGGAAGTAGCCGCTCGTGAGTCGCCCGGCGTTCTCGAGGCGCTGGAGGGTGTGCCGCGCGACGGCCGCGCCGATGCCGAACCGGGTGGCCACGGCATCCGTCGTGAACGGCCCGTGGGTGCGCGCATGCCGCGCGACGAGGTCGCCGAGCGGATCGGCGATCGGCTCGAGGAAGGCGACGGGGATGCCCGTGGGCAGCGCGGCGCCGAGGGCATCGCGGAGGCGTCCGGCGTCTTCGATCGCGGCGACCCGGCTCACTCCGCCGATCGTCACGGGAATGGCACGGCGGGCGGTGATGAGGTCGTCGAGGAGCGCGGACGCCGACGACGTGACGGTCTCGGGATCGAGGCGGGCGGCGACCTCGTCGGCATCGAGCGGGCCGAGCATGCGCAGCAGGTCGGCGACGCCCTCGAGCCCGCGGGCGCGGCGCTCGGGGTCGAGACGCTGCGCCTCGCGCTCGAACTGCGCGATCACGTCGGGGTCGAGGAGTTCCCGCAGCTCGACCGTGCCGAGCAGTTCGCCGAGCAGGGCCGGGTCGACGGACAGCGCGGCGGCCCGCCGCTCGGCGAGCGGGGAATCGCCCTCGTACATGAACGCGCCCACGTAGCCGAACAGCAGGTCGCGCGCATACGGGGAGGGCTGGCCGGGCTGCGTCTCGACGAGGCGGATGCGCCGGTCGGCGATCGATGTCGCGAGCTTGCGCAGCGAGGGGAGATCGTAGACGTCCTGCAGCACCTCGCGGAGGGTCTCGAGGATCACCGGGAAGGTCGGATGCCGCCGGGCGACCTCGAGCAGCTGGGCCGAGCGCTGACGCTGCTGCCAGAGCGGGCTGCGCCGGTTCGGGTTGGTGCGCGGCATGAGCAGGGCGCGCGCCGCGCACTCCCGGAAGCGCGAGGCGAACAGGGCGGAGCCGCCGACCTCCTGCGTCACCAGGACCTCGAGCTCATCGGGGTCGAAGACGAACAGCTCGGCACCGGGAGGCTCGGCCTCGGCATCGGGTATGCGCACGATGATGCCGTCGTCGCTCGCGACCGCCGAACCCTCGACGCCGAGGCGCTCGCGCATGCGCGCGTTGATCGCCAGTGCCCACGGTGCGTGCACCTTCATGCCGTACGGCGAATGCAGGATGACACGCCAGTCGCCGACCTCGTCGTGACCGCGCTCGACGGTGAGGGTGCGGTCGGTCGGCAGGGTTCCCGTGGCTGCGCGCTGCTCGGTGAGGTGGGCCATCAGGTTGCCGCGCGCCTGCTCGTCGAGACCGGCCTCGATCAGGCGCTGCGCCGCCTTCTCGGGGGTGGCCGCGGCGACCTCGCGGGAGAACCTGCCGAGGGCCTCGCCGAGCTCGAACGGCCGTCCGATGCCGTCGCCGTGCCAGAACGGCACCTTGCCCGGCTGCCCGTAGGCGGGGATCACGTTGACGCGGTCGTGGGTGATCTCGGCGATGCGCCAGCTGGTGGTGCCGAGGGTGAACACGTCGCCCACCCGCGACTCGTAGACCATCTCTTCGTCGAGCTCGCCGACGCGCCGGCCGGCGCCCTCGCCCGCGACGAAGACCCCGAAGAGGCCGCGGTCGGGGATCGTGCCGCCGCTCGTGACGGCGATGCGCTGAGCGCCGGGGCGACCGGTGAGCGTGCCGGCATCGCGGTCCCACACCAGACGCGGGCGGAGCTCGGCGAACTCGTCGGAGGGGAAGCGCCCGGCGAGCAGGTCGAGCGTCGCCTCGTAGGCGGAGCGCGGCAGCGACTGGAACGGCGCGGAGCGACGGACCGTCTCGAACCACTCCTCGACGCTGATGGCGCCGAGCGCACTCGCCGCGACGGTCTGCTGGGCCAGGATGTCGAGCGGGTTGCGCGGCACCTGGATCGCCTCGATGCGGCCCGCCAGCATGCGCTCGGTCACGATCGCGGTGTGCAGCACGTCGCCGCGGTGCTTCGGGAAGAGCGCGGCGCGACTGATCTCGCCGACCTGGTGGCCGGCACGGCCGACGCGCTGCAGACCGGATGCCGCGGACGGCGGGGCCTCGACCTGGATCACCAGGTCGACGGCGCCCATGTCGATGCCGAGTTCGAGGCTGCTCGTCGCGACGACGCAGCGCAGCACGCCGGACTTCAGCTCTTCTTCGACCTGGGCGCGCTGCTCCTTCGAGACCGAGCCGTGGTGCGCCTTCGCGAGCACGGGGTCGGCGCCCGCGGTCGCACCGGCCTGCGCCATCATCGCCGCGGGTGACCCGACGGCGGCGGGGAGCTCGACGCCGATGCGCTCGGAATAGATCTCGTTCAGGCGCCCGGTCAGACGCTCCGCCAGTCGGCGGGAGTTCGAGAAGACGATGGTCGAGTTGTTCTCGAGGATGCGGTCGACGATCGCCTCTTCGACGTGCGGCCAGACCGATCCGGTGACCTCGGTGTACTCCGCGTCGGCGGGGTCGGCGGTCTCGGCCGGCGCGCCGGGCGGCGGCGGGGGATTGGTCATGTCGTCCATCGGCACGACCACGGAGAGCTCGAAGGTCTTGGATGCCGGCGGCGCCACGATGTCGACCGGCGCGGAACCGCCGAGGAAGCGTGCGACCTCGTCGATCGGCCGCACGGTCGCCGACAGCCCGATGCGCTGGGCGGCGGTCTCGTTGCCGTGCGAGGCGCGGAGCGCATCGAGCCGCTCCAGGCTCACCGCGAGGTGAGCGCCGCGCTTGGTCGCGGCGACCGCGTGCACCTCGTCGATGATCACGGTGTGCACATCGCGCAGGGTCTCGCCCGCGCGGCTCGTGAGCATCAGGTAGAGAGACTCGGGGGTCGTGATGAGGATGTCGGGCGGGTCGGAGACGAGCTTGCGACGGTCGCTCGACGTGGTGTCGCCCGACCGGACGCCCACGGTGACCGAGGGTGCGGCCAGGCCGAGGCGTCGCGCGGACTGGCCGATGCCGATCAGCGGCGAGCGGAGGTTGCGCTCGACGTCGACGCCGAGTGCCTTCAGCGGCGAGATGTAGAGGATGCGGGTGCGCGCCGCATCTTTCTCCGGCTTCTCAGCGGCGGTCGCGATCCGCTCGCGGAAGACGCTGTCGATCGCCCAGAGGAACGCCGACAGGGTCTTGCCCGAGCCGGTGGGCGCGACGACGAGTGCGTGCTTGCCGGCCGAGATCGCATCCCAGGCGCCGGCCTGCGCGGGCGTGGGCGCGGGGAACGCCCCCCGGAACCAGTCCTGCGTGGCCGGAGTGAAGCGCTCGAGCACATCCCCCATTCGTCCATCTTCCCCGAGACCACCGACATCGGGGCGGGGATTGACGGAGTGCTCGACGGATGTCCGACCTGTGAGCGATGCTGAGGCCATGGCGACGCACACGACGAACTATCTCGAGACCTTCATCGAGGTCGCGGAGGACTGTCCGACCGACCATGCGGAAGAGCCGCCCGTGGCGGAGTCGCCGTCGATCGCGGCCCTGCATCACCGCCTGATCGCGGAAGAGCCCTACAGCCGCACCTCCGACGACGTGATCTTCGAGACGCACGCCCTGCGGCGGGGAATCGCGATCGACGATGCCGCGGCCCGCGAGGAGTTCTTCTCGAAGGGGCAGCCGTGTCTGCGCTCCTCGCCCCTCGGCAAGCGCTACGGCTGGGGCATCCATCACGATGCCGAGGGCCGGGTGGCTCTCGTGCCGCGCGAATCCGAGCAGTACGAGCTGCTCGCCGCCGACCCCGCGCTCGCCCACACGAGGGCGATGCGGAGTCGGCGAGCCTGAGCGCCCAGTCTTCTCACACCTCCCGCAGCGCGCCCTCGGCGTCGATCTCGAGCGTGAGATCGAGGTCGAGCCGCGCGAGGAAGACGTCGTCATGGCTCACGACCAGCACGGCCCCGCGATACGCGCGCAGCGCCTCGACGAGCTGATCGACGGTGTCGATGTCGAGGTTGTTCGTCGGCTCGTCCAGCACCACGAGATGCGGTGGGGGATCCGAGAGCAGCAGCTTCGCCAGAGCGACGCGGAATCTCTCTCCGCCCGACAGCGCCGATACCGGCCGATCCGCCGTGGCCCCGCGGATCAGGAACCGGGCGAGCCGGTTGCGCAGCTCCTTCTCGGGCACCTGCGGGGCGGCACCCGCGATGTTCTCGAACACCGATCGCTCTGCGTCGAGGCCGTCGATCCGCTGCGGCAGGTAGCCGATCCGGTCGGTGAGGGCCTCGGCGACGAGCGATCCGACCGTCGGTTCGGAGGAACCGCGCACCAGCCGCTCGAGCAGGGTCGTCTTGCCGGCCCCGTTCCGCCCGACCAGGGCGACGCGCTCGGGGCCCTGGAGCACCCAGGCCCGCTCCGTGTCGCCGAGCATCGCGATGCGGCGCGACCGGGAGACCTGCGGATCCGGCAGCTCGATCTTCATCGACGCGTCGGAGCGCACGCGGCGTCCGGCCTCGTCGAGGCTCGCGCGCGCGGCGTCCTCCTTCGTTCCGACTTCGGTGCGCAGCTTTCCCGCCGACACCTCCGCCGCCATCCTGCGGCCATGCGCGATGATCTTCGGGACGCGCTTCTCGATCTCGGCCTTCTTCGCGGTCCGTGCCCGATGAGAGAGCTTCACCTCGGCCTCGATGCGCTGACGCTTCTCCTTGCGGAGCGCCTGCGCGGCGGTGACCTCGGCCTGCTTCGCGGCATCCTGCTCGGCATCCAGCCAGGCGCGCCACTCGGAGTACGGACCTCCGAAGACGCTCAGCGTCTGCGCATAGAGCTCGGCGGTGTCGTCCATGAGCTCGAGCAGCGACAGGTCGTGACTGACCACGATGAGCGTGCCCTTCCAGGCCTGCACCATCGCGCCCAGCTTCGCCCTGGCGTCGCGGTCGAGGTTGTTGGTCGGCTCGTCGAGGAGCGTGATCGGCGCACGGCGCAGACGGATGCCCGCGATCGCCACCAGCACCGCCTCGCCGCCCGAGAGCTCGCCGACGCGGCGGTCGAGGAAGTCCGGAGCGAGTCCGGCCTCGGCGAGCGATGCCTGGGCGCGCGTCTCGATGTCCCAGTCGTCGCCGACCGCGTCGAAGTGCGCCGGGTCGACGTCGCCGGCGCTGATCGCGCGCACCGCGTCGAGCGTCTCGGCCACGCCGAGGAGTTCCGCGACGCGGCGATCGACGTCCAGCGTCAGCTGCTGCGGCAGGTACGCGACCTCGCCGGATGCCGCGACGGAACCCGACGTCGGCTCGAGTTCGCCGGCCATCAGGCGCAGCAGCGTGGACTTGCCCGCGCCGTTGCGTCCGACGAGACCCGTGCGACCGGAGCCGAACGCGCCGGAGAGGCCGTCGAGCGCCACGGAGCCGTCCGGCCAGGTGAAGGTGAGCCGGTCGAGAAGGACCGGCGCATGAAGAGTGGAGTGTGACATGGGATGTCTCCTGTCGAGTGCGAGGGTGCACTGACACCGGGACCTCGGTCACGAGCCACGAGGGGTCGGAGCGGAGGCGGAGTCTGCCGTGGAGTCGGCGATCGTCGGGTCAGCGCGCGGAAAGAGGAGCGCGGAGGCGACGGATCAGATCAAAGGACTTCCAGACACGGCGGACAGGACGCATCGACGATACCCGGGCGTGTCGCGACGCGCAACCCCCGGGCGTGTCGCGGATCAGCTCGCGGTCTCGCCCTTCCCGATCCCCTCGAGCCACTTCGTGAGGAACAGCCGCACATCGGCGAGCTCCTCTTCGGAGATGCTGTGGGTGAGACCCGTATAGACGCGGCCGGAGAGCTCGGAGTGGTCGGGCAGCCACTGCGCGGTGTGGTCGATGAGCGCGGGAGGGATGACGTCGTCGTTCGTGCCGCGGCCCCAGAACACCGCGGGTCGGAGCTCGCGGAGCTCTTCGTCTCGGGGCAGCTCGCCGGGCGACGCATAACCGCTCAGGGCGACCACGGCGCCGAAGCGCTCAGGAGCGAGACGGAGGGCCTGGAGGGCGACCGCCGCACCCTGGGAGAAGCCGAGCAGCGCGATCGACGGCGCCGCGCCGGCCGCGCTGTCGAGCCAGCGCAGGAAGGAGGAGGCGGCGCCGGTCACCGCGTCGGGGCTGCGGCCGTCGAGACCCTCGATCGGATACCAGGAGCGCCCCGGCATGGGCCACGGCGGAGCCAGCGGAGCAGCGACGGATGCCATGGCGATGCCCTCGGGCAGGTAGGGCACCAGGCCGAAGAGGTCGTGCTCGTCGGCGCCGTAGCCGTGCAGCAGCACCAGCAGCGGCATCCGTCCTCGGTCGGCGGACGACCATCTGGTCGCCGCATCGTCGATCGTCAGGTTCTCGCTCACACCGATATCCTGCCAGCGGATGCCGACACGTCCACCCCGCACGGTCAGGCGCGGCTGGTAGAAAGGACACATGTCCGTCCGCACACCTGATCCCGAGCCGGAACCCGAAGACGACGGTCTCGGGGCGTTCCGCGATGCCAATCCGTCGGCGCCCGGCTCGAATCCCGGGTGGCTGAGCGACATCGAGCTCGAAGAGGCGCGCCGGCATCTGCCGATGCTCTACGTCGAGGCGATCCCGGTGCGCACCGACGGGTCCGGGCAGGTCACCGAGCTCGGCATCCTGCTGCGGTCGACGCCGATGGGCGAGATGACGCGCACGATCGTCTCGGGTCGCGTCCGGTTCGGCGAGACCATCCGCGACGCCCTCTTCCGCCACGTCGAGAACGACCTCGGTCCGATGGCCTTCCCGCTGCTGCCGCCGCAGCCGCTGCCGTTCACGGTGGCCGAGTACTTCCCGATCCCGGGTGTCAGCGCGTACCACGACGACCGGCAGCATGCGGTGTCGCTGGCCTTCGTCGTGCCGGTGACGGGTACCTGCGAGCCCCGACAGGATGCGCTCGAGGTGACCTGGTTCCCGCCGGAGGCCGCCGCATCCGACGCGGTCGCCGCCGAGATGGAGGGCGGCCGCGGCACGCTGATCCGCCTCGCCCTCGCGAACCTCGGGCTGCTGCGCTAGCGAGTCCTGGCCTGCGCCGCGGCGCCGGCATCCATGCCTCGCGACGTGCCTCTCGAAGGGCGTCGAGAGACCCCGCTCCACGGGCGACTCTTGCGTTGGCTGAACTAATGGGCTAGAAAGTAGACCATTAGTCCAATCGGCAAAGGATGTTCGCATGGATGCTTCGACAACGACGTCGCACGGCGCAGCAACAGGACAGGATCGCAACCTCCGCGGAAACCTCGGGGCGGTCTCGGTCACCTTCATGGTGATCGCCGCGGCGGCTCCGCTCACGGTGGTCGGCGGTCTCGTGCCGATCGGATATCTCGTCGGGAACGGCATCGGCTTCCCGGTCATGTTCCTCGTGGCCACCGTGATCCTGCTGCTCTTCTCGGTGGGCCTCACCGCGATGAGCCGCTACCTCCCCAAGGCCGGATCCTTCTTCGTCTTCGCCACGCACGGGCTCGGTCGCACCCCGGGGCTGGCCACGGCGTACCTCGCTCTGATCTGCTACACGACCGTGCAGATCGCAGTGTTCTCCTACCTGGGTGCGACCATCAGCTCGAGCATCGTGCTCCTGGGGGGTCCAGAGATCCCGTGGTGGCTGCTCACCCTCGCCACCGTCGCGATCGTCGGCGCCCTCGGCTTCCGGCAGATCGAGCTCAGCTCCCGCGTGCTGGTCATCGTGCTGCTCGCCGAGATCGGCATCGTCGTGCTGCTGGGTGTCGTGATCCTGGTCACCGGGGGAGCGGACGGCGTGACCTACGGCTCTTTCCTGCTCGAGAACGTGCTCTCCGGCGCCCCCGCCCTCGGCCTCATGTTCGCGATCGCGAGCTTCATCGGGTTCGAGTCGACGGTCGTCTACCGTGACGAGGTGCGCACACCGGAACGCACGATCCCGCGCGCCACCTACGCATCGGCCATCGTCATCGGCGTGTTCTACGCGTTCGCCGCCTGGACGATCGTGGTCGGCGTCGGCGAAGGCGCGATCGTCGACGAGGCGGCCGCCGACCCGACCACGCTGATCGCCCGCGTGACCGAGCAATACCTGGGCCCGATCGGCTCGATCGCCGTCGCCGTCCTGTTCCTCGGGAGCATGTTCGCCGCGGTCCTGTCGCTGCACAACGTGTTGACCCGCTACCACCACGCGATGGCGAACGCCCGCGTGCTGCCGCACCGCGTCGGCGCCGTCCACCCGCGCCACGGCTCGCCGCACGTGGCCTCGATCGTGCAGGTGGCGACCTCCGGACTCGCGATCATCGTGCTCGCGCTGATCGGCTTCGCGCCGGAGAACATCTTCGCCTGGTTCGCCGGCATCGGCACCCTCGCGATCGTCATCCTCATGGCGGTCACCTGCCTCGCGGTCGTCGTGTACTTCGCCCGCACGCGCCTGCTGCGGAGCCCCTGGCACACCGTGATCGCTCCCGCGCTCGGCTTCCTCGGGCTCGCGGTCTCCGCCGTGCTCATCGCCGCGAACTTCCCGCTGCTGGTGAGCGACGTCGATGCGGAGGGGAACCCCGCCTGGGGGCCGATCAGCATCACGCTGGTCGCCGTCGTCGTGCTCGCTCCCGTGATCGGCCTCGTGCAGGCCGCCGTGATGCGCGCGAGGGCCCCGGAGGCGTACGCGCAGATCATGCGCCGCTTCGACGAGAACGCCTGACCCCCGCCCACCGCAGCAGAAGGATGGACATCATCGGCACCTCCGCCCTGACCCGACCACTGATCGGCATCTCCGGACGGCGCCTGCGCGGCTCCGCGATCGGCGCACCGCACGGCTTCGCCGACGCACCCCTGGAGGCGTATCTCAGCGAGTATTCGACATCCATCCTCCGCGCCGGCGGCCTGCCGGTGCACCTGCCGATGGATGCCGCTCCGGCGGAGCTCGTCGAGCGCCTCGACGGCGTCGTGATCGTCGGCGGCGACGACGTGGACCCGCGCCGCTACGGTCGCACGCCGGGGCCCTTCACGCCTCTGGTCGACCCGCAGCGCGACGAGTTCGAGGCCGGACTGATCGAGGCCGCGATCGACGGGGCGGTTCCGCTGCTCGGCGTCTGCCGGGGCGCACAGCTTCTCAACGTGGTGCGCGGCGGCACGCTCCACCCGCACCTGGCGCACGGTGAAGGCGAGTCGCACGGCTCGTACGCCTACCCGCGCGCGCATCTCGTGCACGACGTGCGCACGGCGGCGGGCAGCGTCGCGCACGCCCTCTATGGCGAGACGACGCGCGTCAACTCGTTCCACCATCAGGCGGTCGACGTGCCGGGCCGCGGGATCGTGGTCACCGGCTGGGCTCCCGACGGCATCGTCGAGGCCATCGAGCTCGAGGGCCGCCCCGTCGTCGGGGTGCAGTGGCACCCGGAGGTCTTCGAGACCGATCCGATCTTCGGCTGGCTGGTCGATCAGGCAGCCGCCCGCGCGACGCTCGGCGTCGCGTCCGCAACGCAGAACGTCGCCTAGGCGTCACCGAACACCGTCGTCACCGAACAGGGAGAAGAAATGCGACACGCAGACAAGAACGCCTTCATCACCGGCGCAGGTTCCGGGATCGGACGCGAGACGGCTCGCCGTCTCGCGAGCGAGGGTGCCCGGGTTCTCGTGACGGACGTCTCGGCAGAGGGGGCGGCCGAGACTGTGCGTCTCATCGAGGAGGCCGGCGGAACCGCTGTCGCAGCCGTCGTCGACGTGCGTTCGCGGGAACAGATCCGCGCCGCCGTCGAGCGCGCCCGCGAGGAATGGGGTGCGCTCCACCTGCTGATCAACAACGCCGGCGTCGTCACGGAGCATTCGTTCGAGACCCTCACCGAAGAGGCATGGGACTTCGTCTTCGACATCAATCTCAAGGGCCAGTTCCTCGTCGCGCAGGAGGTCGCCCCGCTCATCGCCGAGTCCGGCGGCGGCGCGATCGTGAACCTCTCCACGGTCGAGGCGCTCGTGGTCGTGACGAGCACCGGCACCGCGCAGCCGCACTACAACGCGAGCAAGGGCGGAGTCCCCATGCTCACCAAGGCGCTGGCCGTGGAGCTCGCCGCGAAGAACATCCGCGTCAACTGCGTCGCGCCCGGCCCCATCGCCACCGACTTCTTCGACTACGAGAGCGTGACGAGTGACGAGGCGCTGGAGTTCATGAAGCAGCGCCTCCTCGTGCCCCGGGTCGGGCTCCCCGCCGACATCGCGTCGGCCGTATCCTGGCTGCTCAGCGACGAGGCGTCCTGGATCGACGGCATCCAGCTGCCTGTCGACGGAGGGTGGCTGACACGATGATCGATGACGTACGCCTCGCACCCGACGAGCTCGAGGCCGCCGGCATCCGCACGGTGATCGTCGCGACGCCCGACATGCAGGGCCGTCTCGTCGGCCGGCGCATCCCCGTCGAAGGATTCGGCCGCGTGGTGGAGAACGGCGTCGACATCTGCACGTGCGCGTGGTCGTGGGACATCGAGCAGGGCCTCGAGCTGATCGATGCCAACCGGTTCGCCCTCTGCGGCATGCACAACGGCGTGCCCGACGTCACGCTCATCCCCGACCTCGACACCCTCCGCCCCGCAGCCTGGCTCGAGGGCGTGGCCATCTGCCTCGCCGACCCGGTCGACGTGCACTCGCACGAGCCGATGCCGATCTCGCCCCGCGTGCTCCTGAAGCAGGAGCTCGCGCGGCTCCGGGAGAGGGGCCTGACGCCGCTCGCCGGCACGGAGCTCGAGTTCTACCTCTTCCGCAACGAACCGCGCGCGCTGCGTCGTTCCGGATTCCGCGACCTCGACCCGACGACCCTCACCCCGTCGGACTTCATGATCCACGAGGGGAACCTCTACGAGCCGTTCTTCCAGAAGCTGCGCTCCGACCTCCGTGCCAGCGGCATCCTCGTCGAGACGGCGCAGAGCGAGTGGGGACTCGGCCAGTGGGAGATGACGTTCGAGTACGGGGATCCTCTGGAGATGGCCGACCGTCATGCGCTCTACAAGCTGGCCGTGCGCGACACCGCGGCGCGCGCCGGCATGTCCGCGACCTTCATGGCCCGCCCGCTCAACGACCAGCCGGGGTCGTCCTGCCATGTCCACGTGTCGTTCGTGGACGACGAGGGCGAGGCGGTGTTCTGGGACGAGTCGGCCGACGATCACCTCAGCGGGCGCATGCGGGCGGCGATCGCGGGCGCGCTCGAACATGCTCCGGCCCTGATGGCCTGGTACGCCCCGACCGTCAACGCGTACCGTCGGAGCAATTCCTCCGACGTCGCGGGGAGCGGACGCACGTGGGGATTCGACAACCGCACCACGACGGTGCGCGTGGTGGGACACTCGCCGAAGGCGCTGCGCTTCGAGTTCCGGCTGCCCGGTGCCGACACCAACCCGTACTTCACCCTCACCGGGCTGCTCGCCTCGGCGCGCGACGGCATGGACAAGGACACCGCGCTCGCGGATCCCGTGATCGGCAGCGCCTACGACCTTCCCGGTGACGGGACGATGCCCGCGGATCCGCGTCAGGCGAGCATCCTGTTCGGCGAGAGCGCGCTGGTGCAGGACCTGCTCGCGCCCGACATCATCTCTCACCAGCAGGTGCTGCTCGAGCACGAGTGGACGACGTTCATGTCCCGTGTCACGGACTGGGACCTGCAGCGCTACTTCGATCGGATCTGACATGACCTACCCCGCCCTGCGCACCTGGATCGGCGGCGCCGCCGAGGAGAGCCCCGAGAACGACGGCACCTGGCTGCACGACCCCAACACGGGGGAGGCGCTGGCCGCCTCCGCCTCGAGCACGCTCGACCAGGTCGAGCGCGCCGTGACCGCCGCGCGGGAGGCGCACGACGACGCTCGCTGGCGCGGTCTCGCACCGGAGCGTCGGGCCGAGAGGCTGATCGCCCTCGCCGACTGGCTCGACGACCGCGCCGAGGAGATCGCCCGTCTCGACGCGGTCAACAGCGGTGTCCCGATCTCGGTCACACGGCTGTTCGGCGGGGCGAACGGCGCGACCCTGCGCGATGCCGCACGGCGCGCGGTGGAGGTCGGCGATGCACGCGAGCTGCCCTCTTCGCAGGGCGGCGTGCGACTGCACCGGGTGCCGTGGGGACCGACCGCGCTGATCCTGCCCTGGAACGCCCCCTCGGCGATGGCGGTCAAGAAGACGGCGTTCGCGCTCGCGGCAGGTGCGACGGTCGTGCTCAAGCCCTCGTCGTTCTCGCCGTGGAGCGCCCAACTCCTGCTGGAGGGCGTGCACGCGGCCGGCATCCCCGACGGGGTGGTCGGGCTCGTGCAGGGCAGCGGGGGGATCGGACGCGCCCTCGTCGCCGACGAGCGGATCGCCGCGATCTCGATGACGGGATCCACGCCGACCGGACGTGCGATCGCCGCGACGGCCGCGCCGCGCTTCGCCAGGCTGCAACTGGAGCTCGGCTCCAACAACGCCGCGATCGTCCGTGCGGATGCCGACCTGGAGGCCGCGGCGAGAGCGCTGGCCGACGGCGTCCTCAAATTGTCCGGCCAGTGGTGCGAGGCGCCTCGACGTGTGCTCGTCGACCGAGCACGCCGCGACGAGATGGCGGGACTGCTGATCGCCGAGTTCGGGCGGCGCACGATCGGCTCGAGCCTCGACGAGGCGACCGAGGTCGGACCCGTCGCCTTCGCCGCACGCCGTGACGAGCTCGCCGAGCAGCGGGAGCGGCTGGCGCAGGCCGGTGCGGAGGTGCTGAGCGTCTCGCGGATCCCGGCGCAAGGGTGGTTCTTCGCGCCGACGGTGGCCGTGCTCGACGGCCCGGGCCTCGCCGACGAAGTGTTCGGACCGATGCTGCTCGTGGGCGGCTACGCCGACGAGGACGAAGCCGTCACCCTCGCCAACACCGGTCAGGTGGGGCTCGCCGGGTACGTGTTCGGCGCCGACGAGGAGGCTGCGGCGGCCCTCGGCACCCGGCTCGTCGCGGGAGAGGTCAAGGTCAACGGCACCAGCGTGCTCGACATGTCGCCCGAATCGGCGCAGAGCTTCTTCGGTGCGAGTGGGCTGGGCGGGCACGGAGACGGCGATGTGCTTGACTTCTTCGTGGGGAAGCAGGTCGTGGGCTCCGATCGCCCAGGGCTCCCCCTCTGAGCGGAGGAGTACGGATGAGCGAGCGTGACGACGCGCCGCACGACTTCTCCCGTGCCGTGCTGCAGCCCGTGTCCGGCTACCAGGCCGTCGCCGGGTTCCTTCGGCGTGAGATGGCACTCGGCCGCATCCGGCCCGGCGATCGGCTGCCGCCGGAACGTCGGCTCTCCGAGCAGCTGGGCGTCTCGCGGGAGACTCTGCGTCAGGCGCTGCGCATCCTCGAGGGGAGCGGCCAGATCGTGATCTCGCGCGGTGCGTCCGGCGGGGCGATCGTGCAGGATGCCGCGCTGGATCCGCGGCTCATCCGCGAAGAGGTCCGCACGCGTTCGGGTGAGATCGGCGAACTCACCGAGTTCCGCGCGATCGTCGAATCCGGCGGAGCGGCGCTGGCCGCGGTGCGCCGCAGCGATGACGACCTGGAGGCGATGGCGCAGGCCCAGCGCGACCTCGCCGAGGCGACCACCAAGGCGGATTCGCGCATCGCCGACACGGACTTCCATATCGCGCTCGCCGAGGCGTCGGGCAATTCCTTCGTGCGCGACGCAGTCGAGGAGGCGAGGGTGCGGATGTTCGAGCCCGTCGACCTGATCAGCTTCGACTTCGTGAAGGAGTCGAGCTGGGACGCGCACGAGCAGATCCTCGAGGCGGTGCGCCGTGGAGACGCCGAGGCGGCGGATGCCGCGATGCGCGCGCACCTGCGCACCACGCGCGAGGAGTTCACCCGCGTCGTCGAATCCTGACGCGCTGCGGGAGTGGCTCGGGGCGCGTGGGCCGTGCGCTCAGGCGGTGGTGAGGCGCGACAGCTCCGCGACGAAGGCGTCGACGTCGGACTCCTCCGTGTCGAAGCTGCACATCCAGCGCACCTCGTTGCGCGCGGCATCCCAGTCGTAGAAGCGGAACGACTCGCGCAGGCTGTCGGCGACGCCGTCGGGAAGCGTCGCGAAGACGCCGTTCGACTGGGTCGGCTGCGTGAACGAGACGCCGGTGATGGAACCGTCGGCGATGCCCGCCTCGACGGATGCCCGCAGCCGGGCCGCCATCGCGTTGGAGTGCCGTGCGTTGCGCAGCCACAGGTCGCCTTCGAGCAGCGCGATCAGCTGCGCCGACACGAAGCGCATCTTCGAGGAGAGCTGCATGTTGAACTTGCGGGAGTAGACCAGCCCATCGGATGCCGAGGGGTTCAGCACGACGACGGCCTCGCCGAGCATCGCGCCGTTCTTCGTGCCGCCGAAGCTGAGCACGTCGACGCCGGCGTCACGGGTGAAGGCGCGCAGCGGCAGGTCGAGGGCCGCGGCGGCGTTCGACAGGCGGGCGCCGTCGAGGTGCAGCTTCATGCCGCGCTCGTGCGCGTGGTCGGCGATCGTGCGGATCTCGTCGGCCGTGTACAGCGTGCCGAGCTCGGTGGACTGCGTGATCGAGACGACCAGCGGCTGTGCGCGGTGCTCGTCGCCCCATCCCCACGCCTCGCGGTCGATGAGCTCGGGGGTGAGCTTGCCGTCGTCGGTCGGGACGGTGAGCAGCTTGAATCCGCCGATCTTCTCGGGGGCGCCGCCCTCGTCGACGTTGATGTGCGCGGTCGAGGCCGCGATCACCGCACCCCAGCGGGGGAGCATCGACTGCAGGCCGGTGACGTTCGCGCCGGTGCCGTTGAACACCGGGAAGGCCTGCACGCCCTCGCCGAACTGCGCCTCGAAGACCTCCTGCAGGCGCACGGTGTAGAAGTCCTCGCCGTAGGCGACCTGGTGGCCCCCGTTCGCCGCGGCGATCGCCGCGAGGACCTCGGGGTGGATGCCGGAGTAGTTGTCACTGGCGAATCCCCGGATCGCGGGGTCATGCGTAAGGCTCACCGCACAAGCCTACGGCCCGGGCGGGCGCGGTCGCGCGTTCCGGAGCGCGCAGGGGGTTCCGGATGTCGGAGGGTCGCCCTACCCTCATAGGCATGGAGCGCACTGCGGCGAAGACCGCCTTCGCGAACGTCCTCGTCAACACGCTGATCGCCAACGTGACGACGAGCTTCCTGTGGTTCGCGCTCACGTTCTGGGTCTACATCGAGACGCAGTCGGTGTTGGCGACCGGCATCATCGGCGGCGCGTACATGCTGTTCGTCGCGTTCTTCGCCATGATGTTCGGCACCATCGTCGACCGGCATCGCAAGCACACGGTCATGCTGCTCTCCAGCGTCATCTCAGCCGTCGCGTTCCTGATCGCCGGTGCCCTCTACGTCTGGCAGGGCGAGGCGCCGCTGCTCGACCTCGGCGGGCCGTGGTTCTGGTTGTTCTCCGGGTTCATCCTCTTCGGCGGCGTGATCGAGCAGCTGCGCAACATCGCGCTGTCGACCACGGTCACCCTGCTGGTACCCGAAGAGAAGCGCGTGAACGCCAACGGGCTCGTCGGCACCGTGCAGGGCATCGCCTTCCTCGTCACGAGCGTCTTCTCGGGGCTGTCGATCGGCTTCCTCGGCATGGGGTGGACCCTCGCGATCGCGATCGCCGCGATGGCCGTCACGTTCGCGCACCTGCTCTTCATCCGCATTCCTGAGGGCACGCCGCAACCCGACCCGAACGGCAAGAGCGCCCTTGACTTCCGAGGCAGCGTGCAGGCGATCCGGCTTGCCCCCGGGCTGTTCGCCCTGATCGTCTTCTCCACCTTCAACAACCTCATCGGCGGCGTCTACATGGCGCTGATGGACCCCTACGGGCTCACGCTGTTCGATGCGCAGACGTGGGGCTTCGCGCTGGCGTTCGCGTCGACCGGCTTCCTGATCGGCGGCGGCCTGGTCGCGAAGTTCGGGCTCGGCAAGAAGCCGATGCGCACGATGCTGCTCGTGGTGATCGCCATGGGCGTGCTCGGCGCGGTGTTCATGCTGCGCGAATGGTGGCCGCTCTATGTGATCGGCATCTGGATCTACATGGCGCTCGTCCCGCCCGTCGAGGCCGCGGAGCAGACCGTGATCCAGAAGGTCGTGCCCTTCGAGCGGCAGGGCCGCGTCTTCGGCGTGGCGGCCGCGATGGAGGCGGCCGCGGCGCCGATCACCGCGTTCCTCATCGCGCCGATCGCCGAGTTCCTGATCATCCCGTACATGGACAGCTCGGCAGGTCAGCGCCAGTGGGGGTGGCTGCTCGGCGAGGGCGAGGCGCGGGGCATCGCCCTGATCTGCCTGTTCGCCGGACTGATCATGGTGGTCGCCGCGACCCTGGCCTTCTTCACCCGCTCCTACCGTCACCTCACCGAGCTGTACGCCACCGCCCCCGATCCGAACCCGGACGATGAGGAGCAGGCGGGTGCCGCCGAGGCAGAGACCCCCGAGCAGCGCCCCGATGCTCCGGCGCCGGTGCGCGGACAGCCGCCGGAGATCCCGGAGCGCAGGGTCTAGCGCGGCGCACGCCGATGCCCTGCGGCTCGAGATCCGCGCCGTGCCGTGACGCTCAGGCCAGGTCGACGATCCGGTCGTTGAGGTCGGCGGCATCCGCGTCCCATAGGGCGAGCACCGCGGGCGCGAGGGCGTCGGGGTCGAGCGCCTTCGCGCGGAAGATGACGGATGCCGCGCGCAGCGGCTCTTCGGAATCGCGCGCCGCCTTGGCATACCCCTGCGCGACCCCGCGGGTCCACGCCTCGCTCGCGGCCTTCACCGCCGCGTAGTTCGCGCCACCGGCGAGGGGCCGCGCGACTGCGGTGGAGGAGACGATCGCGAAGCGTCCGGCATCCGACGCGCGCAGCGCTCCGTCGAAGGCGCGACTCGTGGCGCGCACCGCCTCGAGCGCGGGCAGCAGGGCCTGGAGGTCGTCGTCGGACTGCCCGGCGAGCCCGCCGCCTCCACGCCAGCCGCCGACGAGCGAGATCACGCCGTCGACCGACCCGAGGCGTGACGCGAGCGAGGTCATGTCATCGAGGGAGGTCGCGTCGGCGACCTCGACCTCGGCCCCGGCATCCTTCAACGGCTGAAGGCGCTCGACCGAGCGACCGGTCGCGATCACGCGGGCGCCGGCGTCGAGCAGGGCGCGCGCGACAGCGAGGCCGGAGGCACTGGTCGCTCCGGCGAGGACGATGGTGCGATCGGTGACAGTCACGTGCTCACTCATCGCCGAGCCACCCCTTTCGATACGAACCACCCCTCTGTGTATGCACAGAAGGGGACGGTTCGACCATAAGGGGGTGGCTCGACGACGGGAAGGGCGTCACGTCAGTCGTCGGTCCCGCGGATGCCGACGGTCGACTCGATCACGGGCTTCATCTTCTTGTCGAGTGCCTCGAAGAACATCGACAGCGGGAACTCGTCGTCCAGCACGGCATCCGTGTAGCCCTTGGGGGCACCCGAGAGGATCTCGTCCGACAGTCCACGCGCCCAGTTCGACGCCGGGTGCGGAGTCAGCACGCCGCGGACGAGGTCATAGGCCGCGAGCCAGTGCGCGACCTTCGGACGGTCGATCGAACGCCAGTACAGCTCGTCGATCGCATCGCCGAGGGCGACGACCGCGTCGGGCACGGCGTCCCAGTCGAACGCCAGAGCCGTGTCGGTCCAGTGCAGCACACCGCGCTGGTGCAGCCAGGCGAACAGCAGCTGGCCGCCGAGGCCGTCGTAGTTGCGCACGCGCGAACCCGTGATCGCGAATCGGAAGATGCGGTCGAAGATCACGGCGTACTGCACGAGACCGGCCTGGTCGAGCGTCTCCTGCTCGATCGCGGTGAGCTGCTCATCGGCGGCGACGCGCGCCGAGAGCGCCCGCTCGATCTTCACCGACTCGCGGAACGCGGTCAGGTCGCAGCGCAGCTCCTCCAGCGAGTAGAGGAAGAACGGCATCCGCTGCTTGATCATGAACGGGTCGAACGGCAGGTCGCCGCGCATGTGCGTGCGATCGTGGATGATGTCCCACATCACGAACGCCCGCTCGGTCAGGGCCTGGTCGTCGAGCATCGCGGCGGCGCGATCCGGCAGGTCCAGCTTGGTGATGGCCGAGGCGGCGCGGGTCACGCGACGGTAGCGCGCAGCCTCGCGGTCCTGGAAGATCGCGCCCCACGTGAAGGAGGGGATCTCGCGCATCGCGACGGTCTCGGGGAACAGCACGGCGGAGTTGGTGTCGTAGCCGGGCGTGAAGTCGACCAGACGCAGCGAGACGAACAGCTTGTTGCCGTAGTCACCGGCTTCGAGCGCGGCGATGAATTCGGGCCAGATCGTCTCGACGATGAGCGCCTCGACGAGGCGGTCGCTCGACCCGTTCTGCGTGTACATGGGGAAGACCACGAGATGACGGATGCCGTCGACACGGTGCTGCTGCGGCTGGAAGGCCACGAGCGAGTCGAGGAAGTCCGGCACGCCGAAGTCCTCCGAGGCCCAGCGGTCGAAGTCGACGATCGACGCGGCCAGGTAGTCGGCGTCGTGCGGGAAGGCGGGGGAGAGGGCGCGGATGCCGGCGGTGATGGCGGCGACGAGCTCGCGGGCTACCGCGTGATGCGCGGCATCTGGGATCGAGCCGTCCTTGATCTGGAGCTCGCGGATCGCGATCGCCGCGTCCTTCAGCTGCCCCCACGCGGCGGAACGCTCGGCGGTCGCAGCGTCCTCGACGACCTCGGGTTCGCCGACGATGGCCTGTGCAGCGGAGCTGTTGGCGGAAATGATGGACATCGGGACCTCCGATCACGCGGCATGCCGGAAATTTTCCGGTCATAACGGAATACTCACGATAATCTTACATCCATGGATGATTCTGTCGACCGCGCGATCGTCGCGGAGATCGCCCGCGACGGGCGGGCCACGCTGTCTCAGCTGTCGGAGTCCGTCGGTCTCTCGGTCTCGGCCGTGCAGTCGAGGCTGCGCCGGCTCGAGACGCGCGGGGTGATCTCCGGCTACCGGGCGATCCTCGACCCCGAGCTCGTGGGGACTCCGCTGTCGGCCTTCATCGAGATCACCCCGCTCGACCCGGCGCAGCCCGACAACGCCCCGGAGCTCCTCGAGCACCTCGACGCCATCGAGGCGTGCCATTCGATCGCCGGCGACGCGAGCTACATGCTCTTCGTGCGCGTCGCTTCGCCGCGTGCGCTCGAGGAGCTGGTGCGCGACGTGCGCACCGCTGCGAACGTCAGCACCCGCACCACGGTGGTGCTGCAGACCTATTACGAGCACCGCCCGATCATCCCGCTGGCCTCCGAGGCGTAGGCGCGCGCTCGACTTCTGCGGCCATCCACAACTTCTGCGGCCTCTCGCCTCGAGATCGGCCGCAGAAATTCGGTCTGGCCGCAGAACTTGCGCAGCGTCAGAGTGCGGCGCCGACCATGGCCTCCCCGAGGGGCGTGCGCAGGTGCAGCATCCGGGTGCCGTCGCGCTCGCTCGCGATCAGCCCCGCGGCGCGGAGAACGGTCAGGTGATGCGAAGCCGTCGACACGGCGATCGCCGCATCCCCGGCGACCTGCGACGTCGTGCGCGCCGTTCCCGCTCGGAGCAGGATGCCGGCCCTGGCGGGGCCGAGCAGCGCGCCGAGGGCGACCGCGATCTCGGTCTCGTCCCGCGCCCAGCCGGCCGTCACGCCGCGTGCGGGATAGAACAGCGTCGGCTACGCGGGTGGCTCGGTGAGCACCATGCACCCCCACGACGACATGACCGACGGCACCAGCACGAGCCCGCTGCCGTGGCAGTCGACCTGCTCGCTGTGACGGCGCAGCGAGACCCGCACGGCGCCCGCGCCCCAGGTGACCTGCGGGTGCAGGGCGCCGGCCATGCCCGCGATGCCGGACGTCGTGATGGTGCGGGCGCGCACGGCGATGTCCGCGCGCAGCAGCCGCTCGAGCTGCGGCCACACCGGCGCGAGCACGGCATCCCACACCTCCGACCAGGCGTCCGCGATCATGCGGCGTGCCCGAGCAGGGTCGTCCTGCATCCCGCGCAGCGCCCCCCGTCGCGCGCCGGTCGAGCGCAGCACCATCTTGCCGAAGTCGACCCGCATCGGTTCCAGCGGAGCCGCGCGCAGAGCGTCGAGCTCCGCCGCCGGAGACATGTCCCCGTGCGGAGCCGCGGTGAGGAAGTCGGGCAGGTAGCCGTCGTCGCCGATCACGGCGGCGAGCAGGCCGAAGCTCTCGCGTGGCAGGCGATCGCGCACGGCACGGAGCCAGCCCCACTGCAGCGGATGCTGTTCCGGTCGCAGCAGCACTCTCACGGCGTGCGCCAGCTCGTGCCCGGGCGAGATCCCGAATCGTACGGCCTGGATGTCATCCAGACTCAGTTGGAACTCGACGCGGTGATCAGGGTGGACGAGACCCTCGATCGGTCCTCTATTTCGAGCCACATCGAAACTCTAGGGCGGCTTTCCGAGGCTGTCGAGACTGGTGCCATGAACAGCCCAGAAATCCTCCCCGAGGGAATCGTCGCAGCTGCTGACATCCGCATCGGCACCGGCCGCAGCCGCCGCTTCGTCGGAGCCGAGCATGGGGCCGGCGTCTCCTATTTCTACGTCGAGAACCTGCCGGGCGAGGGCCCGGGGATGCACTGGCATCCCTACCCGGAGACCTGGGTCATCCTCGAGGGCACCGCGCAGATCGTCATCGGCGACGAGGTCTTCCTCGCGAGAGCCGGCGACACGGCGACCGGTCCGGCGTTCACGCCGCATTGCTTCACGAATGTCGGGGACGGCAAGCTGAAGATCATCGGCATCCATGCGTCTGCCACCATCATCCAGACGTTCCTCGACGAGGACTGAACCACAGGAGAACACGATGTCCTTCCAGGCATACCTCGACAAGGTCGAGACTCAGACCGGCCTCACCCCGCGGCAGTTCATCGCTCTCGCGAAAGAAAAGGGCTTCGACGAGACGACGAAATCCACCGTCGTCCTCAACTGGCTGAAGGAGGAGTACAGCCTCGGGCACGGCCACGCGCAGGCGATGGTGCACGTGATCCTCAAGGGACCGAAGATCAGCTCGAAGCATGTCGGCACGGGTGGAACGCACGCCGACGCCTCCGACACGCTCTGGCTCGACGGCAAGGACAGCAACCCGAACGCCTGAGCCTCCACCGGGTCGGCATCGCCGCGCCCAGTAGGATTCCCTGCGTGGCAGCATCCTCCCAGCGCAAGAAGAAGAGCACGAGCGCGAAGCGCACCCCGGTCCGCACGAGCGGCAATCCGGCGAAGCGGCCGGTCGTCGAAGCGGGCCCGGTGACGGCGTCCGACTGGATCGGCGCCGCGCGCCTGCGCACGCTGCCGCTCGCCGTCGCTCCGGTCGTCATCGGCACCGGCGCCGCACGCAGCACCGGACCCGAGTTCCACTGGGTGATCGCGCTGGCCTGCCTCGCGGTCGCAGTGCTGCTGCAGATCGGCGTGAACTTCACGAACGATTACAGCGACGGTATCCGCGGCACCGACGCGCACCGCGTGGGGCCTGCCCGGCTCACGGCATCCGGCCGGGTGAAGCCGCGCACCGTGCTCATCATCGGGCTGATCTTCTTCGCGCTCGCCGCGGCCGTCGGCGTCGCGATCGTCGTGCGCACCGGGCAGTGGTGGATGCTGGCGGTCGGCGCCGCGTGCATCGTCGCCGCCTGGTTCTACACGGGCGGCAAGCGGCCGTACGGATACTTCGGCCTGGGCGAGGTCTTCGTCTTCGTCTTCTTCGGGCTCGTCGCGACGCTCGGCACGACGTGGGTGCAGATCTTCGATCTGCCGCAGCAGGCCTGGCTCGGAGCGATCGCGGCGGGTCTCTTCGCCTGCGCGGTGCTGCTCGCGAACAACCTCCGCGACATCGACCAGGACCGCGAGGTCGGCAAGCGCACCCTGACCGTGCTGATCGGTCGTCGCGCCACCCAGGTGCTGTTCACGCTCTTCGTGCTGGCGCCGTTCGGGATCGCGATCTTCCTCGCCCTGCTGTTCCCGATCGCCTGGATTTCCCTGCTCGCGCTGCTCGCCGGGCTGCCCGCGATCCTGATCGTGTGGACCTACCGCCAGCCGCGCGAGCTCGTCGTCGCCCTGGCGCTCACGTCGCTCACCGCCCTGCTCTATGCGGGCGCGCTCTTCTGGGCGTTCGTCGGCTAGACCTCGGCGGGTGCCGGCACGTGCGGGCTGTACGGCACGCGGAGCGTCGCGGCGAACCGGTCGAACAGGGCGGGATCGCCCTCGATCTGCACCGCGCCGGTCTCGACGGCGGTCTGCGGATCGAGCTCGCCGGCGAGCAGATCGCGGATCTGCGGTCCGGCGATGATCGTGAGATCGGGGTTCTCGGCCGGGCTCGCACTGACGGTGATCGCGCCGCCGCTCATCCGCAGCTGCACGTCGACCTCGCCGACGTGCACGGCGTACGTCGTGTCCCAGTCCTCGGGTACGACACCGTCGCCGGCGGCGACCCGGAGGGCGGCGACGATGGACGATGTGGTGACGATCTCGCCTTCGCGCGGCGTGCGCATGCCGCCGGCGCCCCATCGTGAGAGCGCGTCCAGCGCCGGGCCGAGTTCCGCACCGCGCGGCGTGAGTTCGTAGACGACCGTTCGCTCGCCGGCCGGGGGAGCGGCGCGCGTGATGAGGCCCTCCTCCTCGAGGTCCTTCAGGCGCGACGCCAGCGTGTTCGTGGGGATGCCGGGGAGACCGGTCACCAGGTCGGAATAGCGCCGCGGACCCACGCTCAAGTCGCGGAGGATCAGCAACGTCCACCGCTGCCCGACGATCTCCGCCGCGCGGGCGAGCCCGCAGAACTGGCCGTAGTGCTGATTCGTCATGTTCTCGATATTAGCACTTGACTGCATTAATTGCAGTGTGCTTTAGTTTTTGCAGTAACCAACCGAGGAGAAGGACATGACCGACACCATCGCCCTCGCGGGCACCGACGCAGAGGCCGAGGTCGCTGCACCCACCGAATCCGGCCTCAGCGCGCGCAACCGCACCACCCTGGGCCTGCTGCTCGCCGCCGTGTTCGTCGTGTTCCTGAACGAGACGATGATGGCCGTCGCGCTGCCCCGGATCCAGGAATCCCTGCACATCGACGCGACGAAGGGCCAGTGGCTGACGACGGCCTTCGCGCTCACCATGGCCGTGGTCATCCCGACCACGGGGTGGCTGATGCAGCGTCTCCGCACGCGCAGCGTGTTCACGCTCGCCATGTCGAGCTTCGTCGCCGGCACGCTCGTCGCCGCCCTGTCTCCGGCCTTCGAGATGCTCGTGGCCGGCCGGGTCATCCAAGCCGTCGGCACGGCGATCATGATGCCGCTGATGATGACGACGGTGATGACGCTGGTGCCCGCCGGTGAGCGCGGCCGCGTGATGGGTCAGGTCTCGATCGTGATGTCGGTGGCGCCCGCCATCGGTCCGGTCGTGTCGGGCGCTCTCATCCAGGTGCTGCCCTGGCAGGGACTGTTCTGGGTGATGCTGCCGATCGGAGCGATCATGCTCGTCATCGGCATCCGCCGGGTGCCCGACGTCTCGGAGACGCGCAAGGTTCCGCTCGACGTGGCGTCCGTCGTGCTGGCGGCGCTCGCCTTCTCCGCACTGGTGTTCGGGCTCAGCCAGATCGGCGCGGCCGCCGTGGGCGGCGCTGCGGTGCAGCCGTGGATTCCGATCGTCATCGGGCTCGCGACGCTCGGCGCGTTCGGATGGCGGCAGATCGTGCTCCAGCGCACCGACTCGGCGCTCCTCGACCTGCGCACCTTCCGCTCGCGCGACTTCGCGGTGTCGGCCGCCATGATGACGGCCGCGATGGTGTCGCTGTTCGGGGCCTTCATCGTGCTGCCGCAGTTCGCCCGCTACGCGCTGGGCCTCGACCCGCTCTGGGTCGGCGCGATCCTGCTGCCCGGCGGACTGCTCATGGGGCTCGCCGGCCCGACGGTCGGCCGCCTGTACGACCGCTTCGGCCCCCGGCCGCTCGTCATCCCCGGATCCATCGGCCTCGCGGCATCCCTGTCGACTCTCGCCTTCGGTCTCGGCGAAGGCTCGTCCTGGGTCGTGCTGCTGGGCGCGCACATCGCGCTGATGCTGTCGCTCGCGTTCCTCTTCACGCCGGCGTTCAGCGCCTCGCTCGGCTCACTGGCGCCGCACCTCTACTCGCACGGCAGCGCCACGATCGCGACGCTGCAGCAGGTCGCCGGCGCCGCGGGGACGGCGATCTTCGTCGCGCTCTATACGACGGGCGTCGTGTCGACGGGCAGCGCGGATCCCGAGCTGCCGTCGCAGGCCGCGGCCGCCGCCGGCGCGCACCTCGCGTTCCTCGCCGGAGCCGTGCTGTCGCTCGGCGTGGTCGTGCTGGCCCTGTTCGTCCGCAAGCCCCCCGTCGCCACGGCGACCCCGGCGCACTGATCGCGTCACTCCACGAAAGGAAGAGATCATGACCACCTACCTGCACGCGGTGTCATCGCTCGACGGCTACATCGCCGACGACAACGACGATGTCGGACCGCTCCACGACTGGTACTTCAACGGGGACCATCCGATCGTCGATGAGGACCACCCGGAGGTCCACGGCTCGCCGTTCCAGGTGTCGGCCGCCTCGGTCGACTATGTGAGCAGGATGTGGTCGGCGCAGAAGGTCCTCGTGATCGGGCGGCATCTGTTCGACATCACGAACGGCTGGGAGGGCCACCCGCCGGCGAGCGACCACGTCATCGTCGTGTCGCATCGGCCCAAGCCCGACGGCTGGCACCCGGAGGCGTCGTACGAGTTCGTCACGTCGGTCGAGGATGCTCTCGCTCGTGCCCACGAATCGGCCGACGGAGGTGAGATCGGAGTGACCGCCGGAGACATCGGCGGCCAGGCGTTCGCGCTGGGCCTGATCGACCAGGTCGCCATCGATGTCGTTCCGGTGGTGTTCGGCGGCGGCAAGCCGTACTTCGGCTCCTTCACCGGCGCTCAGCAGGTTCTCGACGACCCCGACGTGGTGATCCAGGGCGACCGGGTGCTGCACCTGCGGTACCCCGTCCGCCGGAGCTGACTCGTCAGGGCCGGGAGTCGCCGTCCGCCGCGCGGTTCACTCCGTCGATCGCCTCGTCTTCGGCATCGGCATCGGCCTGGCCGCCCGAGGTGCGGCTCTCCCGACGCTCGAGCAGGCGCGCCGACGCGTCGGTCAGCGGCGCACGCAGGAACAGCATCGAGATGCTGACGCCGATCAGTGCGGCGAAGATCGCGGCGAGCCACCAGAACTCCCGGAAGATCGGGAACAGCCAGAGGATCCCGAGCGGCACGAGGAACGCCAGCAGCCGCAGCACGGTGTAGACGAGGAAAGGCGCGGGCTTCTTCACCCCGCCAGTCTACGTTCGCGGGCTATGAGCTCTCCGACCGCTCAGCCGTCGATGCCGAGGCGGTCGAGCGGGATACCGCGCACCACGCGCCTCCAGGGGTGCTCGCCGAGCGACCAGAGCAGCCCGTCGTCGAGATCCAGCGCGAGATCCTCGCATCCGACGGGCAGGGAGATCGGATCGCGTTCGAGCGCATCGCGTCGGCCGCGCCAGAGGATGCCGGGACGCATCCGATCCGACTGCGAGACGAAGTATCGGTCGCCCCAGCGCACCGCGCCCTGCGTGGAGCGGATGCCGGGGGAGAAGCGGTCCTGCTCCTCGAAGCCCTCATCGGGACCGTCGGGGATCGCGAACTCGCCGATGCGGCCGCGCTCGTCGGTGCGGTACTCGCCGATCAGAACCCGACGCAGGGGCTCTCCCGCCTCGTCGAACACGCGGCCGAGGTACGAGCACCGGAGATCGACCGGATGCACGTGCGTGCGCACCGCGACCTGCGCGGTCGCCCGCCAGCCGCGGCCGCGTGATCCGGCGAGACGCCTCGCGAGGCTGCCGCGTACCCGGCGGATGTCGGAGAGGTCGAACTCCCAGATGCCCTGTCCCGTCGCCGCGACGAACAGCCGGTGGTCGAACCAGGCGAGTCCGCCGGCATGGATCGGCGCCGGCACGAGCTCCCCGTCGTCGCCCTCCACCGCCAGGAGGACGTCGAGGTGCCGCGAGCGCTCGAGATCGACGAAGGCGACGCGCGAAGCCAGGTGCGTGCGGTCCCGGTCCTGCCGGAACCAGCTGACGGCCAGGGTGCGGCGACCGTGCCACAGGCCGAGGTCGATGCCCTGCGGATACCAGCGCTGGGTCCACGACCGCGCGCTGAGCCAGCGCAGGTCGACGGTGTCGCGCCGCTTCTGGCGCACCGGGCGCCAGGTCGATCCGAAGGGCCAGAGCATGCTGACCATCGTCGCCGATCGCAGCCTGCGGCGCGAACCCGAGCGCATCCGCGCGTCGTGCAGGACACCCCGCGTTCACCTCCGCGTCCTCGACCGGCAACGAACGACTGCGACCATGCGTGACATCGCCGACCCCGGGAGATCCGTGCGCACACCCCTCGTCACCGTCATCCTGCCCGCCAAGGACGCGGGCGCATACATCGGGACGACGCTCGAGACGCTCACCCGTCAGTTCGACGACCCGGCGGCGCTCCAGCTCGTCGCGATCGACGACGGCTCGCGCGACGACACGGGCGCGCTCATGCGGCAGTACGCGGACCGGTTCGGACGGTCCGACGTCATCCGCAATCCCCGTCCGCGGGGCCTGGCCAGCGCGCGCAATCAGGGACTCGCTCTCGTCGAGGGCGAGGCGTTCTGCTTCCTCGACGGCGATGACTGGATGCAGCCGCGACGCCTCGAGGTGCTGGCGTCCCGTCTCGCGGACCTCGACTGCGACTTCCTCCGCACTGATCACGTCACGGTGGCCGAGGGGCGGCGCACGCTCGTCCGGGCACCGCATCCCTGGCGGGAGCGGGTCGCATCGCCGCGGGAGGCCATCCTTCCGGAGAACGAGTCGACGATGGTCGACTACCCGTACGCCTGGGCCGGGATCTTCCACCGTCGGATCATCGACCGCGGTCTGGCCGCGTTCCCCGCGGGGCTGTTCACGGCGGAGGACAGGCCGTGGATCTGGCGGCTGCACCTGGAGGCCGAGTCGTTCGCCGTCGTCGACGCCCCGGCTCTGCTCTACCGCCGCGGCGTCGCGACCTCGCTGACCCAGGTGCGCGATCGACGGCAGCTCGACTTCGCGACGGCCATGAACCAGGTGCTCGACATCGTGGAGGGCGATCGCGAGGCGGAGCGCTTCCGGGCGAAGGCCGTGTGGACCGCGCTCGCGCTGAGCTCGCACCACCTGGTGCGCGCGCGGCGGATGCGACCGCGGCTCCGCGCCGAGATGCGCACCGGCATCCGACGCATGCTCGGTCGGCTGCCCGGGCGCGAGGTCGCCGCGGTGCTCGATCGCTTCGACGGTCCGCGCCGTCGTGTGCTCGCACGGATCCTCCGAGAGGCGGGGAGTGCCGCATGACCCAGGTCTTCGCTCTGCACAGCGCCTACGGACTCGCAACGGCGGCCGCCGCCATCGATGCCGGTCTGCTCGATGGCGGAGACCGGCCGGACCGCCTGCTGGTGCCCTTCACCTCGTCGCGCGTACCCGAGACCACGGTCGGGGTCGCGGCCGACCCGGCTCTGCGGTCGCTGCGGGGACGTTTCGACCGGGTGGAGGAGCTCGAAGCGATCCTCGGTCCGCTGCACCCGAGTTCCTGGGAGCCGGCGGACGGCGACCTCCCGATCCTCGAGCGGCTGCTGACCCGCGCATGGAAACTGGATCCTCGTGATCTTGAGCTCTTCGTGCAGAGCCCTCAGGTTGCGCCGGCGCGCACCCTGATGTCGCTGTTCCCGCAGGCGCGGATCACCATCGTCGGCGACGGCCTGATGACGTATTCGCCGATGCGCGTGGCGCTGCCGCACACGGTCGCTGCCCGCATCGGGCGCGTGGTGCACGCCGACGTCGTCCCCGGCGTGCGCCCGCTCGTCGGATCGCCGTACGCCGAGATTGTGCCGGTGCCGCCGGAGTCGTTCGCCGCTGCACTGCAGGAGACGGATGCCGGTGACGCGCGCCTCGACGACGAGGCAGAAGGCGCCACCGCGCTCGTGCTCGGGCAGTACCTGTCGGCGCTGGGGCTCATGACCCCGGCCGAGGAGATCGCCCTCCAGAAGGAGATGATCGACCGGGCTGCCCGCTGGTCCCCGCGGCGTATCGTCTTCAAGCCGCATCCTGCCGCCCCACCGCTGCACACCGATGCGATCCGGGCGCGCGCGGCGGCGCTGGGCATCGACTTCGTCGAGTACCGCGGCGGGCTCGCCGCTGAACTGCTCGCGGAACGCCTCGACGCGGTCGCCGTCGTCGCGGGTTTCTCCACCGCGCTCCCGACCGTTCGCACGCTCTTCGGCCGGGAGATCGGCGCGGCCGGCACCGAGACGCTTCTCCGCCTGCTGACGCCGTACGAGAACAGCAACCGGGTTCCCGCGACGATCGTCGACGCCCTCACGCGCGAGGGGTCGCCCTACGAAGACCCGGCCCGGCTGCAGCTCCTGGTCGACGCGGTCGGCTACGCGATGCAGCCGGAGATCGCGGGCCACCTCCGCGAACGGGCGGAGGAACTGCTGACCGGACTCGACGCCGTCGAACGTGACCGGTACTTCACCCCCGAGCGGCTGTCGGCGCTGCGACTCCCCGGAGCTCCGGCCGAGACCACGCTGCAGCGGATGCTGCGCCCGGCCGGAGGAGTGGGCAGGGTGGAGGAGTGGCGACTCACGGCCATCGGCGCGCGCCGACGTGCCGGGCGGGCGTGGCGGGCGATACGAGGAAGATGATGATGATGACGACGGTTCCGAAGACGGTGGCGATCATCCCCGCGCGGGGTGGTTCGAAGCAGGTCCCGCGCAAGAACGTGCAGCGGGTCGGCGGCGTGCCGCTCGTCGCGCGCGCGGTGCGGGCAGCGACGGCCGCCGGCGTCGACCTCGTCGTCGTCTCGACCGACGACGCCGAGATCGCGGAGATCGCGACGGCGGCGGGCGCGCGGATCATCCGTCGTCCCGCGGAGATCTCCGGCGACACGGCCACCTCCGAGAGCGCGATCCTGCATGCGCTCGATGAACTCGAGGCCGACGGCGAGCGGTTCGACGTCGTGGCCTTCCTGCAGGCGACGTCGCCGTTCATCCCGAGCGACGCCCTGGCCGCGGCGGTCGGAGACGTGCGCGCCGACCGCGCTGACAGCGTCTTCTCGGCGTACGAGACCTACGGGTTCCTGTGGCAGCGCGACGCCGAGGGGGCGGCGGTCGCGATCAACCACGACGCGGCGCACCGTCCTCGGCGGCAGGACCGGGAGGCGCACCACCTCGAGACCGGCGCCTTCTACGTGTTCCGCGCCGAGGGCTTCCGGGAGAGCCGGCACCGCTTCTTCGGTCGCACGCTCATCGCGGAGGTGCCGGAGTGGACGGCGATCGAGATCGACGACGAGCAGCAGCTCCGCATCGCCCGTGCGCTCGCCGCCCTGCACGAGGCACCCGAGGCGATCCCCGTCCGGGCCATCGTGACCGACTTCGACGGCGTGCACACCGACGACACCGCGATCATCGACGCCGACGGCGGGGAACGGGTGCGCGTGAGTCGGGAGGACGGCATGGGAGTGTCTCTGCTCCGCCGGGCCGGCGTACCGATGCTGATCCTCTCGACCGAGGTCAATCCGGTCGTCCGCGCGCGGGCCGACAAGCTGCGCGTCCCGGTGCTGCACGGCATCGACGACAAGGAGCAGGCGCTGCGCACCTGGGCGCACGACAACGATCTGGCCCTCGCCGACATCGCCTACCTCGGCAACGACGTGAACGATCTCCCCGCGATGCGGATCGTCGGATGGCCCGTCGCCGTCGCGAACGCGCATCCCCTGGTCCTGGAGCAGGCGCGCGTGATCCTCCGCCGCCGCGGCGGCGAGGGAGCCGTCCGCGAGCTCATCGAACGGGTGTTGTCGAGCTGACCGACCCCGGTAACCCTCCGGACGCATGGTGTTCACCCCCGCCGCGTACTCAGGAGGGAAGGGCCCGCGAGGGCCGCTCGACGACCGGAGGAATCATGACTGTCAGCATCGGTTCGCGCGTGATCGGCGGGGGCCGTCCCGCGTATGTCATCGCAGAGATCGGCCTGAACCACAACGGCGACGTCGACATCGCGAAGCGTCTCATCGACGTCGCGGCCCGTGCCGGCGCCGACGCGGTGAAGTTCCAGAAGCGCACGCCCGAGATCTCCACGCCGGAGCACATGCGCGACGTCCCGCGCGAGACCCCGTGGGGCACCATGACGTACCTCGAGTACCGCCGCCGCGTCGAGTTCGGGCGCGACGAGTACATCGAGATCGGCGACCACGCCACCATGCGCGGCCTCGACTGGTTCGCCTCGCCGTGGGACGTGCCGAGCGTCGCCTTCCTCGAAGAGCTCAACGTCGTGGCGCACAAGGTCGCCTCCGCGAGCCTCACCGACACCGAGCTGCTCATCGCGCTGCGCGAGACCGGCAAGCCCGTGATCCTCTCCACCGGGATGTCGACGATGGACCAGATCGACCGCGCGCTCGACACGCTCGGCACCGACCGCGTGGTCCTCATGCACGCCACGTCCACGTATCCGCTGGAGCCGGAGGAGGCCAACCTCCGCGTGATCTCGACCCTGCGCGACCGCTATGCCGGCGTGCCCGTCGGCTACTCCGGTCACGAGCGCGGACTGCAGATCTCTCTCGCCGCGGTCGCCCTCGGCGCGGTCGCCGTCGAGCGTCACATCACCCTCGACCGCACGATGTGGGGCTCCGACCACGCGGCATCCCTCGAGCCCACCGGTCTCGAGCACCTCGTCCGCGACATCCGCGTGATCGAGAAGGCGCTCGGCGACGGCGTCAAGCGGGTGTTCGACAGCGAGCGGGCGCCGATGGCGAAGCTCCGCCGCATCCCCGCATGACGGATGCCGCGGGCATCCGCGTCGTCGCCATCGCGGATGCCGATTCGTTCGTGAAGTGGTCCGCCGCCCTGCTCGGCGCGGTGCCCGGCCTGCGACCCCATCTGCTTCTGGTGCGCACGCCGCTGGCCGCCAGCCCCGAGCAGCAGCGCACCGCGCTCACCGGCACCGGGCTGCGGCCGCAGGACGTCACGCGCATCGGCTTCGCCGAGACCGCGGGATGGCTCGAGGGGCAGCGCCCCGATGTCGTGCTGCTGGCGGGTCGCGGACCGTTCGTGCGGCTGATGGGACGGGTCATCGACTCGCTGAGGCACCGTCCGGTGACGGTCTCGGGCCTTCCCGGCATGGCGATCCCCGCGCAGCGCGGGGCGCTCGACTACCGTCGGCACACCGACCTGCTGGTGCTGCACTCGCATCGGGAGGAGCGCGCGTTCGCCGAGCTGGGCGAGCGCATCGGCGTCTCGATGCCGACGGCTCTCGCGACCCTGCCGTTCGCGCGGCGCCGACAGCGGATGCTGCACCCGGAGAAGGTGAGCGTCGAGGCCCTCTCCGCCCGTCCCGGTGGCGTCGCGGTGGCGGAACGACCGTCGCAGCCCGTCGCCGTGCGTCCCCCGGCGACGGACATCGTGTTCGCCGCCCAGGCGCTCGTCCCGGTCGCGCACGAGGACCGGGCCGAGATCGCCGCGACGCTCGTGCGCGCCGCCGAAGCCGATCCGAGCCGCCGTGTCGTGGTGAAGCTGCGCTCGCGGCCGGGGGAGTCCGAGACGCATCTCGAACGCGACCCGTACACCGCGATGCTGCCGAGCCGGCGTCCGCGCAACCTCGTCTTCTCGTACGACTCGATGGCGACAGCGCTGGAGAGCGCGGCAGGGCTCGTCACGGTCAGTTCGACCGCGGCGATCGAGGCGACGGCCCTCGGCGTCCCGGTGATCGCGCTCGACTCCTTCGGGGTGAGCAAGAGCCTGCTGAACACCGTGTTCGTGGGGAGCGGACTGCTCGGCGGCCGGAACGAGGTCGTGGCCGGTCGGTTCCGGCATCCGCACCCCGACTGGCTGCGTGACAACTACTTCCACCCGGAGGCGGAGTCGAACTGGTGGGGTCGGGTGCAGGAGCTCGTGGCGATGCGCCGGGCGGGTTCCCTCCCGGCGAGGCGCGTGCCCGCGGCCCGCGGTGGTGCGCTGCACGAGGCGTGGCACCGGGCGAGTGTGCTCGGGCGCGAAGACCGGTCACTCGGCGGAGCGTTCGCACTCGCCGTGGGCGCGCCGGCGACGCGGGCGCTGTCGGCGGTGCGCCGACAGCGAGAGCCGTCCGACGGCGGCACCTGGGCGGACGCGGCAACCGACTACACCCTGGAGCCCAACCCGTTCCACGACTCGATCCGGCGCTGATTTCGGGAGGCGCCGCGGGTGCCCGACTATCCGGGGAGAAGCGCGGCGACCTGCATCCTGACGTCCGCGACGAGATCGTCGACGCTCAGGTCGGCGTTGGGGCTCGCGGACATCGTGAGGAACATGATCGCGGAGACGATCCGCGCCAGCGTCGCGGCGCGCTTCTCGTCGATCTCAGGCTCGCGGCCGAGGATCTCGGCGATGGCTTCCTCGGTCGCCGAAACGATGCCGAGCGCCTCGGCGTGGTGCGCATCGGTGGCTGCGCCGAAGACCATCTCGCGCAGATACGTGCGCCCGTTGTCGACCTGCACGCGGTTGCACTCGACGATGGGGCGGAGCAGTGCCATCGCCGCATCGAGGGTGATCGGAGTCGCTTCCGCGGCGGCGATCCCGGATGTCAGCGCCTCGGCATAGTGCGCGTTCTGCACGAGCAGCAGCAGTTCGCCTTTGGTCTTGGCGTAGAGGAAGAGCGTGCCCGTCCCCACGTCCGCCCTGTCGGCGATCTGCTGGGTCGTGACGTCATCGACGCCGTGCTCGGCGAAGAGCTCGGCGGCGGCGGCGGTGATCCGATCGAGCTTCGCCCGCTTGTTCCGCTCGCGACGACCGATCGATGGGTCGACGATCATCTGTTCCTCCGGGAATAGAAACTGAGTACAGTCAGTTATGACCTGAGTCGCTTATGTGCGAACTCAGATGTTCATTGTCGCAGAGAAGAAGAGAGATCCGCCCATGCCTGCACTCGCCGGAGCCGTCGTCCTGATCACCGGAGCGAACGGAGGGATCGGTTCGCATTTCGTCTCCGACGCTCTCGCGCGCGGAGCGGCCAAGGTCTACGCCACCGCGCGCAGCCCGCGAGACTGGGATGACCCGCGCGTGGTCTCGCTGGCTCTCGACGTCACGGATCCCACCTCCATCAGCGCCGCCGTCGAAGCGGCTCCCGATGTGACCGTGCTGATCAACAACGCCGGGGCATCTGTGCCCTCGTTCGGCATCCTCACACATTCCGACGAGGACATCCGTCGGAACGTCGAGACCAACTTCCTCGGACCCCTGTTCCTGGCCCGCGCGTACGCTCCCCTGCTCGCCGGTCGCCCGGGCGCCACGATCATCGACATCCACTCGGCGCTCGCCTGGTACGCGGTGGGCGGTATCTACAGCGCCACCAAGGCCGCGCTGTGGTCGGCGACGAACTCGCTCCGCCTCGAGCTCGCGCCGGCCGGGGTGCATGTCGTCGGCGTGCACGTCGGGTATGTGGACACCGCGATGGCCGAGCACGTCTCGGACCCCAAGACCGACCCGGCAGATCTGGTGCGGGCCGTTCTCGACGCCGTGGAGCGGGACGAGTACGAGGTACTGGCGGATGCGACATCCGTCCAGCTGAAAGCCGGTCTCAGCGCTCCGCTCGAGGCCGTCTACCCCCAGCTCCGCGCAGCGACGGCCTGAGCACGTGCGCGCCTACGTCGTGACGAAGTACAAGCGGCCACTCGAGCTCACGGATACGGCGGAGCCCGAGGTGGGGGACCGCGACGTGCTCGTGAGCATCGAGGCCGCCGGCCTCAACCAGCTCGACGAGAAGATCCGCCTGGGCGAGTTCGCGCAGATCCTTCCCTACCGCTTGCCGGTCATCCTGGGGAACGACGTCGCGGGGACGGTCATCCGCGTCGGACGGCTCGTAAGCCGATTCACGCCGGGTGATCGTGTCTTCGCGCGGCCTGATGACGCGCGCATCGGCACGTTCGCCGAGCGCATCGCGATCGCCGAAGGCGACCTCGCACTGGCGCCTTCGAGCATCTCGATCGCTGAGGCGGCATCGCTGCCGCTCGTCGCCCTCACGGCGTGGCAGGCCCTGGTCGAGCGCGGGAACGTGCGGCCCGGGCAGAGGGTGCTGATCCATGCCGGTGCCGGGGGCGTCGGCTCGATCGCGATCCAACTCGCGGCGCACCTCGGCGCGACGGTCGCCACGACCGCCAGCGCCGCGAACGCCGACTTCGTGCGCGGGCTCGGAGCCGACATCGTCATCGACTATCGCCGCGAGGACTTCTCGGAGATGCTCACCGGGTACGACCTCGTTCTCGACAGTCTCGGAGGCGAGAACCTCGAGAAGTCATTGCGGATCCTGCGGCCGGGAGGCAAAGCCATCGGCATCGCTGGCCCGCCGGACCCCGCATTCGCCCGCCGCCGGGGAATGAATCCGCTGCTGCGCCTCGCCGTCGGTGCGCTCAGCCGGAAGATCCGCCGTCAGGCGAAGAAGCTCGGTGTGGGCTATGAGTTCCTGTTCATGCGTGCCGACGGCGACCAGCTCGGCGAGATCGCCGCGCTCGTCGACCGCGGGGTGATGCGCCCGGTCGTCGCTCGGACGTACCCCTTCGAGCAGCTGCCCGGAGCTCTCGCCGATCTCGCCGACGGTGCGAGCCGCGGCAAGCTCGTCGTCACCGTGGCGACGGGTTCGCGCGGCTGAGGGACGGTCTTCGTCGCTCGCACCTCAGCGCGAGCGACGAATACCGTCTCTCAGGGAGAAGCGCTCAGCTGCTGCGCGTGATCGCGCGCACGCCCACCACGAGCCCCACGATCGCGACGGCGAGCGCTGAGACCCAGCCCCACAGCACGGTCGCGTCGCCGAGGTCGCCGGCGAACAGGGCGCGTTCGGCCTGCACGACCCAGTTGACCGGGTTCACCGAGGCCACGACCCGCATCCAGTCCGGGGCGTCGTCGAGCGGCAGCAGCATGCCCGACAGGATCAGCAGCGGGAAGATGAGCGCCTGCTGCACGCCCCAGAACAGCCACTCGCGGTCCTTGGTCGCCAGTGCCAGGGAGTACGACAGCGACCCGAGGCCCACCCCGAAGACGGCGAGCAGCGCCAGCCCGATGAGCAGGCCGGGGATGTCGGCGGCGAACCCGAACGGCCAGGCTACAGCGATGATGACCAGGGCCTGCACGACGATCGGCGCGATCTCCTTGAGGGCGCGGCCGACCAGCAGCGACGACCGGGCGAGGGGTGCGACGAGCGTGCGCTCGTGCGAGCCGGTCATCATCTCGTACTGCAGGTTCGATCCGGTGGCCCCGGTGCCGAACAGCACGATCATCACCAGCACACCGGGCACGAACCAGCCCAGCGTCTCTCCTGCGGACTGACCCGAGTCGCCGATCAGCAGGGGTGCGAACAGTCCCAGGAAGACCAGCGGCTGCAGCAGGCTGAAGATGAGGGTGAACGGGTCGCGCAGCACCGGCTTGAGCTCGCGCGTCAGCACGTTCCGGGTGTCGCGGGCGAGGTTCGGGCGCACGAGCGTGTCGATGGCGGTCATGAGAGGACTCCTGTCTTGCTGATGTCGGGTGCGGCGTCTGCCGTGTCGGGGGCGGATGCGTCGCCCTCGGCATCCGTCCCTTCTCCGGCTTCGCGGAGGGTGCGGCCGGTGAGGGCGAGGAACACGTCGTCGAGCGTGGGCGGTACGCCGGTCGCGCGGATGACGGCGATGCCTGCGGCGTCGAGCTCCCGCACGATCACGGGCAGCAGCCGGTCGCCGTCGGGCACGGCGAGCGAGAGCGCATCGCCGTCGAGCGCGACCGGCGCGGTGCTGAGACGCGCGACCACGGAGCGGGCGGATGCTGCCGCCGCGGCATCCGCGAATCCGAAGGTGAGCACGTCGCCGGCGAGCGTCGCCTTGAGCGCGGTCGCACTGTCGTCGGCGATGATGCGGCCCTTGTCCATGACCATGACGCGCTCGGCGTAGCGATCGGCCTCCTCGAGGTAATGCGTGGTGAGGAAGACGGTCGTGCCGTGCTGCGTGCGCAGGTCGAGGATGTGCTCCCACAGGTTCGCCCTGCTCTGCGGGTCGAGGCCGGTCGAGGGCTCGTCGAGGAAGATGAGCGGCGGCGCGTGCATCAGTCCCAGTGCGATGTCGAGCCGCCGCTTCTGTCCGCCGCTCAGCTGCTGCACGGTCCGGGTCGCGAACGAGGAGAGGTCGAGCGAGTCGATGAGCTCGTCGGCCCGGCGCGCGCTGTCGCGCTTCGACATCCCGTAGAACGCACCCTGGCTGAGCAGCTCGTCGCGGACCCGCTGCGAGAAGCTGCCGCTCGTCAGCTGGCCGACGTAGCCGATGCGGGCGCGTACGCCCGCGGCATCCGTCCTGATGTCGTGCCCGACGACCCTGGCCGTGCCGGAGGTGGGCGGGATGAGGGTGGTCAGCATCCGGAGACTGGTGGACTTCCCGGCGCCGTTCGGGCCGAGGAACGCGACGAGCTCGCCGGCGGTCGCTGCGAAGGAGACGTCGGTGACCGCATGCACCGGCTTCTTCTTGACGGTGAAGACCTTGGTGAGGCCTTCTGTTTCGATGATGGAGTGGTTGGTCATGGCTTGAAGGTAGAAGTCAACCAGGACAGATCCTGTCCGCGATCTCTGGCAATCTGTGAGGCATGTCCGACACCACCACCCGCGCCCTCTCGCTGCTCAATCTGCTGCAGACGCACCGGCACTGGCCCGGGACCGAGCTCGCCGCCCGCCTCGGGGTCACGGAGCGCACCGTGCGCCGCGACGTCGACCGCCTCCGCGAGCTCGGGTACCGCGTCGAGTCCACCCCCGGCGCGGCCGGCGGCTACCGGCTCGAAGCAGGCAGCGCCGTTCCCCCGCTGCTCCTCACAGACGACGAGGCCGTCACGATGGCGATCGGGCTGCGCGTCGCGGCCACGCAGCAGCTCGTCGGCGGACCCGAGGTCACGCTCACCGCGCTCGCCAAGCTCGAACAGGTGCTGCCGTCGGCTCTCCGTCGGCGGGTGAACGCGCTCGCGGCATCCGTGCAGCCTCCGCGCATCGGCGACGGTCCCGTCGTCTCGCCCGACGTGCTCGGCGAGATCGCGCTCGCCACCCGCGACACCGAGCGGCTGCGCCTGAAGTACGTGGATGCCGAGGGCACGGAGAGCGTCCGCCGCGTCGAGCCCCACGCGCTCGCACCCGCCGGCCGCAAGTGGTTCCTGCTCTGCTGGGACCTCGACCGGGAGGACTGGCGCACGTTCCGCGTCGACCGGGTCGAGTCCGTCGAGCACACGCGCGTGCTCTTCACCCGGCGCGAGATCACGGAGGCCGAGATCGAGGAGCGGGTTCTCGTCGCCTCGTCGTGGTCGCCGCAGAAGGTCGAAGGGGATGCGGTGATGGAGCTGTCGCTCGCCGAGGTGAACGATCGCTTCGGGCCGTGGTCGCAGGGCGCGACGGCGGAGGATGCCGAGCACACCCGGTGGCCCATCGGCGGGTCGGACTGGCGCGAGGCGATGTACGCGTTCCTCTGGATCCCGGAAGGCGTCGAGTACGCGATGACCTTCCCCGAGCCGGACCGCGCCGAGCTGCGGGAGGCGGTCGAGAGGCTGCTGCGGGCGATCGACCGGCCGGCGCCGCCGGCACGGGGGTGATCGGACCGGCGGTCAGGCGATGCTCGGAGGGTTCTCGTCCGTCCAGCGCTGGAACGTCTGCACACCCCAGAAGCCGGCGAACAGGCAGAGGGCGATGACCTCGCCGATGAGTACCACCGGGAAGCCGTGCAGCGCATCGCGGAACACGAAGGCGGCGACGAGCAGTACCAGGTCGGCGATCATGAGGCCCGTGACCCAGCGGTAGAACGTCTTCTGCCGTGGCGACGGGGGTGTCCGCTGTTCGTCGAAGGGCTCGCGGGAGAGCAGCACGGGCACGGCCGCGAAGGTGCCGAAGAAGGCGATCGTCACGACGAAGTGGATGCTCGACGGGAGCGGCCCTCCGATGAAGGGGAAGTCGGCGTTCAGTGCCGGGAGGAATGCCAGGGCGGCGATGACGACCGCCGTGACGACGGCGATCGTCGAGACGAGGCCGGCATGGGGGACGCGGGTCCGCGTCCTGCGCCGGATGATCGCCATCGTGACCACCGCGGCGATGACCACGATCACGTAGGCGACGACGCCGGAACGGACGTCACCCAGGTACGGCTCGGGGATGCACTCCTCCGCTCCGGGGCAGGTCAGCCCGTCGACAGGGCGGTCGGCGTCGACACCGGTGGGGATGAGCGCGATCAGCGGCGCGAACACGGCGGAGATGTCGAGCAGCACCGTCGCACGATCGCGTCCGGAGAGGGCGAGCAGCGCCAGCGAAGCAGCGATCAGCGAGCCGACGAACACGCTGCGCGCCGACGTGTAGAAGTAGTGGCTGAGGGAGGGGAGCGGATCCCAGCCGAGCGCGAAGGGATCCCACGACACGACCACGGTCTCGATCGCGACGCTCACCAGGAGCGCGAAGACCACGAACACGAGCGACAGGCGGAGATAGCGGTGCGTCTTCTGGCCGGTGGTGGCGGAGTCGAGCGCAGAGGCCATGCCCGAGACGGTACACCCGGGCTCCGACGGCGACCGCGCGCGACGCCCGAGGATCTGCCGCGTCATCCGCCGACTCATAGGGTTGTCCCAGGTAACGATCCTGGCGGGAAACATCACGGCCAGGTAACGTCATCCTCATCGCGGCGATCCGGGCGGTCCCGGGCCTCAGCTCATATCTGACGGCGTTGCGGGTTCGACTCCCGCCGTCGCGTCCACTCTTTCGGGCGCTTCCCTCAGACCCGCTCTTCCGCGAGCCGCGCACGACGATCCTCTTCGCGCTTCGAATACGTCGCGGCGCGAATCGCGTCGTCCGACTCCAGGCCGGTGCCCAGTGCTCCGCCGAGAGTCGCCGCCGAAGCGACGAACCAGGTGAGCACGAACAGATCGCCGACATCGCTCGGCCTGCCGAGCGAACCGCCCATCACCGTCGGGTCGAGGACGAACAGCGCCCAGGCCAGGTTGACGACGTAGAGCGCCAGATAGCAGATGACGACGCCGATCGTGAGAGTCAGCAGGGTCGAGGTGTTGTAGAGCCGGGATCGCTCGCGTGCCGCGGGGGAGTCGTCGTCGGGGCGATCCCACAGCTTGCCGTCGATCACGATCCAGGCGATGACGATCGCGATGGAGGCGATGGTCGCCGCCGCGAGCCGCCACCCCGACAGGGAGACGGCGAGCGACCACACCGTCGGCTCGATCGTCGCGACCGCGCCCGTCGCCAACGCCGCGACCAGGGCGGACTTGAGCCCTGCCGCCAGCATCCACGGACGGTTGGCGATCACCATGCCCAGAAGCACCCGCCCCCGTGCGCTGAGCCCGGGGAGAGGCAGGCGCCGCTCATCAGGCGTATCGGGCTCCGCCATGCCGTCCACGAGTCCCCGCACCGCCCGGCGGGCCCGGGACTGCACGCGGAAGCCGCCGAGTGCCGGCAGGGAGAGCACGGCCGCCTGTCGCCCGGGATCGATCGCGGCCAGCAGGTAGCGTCCGTCGTCGTCGCGAAGCGGGAGTTCGGTCACGCCGATGACCAGCTCCCACGCGTGCTGGTCGGCGTGCGCGCGGAGCCGTTCCAGCGCGACGTCGACGTCTTCCGAGCCCAGGGTGAAGGGCTCGCTGACGAGCTCGATCGACCAGCCGTCCGCGTCGGCTCCGATCGGCGGAGCCAGGTCGGTCATCCGACGCGCGACGACGGTGGGTGATGCCGGATCGGCCATGAGGCCCACGCGTATCGGCTCCATCTCCGCAACCTACACCTGCGGCGACGCCGGAGCACAGGCGTCTTTCATCCGTGCGCTCCGGGCTATCTCGACGCACCCTTGGCCAGCGGCGCGCCGGACTTGTGGGTTCCCGGCCGCGCGCCGCGCACGGTGGTGACACCCACGCAGAACACCCACACGAGCCAGGGGAAGATCGCCAGGATCGCGTTGCCGGCGCCGCCGACCGCGAAGAACTCGTTGGGCGACGTGCCGTTCAGGCCGACGATCGCCCAGGCGAGGTTCGAGCCGGCGGTCGCCGCCGCCAGCACACCGGTCCAGCGCGGCACGACCCTCGAGGCGAACGTGAGGTAGGCCGCGGTCGCCGACGTGAGGGCGAGCAGCACGGCTCCGGTCGATCCGAACATGATGCTGTGCCCCAGGATCAGCGTCCGGATGACGGAGGCGTCGGGCGTGATGCCCATCACCGCCAACGCGGCGCCGCCGTCCATCGCGTCTCCGACGAGGGTGACCGCGACGAAGGTGATGCCGGCACCGAAGGTGATGTCGGCGATCCATTGCAGGTCGGATCGGGCCTTCGTGACCAGCTGACGGAAGCAGGCGAGGAAGACGATGAGGAACGCCATCAGGAAGGTGTCCGACAGGATCACGATGATCGTCTGGGTGCTCGTGGCCACCGTGTAGTCGATGAGCGCCTGGGACTCGTCGAGCTCCGGCCGATCGCCGGCCGTGATCTTCGTGGTGCCTTCGATCCCCAGGAAGACCGCGACCGCGATCGCCGAGATCCCGGTCCAGCGCCTCACATCCGGTGTGTACATGCCTAGAGGATAGGGGGACGGTCGGGCTCCGTGCAGTACTTCGCAGAATGACACGAACGTCGCAGGAGTCCCCTCGGATCCCTGCGACGTTCGTGTCGTTCTGCGAGATTCACGCGACGGCGACGGGCCGTCAGCGCGCGCGGCCGCGCCGACCGAGACGACGGACGAGAGCGGTCAACGGGCCGTTGAACGCGTAGGCCGTGAAAGCCCAGGAGCCGAGCCACGGCGAGAGCACGACCGCCAGCCCTCCACAGATCACGGCCGCGATCCCTCCCGCGTTCTCCTGCGCAGCGTCCGCTCGGGCATCGTCCTTCAACAGGTGTCCCCCGCGGGCCGTCGCCCAGGCCCACGACGCGACGCCGAGCAGCACGGCCAGGAAGAAGTTGATCGGAAGGAGGATCCGGGCGGCGAGGAACTGCGAGTACTCGTCGACGAGGCTCGTCGTGAACGGGATCAGCACCACGAACAGCAGGCGGGCGTTGTTGATCCAGAGGAGCATGGCATCGACGCGGGCGATGTCGCGGAACTGTCGCAGATGAAGCACCCAGAGCCCGCTCAGCAGCGCGAAGCTGATGCCGAACGAGAGGAAGGTCTGCCACATGCCGCCGAGCGCCGCCCAGAGCTCGGCGTCCGACTCCACCTTTCCGACTGTCTTCGTCGTGAGGTCGAGCACGAGAAGGGTCGCGGCGATGGCGAACACGGCATCCGTATACGACACCACGCGGGCGACCGAGTAGTAAGTCACCGTCTTCTTCGCGTCGTCTGCGGTCATACGCACAGGGTAGCGACGCGGGTGTCCGCGCGCGGGATCATCGATTCACTCCGCGTCGAGCGCCTCCCAGAACCCGACGATCTCGGCCGCGAGCGCGGCGGGCTGCTCGACCGTGATCAGCGTCCGCGCTCCGGTGATGACCCGCGTCCGCGCGTCCGGGATCAGGGCGGCCGCGGCCTCCATCACCTCGGGCGTCCATTCCCCGCGGTCGTCGCCGGCCACCAATAGTGTCGGTGCACCGATCCGCGGCAGTCGGTGCGTCGCATCCGCACGGTTGATGATGAACGACGAGAGCGTGGCGGCGACGCTCTGCCGCGAGACGCGGGTCAGAGCCGTGTCGATGACGTCGGTCATCGCGCGGTTCTTCGCGTGTGCCGGGATCAGCTGCGCGTCGTGCACGGCGTGCCGCAGGTGCGCGATCGGCCCGAATCGGGCGAGGACCTGGTTGGCGATGATGAGCTTGGTCCGGAAGACGGGGTCGATCGGCTCGACCGGCGAGCTGATCGCGATGAGCGAGCGGATGCTGCGCGGGAAGAGCGCCGCGGCGGCCATCCCCACGTGGCCTCCCCAGGCGGCGCCGACCCAGTCGACGCGCCCGTCCCCGCCGAGCTGCTCGATGATCTGTGCGCCGACCTCCGCGCACTCCTCGATCGAGCTCAGGCGGGTGAGCGGCGAGCTGGCGCCATAGCCCGGCCCGTCGATGACGACGAGCGTGCGATGGGCGGCGAGCTCATCGACGACGGATGCCCAGGAGTCACCGTCGACGAACATGCCGTGCCACAGCAGGGCGTAGGGTCCTCGCCCCACGATCGTCGCGGCGATGTCGCCGAGCGAGGTGCGGAATCGGGTCTGAGTCGGTGCATCGGTGTGTTCCATGTCGACCAGCCTGGGCGTCCGGAAGTCCCTCCGCAGGGGCTGCCGTCCGCTGCAACGTTCGTGCAATGATCGGCTGTGCCCTCCGTGACCGTGCGCCTCCTCGACGACTTCGCCGTCGAGGTCGATGGCGCGCGCATCGACATCGGAGGCCCTCGTGCGCGGGCGCTCGTCGCCCGGCTCGCGCTCGAACGCGGGCGCGCCGTCGCCCTGGATGCGCTCGTCGATGACCTCTGGGGCGGCGGTGCGCCCGAGATCAGGACGGCGCTGCGTGCCTACATGTCGCGCCTTCGCGGGACCCCGCTCGGACCGTGGCTGAGCGGCGGGCGGGTCGGGTACCGGCTCGCGCCCCATGCCGATCTCGTCGTCGATCTCTGGATGCTCCAGGACGCGCTCGCCGCGGGTGGTCAGGCGGCGTCCGCCGCTGCGGGAGAGGTGCTCGCCGGCTGGCACGACGCCCCGCTGCGAGGCATCGGGGAGCCGCCGTTCGTCGTCGCCGCTCGCGCGCGGATCCGTCGCGCCGCCGACGCCGCCCGGATCCGCGCGGCGCGCACCGACCTCGAGGCCGGGCGCATCGACAGCGCTCTGCTGGCACTGCATCCTCTGCGTCTCGCGCACCCGGATGACGAGGATCTGCTGGCGCTCGTGCGCATGGCCGAGGCGCGTGCAGTGACAGCGGACCGCGCGTTCGTGCGCATCGCGTCGACGGGGTCATACGAGTCGGCGCCTCCCGCCGGTACGGAGACCCGTCCGGCATCGGCGAGGCGGGCGGCGTCCCCGTGGATGAGCCGTCGACGGGGGATCCCGACCCCGATCGCGCGGATGGTCGGACGCCGAGAGGAGCGCGCGGCGATCACGGCGGCACTCGACGTGGCGCGGCTCGTCACCCTGACCGGTGGCGCCGGCGTGGGCAAGACGCGCCTGGCGGTCGATTGGCTGAGCAGCGAGGCGGCCGCGGGCGAGGAGCACATCTGGTTCGTCTCCGTCGGCGGCGTCGACGGAGCTCAGGTCGGAGAGCGGATCGCGTCGATCGTCGCCTCGCCCGACCCCTCGCCGGACGGCATCGCGGCCCACCTCGCCGATCGGCGCGGCATCCTCGTCATCGACGGAGCGGATGCCACGGGGGCGGATGTCGCAGCGATCGCGGTCGCCGTGCTGTCGCGCGCCCGCGGCCTCGCGGTTCTGACGACCTCGCGACGCACGCTGGAGGTGCCGGGCGAGAGCGTTCTCCGCGTCGACCCCCTGCCCCTCGCGGAGGCGTGCGACCTGTTCGACGCACGACTCGTCTCCGACGCTCCGTCAGCGACCGACGGCGAGGCGGTCATCGATCTCGTCGAGCGACTCGGGCGGCTGCCGCTGGCGATCGAGCTGGCGGCGGCGCGCGCGGCCGTCATGCCCGTGGAAGAGGTGGCGGAATCGATGCTCCGCGACATCGGCCGGTCAGAGCCCGCGGGAGACGACCCGTTGGCGGCAGCACTGCGGTCGTCGCTCGCCCTGCTCGCCGCCGATCAGCGCGACACGCTGCGCAGCGTCTCCGGATTCGCGGGCCCGTTCACGCGGGAGAGCGTCGCGGCGGTGTGCGGCGAGCGATCGAGGGACTCCGACCTCGATCGGCTCGTGGCTCTCTCGATGATCTCTGCGGAAAGCGGTGGCGCGGCGCCGGTGTTCCGCGTCTCTGCGCTCATCCGTCGCGCCGCTCACGAGGGGGAGGGGCCGAGCACGGAATGGTGGCGGCGTCATCGTGACTGGTTCGTCGCGCGCGCCGAACGAGCGGCCGTCGACCTCACATCCCTGGGGTCGGCGACGGCCATCGCACGGATCCGAGCGGAGTGGCCCGACATGATGACGGCGTTCGACTCCGCGGCACGTCTCGAGGATCGCGCGTCGTGCGCGGCCATCGCCGGCGGCCTGCTCTGGTTCGCGGTGCGGACCGGCCAGCAGAGGGACGTGCTCGACCTCGCCCGACGCGCGGACGCGCTCCCCGGAACAGCGGATGCCGCTCGCGAGTCTCAGCTCCGCCTATCGCGAGGGTTCCTCGCCTATCAGCTGGGAAGCATGCACGAGGCGGCCGCCAGCATCTCGTCGGCGGGCGAGGCTGCGGACCTCTCCGACGACCCGGCGCTGCGCGCCGTCGCCCGTGCGTTCGCCGCCTACCTCCTCACCCTCGATCCGCGCTCGTCGAGGGATCCGGTTCCGGTGCTCGGCGCCGCTCTGCGGGACCTCGATCGTCTGCCGGATGCCGCGGCGTCGATGGTCCTGCTCATCGGCGGGCAGGTGCACCGGGCATCCGGTCGAGCGAGGGACGCGATCCGGCTGCTCGAACGCGCGGGTGCGCTCGCGACGCGCTGCGGGCACGAGTGGGTGGCGCTCATGGCGCCGGTCGTCGCTGCGAAGGTGCACCTCGACGGACGGCAGGGAGCGCCGGCGCTCGCGACGCTCGTCCCGGTCGTGCAGCGCAGCGCCCAGGACGGCGACCCGGTCTCGCTGCTGATCGCGGCATCCGTCGTGGCGGGTGCGGCCGCGGCTCTGGGGGAGGACCCCACGGGCGCACGCATCATCGGCGCGGTCGATGCGATCGGTCGTCGCTACGGGTTCGATCCGCGGGCGAACGAGCCGGCGGACTTCGAGCTCTATCTGCACCGCGTCAGAGAGGGGCTCACGCCTGCGGAGTGGCAGAGCGCCTACGCCCATGGTCTCCAGTGCGAGGTCGACGAGCTGGTGGATCTCGCCGGATCCCTCGTCGGGCGGCGCTGAGGAGAGAACCTATCGCGCGCTGCCGCCGGCGAGCCGCGCTTCGATGGGGGACCAGCCGCCGTCGAGGATCGCGAAGCCCGCATCGAGCACGCCGAGAGGGTCGTTGTTCTCGTTGACGAGCAGCTGCATCTGCAGGACGAAGCGCGCGTAGACGCGGATCTCCGGCGTCGGCTCGGGCAGTCCGAGTTCGTCGGCGATGGCATCCGAGAGCGCATCCTCATGGCGGAGCCACATCTTCGCCGCGTACTCGCGCAGTGCGGGCGTCTCGTTGAGGAAGCGCACGAAGATGCGCGTGACGTCGTTGCCGTGCTCGTCGACGTTCGCCTTGAGCTCGGTCGCGTAGAAGGTGTGGATGGCGCGATTGATCGTCGTTCCCTGTGGCCGATCGCGGACGGCGGACACGAGACGGTCGCGCTGCTCGTCGTCCTCGTCGAAGACGAGCGCCTCCTTCTGCGGGAAATGCGCGAACACGGTGGTGGGAGACACATCGGCGGCATCCGCCACCTCGCGGATGCTGACCTCGTCGAAGCCGCGCTCCAGGAACAGCGCGGTCGCCACGTCGGAGATGTTCTTCCGGGTCGCCGCCTTCTTCCGCTCGCGTCGCCCCAGCGGCTCGATGTTCGTCATGGCCCCAGCCTAGCGCGAAGTCGATACGAAACTGGCTTGACTCCAAAACTGGTATCAGTACACTTACGGTATGACTTCACCCATTCACTCGATCAAGAGCGCCAACCGCGCCTGGATCATGCTCATCGTGCTCACGATGCTCACCGTCATCGGTATGACGGTCGTCCTCCCCGTTCTTCCCTTCGTCGTGCTGCAGTACGTGTCCGAGGAGAAGGACCTCGCCATCTGGGTCGGCGTGCTCGAGGCCGTCAACGGTCTGTGCGCCTTCCTGGTCGCTCCGTTCCTCGGACGCCTGTCCGACCGCTTCGGTCGCCGCCCCGTCATCATCGCGGCGGCCTTCGGCGCGGCCTTCGCCATGGCGCTGTTCGGAATCGGCGGAGCGCTGTGGATCCTCGTGCTCGCACGTGTCATCCAGGGGCTCACCGCCGGCGACCTCCCTGCCCTCTTCGCATATCTCGCCGACATCACCCCGCCCGAGAAGCGCGCCCAGCGATTCGGCCTGCTCGGCGCCCTCTCCGGCATCGGGATGATGATCGGTCCCGCGATCGGCGGACTCCTCGCCGCGATCAGCATCCAGCTCCCGGTCTTCCTCACCGCCGCCGTGGGGCTCACGATCGCGATCCTCAGCATCTTCCTGCTGCCGGAGAGCCTCAAGCCCGAGAACCGCATCACCGCGATCCGGCTGCGCGACGTCCAGCCGTTCGGGGTCTTCAAGAACGCCTTCGGCCGCAAGGAGCTGCGCGGTCTGATGATCGCCTTCGGCCTGCTCGCTCTGCCGTTCGGCTTCTTCGTGAACAACTTCAGCGTCCTCGCGCTCGACTCCGTCCAGTGGGGCCCGACCCAGATCGGCCTGCTCACCGCGGCCGTCGGCATCATCGACATCCTCATCCAGGGCGTGCTGCTCGGCATCCTGCTCCCGCGCATCGGTGAGCGCGGCGTGATCGTCAGCGGCATCATCGCGCAGATGATCGGATTGCTCGGGCTCGCCGTCGTCGCATCGGTCTTCGCGCAGCCGTGGGTGTTCATCGTCGGCGCGCTGATGCTCGCCGCCGGGCAGGGCGCTTCGACGGCCGCGATGGACGGCGCCATGTCGAACGCGGTCGGCGATGACGAGCAGGGCTGGCTCGGCGGGGCGACCCAGTCGCTCAACGCCGCCATGGGCACGGTGGCCCCGCTCATCGCCGGCGCTCTGTATGTCACCGTCAGCCACGCCGCCCCGTACTGGCTCGGTGCCGCACTCATGGTCGTCGCCGCGATCGTCGTCGGTCGCGCGCACATCGCGAACACCGCGAAGAAGCAGCCTGCCGACGCGGATGCTCCGGCCGAGCAGGTCGCGGTCGCGGGCTGACGTCGGATGCCGTTGCGCGCGGGCGCCGCGGAACCTCGCAGAACGACACGAACCTCGCAGAAGATCTCCGGATCCCTGCGAGGTTCGTGCTGTTCTGCGAGGCTCGTGCGCGGGCGAAGCGCGCGGGCGAAGAGGATGATGGAGGCATGGCCGCTCCTCACCGCCCCGGTCTTCGCGTGAACTCGGGGGTCACGATCCCCGAGTCGGAGCTCTCGTGGCGGTTCTCCCGGTCGTCCGGCCCGGGCGGGCAGGGAGTGAACACCGCGGATTCCCGCGTGGAACTGCTGTGGGATGCCGCGCACTCGGTGGCGCTCTCGCCCGTGCAGCGCGAGCGGCTCCTCGATCAGCTGAGCGGTCGCCTCGTCGACGGCGTCCTGACGATCGCGGCGTCCGAGCACCGTGCGCAGCTGCGCAATCGCGATGCCGCCCGCGCCCGGCTCGCCGCGCTGGTCGCCGAGGCCCTGCGCCCACCGGCGCCCGCGCGGCGTCCGACGAAGCCGAGTCGGGGTTCGAAGGAGCGCCGACTGAAGGCGAAGCAGCGCCGCACCGACGTCAAGCAGCTCCGCCAGCGGCCCCGCGACTCCTGAGCCCGTCCGCTCTAGTCCTTGCCGCCCCCGCGCACGAGCTCCAGTCCCGCGCCCGCGAACTGCCGGATCGTCGCATCCGGGAGGAACGCCCGCGTGAGCGCGCCGCCGATGCGGGTGAGGTCGCTCTCGTCGCGGAACAGGAGGTACATCGTCTCGTAGCGCGGGTGGAACTTCTGCTTGAAGCGGTGCAGCGACCCGAAGCCGTAGACGGGTTCGAGAGCCTCGGCCAGCTTGTCGCTGAGCGCGGCGATCATCCCGGCATCCGGCGGGTAGTCGTGCGCGAGCGGAGCTCCGGAGAGCGACATGATCTCGGCGCCCTCGTCGGAGAACTGCCGGGCGGAGGAGCCGATGAGGAACTCCATCACCGGGCCGAATCCGCCGTCGCGTCGCCGCATGAGGTCCAGGGTCCATCCGCGCACCTCGCCCTCGTCGCCGTAGACCGGCAGCCAGGAGAGGAATCCGTCGACGTCGCCGTTCGGAGCGAGGGCGAGTGCGAGCCGCACCTCGGGATCCTCCGCCTCCTCGAGTGTTCCGAGGGTGAAGCGCATCTCGGGCAGGTCCTTGTCGCCGACCCAGGCCTCCGAGATCGCGCGCAACTGCTGCTGCACGCCCCACGGCTCCGCCTTGAACTGCGTCATGCGGAAGGTCATCGACTCGCGACCGGCGCGGTTGAGCGAGGACCGCACCGAGTTCCAGCGCTTGCCGGTGAACTCGAGCCCTGCCAGATCGACGATCGTGTCGTCCGCCACGACGATGCTCCGCCACGTGGACGGCACCGCGGCCCGGGTGGCGGCATCCGCGCTGAAGAAGCACGGCACGAGGCCCGCGTGCTCGGCGGCGCCGATGAATCCGGCGACCGCCTCCGCTCGTTCCTCGGCCGGACCGATCGGATCCGCGAGCGCCAGCGCGACCCCGTTGCGGCGCTGATAGGCGACGACGCCTCCGGGCACACGGGCGTAGCTGTTGCCCTCCCAGGTCGTCATCCATGACAGCGTCCCGCCGCCGTGCGCGCGCAGCTGCTTCTTGACATCGTCGATCGTGGGGGAGGGCTGGATGCCGAGCGTCGAGCGCCGCTTGGCGCGGAACGCTCGCCGCACCCACACGAGGTACACGAGCACGATCAGCCAGAGGAAGCCGTTCGCGAGGGCGAGCTCGGTCTCTCCGTCCCAGCGGAGGTCGAGCTGGGCCTGGCTGAAGACGGTGATGAGCGTCAGGACGAGCGCGGCGACGAGCACGTTGAAGATGCCGAGCAGAAGAGCGAGCACCCAGGCGAAGCGTCGACCGCGGCGCAGACCGTTCACGAGCACGAGGATCACGACGAGATCGATCGCCAGATCGATGAAGCCGCCGGATGCCGGTTCCGTCGGGCCGAAGGGGCCGTCCGTCGCGACGAACGTCGTGATGATCTCGACGGCGCCGAGCACGAGGATCGCCACCACGGCGATGAGTCGCTGTTCGCGCACGGTCGTGTGCCGCACGCGCAGGGTCCGGTCCACGACCAGGATCAGCAGGACCGCCAGCAGATGCTCGAGGTCGGCGACCTTCCCCCAGAACAGCATCGCGATGAAGACGAAGCCGAGCAGGATCAGCCAGCCGCGCACGCGCCACGGCGGCCGGAAGAGCCCCACGGCTGCGGCGATGCAGGCCATCGTGCCGCCGGAGGCGCCGACGTCGAGTGCCTGCGCCTGTGCCGAGGCCCAGGCCCAGGGGAACTGCGAGAGCGCGAACAGCAGCAGCGCGGTGGCGAAGATCGCGAAGAGCTGACCGACCCAGTAGTAGGCGAGCGCGACCCGCGATCCGCGCCGGAACTCCAGGTATCCCATGCCCCAGAATCCGACGATCGTGAAGATGTAGACCCACGGCTGGTTCACGAAGAAGGTGCCGGTCAGCGGCGTCCACCACTTGCCGTCGGCGAGGTTCGGCAGGCCGTAGGCCACATCCTTGAACAGTGCGGTGTCCTCGAACGACGTCCACAGTCCGCGCCACACGACGCCCACGACGAGGATCAGCAGCACCATGGTCAGGGTGGCCGGAATCCGGCGCACGACAGCGATGACGGGGTTCGGGGTTCGCGTGGGAGCCTCGCTCATGCGCTCAGCGTAGCGAGGGAGGCGTCGCTCCGGGGGTTTCCCGGCGCGGGACATGATGCTTCCACGCCGACCGGAACCCGACGCCGCCGAAGGTCATGAACCCCGCGGCGAACACGGCGCCTGCCGCGATCCCGAGACCGACGGCCCATCCGAACACCCCTCCGCCGGCGATGATCGCTGTGCCGATGAAGAGTCCGGTCACGCAGGCGTTGACCACGATCAGCAGCATCACGGAGCTCCCGAGCAGGATGCTGACGCTGCGGCGCCGCAGGAACGAGTAGGTCAGCTTCATGCCTTCCTGGTCGTCGTACGTCGACGCGAGGAAGATCTCCTCGACGTGCGGGTCGAGGTCGACGTAGGCGCCGCGGAGCCGGTTCATCGCCACGACGTACATCATGTCCTCCTCCGAGACGTTCATGACCCGCACCTGCGTCATGAAGCCGATGAGGCACAGGAACGCCAGGATCGCGATCGACGCGCCACCGAACCAGCCGGTGAAGCCGGAAGCCTGCCCCAGCAGACCGATCGTCACGAGGCCCGCCGACACGAGCGTGAGGAAGATGGTGATGCGTGTGAGCACCTCGCTCTGTGCGGTGCTGCGTGCGGCGAGCAGCCCCCAGTGCTCGGTCGCCAGGATCTGGGCGCGCCGACCGAGCACCGCATCCGATTCCGTCGTCGGGGTGGTGCGCCCTTGTTCGGATGCCGGGACCCTCGCGTCCTCCGCAGCCGGGTCCGCCGGCGATGAGCGCTCGCTCATACCGACATCATGCACCGGGGAGGGCGCCAGCGACAGGCGGTCAGCCGTTCACTGCCTTCTCGATCGCCTGCTCGAGGTCGTCCCACTCCTGCAGCACGAGGGGTTCGCCGTCGATGAAGAACGACGGCGTGCTGCTCACCCCGAGGGTCTCGCCTTCGCTCATGTCGGCTTCCACGCGCTCCCGCGTCGCGGGATCGGCGACGGCGGCGTCGTAGGCCGCCATGTCCAGCCCCAGTTCCTCGGCGAATCCGCGGAACACCTCCGGAGTCTCCGCGCTGTTCTCGCCCCACTGCGCCTGGGTCTCGAACAGCCGGTGGTACATGTCCTCGAAGCGGTCCTGCTGCGCGGCCGCCTCCGCCGCGAGGGCGGCCTGGGTCGAGTTCACATGACCCGGCAGCGGGAAGTACCGGACGACGTAGGTGATGTCGCCGGCGTAGGTCTCGCGCAGCTCCTCGACGACCGGATAGAACGCGCCGCATGCCTCGCATTCGAAGTCGAGGAACTCGACGACGGTGACGGCATCCGCTGCGCCCTCGTCAAGCACGTGCGAGTCGGAGCGGACGACCTGGGGCCCTCCGTCCGCCGAGGGATCGGGCGCGGCGGCTCGCTGGGTGATGGCATAGACGATGCCGACGATCAGCAGGACGACGGCGACGGCGATGGCGATCAGGGTCGCCTTGACAGAGGTCTTCATGGGGTCTCCAGACACACGGGTACGACGGGGAAGGATGCCGCGCGGGGCGGCTCGATGCACGCGTCGAGGTTCAGGTGCGGGAGATCGAGAGCTGAGTGAGGGTGAGACCGGGGAGTGCCCGCGCAGGGCCGGCGCGCGGCGGCGCCGACGGGCGGCCCGTGCGGAGGCCGAGCGCGCGGCCGATTCCGGCGCGCAGTCGCAGGAACAGCAGCGCCACCGCGACACCGCACAGCACCGCCATGACGCACAGGGCCGCATCGGACGACAGGACGTCGACGGCCGACACCGTGTCCTGGTGCGCGCCGCCGCCCGAGGCATCGGCCGGATGGGCGACGCCCGGCGCGACGCAGAGCGAGGCGTGCACATCGGCCGAGCCGTGCGAGGTGGACCAGGCGCCCACGACCAGGAGGAGCGCGAGGCCGACGGCGATGGCGACCCTCAGGATCAGCATCTGCTCGGCTCGCGCTCGCGGCATCCGATCCGGCGACGAGGGCAGCATTTCCCGCGCAGTCTAGCAACGCGGCCTCTGCCCTCTTCGAGGCCACGGCACTGCGGACGTGCCTACACTGTAAGGGTGGCGAGACTACTGATCGTCGGCGGTTTCCTGGCCGCCGTGTTCTGGGTGTTCAGCATCGTCGACTGCGCAGTGCAGCCGGCGACGCGGCACCGAGGCGTGCCCAAAGCCGCCTGGATCGCGATCGTGGTGCTCATCCCCGTGATCGGCGGCATCCTCTGGTTCACGATCGGCCGCCGTCGCGCGAACGACGAGAGCCTCCGCCGCGTGCTCGCCCCCGACGACGACCCCGCGTTCCTGCAGAGCATCAGCAAGACCGAGCAGGACGCGCGCATCAAGCGCCTCGAAGAGGAGCTCGCGCGCCTCGACGAGGAGACCGACGAGCCTCCCGCCGCGGATCCGCGCCCGTGACCTCATCTCCGGCGACGGATGCTGCGGCATCCCTGGTCGCCGATCTCATCGCGCATGGCGTGCGCGATGTCGTGCTCTCGCCGGGCTCCCGCTCGCAGGCGCTCGCGCTCGCCGCAGTGCGCTTCGCGGACCAGGGTCTGCTGCGGGTGCACGTGCGCATCGACGAGCGCGTCGCCGGCTTCACCGCCCTCGGGATCGGACGCGAGACGGGTGTTCCCGCCGCGGTGATCTGCACCTCGGGCACGGCCGTCGGCAACCTTCTGCCCGCCGCGATGGAGGCGTTCCACTCCGGGGTGCCGCTGCTGCTGCTCACCGCCGACCGCCCTCCTGAGCTGCGCGGCGTCGGGGCGAACCAGGCGACGCGGCAGGAGCGCTTCTTCGATCGCTGGGTGCGCGACCAGATCGACGCTCCGGTCCCCGGAGACGGCGATTGGACGGGCCTGGCCGCGCGCGCCGTCGCCGCCGCTCTCGGAGCATCGGATGCCGGGAACGCGCTTCCGCGCATCGCCGGGCCCGTCCATCTCAACCTCCCCTCCCGGGAGCCGCTCTCCGGGCTTCCTCCCGAGATCGACGTCGTGCCGGGCGATGCCCCGCGTCCGGAGCCCGCAGAGGCGCACCTGCTCGCGCGCGGACCGCGCACCGTCGTCGTCGCCGGCGCGGATGCCGGTCCCGACGCCGAGGAGATCGCGCACGCCGGCGGCTGGCCGCTCATCGCCGAGATCGTCAGCGGCGCGCGCTTCGGTCGCCAGATCGTGCACGGCTACCGCGCGCTGCTGCGACGAGACGACCTCGGCGGCCGCATCGAACGGGCCGTCGTGCTCGGGCATCCGACATTGAGCCGCGAGGTCGCGGGGCTCCTGGCGCGCGAGGGCGTCGAGGTCGTCGCCGTCCGTCGCGGCGGCGAGGAGCTGAACCTCAACGGGCGCACCCGGCCGGTCGCCGCCGTGGCGGTCGAGGCGGGGGAGACCGACCGCGAATGGGTGGGCGCGTGGCTCGCGGCATCCGCGGCCGAGGCGGTCGACCTGAGCGAGCACGCCCCCGACCCCGAGGCTCTCGCGTCCACCGACTTCGCCGCCCGCCGGGAGGCCGTCAAGGCCGAGCTCGATGCCGTGCGTCGCCCTCTCGACCGCGAACTCCTCGTCGATGCGGTCTGGCGCGCGACCTGGCCGCACGACCGGCTGATGTTCGGATCCTCGCGGCTGGTGCGGGTCGCCGACGGTGTGCTCGGCGGCAAGAAGGTGCCGGTGCATGCCAACCGCGGACTCGCCGGGATCGACGGCACGATCGCCACGGCGACGGGCATCGCGCTCGCCAGCCAGGCCGGCAGCGCCCCCGGGATCACCCGCGTGCTCCTCGGCGATCTCGCTTTCCTGCACGATGTCGGAGCGCTGCTGCTCCCGCCCGGCGAAGACGAGCCGCGGGTGCAGGTCATCGTCGGCAACGACGGCGGCGGCACGATCTTCGACGCGCTCGAGGTGGCCGCATCCGCCCCTCCGGCCGATCTCGACCGTGCCTTCTACACGCCGCACACCGTGGGGCTCGAGCACCTCGCGCGCGCCTACGGCTGGGAGTACCAGCGCGTCACGACCCGCACGGCGCTCGACCAGGCGCTCACCTCGCCGCGCGGCGGTCGCCAGATCATCGAGGTCCCGCTGGCGCGATGACTGGCAGGATGTGCGTATGAACGCGCACAGCTGGTCCCAGACGCTGCGAGTCACCGACGGCTTCCGCCTCGCCGATGTCGACCCCGACGCCAAGCCCGGTTACGACGGAGGCAAGGCGCACGGTGCGAAAGACCTGGCCGCCGGCCTCGTGAGACTCAACGACCTGCAGGAGCGGCTCTTCGCCGAGAGCCGGGTCGGCGTCGCCAAGGACGCCGTGCTGCTGGTGCTGCAGGCCATGGACTCCGCGGGCAAGGGCGGCATCGTGCGGCATGTCGTCGGCGGTGTCGATCCGCAGGGGGTGTCGCTGGCCGCGTTCAAGGCGCCCACGCCGGAGGAGCGCGAGCACGACTTCCTCTGGCGCATCGAGAAGCGGCTGCCCGAGCCCGGATTCATCGGGGTCTTCGACCGCTCCCACTACGAGGACGTCCTCATCGGACGCGTGCGCGAGCTCGCCGACGCCCCCGAGATCGAGCGCCGCTACGACGCGATCAACGAGTTCGAGTCGCGGGTGGCGGCGTCCGGCACCCGCATCATCAAGGTCATGCTGCACATCTCCCCGGAGGAGCAGAAGGCGCGGCTGATGGAGCGCCTCGAGCGGCCGGACAAGTACTGGAAGTACAACCCGGGCGACGTCGACGAGCGGATGCTCTGGCCGCAGTACATGGAGGCGTATCAGACCGTGTTCGATCGCACGTCGACGGAGGCCGCGCCCTGGTACGTCGTGCCGGCGAACTCGAAGTGGTTCGCGCGTCTGGCCGTGCAGGAGCTGCTGCTCGCCGCGCTCGAAGACATCGATCCGCAGTGGCCCGGCGCCGATTTCGATGTCGAGGCCGAGAAGAAGCGCCTCGCTGCGAGCTGATCCCGCGTCAGGCCAGCGCGTCGACCAGCGGTCGGAACTTGACCCGCGTCTCCAGCAGCTCGGACTCCGGGTCCGATCCTGCGACGATTCCCGCACCGGCGTAGGCCGTGACGCGGATGTCGTCGGCGGCTGCGGTGAACTGCGCGCACCGGAGCGCGATCGCCCATTCGCCGTTGCCCGCGGCATCCACCCAGCCGACCGGCCCGGCGTAGCGCCCGCGGTCGAACGGCTCCAGGTCGCGGATGGCCTCGATGGCCGCCGCCGTCGGCGTGCCGGCCACGGCGGCGGTCGGGTGCAGCACGCGCACGAGATCGAGCGCTGATTCGCCGTTGCCCAGCTCGCCCTCGACGTCGGTCGCGAGGTGGAAGAGGTTCGGCAGCTTGAGCAGGAACGGCTGCTCGCTCGCCGCGAGAGCGCGCGTGTGCGGACGCAGCGATGCGAGCACGCTCTGCACGGCGTACTGGTGCTCGTCGAGGTCCTTGGTGCTCGAGGCGAGATGAGCGGATGCCGCGGTGTCGGCATCCGCGTCGGCGCCTCGTCCGATCGTTCCCGCGAGCACGCGCGCCGTGACGGTGCCCTTCTGGACCGTCACGAGCGTCTCCGGGCTCGCGCCGATCAGACCGTCCACCGCGAACGCCCAGGTGTCGGGATAGCCGGTCGACAGGGCGCGCACGAGACGGCGCAGGTCGGAGCCCGCGGGGATGCTGCCGGTGAGGTCTCTCGCCAGCACGACCTTGCTCAGCGTGCCGTCGGCGATGCGGCCCAGTGCGGCGCGCACGGAGTCCTGGTAGCCCTGGGGGCTCTGTGCGCCGGGGCCGACGGTGCCGGCCCAGTGCGGACCGTACGGCTGGGTGGCGAGTTCGCCGCGGTCTTCCGGGAACGACGCGATGCGGATGCGGGTGCGCCAGAAGCGGTCGCCGTGCCGCCCGAGCACCTGCGACGGCACGATCAGCACGCTGTCGGCGGTGGACTCCTCGTCGAACGCGAAGGCGCCGAACGCGACGAGACCGGTCCCGGGCAGTCCGACGGCATCGTCGACCTCGGCCTGAGCGGCCATGCCCTTCCAGAAGGTGCTGAGGGCAGCGCTGCGCGATTCCCCGCCGACCGACGGAGGGCGCACCTCCGCCAGGGGCTCGCCGACCGACACGATGCCGTCGCCGCGACGCAGCCAGGCGAGGGGGCGAGCGGGATCCGCGTAGGCCAGGAGATCCTCGACGGGGTCGATCTCGCGGGTCTCCACGACCAGGTGGGTGGTGTGCACGTCTCCAGCCTAAGCCGCGTCGATCCCCGGGAACCCCGCCGTCGTAGGGTGGGCGCATGAGCGATGCACGACCCGCCGCCGGCGCCGAGATGATCTTCCAGTGGCGCAAGTGGGACGGATCGCCGCATTGGCGTCACGAGTGCGTGTACCTGGGCGCCGACGAATGGGGCGACTGGATCGGGCAGCCGGTCGGCTGGCTCAGCGAGCGACCCGGCGCGCGGTTCGTGGCCGCCGGCCCCAACGTCACGCTCGTGCCCCGGCAGACCGACTTCGCCCTCACGGTCAACCGCGACCACCCGCACGGCATGCGCGTCTACATCGACCTCGGGTGGGACATCCGCTGGTCGGACGATCCGCTTCTGGCGACCGGCATCGACATGGACCTCGACGTCGTGCGCGTCGAGGGGGAGCGCGGCACCTGGGTCGACGATCGCGACGAGTGGGCGGAGCACAGCGTGCAGTACGGGTACCCGGCCGACATCATGACGCGCCTGGAGGCCCTCGCCCTCGACCTCGAGGAGCGCGTCCGCACGCAGCGGGCGCCGTTCGACGATGCCACGCCGGACGCCTGGCTCGACCGGCTCGAGGCCCTGGGTCTCGCGCCTAGACTGAACGCGTGACCCCGAACGAGAAGAACCGCGCCGATCTCGGCAAGGACCCCGCCCGCGTCAGCGGCATGTTCGACCAGGTCGCGGCCGGGTACGACCGTACGAACACGGCGATGACCTTCGGCAACGACGCGCTGTGGCGTGCGGCCACCACGCGGGCGGTCGCGCCGAAGCCGGGCGAGCGCATCCTCGACCTCGGAGCGGGTACCGCCTCGTCGTCGGCATCCCTCGCGCGCAGCGGCGCCCAGGTCGTCGCCGCCGACTTCTCACCGGGCATGCTGGCCGAGGGGCAGCGCCGGCACGGCACGATGCGCAACCTCTCCTTCGTGCAGGCCGACGCCACCGATCTGCCGTTCGCGGATGCCGAATTCGACGCGGTCACCATGTCGTACGCCCTCCGCAACGTGAGCGATCCGAAGAAGGCGCTCCGCGAACTGCTCCGGGTGACCAAGCCCGGTGGCCGGCTCGTGATCAACGAGTTCTCCACCCCGCCCGGCAAGCTGTTCCGCGGCGCCTACCGGTTCTACAACGACCAGGTGCTGCCGCGCGTCGCCCGGGTCGCCGGTACGAACGGCGACGCCTACGACTACCTCAACGAGTCGATCCGCGAGTGGCCGGACCAGAGGAAGCTCTCGGCGTGGATCCGCGAGAGCGGATGGACGGATGTCGCGTATCGCAACCTCTCGTTCGGCATCGTGGCCCTGCACAGAGCGCGCAAGCCCGAGTGAGAACGCCCGGCGCAAATCGTCGCACTCGACGAAGGTAGGCTGGGACCGTGACTTCGAGCCCCATCGCGCCGGGTTCGCGACTGGCGAGCCGTCTCGGCTTCAGTGATCGCGTCTTCATCGGCCCCGCCGCCCGACGCGTCGCGCGCGCCATCGAAGACGGCCTCGAGCTCGTCGAGACCGGGCTCGCCGAAGACGTGCGCGTCGCCGATCCGCTCGCCGACGCCGCCAGCCGCTACCTCTACGAGGCCGGCGGCAAGCGCATCCGTCCGGTGCTGACGCTGCTCGCCGCTCAGCTCGGCGACGGCAACACCGACGAGGTGATCGACGTCGCCAAGGCGCTGGAGATCACGCACCTCGGCTCGCTCTACCACGACGACGTCATGGACGGCGCCGACCGACGACGGGGCGTCCCCGCCGCTCACGCCGTCTGGGGCAACAGCATCGCCATCCTCACCGGCGACATCCTCTTCTCGCGCGCGAGCCAGCTGATGTCGCGGCTCGGCGAGCGCGCGATCCGGCTCCAGGCCGACACGTTCGAGCGCCTCGTCCTCGGCCAGATGCACGAGACCCTCGGTGCGCAGCCCGACGACGACGCGATCCAGTTCTACATCCAGGTGCTCGCCGACAAGACGGGTTCGCTGATCGCCGCCGCGACGCAGGGCGGAGTGATCTTCTCCAACGCTCCGGCCGAGTACGAGGAGCCGATGCGGGTCTACGGCGAGAAGATCGGCGTCGCCTTCCAGCTCCTCGACGACGTCATCGACCTCTCGGCGAAGCCCGAAGACACCGGCAAGGTGCCGGGCACCGACCTTCGCGCCGGCGTGCCGACCATGCCGTACCTCCTGCTGAAGGTCGAATCCGACGCGGCATCCGTCGATCTCGCCGCTCGCATCGACGAGGGCGTGGCGCTCATCGCCGACGGAGCCGACCCCGCGATCCTCGACGGGCCCCTCGACGAGTTGCGCGACCATGCGGTGACGCAGAAGACCCTCGAGCTCGCCCACTCGTGGACGCAGGACGCGATCGACGCACTCCGACCGCTGCCGCGCGGCACCGTGCGCGAAGCGCTGACCCGATTCGCAGAGACCCTCGCCGAGCGCTCCAGCTGAACCCGGCCGTGCGACCGGACGGTCGCACGAACGGGCGCGACGGCATACGAAAGGACCTCCCATGACCAAGCTCAGACTGGCCATCGTCGGTGCGGGCCCCGCGGGCATCTACGCCGCGGACATCCTGCTGAAGGCCGAGCGCAAGTTCGACGTCTCCATCGACCTGTTCGAACAGCTCCCCGCCCCCTACGGCCTGGTCCGCTACGGCGTCGCCCCCGACCACCCCCGCATCAAGGGCATCATCACCGCGCTCCGCGACGTGCTGGACCGCGGCGACATCCGCCTGTTCGGGAACGTCCGCTTCGGCGAGGACATCACGCTCGACGACCTCAAGCGCCACTACAACGCCGTGATCTTCGCGACCGGCGCGATCCGCGACACGTCGATGGACATCCCCGGTGTCGATGCGGTCGCCTCGTACGGCGCCGCCGACTACGTGAGCTGGTTCGACGGCCACCCCGACGTGCCGCGCGAGTGGCCGCTCGACGCCGCATCGGTCGCCGTGATCGGCAACGGCAACGTCGCGCTCGACGTGGCGCGCATGCTGGCGAAGCACGCCGAGGACCTGCTCGTCACCGAGGTGCCGGCGAACGTCTACGAGGGCCTTCAGGCGAGCGAGGTCACCGACGTGCACGTGTTCGGCCGCCGCGGACCGGCGCAGGTGAAGTTCACCCCGCTCGAGCTGCGTGAGCTCGGCGAGCTGCGCGACGTCGACATGGTCGTCTACGACGAGGACTTCGACTACGACGAGGCCTCGAAGGAAGCCGTCGCCAGCAACAAGCAGGTCATGGTGATCGACCGCGTGCTGCAGTCGTGGCGCAAGCGGGACTCGGTGAACAACGCGGGCGGCACCGCCTCGCGTCGCCTGCACCTGCACTTCTGGGCGCGGCCCGTCGAGGTGCGCAAGGACGAGAACGGTCGCGTGGCCGCTCTGGTCTACGAGCGCACCGAGCCCGACGGCGAGGGCGGCGCGGTCGGCACGGGCGAGCTGCGGGAGGTGCCGATCCAGGCGCTGTACCGCGCGATCGGCTACTTCGGATCGCCGCTCCCCGGTGTGCCGTTCGACAAGAAGCACGGCGTCATCCCGAACCGCGAGGGGCAGGTGCTCGCGAAGGACTCCAACCAGCGCGTCCCCGGCATCTACGCGACCGGCTGGATCAAGCGCGGCCCGGTGGGTCTGATCGGGCACACCAAGTCCGATGCGATGGAGACCGTCCGGCACATCATCAACGACCAGGGCTCCTGGTGGCAGCCGGAGGACCCGTCGGAGGAGTCGATTCCGGCTCTCCTGCAGGAGCGCGGGGTGCAGTGGACCGACCTGGAGGGCTGGCACCGCCTCGACGAGCATGAGATCGGACTCGGCGCGCCGCACGAGCGCGCCCGCGTCAAGGTCGTGCCGCGCGACGAGATGGTGCGGGTCTCCCGCGGCGAGTAGGGACGTAGGGCCGTCACCGGATCGTTGCGAGCCGCTCCCCGTGCGCCGCAGGTCCGCCTCCTAGGCTGAGGGCATGCGACGGCGTTCTCTTCTCATCCTCGGCGCGGTGGCGCTGCTGCTGGTCTCCGGGTGTGCACCGACCCCGGAGCCCGAGCCGACGGCATCCGCCTCGCCGACGTCCTCGCCGACCCCGACCCCCACCGTCGAGCCGGCGGTCGAGCCGACGCCCGCCTTCGACGTGACCTGCGAGGACGTCGCGGCCGAGATGACGACACTGGTTGGCGCCCCGGCCGGTGACGTCGCCGAGACCCTCAGCCTGGTGTCCTCGCCGAACTGGTACCCGGGTCCGGCGATCTACGCGTTCCAGCGCCCCGGCGGCATCGCCTGTTCGACGGGAGAGAGCGGCCGCAGCTGGGAGATCACGATCCTTCCGGGCGCGCAGACGGTGACCGAGGGCGCGGCGTCCCGGGGTGGCTACTTCGGCGAGGAGGCCCGCTGCGAGGACAGCGGGATGTGCTTCTTCCAGCTCATCGAAGGCGACGTGCTGGTCTCCGGACTCGTGACCGACGAGGCCCTCGCCGTCGGTGACGAAGCGCCCATCGAGGAGGGACTGCGTCGACTCGGCGCTTCCGCGGCCTCCACCCTGCGGGCCGTCGAGATCGCCCCGAGCGACATCGTCGGCGTGGAATGCACCCGCTTCCTCACCGCCGACGAACTCGCCGAGTCCCTCGGGGGCGAGGCCTATCTCATCGACTCCTTCGGCGGCTGGGGCATCCCGTCCGAGGTGTACCAGGTCGTCAACGGATCGCGTATCTGCTACTACGCCGCGGGTGAGACCGAGTACGAGTCGCAGGCATTCCTGACGATCACGACCCTTCCCGGTGGCGCCTGGGCGTTCGAGCGGATCGAAGACGGCACGCCCGTCGACATCGAAGGGGCGGATGCCGCGCTCACCGGTGTCGACGAGTTCGAGCGTTCGATCCTCGACGTCCGCATCGGCCCGGACTGGATCCGCCTCACCACCTACGAGGGCTCCGGCATCTCGGATCTGGCGCCGCTCGCGGAGCAGATCGTGCAGAACTTCACGGTCGGACGTCCTGCACCGCAGTGACCTGCTCGGCTAGCCTGGCTGGCAGGGGAGGCATCCATGGCCGACTGGATCGCAGATGTTCTCGGCGACGAGTTCGAACAGCTCACTCTCGAGCTGGGTTCGGACGATCAGGGTCCGGTCGTGGCCACGCTGGTCCGGGCACTGCCTGCCGATGAGCCCTGGTGGGATCGGGTCCGCGGACGCCGTCCGCTCCTCGACGGCGTCGACGTGCTGTACATCCACGGCTGGTCGGACTACTTCTTCCAGAAGCGGCTCGCTCGCTTCTGGACGTCGAGAGGGGCGCGGTTCTTCGCTCTGGACCTCCGGAAGTACGGCCGGAGCCTCCGCGAGGGGCAGACCCCCGGGTACGTCGCCGACCTCGCGACGTACGACGAGGACATCGCCGCCGCGCTCGCGGCCATGGGGCACGCCGTCGACGGATCCGACGCCCGACGGCTCGTGCTCCTCGGCCACTCCACGGGCGGCCTGACGCTGAGCCTGTGGGCGTCGCGCCATCCGGACGCCGCAGACGCGGTCATCCTGAACAGCCCGTGGCTCGAGTTCCAGATCGCACCGGTGCGGGCCGCTCTCGCACCCGTCGTCGAACTGCAGGCGCGCATCCGTCCGCTCGAGGTGGCTCCGCAGATCGACCTCGGCTTCTACACGAGGGCGCAGCAGGAGGTGGCCGACCCCGACGACCCGATGGACGTGAACCTGCAGTGGCGCCCCGCACAGACCATGGCCGTCTATGCCGGCTGGCTGCACGCGATCCTGTCCGGCCACCGGACCGTCGCGTCCGGGCTGTCGATCAGCGCACCGGTGTGCGTGCTGCTCTCCGCTCGTTCGGTGCCGCCGACGCGCTGGTCGGCCGAGCTCACCGCCGCCGACTCGGTCCTGGTGGTCGACGACATCGCGCGCGCCGCGCTCCGGTTGGGGCCGTCGGTCACCGTGGAGCGGATCGACGGTGCCCTGCACGACGTGTTCCTCTCCCGGCACGACGCGCGCGAGGACGCCTATCGACGCCTGGACCGCTGGGTGACAGGCTGGTGCGCGATCGGTGCGGGACCGGTCACACGTAGTGCATCTCGCGGGTGAGGCGCTCCGCCTCGTCCCCGTCGCCGCGGAGGATCGCGTCGTGGAAGTCGACGTAGACCTGCAGCATCCGCTCCCGGTCATCGACGGGGACCGTCCAGTGCCGGAGGTTGCGCAGGAGCGCCACGGTGGTCTCCTCGATGACCACGCAGTGCTGCGCGTTGTCGCTGTGTTCTCCGAGGTAGGAGAACACCGCCCACCGGGTGTTCATGGTCTGCACGCTGTCCGGAAGGGAGTCGTACATCGCCTCCACGAGTTCCGCGACGTGCTCGCGCTGAACGGCGCTGAGCCGCGGTACGGCCAGCCGGGCCGCGATGCCGGCCTGGTAGCCGGCGAAGGCCAGCGACTGCGCGACGGTGTCGGTGGTCACCTCGGTCACCTCGGTGTACCGGCTGGGGTACATCATCACCATGCCGAGGCGCTCGAGCCGCTGCAGGGCTTCGCGCACCGGTGTGCGTGAGACGTGGAGCCGTTCGGCCACGTCCAGGTCGCGGATGCGCTGACCCGGAGCCAGCGTCCCGTCGACGATCTGCCAGCCGATGTGCTGGAAGACCTCTTCGGCCAGCAGCTGCTTGCTCTCGCCGATGTTCTTCGATCCCACGTCGTCCATGGACCCCCGCCCCCAAAGTGCTTTCCTTCTCCTCGCCGCCGGTGAGCAGCCCGGGAGGGCGACTTCATCTCAGCTCGCGCAGGATGCCAACACACTACGCGCAAAAGTCCTAACGCTGCGCGCATGTTGCAGGACGGCCTCAGCGCTCGCGAGAGTTTCGTCTAAGTGCTCTCGGCGGCCGGCGGGCGCAGAGCACCCGCCGGCTCAGACGACGCGAGCGCGTGGGACTGCCGCGAACCCCGTCCCCACGGGGGGAGGCTCACAATCCCGAGAGCGCGAGACCGTTCGACGGCACTCCGTCACGCGGCACACGCATCGTCGATCGCCCCGAGGGACGACCATCTCTCAGTGTCGATCATTTGAATCGATATACCGGAATGCAATGGAGATATGACAAAACTTTGAAGAACGGGCACGCTCGCGGCTCCTCGGCCGGGGTGCCGAAGAGGAGGGGAGGGGTCGCGGCCGACCCGCGGATCAGCGGTAGTTGACGAACTGGAGGTCGACGTCGAGGTCGGAGCCCCGCAGCAGCGCCATCACGGCCTGGAGATCGTCGCGGCTCTTGGACTGCACGCGCAGCTCGTCGCCCTGGATCTGGCTCTTCACGCCCTTCGGGCCCTCGTCGCGGATGATCTTGCCGATCTTCTTCGCGTTCTCGGACGAGATGCCGTCCTTGAGGCTCGAGACGATGCGGAACTCCTTGCCGCTGGCGAAGGGCTCTCCCGAGTCGAGGCTCTTCAGCGAGATCCCGCGTTTGATCAGCTTGGACTGGAACACGTCGAGGATGGCGTTCGCGCGCTCCTTGGTGTTGGCGATGATGAGGATCTGCTCGCCGCTCCACGCGATCGACGCTCCGGTGCCCTTGAAGTCGTAGCGCTGCTCGATCTCCTTGCGGGCCTGGTTGAGGGCGTTCTCAGCCTCTTGGTGATCCACTTTCGAGACGATGTCAAAGGAACTGTCAGCCATGGGAGCAGTGTACCGAGCCTGCCACGGCGATGAGCGGATCCGACGGTAACGTGCGTGGCATGCTACCTTGTGATGCATGACAGACGTCGGTGCGCAGATGCGCAAGGGAGTGGTCGAGTACTGCGTGCTCGGGCTGCTTGCGCGCGAGCCGATGTACGGCTGGCAGCTGGCCGAGGAGCTCACCGGCGCCGGCCTGATCGCCAGCATCGGCACGCTCTACCCGCTGCTCGGACGGCTCAGGGACAACGGCTGGGTGAGCACATACGACCTGCCGTCGGAGAGCGGTCCGGTGCGCAGGTACTACCGGCTGACGGATGCCGGCACCGAGCAGCTCGCGCGGTTCCGTGCGCAGTGGACGCCGTTCGCCCGAGTCGTCTCGGGCATCGTCGGAGAGGGATGACCATGATCGAGAACACGTCCGAAGCCCTTCGCGAGGACTACCTCGCCCGTCTGGAGGCCGCGATGCGCGACCTGCCGCACGGCGTCGCGGCAGACATCCGCGGCGGCATCGCCGAGGAGCTCGCCGGCCTCGACGCAGAGGAGATGGCCGTGCGCATCGCGCAGCTGGGCGACCCGCGCGAGATCGCTCGAGAGGCTCAGCGCGAAGTGCCGGGGAGCGGCCCCGACATCGTCGTGGCGGCCCCGAGTGCAGCGCCGGTCAGGCGACGACGACCGGCGACGACCACCCGCGGCTTCGCGATCACGGCCGCCCTGACGCTGAGCTTCGGGGGATTCCTCGTCCCGGTGCTCGGCTGGATCGTGGGCGTCGCCCTCGTCACCTCCGCGTCTCTCTGGAAGCGGTGGGAGAAGCTGCTGGCGATCGTGGCGCCCTTCGTGGTGACGGGACTGTCGCTCCTGATCGCCTCGCTGTTCTCCGGCGGCGATGCCGCCGGTACCGGGGCGGCGGACAACCCGCTCACGCCCGGGCTGGGGGAGTGGCATCTCCTGATCCTGCTGGGGCTCCTTCTCATCCCGGCATCCGGACTCTGGCTGCTGTGGCGGATGCGCGGGCGGGACCCGCGCTGACCGGCGTTGCGCTCGGCCGATCAGCGGCCGCGGTCCTACCGTGGAGACATGGCACGGGTCGGCGGACGCAACCTCGCGATGAGCTGGGTGGCCGGTGTGATCTGCGCCGGCATCATCGGAGCTCTGCTGTGGCTGTCCATGCCCATCCTTCCGGTCCTCGCCGAGTTCGCCGGCGACGCGCTGCGCAGCGCTCTCCCCTGAGAAGGCGCGAGAGGCCGCGAACGCGGCGAATGGCGACACGTCGGCACGCCTCCGGGAGCGGCCGCGCGAGCGGCGGTACCCTCACAGAGCACACATCCGATGAGAGGCGCACCCCATGAGCGATCCTGAGGTTCACAAGACCGACAAGCCGGCGAACGTCGACGACGTGGTCGGCAGCGCCAACGCCAGTCTCGACGACGCGGCCGCTGCAGGCGCCGACGTCCCCGGCGCTCCCGTCGCGGAGCCCGAGGGCAAGGCCCCCGAGAGCAAGCCGGTCGACCCGGACCTCGCCGCCTTCGAGGAAGCGGAGCGGGAGCACCCGGGTCTCTTCTCATCGCCGGCGGCCGCGCAGACCGCTCCGGCCTCCGATGGCTCGTACGCGCGCACCGACGCCGACGCGACGCCCGCGTTCGTCGCGCCGGTCTCCGGCGACGACACCGCGACGTCCGCGTACGACCGCTCGGACTCGTTCGATCGCACCGCCGCCTACGACCGCGACGAGACCGGAGTGGCGGATGCCGCCTACGCGCCGTCCGCCGACCTGACCGAGACGCGCGTCGTGCCGTCCGAGCCGCTCGTCGCCGCCGCCGCGCCGTCCCCTCAGCCCATCTTCGTGCAGGCTCCCGAGCCGCCGCGCGACCGGGGCAACCGCGGCACCGCGGGTGCCATCGGCCTGCTCGCGACCGTCGTGTTCGCCGTCCTCTACCTCGGTGCCACGCTCGGCTTCGGAGCGATCGCCGGCGAGGTGACCGGCGAGAACATCGGCGAGTCCCTGGTGGCTCCTCTGCTCACCTGGGGCTTCTGGACGCCGGTGGTGGTCTTCTTCCTCGGGTTCTGGCTGCTGGGGGCCGTCATCAACCGCGGCCGCTGGGGACTGTGGGTGGTCTTCGGCATCCTCGTCGGCATCATCGCCTACGCGGGGCACATCCTCGGCCAGCTCTTCGAAGCGCCGTTCTGGAAGCTCACCGCCTCGGAAGGCCTCGATCTCGTCGGCGCGCAGATGCTCGCGCCGCTCGCCATCGCCGCATTCGTGTTCGCGCGCGAACTGACGATCTGGTTCGGAGCATGGGTCGCACGCAGCGGAGCGCGTAAGACCGAGCTCAACGCCGAGGCGCAGCGCGAGTACGAGCGCACCCTCGAAGCCGGCCCGACGCTGTCGAGGTAATCACGGACTCCCCGACGCCGAACCCCCGCGGACCCGAGTCCGCGGGGGTTTCGCCTGTCCTGGCGCTGGTCTTCGCGACCATCGGGTTCTTCGCCCTCGCCGTGTTCGGGCTGGGAGCGGTGAGCGTGGCGACGGATGCCGACATCATCGCCGTGCCGGGGCTCGGCGCCGCGCCGGGCGTGATCGGAATGCTCGCCGCGGTGCTCGGCTTCGCACTCACGCTGTGGTCCGCGATCCGGCGTGCGCACCCGTCGTTCATCGCGACCCTGTCGATCGCGCTCGTGACGGGACTCGCTCATCTCGCGGGCGTCTGGGGTGCCGTGCTGGTCGGCTCCGGCAACATCGTCATCGCCACGGCGGTGGCGGGCGATCTCGTCCGCGGCGGCGCGAGCGCCGTGCTGCTCCTGGCGGCGGCGATCGGCGCGTGGGGCGGCATCGCGCTCCGCCGCACTCGCGCGGCACAGCCGCGCTGGCCCTGGGAGGGCGACGAGGACGAGTGACGCCCCGCCGTGACGCGGGAAATCGCGGCGGCACCGCGCGACGCGCCGTACGCTGGTGTCGTGGAGCGCTCATTGGAGACGCAGGTCGACCAGGCCGTCGAGGCCTGGTTGCGCTGGGTGCCGCGCTGGGAGCCGGCGACTCATCGCGGTCGCGTCGCGCCGTGCCGTCGGTGCCTCGGATCGCCGATCCTGTCCGCGGCCGGCATCGGCGCCAATGCGCCGCACGGCGTGCAGCACGGACTCTCGACGCGGATGAAGACGATCGTCGACCACGCGGTCGCCGACTACACGGCGCGGAACCTCCCCATGCTGCAGCGCGAGCTGGACGATCAGGCCGCCCGGAACCGTGCGCGCAGCTACCGGCCGGCAGAAGACCTCGATCCCGAGTTCGACGGTCTGCCGCTCGACCCCGAGCCCGTGCCGGGCGCCCCGTTCCTCTTCACGATCGCCGGGCTCGCCGACGACGCCACCGACGAGCTTCCTCCGCTGCCGCCGCTGACCGAGGAGGCGAAGGTCGCGCTCCGTCAGGAGGTCGCTCTCGCCGACGAGTACGCCAACATGGTCGGACGCGAGATCTGCGGCATCCTGCTCCGGCACCGCCTGCACATCCAGGCCGCCATCTCGCAGCATGTCGAGCCGCAGATCGAGGCACTGCTCGCCGAACTCACGCAGTCCCTGGACTCGCCGTTCGATCCGGATGCCGCATAGTCCCGCAGCATCCTGATGTATCGGCATACAGCGCTCAGATCCATTGCTGTGCGGCACCGCGCGAACCTAGCCTGACCGGGATTCCTGCCCCCCGCGCAGGAACGGATGCGCAGCAGCGTCGAGGGCGGCGCTGCTCCGACGAAAGGATCGACCGTGATCGAATTCCCTCCCTTCGATGACCCGTGGTGGCTGACCCCCGACGCCGCGCTGATCTGGGACCTCTTCGGCCCCAACGCCTGATCTCCGTCAGCTCCCGACGGACCCGAAAGCCCCGCAGCACGCTGCGGGGCTTTCTTGTGCGCTCATTTGACCGGTTCGTTACGCGGCATTACACTTGATCAGGTGTGTGCACGTCTTGACGTGCGCGCTGGGCGTCGGCACCTTGCCGGTCCGCCTCCACGGCATACCCACCACACCACAAAGCCCGCCGATTCCGGCGTGCCGGTGGGTCATGATGTGAAACCCATCACGCTGTCACCGTGCAGCACTATGAGGAGAGAACGTGCCAACCATTCAGCAGTTGGTTCGCAAGGGTCGCTCGCCCAAGGTCACCAAGACCAAGGCGCCCGCCCTGAAGTCGAACCCGCAGCAGGCCGGGGTCTGCACCCGCGTCTACACCACCACCCCGAAGAAGCCGAACTCGGCGATGCGCAAGGTCGCTCGTGTGAAGCTCCGCAACGGCACCGAGGTCACCGCGTACATCCCCGGTGAGGGCCACAACCTCCAGGAGCACTCCCTGGTGCTCGTCCGCGGCGGTCGTGTCAAGGACCTCCCCGGTGTGCGTTACAAGATCGTCCGTGGCGCCCTGGACACCCAGGCAGTCAAGAACCGTAAGCAGGCTCGTTCCCGCTACGGCGCGAAGAAGGGTTGAGTTAGATGCCTCGTAAGGGTCCCGCCCCCAAGCGCCCCGTCGTCAACGACCCGGTATACGGCGCTCCGATCGTCACCTCGCTGGTGAACAAGATCCTCGTCGACGGCAAGAAGTCGCTCGCCGAGTCCATCGTCTACGGCGCCCTCCGCGGCGTCGAGGCGAAGAACGGCGGCCAGGACGCCGTCGCCACCCTCAAGAAGGCGCTCGACAACGTGCGCCCGACCCTCGAGGTCCGCAGCCGCCGCGTCGGTGGCTCGACCTACCAGGTTCCGGTCGAGGTCAAGCCGCACCGCGCGAACACCCTCGCGCTGCGCTGGCTCGTCAGCTACGCGAAGGGTCGTCGTGAGAAGACGATGACCGAGCGTCTGCAGAACGAGATCCTGGACGCGTCGAACGGCCTGGGTGCCGCGGTCAAGCGCCGCGAAGACACGCACAAGATGGCCGAGTCGAACCGCGCGTTCGCTCACTACCGCTGGTAAACACTTCGCCCGCTCCCGGTCACACGCCGGGAGCGGGCACCCCCTCCGCGCAGTACCACTGCACGAAAAGATAAGGACACTCCTGTGGCACAAGACGTGCTCACCGACCTGAGCAAGGTCCGCAACATCGGCATCATGGCGCACATCGATGCCGGCAAGACGACGACGACCGAGCGCATCCTGTTCTACACGGGCGTCAACCACAAGCTCGGCGAGACGCACGATGGCGCCTCGACCACCGACTGGATGGAGCAGGAGAAGGAGCGCGGCATCACGATCACGTCTGCCGCCGTGACCTGCTACTGGAACAAGAACCAGATCAACATCATCGACACCCCCGGTCACGTGGACTTCACGGTCGAGGTGGAGCGCTCGCTCCGCGTCCTCGACGGTGCCGTCGCCGTCTTCGACGGCAAGGAGGGCGTCGAGCCCCAGTCCGAGACCGTGTGGCGTCAGGCCGACAAGTACAACGTCCCGCGCATCTGCTTCGTCAACAAGATGGACAAGCTCGGCGCCGACTTCTACTTCACGGTCGACACGATCATCAACCGCCTCGGCGCGAAGCCGCTGGTCATCCAGCTGCCCATCGGCGCGGAGAACGACTTCATCGGCGTCGTCGACCTGGTCGAGATGCGCGCACTGGTGTGGGCGGGTGACTCCAAGGGTGACGTCACCATGGGCGCCTCCTACGAGATCCAGGAGATCCCGGCCGACCTCAAGGAGAAGGCCGACGAGTACCGTCAGCAGCTCCTCGAGACCGTCGCCGAGACCGACGACGCGCTGCTCGAGAAGTTCTTCGGCGGCGAAGAGCTGACCGTCGCCGAGATCAAGGGCGCGATCCGCAAGCTCACCGTGGCTTCCGAGATCTACCCGGTCCTCTGCGGCTCGGCCTTCAAGAACCGCGGCGTGCAGCCGATGCTCGATGCGGTCGTCGACTACCTGCCGAACCCGCTCGACGTGGGCTCGATCGAGGCGCACGACCCGAAGGACTACGACACGATCATCGAGCGTCACCCCGACGCCAACGACCCGTTCGCGGCGCTGGCGTTCAAGGTCGCGGTGCACCCGTTCTTCGGTCGCCTCACCTACGTGCGCGTCTACTCGGGTCACCTCGACTCCGGTTCCGCGGTCGTGAACTCGACCAAGGGCAAGAAGGAGCGCATCGGCAAGATCTTCCAGATGCACGCCAACAAGGAGATCCCCGTCGCCTCGGTGACCGCCGGAAACATCTACGCGGTCATCGGTCTGAAGGACACCACCACCGGTGACACCCTGACCGACCCGACCTCGCCGGTCGTCCTCGAGTCGATGACGTTCCCCGAGCCCGTCATCGAGGTCGCGATCGAGCCGAAGACCAAGGCCGACCAGGAGAAGCTGGGTGTCGCCATCCAGAAGCTCGCTGAGGAGGACCCGACCTTCCGCACGGAGCTCAACCCCGAGACCGGTCAGACGACCATCAAGGGCATGGGCGAGCTGCACCTCGACATCCTCGTCGATCGCATGAAGCGCGAGTTCAACGTCGAGGCGAACGTCGGCAAGCCGCAGGTGGCGTACCGCGAGACGATCCGCAAGGCCGTCGAGAAGTACGACTACACCCACAAGAAGCAGACGGGTGGGTCGGGCCAGTTCGCCAAGATCCAGTTCAACATCGAGCCCCTCGATCTGGACGACGAGAAGACCTACGAGTTCGTGAACGCCGTCACCGGTGGTCGCATCCCTCGTGAGTACATCGGATCGATCGACGCCGGTTTCCAGGACGCGATGAACGTCGGAGTCCTCGCGGGCTACCCGATCGTCGGCGTCAAGGCGACCATCGTCGATGGTGCCGCGCACGACGTCGACTCCTCGGAGATGGCGTTCAAGATCGCCGGCTCCATGGGCTTCAAGGAGGCTCTGCGCCGCGCGAACCCCGTGCTGCTCGAGCCGCTGATGGCCGTCGAGGTGCGCACGCCCGAGGAGTACATGGGTGACGTCATCGGCGACCTGAACTCGCGTCGTGGCCAGATCCAGTCGATGGAGGATGCCGCAGGCGTCAAGGTCGTGCGCGCACACGTGCCGCTGTCCGAGATGTTCGGCTACATCGGCGACCTGCGCTCGAAGACCTCGGGTCGCGCCGTCTACTCGATGGAGTTCAACAGCTACGCTGAGGTTCCCCGGAACGTGGCCGACGAGATCGTCCAGAAGCACCAGGGCGGCGAGTAATCATCTTCCTGAGAGCCGGGTTCCGGCCCGGCTCTCAGGTCACCTACAACTTCACATTCCCTCTCTACTAAACTGAGATTCACACCCGTAGAGAACCGGTCGCAAACCAGTGCCCGGCACCCTCTACATGACGTCCTGAGGAGGACCCAGTGGCTAAGGCCAAGTTCGAGCGGACCAAGCCGCACGTCAACATCGGAACCATCGGTCACGTTGACCACGGCAAGACCACGCTCTCCGCAGCGATCTCGAAGGTGCTTGCTGACAAGTTCCCGTCTGACACCAACGTGCAGCGCGACTTCGCTTCCATCGACTCGGCGCCGGAAGAGCGCCAGCGTGGTATCACCATCAACATCTCGCACATCGAGTACGAGACCCCCAAGCGTCACTACGCGCACGTCGACGCCCCCGGCCACGCCGACTACGTCAAGAACATGATCACCGGTGCGGCTCAGATGGACGGCGCGATCCTCGTGGTCGCCGCCACCGACGGCCCGATGGCTCAGACGCGTGAGCACGTCCTGCTCGCCAAGCAGGTCGGCGTGCCGTACCTGCTCGTCGCGCTGAACAAGGCCGACATGGTCGACGACGAGGAGATCCTGGAGCTCGTCGAGCTCGAGGTCTCCGAGCTGCTCGCCTCGCAGGGCTTCGCCGAGGACGCTCCTGTCGTCCGCGTCTCCGCTCTGAAGGCCCTCGAGGGCGACGAGAAGTGGACGCAGTCCATCCTCGACCTCATGGAAGCCGTGGACAACAACGTTCCGGACCCGGTGCGCGACAAGGACAAGCCGTTCCTGATGCCCGTCGAGGACGTCTTCACGATCACCGGTCGTGGAACCGTCGTCACGGGTCGCGCCGAGCGTGGCACGCTGGCCATCAACTCCGAGGTCGAGATCGTCGGACTCCGTCCGACCGTCAAGACCACGGTCACGGGTATCGAGATGTTCCACAAGCAGCTCGACGAGGCCTGGGCCGGCGAGAACTGCGGTCTCCTGCTCCGTGGTACGAAGCGTGAGGACGTCGAGCGCGGTCAGGTCATCGTCAAGCCGGGTTCGGTCACGCCGCACACCGACTTCGCGGGCACCGCGTACATCCTCTCCAAGGACGAGGGTGGGCGTCACAACCCCTTCTACACGAACTACCGCCCGCAGTTCTACTTCCGCACCACCGACGTCACCGGCGTCATCACGCTGCCTGAGGGCACCGAGATGGTCATGCCCGGCGACACCACCGACGTGACGGTCGAGCTGATCCAGCCGATCGCCATGGAGGAGGGCCTCGGCTTCGCCATCCGTGAGGGTGGACGCACCGTCGGCGCCGGTACGGTCACGAAGATCATCAAGTAAGCATCTGCTTCCTCGCAGAGGGGTCGGACCTTCGGGTCCGGCCCCTCTGTCGTTAACGTCCGTCGCAAGGGTTCCCTTTGCCGGGGCGGGGATGCACAATGAGTCTTGCCGATCCCTACCGGTCGGCAGCACACACCTGAGAAGGGGAATCATGGGTATCGAGGACGCCGTCAACAAGGGCAAGGACCTGTACGAGCAGAACAAGGACAAGATCGCCGAGGCCGTCAAGAGCGAACAGGCCGAGGACATCAGCGACAAGGTCCTCGACGGTGTCGCGGACTTCGCCAAGAAGATCGCTCCCGGTGCGGCAGACAAGATCGACGAGATCCGCGACGAGGCCGACAAGGCGGTCGGCAACCAGTAGGTCTCGACCCGTACGTGAGACGGCGGTTCACCCATGGTGAACCGCCGTTTCTCGCGTCCAGCCAGTATTTCGGTGCTCGTGGACTCGCGCAGGAGGCCCTGGACCACGTATGATGTTCGAGACCGCCTGGGGATCTTGCGGTCGGGGTTGCCGAAGGGGTTCGGCTCCCGAAACTCGCGTCACTCGCGAACAAACTGGGGAAAAACGATCTTGGGGATCATCGTACGACGCGCGCACTCTGTGCGCCTGAGCGTCTCCCTGCCTGCGCGGCGGGTCATCATCCGTCGCGCCCTCGATCGAGGATGCCGGCGTCCCTTCACGCCGGCATCCTCGCGTTCGGTGTGCCCCCTCGCACTGAACGTCCTCCCCAAGCGGGGCGAGGCATGGGGATGCCTCGCCCCGCTCTCCTCCTCGATCTGACCCCGTTTCCGACCCGTTCAGAGGTCGGCGGGCGAGGCGCGACACGCCCGGGTTTGCAGAAGTGAAATCGGGCATGGCAGAATAGACAGGTTCGATATTCCGTCGCCGCTGTGCGTGCGAGGGATCACTGCCAGGGCAGTGCATAGACGGCGCCTCCTCCGGGATGGTGCAGGGTTCTAGGCCGCGGGTAGCAGAACAATCCCCGACACCTTCTTCCGAGAGGGTTCGCCGTGCGCGGCGGAGGTCGGCATCCGCATGTCGGAAGACACGCGGCTGACATGAGAACAGTGGTGCAGCAGATCGGCTCGCGAGAGTCGTCCGCGTGCCGAAGGCGCGAACAGCGCCGACGTGCGTCCAATGCCCCTGGGTCACCCGGCCCAGGACGGTAAGACGCCTGAAGAGAGTGAGCAGACAATGGCGGGACAGAAAATCCGCATTCGCCTGAAGTCGTATGACCACGAGGTCATCGACTCATCGGCACGCAAGATCGTCGACACCGTGACCCGTGCGGGCGCGACCGTCGTCGGCCCTGTGCCGCTTCCGACCGAGAAGAACGTCGTGTGCGTCATCCGGTCGCCGCACAAGTACAAGGACAGCCGCGAGCACTTCGAGATGCGCACCCACAAGCGTCTGATCGACATCGTCGACCCGACGCCCAAGGCTGTCGACTCGCTGATGCGTCTCGACCTCCCGGCCGATGTCAACATCGAGATCAAGCTCTGAGGTTCGACATGGCTGACATCAACTCCAAGGTTTCCAAGGGCATGCTGGGCACGAAGCTCGGCATGACTCAGGTCTGGAACGAGAGCGGCAAGCTCGTTCCCGTCACCGTCATCGAGCTCGCCTCGAACGTGGTCACCCAGGTCCGCACGCCCGAGAAGGACGGCTACAACGCCGTGCAGATCGCGTACGGCCAGATCGACCCGCGCAAGGTGAACAAGCCCCTCACGGCTCACTTCGAAGCGGCCGGCGTCACGCCGCGCCGTCACGTCACCGAGATCCGCACCGCGGACGCCGCCGAGTACACGCTCGGTCAGGAACTCACGGTCGACGGCACCTTCGAAGCCGGCCAGCTCGTCGACGTCGTCGGCACCAGCAAGGGCAAGGGCACCGCGGGTGTCATGAAGCGCCACAACTTCAAGGGCGTCTCGGCATCCCACGGTTCGCACCGCAACCACCGCAAGCCCGGCTCCATCGGCGCATCGTCGACTCCGAGCCGCGTCTTCAAGGGCATGCGCATGGCCGGCCGTATGGGTGGCGAGCGCGTGACCGTCCTCAACCTCACGGTGCACGCCGTCGACATCGAGAAGGGTCTGCTGCTCGTCAAGGGCGCCGTCCCCGGTGCTCGTGGCCGCATCGTCTATGTCCGCAACGCAGTGAAGGGTGCCTGAACATGGCTGACTCCACTCTCGCGCTCGACGTCCTCAAGGCAGACGGCAAGAAGGCAGGCTCCATCGAGCTTCCCGCCGCGCTGTTCGACGCCAAGACGAACATCCCGCTCATCCACCAGGTCGTCGTCGCGCAGCTCGCGGCGGCTCGCCAGGGCACGCACTCGACCAAGCGTCGTGGCGAGGTCTCCGGTGCCGGTCGCAAGCCCTTCAAGCAGAAGGGCACGGGTAACGCCCGTCAGGGTTCCATCCGCGCACCGCACATGACCGGTGGTGGCATCGTCCACGGACCGAAGCCGCGCGACTACTCGCAGCGCACCCCCAAGAAGATGATCGCCGCCGCCCTCCGGGGTGCACTCAGCGATCGCTTCCGCGGTGAGCGCATCCACGCCATCGAGTCCTTCGGGATCGACGGCACGCCCTCGACGAAGACCGCGGTGAACTTCCTCACCAACGTCGTCTCGTCGAAGAACGTGCTCGTCGTGATCGAGCGCAACGATGACGTGACGCTGAAGAGCATCCGCAACCTGTCGAACCTGCACGTGCTGACGTTCGACCAGCTCAACGCCTACGACGTGCTCGTCTCCGACGACATCGTCTTCACCCAGGCCGCGCTCGAGGGCTTCATCGCCTCCAAGTCCGGCGCCAACCAGGAGGTCTCCGCATGAGCGAGCAGGCATCTGTTCTCCAGACGGCCCTGAATAAGGACCCGCGCGACGTCATCCTGAAGCCGGTCGTGTCCGAGAAGAGCTACGGGCTCATCGATGAGGGCAAGTACACCTTCCTCGTCGACCCGCGCGCTTCGAAGACCGAGATCAAGCTCGCCATCGAGAAGATCTTCGGCGTCAAGGTCGCTGGGGTCAACACCCTCAACCGCGTCGGCAAGTCTCGCCGCACCCGCTTCGGAACCGGCAAGCGCAAGGACACCAAGCGCGCCATCGTCACCCTGAAGTCGGGCACCATCGACATCTTCACGGCAATCGGCTGATCCGGGGGATAAGGACAATCATGGCTATTCGCAAGTACAAGCCCACGACCCCGGGCCGTCGCGGCTCGTCGGTGGCTGACTTCGCCGAGATCACCCGATCGACGCCGGAGAAGTCGCTGCTGCGCCCGCTCTCGAAGACCGGTGGTCGCAACAACCAGGGCCGCATCACGACCCGTCACATCGGTGGTGGCCACAAGCGCCAGTACCGCGTCATCGACTTCCGTCGCAATGACAAGGACGGCGTCAACGCCCGTGTCGCTCACATCGAGTACGACCCCAACCGCACCGCGCGCATCGCGCTGCTGCACTACTTCGACGGCGAGAAGCGCTACATCCTCGCGCCGGCGAAGCTGAAGCAGGGCGACGTCGTCGAGTCCGGCGCCGGGGCCGACATCAAGCCGGGCAACAACCTCCCGCTGAAGAACATCCCGACGGGTACCGTCATCCACGCGATCGAGCTCCGTCCCGGCGGCGGCGCGAAGATGGCACGTTCGGCGGGCGCATCCGTGCGTCTCGTCGCCAAGGACGGCCCCTACGCTCAGCTGCGTCTGCCCTCGGGTGAGATCCGCAACGTCGACTCGCGCTGCCGCGCGACCATCGGCGAGGTCGGAAACGCCGAGCAGTCGAACATCAACTGGGGCAAGGCCGGCCGCATGCGCTGGAAGGGCGTCCGCCCGACCGTGCGTGGTGTCGCCATGAACCCGGTCGACCACCCGCACGGTGGTGGTGAGGGCAAGACGTCCGGTGGACGTCACCCCGTCACCCCCTGGGGGCAGGCTGAGGGTCGCACCCGTCACGCCAACAAGGAAAGCGACAAGTACATCGTGCGTCGTCGTAACGCCGGCAAGAAGCGCAAGTAGGAGTAAGAGAAGATGCCTCGCAGTCTTAAGAAGGGCCCCTTCGTCGACGATCACCTGCTTCGCAAGGTGGTCGTGCAGAACGAAGCCGGCACCAAGAACGTCATCAAGACCTGGTCTCGCCGGTCCATGATCATCCCGGCCATGCTGGGTCACACGATCGCGGTCCACGACGGACGCAAGCACATCCCTGTGTTCGTGTCCGAGTCCATGGTCGGTCACAAACTGGGCGAGTTCGCGCCCACCCGCACCTTCCGCGGCCACGAGAAGGACGACAAGAAGGGGCGGCGCCGCTAATGGTCGAATCGATCGCACGCGTGCGACACATCCGCGTGACCCCTCAGAAGGCTCGTCGTGTCGTCGCGCTCATCAAGGGCAAGCAGGCTCAGGAGGCTCTCGCCATCCTGAAGTTCGCGCAGCAGAGCGCCAGCGAGCCGATCTACAAGCTTGTCGCGTCGGCCATGGCCAACGCGCAGGTGAAGGCGGATCGCGACGGCGAGTTCCTCGACGAGCAGGACCTGTACGTGGCCAACGCGTACGTGGACGAGGGCACGACGCTCAAGCGTTTCCAGCCCCGTGCACAGGGTCGCGCTTTCCAGATCAAGAAGCGCACGAGCCACATCACGGTCGTGCTCTCGACGCCTGAGGCGGCTCCGGCCGCTGCGGGCGACAGCAAGAAGAAGGCGAGCAAGTAATGGGACAGAAGGTAAACCCGTACGGCTTCCGCCTCGGCATCACGACGGACCACGTCTCGCGCTGGTTCTCTGATTCGACGAAGCCGGGTCAGCGCTACGCCGACTACGTGGCCGAGGACATCAAGATCCGCAACCTGCTGAAGACGCAGCTCGACCGCGCCGGTGTCTCGAACATCGAGATCGAGCGCACCCGTGACCGCGTCCGCGTCGACATCCACACCGCCCGTCCGGGCATCGTGATCGGTCGTCGTGGCGCCGAGGCCGAGCGCATCCGCGGCGACCTCGAGAAGCTCTCGGGCAAGCAGATCCAGCTGAACATCCTCGAGGTCAAGAACCCCGAGGCCGATGCTCAGCTCGTCGCACAGGGCATCGCCGAGCAGCTCTCTGCTCGCGTGGCGTTCCGTCGTGCGATGCGCAAGGGTCTGCAGGGCGCTCAGCGCGCCGGCGCCAAGGGCATCCGCATCCAGGTCTCCGGCCGCCTCGGCGGCGCCGAGATGAGCCGTTCGGAGTTCTACCGCGAGGGTCGTGTGCCGCTGCACACGCTGCGCGCGAACATCGACTACGGCTTCTACGAGGCGAAGACCACCTTCGGCCGCATCGGCGTGAAGGTCTGGATCTACAAGGGTGACCTGACCGCAAAGGAGCTCGCTCGCGAGCAGGCCAATGCACCCAAGGCCCGTCGTGACGACCGTGGTGGCGACCGCCGCCGCGCGCCGCGCAACGAGGCACCTGTCGCAGAAGGAGCGTCGGCATAATGCTCATCCCCCGTAAGGTCAAGTTCCGCAAGCAGCACCACCCGGGTCGTTCGGGTCAGGCCACCGGTGGCACGAAGGTCTCCTTCGGCGACTTCGGCATCCAGGCCCTGACGCCCGCGTATGTGACGAACCGTCAGATCGAGTCCGCTCGTATCGCGATGACCCGTCACATCAAGCGTGGTGGAAAGGTGTGGATCAACATCTACCCCGACCGTCCGCTCACGAAGAAGCCTGCCGAGACCCGCATGGGTTCCGGTAAGGGTTCCCCCGAGTGGTGGGTCGCCAACGTCAAGCCGGGTCGCGTCCTCTTCGAGGTCGCCGGTGTGAGCGAGGAACTCGCTCGCGAGGCACTCACCCGTGCCATTCACAAGCTGCCTCTCAAGGCACGCATCATCAAGCGCGAGGAGGGCGACGCGTAATGGCGATCGGCACCAAGGAGCTCGCTCCGGCAGAGCTCGACACGTTCGAAGACCAGCGCCTCGTTGAGGAGCTGCGCAAGGCCAAGGAGGAGCTGTTCAACCTCCGTTTCCAGTCGGCCACCGGCCAGCTGGAGAGCCACGGCCGCATCCGCGCCGTCAAGCGCGACATCGCGCGTCTCTACACCGTGATCCGCGAACGCGAGCTGGGCATCCGTGCGACGCCTGCTCCGGTCGAGGCTCCGGCCAAGAAGGCGACCAAGTCGAAGGCGAAGAAGGCGGACTCCGCCGACGACGCCGTGAAGGAAGAGGCTGAGTGATGGCCACCAAGAAGGAAGCGACTGTGGAGACGCAGGCCGCAGGGCACGAGTCGGCTGCACACGACGTGCGCGACTCCGCGGCTCGCGGTTACCGCAAGACGCGTCGCGGCTATGTCGTCAGCGACAAGATGGACAAGACCATCGTGGTCGAGGTCGAGGACCGCGTGAAGCACCCGCTTTACGGCAAGGTCATCCGCCGCACCTCGAAGGTCAAGGCGCACGATGAGGCGAACACCGCCGGCATCGGCGACCTGGTCCTCATCAACGAGACCCGCCCGCTGAGCGCCACCAAGCGCTGGCGTCTGGTGGAGATTCTGGAGAAGGCCAAGTGATTCAGCAGGAGTCCCGCCTCAAGGTCGCCGACAACACCGGCGCCAAGGAGCTGCTCACGATTCGCGTGCTCGGTGGCTCGAAGCGTCGTTACGCCGGTCTCGGCGACACGATCGTCGCGACCGTCAAGGACGCGATCCCGGGCGGCAACGTGAAGAAGGGCGACGTCGTCAAGGCGGTCATCGTCCGCACCAAGAAGGAGGTCCGTCGTCCGGACGGCTCCTACATCAAGTTCGACGAGAACGCCGCCGTCATCCTGAAGGCAGACGGGGAGCCTCGCGGCACCCGCATCTTCGGACCGGTCGGTCGTGAGCTTCGCGACAAGAAGTTCATGAAGATCGTCTCGCTCGCGCCGGAGGTTATTTAGTCATGGCGAAGATCAAGAAGGGTGACCTGGTTCAGGTCATCACCGGAGCCACGCAGGAGCGTGGCGGCGATCGCGGTAAGCAGGGCAAGGTCCTCGAGGTCCTCGCCGAGAAGAACCGCGTCATCGTCGAAGGCGTGAACTACGTCACCAAGCACACGCGCGTCGGTCAGACGCAGCGTGGCACGAAGACCGGTGGCCTCGAGACCGTCGAGGCCTCCATCCACATCTCGAACGTCGCCGTCGTCGACCCCTCGACCAAGAAGCCGACCAAGGTCGGCCACCGGGTCGAGGAGAAGACCAAGGACGGCGTCAAGCGCACCGTCCGCGTGCGCTTCGCGAAGAAGAGCGGTAAGGACCTCTGATGAGCACCGACACTGCCGCGCCGGCTGGCAAGATCCAGCCGCGCCTGAAGCAGAAGTACAACGCCGAGATCAAGAAGGCGCTGCAGGACGAGTTCGGCTACTCGAACGTCATGCAGATCCCCGGACTGGTCAAGGTCGTCGTGAACACCGGTGTCGGCGAGGCAGCTCGCGACAGCAAGGTGATCGATGGCGCGGTCGACGACCTCACCAAGATCACCGGCCAGAAGCCGATCGTCACGAAGGCCCGCAAGTCCATCGCGCAGTTCAAGCTGCGCGAGGGCCAGGCCATCGGCGCGCACGTCACCCTCCGCGGTGACCGCGCGTGGGAGTTCGTGGACCGCCTGGTCTCGCTCGCACTGCCGCGCATCCGCGACTTCCGCGGCCTGTCGCCCAAGCAGTTCGACGGCAACGGCAACTACACCTTCGGTCTCCAGGAGCAGAGCGTGTTCCACGAGATCGATCAGGACAAGATCGACCGGGTTCGCGGTTTCGACATCACCGTCGTCACCACCGCGAAGACGGATGACGAGGGCCGGGCACTGCTCCGCCACCTCGGCTTCCCGTTCCAGTCGACCGACGCACAGGCGTAAGCCTTCGACGGGCTCAGTGTTCACTGGTCACTGGGCCCGTCGATCTGCACGTACAATTGAAGATTGCGTGTCATCGCAGGCCGTCTGTCGTGTAACGGCAGCCGGAACCTCATGAACAAAGGAAAACAACAATGACAATGACAGACCCGGTCGCAGATCTGCTGACCCGTCTGCGTAACGCGAACTCGGCGCACCACGACTCCGTGACCCTGCCGTCGAGCAAGCTCAAGACGCACATCGCCGAGATCCTCCAGCAGGAGGGCTACATCGCCGGCTGGGAGACCTCTGACGCCCGCGTCGGGAAGAACCTCACGCTGTCGCTGAAGTACGGCCCGAACCGCGAGCGCTCGATCGCTGGCATCAAGCGCGTGTCGAAGCCCGGCCTTCGCGTGTACGCGAAGTCGACGGAGCTCCCCAAGGTGCTCGGCGGCCTCGGCGTGGCCATCCTGTCCACTTCCTCCGGTCTTCTCACCGACCGTCAGGCTGAGCAGAAGGGCGTGGGCGGAGAAGTTCTCGCCTACGTGTGGTAATCCCTCATGTCGCGTATTGGACGACTTCCCATCGACGTGCCTGCGGGCGTCACCGTTTCGGTCGACGGCCGTGAGGTCGCGGTGAAGGGCCCCAAGGGTGAACTCACCCTCACGGTGGCCAGCCCCATCGAGGTCGCGGTCGAGGAGAACCAGGTTCTGGTCTCCCGTCCCGACGACGAGCGCGAGTCGCGGTCGCTTCACGGCCTGACCCGCACGCTCATCAGCAACAACATCATCGGCGTGACCCAGGGCTACACCAAGGGTCTCGAGGTCGTCGGAACCGGTTACCGCGTGGCTCAGAAGGGCAGCTCGGTCGAGTTCGCCCTCGGCTTCTCGCACCCGGTCCTGATCGACCCGCCCGCCGGCATCACGCTCACGGTCGAGGGCACCAACAAGCTCACCGTCAGCGGGATCGACAAGCAGGCTGTCGGCGAGGCAGCTGCCAACATCCGCAAGATCCGCAAGCCCGAGCCGTACAAGGGCAAGGGTGTGCGCTACGCCGGCGAGAACGTGCGTCGCAAGGCCGGAAAGAGTGGTAAGTAACCATGGCTCTCAAGTCAAAGTCTGACGCCCGCGCGCGTCGTCACGCCCGCCTTCGCAAGAAGGTCGTCGGCACCGAGGCGCGTCCGCGTCTCGTCGTCAACCGTTCGGCCCGCCACGTCTTCGTGCAGCTCGTCGACGACAGCAAGGGTCACACCGTGGCGTCGGCATCGACGCTCGAGACCGACCTGCGCTCCATCGAGGGTGACAAGACCGCCAAGGCACGCAAGGTCGGCGAGCTCCTCGCCGAGCGCGCGAAGGCCGCAGGCGTTTCCGAGGCAGTGTTCGACCGTGGCGGCAACCGCTACGCCGGTCGTGTCGCCGCCATCGCCGACGGCGCCCGCGAAGGGGGTCTGGCACTGTGAGTGACAACAAGGAGAACGAAGTGACCGAAACGGCTGCTGCCGCTCCCGAGACGGCCCCGGTCGTCTCTGAGACGGCCGCCGGCACGACCCAGGCCGAGCCTGCTCGCGAAGGCCGCCGCGGCGGCGGTCGCGATCGCAACCAGGGTGGCGGCCGCGACCGCAACTCGCGCGACCGCGGCGACAACCAGTTCCTGGAGCGTGTCGTCACGATCAACCGCGTCTCGAAGGTCGTGAAGGGTGGTCGTCGCTTCAGCTTCACCGCCCTCGTGGTCGTCGGTGACGGCAACGGTCTGGTCGGCGTCGGCTACGGCAAGGCCCGTGAGGTCCCCCTGGCGATCTCGAAGGGTGTCGAAGAGGCCAAGCGCAACTTCTTCCGCGTTCCGCGCGTCGCCAGCACCATCCCGCACCCCGTGCAGGGTGAGGCGGCCGCCGGTGTGGTCCTGCTTCGTCCGGCTGCTGCCGGTACCGGTGTCATCGCCGGTGGTCCGGTCCGCGCCGTGCTCGAGTGCGCCGGTATCCACGACGTGCTGTCGAAGTCGCTCGGTTCGTCGAACACGATCAACATCGTGCACGCGACGGTCGCTGCCCTGAAGCAGCTCGAGGAGCCCCGTGCGGTCGCCGCACGTCGTGGCCTCGAGTTCGACCAGGTTGCTCCGGCGCGTCTCGTCCGTGCGGAGGCTGACGCCATCGCCGCACAGAAGGTAGGTGCCTGATGGCTTCGCGCCTCAAGGTCACGCAGGTCAAGTCCAAGGTGAGCGAGAAGCAGAACCAGCGTGACACGCTGCGCAGCCTCGGTCTGAAGCGCATCGGTGACAGCACCGTTCGCCCCGACGACGCGCAGACGCGCGGTTACGTCAAGACCGTCGCCCACCTCGTCAAGGTTGAGGAGATCGACTAATGGCTGAGAAGAACGACGCCGTCGAGGCCGAGAAGGCCCCGAAGAAGGCTGCCGCTCCCAAGGCTGCCGCCGAGAAGAAGACGGCTGAGAAGAAGCCCGCAGCGAAGAAGGCGCCGGCCAAGACCGCCGCTGCCGACGCCAAGGCCGACGCTCCCGCCAAGAAGCCTGCCGCCAGCAAGGCTGCGCCGAAGAAGGATGCTCCGGCGTCCCGTCCCGGCGTGCTGAAGGTGCACCACCTGCGTCCGGTCCCCGGATCCAACACCGCGAAGACCCGTGTCGGTCGCGGTGAGGGCTCCAAGGGCAAGACCGCCGGTCGCGGCACCAAGGGCACCAAGGCTCGCAACACCGTTCGCGTCGGCTTCGAGGGTGGGCAGATGCCTCTGCACATGCGCACCCCGAAGCTGCGCGGGTTCAAGAACCCGTTCCGCGTCGAGTACCAGGTCGTGAACCTGGAGAAGCTCGCGGAGCTGTACCCGAAGGGCGGCGACGTCACCGTCACCGACCTGGTCGCCAAGGGCGCCGTTCGCAAGAACGAGAAGGTCAAGGTTCTCGGAAACGGCGACATCGCCGTGAAGCTCACCGTCGCGGTCGACAAGGTCTCGGGTTCCGCCGAGCAGAAGATCGTGGCAGCGGGCGGTTCCGTCAAGTAACCACTGCACAAGAGGGGCCGGAGGATTCTCCGGCCCCTCTTGTGGTTACGCAGTGCGGGCCGTGGTCCGCTCTCGCAGTCCGGGGTCGTCGGATGGGTTACCCTGGTCTTTCGGCCGTCCTTCGGGAATCGGCAACTTTTCAGGAGGAACGTTCTTGTTCAGCGCCATCGCGCGGATCTTCCGCACGCCCGACCTGAGTCGGAAGATCGGTTTCACTCTCGCCATCGTCGCGATCTACCGACTCGGTTCCAACGTCCCCGCACCCTTCGTCAACTTCCCGAACGTCGAGGAGTGCCTGGCCGCCAACTCGGGCACCGACGGACTGCTCGGTCTCGTCAACCTCTTCTCCGGCGGTGCGCTCCTGCAGCTGTCGATCTTCGCGCTCGGCGTGATGCCGTACATCACCGCGACGATCATCACCCAGCTCCTCCGCGTGGTCATCCCGCACTTCGAGGCCCTGCACAAGGAGGGTCAGGCCGGTCAGGCTCGACTCACCCAGTACACGCGGTACCTCACCATCGCGCTCGCGCTGCTGCAGTCGACGACTCTCGTCACGGTCGCCCGCAGCGGTCAGCTCTTCGGCACCACCGATCTCGCCGCCTGCCAGCAGCTGCTGACCAACGACGTGTGGTGGGCGCAGCTGCTCATCATCATGGCGATGACGGCCGGCACCGGACTCATCATGTGGTTCGCCGAGCTCGTCACCGAGCGCGGCATCGGCAACGGCATGTCGCTCCTCATCTTCACCTCCATCGCCGCGACCTTCCCCGGCGCCATGGGCCTCATCTGGCAGACCAAGGGCTTCGAGGTGTTCCTCCTGGTCTTGGCGGTCGGCATCATCGTGATGGGCCTCGTCGTCTTCGTCGAGCAATCCCAGCGACGCATTCCGGTGCAGTACGCCAAGCGGATGGTCGGACGCCGCACCTACGGCGGCACGAACACCTACATCCCGATCAAGGTGAACATGGCGGGTGTGATCCCCGTGATCTTCGCCTCGTCGCTGCTGTACATACCGGCGCTCATCGCGCAGTTCAACACTCCGCAGGACGGCTCCGTGCCGGCGCCGTGGGTCACCTGGATCAGCGCGAACTTCACCACGGGCAACCACCCCGTCTACATGGCGGCGTACTTCCTGCTCATCATCGGGTTCACCTACTTCTACGTCGCGATCACCTTCAACCCCGTCGAGGTCGCCGACAACATGAAGAAGTACGGCGGGTTCATCCCGGGCATCCGTGCCGGCCGCCCGACCGCCAAGTACCTCGACTACGTCCTCACCCGCATCACGCTTCCCGGCTCGCTGTACCTCGGCCTGATCGCGCTCATCCCGCTGATCGCCCTGGCCACCGTCGGCGCCAACCAGAACTTCCCGTTCGGCGGGGCCTCGATCCTCATCATCGTCGGCGTCGGCCTCGAGACGGTCAAGCAGATCGATGCTCAGCTGCAGCAGCGCCATTACGAAGGGCTTCTCCGATGACAGCATCCGCTCGTCTCCTCATCGTCGGACCCCAGGGCTCCGGAAAGGGCACGCAGGGCGTGCGCATCGCCGAGTCCTACGGCATCCCGGTCGTGTCGACCGGTGACATCTTCCGCGCGAACATCAAGGAGGGAACGCCTCTCGGCCAGCAGGTCACGGCGATCCTCGATAAGGGCGACCTCGTGCCCGACGAGCTGACGAGTGAGATCGTGCGCGATCGCCTGTCCCAGGAGGATGCCGCGAACGGCTTCCTGCTCGACGGGTACCCGCGCAACGTGGCCCAGGTGGCACACCTCGAGGAGTTCCTCGCGGGTCTCGGGGAGTCGCTCGACGCCGTCATCGTGCTCGATGTCCCTCGTGAGGAGAGCATGTCGCGCCTCGGCCTGCGGGCAGCGGAGCAGGGTCGCTCGGATGACACCGACGAGGCCATCGCCCACCGACTCGACATCTACGAGAAGGAGACGGCGCCGATCGTCGAGGTGTACGGGCCGAAGGGCATCGTCGACCGCATCGACGGCGTCGGCTCGCTGGACGAGATCACCGAGCGCATCTCCGCAGCACTCGCCGCCCGGGGCCTGCGCCTCGCGGCCTCGGCCTGAGGCCTCGCGATGTTCCGCCGGTCGATCTACAAGACCCCGGCCCAGCTTCGATCCATGGTCGAGCCCGGACTCATCACGGCGGCGGCGCTCGACGCCGTGCGTCCGCTGATCACGCCGGGCGTCACCACCCTGGAGCTGGATGCCGCGGCGAACCGCACCATCCTCGATCGTGGTGCGGAGTCGAACTTCCAGCTCGTGCGCGGCTATCACCACACCATCTGCGTGTCGGTGAACGAGCAGGTCGTGCACGGCATCCCGGGGGAGCGCGTGCTGGTGCCCGGCGACATCGTCTCTGTCGACTGCGGCGCCCAGTTCCAAGGGTGGAACGGCGACAGCGCGATCACGGTCGTCGTGCCGGATCCCGAGCGTCCCGAGCTGGTGGCGCAGCGCGAGGAGCTCTCCCGTGTGACCGAGGGATCGATGTGGGCGGGGATCGCCGCCATGGCCTCCGTGTCGTCGATCGACGAGATCGGCGCCGCCATCCAGGAGTACATCGAGGCGCAGGGGCCCTCCGCGGTGTCGGGCGCGCCGTACGGCATCCTGCGCGAGTATGTCGGGCACGGCATCGGACGCAAGATGCACGAGGCGCCCAGCGTGTTCAACTACCGCACACCTGACCGCGGAGCCGACGTCAAGCCCGGGCTCGTCCTGGCGATCGAGCCGATGGTGACGGCGGGCGGTGAGGCGACCTACGTCGAGGACGACGACTGGACCGTCACGACCGTCGACGGCACAGACGGCTCACATTGGGAACATAGCGTGGCCCTGCATGATGGGGGTATCTGGGTGCTCACCGCGCCCGATGGTGGAAGAGCCGGACTCGCCCCGTTCGGGGTCGAGCCTCGAGAGATCGGAAAGTAATGGCAGCGGCGAAGAGCAACACGAACTGGTTCGCGATCGGCGTCTCCATCGCTGTGGTCGTGGTGCTGGTCGTGCTGGGTGGCCTCGTGGTGTTCCTCAACAACCAGGCGACCTCCCCGGGTGCTACGCCGACGAGCAACGGAACCTTCGATGCCGACGCCGGGTCGATCTCCATCGGCGAAGGCGAAGACACCGTCGCGGTGTTCGTGGACTTCCAGTGCCCTGTGTGCAAGAACTTCGAAGACCAGTACGGAGCGGCGCTCGAGGCAGCTGCGGAGGACGGGCGCATCACCCTCCAGTACCACCCGATCGCGATCCTCGACCGCTACTCGCAGGGAACCGACTACTCGTCGCGCTCGGCCGGTGCGGCCGTGTGCGTCGCCGAGTCCAACCCCGACCTCTACCTCGACTACGCCAAGGTGCTGTTCGAGAACCAGCCGGCCGAGAACTCCTCCGGCCTCACCACCGAGGAGCTCGCCGGGTTCGCCTCCCAGGTCGGTGCGGACGACGCCGTCTCCTGCATCAACGACGAGACGTACCGCAAGTTCGGCGTCGCCCAGGCGAAGGCCAACGAGATCGGGGGAACCCCCACGATCGAGATCAACGGAACCCGGCTCGACCTGCAGAACAACCCGGATGACCTGAAGAAGCTCACCGACCTCATCGGCTGAGCCCGGGAGCACCGGCCAAGTTGCCGGATGCCTCCAGAGGGTCTAATATTGATCTTTGGTGCTTTGTGCCTTGATTCGGCGTGTCCGATCGGTGCTGCACCGCACACCACCCACCCACCGCAGATCGACCGGTCTGCAGAAGCGTCAGCGAGGCTATGGCTAAGAAAGACGGTGTCATCGAGATCGAGGGCGTGATCTCCGAGGCTCTGCCCAACGCGATGTTCCGCGTTGAGCTCAGCAACGGACACAAGGTCCTGGCAACGATCTCCGGAAAGATGCGACAGAACTATATCCGCATCATCCCCGAGGACCGCGTGGTCGTGGAGCTCAGCCCCTACGACCTCACCCGCGGCCGTATCGTCTACCGCTACCGCTGACCGGTCGAGAAGTAACGGCCTGCCTCGGTAACGAGGCGGTACGAAGACAGCGATAAGGAAACATCATGAAGGTCAACCCGAGCGTCAAGCCGATCTGCGATCACTGCAAGGTGATCCGCCGCCACGGCCGCGTCATGGTGATCTGCAAGAGCAACCCGCGTCACAAGCAGCGCCAGGGCTGACCTGCGCTGCGCGGACCGCTCGCGCACATCTCACAACTCAATACGAAACGGCAGGATCAGATCCTTCGTCGGGGCTCAGGCACCAGCGAAGAGGACACCTCGGGGCGGAGGCCCGGGCACCGATCCTGTTCCATACCTCCACTACATCCAGGAGAACCGCATGGCACGTCTTGCCGGCGTTGACATCCCGCGCGACAAGCGCGTGGTGATCGCCCTTACCTACATCTACGGCGTCGGCCGTACCCGCTCGGTCGAGATCCTCAAGGCGACCGAGATCGACGAGAGCATCCGCGTGAAGGACCTCAGCGACGACCAGCTGATCGCCCTCCGCGACCACATCGAAGGCAACTACAAGGTGGAGGGTGACCTGCGCCGCGAGGTGGCTGCAGACATCCGCCGCAAGGTCGAGATCGGCTCCTACGAGGGCATCCGCCACCGTCGTGGTCTCCCGGTCCGTGGTCAGCGCACCAAGACCAACGCCCGTACCCGCAAGGGCCCGAAGCGCACCGTCGCCGGCAAGAAGAAGGCCCGCTAAACGCGGCCCCAGGGACTAGGAGAACATTTTCATGGCTGCACCCAAGGCCGCCGCGCGCAAGCCGCGCCGCAAGGAAAAGAAGAACATCGCGCTGGGCCAGGCCCACATCAAGTCGACGTTCAACAACACGATCGTCTCGATCACCGACCCGTCCGGCGCTGTCATCAGCTGGGCATCGTCGGGTGGAGTGGGCTTCAAGGGCTCGCGCAAGTCGACCCCGTACGCCGCAGGTCTTGCTGCCGAGTCCGCTGCGCGTCAGGCGCAGGAGCACGGCGTCAAGAAGGTCGACGTCTTCGTGAAGGGTCCGGGCTCCGGCCGCGAGACCGCGATCCGCTCGCTCCAGGCCGCCGGCCTCGAGGTCGGCTCGATCCAGGACGTCACCCCGCAGGCGCACAACGGTTGCCGCCCGCCGAAGCGTCGCCGCGTCTGACACGGCTTATGCGAGGGATGCCACGGCATCCCTCGCATGCCCGCGTGCGGGCATCGACTTCCACAATTGAAGACCTCACCACACCACATGTCATATAGCGGGCATGTGATCGAAAGGAACACAGAGTGCTCATTGCACAGCGTCCCACACTGACCGAGGAAAAGATCGTCGAGAACCGTAGCCGGTTCATCATCGAGCCTCTGGAGCCCGGCTTCGGCTACACGATCGGCAACGCGCTGCGTCGCAGCCTGCTGTCGTCGATCCCCGGCGCCGCTGTCACCAGCGTTCGTCTCGACGGCGTGCTGCACGAGTTCAGCACCATCCCCGGCGTGAAGGAGGATGTCACCGAGATCATCCTCAACATCAAGCAGCTCGTGGTCTCGTCGGAGCGCGACGAGCCCATCACGGCGTACCTGCGCAAGACCGGTGCGGGCGAAGTGACTGCCGCTGACATCTCGGCTCCGGCCGGTGTCGAGGTGCAGAACCCCGAGCTCGTCATCGCGACCCTCAACGAGACCGCGAAGTTCGAGCTCGAGCTCACCATCGAGCGCGGCCGCGGCTACGTCTCGGCCACGCAGAACCGCAACGAGTACGCCGAGGCCGGTCAGATCCCGATCGACTCGATCTACTCGCCGGTCCTCAAGGTCAGCTACCGCGTCGAGGCGACTCGTGCCGGTGAGCGCACCGACTTCGACAAGCTCGTCCTCGATGTCGAGACCAAGTCGTCGATCAGCCCCCGCGACGCCGTCGCGTCGGCCGCGAAGACGCTCACCGAGCTGTTCGGCCTCGCCCGCGAGCTGAACGTCGAGGCCGAGGGCATCGAGATCGGCCCGGCACCGGTGGAGGCAGTGAACTCCAGCGAGCTGTCGATGCCGATCGAGGACCTCGACCTGTCGGTCCGCTCGTACAACTGCCTGAAGCGTGAGGGCATCAACACTGTTTCCGAGCTCGTCGCCCTGTCGGAGACGCAGCTCATGAACATCCGCAATTTCGGCCAGAAGTCGGTCGACGAGGTGCGCGACAAGCTCATCTCGCTCGGTCTGTCGCTCAAGGATTCGGTGCCCGGTTTCGACGGCGCCCACTTCTACGGCGGCAGCGAAGACGAGTCCTTCTGATACCCGACCCTTCTGACCAGGAGTTAGACGATTATGCCCAAGCCCACTAAGGGTCCCCGCCTCGGAGGCGGCCCCGCACACGAGCGCCTGCTGCTTGCCAACCTCGCGGCGGCTCTGTTCACCCACAAGTCGATCAAGACGACCGAGACCAAGGCCAAGCGCCTGCGTCCGCTCGCCGAGCGTCTGATCACGTTCGCGAAGCGCGGCGACCTGCACGCGCGTCGTCGCGTGCTGTCGGTCATCGGCGACAAGAGCGTCGTGCACACGCTCTTCGCTGAGATCGCACCGCTGGTCGCTGACCGCGAGGGCGGCTACACCCGTATCACCAAGGTCGGCAACCGCAAGGGCGACAACGCTCCGATGGCCGTGATCGAGCTCGTCCTCGAGCCGGTCAACCCGAAGCCGAAGTCCGCCAAGAAGTCGGCCGCCGCCGCTCCGAAGGCCGAGAAGCCCGCTGAGGTCGTCGAGGAGACTCCCGCCGAGGAGGCTCCCGCCGAGGACGCAGCCGTCGAGGAGACGCCGGACGCCGGCGCCGAGTCGCAGGCCGAGGGCGAAGCAGCCGAGGCTGCCGCCGAGGACGCTGTCGAGAAGTAAGCACCTCTCACCACGAAGCCCGCCGCCCCTTCCGGGGTGGCGGGCTTCGTCGTTCCTGGCCGCAGGTTCTGCGGCCAGGAGCAACTTCTGCGGCCCGATTCGCGAGATGTGGCCGCAGAGGTTCGGAATGGCCGCAGAACCTGCGCGGCGGGTCAGCGGGCGCGAAGATCCTTGCGGAGGATCTTCCCGGATGCGGACTTCGGGATCGCGTCGATGAACTCGACCTGGCGGACCTTCTCGTGCGGCGCGACATGGGCGGCGACGTGCGCCATGACGGCATCCGCGTCGAGATCGGCATCCGCCTGCCGCACGACGAACGCCTTCGGGACCTCCTGGCCGTCGTCGTCGGGAGCACCGATGACGGCGGCGTCCGCGATGGACGGATGCTCCAGCAGCACGGCTTCCAGCACGGCGGGTGCGACCTGGTAGCCCTTGTACTTGATGAGCTCCTTGAGCCGGTCGACGATGCGGAAGATGCCGTCGTGCGTGACGGTCGCCACGTCGCCGGTGCGCAGCCAGCCGTCGGCGTCGAGCATCTCGGCAGTGGCATCCGGACGGTTGAGATAGCCCTTCATGACCTGCGGACCGCGGATCAGCAGCTCGCCGGGTTCGCTCGCCCCGTCGTCGGGCGCGGCGACGTCCGCTCCGGTCTCGGGATCGATCAGACGTGCCTCGGTGTTGCTGATGAGCATTCCGACCGAGGAGCGGTCGATGTCGTCGCGGGCAGCCGGGATGGCGTGGGTCACCGGACTGGTCTCGGTCATGCCGTAGCCCTGGCAGACGGTGCAGTCCAGCCGCTTCGCGACGGCCGAGGCGAGCCCGCCGTCGAGGGGAGCGGCCCCCGAGAAGATCACGGAGATGGAGGAGAGGTCGTACTGGTCGATCAGCGGATGCTTCGCCAGGGCCACCGCGATCGGCGGGGCGATGAACACCCAGGTCGTGCGATGCTCGGCGACGACGCGCAGGAACTCGGTCAGGTCGAACTTCGGCATCGTCACGAGGGCGGCACGCTGCCGCAGGGCGAAGTTCAGCAGCACCGTCATCCCGTAGATGTGGAAGAACGGCAGCACCGCGAGCACGCGATCGCCGTCGACCAGGGAGATCGTCGAGCGGCACTGGCTCACGTTCGCGACGAGGTTGCGGTGCGTGAGCATCACGCCCTTCGGACGTCCGGTCGTTCCCGAGGAGTACGGCAGCACCGCGAGATGCTCGGCGGGGTCGAAGGAGACGTCCGGCGCCGCGCGGCCTTCGCCGAGGAGATCGCGGAGTGAGGGATGCCCGTCGGCGCCGTCGAGAACGATGAGGTGATCGGCGTCGATCCCCACCTGCGCCGCGGCGGCCTCCGCGCCCGGAAGCAGAGGAGAGACCGTGATCAGCCATTCCGCCTCGGCGTCGGTGAGCTGGTTCACGATCTCGTCGGCCGTGTAGAGCGAGTTGATCGTCGTCGCGGTGGCTCCCGCGCGCAGGATGCCGTGGAAGACCGTCGCGAACGCCGGGATGTTCGGGCAGAGCACACCGATGCGGGTGCCGACGCCGACGCCGCGGGCGGCGAGTGCGCCGGCGAACAGATCGATCTGGGCGACCAGCTGCCGGTACGTCGTCTCGGCGCCGCTGGTGCCGTCGACCAGCGCGACGGCATCGAGGCGGTCCTCGTCGAGATCGCCGAAGAGGTAGTCGTACACGGAGACGGCGGGGATCTCCACGTCGGGGAGGGTGCTGCGAACCATGAGATCTCCTTCGATCCGGTCACGACGTCATCGTCCTATGGGATTCAGTTTCGCACAGGGAGGCACCCCGTACCACTGGTGAACGGGGGAGGGCCGCCGCGAGTAGGCTGATCCGGTGAGCGACGCACAGACCCTGAACCGAGGGCCTCGCGCCTACACCGCCTTCATCGGGATCGGCCTGCTGGCCGGCCTCCTGTCCGGACTCTTCGGAGTCGGCGGCGGCACCGTCATCGTGCCGCTGCTGGTCCTCTTCCTGCATTTCAATCAGCGGCTCGGCGCGGGGACCTCGCTCGCCGCCATCGTGCCCACGGCCACCGTGGGCGTGATCTCCTACGCGATCCACGGCTCGGTCGCCTGGGTTCCCGGCCTCATCCTCGCGGCGGGTTCCGTGGTGGGTGCGCAGATCGGCACCCGCCTGCTTCCGAGAGTATCCCAGACCGTGCTCCGGTGGCTGTTCGTGGGCTTCCTCGTGGTCGTGATCGTGAGCCTCTTCCTGGTGATCCCGTCGCGCGACGCGGAGTTCGAGGTTCAGCTGCTGAACGGGCTCGCCCTGGTCGCGACAGGCGTCGTCACCGGCATCCTCGCCGGGCTCATCGGTGTCGGAGGCGGGGTGATCGTCGTTCCGGTCCTGATGCTCGCCTTCGGAACGAGCGACCTGATCGCCAAGGGCACGTCGCTGCTCATGATGATCCCCACCGCGATCTCCGGCACGATCGGCAACCTGCGCAACCACAACGTCGACCTCGTCGCGGCTGCGATCGTCGGCGTGTCCGCGTGCACCACGACCGCCCTGGGTGCTTGGCTCGCGACGCTCATCGACCCGTTCGTCGGCAACATGCTGTTCGCGGCATACCTCGTCGTCATCGCCGTGCAGATGGCGATGAAGGCGATCCGCGGGCGCAAGAAGGACTGACTCGTCCCGCCTCGGTAGGATCGAGGGGTGGCAGTGAACCAAGATCTTGTCGGCCGGGAGTTCCCGCCGACCGCCCCATACCTCGTCGGACGAGAGAAGGTGCGCGAGTTCGCCCGCGCCGTCTTCGCCGATGCCCCGCAGCACACCGACGTCGATGCCGCCCGTGCCCTCGGCTTCGACGACGTGGTCGCACCGCCGACCTTCGCGATGGTCATCCAGGACCACACGCTCCAGCAGCTGCTGGCGCAGGAGGATTCCGGCATCGTGCTGGCGCGCACGATCCATGCCGAGCAGCGATTCGCCTACTCGCGTCCGATCGTCGCCGGAGACGAGCTCGCCGGGCAGCTGCGCGTCACCGGCATCCGCATCATGGGCGGAAACGCGATGATCACCAGCGAGGCGGAGATCACGGATGCGGCCGGACAGCATGTCGTGACGGCCACCAGCGTGCTGCTCGTCGGAGCCGACGAGACCGCCGAGGGAGAGGCCGCCTGATGGGCTACGCCGTCGGAGACGTGATCGCCGAGCGCACCGTGCACCTCACCCGCGAGTCGCTCGTGCGGTACGCGGGCGCATCGGGGGACTTCAACCCCATCCATTACCGCGACGACGTCGCGGCATCCGTCGGCCTGCCCGGAGTGCTCGCGCACGGCATGCTCACGATGGGGATCGCGTCGTCCGTGGTCGTCGCCGCCCTCGAGCCCGGCGCGAAGATCCTCGACTACGGCGTGCGCTTCACCAAGCCCGTGGTCGTCGATCCTGAGGCCGGAGCCGATCTGCAGGTCGTGGCCACCGTCGGCGCCCTCGACGACGCCGCCACGCGCATCGACCTCAAGGTCACCTTCGGCGAGACGACCGTGCTGGTCAAGGCGCAGCTGCGCATCGCCGTCTGATGGGGGTGACCGAGGTGCGGGACATCGAGCCCATCCGTCTCGCCCAGCTCACGACGCTGCGCACCGGCGCCGCTCCCGAAAGGATGCTCGAGGCATCGACGACGGCAGAGCTGGTCGAGGCCCTGCGCGCCACCTGGGCCGCGCGCGAGCCCTGGTTCGTGCTCGGCGGCGGCTCGAACCTGTTCGTGGGAGACGCGCCCTTCGACGGGACGGTGATCCGCGTGCGCACCGAGGGCATCGAAGAGCTGCCCTCTCCGCACGTCGGGCGCATCCGCCTGCGGGCCCAGGCGGGCCACGGCTGGGACGACCTCGTCGCCTACGCCGTGGAGCACGGATACGCGGGCCTCGAGGCCATGAGCGGCATCCCCGGGACGGTCGGCGCGGCGCCCGTGCAGAACATCGGCGCCTACGGGCAGGAGATCCAGGAGACGCTGGTCGAGGTCGAGCTCATCGACGAGGCGACCGGCGAGGTCTCGACCGTTCCCGCATCCGAGCTCGGACTGGGATTCCGCACCTCGGTGCTGAAGCATCACTACGGCGGCGAACCCCTGCGGCGGGCCGTGATCCTGTCGATCACCGTCGACCTGTTCGTCGCGGGCGAGCGCGTCGTGCGCGGCGAGCAGCTGCGCCGAGCCCTCGGACTCGACCACGAGGCCCCGGTCGCGCTCGGATGGGTGCGGGAGCGCATCCTCGCCACACGGGCGTCCAAGGGGATGCTGCTGGACGATGCGGACCCCGACACCCACAGCGTCGGCTCGTTCTTCCAGAACGCGATCGTGCCCGAGTCCGTGGCGCGCGCCCTGCCGCCGGAGTGCCCGCGCTGGCCGGTCGCGCCGGACCTCGATGCCGTCACCGTGATCCCGCTCGCCTCCTACGACGGGCTCGTCCCGCAGACGAAGACCGAGGCCTCCGACGTCAAGGTGAGCGCTGCATGGCTCATCGAGCAGGCCGGCATCCGCAAGGGCTTCAAGCTGCCGCGCTCCCGCGCATCCGTGTCGACGAAGCACGCGCTCGCACTGACGAACCGCGGCGGCGCCACCGCCGGCGAGGTCGCCGAACTGGCGCGCTTCATCCAGAGCAGAGTCCACGCCGAGTTCGGACTCGTGCTGCAGCCGGAGCCGGTGCTGGTCGGCGTCGAGCTCTAGCCTGCACGCTACACTCGCCGCATGACCGGACTGACCCCGTATCTGCTGTTCCCCGGCAACGCCGCGGAGGCGATGCGGTTCTACCAGTCGGTGTTCGGCGGCGAGCTGCGGATGTTCGACTATGCGCAGTTCGATCGCCACGACGGGCCCTCCGACGCGATCGCCCACGCCATGCTCGAGGGCGTCGTGGATCTGTCGGGTGCGGATGCCGGAATCGATGCCGATGCGGTGCAGATGGGCGGCATGTTCTTCTCCCTGCTCGGCACGGCGGATGCGTCCACGCTCACCGGCTGGTTCGCCGACCTGTCCGTGGGCGGCAGAGTCATCGATCCGCTGCAGCGCCGCCCGTGGGGCGACTGGGACGGCACGCTCGTCGACCGCTACGGCATCCGCTGGCTGATCGGGTACCAGCCCGAGTCGTGACGTGCGACGAAACCCCCGGTTCGCGCCGAGACCCCCGTCCGCGGACGTCTGCGAACGGGGGTCTCGGCGATAAAGCGGGGTCTCGGCGAGGTCGCAGTCAGGCGAAGAGGCGCTGCAGGCGCTGCACGCCCTCGAGGAGCTGGTTGTCGCCCAGGGCGTACGACAGACGCAGGTAGCCGCTCGGGCCGAAGGCCTCGCCCGGGACCACAGCGACCTCGGCCTGCTCGAGGATCAGGTCGGCGAGTTCGAGCGAGGTCGTCGGCGTGACGCCGCCCCACGTGCGACCGAGCAGGCCCTGCACGTCGGGGTATACGTAGAAGGCCCCGAGCGGGTTCGGCACACGGATGCCCTCGATCTTCGACAGCTCCGCGACGATGAGGCGGCGGCGGCGGTCGAAGGCCTCGCGCATCTGCTCGGCCTCGGTCTGCGGACCGTTGAGGGCGGCGATCGCGGCCTTCTGCGCCACGTTGTTCACGTTGCTCGAGAGGTGCGACTGCAGGTTGCCGGCGATCTTGATGGCGTCGGCCGGGCCGACCATCCAGCCCACGCGCCAGCCGGTCATGGCGTAGGTCTTCGCGACGCCGTTGACGAGGATCGTCTGGCCGGCGACTTCGGGGACCGCGGCGACGATCGACGTCGCCGTCACGCCTTCGTAGGTGAGGTTCTGGTAGATCTCGTCGCTGATGATCCAGATGCCGTGCTCGACGGCCCATTCGCCGATCGCCTTCGTCTCCTCGGCGGTGTAGACCGATCCGGTCGGGTTCGAGGGCGACACGAAGACGAGGACCGTGGTGCGCTCGGTGCGCGCGGCCTCGAGCTGCTCGACCGTGACCTTGTAGTCCTGGTCGGCTCCGGCGAAGACCTCGACGGGCGTGCCGTCGGCGAGGCGGATCGCCTCGGGGTACGTGGTCCAGTAGGGAGCGGGCAGCAGCACCTCGTCGCCCGGGTTCACGACGGTCTGGAACGCCTGGTAGACGGACTGCTTGCCGCCGTTCGTCACGATGACCTGGCTCGGCGAGACCTCGAGTCCGGAGTCGCGGAGGGTCTTCGCGGCGACCGCCTCACGCAGAGCCGGGAGGCCGGCTGCCGGGGTGTACCGGTAGTTCGCCGGGTCGGCGAGGGCTTCGGCCGCGGCATCCACGATGAACTGCGGGGTCGCGAAGTCCGGCTCGCCGGCCGCATACGAGATGACGGGCTTGCCTTCGGCCTTGAGGGCCTTCGCCTTCGCGTCGACCTTGAGGGTCGCCGACTCGGCGATGGCGGACAGCTTGCGGGAGAGAGGAGCGCGTTCGGTCACGATTACGAGCGTACTCGGGTGGGCAGGCCGCTCGCCGGGCGCGTCGTCATGAAGAACCGGAGTTCTTTACGGATCAGGCGGTCGCGAAGCCGTGCGCCTGCGCGACGGCGTCGAGGGTGATGCGTCCGCCCTGGACGTTCAGACCCTTGGCGAGGGAGGGATCTTCGGATGCCGCGCGCTCCCAGCCCTTGCCGGCGATCGCCGACACGTAGGGGAGGGTGGCGTTGGTGAGCGCACGGGTCGCCGTCTCGGGCACGGCGCCCGGCATGTTCGCGACGCAGTAGTAGATGGCGTCGTGGACCGCGAACGTCGGGTCGTCGTGCGTGGTGGGGCGCGAGCCCTCGAAGCATCCGCCCTGGTCGATCGCGATGTCGACGAGCACCGATCCCGGCTTCATCCCGGCGACCATGTCGTCGGTGACGAGCTTCGGCGCCGCGGCGCCGGGGATGAGGACCGAGCCGATCACGAGGTCGGCGGTCGCCAGCTCCTCGGCGATGTCGTAGCGGCTCGAGGCCCGGGTCTGCAATGCGCCGCCGTAACGGTGCTCGAGCTCGCGCAGGCGGGGGAGGGAGATGTCGATGACGGTGACCTGCGACCCGAGGCCGAGGGCGTTCGCCGCGGCGTGCTCGCCCGCGACTCCGCCGCCGATGACGACCGTCTTCGCGCGGGGCGTCCCTGCGATTCCGCCGAGCAGCATGCCGCGGCCGCCGTTCGACCGCAGCAGCGAGTAGGAGCCCATCGTGACCGAGAGTCGTCCGGCGATCTCGCTCATCGGCACGAGAAGGGGGAGGCTGCGGTCGGGCAGCTGCACGGTCTCGTAGGCGACGGCGGTCGTGCCGGCGTCGACGAGCGCGGTCGTCAGCGCGCGGTCCGCCGCCAGGTGCAGGTAGGTGAAGAGCGTGAGGTCGGGACGGAGGAACCCGTACTCCTGTGCGATGGGCTCCTTGACCTTGATCAGCAGGTCGGCCTCGCCCCAGGCATCCGCCGCCGTCGGCACGATCTCCGCACCGGCCGCGCGGAAGGCGTCGTCGGAGATGCGCGAACCGAGGCCCGCCCCGGACTGCACGAGCACCCGGTGTCCTTCACGGACGAGGCGGTCGGCGCCGGCGGGGGTGAGCGCGACGCGGCTCTCGTTGTTCTTTACCTCGGTGGGCACGCCGATCTTCATCGATCCTCCAGGACTAGGTTTTGGTGGATACAGAATCGCAGAAACGTCGACCAGGCAACAGATTCACTGAAGATGATTCGGATCAGAGATGAATCCTGAATAATGGTTCACGTGGAGACGACATCGCAGGGTCCTCAGCCGAACACTCTTCGGGCACCCGCCCTGGACCCGACAGATGCGCGGATCGTGCAGCTTCTCGCCGACGACGGGCGCATGACCAACGCGGAGCTCGCGGGTCACCTCGGCGTCGCTCCCTCGACGGCGCACGCCCGGCTGCGCGCCCTCGTCGAGCGCGGCGTCATCACCGGCTTCCACGCGAGCGTGGACGAGCGGATGCTGGGCGCCGGGCTCCAGGCGATCATCGGAGTCACACTGCGTCCGAGCGGTCGGCGCGAAAGCATCGTCGAGTTCGCGGAGCGCGTGCGAGTGCTGCCGCAGGTCATCCAGGTGTTCTTCCTGGGCGGCGACGACGACTTCCTGCTGCACATCGCCGTCGCGGACTCGTCGGAGATGCGCGAGTTCGTGCTCGAGCACCTGTCGGCGCAGAGCAGCGTCGCATCGACGCGCACGAGCATCGTGTTCGACTACCACCGCAATTCGGTGGCCGCCTCGTTCGCGTGAGGATCAGCGGTCACGCGCCGTACGAGGCGGGGAGGGCGCAGTAATCGGCGAATCGTCGGGTCGGGTTCGCGGGGTCGGTGACGTCGACAATCGCGGCGGCGACGGTATGCGGCGCCTCGTCGTCCGCGAGCTGCCAGACGACGTAGTGCCACATGCCGCGGGCCGTCTCGCTCAGCAGCGCGGACGGGCCCGAGACGACGAGGACGCTGCCATCGACCGAGGCCGCGCGGAAGGGCGCGATCACCTCGGTGCGGAGGAACTGTTCGTCGCCGTCGGCGGAATGCACGCGCTCGACCTGCAGGCCCGCGGCTCCGAGCGCTTCGGCCAGCTCGTCCGCGCTGCGGCGTGAGCGCTCGGCATCCGCTCCGGCCACGGCGACGAGCCGGCGCCCCCGGGGATACAGGTGCACGAATTCCGAGACGATATCGGTCCATACGTCGGCCATGCATCCAGGCTACGCCCGGAGATCGGAGGGTGGGCCGGTCAGAGGAGGCTCACCGCGAGCCAGACCATCACGACCACGTAGTAGATCAGCGGGGTGAGGAGGGCGAGCACGCACGCGGCGGAGAGGATCAACGCGGTGTTGCCCAGCAGCATCGGCACCCGTGGTCGGGCTGCGGAACCGGTGGGTTGGTCAGCGAGTGTGAGCGCGACCGCCGCCAGGATGACGACCAGTCCGATGCCGCAGACGGCTGTGTTCAGCATCGGACCGGGGAGAGGGAAGCTCGTGAAGAAGTCCGTGAAGAAGAACGTCGTGACGATCGTGACGAGGCACAGCGCGGCGATGACGACGGCACTCAGGCCCAGGACGACGGAGACGGTGCGGCGGATGCGCGCGGCACGCGGGGAGAGGGGAGCAGACGGCATCCCGCGAGCGTAGGGCGGCCGGCGCCCTCCGGACGGAGTTATCCACAGGCAGAGAAGACCCCCGGTTGCGCTCGGCACATCCGGGGGCCTTTTCGGGGGACGTCAGTCCTCGTCGACGAGGAACCGGCTGTAGGCGCCGAGCGTCAGGAAGGTGGGGAACTCCTCCCGCAGGGCGACCTCGCGGAAGATCTCCGCCGCGTCGTCGAACCGGTCACCGGCGCTCCGGGTGGCCGAGGCGATGACCCCGGTGATCAGACCCTCGACGTATTCGGCCGTGATCGGCGTGCCCTCCTGCGTGACGCGGTCCTGGTGGATCCACTGCCACACCTGTGACCGACTGATCTCCGCCGTCGCGGCATCCTCCATCAGGTTGTCGATCGCGACGGCGCCCAGACCACGCAACCACGCCTCGAGGTAGCGGATGGCCACCGACACGTTGTCGCGCACGCCCCGATCGGTGACGGCGCTGCCGATGCGCAGATCGAGCAGGTCACGTGCCTGCACGTGCACGTCGTCGCGCTGCCGGTCGACCTGGTTCGGACGGTCTCCCAGCACGGCGTCGAACTCCGCCTGAGCCGTCGGGATCAGGTCGGGGTGCGCGACCCAGGTGCCGTCGAAGCCGTCGCCGGCCTCGCGCTTCTTGTCGGCGGAGACCTTCTCGATCGCGCGTGCCGTCACCTCAGGGTCGCGGCGGTTCGGGATGAACGCGCTCATGCCGCCGATCGCGAAGGCGCCCCGCTTGTGGCAGGTCTGCACGAGCAGATCGGTGTACGCCCGCATGAACGGCACCGTCATCGTGACCTCGCTGCGGTCGGGGAGCACGAAGCGCGCCCCGCGGCCGCGGTAGTTCTTGATGATCGAGAAGATGTAGTCCCAGCGACCGGCATTGAGGCCGGCGCAGTGGTCCCGCAGCTCGTACAGGATCTCGTCCATCTCGAACGCCGCGGGCAGCGTCTCGATGAGGACGGTGGCCCGGATCGTGCCGTGCGAGATGCCGATGTACTCCTCGCTGAACGAGAACACGTCGTCCCACAGCTTCGCCTCCTCGCTCGACTCGAGCTTGGCGAGGTAGAAGTACGGGCCGCGGCCGCCGTCGATCAGGGCCTGCGCGTTGTGCAGGAAGTAGAGCCCGAAGTCCACGAGGGAGCCGGATGCCGCGGTGCGGCGCCCCATCCGATCGATGAACGACACGTGCTTCTCGGGCAGGTGCCAGCCGCGCGGGCGCATCACGATCGTGGGCGTGCGCTCGGCGGTGACGCGGTACTCCTTGCCGTCGGGCGACGTGAAGGAGAGCTCGCCGCGGATCGCGTCGCGGAGCGAGATCTGCCCCTCGATCACGTTCTTCCAGGTGGGGCTCGTGGCATCCTCCTGGTCGGCCAGCCAGACCCGCGCGCCGGAGTTGAGGGCGTTGATCGTCATCTTCGGATCGGTCGGCCCGGTGATCTCCACGCGACGGTCCTCGAGACCCGGGCCGGCACCGGCGACGCGCCAGTCCGCGTCGTCGCGGATGTGCGCGGTGTCGTCGCGGAAGCGGGGGTCGTGCCCGTTGCCGATCTCGAAGCGGCGGCGCATCCGATCCGCGAGCCGGTCGTGCCGGCGCGACGCGAACCGATGGTGCAGCTCGGTGAGGAAGGCGATCGCCTCGGGGGTGAGGATCTCGTCGTAACGGTCGCGCAGGGCGCCGGTGATGTCGATCGCCGGCCCCTGCTGGGTCGTCGGAGTCGGAGCGGTGGTCGGGGGAGCAGTGGGAGTGGTCATGATGAAGTCCTTTGCGTGGATGCTGAGACCCCGGTTTGTCGCCGAAACCCCGGGCTGTGGTCGCACACAGCGGGGGGTCTCGACGAGAACCGGGGGTCTCGCGGGATCAGTGGAACTGCGCGGCTTCGGTGGAGCCGGCGAGGGCGAGAGTCGCGCTGTCGGGGTTGAGCGCCGTGGAGATGACGTCGAAGTAGCCGGTGCCCGCCTCGCGCTGGTGCTTGGTGGCGGTGTAGCCGTCTGCCTCGGCGGCGAACTCGGCTTCCTGCAGCTCGACGTACGCGCTCATGGCGCGTTCGGCGTAGCCGCGGGCGAGATCGAACATCGAGTGGTTCAGGGCGTGGAACCCGGCCAGGGTGATGAACTGGAACTTGTAGCCCAGGTCGGCCAGGTCCTGCTGGAAGGTCGCGATCTCGGCGTCGGAGAGGTGCCGCTTCCAGTTGAAGCTCGGTGAGCAGTTGTAGGCCAGGAGCTTACCGGGGAACTCCGCGTGGATCGCGGCGGCGAACTCCCGGGCGAGCTCGATGTCGGGTTCGCCCGTCTCCACCCAGAGCAGGTCGGCGTAAGGGGCGAAGGCGAGGCCTCGGCTGATGACCGACTCGATGCCGGGGCGGATCCGGTAGAACCCCTCGGTCGTGCGCTCGCCGGTGGTGAACTGCTGGTCGCGCTCGTCGACGTCGCTCGTGAGCAGGTCGGCGGCGAGGGCGTCGGTGCGGGCGATGATGATGGTCGGCACGCCGGCGACGTCGGCCGCGAGACGGGCGGCGTTCAGGGTGCGGATGTGCTGCTGGGTGGGCACGAGCACCTTGCCGCCGAGATGGCCGCACTTCTTCTCGCTGGCCAGCTGGTCCTCCCAGTGGATGCCGGCTGCGCCCGACTGGATCAGGGACTGCGCGAGTTCGTAGGCGTTCAGCGGCCCGCCGAAGCCGGCCTCGGCGTCGGCCACGATCGGGGCGAGCCAGTCCTGCGTGATCTCGCCCTCGCCGGCGAGGGCCTCGGCGTGCTCGAGCTGGTCCTGGCGGATCAGGGCGTTGTTGATGCGGCGGACGACCGCCGGCACCGAGTTGGCCGGGTACAGCGACTGGTCGGGGTACGTCTGCCCGGCGAGGTTGCCGTCGGCCGCGACCTGCCAGCCCGAGAGGTAGATCGCCTTGAGGCCCGCGCGCACCTGCTGCACGGCCTGACCGCCGGTGTAGGCGCCGAGCGCCCGCACGTAGTCCTCGGTGTGCAGGAGGTTCCAGAGGTTCTCTGCGCCGCGGTGGGCGAGCGTCGACTCCTCGCGGACCGATCCGCGGATGCGGATGACGTCTTCGGCCGTGTAGGTGCGCTCGACGCCGTCCCAGCGGGGGTCGGTCTCCCAGATCTCCCGGAGCTCGGCGGCCGTCTGCACCTGGTCTCCGGCGCGGAGGCCGGCGGGGCGGGGTGCGGTGGTTCCTGCGGTGTTCGACATGGTGTCTCCTCGGTGAGCGTGGTGGCTTGGCATCCACTCTGTGTGAAGTTCCGCCGCCCGACCGACCGAATCGGGGGTGAAGAATGCCGGAAATTCTGTTTCTGTGACAGAATCGCCGCCATGAGCACCGCTGACGCCGCAGAAGACACCGACGCCCTCACGATCGGGCGGCGCATCCGCCAGCTGCGCACCGCGCACGGCATGACGCTCGAAGACCTCGCCGCGACGGTCGAGCGGGCACCGAGCCAGCTGTCGATGATCGAGACCGGCAAGCGGGAGCCCAAGCTCACCCTGCTCCAGGCGATCGCCCGGGCACTGGGGGTCACGATCGACGCACTGCTCGAGGGGGAGCCCCTCGACGAGCGGAGCGCGATCGAGATCGCACTGGAGCGCGCGATGAAGGGGCAGACGTTCCGGGCGCTCGGCATCGATCCGTTCCGCATCGCGAAGTCGGTGCCGACCGACGCTCTCAAGGCGCTTCTCGCGCTCCACGGCGAGATCGACCGGCTGCGGGATGAGCGCGCGGCCACACCGGAGGAGGCGCGGCGCGCGAACGTCGAACTGCGCCACCTCATGCGCCGCCAGGACAATCACTTCGCCGACCTCGAGCAGAAGGCATCCGAGATCCTCGCGGCGGTCGGCCACCCGGGCGGTCCGCTCACTCAGCGCACGGCATCCGAGATCGCCGCCTACCTCGGGTTCACCCTGCATTACGCTCCCGACCTGCCGCAGACGACGCGCAGCGTCGCCGATCTCGCGAACGGACGGCTGTACCTGTCGAGCAGCGTTCCCGCGAAAGGCGACGCCCGGACCGCGGTGCTCCAGGCCCTGTCGAGCCGCATGCTCGGACACTCCGAGCCGCACAGCTACGCGGAGTTCCTGCGGCAGCGGGTCGAGACCAACTACCTCACCGGTGCTCTGCTGATCCCCGAGGCGCACGTCGTGCCCTCCCTGAAGGATGCCAAGGCCCGCCGGTCGATCTCGATCGAGGATCTGCGCGACGCGTACTCCGTGTCGTACGAGACCGCCGCGCACCGGTTCACCAACCTGGCCACGCGCCACCTCGACATCCCCGTGCACTTCCTCAAGGTGCACGAGTCGGGCACGATCACGAAGGCGTACGAGAACGACGACGTCAACTTCCCGACCGACCGCCTCGGCGCGATCGAGGGGCAGATGTGCTGCCGACGCTGGACGAGTCGCGTCGTCTTCGACGAGGACGACCGCTTCAACCCGTACTACCAGTACACCGACACGGGCAACGGCACCTACTGGTGCACGGCTCGGGTCGAGGCCTCGAGCGAGGGCCTCCACTCGGTGAGCGTGGGCGTGCGGTTCGACGACACCAGATGGTTCGTCGGGCGCGACACCGGCCACCGCGGAGTCTCGAAGCACTCCGTCGAGGTGTGCTGCAGGCAGGCGCCGGCCGAGCTCGAGGCGCGCTGGCGCGAGAACTCCTGGCCGAATGTGAAGACGCCGCGCACGCTGCTCGCGACTCTTCCGACCGGTGCGTTCCCGGGCGTCGACACGACCGACGTGTACGAGTTCCTCGAGGCCCACGCCCCGCGGTGAGTCGGAACGCGACCGGTCGTGCTCCGGTCGCACTTCCTGTCGCCCGCGAGCCGCGAAGGCGGCAGAAAGTGCGACCGGAGTGACGACGGGTTGAGTCAACACCGAACACGTGTTAGGTTTTCGCGTATCGGTGTGCTGCCGACCGCAGTGCGTTCTCGACGAGGAGACACGATGAAGCGATGGATGAGTGCCGTGGCGACGGCCGGACTGGTGGTCGCGGGCTTGACGGTGTCCGGACCGGCGATGGCGGGCGGCGACCGATCGGGCGACCAGGACCTGAACCGATGGGCAGCCGACACCTGGCAATCCCTGGTCGCGATGACCGACGAGGCGACGGGCCTTCCTGCCGACAACGTCACGGGCGACCTCGAGACCTCGAGTGCGTACACCTCGCCGACGAACATCGGCGGCTACCTGTGGTCGACCGTGACCGCACGGGATCTCGGGATCATCAGCGCCGACGAGGCCCGCACCCGCATGTCGACGACGCTCGACACCCTGACGGGGCTCGACCGCAACGACGCGAGCGGGATGTTCTACAACTGGTATTCGCCGACCACGGGGGAGAAGCTGACGACCTGGCCCGATTCCGGTGACCCGGTGTATCCGTTCCTCAGCACCGTGGACAACGGATGGCTGGCCGCCGCGCTGCGCATCGTGCGCGAGGCGGATCCCGCGCTCGCCGAGCAGGCCGACGCGCTCTACGACTCGATGGACTTCGCCGCGTTCTTCGACCCGGCGGGTGCCGCCGGGCTCCCCGCGGGCACCAACCGCGGCGGGTTCTGGGACGCGCCCCCGCCCGACTGCAGCGTCGAGGCGCCGATGTACAACGGATCGGGAGAGAGCGCGTACTACACGTGCCACCACTACGACACGACGGTGAGCGAGAGCCGCATCGCGACCTATCTCGGCATCGCCAACGGCCAGATCCCGGCCACCGCGCTGTACGGCACGCACCGCACCATGCCCCCGGGCTGCGACTGGGCCTGGCAGGAACAGCTCCCGCAGGGGGAGTACCGCACCTACGACGGCGTCGAGGTCTGGGAGGGCGCCTACCGGTACGGCGAGATGTCGTTCGTGCCGAGCTGGGGCGGCAGCATGTTCGAGTCGCTGATGCCCGACCTGCTGGTGCCCGAGACGAAGTGGGGCCCGAAGTCCTGGAAGCTCAACCACCCGATCACCGTCGCCGTGCAGAAGCAGCACGGACTCGACGAGGCCGGTTACGGGTACTGGGGCTTCTCGCCTGCGAGCAACCCCTTCGGCGGATACGCGGAATACGGGGTCGACATCGCCGGCATGCGGTCCGACGGCTACACGTCCGACGCGGAGAGGACCGATGTCGACGTCGATCGTCCCGGGTGCACCGTCGGCACGAATCCCGCTCCGGAGTTCGGCGACGGCGTCGTGACGCCGCACGCGGCGTTCCTCGCCCTGCCGTACGACCGGAAGGGGGCGATGGAGAACCTCCACGGGATCGAGAACGACCTCGGAGCCTACGGTCCCGGCGGGTTCTACGACGCCGTCGCCGTGCACAGCGGCACGATCGCCGAACGCTACCTGTCGCTCGACCAGTCGATGATCATGGCCGCGATCGGCAACGAGCTCACGCGGGATAAGCTCAAGGACTACTTCGTGGATCGCGAGATGGAGCAGCTTCTGCGCCCGGCGATGAAGCAGCAGGTATTCGGCTCCTCGTGGGGAGCGGGAGGCGGTCACCACGGCTGAGTCCCCGCCTCGCTTCGCCGAAGGACAGGAGCGCGCAGTGGGCACGGACGATCGACCGGCGGCGGGTCGCGGCCCCCGCGGTCCCTATGCGACGGGACAGGCGCGACGGCAGGCGATCGTCGACGAGGCGCTCGGAGTGTTCTCCCGCACGGGGTTCCATGGCGGATCCCTGCGGGAGATCGCCAAACGCGTCGGCGTGACCCCGGCCGGTCTCCTGCACCACTTCTCCGGCAAGGAGGAGCTGTTCGCCGAGGTCCTCCGCCAGCGCGACGAGAAGGTGCGCGCGGCGGCGGGCGACCCTGCCGAGCACACGCTGATCGAGCAGGCGAAGAGGGTCGTCGCGCACAACCAGACCTCGCGGGGGCTCACGTCGCTGTACGCCATCGTCTCGGCGGAGGCGACGGACTCCGAGCATCCGTCGCACGCCGACTTCGCCGCCCGCTACCGGGCGCGGGCCGACGAGGCGAGGGAGATCCTCCGACGCGGGCAGGAAGCGGGCGAGGTGCGGGCCGACATCGACCCTGCGCTCGCGGCACGCCTGATCAGTGCCGTCATGGACGGGATCCAGCTGCAGTGGCTGCTCGACGAGTCGGTCGACATGGTCCCGCTGTTCGACGAGTTCGTGCGCCGCTACCTGCACCCCGCCGACCCGCCGCGGGACTGAGCCCCCGCCGCCCGTCAGTCTCGCGCAGTCTGCAGCAGCGTCCAGAGCTCGGCCCGTGCGGGGAACGCCGACAGGTCGATGCCGAGCATGCCTCCCACCTGCGCGATGCGCGAGCGGAGCGTGTGCCGGTGCACGCCGAGCGCCGCGGCCGCCGACTCGGCCCTGGCGTCGTGCTCCAGCCAGGTGCGCAGCGAGTGCTCGAGGTCGGCGCCGGTGCGGGCGTCGTGCTCGCGCAGCGGAGCCAGGCGGGACTCCGCCACGAGTCGCGCCTCGTCGGTCGCGAGGGCGGTGAGGATGCTCGAGCCGACGGTGTCGGCATATCGCGCGGCGCCGTGGTCGCCGTGCTGGCGGAGAGCCGTGAGCGCCTGCGCGTGCGCGCGGGAGAAGGCGTCGTAGCCCTCGGGGGCGGAGACGCCGATACGGATGCCGAAGCGCACCGCGACCTCGTCGAGGAGATGCTCGTCGCTCGCGGACAGGCACACGGTCACGCCGTCCTCCGACTCGGCGATGAAGGAGGGTGTGCCGTGTTCGGACCGGTGCCTCTCCCACCAGTCGGTGAGCGGTCCGGCGGGAGCATCTCCGGCGACGGCGACGACGATCGGGGTGGGGGGAAGGGCGCCGAGCACCCGACGGGCGAGTCCGGGGTCATCGGCGAGGAGTGATCCGAGCAGTTGCGCGTGCAGGCGCCGCCGGCTGCGCGCCAGCTGCTCGCTCTGCTCCATGGCGAGACCCGCCATCGCGATGACCGAGGTGACGACCGACCGGGCCTCCGGGTCGAGCACGTCGACCGCGAGCGCGATGACTCCGCGCAGGTGGCCGCCCCGCCCGACCGTGAAGAGTGTGAACGTGCGGTCGTCGAGCGTGAGGGACTGGCCGGCTTCGAGCCCGCGGGTGAGGATCTCGATGACCCTCTCGCCGAGGTCTTCGAGCACGCCCGGCTCGATCGCACCGCGGGGATGCGAGCTGAGCAGCGCCCCGGCCGCATCGAACATGCCCGCCCACACGTCGAGGCGCCGGCCGAGCTCGGCGACGGTCGCGTCGAGACCGTGGGGGCGGAGGGCGGCGAGGGCGAGGGCTCGCTGCGTGTCGAGGGCCCAGGATCGCCGGGCGTACGCCTGCGCGGCGATGGCCTCGGCGTGTGCACGGGCGACGGCGATGAACGGCGTGCGGTAGGGGACCTCGAACAGCGGCATCCCGTGCTCGGCGCAGGCCTGCACGAGCTCTTCGGGAATGCCGGAGCGGTGCACCTCCGTGCCGAAGCCGAGTCCGAGCACGCCCCGACCGGCCAGGCGCCCGACGTAGGTGTCGATGTCGACCGCGTCGTCGAACTGGCTGCCGGTCGTCAGCAGGGCGAGGTCCTCCGAGAGGAACGGGGTGGGGTCGGCCAGATCGGAGCTGTGCACCCACCGCAGCGGTCGGTCGAGCGGGCCGTCCGGCAGCTCCTCGGCGGAGGAGACCAGCGCGAGGCCGAGGTCCCTTCGGTGCAGCAGCGCGCGGAGCGTGGGTTCCTCGGCCACAGCCATGGCGAACTCCTCTTGTACACACCGGCGATCTCTTGCTTCAGATTGTACAAGTCGGCGAGTGCGGCGGTGTCCGGAGCCGCCGTACGCTCGCGGACATGGCACTCCTCGACACCGCAGCTGTTGCAGTTCCCCTCGGCGGACCCGAGCTCCCCCAGGAGCGACGCCTCGTCACCGAGCTTCCCGGCCCCCGGTCGGCGGAGATCCTCGCGCGCAAGGCCGATGCCGTCGCCGCAGGCGTCGGCCACACGGTGCCCGTCGCGACCGTCGCCGCCGGCGGCGGAGTCGTGGTGGACGCTGACGGCAACTCGCTGATCGACCTCGGCTCCGGCATCGCCGTGACGACGGTCGGCAACGCGCACCCCAAGGTCGCCGCAGCCGTCGCCGCGCAGGCCGCGCAGTTCACCCACACCTGCTTCATGATCTCGCCGTACGAGTCGTACATCGAGGTCGCCGAGGCGCTGAACCGGGTGACCCCCGGCGACTTCGCCAAGAAGAGCGCCCTGTTCAACTCGGGCGCCGAGGCTGTCGAGAACGCGATCAAGATCGCCCGCAAGCACACCGGCCGCCAGGCCATCGTCGCCTTCGACCACGGCTACCACGGCCGCACGAACCTGACCATGGCGCTCACCGCCAAGTCGATGCCGTACAAGAGCGGCTTCGGTCCCTTCGCACCCGAGGTCTACCGCGCGCCGATGTCGTACCCGTTCCGCGACGGCCTCGCCGGTCCCGAGGCCGCGGCCCGTGTCATCCTGCAGCTCGAGAAGCAGATCGGCGCCGACAACCTCGCCGCGGTCATCATCGAGCCCATCCAGGGCGAGGGCGGCTTCATCGTGCCCGCCGAGGGCTTCCTTCCGGCGATCGTCGACTGGTGCCGTGCGAACGGCGTCGTCTTCATCGCGGATGAGGTGCAGACCGGATTCGCCCGCACCGGACACATGTTCGCGAGCGAGATCTTCGGCATCGAGCCCGACCTGATCACCACCGCCAAGGGCATCGCCGGCGGTCTTCCCCTCGCCGCCGTCACCGGCCGCGCCGAGATCATGGACGCCTCCCACTCCGGCGGACTCGGCGGCACCTACGGCGGCAACCCGATCGCCTGCGCCGCGGCGCTCGCCGCCATCGACGTGTTCGAGAACGACGGCGTCATCGAGCGCGCCCGCGAGATCGGCACGATCCTCACCGACCGTCTCATCGCGATCCAGCAGGGCGACCCCCGCGTCGGCGACGTCCGCGGGCACGGCGCCATGATCGCGGCCGAGTTCGTCGACCCGGAGACCAACGCGCCGGATGCCGCGCTCACCGCCGCCGTCGCGAAGGCCTGCATCGCCCAGGGCGTCATCGTGCTCACCTGCGGCACCTACGGCAACGTGATCCGCTTCCTCCCTCCGCTCGCGATCGGCGACGATCTGCTCAACGAAGGACTCGACGTGGTCGCCGCCGCACTCGCGGCCGCCGCGTAGTCCCCGACCGCGGCCTGCCGCGGTCCGCACCAGATGTCCGGTCGCGACCCCAAATCGGGGGATTCCGGGTCGCGACCGGCACTTCATCCCCCACCGAAGGAGTTGCACATGGCTGAGATCACCCGCGACGTACTGATCATCGGCGCCGGAGCCGCAGGGCTCACGGCGGCGAACGACCTGCGCCAGGCCGGCCTCTCGGTCGCCGTGCTGGAAGCACGAGACCGCGTCGGCGGCCGCCTCTGGACCGATGTGATCGAGGGCGCGATGCTCGAGATCGGCGGCCAGTGGGTCTCTCCCGATCAGGACGCGCTGAAGGACGCCATCGAGGAGCTGGGCCTCGAGACGTACAGCCGTTACCGCGACGGCGACAGCGTGTACGTGGGTCCGGACGGCCAGTCGCACCGCTTCACCGGCGAGATGTTCCCGGTGGCGCCGGCGACCGAGGCCGTGATCGCCGAGATCACCGAGCGTCTGGACGCCATGGTCGCCGAGATCGACCCGGATCGTCCCTGGGCGCACCCGAAGGCCGAGGAATGGGACACCGTCACGTGGGACGCCTGGCTGCGCGCCCAGACCGATGACGACGAGGCCGTGCGCAACCTCGCCTTCGCCACCGGCACCGCGATGCTCACCAAGCCGACGCACTCCTTCTCGCTGCTGCAGTCGCTGCTGATGGCGGCATCCGCCGGCTCGTACTCGAACCTGGTCGACGCCGACTTCATCCTCGACAAGCGCGTCGTCGGCGGTCTCCAGCAGGTGCCGCTGCGCCTCGCGGAGCGCCTGGGCGACGACGTGCTCCTGAACCAGCCGGTGCGAAGCCTGGAGTGGGGCGCGAACGGCGTCACCGCCACGACCGACGACCTCACCGTCAGCGCACGGTACGCGATCCTCGCGCACGCACCGGTGCTCTACAGCCGGATCTCTTTCGTGCCGCCGCTGCCGCGTCGCCAGCACCAGATGCACCAGCACCTGTCGATGGGCTTCGTCATCAAGGTGCACGCGGTCTACGAGACGCCGTTCTGGCGTGCACAGGGGCTCAGCGCCACGGCCTTCAGCCCGTACGAGCTCGTGCATGAGGCGTACGACAACACGAACCACGGCGACGAGCGCGGCACCCTCGTCGGCTTCGTCTCCGACGCGAACGCCGACGGCGTGTTCGAGCTGTCGGCCGAGGAGCGCAAGGAGCGCATCCTCGAGTCGCTCTCGCACTACTACGGCGACGAGGCGAAGAACCCGGTCGTCTACTACGAGAGCGACTGGGGCAGCGAGGAGTGGACCCGCGGCGCGTACGCCGCGAGCTTCGACATGGGCGGCCTGCACCGCTACGGCGCGGACCTCCGCACCCCCGTCGGACCGATCCACTTCGCGTGCAGCGACCTGGCGGGCGCCGGATACCAGCACGTCGACGGGGCGATCCGCATGGGTCACCTCGCCGCCGCGAACATCGTCGACGCGATCCGCGACGCCGGACCCACCGAGAGCGGCGACTGATGACCGGCTCGGTCGTCGTCGGCTACACGGCGACGGACAGCGGGGCGGATGCCGCGGCGCTCGGCGCCCGGCTCGCTCGCAGCCTCGGCGCGACGCTGCACCTGGTGATCGTGCTCCCGACCGAGGGCACGCGCAGCGCCGCGGTCCCGCCGGAACGCGCCTACGAGGAGCACATCCGCGGTCAGGCGAAGAAGTGGCTCGCCGACGCGATCGTCCGGCTGCCGCAGGAGCTGACCCGCAGCGGACACGTGCGCTTCGGCGAGTCGTTCGCCGAGGGGCTCATCGCCGCCGGTGAGGAGTTCGGCGCGCGGGTGATCGTGGTCGGCGCCGCGGGCGGCGGCATCCTGGGGCGGCATCGCCTCGGCAGCGTCGCCTCGGAGCTGCTGCACTCGTCGACCATCCCGGTCGCGCTCGCGCCTGCGGGCACCGCGCAGCAGGATGATCACGTCATCCCGCGCGTCACCGTCGCCGTGGGCACCCGCCCCGGCGCCGACGCGCTGCTCGATGAAGGGGTCTCTCTCGCGAGCGACGCCGGCGTCGACCTGCGGCTCGTGTCGCTCGTGCCCTTCGACGTGCCACCGGGGCTCGACACCGGAGCGATCCGCGTGGTCGGCGACGAGCATTCGCAGGAGGTTCTCGCGGTCGCCTCGGAGCTGCTGCCCGACGGCCGGACCGCCGCCGTCGAGCGGGCGCCCGGCGACACCGTGGAGGATGCCGTCGCGCATCTCTCCTGGCTCCCCGGCGAGGTCGTCCTCGTCGGCTCCAGTCGGCTGGCTCAGCCCCGCCGACTGTTCCTGGGCTCCACGGCGGCGAAGATGCTGCACGAGCTGCCCGTCCCGATGATCGTCGTCCCGCGCACCCGCGCCGAAGCAGGAGTCCGCTGATGAGCAGCACGAATCGGGCGACGGAGCCCGAGTCCGGTGTCACCACCGGCATCTCCACGAAGGGTCTGAGGGCCGGCGCCGTCGGTGTGCTCGGAGCCGTGGTGATCGGCGTCTCGACCATCGCACCCGCCTACACGCTCACCGCGTCGCTGGGCCCGACGGTGGCAGAGGTCGGCACCCAGGTGCCCGCCATCATCCTCGTCGGCTTCATCCCGATGCTGCTGACCGCCTTCGGCTACCGCGAGCTCAACCGCGTGATGCCGGATTCCGGCACCTCGTTCACCTGGGGCGTGCGCGCCTTCGGGCCCTGGATCGGCTGGATGACCGGTTGGGGGCTCATCGCCGCCACCGTCATCGTGCTGTCCAACCTCGCCGGGATCGCGGTGGAGTTCCTCTTCCTGCTGATCGCCCAGCTGACCGGCAACGCGGGGATCGCCGACCTGGCGTTCAACCCGATCATCAACGTCGTGGTGTGCCTGCTGTTCATGCTCGGCGCCACGCTCGTGTCGTACCGCGACATGCAGACGACGCAGAAGTTCCAGTACATCCTGGTGACCTTCCAGCTCGTCGTCCTGGTGGTCTTCGCCGTCGTCGCGATCGTCAAGGCCGTGTCGGGCGAGGCGCCGGAGCCCACGGCGTTCTCCTGGTCGTGGTTCAACCCCTTCGAGGTGCCGACGTTCAGCGCCTTCGCCGCCGGTCTGTCGCTGTCGATCTTCATCTTCTGGGGCTGGGACGTCGTCCTCACCATGAACGAGGAGACGAAGGATCCCGACAAGACGCCGGGCCGCGCCGCGATGCTCACGGTGTTCGTCGTCGTGAGCCTGTACCTGCTGCTGTCGATCGGCCTCATCATGTTCGCCGGCGTCGGGACAGGGGCCTTCGGGCTCGCGAACGAGGACATCTCCGCGAACGTCTTCTTCGCGCTGTCGGACCCAGTGCTCGGACCGCTGGCCTTCCTCGTCTCGCTCGCCGTGCTGTCGAGCTCGGCGGCGTCGTTGCAGTCGACGGCGGTGGGACCGGCGCGCACGCTCCTCGCGATGGGGCACTACGGCGCCCTTCCGAAGCAGTTCGCCAAGGTGAGCCCGCGGTTCTTCACGCCGGGTTATTCGACCATCGTGGCCGCCGTCGTCGCATCCGCGTTCTACGCCGTGATGCGTCTGCTGAGCGAGAACGTCCTGACCGATACGATCCTCTCGCTCGGCATGATGATCTGCTTCTACTACGGGCTCACGGCATTCGCCTGCGTGTGGTACTTCCGCAAGCAGTGGTTCGACTCGGCCCGCAGCTTCTTCTTCACGTTCCTGTTCCCGCTCGTCGGCGGCGGCATCCTGGCGGTGCTGTTCGTCACCACCCTGGTCGATTCGATGGACCCGGAATACGGCAGCGGATCGAGCATCGGCGGCCTCGGCCTCGTGTTCGTCCTGGGTGTCACGATCATCCTCGTCGGCGTGGTCATCATGATCTGGCAGCGCATCAAGCGCCCCGCGTTCTTCCGCGGCGAGACCCTGAGCATGGACGCCCCGCCGAGCATCCGCCGTCGCTGACCCGCACTCCTCCCCACAGAAAGAGAATCCATGAGCACTCAGACCGAGCAGGCGCTGCTCGACAGCATCCCCACCGGCCTCTTCATCGGCGGCGAGTGGACGGATGCCGAGACCGGCGGCACCTTCGACGTCACGGACCCCGCGACGGGCGCCGTGATCCGCACGATCGCCGACGCGACGCCGGCAGACGGCAAGCGCGCACTCGACGCGGCCGTCGCCGCGCAGGAATCGTGGGCGGCGACCGCTCCGCGCGTGCGCAGCGAGATCCTCCGCCGTGCGTTCGACCTGGTGCAGGTGCACAAGGAGGACCTGGCTCTGCTGATGACGCTCGAGATGGGCAAGCCGCTCGCCGAGGCGCGCGGCGAGGTCGTCTACGGCGGCGAGTTCCTGCGCTGGTTCAGCGAGGAGGCCGTGCGCATCAGCGGCCGCTACGGCATCAACCCCGAGGGCACCGGCAACATGGTCGTGTCGCAGCGGCCGGTCGGTCCGTCGTTCTTCGTGACGCCGTGGAACTTCCCGTTCGCGATGGCGACGCGCAAGATCGCCCCGGCGCTCGCCGCCGGCTGCACCGTGGTGATCAAGCCCCCGGCGCTCACGCCGCTGACGACGATCTTCTTCACCAAGCTGCTGGAGGAGGCCGGGCTTCCCGCCGGCGTCGTCAACGTCGTGCAGACGTCGAAGTCGAGCGCTCTCTCGGCGCCGATCATCGCCGACCCGCGTCTGCGCAAGCTGTCGTTCACCGGCTCGACCGAGGTGGGCCGCAAGCTCATCGCTCAGGCCGCCCAGGGCGTGCTCCGCGTGTCGATGGAGCTCGGCGGCAACGCGCCGTTCGTCGTCTTCGAGGACGCCGACCTGGACAAGGCCGTCGAGGGCGCCCTTCTGGCGAAGTTCCGCAACATCGGCCAGGCGTGCACGGCGGCCAACCGCTTCATCGTGCAGGCATCCGTCGCCGAGGAGTTCGCGCGCAAGGTCACCGAGCGCGTAAACGCCATGAAGATCGGTCGCGGCACGGAGGAGGACGTGGCGATCGGACCGCTCATCGACGAGGATGCCGTCGCCAAGGCGGGCGAGCTCGTCGGCGACGCGGTCGACCGCGGAGCGAGGCTCCTCGCCGGCGGCAAGGCGGTCGAGGGCACGGGCACGTTCTACGAGCCCACGGTGCTGACCGACGTCGTTCCCGGATCCGCGATCCTCCGCGAGGAGATCTTCGGACCGGTGCTGGCGATCGCGACCTTCGACACCGAGGACGAGGCCGTGCGCCTCGCGAACGACACCGAGTACGGTCTCGTCTCCTACGTCTTCACCGAGAACCTGCAGCGCGGCCAGCGCATGATCGACAAGCTCGAGACCGGCATGATGGGCCTCAACGTGGGCGTCGTGTCGAACGCGGCCGCACCCTTCGGCGGAGTCAAGCAGTCCGGCGTCGGACGCGAGGGCGGTTTCGAGGGCATCCACGAATACCTGTCCACCAAGTACACGCTGATCCCCGTCTCCTGACCGGCATCCGAACGAGAGGACGAATCATGACCGACTACGCCGTCATCAACCCCGCCACCGGAGAGACGCTGGCGTCCTTCGACACGTTCACGGACGCGCAGATCGACGAGGCGGTCGCGGCCGCCGACGCGGCGCACCGCGAGTGGTCGCGTTCGACGACCGTCGCCGAGCGTGCGGCGCTGCTCCGCCGTGCAGCCGAGCTGCACCGCGAGCGGCGGGAGGAGCTCGCCGATGTCTTCGTGCGCGAGATGGGCAAGCCCCGCGAGGCGGCGCTCGGCGAGGTCGACTTCGCCGCGGACATCGCGGAGTACTACGCCGACCAGGCGGAGTCGATCATGGCCGACCAGCCGATCGCGATCCTCGGCGACGGGTCGGCGATCATCCGCCGCTCGTCGCTGGGCCCGCTCGTGGGGATCATGCCGTGGAACTTCCCCGCGTACCAGATCGTGCGCTTCGCCGCCCCGAACCTCATCGTCGGCAACACGATCCTGCTGAAGCCCGCACCGCAGTGCCCCGAGTCGTCGACCGCTCTCGAGGCGATCTACCACGACGCCGGGTTCCCGAAGGGCGCCTATCAGAGCGTGCTGGCGACGAACGAGCAGATCGCGACGATGATCGCCGACCCGCGCGTGCAGGGCGTGTCGCTCACGGGCTCCGAGCGGGCGGGCGCGGCTGTCGCCGAGGTCGCCGGACGCAACCTCAAGAAGGTCGCACTGGAGCTCGGCGGCTCCGACCCGTTCATCGTGCTGTCCACGGACGACCTGGATGCCACCGTGAAGGCGGGCGTCGACGCGCGTCTCGACAACAACGGCCAGGCGTGCAACGGCGCGAAGCGATTCATCATCGTCGACGGACTCTACGACGCGTTCGTCGAGAAGTTCACGGCGGCGATGGCGGCGGTCGAGGCGACCGATCCGATGCTCGACGACACCGTGCTCGGCCCCGTGTCGTCGGAGACGGCGGCGGAGAACCTGCAGAAGCAGATCGACCAGGCCGTCGAACAGGGCGCGACGCTCCTCACCGGCGGCACCCGCGAGGGCGCCTTCTTCGCGCCGACCGTGCTGGCCGACGTCACCCCCTCGATGGACGTCTACCGCGAAGAGCTCTTCGGCCCCGCGGCGGTCGTCTATCGCGTCGCCGACGAGGACGCCGCCGTGGCCCTGGCGAACGACACGACCTTCGGTCTCGGCTCGTACGTCTTCACGACGGATGCCGAGCAGGCCGAACGCGTCGCCGACAAGATCGAGGCCGGCATGGTCTACGTCAACCTGGTGCTCGCCGACAGCCCTGAGCTGCCGTTCGGCGGCATCAAGCGCAGTGGCACCGCGCGTGAGCTCGGCCACCTCGCCGCGGATGAGTTCGTCAACAAGAAGCTCATCCGCATCGGCTGATCCGGCCGGAGACGTGCGAGGCGGCACCCTTTCGGGGGTGCCGCCTCGCATGCTCTCACCGGGCGAGTTGTCGCGTCGGGGCGGTCAGTACGATGGCCTGGTGGATGATGCAGACGGAGCCCGCGGGCTCACCCGAGGCGGCCGACTGCTCGAGCTGCGCACGCGGAGTGCGGCGTTGACCGCGCAGTTCCTCCGGGACAACGGTCCGGTCGTGCTCACCGACGTCGCGACGGGGACGGGGCTGTCGCGTCCCACGGTGATGGACCGGGTGGGGGAGCTCGTCGAACGCGGCGCGGCCGCCGTCGCCGGCAAGCGGGTGGCGACCTCCAAGGAGTCGGGTCGCCCTGCCATGCGGTACCGCTTCCGGGGCGAGATCGGCTACGTGGCCGCCGTCGAGATCGGCAAGCGCTCCACCCACCTGCTCGTGAGCGACCTGGCGGGCACGGTGGTGGCGGCGCGGCGCTGGCTGCATGAGCGGGCCGACGCGGAGTGGCCCGTCGCGGCCGACGTCGTCGATGAGCGCCTGCGCCTGGCGTGGACCGAGATCGCCGCGCTCGTGCCGCGTCCGGAGCGGAGTGCCGGCCTGCTCGGGGTGGGAGTCTGCCTGCAGGGGCTTCTGGGGCCCGACGGCATCGTGACGAACTCCGCGGACTTCCCGGGCCTCGTCGGCGTCGATGTGGCCGCCCGCGCGACGGAGGCCCTCGGGGTGCCCGCACGTGTGCACCTCGATCTCGCGGCGGCCGGTGTCGCGGAGCATCGGCTCGGTGCGGCGCAGGGCCTCGCCTCCTTCGTGCTGGCGACCGCATGGCCCACCGTCGCCGCGTCCGTCACGATCGACGGGGCGCCCTATCGAGGCGCCCGGAACCTCGCCGGGGTGATGTACCGGATGGACCTCTCGGCGCTGCTGCCGAACCCGTACGACGGAGACGACGCGGGCCTGCTGCGGGATCTGACGGAGCGTCGCGCGGGGGCACCGCTGTCGGCCGACCTCGCCGCGGTCGATGACCGGATCGCCGTGCAGCTGGCGGCCGCCGGCGCGACGATCGATCCCGAGGCCATCCTGCTCCTCGGCCCCGCGGTCGAGGCCGATCCCGAGCTGGTCGACCGTCTCGCCGAGCGCCTGCCCGCTTACGTCTCCGCGGACCTGCCGCTCGAGCTGCGGCGGGCGGTGCTGGGTCCGATCGCCCCGGTCGTGGGCACTCTGCTGAGCACCCTCGACGAGGCCAGCAGCCGACTGTTCGAGGATCGGATGCCGCCGATTCCCCGCCTCACGCGCGCCACGGAGGTGACGGACGCCTGGCTCGACGGCATCCGTCCCGAGGAGTCGCAGCGGGCGTAGGGTCGAAGCATGACCACTGTCGCCGAGAACATCGTCCGGACTCTGCGGGTCAACGGGATCGACCGCGTCTACGGCATCCCCGGGGACTCCCTCAACGGCTTCACCGACGCGCTCCGCAAGGACGGCACGATCCGATGGGTGCACGTGCGTCATGAGGAGGCCGCGGCCTTCGCCGCCGCAGCGGATGCCGCGACCACCGGCGAGCTCGCGGTCGTCGCGGGCTCCTGCGGTCCCGGCAACCTGCACCTGATCAACGGCCTCTACGATGCGAACCGGTCGCGTGTTCCGGTGCTCGCGATCGCCGCGCACATCCCGACGACCGAGATCGGCACCGGCTACTTCCAGGAGACGCACCCGCAGGAGCTCTTCCGCGAGTGCAGCGTCTACGTCGAGTACGTCGCGGACGCCGCGCAGATGCCCCGGCTGATGGAGATCGCGATGCGCGCCGCCATCGAGCAGCGCGGCGTCGCCGTGCTCGTGATCCCCGGCGACGTCGCCCTCGCCGACATCGCCGACGACCGGGCCGTGGTGATCGAGCGGGCCCGCCCGGTGATCACGCCCAGCGGGGCCGAGCTCGACCGGGCGGCGACGCTGCTGAACGCGGCGAAGAAGGTCACGATCCTGGCCGGCGCCGGTGTCGAGGGCGCCCACGACGAGGTCATCGCCCTCGCCGACCGGCTGGCCGCCCCGATCGTGCATGCGCTCCGCGGCAAGGAGTTCATCGAGTACGACAACCCCTTCGACGTCGGCATGACCGGGCTGCTCGGCTTCGCGTCCGGCTTCCGGGCCATGGAGGCCGCCGACGCCCTGCTGGTGCTGGGCAGCGACTTCCCCTACGAGCAGTTCTATCCCGAGGGCGCCACGACCATCCAGGTCGACATCCGCGGATCGCAGCTCGGCAAGCGGCATCCGCTCGATCTGGGTCTCGTGGGCGACGTGCGGGCCACGGCGGATGCGCTCCTGCCCCGGCTCGCCACCCGCGACGACCGCGGTCACCTCGACGATGCCACCGCCCATTACCGCAAGACGCGGGCGAAGCTCGACGAGCTGGCGGTGCCCACGAGGGGCAAGCGCCCGATCCACCCGCAGTACCTCGCCCGACTCGTCGACGATTACGCCGACGACGACGCGATCTTCACCGCCGACGTGGGCTCGCCGACCGTGTGGGCGGCCCGCTACCTCACGATGACGAAGGAACGCCGCCTGATCGGCTCGTTCACCCACGGCTCCATGGCGAACGCGCTGCTGCACGGCATCGGCGCGCAGGTCGCCCACCCGCACCGGCAGGTCGTCGCGTTCGCCGGGGACGGCGGGCTCTCGATGATGCTCGGCGAGCTCCTCACCGTCACCCAGAACGGGCTGCCGGTGAAGACGATCGTCGTGAACAACTCCTCGCTGAACTTCGTCGAGCTCGAGATGAAGGCCGCCGGGTTCGTCACCTACGGGACGGGCCTCGAGAACCCCAGCTTCGCGGCGATCGCCGAGGCGATGGGGATCTTCGCACGCCGCGTGGAGCGCAGCGAGGATCTGCCGGATGCCGTGCGCGAGGTGCTCGACCACGACGGCCCCGCCCTGCTCGACGTCGTCACCGAACGGCAGGAGCTGTCGATGCCGCCGGCCATCGAGGCGGCCCAGGTCAAGGGCTTCGCGCTCTACGCGATCCGCACGGTCATGTCGGGCCGCGGTGACGAGCTCCTCGACCTCGCCAAGGCCAACTGGCGTCAGCTCTTCTGAGCCGCGCTCCGATCAGCTCTCGGCCAGCGCCCGCACCTCGGCGGCCTCGCCGTGCCGACCGAGCGCCTCGAGCACGTCACCGAGCTCGAGCGCCGCGACCTGTCGCAGCGCAGGGTGATCGGCGCCATGCTCGACGGCGCTCCGGTACACGGGCACGGCGTCGGCAGGACGCTCGTTGTCGGCGAGCACCCGGGCCGCGAAGAGCTCCGATCCGCCGGCCATTCCCGTGTCGCCGAGTGCCGCGAACCCGTCGGCGGCGGTGAGGGCTGCGGCGACCGCCTCGTCCACGCGCCCGAGCTCGGCCAGAGCCCGTCCGCGGGAGTCGGTCACGTCCGCCAGCAGCCAGCCGGCCTCGTGCTCCTGTGCGAGGGCCGCGACCTCGTCGAAGAGGTCGAACGCGCGCTCGTCGCCCCGCCCGCCGTAGGCCTGACCGAGGCTGTGTAGCACCTCGGCGACGGCTCCGGCCGCGTCATCCGCCTTCCGCACGATCTCGGCGGCGGATTCCAGGAGCGCGATCGCGTCGTCGTTCTCGTCGAAACGCGCGAGGATCTTCGCCTGCTCGGTCATCGACATGGCCTGGTCGGCGTGCTCCTCGGCCTCGCCGAACAGGTCGGACGCGTACCCGTGGGCGCCCACGGCCTGCCCGAACTCGCCGGAGGCGCTCAGTGCGCGGGCGAGCATCGACGCCGTCATGGCGCGGGATGCGGGGGAGACCTCGGCCTGCTCCTCCTGCTGCAGCACCTCGCCGAACAGCTCGGCGGCCTCCACCGCGTCGCCGGCGCGGAGCATGGCGCGCGCCATCCGGAAGCTCACCCCGGTGGAGTCGCCTCCGGCCTCGCCGCCGATGCGGCCCGCGACCCGGTACCGCGCGACCGCCTTCTCCGGCTCGTCGGCATCCTCCCAGAGGGCGCCGGCCAGGAGGTGGGCTTCTGCCAGCGCACGGGTCGCGCCGAGCTCGGCGAGCAGACGGCACGACTCATCGGCATCGATCGCACCGTCGGCGTAGGCGCCGGTGCCGCCGCGCACCCGTGCTCTCGTCTGAAGTGCCTGGGCGCGATGGCCCGCGCTCACGTCGTCCTGGGCGAGCAACCGGTCGAGCACCGACGATGCCGACTCGATGTCGCCCTTGTTCAGCAGGGCCGAGATCGCCACCAGCGTCGTCGTGTTCGACAGGCGCGCGTCCTCGGCCTCGGCGAACGCCCGGGCCGCCACCTCGGCGTGGTCGAGCGCGGCATCCGCCTCATCCGCCTGCAGGTGCAGAGACGCACGGCTGATCGCGAGGTCGCCCCGCGACCAGGCCGGGAGGGCGGCGGATGCGGCGATCTCCTCCTCGAGTCCGGCGGCCGCCTCGGGGGTGTTCGCCCCGAACGTCGCCAGTCCCAGGCGCTCCTCCAGGTCGGCCTGCTCGTTCCTGCCCGCGGCGCGCAGGGCTGCGATCCGCTCGGGGAGCAGTTCTGCCGCCTCATCGGCGCGATCGAGGGCGATGAGGATGCCGAGGCGCATCGACTGCAGCTGCGCCAGCTTCGCGGGATCCTCGACCTCCAGAGCCCGCGGCAGGGCCTCGAGCATCTCGTGCTCCGCGCCGAACTGGGCCAGCTGCATCGCCCGCTCGTACCAGCCGTCGGCATCCACCGGGGTCACCGACGGGGTCGGAGCCGCGAAGGCGTCGGACCGGATCGGCACGTCGTACTGCTCGGTCTCGAGCGCCCGCATCCGTGCCAGCATCCGCGCATGGCCGTCGGTGCCGTCCCGCCGGTCGAACTCGGCACCGATCCGCTCGGCGGAGGCCCACGCGGCCGCGGCGAGGTCGGCCGCACTCCAGACGCCGTCGTGCGCGCCGAACAGGGGCACGAGGGCGGCGGCGTCGGCGCCGCGCACCGGCGTCTCGCCGTGCCCGGTCGCCACCACCCGATCGAGGGCGACGGCGAATGCGGCGAGGGCTGCGAAGTGCGCGTCGACGTTCAGCCCGTCGTGTGCCAGCCAGCCGATGTGCCGCTCGATCATCGCGAGCGCCCGCGCCTCGTTGCCGGTGAGAGCCGCGAACACGATGTTGTTGGCGACGATGCGGAGGTTGTCCGGGTTGTCCTTCGCCAGCCGGTAGCTGCGCAGGTGCGCCGTCTTCGCCTCGTCGAGGCGGCCGGCACGCAGGTACGGGATCAGCACGCGCGAGAGGGCGTGCTCGGGCTCCTCGCCGCACGAGAAGCCGCCCTCGATCATCTCCTCCACCAGGCGGATGGCGTCGGCATCGCGGTCGGTCTCGGCGAAGAAGCCGGCGAACTGGCTGCGACCGCACGCGTCGCAGTGGCTGTGATCGTCGCGGGGCGTGGCCTCGAGCTGCACCCGCAGCTTCTCGGCGTCGTCGAGGCGTCCGGCATCCCACGCATCCTCGAACCGCGCCGTGAGCACCCCGCTGGCACCCAGCCCCGCTGCGCGATAGTGGCTCTCCATGTCGTCGAGCACCGCGGCGATCTGCTCCTGCGAGAAGGCCGGAGACGAGCGCAGCGACGAGGCCATCCACTTGAACTGCCACATGAGGTCGGCGCCGCCGTTGTCGAGATCGGCGGGGAAGCGCTGCGGGTCGGCGTCGTGATGCGCCAGACACCACGCGAAGGAGTTCAGCATGACGTCGGTCGCGCCGCCCATGTTCGCCGATGCCGTCTGCCGCATCCGCGCTTCGTATTCGAGGCGCTCGTCGCCCATCTCGACGGCCAGCGCCACGGCCTCGTTCACGAGAGCCTGCTCGGCCGGCCCCCACGGCGTGCGGTCGATCTCGTCGATGAGCTGCTGGAAGCGCTTCTTCGGACGTGCCATGGACGGACCCTTCGGTGAGATGTCAGTGGGCGTCCCCGAAGGGGATCGAGTCCCCTTCGAGTCCGGCCGAGAGCGAGACGAGGTCGGACAGCGCGGTGGTCATCAGCGCGCGGTCGGCATCGCTGAGCGGGTGGTGCCCCGCGAGCAGCGCCTGGATGTAGAGGAGCTGCACGGTGCGGGCGAACACCGCATCGTCCTGCACCCGCACGAGCGCGCGCACCACGCGGTTCGACCAGTTCAGGCACAGGCGGGCACGGAGGTCGTCCTCGCGTGCCGAGGACAGCGTGCGGTCGATGCGGTCCAGGACTCCGCCCCACAGGGCCCCGGTGACGCCCTTGGTGCGTCCGCGATCGATCGCGCGCAGCACCTCGGGGTCGGCCACGTAGAGACCGGCGAGGTCGGGCCGGTCGATCGAGCGCACGACGACCGAGCATTCGGATGCCGCGAGCACCGCTCCCGCGCGCGCCTCGAGACCCACCGCGGCGTCGCGGTCGTCGAGCGGAGGCGGATCCAGCCGGTCGAGCTCGCCCGTGACGTCGACCTGCTCGACCGAGACGTGCGGGTGCAGCTCCGGCAGCATGCGGATCAGGTCGGCGTCGTAGAGGTAGCCGCCGTTGACGAGCACCTCGTCGGCCGGGGAGATGCCGGCGACCTGACGGAACTCGTCGACGCTCTGGGCGTAGCGGATGTGCGGGTAGCGCTCGACGAGGTCGCCGACCCGCATCGTGCCGTGCGTCGTCTCGACCGTCAGCCAGCGGGTGATGAACCGCGCGAGCTCCTCGTCGTGCCGCACCAGCGACTTGAGGCCGAACTCGTGCACCGCGACGAACTGGGCGAGACGATGCGGTTCGCGCAGCCCCAGCTCGAGCACCCAGCGGCGGATGCCGGCGCCGAGCTGTTCGCGCACCCGCTCCAGCGCGGCATCCTCGACGAGCGACTCCCGGCTGGCGGTGGGAGCGAGTCCGGTGGAGTCGATGACGGCCCGGACGAAGAACGCCCAGTCCGGCAGCACATCGTCGACGCGTTCGGAGAGCAGCATGCGTCCTATGTACATCCGCGTCGCCTGACGTGCGCCGGGCGGGGGCGCGTAGGGGAGCACGTACGCGAGGCCGCGCGTGCCGGTGGCGGGTTCGGACAGCTCGATCACGTCGAGGGGAGCGGCGCCGAGCAGATCCCGCCCGTAGTCGACGGCGGCCGCGAGGTCGCGCGCCGGGTCGAGGAACGGCGGGTCCCTCGTGATGTCGATGCCGCCGGCCGCCGCGTCGACGGTCACCCGCACGGGGAGGAACTCGCCGAACGTCGTCGCCAGCTCGTGCACGGCCGCGGGGCGCAGCAGCTCGTCGGCGTCGAATCGCGGCACGAGGTGCACGCTGGTGCCGATCGGCAGCTCCTCGTCGATCTCAGCCACCTGGAAGGTGCCGTCGGCGCTGCCGGTCCACTCGACCGATGCGCCGCCCCTGGCGCTGCGGGAGCGGATCACGATCGTGTCGGCCACCATGAAGCAGCTGAGCAGTCCGATGCCGAACTGACCGAGGTAGTCGCTGCGGGGCAGGTCGAAGATGTCGCGCTTGGAGCTGCGCCCGACCGTCGCGAGCAGGTCGGCGACCTCGGCGGCGGTGAGGCCGATGCCGTCGTCGCGCAGCACGAACTCGCCGTTCTCGGCGGTCAGAGGGGAGATCCGGATGCTTCCACCCCCGCCGTCCACCTCGCGGCGTGCCGTGATCGCGTCGCGGGCGTTCTGCAGGAGCTCCCGCAGATACACCCGAGGACTGGAGTAGATGTGCCTGCTGAGCAGGTCGACGACTCCGCGCAGGTCCACCTGGAACTGCTGCACCTCAGCGCTCACCGGCGCTCCCTCCCACTGCATCCGCTCGCCGAGCCTAACAACAACCGGGCCTCCGGCCGGTTCGGCTTCGCTCGGAGGATGCCGTATGCTGGTGGAGCAGTTGTTGTCTGCATTCTTTCGCCGTGCCTGGGATCACCCGATCACAGTTCGGCGGCAGAGGGCGGAGAACACCCCGGGGCCTCGGAGCCTCTAGGGCGGTAGCTCAATTGGCAGAGCAGCGGTCTCCAAAACCGCAGGTTGCAGGTTCGATTCCTGTCCGCCCTGCGCGTCAGCGCAACGCTGACACACGAAAGGTACATTCAGGATGGATCAGGAAGAACCGCGCGGCGAGCTGGTCGCGGCTGGCGCCACCCGCGAGAAGAAGCCCGGCTTCTTCGGCAGGTTCTTCGGGGGCATCGCCCTGTTCATCCGTCAGGTCATCTCCGAACTGCGCAAGGTCGTCACCCCGACTCGCAAGGAGCTGTTCAAGTTCACCGGTGTGGTGCTCGTCTTCGTTCTGATCGTCATGGGCATCGTCTACGGCTTGGACACTCTGTTCGCGTTCGTGACGCACTGGGTATTCGGAATCCCCGACTGATGACGCCCGCGGCTCTAGCCGCAGCTATGGAGAAGAAGCAACGTGTCTGAACGATATTCCGACGACGCCGACTGGGCGACCGCCGCAGAGCAGTCCAGCGAGGAGGACGAGGCCCAGGAGGGCAACGTCCTCGCCGAAGAGGAGCTCTCCGTCACCTCTGCCGAGCACGTCGCCGTCCACGTCGAAGACGAGGACGCCGAGGAAGACAGCACGGAAGACATCGACATCGACATCGACGACCCGGAGGCGGATGCGATCGTGAACGACGCTCTCAACCTGGACGAAGCGGCTGAGTCTGAGGCTGCCGCTGAGGTCCTCAACGATTCTGTGGCCGAGGAGTCCGCCGAGCAGGAAGCTGCGGCGGCCGACGAGGTCACCCCGTACGACGGCCCCGACGTGAACGGCGAAGACGACCGCCCGGTCGCCGCCGACGATGCTGACGACGACCCCGTCGCGGCCGCCGTCGAGGCGGAAGAGGCCGAGGACGAGGACGCCGAGGAGGACCCGTACGAGGCCTTCCGCATGGACCTCCGCATGCTCCCGGGCAAGTGGTACGTCATCCACTCCTACGCCGGCTTCGAGCGCAAGGTCAAGGCGAACATCGAGCAGCGCAAGTCGACGCTCGAGGTCGAGGACGAGATCTACCAGATCGAGGTCCCGATGGAGGACGTCGTCGAGATCAAGAACGGCCAGCGCAAGATGGTCACCCGTGTGCGCATCCCGGGCTACGTGCTCGTGCGCATGGAGCTGACCGAAGACACCTGGTCGGTCGTCCGTCACACCCCGGGCGTCACCGGCTTCGTGGGCAACGCCCACAACCCGACGCCGCTGCGCTTCGAAGAGGCCTTCAACATGCTGAAGGCCCTCGTCGAGGTCAAGGACGTCCCGACCGCCAAGAACATCGCGTCGAAGGGCGGCGTCGCCGTCGCTCGTCCGCTGCCGGCCGAGGTCGACTTCGAGGTCGGCGAGACCATCACCATCAAGGAGGGCTCGTTCGCGGGTCTTCCCGGTTCGATCAGCGAGATCAAGCCGGAGAGCGGCAAGCTCACCGTGCTCGTGTCGCTCTTCGAGCGCGAGACCCCGGTCGAGCTCTCGTTCGACCAGGTCACCAAGATGGTCTGACCCTGGGTCACTGAGCCTGTGACGAGAACGCCCCGCCGGTCCGCCGGCGGGGCGTTCTCGCGTTCTCTGGCGTTGTCGAGCGGCCCCTTTGAGTGCGAGCCGCCCCGTTGTGAGCGTCCGTAGAGGGGGGGTTCGCCCAGAAGGGGGCCGGTCGGCGGGTAGAGGGAGGGGTCAGCCGGCGTGCTGGGCGGCCCAGTGCGGGCTCTGGATCAGGCCGATCAGGTTGCCGAACGGATCGCTGACGGATGCCGACCACCAGCCCTCTCCGCGTTGGGTCACCGGGTCGAACGCCGCCGCGCCGAGCTCGATGAGCCGGTCGAACGTGGAGCGGACGTCGTCGACGTGGATGCTCAGGAGAGCGCCGCCCGGCTGAGCGAGCGTCGGACGGAAGCGGGCGTCCATGAGGGCGAACTCGTCCTCATCGTCGCCGAAACGCCACTCGGCGTACTGCACGGGCCCCTGCTCGGGGCGGACGAAGTAGGGCGCGGAGTCGAAGACCTCGGCGTACCAGGCCACGGCTGCGGTCATGTCTTCGGCGACGAGGTTGAGATTGGCGAGACCACGGAACATGTTCTTCTCCTTCTTCGGTGGGGCTGTTTCTTCTATGCTTCCGGGTGAAGTGATCACCGAATGATCACTTCGGAGAAGGGATTCCGAGATTCGCGCCGACCGTCTCATCCAGGCTCTGCTGCTGCTCCAGGGGCGCCCCCGGATCACCGCAGCCGAGCTCGCCCGCGAGCTCGAGGTCTCGGTGCCGACCGCCCGCCGCGACCTCGAGGCCCTCGCCATGTCGGGTGTGCCGATCTATCCCTCGCGGGGCAGGGGAGGGGGCTGGCGGCTGATCGGCGGCGCGCGGACCGATCTGACCGGCCTGACCCAGGGCGAGGTGAACTCGCTGCTCGTCGCGCTCGCGCAGAGCGGTGCCGCGACGCCCGAGCGCATCGCCGCGATGCGCAAGCTCGTCCGAGCGGTGCCGGAGCCGTTCCGAGAAGGCGCGCAACGGGTGGCGGCGTCGACCGTGCGCGATGCGCCCTGGGGGATCACCGAGGACGACACCCCTCCCGCCGTGGTCGCGGAGCTGCAGCGGGCGATCGCCGGATCACGGCGGGTCGCGCTGCAGTACGAAGGCTCGTCTCGGAGCGAGACGGAGGTCGTGCCGCTCATGGTCGGCAGCCGCGGGCCGCGGTGGTACCTGATCGCCGCGCCGGCGAGCGAGGGGACGGATGCCGCTGACGACACCCGGCTCCGCACCTATCGAGCCGACCGGATCGTGGACGTCCGCGTGCTCGCGACGAGGGGGGTCGCGCCGGCCGGCTTCGATCGCGCGCGGGCCTGGGCGGAGATGGTCGAGCGGGTCGAGAGCTTCCGCGGTGCCGTACGGGCGATCGTGCACGTCGAACCGTGGGCGGTGAAGGCGCTGAGCGACCGCTTCGGCGCGCAGGCCCGGATGCTCGACGGGCCGCCGGACGGCACCGGACGGGTGCGGATGGAGGTGAGCGCGCACCGCGTGGATGCACTGGCCGAGCAGCTGGCCGGCTGGACCGGCGCCGCCGAGGTGGCGGAACCGGTCGAGGTGCGGGCCGCGCTCCGTGAGCTGGGTGAGCGGATGGTGTCGGTTTACGGCGCCCCGTCGGCGCAGGATGGATCAGAAACGACTCTGTAACCACCCGCTCCGATGCGTTTCTGATCCCGCATTCGCTGCCGCCGGATGCCGAACACGGAGGCTCCGCTCATCGGGTAGACTTGTGTGGTTTGTGTGCCGCTTCGGCGTGCGCACAGACGACCGCAGCCCGGAGATGCCGGGTTCGCGGGAGAAACGGGTGCGACTCGCATCCGATTCGATGAAAGGAAAGAGAATGGCACCGAAGAAGAAGGTGACCGGCCTGATCAAGCTTCAGATCAACGCCGGTGCAGCCAACCCGGCGCCGCCGATCGGCCCCGCGCTCGGTCAGCATGGCGTCAACATCATGGAGTTCTGCAAGGCGTACAACGCCGCGACCGAGTCGCAGCGCGGCAACGTCATCCCCGTCGAGATCACCGTCTACGAGGACCGCAGCTTCACCTTCGTCCTGAAGACCCCGCCGGCGGCGGAGCTCATCAAGAAGGCCGCAGGCGTGCCCAAGGGCTCGTCGACGCCGCACACGGTCAAGGTCGCGAAGATCACCAAGGACCAGGTCCGTCAGATCGCCGAGACCAAGCAGGCCGACCTGAACGCCAACGACATCGAGGCCGCCTCGAAGATCATCGCCGGCACCGCCCGTTCCATGGGCATCACGGTCGAGGGCTGAGGAGAATAATCATGGCTAAGTCCAAGGCATACAACGCTGCTGCCGAGAAGATCGAGGCAGACCGTTTCTACACCCCGTCCGAGGCAGTCGCCCTCGCGAAGGAGACCGGCTCCGCGAAGTTCGACTCGACCGTCGAGGTCGCGCTGAAGCTCGCCGTCGACCCCCGCAAGGCCGACCAGATGGTGCGCGGCACCGTCATCCTTCCGCACGGCACCGGCAAGACCGCCCGCGTCATCGTGTTCGCGACGGGTCCGGCCGCTGAGGCCGCGATCGCCGCGGGCGCCGACGAGGTCGGTGGCGCCGAGCTGATCCAGAAGGTCGCCGACGGCTGGACCAACTTCGACGCCGCGGTCTCCACCCCGGAGCTCATGGGCCAGGTCGGTCGTCTCGGAAAGGTCCTGGGCCCGCGCGGCCTGATGCCGAACCCGAAGACCGGCACCGTGACCCCGAACACGGCCAAGGCCGTCGAGGAGATCAAGGGCGGAAAGATCGAGTTCCGCGTCGACAAGCACGCCAACGTGCACTTCGTCGTCGGCAAGGCCTCCTTCACCGCCGAGCAGCTGAACGAGAACATCGACGCAGCGCTCGAGGAGATCGTGCGCCTCAAGCCGTCGAGCTCGAAGGGCCGTTACATCCAGAAGGGTGCGGTGTCGACCACGTTCGGCCCCGGCATCCCGCTGGACGTCAACGCCATCTGACGCTGAGTCACCGAAACGCCCCCGGGTCCGCCCGGGGGCGTTTCTGCGTGCGCCCCGGAATCCCGACATCTGAAGTCATCGGATGCAGGGGGTCGGGGCATCGGCGCGTACTGTGGATGGGTTCCATCCTTGCGCCACAGCACTGCGCACACCGCACCCCAGGAGGGTTTCATGTCTCGTCGCCTCATCGCCGTCACGGCACTCGTTCTCACGGCCGCGGCGCTCACCGCCTGCAGCGGCTCGAGCGCACCCGAGGAGTCGGGCGCGAGCGACGACGGCGGCTCGGCATCCGACTTCGGTCTCGTGAACGACGGCGTGCTGACGGTCGCGACCGAGGGCACCTACCGCCCCTTCAGCTTCCACGGCGACAACGGCGCCGGCGAGCTGACCGGTTACGACGTCGAGATCATCCAGGCCGTCGCCGACAAGCTCGACCTCGAGGTGAAGTTCGAGGAGACCCAGTGGGACGCGATCTTCGCCGGCCTCGACGCCGACCGCTTCGACGTCATCGCGAACCAGGTCACGATCAACGACGAGCGCGAGGCGAAGTACCTCTTCAGCGAGCCCTACACCGTCTCGCCCGGTGTGATCGTGGTCCCCGAGGACGACGACTCGATCACGTCGTTCGACGACCTCGAGGGCAAGACGACCGCGCAGTCGCTCACGAGCAACTGGTACGAGTTGGCCACCGAGTCCGGTGCACAGGTCGAGGGCGTCGAAGGCTGGGCGCAGGCCGTCGAGCTGCTGCGTCAGGGACGCGTCGATGCGACCATCAACGACAAGCTCACGTTCCTCGACTACGAGACGACGAACAGTCCGTCGGGTCTGAAGATCGCCGCCGAGACGGATGAGGCGGGCGAGCAGGCCTTCGTGTTCACGAAGGACAAGGAGTCGCTGGTCGAGGCCGTCGACGCCGCCCTCGACGAGCTGCGTGCCGACGGCACCCTCGCCGAGATCAGCGACAAGTACTTCGGCGAAGACGTCACCCAGTAGCCGATGGACTCGACGTCGCTCTGGCAGCTGTTCCTCGACTCGCTCGGGCCCATCGCCCTGGCGGGGTTGACGGCGACGGTGCCGCTGGCGCTGGCGTCGTTCGCTCTCGGGCTGGTGATCGCGATCGGCATCGCGCTGATGCGGATCTCGGTCAACCCGCTCGTCTCGGGCATCGCGCGGTTCTACATCTCGGTGATCCGCGGGACGCCGATGATCGTGCAGCTGTTCGTGATCTTCTACGGCCTCGGGTCGATCGGTCTCAAGATCGACCCGTGGCCGAGCGCGATCATCGCCCTGTCGCTGAACGTGGGCGGCTACGGCGCCGAGGTGGTGCGGGCAGCGATCCTCTCGGTGCCGAAGGGGCAGTGGGAGGCGGCCTACACGGTCGGCATGAACCGCACGCACACGCTCACGCGCGTCATCCTGCCGCAGGCCGCGCGGGTCTCCGTGCCGCCCCTGTCGAACACGTTCATCTCGCTCGTGAAGGACACCTCGCTCGCGTCGCTGATCCTGGTGACGGAGCTGTTCAAGGTGGCGCAGCAGATCGCGTCGGCCACGCTGGAGTTCATGGTGCTGTACCTCGCGGCGGCGCTCGTCTACTGGGTGCTCTGTCTCGTGCTGTCGTTCGGACAGAGCGCACTCGAGAGGAGGCTGGACCGCCATGTCGCACGCTGATCCCGTACCGACGCCGTCTGCGGATCCGCTCCTCACCGCACGGGGCATCCGCAAGAGCTTCGGCGACAACGAGGTGCTCCGCGGCATCGACCTGACGCTGCACCGCGGCGAGGTCGTGGTGCTCATCGGCCCGAGCGGCTCCGGCAAGACGACCGTGCTTCGGGCGCTCAACGGCCTCGAGACGCCGGATGCCGGCACGATCGAGGTCGCCGGCGGTCCCGACATCGACTTCGGCTCGTCCGGAGCGCGCGCGAGGGACAGGAAGCAGCAGCGACTCGCGCTGCGCGACCGCTCCGCGATGGTGTTCCAGCATCACAACCTGTTCCCGCACTTCACGGTGCTGCAGAACGTGATCGAGGGGCCCTGGCGCGTGCAAGGACGTCCGAAGGACGAGGTCGTCGCCGAGGGGCTGGCGCTGCTCGATCGGGTCGGCTTGAGCGACAAGGCGGATGCTCGTCCGCACCAGCTCTCGGGCGGGCAGCAGCAGCGCGTCGGGATCGTCCGCGCGCTCGCGCTGAAGCCCGACCTGCTGCTCTTCGACGAGCCGACCAGCGCTCTCGACCCCGAACTCGTCGGCGACGTGCTCGTCGTCATCAAGGAGCTCGCCGACGAGGGATGGACCATGGCCGTGGTCACCCACGAGCTGAGCTTCGCCCGGGAGGCGGCGGATCACGTGCTGTTCATGGACGGCGGCGTCGTCGTCGAGCAGGGGGCGCCGCAGCAGCTGTTCACGGCTCCGCAGCACGAGCGCACCCAGCGGTTCCTGACCCGCATCATGCGCCCGCTCGACGGCGCCTGATCGGCGGGACGAGTCGCGCGACCGGGGCCCGACGATCTGAGCGCCGGACCGCTCGCGGGGCTGCCCTGACAGGTGGCAGGATGCCGTGATGGGAACCATCGACGACTATGTGGCCGACCTCGATCAGGCCGATCGTGACAGCATCCAGCGCGTGTACGCCGTCGCGAAGACGCTCGCCCCGGAGGCGGAGCAGGGCAAGGGCTACGGAATGCCGGCGCTCGTCTATCGCGGGAAGTCCCTGCTCTCCGTGATGCGGGCGAAGAAGCACATCGGCGTCTATCCGTTCAGTCCTGCGGCCGTGGCCGAGGTCGCTGGCCGGCTCGCGGACCATCCAGGTGTGAGCGTCGACAAGGGCACGATCCGGTTCCAGCCGGAGCATCCGCTGCCCGAGAGCGCGATCACCGCACTCGTGCGCGCGCGCATGGCGCAGATCGACGGCTAGACGCGGATCAGCCGCCGAGCACCGGGAGCACGAGGCTCACCGCGATCGACACCATCACCACGGCGATCACCGCGTCGAGGATGCGCCAGGACCGCGGCGTGCGCAGCCAGCGGCCGAGATAGCGTGCGCCGAAGCCGAGCGCGGTGAACCACAGGATGCTGGCGGCCACGGCGCCGGCGGCGAACAGCCAGCGCTCCTCCCCGTGCGTCGCGGCGATCGATCCGAGCATCAGCACGGTGTCGAGATAGACGTGCGGGTTCAGCCAGGTGAGGGCGAGGACGGTCAGGATCACCGGGGCGAGCCGCGTGCCCGTCGTCGTCGCCGTGCCGCCGCTGCCGGCGGGGACGGATGCCGCGTCCACGCCGCCGGCGTCCAGGCCGGCCTCTCCGCCCCGCCATGCGCGTCGTGCGGCGAGCAGGCCGTAGATCAGCAGGAAGAGCGCTCCGGCCCACCGGGCGACGACGACCAGCCACGGCGCCGTCTCGATGATGAAGCCGAGTCCGGCGACACCCGCGATGATCAGCACGGCATCGGACACCGCGCAGATCACGACCACCGCGAGCACGTGCTCGCGTCGGATCCCCTGCCGCAGCACGAAGACGTTCTGCGCGCCGATGGCGACGATGAGGGAGAGGCCGAGACCGAGGCCGGCGAGCACGGAGAGCATGATCCCAGACTAGGAATCACCCATCGACAGCACCAGCGATGATTCCTACCGAACCATTAGCATTGCTCATGTGAGGATCGACCCCGAGCTCGCCGCCACCGTCGCCGCCGTCGCGGACGAGGGCACGCTGGACGCCGCATCCCGGCGGCTCCGGATCACTCCGTCCGCGGTGAGCCAGCGACTCAAGACCCTCGAGCAGCAGCTCGGCCGCATCCTGGTGGTGCGCACCAAGCCCGCCGCGCTCACCGAGGCGGGAGAGGCGGTCGTGCGGCTCGCCCGGCAGATCGCGTTGCTCGAACATGATGCGCTCGCCGGGGTGGGCGTGGACGACGGCGCGGGAACCCGACGCACCAGCATCCCTCTGGCGGTGAACGCCGACTCGATGGCGACCTGGTTTTTGGCTCCGCTCGCTCGGCTGTCGGCGATGCACGACATCGACTTCGACCTGCACCGCGACGATCAGAACTTCACCGCACGCCTTCTCGAGTCCGGCACGGTGATGGCCGCGGTCACGAGCGAGGAGACCCCCGTGGCCGGATGCTCGGTCGCGCCGCTCGGCATGATCGAGTACGAGGCCGTCGCGGCGCCCGCGTTCGCCGAGCGCTGGTTCGCCGACGGTGTCGACGACGAGGCGCTCGCCGAGGCGCCGTTCGTCGACTTCGATCGGCGCGACACCCTCCAGCACGAGTGGCTGCGAGCGCAGGGGGTGACACAGCAGGGGATTCCGCGGCACTATGTGCCGGCCTCGCACGACTACGCGCTGGCGGTGGAGCTCGGTCTCGGATGGGGCATGCTCCCGCGGCTGCAGGAGTCGCCGGGGCTCATCCGACTGGGCGGTCCGACGCTGCGGGTGAAGCTGTACTGGCAGCAGTGGAATCTGCGCTCCGAGCTCCTCGACACCATCGCGGCCGAGGTCGCTGCCGAGGCGAGGCGCGTCCTGCAGGGCTGAACGACCGGGTCAGGCGTCGGCTTCCGGGCTGACGCCGGAGGCCAGGGCGTGCAGCAGCCGGGAGAGGTTGCCGATGTCGGCGAGGCTCCAGTCCTGCAGCGTCTGCAGGAGCATCCCCTCCTGCGGCAGCCGCGCGGCTGCGAGCCGCTCGGTGCCGACGTCGGTCAGCCGCAGCAGAGCGGAGCGTCCGTCGCGTGGGTCGGGGGACCGTTCGACCAGGCCGAGGTCCTCGAGCTCGCGGACGGAGCGGCTCACCTGTCCCTTGTCCATCAGCATCCGCTCCGCCAGGGTCGACGCGGTCACCTGCTCGCACCGGGCGATCGTGGTGAGCGTCTTGTAGGCGCCCGGGAGCATGCCGGGGCTGACGCGGTTCGCGTTCTCCAGGATGAGGCGGCGGAAGTGCGTGATCAGCTCGCCGAACTCCGCCTCGAGGGCGCGGACCGCAGCGGCCCGCGCCTCGGGGGATTCGGAGATCTGCTCAGCGGCGGTCATCGGATGCCGTCTCGCCGCGTCGGTCGTTCGACCCGGTGACCACGGTGACCGTGCCCGTGGTCGCCCCGGAGAGGGCGGTCGCATCGGCGATCGCGACGTCGGCCGCGTCGTCGACCGGCGAGCCGGCCTTCGCGGCATCCGCCTGGGCGCGCTCCGTGGTCGTCATCGTCGTGAGCGGACGGTTCGGCAGGAACAGGATCGCGACGAGGCTGATCACCGCGAGCGGGATGCCGATGAGGAACGCGTGCGAGATGGCCTGCGCGTAGAAGTCCTCGATGATCGAGCGGACCGGCTCGGGGAGCAGGCGCACCTCGGGAAGGGTTCCGCTGGACAGCTGCGCCGCGACCTCTGCGCCCTTGTCGCCGAGCTTCGCGATCGCCTCTCCGATGCGCTCCTTGCCGTCGCTGAACAGCCCGGTGAGGCTGTTCGCGACCACGGCGCCCATGACCGAGACGCCGACGGTGCCGCCGAGGCTGCGGAAGAACGTGACTCCCGAGCTCGCGACGCCCATCTCACTGGGCTTCGCGACGTTCTGCACGATGAGCACGAGGTTCTGCATCGTCATGCCGACGCCGGCGCCCATGGCGAACATGTAGAGCGAGACGAGGAAGAAGTTCGTGTCGTAGTGGAGGGTCGACAGCGTGACCGAGCCGACGATCAGCAGCACGGAGCCGAGGATCAGGTACCCCTTCCACTTGCCGAAGCGGGTGACCAGCTGGCCGACGACCATCGACGAGATCAGGAGCCCCGCCATCATCGGCAGCGTCATCAGGCCGGCCTCCGTCGGCGTCGCGCCGCGGGAGAGCTGCATGTACTGCGCGAGGTAGACCGAGGTGCCGAACATCGCGACGCCGATCGAGATCGACGCGAGCACCGAGAGGGTGAACGTGCGTCCGCGGAACAGCGACAGCGGGATCAGCGGCTCGCGCACCTTGAGCTCCACGATGACGAACGCGACGGCGGCGACCACAGCGCCACCGACCATCAGGATGGTCTCGACGCCCCACCAGTCGAAGGTGGATCCGGCGTTCGTGATCCAGATGAGGATCAGCGACACGGCGGCCGAGAGGAGCACGATGCCGGTGTAGTCGATCGACGCCTTGCGGGTGCGCGCGGTGCTGATGTGCAGCGTCTTCTGCAGGATGATCAGCGCGGCGATCGCGAACGGCAGGGCGACGAAGAAGTTCCAGCGCCAGTTGGCGGCATCCGTGATCCATCCGCCGAGGAGCGGACCGCCGACCGTGGCGACGGCCATGACGGCGCCGAAGAGGCCCATGTAGCGACCGCGCTCACGCGGGCTGATGATGTCGGCCATGATGACCTGGCTGAGGGCGGCGAGCCCGCCGCCGCCGATGCCCTGGAGCGCCCGGAACGCGATGAGGGTGTTGGTGTCCTGTGCGAAGCCGGCGGCCGCCGTCGCGCCGACGAAGATCACGATCGCGAGCTGGATGAGCAGCTTGCGGTTGAACAGGTCGGCGAGCTTGCCCCAGATCGGAGTCGAGATCGCGGTCGTGAGCAGGGTCGCGGTGATCACCCAGGTGTACGCGGCCTGGTCGCCACCGAGGTCGTGCACGATGACGGGCATCGAGGTCGAGACGACCGTCGTGGCGATCATCGAGACGAACATGCCGAGCAGGAGGCCGGTGAGGGCCTCCAGCACCTGGCGGTGCGTCATCTTGACGGGAGAATCCGTGATCATTGCCGGGCACCTTTCGGGTGGTCGCGGGTGGATGCTGCGACAGCTCTGGCGCGCACGAGATGGTTGAACTTCGTCAACTATACGCACATCGTTGACATTCGTCAACCATCTTGGCCGCTCTGCGCGCGATGTGCGTTGTTCATGCGCGGAAACTGCTTGTCACCTGGGATTTGCCTGAAAGACTGAAACCGGCGGAACCGTAGGTCTCGGAGGGGGACCCGTGTTCATGCCGGCGACCGATTCCTGAGGGGGAACGACGATGGCAAAGACAGACACCAAGCGGAAAGTGGCCGCGGTCCTCGCAGGCGGGCTCGTTCTCGGGGTCGGCGCAGCGGTGACGCTCGCCGCGTGGAACGACTCCGAGTTCGCGACCGGCACGTTCACCGCGGGATCCTTCACCTTCACGGGTTCGACGGACGGAACGACCTTCACCGAGAATCCCACGAGCCCGGGCGCGACCTTGACCTTCGCGCTCAACCCCACCAACCTCAGCCCTGATGACGTGGTCTACGCGCCCTACGCGCTCCGACTCGGCGGCACCTATGACGCGACGCTCGACTCCGTCGCGCCCGTGGGTACCGGAGACTTCGTCACCGCGGGGAAGCTGGGCTACGCCGTCGTGTCGACGGGGGCGACGTTCGGTTGTGATGCGGCCGCGTTCGCCGCCGGTACCGCCGTACCCACCACGATGACACCGGGCACCGACGTCAACCTGTGCATCCAGGTCACGGCGGAGGACGGCGCGGGCGGCATCGAGCAGGGCGACACGGGGACCGTCACATGGCAGTGGAACGCGACCTCGGTGCAGTGAGTCCCACCCGTCGCGACCGGCGGAGATCCGAGCGGTCCGCGCGTACTCTCCGACGGGTGCGGGCGCTGCTCGCCGGCGGACTCGTCCTCGGAGTGGGGGCGACCATGACGATCGCGGCGTGGACGGATCAGGAGATCGCGACGTCCGCCGTCAGCGCGGGGACGTTCTCGATCGTGTCCCGATCCGACACAGCGACGGCCTTCGCGTCGCACGGGCCCACCGAGACGGTGCTGACGGTGCCGTTGAACGCGTCCGGACTCTGGCCGGGGCAGACGCGAGCCGCCTACGTGCAGGTCCAGGCGTCCGGAACCCTCCCGGGAAGCGTGAATCTGACCGGCGTGACGGTGACGAACAACGCGAACGGCACTCCGACCGGCGCCGACCTGGCTCTGCAGGACGCCCTCCGGGTGGGGATCTCGGTGGTCGCCGCGCCGGCGAACTGCACGACGGCGCTGCCGGCGACCGGCACGCTCACGGCGGTGCCCGCGCTCACCGCTCAGGCGCTCACAGTCGGGCCCGTGAACACGATCACCTACTGCATCGTGCTCACCCTGCCCTCGGATGCGGCGACCACCGCACAAGGAGGAGCCGTCAAACCCACGTGGACCTTCACCGGGACCACGAACTGAGTCGCCCCGTGAACACCATCGCTCGCGGCGCGCGGACCGTCGGTCGCGGTGTGCGAGAGGCGCTCCTCACGCTCGCCGCGCTCGGCGGCGTCGTCTGCATCGTGCTCGTGATCATGGCGTACACCGGCGGCTACTCGCTGATCATGTTCAAGACCGGGTCCATGTCGCCGACCATTCCGGCGGGATCCGTCGCACTGGTGCAGAAGATCCCGGCATCCGATGTCGTCGTGGGCGACGTCGTGACGATCGACCGCCCGGATGCCCTGCCGATCACTCACCGCGTGATCGCCGTCGAGGCCACGGGGGATGCTGACGCACGGACCATCCGCATGCGAGGCGACGCCAACGACGTCGAGGATCCGGATCCCTACGTCGTCGAGGAGGTCAGGATCGTGCGCGGCTCGCTGCCCGGCCTCGCCTACGTGGTGGTGTGGTTCGGCAGTCCGTGGGTGCTCGGCGGGGTGACTCTCGGCGCCACCGCTCTCGTCGTCTGGGCGTTCTGGCCACGGAACGATCGCCCTTCGCCATCGGCATCGGGGGTTCAGGAGGTTCGGGAGGTTCGGGCGGACGAACTCACGGCCGGGGGAGCGCTTCGGAGAGACAGGCGCTCATGATCCGCCGATCTATCACTCGTGCCGGTCCGAGTGCCGTCATCGTGCTCGGGCTCGTGTTCGTCGCATCCGCGTCGCCCGCGTGGGCGGCACCGACGACCGAGGTCATCCAGGGGCAGGTTCTGAGGCTCGTGTCCGTCGCCGATTGGGACGCGGCCGGCACCCTGCTGCCCGGCCAGCCCGTGCAGTGGGACGTGGCTGTGAGCGCCGACGCCCCCGATCCCGGAACCGTGACGATCGGTGTCAGCGCCACCGGCGACGCTCCCCTGCTCCTGGATGCCTCGCTCTGCGGAGAGGAATGGCAGGCCGGCGGATGCCCGGGGGGAGAGAGCGTGCTGCGGTCCGGCTGGGAGATCCCGCGCGACGGCAGCGAGATCAGGCTCGCAGAGATGGCCGACACCGACATCGCCCATCTTCGACTCAGCATCGCGCTCCGTGGGGGCGCGGAGTCCGGCTCGACGAATGTGCGGGTACACGCCAGCGGTGAGGGCGAGACCGTCGTCGCCGGACCGGACGGCGGGCTGGCGACCACAGGCGCATCGCCCCCGGTGCCCTGGATCTGGGCGGGCGGCGCTGTGCTCGTCCTGGGCGCGGGGACGTTCGTCCTGGCGCGCCGCCGTGCCGCCCGCGATGCGGACGGCCTCCGTCCGAGCCGAGGCCCCCGATGAAACGCGGGATGCGACGGCGGGTGACCGCCGCGGTGCTCGGGATCTCCGTTCTCGTCGGGGTCGCAGCCGCGCCCCCCGCAAGTCTCACGGAGGCGGCATGGACCGACGCCGAGTCGGCGACGGCGCCGGCCTCCGCTCTGACGCTGTCCACGCCGACGATCACGGGCTGCACCATCCAGAATCTCTCCGTGATCGGCGTCGGCCTGGTCTTCCAGAGCGTGACGCTCACGTGGACGTCGGCCTATCCGCTCGCCAACGTGCGGCTGACGGCGACATCCGGCGCGAACACGGGCACGGTGCCGGCGGCGAACATCGCCTCCAGCGGGCCGGTAGGCGGCCTCTACACGTATTCGGCCACGCTCAACCAGGCTCTGCTCACGAGCCTGGTCACGAACCTCATCGGGAGCACGACCACGCTGACAGCGACGAACGTCATGGGGAGCAACTGGGTGTCCGCCGGGGCGTCGAGGCGACTGGCCATCGGGTTGCTCGGCCTCAACGCGACCTGCACCGTCTGAGGGTTGACGAGGCCCGGGTGCGTCAGTCGGCGAGTGCCAGGGCGCGGAAGGCGTCGCGCTCGCGGAGCTGCTCGCGGCGGCTGGCGGCGACGTCGGCGAGACGCGTCGGCGGCTGCTGCCCGGTGGTGCGGCGGTAGAGCTCGTCGATGAGGTCGGTGGCGAGGCCCACGAGCTTCGCGATCTCCCGGTCGTCCCGGTCGATCCACACGCAACGGGGCTCGTCGTGGATGGGGGAGAAGTCCTCGTGCTGCTCCCAGACGAACAGCGTGCGCTCCGCTCCGAGCACGTGCTGCTGCCACCACACCTGGCGGAGGTAGGTGCGGGGGATGCCGCTCCAGGGCTTGTTGGTCGTCTTGATCTCGGCGAGCTTCACGCGCCCGGCGGCGTCGACGGCGATGCCGTCGGGGGTCGCGAGGTGGCGATGCTCCACCTCGGCGCGGAACAGCGCCGACGACGGAAGGATGCCGTGGGTCGCGGCGACCCAGGCGGCGATCTCCGGCTCGCGACGGCGACCGTGGTCGGTGTAGGCGTTGCCGCCGAACCGCGGGCCGCCGCCGAGCTTGGCGTCGGCGGCACGGGAGATCGACTTCTCGCTGGTGAGCCCGGCGACGTCGGTCGCGGTGATACCGCGGGATCGTGCCCTCATCCACGCCACGCGATCGCGGGAGTCCGCGACGATGCGAGCGGCGAGTTCGGGGTTCACTCCTCGACCCTAACCCCGTCCGCCGACGTCTCCGTCCGTACACGCCGCGCTCCGGCATCCGCTCTCCGCGCGTCGCCGAGCGGCCCCCCTCTGTACGACCCAGCCCCTTGAAGGCGTTCACAACGGGATGGGTCGGACAGAAAGGGGTGGGTCGGCATCGAACGATCTCTCCTCCACAACACAGGAATCGTGGCGGATGTCGCGACAGGACGGTTCGCATGCCACGGCGAGCTGCGTGAGGTGCAGGATCGGCGGATGCTCCACGCGACGATCGACGAGATCACAGACCTCCTGCTCAGCAGTCGGAGACTCCGAGACGCGGGCTGGAACTCCCGCAGTCTCGGCGAAGCAGTGGACGCCGATGTGCTGCATCGGGTGCGTCGCGGATGGTTCATCGAGCAATCGCGCTGGAGCGAGCTCCTTCCGGAGTCGCGGCATCGCGTGGAGGTCGTGGCCGCCGCGCTCGCGGCCGGAGGCAGCGACCCGGTGTTCTCGCACGTGTCGGCGGCCGTGCTCTGGGGCCTGCCGCTCTACCGCATCCGACCCGCGCGAGTGCATGTGATGACCGCTCCGAATCGGCGACACAGCATCCCCGGCATCTTCCGGCACGAAGGAGACCTGTCACACTCCGAGATCTCCGAGGTCGGCGGGATCCGCTGCACCTCGCTCGCCCGGACGGTGTTCGATGTGACGCGAACGGTCAGCGCAGAGGCGTCGCTCGCGCTCACCGACGCCGCACTCGCGTAGGTCGGGGGAGAGCCGTGGGAATTCGATGACGATGCGGCCCGATCGCTGCTCGATGAAGTGGTCGAGCGTGCGCGTCGACCAGGAGCACGCGGCGTCGTGCAGGCACGCCGCATCGCGGATCTCGCGGACGGCCGAGCCCAGCTCCCCCTCGAGAGCGTGACCCGGTACCGCCTGCACCAGCTGGGTTTCGCGCGTCCGCGATTGCAGGTGCCGGTTCCACGCCCGGACGGGGGGAGCTTCTGGATGGATATCGCGGTCGAACAGTCTCGCACCTTCATCGAGTGCGATGGGCGCACGAAGTATCGGGACGACCGACTGCGTGGCGAGCGATCAGCCGATGACGTCGTCCTGCAGGAGAAGGTGCGTGAGGACTGGGTACGCGGGGCGACCGGGTGGCGCGTCGTGCGCGTCACGACATCGTCGACCCGGCCCTTTTCGTTCGACCCGCCCCCTTGAGCTCGCGCACAGAGGGCTGGGTGACACACAAAGGGGCCGCTCGGCAAAGAGGTGTCAGCGCGCGACGGGCCAGCCGTCGGGGCCGGCGGAACCGGCGGCGTACTCCTCGAGGGGCACCGCGCCCTCGCGCCATGCCGCGAGGATCGGGTCGATGATCCGCCAGCACTGCTCAGCCGCATCGCCGCGGACGGCCAGCAGCGGGTCGCCGTCGAGCACGCCGGACAGCACCTCGGCGTAGGCCTTCAGCGCCCCTTCGCCGAGTTCTGCCGAGAGGGTCGCCCGCTCCAGCTCGAAAGGGTCCTCGGCAGCGTTGAGGTTCAGCTCGAGCGACATGCGGTCGGGGCCGAGCGAGAAGCGCAGGATCGCGCCGTCCGACGATCCGGTGAGACCCGCGGGGATGTGCCGCACGGGGCGGAAGCGCACCACGATCTCGGTGGCGGGCTCGCCGAGCGCCTTGCCCGAACGGAGCCGGAACGGCACCCCGGCCCACCGGGCGTTGCGCACCTCGAACGTCGCCTCGGCGAGGGTCTCGGTCTCTCGGGCCGGGTCCACTCCGGGCTCGTCGACATACGACGGCTTGTCCACGCCGTCGACGCTGCCTGCCGTGTACCGCGCGCGGCGCGTCGACGCCACGGGATCGTCGTCCCAGACGGAGGTCGCGCGCAGCACCGCCCCGGTCGCCTCTCGGAAGTCGACCTCGTCGAGCGTCGCGGGCTCCTCCATCGCGAGCACGGCCAGCACCTGCAGCAGGTGGCTCTGGATCATGTCGACGAGGGCTCCGGCCGAGTCGTAGTACCCGGCGCGTCCCTCCAGCGCCAGCCGCTCGTCGTAGACGATGCCCACGGATTCGATGCTCTCCGCCGACCACAGCGGTTCGAGGATGCGGTTGGCGAAGCGGGCGCCGAGCAGGTTCAGCGTCGTCGACCGGCCGAGGAAGTGATCGACGCGGAACACCTGGCTCTCCGGCACGAGTGCCGTGAGCGTCGTGTTCAGCGCACGGGCGCTGGCCTCGTCGGTGCCGAAGGGCTTCTCCATCACGAGCATCGCGCCGGCGGGGAGCATGTCGGACGTCATGGCCGCCACCGACGCCGCGGCGATCGCGGGCGGCACGGCGAAGTACAGCGCGACCTGTCCCGTGCGCCCCTTCAGCAGCGCGCGCAGGTCGTCGGGCTGCGTGATGTCGGTCTTGCGATACGTCACGTCGACCCTGGATGCCGCTTCCTCGGCGTCCATCGTCGCGAAGGACTTGCGGACGACCGCTTCGAGGTCGGCATCCGTCCAGTCCTCGCGGTCGGCGCCGATGACATGCACCTCACGCGCGGGCTCGCGCATCAGCAGCTGTCCCAGGGCGGGAAGCAGGAGGCGAGAGGTGAGATCGCCTCCGGCCCCGAAGATCACCAGCGTCGTCGCATCGGTCATGGTCCCACCGTAACCGCTCCACAGCCGGGCATGTCAGACTCAGCGGATGCCCGCTCCGATCGAGGACTACGCCCTGCTCAGCGACTGCCGCACCGGCGCGCTCGTGTCGCGTGAGGGGAGCATCGACTGGCTCTGCCTTCCCCGCTTCGACGCGCCGTCGCTGTTCGGCGCGCTGCTCGGCGAACCGCGGAACGGATGCTGGAGCCTCCGGCCCACCGACGACGCGGCCACCTCGCACCGGCACTACATCTCCGACACGTTCATCCTCGTCACCCGCTGGACGACGGCGGGCGGTGTCGCGGAGGTGCACGAGTTCCTGCCCTACCAGCCGGTGCGCACCGACGTCGTGCGTCGGATCGTGGGCATCTCGGGCGAGGTCGAGTTCGCCACCGAGCTGCGGCTGCACTTCGACTACTCCCGCCGGCTGCCGTGGGTGCGCCAGGTCGGCACGCCTCAGGAACCGGCGCTGCGCGCGACGGCCGGCCCGGAAGCCGTGATCGTGCGCGGCGTGCAGCTCGTCGCCGACGACCATGTCCACCGCGGGCGGCTGACGGTCGGCGCCGACGAGTATCGCGACCTCGTGCTCAGCTGGTTCCCCTCCCACGAGCATCAGCCGAAGCCCCTCGACGTCGAGGAGGCCCTGGCGGCGACCCGGTCCTGGTGGCAGGGCTGGGCGAGCGGGATCGCGCACGAGGGCCCGCACCGCGACGAGGTCGTCCGGTCGCTGCTGGTGCTGCGGGGACTCACGAACAAGGACACCGGCGGCATCGTCGCCGCGGCCACCACCTCGCTGCCCGAGCAGTTCGGGGGCGCGCGCAACTGGGACTACCGCTTCGTCTGGCTGCGGGATGCCGCGCTGACGCTCGAGGCCCTGATCGCGCACGGCTTCCTCGAGGAGGCGCATCAGTGGCGGCGCTGGCTGCTGCGCGCAGTGGCCGGTGAGCCGGGCGAGGTGCAGATCATGTACGGGATCGCGGGGGAGCGCGACCTGATGGAGCGCGAGATGCCGAGCCTGCCGGGCTACGGCGGCGCGGCGCCGGTGCGCATCGGCAACGGCGCGGTCGACCAGTATCAGGGCGACGTCGTCGGCGAGGTGCTCGTCGCTCTCGAGGCGGCCCGGATCGCCGGCCTCGAGGAGGGCGACTTCTCGTGGCCTCTGCAGAGGGCGCTCATCGAGCACGTGGTCGCATCGCTCGACCGTCCCGACAACGGCATCTGGGAGATCCGCGGCGAGCCCCGGTGGTTCACCCATTCGCGCGTCATGATGTGGGCCGCCATGGATCGAGGCGTCCGGGCCGTGCGCGAGCACGGGCTGCGCGGCGACGCCGATCGGTGGGAGCGGACCCGGGATGCCCTGCGCCGCGAGATCGACGAGCGAGGAGTGCATGCCGAGGGCTTCTTCGTGCAGCACTACGACTCGACGGAGGTCGACGCGTCGCTGCTGATCCTTCCGCAGGTGGGGTACTGCGCTCCCGACGACCCCCGGATGCTGCGCACGGTGGCGCAGATGGAGAGCACGCTGATGCAGGACGGCCTGCTGCTGCGCTACCGCACGGAGACCGGGGTCGACGGGCTGGCAGGGCGGGAGCATCCGTTCCTCGCCTGCAGCTTCTGGCTCGTCGAGCAGTACGCGGCGACCGGCCGGGTCGACGAGGCCGCCCTCCTGATGGAGCGCCTCGTCGCGATGGCGAACGACCTCGGGCTCCTGTCCGAGGAGTACGACGTCGAGGGCGACCGCCAGGCCGGCAACACCCCGCAGGCGCTGTCGCACCTGAGTCTCATCCGCGCGGCCGACGCCCTCGCCGGCCACGGCGGCCGAGCCGCCGATCGCCGCTGATTTGGGCGACGGCTCCGCGTGAGGTAGCCTGGACTCAACCGAAGACCGCTGGTCATCGTCGTGCGTGCGAACGCGAGGCGATCGAAGCTCTGCACAGCAGGGGCCCGCGCAGGACACGAACTTCTCGAAGCTCCGTGCGCTTGCGCCGGAGCTTCTTTCTTTTGCAGGGGGTCCGAGGCCGGCGCCCCACCACCGTGCGGCGCCACGTACACACCAAGGAGTGACCATGGCGCAGAAGGATGCATCGGTCGCCGAGCTCACGAAGTCATTCGAGAACTCGAACGCCGTCCTGCTGACCGAGTACCGCGGTCTGACGGTTGCCCAGCTCAAGGAGCTGCGCAACAGCATCCGTCAGGACGCCGAGTACGCCGTGGTGAAGAACACGCTGACCAAGATCGCTGCCAACAAGGCCGGGATCACTGCGCTGGACGACGACCTCAAGGGTCCGTCGGCCGTCGCTTTCGTGCACGGTGACTTCGTCGCCACCGCCAAGGCTCTGCGTGACTTCGCCAAGGCCAACCCGCTTCTCGTGATCAAGTCCGGCGTCTTCGAGGGCAACGCCCTCACCGCCGACGAGGTCAACAAGTACGCCGCGCTGGAGAGCCGTGAGGTTCTGCTGGCGAAGGCTGCGGGCATGATGAAGGCGACGATGGGCAAGGCTGCCGCCACCATCGACGCGCTTCGCGAAAAGCTGGAGACCGCACAGGCCGCGTGAGCGACCGGCGATCTCTTCACACAAACCCCATCTATTAGGAGATACATCATGGCGAAGCTTTCCACCGAGGAGCTGCTGGAGCAGTTCGCTGGCCTGACCCTCGTTGAGCTCAACGACTTCGTGAAGGCGTTCGAGGAGAAGTTCGAGGTCACCGCTGCTGCACCCGTCGCCGTTGCCGGCGCTGCGGGCGCGGGTGGCGCTGCCGAGGCCGAGGAGGAGAAGGACTCGTTCGACGTCATCCTCGAGGCTGCCGGCGACAAGAAGATCCAGGTCATCAAGACCGTCCGCGAGCTCACCTCGCTGGGCCTCGGCGAGGCCAAGGCCGTCGTCGACGGCGCTCCGAAGGCCGTGCTCGAGGGCGCGAACAAGGAGACCGCCGAGAAGGCCAAGGCTGCTCTCGAAGAGGCAGGCGCCACGGTTACCCTCAAGTAATCACCGCGTCACAGCGTTTCATCGAAGGCCCCGGGTTCGCCCGGGGCCTTCGTGCGTCCTCGGTGGGTGCGTACCCGGTGGGTGCGTGCGTCGCGCTCAGCGCGGCGGGGCCGTGGAGTTGCGCACCACGAGGGCGGATGCTGCGGCGACGTGCTCGAGCGGATCGTCCGGGTGGCTCATCCGCTGCGTGAGCAGCCGCACCGCCTCGTGCCCCTGCTCCCGAGGGGACTGCCCGATGGTCGTCAGGGAGAACATCTCGGCGTGCTCGTGGTCGTCGATGCCGACGACGCTCAGCTCGGTGGGCACGGCGATCCCGAGGCGTCGCGCGGCGATCACCGCGCCGATCGCCGCCTCGTCGCACACGCCGACGATCGCGGTCGGCCGGTCGCGTCGATCGCCGAGCAGCCCCGCGGCGGCGGCGTACCCGCCGGGCATGGTCGGGGTGGCCTCGACGATGCGCGCGTGCTCGGCGAGGCCGGCGGCCTGCAGGGCGACCTGATAGCCGTCCAGGCGGCGCGCGTCGCCGAAGCTGAGCTCTGCGGCATCCGTCGATCCGCCGACGAACGCGATCGCGGTGTGGCCGAGCTCGATCAGATGCTCGGTGGCGATGCGGGCGGCGGCCGCGTCGTCGATCGACACGGCGCTCGATCCCTGTTTGTACGGGCCGACGCTCACGAGCGGGCGGCCGGTGCGCTGCAGCCGCTCCAGCTCGCGCGCGCTCGGCTGGATGCCGACGGCGATGATGCCGTCGAACCGTCGACGAGGGAGCACGTGCTCGAAGAGCCGCTCCCGGGTCTGCGATCCCTCGGGCACGCCGTAGAGCGAGAGGTCGTAGTCGAGCGCGAACAGCGACTCCTGGATGCCGGCGAGCAGCTCGGCGAAGAACCAGCGATCGATGGGCGGCATGATGACGCCGACGGTCTGCGTCCGGCCGGTGGCGAGGCTGGTGGCGGAGGAGTGCGCGACGTACGACAGCTCGCGCGCGGCATCCGACACCCGTCGACGCGTCTCATCCGAGACGTATCCGTGCCCGGTGAGGGCACGGCTCGCTGTGGCCTTCGACACGCCGGCACGAGCGGCGACGTCCGCGATCGTGCTCATCGGTCCTCCTCGACCAGGCCACGCGGATGCGTGAGCGGCGCACACCATGGCGCTCGCCGGTCGATAGCGTAGTCGCTCGTCGCGCGAAAAGGAACCGGTTCCATATACCGGGCGAGGGAGCGCTCCCATCGCCGGGGACGTGCGGGCACGAAAGGTTGTCAGCTTGTGACCCTTGCTTATTGTGCGGGGGAGCGGAAGCCAAGTAGGTTGGCCTGGAATCGGTTCCCGAACGACGCCAGGGGTGGCGTCTGTCGAAGCGGGACCCTGTACTCGAAGAGGAGAATTCACATGGCTCTGTCACAGCGTTCACGGCGGCTGGTGCCGCTCGCCCTGCTGGGGGTCGCGGGCGTCGCGATCGCCGGATGCGGGGCTCCCGGCGGTGCACCCTCAGGCGGCGGAGGCGGAGGCGGTGGAGGCGGAGACAACACCGTCACGATCTACGGCACGATCGTCGAGGGCGAAGCCGAACTCCTTGCGCAGTCCTGGGCGGACTTCGAGAAGGAGAACGACATCACCATCAAGTACGAGGGCAGCCAGGACTTCGAGACGCAGCTCGGCACTCGCGCACAGGGTGGCAACCCGCCCGACATCGCGATCTTCCCGCAGCCGGGTCTGTTCGCCGACTACGCGTCGCGCGACCTGCTGAAGCCTGCTCCGGATGCCGTCAAGAAGAACGCCGAAGAGGGCTGGACCCAGGGCTGGATCGACTTCGGCACCTACGACGGCACCTTCTACGGCGCGCCGCTGATGGCGAGCGTCAAGGGCTGGATCTGGTACTCGCCGACCAAGTTCGCCGAGTGGGGCGTCGAAGAGCCCACGACCTGGGACGAGCTGATGACGCTCACCCAGACCATCAAGGACAAGAGCGGCGCGGCACCGTGGTGCGCCGGCTTCGAGTCGGGCGTCGCGACCGGCTGGCCCGGCACCGACTGGATCGAAGACCTCGTGCTCCGCAACGCGGGCCCCGACGTCTACGACCAGTGGGTGAAGAACGAGATCCCCTTCACCGACCCGCAGATCAAGGAGGCCTTCGACACGACCGGTGAGATCCTGCTCAACCCGGAGTACGTCAACGCCGGCTTCGGCGACGTGCGCTCGATCAACTCGACCGCGTTCGGCGACGTGGCGGCGAAGGTCGCCAGCGGCGAGTGCGCGCTGACCCACCAGGCCTCGTTCCTCTCGGGCTTCTACCCCGAGGGTACGAACTTCGCCGAGGACGGCGACGTGTGGGCGTTCCTGACGCCGAGCTCGAGCCCCGACGAGACGCTCATCACCGGTGGCGGCGAGATCGTCGGCGCGTTCAGCGACGACGAGGCGACCCAGAAGGTGCTGGAGTACCTGTCCAGCCCCGAGTGGGCGAACAGCCGCCTCGCTCTCGGCGGTGTGACCTCGGCAAACAAGGGCGTCGACCTCGACGTGGTCGAGGACCCGATCCTGCAGGAGTCGATCAAGCTCCTCCAGGACGACGAGGTGACGTTCCGCTTCGACGGATCCGACCAGATGCCGGGTGCGGTCGGTTCGGGCACGTTCTGGAAGGGCATCGTGGCCTGGGTGAACGGCACCTCCACCGACGAGGTGCTGACGCAGATCCAGACCGGCTGGCCCTCCAGCTGATCGGATGAGGAGGGCCGCCCGGGTGGGCGGCCCTCCTTCTCACACCCGGTCCGAGCAACGCCGCTCGGGCCGCTGATCAGCTCCGTCTCATGAAGGGGAATCCGTGAACGCGACTGTGTTCTTCCAATGGATCGGGGCGCTGCCGCCGATCCTCCAGGCCGTCGCCGTGGTCATCGCATTCGCGGTGGTCGTGGTGGTCATCCTGCTTCTCGTCGACATCGCGCCGCGCAAGGGTGCGGTCTACACCGTCATCCGCCTGGCGATGTGCCTGCTCATCCCGCTCGCGGTGATGTGGTTCTTCAACTCGTACTACTGGGCGATGGGAGTCGCGGTCGCCGTCGGCGCACTGTTCTTCTTCCTCGACTACCGCTCCCGCGATGGCGCGGGATACCTGATCCAGCTGGTGGCCTTCATGGCGCCGGCGATGCTGCTGCTTCTCGCCGGGCTCATCCTGCCGTCGATCCAGACCGTGTACGCGTCGTTCTGGAACTCGACGGGGCAGAACTTCGTCGGCTTCTCGAACTACCTCTGGATCTTCACGCAGTCCGACGGTGTCAGCTCGGTCGTCAACACGATCGTCTGGGTGCTGCTCGTCCCGACGCTCTCGACCCTGATCGGCCTCGCGTACGCCGTCTTCATCGACAAGACCCGCGGTGAGAAGGTCTACAAGCTCCTGGTGTTCATGCCGATGGCGATCTCGTTCGTCGGCGCCAGCATCATCTGGCGCTTCGTCTACGCCTACCGCGGCGGTGAGTTCGAGCAGATCGGTCTGCTCAACCAGATCCTGGTCTGGTTCGGCGGGCAGCCGCAGCAGTTCCTGCTGAACGGTCCGTGGAACAACCTCGCCCTCATCGTGGTGCTGATCTGGGTGCAGACCGGCTTCGCGATGGTCGTGCTCTCGGCATCCATCAAGGGCGTGCCGGCCGAACTGCTGGAAGCGGCCGAACTCGACGGCGCCAATGCCTGGGAGCGCTTCTGGTCGGTGACGATCCCGTCGATCCGTCCGGCCCTCATCGTCGTGCTGACCACGATCTCGATCGCCTCGCTGAAGGTCTTCGACATCGTGCGCACGATGACCGGTGGCAACTACGGCACATCGGTGCTCGCGAACGAGATGTACACGCAGTTCTCGAAGTTCGAGGCGGGACGCAGTGCTGCGCTCTCCGTCATCCTGTTCATCCTGGTGCTGCCGATCGTCATCTACAACGCACGCCAGATCAAGAAGCAGCGGGAGATCCGATGACCGACACCGTGAAGTCAGAGACCCCGGCCAGCACGCGAGCGATCACGACCGGAGGCCGGTTCGAAGCCTCGGCCGGGCGTGCGCGCAAGCGTCTCAGCCGGCCTTGGGCGACCGTCGCGTCGATCGTCATCGCCGTGCTGTGGACGATCCCGACGGTCGGGCTGTTCATCTCGTCGTTCCGCGAGCGCGATGCGATCGAGACGACCGGCTGGTGGACGTTCTTCACCAACCCGCAGCTGACGCTGGACAACTACGCGGCCGTGCTGCAGTCCGGCACGACCCAGCTGACGATCCTCGAGTCGTTCTTCAACTCGATCGTGATCACGATCCCGGCGACGATCATCCCTCTGATGATCGCGGCGATGGCGGCGTACGCCTTCTCGTGGATCGAGTTCAAGGGACGCAACGCGCTGTTCATCTTCGTGTTCGCGCTGCAGATCGTGCCCATCCAGATGGCGCTGGTACCGCTGCTGTCGTCGTTCTCGCGAGGGATCAACCTCTTCGGGCTGCAGGTGACTCTGGGCCTCGACGTCGCGGGCGGCTATGCGCAGGTCTGGTTCGCCCACACCATGTTCGCGCTGCCGCTGGCGATCTACCTGCTGCACAACTTCATGTCGGAGATCCCGGGAGAGATCATCGAGGCCGCGCGCGTCGACGGCGCCTCTCGCGGGCAGATCTTCTTCCGCGTGGTGCTGCCGCTGACGATGCCGGCGATCGCGTCGGTCGCGATCTTCCAGTTCCTCTGGGTCTGGAACGACCTGATCGTCGCGCTGGTGTTCGCCGACGGGGCCGCCTCGCCGATCACGAAGGTGCTCGCCGAGATCACGGGCCGCGGCGAGGGCTGGTACCTGCTCACCGCCGGTGCGTTCGTGTCGATCATCGTTCCGCTGATAGTGTTCTTCTCGCTGCAGAGGTTCTTCGTCCGCGGACTCCTGGCGGGTTCCACGAAGGGCTGAGCCTTCGCAGGCTCAGGGACTTACGGATGCCGCGGATGACGCAACACTGCCTCCTCCGCGGCATCCGTCCCCGTACCCTGAAGTCATGAAGTACGCAGACTCGATCGTCGACCTCGTCGGCGACACGCCCCTCGTGAAGCTCCAGCACGTCACCGAGGGCGTCGCGTGCACGGTGCTGGTCAAGCTCGAGTACATGAACCCGGGCGGGTCGTCGAAGGACCGCATCGCCTCGCGCATCATCGACGCGGCCGAGGACGCCGGCGACCTGAAGCCGGGCGGAACGATCGTCGAGCCCACCAGCGGCAACACCGGCGTCGGACTTGCGCTCGTCGCGCAGCAGCGCGGCTACAAATGCGTCTTCGTGGTGCCCGACAAGGTCGGCGACGACAAGATCGACGTGCTGCGGGCCTACGGCGCCGAGGTCGTGGTGACGCCGACCTCCGTCGCCCCCGACAGCCCGGAGTCCTACTACAGCGTGAGCGACCGGCTCACCCGCGAGATCCCCGGGGCGTTCAAGCCGAACCAGTACGAGAACCCGAACGGTCCGCGCAGCCACTACGAGACCACGGGTCCCGAGATCTGGCGCGACACCGACGGCACGGTCACCCACTTCGTGGCCGGCGTCGGCACGGGCGGGACGATCACCGGGACGGGACGGTTCCTGCGCGAGGTGTCCGAGGAGCGGGTGCGCATCGTCGGCGTCGACCCGGAGGGCAGCGTCTACAGCGGCGGCACCGGGCGGCCGTACCTCGTCGAGGGCGTGGGCGAGGACATCTGGCCCGGCTCGTACGACCCCACCGTGCCGCACGAGATCGTTGCGGTGAGCGACGCCGAGTCGTTCGCGATGACCCGTCGCCTCGCGCGCGAGGAGGGCATCCTCGTCGGCGGGTCCAGCGGCATGGCCGTGGTCGGCGCCCTGCGCATCGCACGCGACCTGCCCGCGGATGCCGTCATGGTGGTGCTCCTGCCCGACGGAGGCCGCGGCTACCTCGCCAAGATCTTCAACGACGGATGGATGCGCTCCTACGGGTTCAGCGAGGTGGAGGAGGGGGAGACCGTCGCCGACGTGCTCGCCGCCCGTGCACAGCGCCAGGCGCAGGGACCGAGCGCCGGCATCCCGGATCTCGTGCACGCCCACCCGACCGACACCGTGCTCGAGGCGATCGGGATGATGACCGAGTACGACGTCTCGCAGCTCGTCGTGCTCAGCGCCGAACCCCCGGTGATGATGGGCGAAGTCGTCGGCACCGTCGATGAGAAGGGCCTGCTCGACCTGCTGTTCCGGGGTGAGGCGCAGCCGACCGACGCGCTCGGCACGCACGTGGGGGAGCGGCTGCCCCTCGTCGGCATCCACACGTCGGTCGCGGACGCGCGCAGTGCGCTCGCCGACGCCGATGCGCTGCTGGTGACCGAAGACGGCAAGCCGCACACGGTGCTCACGCGTCAGGACCTGCTCTCGTACCTGTCGCGCTGACGCGCGGCGTAACAGGCCCGGCCGCCCCTGAGCGGCGGGACGTAGGCTGAGGTAATGCCCGAGCACTCCTTCGCCACCCGAGCCATCCACGCGGGACAGGCAGCAGATCCCGTCACCGGCGCGATCATCCCGCCGATCTACCAGGCCTCCACGCATGTGCAGGACGGCGTGGGCGGCCTGCGTCAGGGGTTCGAGTACAACCGGTCGGGCAATCCCACGCGCTCGTCGCTCGAGACGCAGCTCGCGGCGCTCGAGGGCGGCGTGAGCGCTCTCTCGTTCGCATCGGGCCTCTCCGCGGAGGACGCGCTGCTGCGCGGCATCCTGAAGCCCGGCGACCACGTGCTGCTCGGCAACGACGTGTACGGCGGCACCTATCGTCTGCTCACGAAGGTGCTCGCGCCCTGGGGCATCGAGACGACCACGGTCGAACTCGCCGACGTCGATGCGATCCAGGCCGCGATCCGTCCGGAGACGAAGATCATCTGGCTCGAGACGCCGAGCAATCCGCTGCTGAAGATCGTCGACATCGCGCAGATCGCCGAGATCGCGCACGCCGCCGGCCTCATCCTCGTCGTGGACAACACGTTCGCCTCGCCGGCGCTGCAGCAGCCGCTGTCGCTGGGCGCGGACTTCGTCGTGCACTCCACCACCAAGTACCTCGGCGGGCACTCGGACGTGCTCGGAGGGGCGGTGGTGTTCGGCGACGATCGCCACTACGAGCAGATCAAGTTCCAGCAGTTCGCGGTGGGCGCCGTCTCCGCGCCCCTGGACGCCTGGCTCACCACCCGCGGCATCAAGACGCTGGCCGTGCGGATGCGGCAGCACTCCGAGAACGCGCAGGCGATCGCGGAATGGGCGACCGGTCGGCCCGAGTTCTCCGAGGTGTTCTACCCGGGTCTCTCGTCCCACCCCGGTCACGAGGTCGCTGCGGCGCAGATGAGCGGATTCGGCGGGATGCTGTCGCTCGGTCTCGCTGCCGGAGGAGACGCCGCGCGAGCGTTCGTCGAGAACACGGAGCTGTTCCAGCTCGCCGAGTCGCTCGGCGGCGTGGAGTCGCTGATCGGATACCCGCCCGACATGACCCACGCATCGGTGCGGGGAACGCCGCTCGCGGTGCCCGAGAACGTCGTGCGTCTCTCGGTCGGCATCGAGGATGTGAGCGACCTGATCGCCGACCTCGAGCAGGGACTCGCGCGCGTCGGTCGCTGAGCCGGTAACATGGGGTGCTTCCCCGATCGAATCGTTTCGATCTCGCGCGCCCTCGCCTGACCTCCGGAAGGACCGTCGTGTCCGACGCTCCACGCACTGATTCCATCCCGACGACCCCGCAGCCCGAGCCCACCGACACCGGCAGCCTGCGCACCCCCACCGGCAGCATCCGCACGGTGACGGGCAGCATCCGCACGTCGACCGCCACCGGTGCCATCCGCACGCTCGGGAGCAATCCGGCCACCGCGCCGATCATGCTGCACCCGGGCGACGCGATCTCTCTGGGTCGACGCACGCTGTACATCATCCTTCTCGGTGCCCTCACGGCGCTCGGACCGTTCACGATCGACCTGTACCTCCCGGCGTTCCCGGTGCTGGAGGAGGACTTCCAGACGACGTCGGCCGCGATCCAGCTGACGCTGACCGGCACGATGATCGGCTTCGCGGTCGGCCAGCTCGTGGTCGGTCCGCTCAGCGACAAGGTCGGGCGACGGGTGCCGCTGATCACCGTCACCGCGTTGCACGTGCTCGCCAGCCTTGCGGCCGCCTTCGCGCCGGACCTCGGTCTGCTCAGCGCAGCCCGCGTGCTGATGGGCATCGGCGCCGCGGCGGGCGGAGTCGTGGCCATGGCCATCGTGCGCGACCTGTTCGGCGGACGACGTCTGGTCGTGATGCTGTCGCGCCTCGCGCTCGTGTCGGGCGTGGCCCCGGTGATCGCGCCGCTGATCGGCTCGTGGCTGCTGACGCTCATGCCGTGGCGGGGCATCTTCGGAGTGCTCGCGGCCTACGGCGTGGTCATGCTGCTGTCGGCGATCATCTTCGTGCCCGAGACCCTTCCCGTCGCGCGTCGCCAGGGCGGGCGCGGCGGTGCGACCATGTTGCAGCGCTACAAGTCGGTGCTCACGGACCGCGTCTTCATCGGCGTGCTCATCATCGGCGGGATGAGCTTCTCCGGGCTGTTCTCCTACCTCTCCGCCTCGCCCTTCCTCTTCCAGGAGACGCACGGCCTCGACGCGCAGCAGTACGGTCTGCTGTTCGCGGTCAACTCGCTCGGCGTGGTCACGGGCGTGCAGGTCGCGTCGCGGCTCGCCGCGCGCTTCGGGCCGCAGTGGGTTCTCGCGTTCTCGACGGCGGTGCTGCTGGTTGCGGGAGTCGCGATCATCGTCACCGACCAGCTCGGTCTGGGGCTCTGGGGAACGGTCATCCCGCTCTTCGTGTTCATGACCGCCTGCGGGTTCACCTTCCCGAACGTGCAGGTTCTGGCCCTCGACCGCCATGGCAAAGCCGCAGGCACCGCCGCGTCGATCCTCGGGGCGACGAACTTCGGTGTCGCTGGGCTCATCTCGCCGGTCGTGGGATGGATCTCGCGGGACGCCGGGATCACCGCGACGACCATGGCCTCGGTCATGGTCGGCTGTGCCACGATCGGCATCCTTTCGCTGTGGCTGATCGTGCGGCCGCGCACCGTGGGGATGCTCACTCCCTGAGTCCACAGCGTTCGTCGGCCATGATGGAACGATGAACAGACGGATGCTGCTGTGGTGGGGCGTCGCGTGCCTCGTGGTCGCGACGGCTCTCGGCGCCTTCGTGGTGTACGCGTACACCGAGACTCCGGGGTTCGACCGGTGGTGGAACCAGCTCATCGAGAGCATCCGCGGGGACGGGATGTACAGGTTCGCGCTGGTCCTGAACTGGATCGGCGGGGGATGGGTCGCGATCCTCGGGATTCCACTTCTCGCGATCGTCGCGCTGCTGCTGGCCCGGCGCTGGCGCAGCGCCGTGTTCGCGGCCGTCTGCTTCGCGCTGAGCGCGGGCGCCGTGCAGCTGCTCAAGGAGATCTTCGGCCGGGCGCGCCCCGAAGACATGCTGGTCGTGAGCGACTACGGCTCCTTCCCCTCGGGGCACACGGCGAACGCGGCGACCATCGCGCTGGTCCTGTGGGTGCTCTTCCCGCGGGTCTGGACGGCCATCGTCGGCGTTCTCTGGATCCTCGCGATGGCGCTCTCGCGCACCTTCCTCTCGGTGCACTGGGCGAGCGACACGCTCGGCGGAGCTCTCGTCGGTGCCGGTGTCGTGCTGGTGCTCGCCGCCTGGCTGCTGCCCTGGGTGCGGCAGCGTCGCGAGCAGGTCGTCGAGGCGCCGATAGGCTGAGGCTTCCGATTCATCGAGGAGTCTCCGTGTCGCACATCCGCCCGTATCGACCGTCGGACCGCGCCGCGATCTCCGAGATCTGCGTCAAGACGGCGGATGCCGGGGCCGACGCGTCCGGGATCCTCTCGGATGACGACCTCTGGGGCGATCTCTTCGCGGTTCCCTATGTCGAGCGGCATCCGGATCTCGCCTGGGTGGTCGAGACCGATGACGGCCGCACGATCGGCTACGTCGTGGCGACCGACGACACCGACGCCTTCTACACCTGGTTCCGCGACGAGTGGTGGCCGCCGCGGCAGGCGCGCTACCCGCGCGCGGAGAAGCCGTCGACCCGCGAGGAGCGGATGATCGAGTACGGCTACGAGCGGATGCCGGGCATCGAGCCCCACGCTGCCGACCACCCCGCGCACCTGCACATCGATCTGCTCCCCGAGACGCAGGGGCAGGGGCTCGGGCGGCGGCTCATGGAGACGCTCTTCGCCGAACTCACCCGTCGGGGAGTGCGCGGACTGCATCTCGGCATCGACCCGAAAAACGCCGGTGCGGCCGCCTTCTACGAGCGACTCGGCATGGAGCGGCTTCCGGGCGCCGGGCACATGTACGGCGTGACGTTCGACGCAGCCGCAGGGCGTGTCGGAGAAGCACCCTAGAATCGATCTCTCGGCCGGAGGAAGGATCGCCGGCATGGGGAACCCGGGCAGGATGCTCTCCGCGAACTACGACATGAGGTCGCAGGAGTCGTCGATCCTCGCCGCGATGCGGAGTGGGCCGTTGCAGTCGCTCACGGATCGGGAACTCGGGTTGCGCGAGCAGGCCGTCACCATCTACCCGCACGCTCTGCAGAGACGAGTCTGGGCATGGGTGCGATTCGGTCCCGAATCGATCCGGGTCGCGGCCAAGCTGATGCGGTCCACGCCCGCTGCGGCGGGGATCGAGTTCCGTGCCGGTGATCGCGTGTTCCGCTGCTGGGTATGGGGCAACGCTGTGGTCGTCCAGGATGAGCCGTGATGCGTCGTGAGGGCGCTTCTCGGCGGCGACGAATCCAGACTGCGGGTGAACGTAAGAAGGGCCCCCGCTGACGCGGAGACCCTTCTTGACGTTTGGCGGTGACGGCGGGATTCGAACCCGCGGTTGCTTGCACAACACACGCTTTCCAAGCGTGCTCCTTCGGCCGCTCGGACACGTCACCAGGAACAACCTGTTCATCTTATCCGATCGGCCGGGTGCCGAGTGACCGCAGCTATGCGGCGGGGACGTCCTCGATGCGGTGATAGACCGGCAGGCCGCGCTCCCGCGCGATGGCGACGTCGTTGTCGGCGCCCGAGGATTCCCCCGGAAGCCGCAGGACCGCATCGCAGTGCTGCAGGAGCCTCGCCGCCGTCTCGTACATCACGTCGCCGTCTGCGGCTTCGCTCTCGTCGAGCCCGCGCAGCGTGGGCAGCGCCACCCATTCTCCGATCATGGGCACGTGGCCGAGACGATGAAGGGGAGCGGCGGCGGATTCCAGTCGCTCGAGGTTGCGGGCGATCGCGGCAGGATCGCCGTCGGTGCCGGAGCGATAGGGGCCGGCGATCAGGATCAGGAGTGGCTTCTTCATGGACCACACTGTAGCGTTAACCATGCAAGATCGTGCAACAACAGGAAGAAGTGCGAATGCTGGGTGTGCAGCGCAAAGAGCATCTCCTCGAGCTCCTCGCCGTCGACGGACGCGTGGTGGCCAAGGAGGCGGCGGCGGAGCTCGGCGTGTCCGAGGACTCGATCCGCCGAGACCTGCGCGAGCTCGCCGACGCCGGACTGTGCGTCCGCGTCTACGGCGGCGCGCTGCCCGTGCCGCCGGCCGACGTGCCGGTGGCCCAACGGCTGGGTGTCGCGAGCGAGAGCAAGGAGCGAGTCGCCCGAGCGGCCATCGCACTGATTCATCCGGCGTCGACGGTCATCCTGGATGCGGGAACCACGACGCTCGCCATGGCGCGGATGCTGCCGCACGGCGACGACCTCACGGTCATCACTCCGAGCCCTGCTGTCGCCCTCACGGCGATGGAGCATTCGACCGCTCGCGTGCTGATGGTGGGAGGAGAGCTCAGCCGTCACTCGGCGGTGGTCGGGGGAGGTCTGGCGCTGGAGGCGATCTCTCGCCTCTCCGCCGACACGTTCTTCCTGGGTGTGACGGGAATCGACCCGGTGCACGGTCTCACCACGGGAGAGCTGGATGACGCGGTGACGAAGCGTGCCCTCGCCGCGCGCAGTGCGGAGGTGTTCGTGCTCGGCAGTGCCGAGAAGATCGGCGCGGTTTCGCGTTTCCCGGTGCTCGGGCTCGATGAGATCACGGGGGTGATCGTCGATCCGGAAGACGAGAACCCGATCGCGCGAAGCGCCGAGATCAGCCGCACCCGCTGATATATTGCACCGGCCCCGGCATCCATCTATCGTCAGATGACGACATCAGGTCGTCATCTGGGGATGCCCATGGGGCGGGTCGATCCGGCCCGTCCCATGCCGAGCTTCGCGTAGGATCGCCGAGTGGCAACCCCGAAGATCGTCCTGTTCTACGCCTTCACCCCGCTCGCCGACCCCGAGGCCATCCGCCTCTGGCAGCGCGACCTCGGCGAGGCCCTCGGACTGCGCGGGCGCGTGCTCATCTCGAAGGACGGCGTCAACGGCACGCTCGGCGGCGACGTGCGCGCGGTGAAGAAGTGGGCGCGCTCCTTCCGTTCCTACCCCGCCTTCAAGGACGCCGACATCAAGTGGAGCGAGGGCACCGGGCTGGATGCCGAAGGCCGCAGCCTCGACTTCCCCAAGCTCAGCGTCAAGGTGCGCGACGAGATCGTGTCGTTCGGCGCTCCCGGCGAGCTGCGCGTCGACGAGAACGGTGTCGTCGGGGGCGGCACCAGGCTCACCCCCGAGGCGCTGCACGAGCTCATGGACGAGCGCGGCGACGACGTCGTGTTCTTCGACGGACGCAACGCGCTCGAGGCGCAGATCGGGCGCTTCCACGGGGCAGTGGTGCCCGACACCGAGACCACCCGGGACTTCGTGCAGCTGCTCGACTCCGGTGCGTACGACGACCTCAAGGGCAAACCCGTCGTGACCTACTGCACCGGCGGCATCCGCTGCGAAGTGCTGTCGAGCCTGATGACGGCGCGCGGCTTCGGAGAGGTCTATCAGCTCGAGGGCGGGATCGTTCGGTACGGCGAGAAGTACGGTGACGACGGCTTATGGGAGGGCTCGCTATACGTGTTCGACGGCCGCGGCTCGGTCGACTTCTCGGACCACGCGCAGGTCGTCGGAGAATGCGTCGGCTGCGGTACGGCGACGAAGCGCACCGCCAACTGCCCCGACCCCTCCTGTCGCGCCCAGTTCGTCGTGTGCGACGACTGCGAGTCCGTGCCCTGCACCGCACACGCGGCCTGACCCCGGCTCAGGCCGTCGCGGCGGCGCCGGGGTTGCGGGTCGCGAACAACGAGCGGGGAAGGAGAACGGCGCGCACCTGCATCGGACGATCGACGCTGCGCCGCAGACGCGTGAGCACGGTGACCAGCGGCGTGGCGAGATCGACCGGCTCGGTGTCCGCGCGGGCGTAGTTCGCCCGCTCGACGGCATCCGTCAGCTCCTTCATCGCCGCAACGTCCACGTCGTTCTGTCGGACCAGCTCCGTCGCTCTCATCCGCGGGGTGTCCGCGTCGGACATCGGAAGCTGCAGGTCGAGCAGGGTGTCGCGCAGCTCGGCCCACACCGCCGCCGAGTCGCCGCGCCGGGCTCGACGCAGGCGCATCCACCGCTCCGCCTGCCGGATCAGCGCAGGAAGGAGCAGCAGCACGAGCACGCCGGCGACGGTGAGCACCACGGGCATCGGATCGAGGCTGCGCAGCTCTCCGGTCGCCCCGGGATCCGCTCCCGCATCGCCGCGGTCGACCTCGGGGGCCTGGGTCTCCTCGGTCTGCGGGGCCGCGGTCGGTGCCGGCGTCACCGATCCGCCTGTTCCGCTGCCGTCGACCGCTCCCGCGCGGAACGCGGTCGGCACACCGAGCGATGCGGTCGGCTCGAACGGGATCCAGCCGACCCCGGGGAACAGGACCTCCGGCCAGGAGTGCAGCTGGTCACTGGACACCGAGAACACGGATTCCTCACCGCGCTTCTCATCGGTCAGCGCACCGGGGAGGTAGCCGACGACGATGCGCGTCTGCATCCCGAGGCTCTCCGCCATCAGCGCGAATGCGCCCGCGAAATGCACGCAGTAGCCGGACCGCTCATCGAGGAACTGCGCGACCGCTTCGGCGCCGGTGCCGTCGAAGCCCTCCTCCACCGGGGTCTCCAGCGAGTAGCTGAACTCCGAACGGAACCAGGTCTGCAGGGCCACGAGCCGGTCGTAGTCGGTGCCGGCCTCCGCCGTGACCTCCGCCGCCAGTGAGGCGATGATCCCGGGCAGTTCCACCGGCTCCTCGTCGGGATCGACGACGGGCTCCGCGGCATCGAGCGCACGGATCTGCTCGAGGGTCGGGATCACCCGCAGGGAGCCGACGGTGTAATCGTTGCCGGCGGCATCCGCATTGCGCGAGACGAGCGTGCGGTTGTCGACCGCCACCCGCCATGCCCCACCCACACCCTGCACGCTCGTCGCCGGATACGGCACCGGGAGCCAGGAGCTCGACATGCGGAGGATGCGGATCGATGTCGTCTGCTCCTCGGTCGCGATGTCGGCGCCCCACTCGGGCTCTCCGAAGCCGTTGCGCTGCGACTGCACGTCACCGCGGTCCGGCTGCCAGACGCGACCGTCGAAGCGCGACAGCGTGGTGAGGCGCAGATACGGGGCGATCTCTCCCTTCGCCGCGACCGTCAGCACCTCGACGGGATTCGGCTGGCGCAGGTCGTCGCCGAGGCGCAGCGACGCGTCGACGGTGACCCCGACGCCGGTGCCGGCGAGATTCGCGGCCACCGGGAGCGCCGGAGCGATGACGACCGTCACCGCCAGTGCCGCCGCCCCGACCACCACCGCGATCGAGGTCGCGGATCGTCGAGGGGAGAGCGGATGCCGTCGCGCCGTGAACCGGAAGAGGACGAGCACCAGCACGCCGAACATCACGAACCACACGACGTTGACGTCACCGAGCGTGACGATCATCGGGATCGCGCCGATCGCCCCGGTCAGCAGGGCGGCGATGACCGCGGAGCGATGCGCCACGAGATGATCGAGCAGGATCGCCACGACGGCGAATCCGCCCCCCATCAGAGCCGCCAGCCCGGGCGAGGAGTCCAGGGGAGCGGTGCCGAAGACGATCTGCTCGCCGGCGGATGCGCCGAGCGCCTCGAAGACCGACAGCGTCGTCGACGTCGGGAAGAGGCCGAGGAACGCGGTGTCGCCGGCGACGAGCTGCGTCACCACGGCGATCGCGACCACGATCTGCACGACGAACGCCATCACGTCGCTCAGCCACGGGCGCTGCCGACGCAGCAGCCAGCGCAGCAGCATCCCGGCCCCCACCGTCGCCACGACGACGAGCACGACGGTCAGCGACCACTCGCCCGCCTCGATGACGGAGGTGAACGGCCACATCGCCACGAAGGCGGCCACGGCGGCCAGCGCGCCCGGAGCGACGACACCGGTCGGCTCATCGCGGTCGCGATGCCAGCGCGGCGGCGTCCGCGGCGGTGCACCGGTTGTCGCGCCGGCGCGATCAGCCCGGAACATCGCCGACTCCGATCCGCGCGGAGACGGCGTCCTCCCAGGCGTCGGCGACGTCCTCGCCGAGAGGCGAGACGGTCCAGCCGTGCTGCCGCGCCGCGTCCGCGGCCCCGGGCAGGAGCTCGGTGCTGAACAGCATGGGCGCTGCCGCACCGGACGGGCGCAGCAGCGCCGCGTCCTCCTCGTCGAGCCGGCCCGTGATGTACACGAGAGGTCCGGGCGGCGTTCCGCCGATGAGTGTGGCGAGATCACGGCTGTCACCGCGGGGACCGACCGTGGCGAGCGCCACGAGCAACCCGTCGCGATCGTCCTCATGGCCGCGGAGCGTGCCCAGGATGCCGCCCGCGCTGTCCATCACGTCGACGCTGTATCCCTCGGACGCCAGGTGCACCGCGGCGGATGCGCACAGCGACACCGCGGCCTCGAACGCCGGATCGGCGTCGGCGCCCGGCAGGTCCCAGCGCCGGCTGCTGCGATCGATCACGACCACGGCGTCGGGACTCGACTCCTCTTCCTCCTGCCGCACCATCAGCTGCCCGCGGTGGGCCGTCGCCCGCCAGTGGATGCGACGCATCGAGTCGCCGGGGATGTAGCCGCGTGGCGACAGGTTGTCGCTGCCCTGACCGAGCCTGCTCGACGAGGTGTGCGCCGTGCCGCCGGCCGCACCCACGCGGACAGCGAGGGGGGTGAGCGCGAAGATCTCGGGAACCACCGTGATGCTCCGGGTGTCGCCGAAAGGCTGCTCGCGCTGCGCGAAGCCGAACGGATCGACGGTGCGGAACATGAGGGGTCCGAGTGGCCAGATCCCGCGGCGCACTCCGGTGATCACATAGCTGAGCTGCCCGTTCTCGGGCGGATACTCGCCGCCGGAGTCTCCGGACACGGCATCCGGCAGCACATCGTGCCAGAGCCCGTGCGGCACGCGCAGAGCGCGGAGCGTGAACCGCACGGTGACCCGCGAGGCCTCCGACACCGTGAGCAGGTCTGTGGAGATGCGCCGCGACACCGTGCCCGAGCGACGCGGAACGCGCACGGCGATGACCGAGAACAGGGGCAGCAGGGCCAGCAGCAGACCGATGTAGAGCAGGATGCGGCTGCCGGCGAGGTTGGCCGAGATCATGCACCCGAGAGCCGCGACGAGCGCACCCGTTCCGCGAAGGGTGAGGGTTCTGCGTCGGCGCATGGCGGATCCGTGTCAGGAGCGGGTCGCGACGGGAACGCGCACCCGTTCCACGATCTGGGTGAGTGCGGCCTCGACGGGCTGCGCGCCGGCACGATGCGCGCCCCGCGCCGGTAGCAGTCGATGCGCGAGGACGGGGATCAGCAGGGCGGTGATGTCGTCGGGGATCACGAAGTCGCGACCGTCGAGCGCCGCCCACACCTTGGCGGAACGCACGAGCTGCAGTGTGGCCCGCGGGCTCGCGCCGAGGTGGAGGCTCGGGTCGGAGCGGGTGGCCTGGGCGAGCGCCACCGCGTACTCCTCGAGCGCCGGTGCCACGTGCACCGACCGCGCCCAGGCGATGAGCTGCGCGATGGAAGCGGCGTTCGCCACCGGTGAGACCGCGGCGAGGGGATTCACGACGTCGCGCTGGCGGAGCATGAGAGCCTCGGCGGCGGCATCCGGGTACCCCATGGAGATGCGCATCATGAACCGGTCCCGTTGGGCTTCGGGGAGTGCGTACGTCCCCTCCATCTCGAGCGGATTCTGCGTCGCGACGACGAGGAACGGCTTCGGAAGGAGATGCGTGGCGCCGTCGACCGTGACCTGACCCTCCTCCATCGCCTCGAGGAGTGCGGACTGGGTCTTGGGGGAGGAGCGGTTGATCTCGTCGGCGATCACGATGTGGGCGAAGATCGCACCGCGCTTGAACTCGAACTCGCGATCGACCGGGTTGTACACGGAGACCCCGGTGACGTCGCCCGGGAGCAGATCGGGAGTGAACTGGATGCGGCGCACCGTCGCATCGACGCTCGCGGCGAGAGCACGGGCGAGCATGGTCTTGCCGACCCCCGGGACGTCCTCGATCAGGAGGTGACCCTCCGCCAGGAGGCAGACGAGCGCGCTGCGCACGGCATCCGGCTTCCCGTCGATCACCTGTCCGATCGAGGACAGGATCGCCGACGTCTGCGCGGCGAACTGGTCGGCGTCGATCGTCACCGGGATCCGGGGGGAGTTGTCTGGCATGCGTTCCCTCTCGCGTCGGCGCTGCGATGCGCGTTACTCGATCGTAACCCTGTGCGGGGTGCATCGCTCTGGCAGGTTCCCATGAGGTTGCGGACGCCGTCTCCTCACTCGATTCGAGTCGCCGCGCAGGTCGGGCTAGGATAGGTGTCGGCTCTCCGCGTGGCGGCATCCAGGCCAATTCCCCCAGGGCGGAAACGCAGCAAGGGTAACCGGGCTCTGCTGGGTGCGCGGAGGGTCATTTTCTTTGCCCTCGGGCAGGTCGATCAGGTGCGGGTCGTACCCTGTCGGGGTCGCCCCCGTGATGCGAGGAGCGTCCGGGCGGGGTTCGGTGTCAACGCATTCTGGTATATCGAACGCCAGCCGCGAATCGCGCCTACGTTGTTCACGTGCAACCATCCCCAGAGTCCTTTCTCCCTGCCGCGCCGCAGTTCTCGAGACGAGGCTTTCTCTCCGCGACAGCCATAGCAGCTTTGGTCTCCACCGTCGGGGCCTCGGCCTTCGGAGTCGATCGAGCGAGTGCGGCGTGGGGCCCGTGGGAAAACGGGGCGATTCCCCTGGAGGAGCTTGCGCCCATCCCGTGGGCGCCTCCGTTCCGGCTGAGGAAAGATGCCGCCGCGGACCTGATCTCGTTGAATGAGGCGTTTCGTGCCCAGTTCGGCTACGACCTGCCCATCAATGACGGTTATCGCGATTATGCCGGTCAGGTCGAGGCGAAGCGCAGATTCGGAAGCGACGCGGCGACACCCGGAACCTCGAACCACGGTTGGGCCATCGCGATCGACGTCGCCGACCGAAATCGCTCGGCCATCGGCTTCGCACACCCCATCTACCTATGGCTCAAGGCGAGTGAAGGCCGCTACGGGTGGATTCATCCGGGGTGGGCGGAGCCCGGCGGGGTCGGCCCCGACGAGGCATGGCATTGGGAATACAACGGAAGCTATTCGGGTGGGCCTGGCCCCGTCCTACAGGAGGTAAACATGGAAGCTATCGTCAAGGCGCCGAACGGTGTCATCGTCCATCTTCGTCAAGGCGGAAAGACTGACTTCGGAAGCCAGGAGCAGTACAACACCTTCCGGATGCAGGTGAACACCCTTCGCGGTCTCGGCGCAACCGACCTCCTGCCGCTCCCCGAACTCTCGAGCGTTCCGGGCGTGACGTGGGACACGTTCAACTTCCTGGCTCAATACATCGGGGCACCCGCTTCTTAGCAGGGCTCCGCGGAACCTCTCGCCGGCGAGGCGACATCGTCGGCACCTCGCTCAGTCGTCTCCGGGGAACGCCTGCGACAATCGTGAAGTGACCGTCATGCCGCCCCGGAACACCGCGAACGCGCCGAGCACGTCTCGCGCGCTCGGGCGCTTCGCGTCGCCGGTCGTCCTGCTCGCCCTGATGTGGCTCGTCCAGATCGCAGATGCGATCCTGCCCGGCTCCTTCACCGGATTCGGCCTGAGGTCCTGGGACATCAGCGGCCTCGGCGGCATCGTGCTCGCCCCGCTCCTCCACGCGAACTGGGGTCACCTCATCGCGAACTCCGTACCGTTCCTCGTCCTCGGCTGCCTGGTCGCCGTCGAAGGTGCGCGACGATTCTGGGCCGTCACGGCGATCGTCGCGATCATCGGCGGCATCGGGACGTGGCTCGTCAACGCCCCGGGGACCCTCACCGTCGGAGCATCCGGGCTCGTCTTCGGCTACTTCGGCTACGTCGTCCTGCGGGTCTTCATGCCCGGCCGCGTCGCGCACCGCATCCTCTACGCCGTGATCGCGCTCATCGTCATCGCCCTCTACGGCGGATCGACGCTCGCCGGGGTGTTCGGCGCCGCCGAAGGCGTGTCCTGGCAGGGCCACCTCTTCGGCGCGATCGGCGGAGGAGTCGCGGCGCTCGCCGGCCGTCGCCGCCGACCGGACCGCGCAGCGCTCTCGGCATGAGCGCCCAGCGCGTCACACGGAAGGCCGCGAAGCGCCCCACCAGTAAGAAGAAGGCCACGACGCGACGCCGGAAGCCGGGGGCCCGGCGCCAAGCAGCACTCCGGCTGCGTCGCCGACGCATCTGGCGCCGGATCCTCGTGAGTGCTGGAGCAGTGGCGGTCGGCGTCGCTCTCCTGGTGCTGATTCCGCTGGGGCTCGCGCGCGATCCTCATGGCGTCTGCCTCGACGACCCGACGACATTCCCCGATGCGGGCATCGAGGGCTGGAGCGGCGAACAGCTCGAGAACGCCGCGACGATCATGCGCACGGCATCCGCTCTCGGCTTCGCTCGCGACGGGCAGATCCTCGGGGTGATGACGGCGATGGGCGAGAGCAGTCTCCGCAACATCGACTACGGCGACTGGGAGACGAGCGGATTCACGAACCCCGACGGCACGCGCACCACCAGCATCGGACTGTTCCAGCAGCAGGAGTGGTGGGGCAGCATCGAGCAGCGGATGGATCCCGCGACGGCGGCGACGATGTTCTACGACCGGCTCGCCCGACTGCCCGACTGGCAGCAACTGCCGCCGTCGCACGCGATCCATCGGGTGCAGATCAACACCGACCGCGACTACTACGCCCGCTTCCAGGCGGATGCCACCGCGGTCGTCGACACCCTGTCCGGTTCCTGCACAGCGGACCCCGCCTAAGCTGATCCCGTGGCGCGGAGCATCTACGTAACCTCGGCCGAAGGCCATACCGGAAAGTCGACGATCGCCCTCGGGGCGCTCGACGCTCTGATGCGCGTGTCGCCGCGGGTGGGCGTGTTCCGCCCGATCGCCCGCTCCGTCACCGAACGCGACGAGATCCTCGATCTGATGCTCGCGCACGACGGCGTGCACCTCGACTACGACGACTGCATCGGCGTCACCTACGACGATGTCCGCAGCGACCCGGAGGGGGCGCTGTCGACCATCGTCGCGCGTTTCAAAGCCGTTGAGGCGCAGTGCGATTCGGTCGTGATCATCGGCAGCGACTACACCGATGTCGCGAGCCCGGCGGAGCTCGGCTACAACGCCCGCATCGCCGCGAACCTCGCCGCCCCCGTGCTGCTCGTGCTCAGCGGCCGCGACCAGCAGCGCCAGGCCGAACAGCTGGGCACGACCACGGCCCGCACCGGATCGGCCGTCAGCCAGATCGCCGCACTCGCCCTGTCGGAGCTCGCCGCCGAGCGGGCCGAGCTGTTCGCGGTCGTCGTCAACCGGGCCGATCCCGCGGCCCTCGACGAGATCATCGCCGAGGTCGCCGGAGCGCTTCCGGAGGCCGGCACGCCGGTATGGGCGATCCCCGAGGACCGCGCCCTGGTCGCACCCTCGATCCGCAGCATCCTCGCCGCCGTCGACGGGAAGCTCCTCAAGGGCGACGACGAGCGGCTCGGCCGCGAGGCGCTCACGATCGTCGTCGCCGGCATGTCGATGGTGAACGTGCTCCCGCGGCTCACCGAGGAGGCGGTCGTGGTGATCCCCGCCGACCGCACCGAGGTGCTGCTCGCCGCCCTGCTCGCCGACTCCTCCGGCACGTTCCCCCGCATCGCGGGCATCATCCTCAACGGGCCCTTCCCGCTGCCCGAGCCGATCCTGCGACTCCTCGACGGCTTCTCCTCGTCCGTGCCGATCATCACCACCGATCTCGGCACCTACGACACCGCGGTGCGGGTCATGGGCACGCGCGGCCGCATCTCGCCGGATTCGCGTGCGCGCTACGACCGCGCCCTGGGTCTGTTCCAGACGCACGTCGACATCGCGGAGCTCACCACGCAGCTGGGTCTCGCGGAGTCCCGCGTCGTGACCCCGCTCATGTTCGAGTACGGCCTCATCGAACGGGCGCGCGGGGACCGGCGCCGGATCGTCCTTCCCGAGGGCGACGACGATCGCATCCTCCGTGCCGCCGCCACCCTGCTCGCGCGGGAGGTGGCCGATCTGACGATCCTCGGCGAGGAGTCGTCGGTGCGGGCGCGGGCGGTCGAGCTCGGCGTCGACATCACGGCGGCGCAGGTCATCAGCACCAGCGACCCCGAGCTGGTCGAGCGCTTCGCCGCCGAATACGCGCGCCTGCGAGCGCACAAGGGCATCACGCTCGCGCAGGCGGCCGACACCGTGACGGACGTGTCGTACTTCGGCACGATGATGGTGCATCTCGGTCTCGCCGACGGCATGGTCTCGGGCGCCGCCCACACCACGGCCCACACGATCCGCCCGTCGTTCGAGATCATCAAGACGAAGCCCGGGGTGAACGTCGTCTCCAGCGTCTTCCTCATGGCGCTCGCCGATCGGGTGCTCGTCTACGGCGACTGCGCGGTGATCCCCGACCCGACCAGCGAGCAGCTCGCCGACATCGCGATCTCCTCTGCGGCGACGGCCACCCAGTTCGGCATCGATCCGCGCATCGCGATGCTCTCCTACTCGACGGGGGAATCCGGATCGGGCGCCGACGTCGACAAGGTGCGTGCGGCGACGGCGCTGGTGCGCGAACGCGCACCCGAGCTGCTGGTCGAGGGACCGATCCAGTACGACGCGGCCGCGGACGCCGCCGTCGCGAAGGCCAAGCTGCCCGACTCCGCCGTGGCCGGACGGGCCACCGTCTTCGTCTTCCCCGACCTCAACACCGGCAACAACACCTACAAGGCGGTGCAGCGCTCGGCGGGCGCCGTCGCCATCGGACCGGTGCTGCAGGGGCTGAACAAGCCCATCAACGACCTCTCCCGCGGCGCGCTCGTCGACGACATCGTGAACACCGTCGCGATCACCGCGATCCAGGCGCAGAGCGCGACGGAGGGAGCGGCATGAGCGCGATCCTCGTGATCAACAGCGGGTCGTCGTCGCTGAAGTACAGCCTGATCGACGTCGACACCGAGACGGAGCTCGCGAGCGGACTCATCGAGCGGATCGGCCAGGACGTCAGCCCCGTCTCGCACACGGTGCGCCCCGACACGACCGCGGATGCCGTGCCGACCATGCTCGACGCGACCTACCGCAGCGAGCGGTCTGTCGCCGACCATCACGACGCGTTCGCGGTGATGCTCGCGCAGTTCGCCGAGCACGGCCCCTCGCTGGAGGAGCGCCCGCCCGTCGCCGTCGGGCACCGGGTCGTCCACGGCGGCGCCCGCTTCTTCGCACCGACTCTCGTCGACGCCGACGTCGAACGGCAGATCGACGAGCTCGCCGTCCTCGCCCCGCTGCACAACCCGGCGAACCTCGCGGGGATCCGCGCCGCGAAGGCCGTGTTCACCGCCGTGCCGCACGTCGCCGTGTTCGACACCGCCTTCCACCAGACGCTGCCGCCCGCCGCCTTCACGTATGCGATCGATGCCGCGCTCGCCGCGGAGCACCGGGTGCGCCGCTACGGCTTCCACGGCACCAGCCACCAGTATGTGAGCGAGAAGGCGGCCGCGTTCCTCGACCGCGATCTCGCCGACCTCCGCCAGATCGTGTTCCACCTCGGCAACGGCGCGTCGGTCACGGCGATCGACGGCGGACGCTCGGTCGAGACGTCGATGGGTCTCACGCCTCTCGAAGGCCTCGTCATGGGCACGCGCTCCGGCGACCTCGACCCCGCCGCCCTCGTTCACCTGTCGCGCCGCGCCGGGCTCTCGATCGACGACCTCGACGCGATGCTGAACAGCCGCAGCGGACTCCTCGGTCTCGCCGGGCGCAGCGACATGCGCGACATCCTCGTCGGCGTCGACGAGGGAGAGGATGCCGCGACCCTCGCCTTCGACGTCTACATCCACCGCCTGCGCGCCTACGCCGGCGCCTACCTCGCCCAGCTCGGCGGCGTCGACGTCATCTCGTTCACCGCGGGCGTGGGCGAGAATGCCGCGCGCGTCCGAGCCGGCGCACTGGCGACCCTCGGATTCGCCGGTGTGGAGATCGATCCGCTGCGCAACGAGGCACGCGATCGCGGCGTCCGCCGGATCTCCACCGACGCGTCGCGCGTGACCGTTCTCGTGGTCCCGACGAACGAGGAACTGCAGATCGCGCGCCAGACCGCCGAGCTGCTCTGATCTGATGGCGCGCGGGGGTTACCCGACCGCGCCGCGCCCCATTACGCTTGCACAGTGGCACGGAGAGGTGCCGGACAACCCATCGCTCTTCTCCTGGAGGCTCCTGTGCCAGAAGCCCTGCCCGATCTGCTCCGCGCCGACGGTGTGCTCTTCGACCTCGACGGCGTGCTCACGCCGACGGCCGAGGTGCACATGCGGGCGTGGAAGGTCGTCTTCGACGACGTCTTCGAGCGGTGGGGCATCACGCCTCCGTACACGGATGCCGACTACTACGACTACGTGGACGGCAAGAAGCGCTACGACGGTGTCGCCAGCCTGATGCAGAGCCGCAACGTCGAGGTGCCCTGGGGTGAGGTGGACGACGACCCCGAGGCCGAGACGATCTGCGGCATCGGCAATCGCAAGAACACCGCGTTCGCGGCGTCGCTGCGCGCAGAGGGGATCGAACCGTACCCGGGTTCGCTCGCGCTCGTCGAGCGCCTGCATGAGGCCGGTGTGCCTCTCGGCGTGGTCTCGAGCTCGAAGAACGCCGAAGAGGTGCTCGGCGCCTCCGGCATCCGCTCGTTCTTCCGGATCGTCGTCGACGGCGTCGTCGCCGAGCGCGACGGCCTCGCCTCCAAGCCCGCCGCCGACATGTTCGCCGCGGGCGCCGCGGCCCTCGGCGTCGACCCCGCCCGTTCCGTCGCCGTCGAGGACGCCACGTCGGGTGCCGCATCGGCCGCCGCAGCCGGCTTCGCGACCGTCGTCGGCGTCGACCGCGGCACGGGCGCTGAAGCCCTGCGCGATGCCGGAGCCACCGTCGTCGTCGACGACCTCGACGCCTTCCTTCCCGAAACCCGCACCACCAGCACCCCGGAGACCGCATGATCGACCGCGACCGATTCCCCGTCGACCCATGGCGTCTCATCGAGACGAGCTACTCCGAGGAGGGCGTGGGCGAGACGCTGTTCTCCGTCGGCAACGGCTACCTCGGCCTCCGCGGCAACCACATCGAGGGCCGTGGCGCACATGAGCACGGCACCTTCATCAACGGGCTCCACGAGACCTGGCCGATCCGTCACGCCGAGCAGGCTTACGGCTTCGCCGAGGTCGGGCAGACCATCGTCAACGCGCCCGACGCGAAGATCATGCGCGTGTACGTCGACGACGAGCCGATGTCGTTCGACGAGGCGGATGTGCGCGAGTACCAGCGCACCCTCGACATGCGCACCGGCGTGCTGGAGCGGCTCGTGGTCTGGGAGACGCCGTCGGGCAAGCGCGTGCGCATCCGCGACGAGCGGATCGTCAGCTTCGAGGAGCGGCACCTCGCGATCCTCCGTCTGGAGGTCACCGTCGAGAACTCCGACGCCCCGGTGACGATCAGCTGCCAGCTGCTCAACCGGCAGGACGGCGGCAACGTCTACGCCGGCACACCCGTCCCCGCGCAGAAGAAGAAGGCCGCCTTCGACCCTCGGAAGGCCGAGAAGATCGCCGATCGCGTGCTCGAGCCCGCCGAGTACTGGCAGGACGGCCTGCGGGCGACCCTCTCGTACCAGGTCGCCGACTCCGGCATGACGGTCGCCGTCGTCGCCGACCACATCATCGAGACCGACAACGAGTACAGCGCCCGGCAGCTCGTCGAGCCCGACATCGCCAAGAACGTCTTCCGTGTGCAGGCGAAGGCCGGCGTCCCCATCCGCATCACCAAGCTCGTGAGCTACCACACCTCCCGCGGCGTCCCTCCGCGCGAGCTCGTCGACCGCTGCCGCCGCTCCCTCGACCGGGTCGCGGTGGAAGGCGTCGAGACGCAGTTCCGCCGGCAGGCCGACTGGCTCGCCGCGTTCTGGGAGCGCAGCGACGTGCAGATCGGCGGCCGCGACGACGTGCAGCAGGCGACCCGCTGGTGCCTGCTGCAGCTCGCTCAGGCGTCGGCCCGCGCCGACGGCACCGGCGTGCCGGCGAAGGGCGTGTCCGGTTCGGGGTACAGCGGACACTACTTCTGGGACACCGAGATCTACGTGCTCCCGTTCCTGACGTACACATCGCCGCAGTGGGCGCGCAACGCGCTGCGCGCCCGTGTGCAGATGCTCCCGGCGGCGCGTCGGCGCGCGGCGCAGCTCAACGAGGCGGGAGCGCTGTTCCCCTGGCGCACGATCAACGGCGAAGAGGCCTCGGCCTACTACGCCGCCGGTACGGCCCAGTACCACATCAACGCCGACGTCAGCTTCGCGCTCGGCAAGTACGTGCGAGCGACCGGCGACGAGGACTTCCTGCGGCGCGAAGGCGCCGACATCGCCATCGAGACCGCGCGCCTCTGGGCGACCCTCGGATTCTGGCGCGGTTCGCGGCTCGTGGAGGAGCCCGGCGCCGGAGACGGCATCGAGACCTTCCACATCCACGGCGTCACGGGACCCGACGAGTACACGACGGTCGTCAACGACAACCTGTACACGAACGTCATGGCGCGGTACAACCTGCGGTACGCGGCGCGGATCGTCCGGGAGATCCAGGAGACCTACCCCGAGGACTACACGCGACTCGTCGAGCGCACGGGTCTCGGGTCAGGCGAGGCGGAGGCCTGGGAGCGTGCCGCAGAGGCCATGTTCATCCCCTACAGCGAGAGCCTCGGCATCCACCCGCAGGACTCGCTCTTCCTCGAGCGCGAGGTGTGGGATCTCGCCAACACGCCCGCCGAGCAGCGTCCGCTCCTGCTGCACTTCCACCCGCTGGTGATCTACCGGTTCCAGGTGCTCAAGCAGGCCGACGTCGTGCTCGCCCTCTTCCTGCAGGGCAACCACTTCACCCCCGAGGAGAAGAAGGCCGACTTCGACTACTACGACCCGCTGACCACGGGCGACTCGACCCTGTCGGCCGTCGTGCAGTCGATCCTGGCCGCCGAGGTCGGCTACCAGGACCTCGCGCAGCGGTACTTCGAGCAGTCGCTCTTCGTCGACCTGCACGATCTGCACCACAACGCGGCCGACGGCGTGCACGTCGCATCGGCCGGCGGGGTGTGGACGGCGCTCGTCTGCGGCTTCGGCGGCATGCGCGACTACGCCGGGGAGCTCAGCTTCGACCCGCGCCTTCCGGCGGAGTGGCCGTCGCTGTCGTTCCCGCTGCAGTGGCAGGGATCGGATCTGCAGGTCACCGTGACGAAGGACGAGCTGCTGCTGCGCGTGCGCAGCGGAGCCCCGGTGCCGTTCACGGTGCGGGACGCAGCGTACGTCGCGACGGTCGACGAGGCCGTCGTGGTGCCGCTCGCCGATCAGGGCCCGTTGATCCCCGGACGACCCACGCTCCGCCAGTTCGCCGACGCGCTGCGCGAGGACGGCACGAGGCTCTCGGCATCCGTTCCGGTCATCACCACGGCGATCCCGATCATCGAGCCGATCGACTGATCGGGTGACCCGCCGAACGTCGGTGGCACGCCGTAGGCTGTTGAGGTGACCACAGCCCTCTACCGCCGCTACCGACCCGAGACGTTCGGCGAGATGATCGGGCAGTCGCAGGTGACCGACCCGCTGATGACCGCGCTGCGCGGAGACCGCGTCGGGCACGCCTACCTGTTCTCCGGACCGCGCGGCTGCGGCAAGACGACGTCGGCACGCATCCTCGCCCGCTGCCTGAACTGCGCGGAAGGGCCGACCGACACGCCCTGCGGTACCTGCGACAGCTGCGTCGAGCTGTCCCGCGCCGGTGGAGGCTCCCTCGACGTCGTCGAGATCGACGCCGCGAGCCACAACGGCGTCGACGATGCCCGCGACCTGCGGGAGCGGGCCACCTTCGCGCCGAGCCGCGACCGGTACAAGATCTTCATCCTCGACGAGGCGCACATGGTCACGCCGCAGGGGTTCAACGCCCTGCTCAAGCTCGTCGAAGAGCCGCCCGAGCACGTGAAGTTCATCTTCGCGACCACCGAGCCCGAGAAGGTGCTCGGCACGATCCGCTCGCGCACCCACCACTACCCGTTCCGTCTCGTGCCGCCTGCCGCGATGCTCGAGTACGTCGCGAAGCTGTGCGGTGAAGAGGGCGTGATCGTCGAGCAGGGCGTGCTGCCGCTCGTCGTGCGCGCCGGCGGCGGCTCGCCCCGCGACACGCTGTCGCTGCTCGACCAGCTCATCGCGGGGTCCGATGCCCCGGCCGGCTCCGAGACCGTGACGGTCGGCTACGCGCGGGCCGTCTCGCTGCTCGGGTACACCCACGGCGCCCTGCTCGACGAGATCGTCGACGCGCTCGCCGCAGGCGACGCCGCTGCCGCTTTCCCGGCTATCGACCGCGTCGTGCAGACCGGCCAGGATCCCCGCCGCTTCGTCGACGACCTGCTCGAGCGCCTCCGCGATCTCATCGTGATCGCAGCCGTGGGCGCCGGTGCGTCCGCGGTGCTGCGCGGCATCGCGGAAGACGACCTGGAGCGTATGCGCGGCCAGGCTGCCGCCTTCGGCTCCGCGCGACTCTCGCGCACGGCCGACGTCGTCAGCGCGGCTCTCGACGACATGACCGGCGCGACCTCGCCACGCCTGCACCTCGAGCTCATGGTGGCGCGCGTGCTCGCCGCCGCGGCGGATGCCGGGGCTCCGGCATCCGCGCCTGCTGCGGCCCCCGAGCGGGCGGCTGCTCCCGCGGCCGGGCGCGCTCCTGCTGCTCCGGCTCCCGCTCCGGCCGCCCGTGAGCAGGCACCCGCCGCGGCGCCCGCCGCCCCGACGCCCGCGCCCGCGCCGGCCGCTGCGGTCGAGCAGCCCGCGGCCGAATCCGCCGAGCAGCCCACGGTCGCCGAAGCCCCGGCAGCGCCCGAGGCGCCGGCTGCCGCTGCACCGGCGACTCCTGAGGAACCAGCGCCCTCGGGGCCGGTGACCTTCGAGTCGATCACCGCGGCCTGGCCCGCCGTGCTCGGGCGTCTCGAAGGGATCAGCCGCACCTCCTGGCTGCTCGCGACCGCGGTCCAGCCGCTCGCGTACGTCACCGAGAACGATGTGCTGACGCTCGGCTTCACCAGTCAGCACGACGTGGCGAAGTTCAAGGGCACGACGCCGGGATCCGGCCCGTCGGATCACCTGCGCACCGCGATCGAGCAGGAACTGGGCGTACGCGTGAAGTACGTCCCCGCGCCGATGCCGTCCGGTGGCGCGCCTCGACAGCCGGCGGCGTCCGCGCCCCCCGCTGCGGCCGATTCCGCGCCCGCATCGGAGCCTGCGTCAGCGGGTTCCTCGCGTCCGCAGGCCCGGGGTGCGGCGGCATCCTCGGTCACGGAGTGGGCTGTCGCGCCCATCCCGACCGCAGACGAGGCGCCGAGCGAACCGGTTGCGCCGGCATCCCCGCTCCCGGTCGACGACGAACCCGAAGAGGTCGAGGCCGCCGCCTCCGCACCTCTCCCGCCCGCCGACGGCACCGTCGATCGTGACGAGCCGCCGCTGCCCGGCGACGAGGACGCCCCGTTCGACCACGAACCGCCGTACGACCCGTCCTACGAGCCGCCCGCAGGCCGCTCAGCCCCGACGGTGGCACGCCAGGCGGCTCCGGCTGCGGCAGCAGCATCGGCACCCGCTGCTCCTCGAGCGCAGCGTGCGGCATCCGTCTCGCCCGTGGTCACCGAACGCGCGCCCTCCGTCGGGGGAGTGCAGCGCTACGGCGAGGCCGTGATCCGCCAGGTGCTCGGCGCGACATTCGTGCGCGAAGAGCCCTACGAGCCCCCGACGAGGTTCTCCTGATGTATGACGGCATCGTTCAGGAACTGATCGACGAGTTCGGTCGGCTCCCCGGTATCGGGCCGAAGTCGGCTCAGCGCATCACGTTCCACATCCTGCAGACGCCCACGTTCGACGTGGCCCGACTCGCCGAGCTGCTCTCCGAGATCCGCACCCGGGTGCGCTTCTGCGAGGTGTGCGGCAACGTCGCCGAGCAGGAGCGCTGCGCGATCTGCCGCGATCCGCGACGCAGCCAGGCACTGATCTGCGTCGTCGAAGACGCGAAAGACGTCGCCGCCATCGAGCGCACCCGCGAGTTCCGCGGGCTGTACCACGTGCTCGGCGGAGTGATCAGTCCGATCGCCGGCATCGGCCCCGACGATCTGCGCATCGCCCAGCTGATGACGCGCCTCGCCGACGGCACGGTGCAGGAGGTCATCCTCGCGACCAACCCCAACCTCGAGGGCGAGGCCACGGCGAGCTACCTCAGCCGGCTGCTGACCACGATGCAGATCACCGTCTCGCGACTGGCATCCGGCCTGCCCGTCGGCGGCGACCTCGAGTACGCCGACGAGGTCACCCTCGGTCGCGCGTTCGAGGGCCGGCGGGTCCTGTGAACCCGCAAGGGGGCTTCTCGCGTCGCGGATGGCTGCTCTTCGGAGCGATGGCACTGCTCTGGGGCGTGCCGTACCTGTTCATCAGCATCGCCGTCGAGTCGATCTCGCCTCCCGCGATCGTGGCCGGTCGCACGCTCATCGCGGCACTCCTGCTGCTGCCGTTCGCCCTCCGCGGGGGAGCCCTGCGCGCCGCGTGGAAGCACTGGCCCTGGGTGCTCGCCTTCGGCCTGGTCGAGATGGCGGGTCCGTTCGTGCTGCTGGGGCACGCCGAGATGACGCTGCCCTCGGGCATGACGGGTCTGCTCGTCGCCACGGTGCCGCTGTTCGCCGCGCTCATCGCCCTGGGCGGCGGCGACCGCGGTGTGCTCCGTCCCGCACGCGGGATCGGGCTGCTCGTCGGTTTCATTGGCGTCGCGATCGTGGTCGCCGGCCCCGGGCTGTTCGGCGGCGACGTCAGTCTCCTCGCGGCCGGCGAGGTGCTGCTCGTCGCGATCCTCTACGCCATCGCGCCGTTCATCGTGGCCCGCAAGCTCGGCGACGTCCCCTCGCTCGGAACCATCACGCTGTCGCTGCTGATGATCGGCATCATCTACCTCCCGATCGGTCTGCTCACCCAGCACGAGGTGCCGACCCTGCCGTCGCTCGGAGCCCTCCTCGCCCTGGCCGTGATCTGCACGGCCGTGGCCTTCCTCGCCTTCTTCGCCCTCATCCGCGAGGTCGGACCGGTGCGCGCGCCCCTCTTCACCTACGTGAACCCCGTCGTCGCGATCGTCCTCGGCGCGATCGTGCTCGCCGAGCCGCTGACGCCGGGTCTGCTCATCGGCTTCCCGCTGATCATCGCCGGATGCTGGTTCGCCGCCACGGGCGGTCGGCTGCGGCCGGCGGCATCCGTCGACTCCCGTGCGTCCGCCGAGCTTCCCTCCACCACCCTGCCGCCCGCTCCCTGAGCCCTCGGGCCGACACATGCGCGGCGGGGTATACGAGCCGATCGTAGAATGAGCGGTGGGCGGATCCGCCCGACATCCCAGGGAGTGAACGTGGCCCTCATCGTGCAGAAGTACGGCGGCTCGTCCGTCGCCGACGCAGAGAGCATCAAGCGCGTCGCCAAGCGCGTCGTCGACACGAGACGTGCCGGGCACGACGTCGTGGTCGCCGTCAGCGCCATGGGCGACACGACCGACGAGCTCCTCGACCTGGCGAACGAGGTGGCGCCGATCCCGGCTCCGCGTGAACTCGACATGCTGCTCTCGAGCGGTGAGCGCATCTCGATGGCGCTGCTCGCGATGGCGATCCACTCGATGGGGTTCGAGGCGCGCTCCTTCACCGGCAGCCAGGCCGGCATGATCACCGACTCCCAGCACGGCGCCGCCCGCATCGTCGATGTGACGCCGGTGCGACTGCGCGAGGCGCTCGACGAGGGTGCGATCGTCATCGTCGCCGGCTTCCAGGGCTTCAACCGCGACACCCGCGACATCACGACCCTCGGCCGCGGCGGCTCCGACACCACCGCCGTCGCCCTCGCGGCCGCACTCGGCGCCGACGTCTGCGAGATCTACAGCGACGTCGACGGCATCTACACCGCCGACCCGCGCGTGATCCCGAAGGCGCAGAAGCTCGATCACGTCTCGACCGAGGAGATGCTCGAGCTCGCCGCCAACGGCGCCAAGGTGCTCTACATCCGCGCCGTCGAATACGCACGCCGTCACGGCGTTCTCATCCACGCCCGGTCGACGTTCTCGTCCGCCGAGGGCACGTACGTTCTGGGCGAGGGTATGAAGAACCCGCGCGAAGCCGAGGGAGCAGTCATGGAAGAACCGATCGTCGCCGGTGTGGCCACCGATTTCAGCCATGCCAAGATCACCGTCGCCGGCGTGCCCGACGTGCCGGGAAAAGCGGCCGAGATCTTCAAGATCGTGGCGCGGTCCGGCGCGAACGTCGACATGATCGTGCAGAACGTGTCGGCCACCGGGCGCACCGACATCTCGTTCACCGTCCCCAAGGCGGATGCCGCCGCGGCACTGAAGTCGCTCGCCGCCGAGCAGAACGAGGTCGGGTTCCAGAACCTCGTGCACGACGACCAGATCGGCAAGCTCTCGGTCGTCGGCGCGGGCATGCGCACCCACTCGGGCGTCTCGGCGACCCTCTTCGAAGCACTCTCGGCAGGCGGGATCAACATCGAGATGATCTCCACGTCCGAGATCCGCATCTCGGTGGTGCTCCGCGGCGACGACCTCGCCGAAGCGGCACGCACCGTGCACACCGCCTACGGGCTCGACGGCGACACCGACGTCACGGTCCACGCCGGCACCGGCCGCTGACTCACCGCCGCCCTCGCTCTCGCCAGGGCACGGTAGACTCGCCGCAACCCTGACACCGGCGCCAGGCGCGGCATCCGCATCCTGACGCTGCGCCCGACGCCTCGTACGCAGCATCCGCACGACGCCAAGGAACATCATGACCCGCATCTCCGATTCAGGACTCTCCGTCGCCATCGTCGGCGCCACCGGCCAGGTGGGCACCGTGATGCGCGAGATTCTCGCCGAACGGTCGTTCCCGATCCGCGAGCTGCGTCTGTTCTCGTCGTCGCGCTCCGCGGGCACCGCGATCGAGTTCGGCGGCGCGACGGTGATCGTCGAAGACGTCGACACGGCGGATGCCGCAGGCATCGACATCGCGCTCTTCTCGGCCGGCGCCACCGCCAGCCGTGCCTACGCTCCGCGGTTCGCCGAGGCCGGCGCCGTGGTCGTCGACAACTCGAGCGCCTGGCGCAACGACCCCGAGGTGCCCCTCGTGGTCAGCGAGGTCAACCCGCACGCCATCGACGAGCGCCCCAAGGGCATCATCGCGAACCCCAACTGCACCACGATGGCCGCGATGCCCGTCCTGAAGGCGCTCCACGCCGAAGCCGGCCTCGAGCGCCTGATCGTCTCGACGTACCAGGCCGTCTCCGGCTCGGGTCTCGCCGGCGCCCAGGAGCTGCTCGGTCAGATCGAGGGCGTCCTCGCCCAGGGCGACACGCTCCGTCTCGTGCACGACGGCTCGGCGGTCGACTTTCCGCAGCCCGAGAAGTACGTCGCCCCGATCGCCTTCGACGTCATCCCGTTCGCCGGCAACCTGGTCGACGACGGCCAGAACGAGACCGACGAGGAGAAGAAGCTCCGCAACGAGAGCCGCAAGATCCTCGAGCTGCCCGACCTCCGCGTGGCAGGCACGTGCGTGCGCGTGCCCGTGTTCACCGGCCACTCGCTGTCGATCCACGCGGAGTTCGCGAAGGACATCACGCCGGAGCGCGCCACCGAGATCCTCTCGGCAGCGCCCGGAGTCGCCCTCGAAGAGGTGCCGACGCCGCTGCAGGCCGCCGGCAAGGACCCGAGCTTCGTCGGACGCATCCGCGCCGATCAGTCCGCGCCCGAGGGTAAGGGCCTCGTGCTGTTCATCAGCAACGACAACCTGCGCAAGGGTGCGGCGCTCAACGCGGTGCAGATCGCCGAGGTGCTCGCCGAGCGCCTGGCCGTCATCGCCTGACTGTCATAGCCTGACCGCATCGCCGTCATGCGGATCCGGTCTCACCAGGCCGTTCCCACAGTCGCCGACTGGCTCTGGGGCGGACGCAGTCGAACTAGACTGTTCTGGTGACTGATAACGTCGATGTCGTCCTGATCGGCGGTGGCATCATGAGCGCCACCCTGGGTACTCTGCTGCACGAGCTGCAGCCGGAGTGGAAGATCATGGCATTCGAGCGACTCTCGGATGTCGCTCAGGAGAGCTCGAACCCCTGGAACAATGCGGGCACCGGTCATGCCGCCCTGTGCGAGCTGAACTACATGCCGCAGCAGGGCGACGCGCCGCTCGATCCCGCCAAGGCCGTCTCGATCAACGAGCAGTTCCAGCAGAGCCGCCAGTTCTGGTCGTCGCTGGTCGAGAAGGGCGTGCTCGACGCGCCTTCGACCTTCATCAACGCGACCCCGCACATGACCTTCGTGCGTGGCGAGAAGGACGTGGCGTACCTCAAGGACCGCTACGAGGTGCTCAAGAAGCAGCCGCTGTTCTCGGGCATCGAGTACAGCGAGGATTCGCGCGTCATCAACAAGTGGGCGCCGCTCCTCATGCAGCAGCGCCGCAAGGGCGAGCCGTTCGCCGCCACACGGGTCCCGGCCGGCACCGACGTCGACTTCGGTGCGCTCACCCATCAGCTCTTCAACCACCTCACCGATTCGGGTGTCGTGCTGCGCACGAACCATGAGGTGCGCAGCCTCAAGAAGCAGAAGGACGGCGGGTGGCTGGTCAAGTACCGCACCACCATCGGCCGCACGCCGAACGAGGTCAAGGCGCGCTTCGTGTTCGTCGGCGCCGGCGGCTGGGCGCTCAAGCTGCTGCAGAACTCCGGCATCCCCGAGATCAAGGGTTACGGCGTCTTCCCGATCGGCGGACAGTTCCTCAAGACCACGAACCCGAAGGTGGTCGCGCAGCACAAGGCCAAGGTCTACTCGCAGGCATCGGTCGGCGCGCCGCCCATGTCGGTGCCGCACCTCGACACGCGTGTGGTCGGCGGCGAGGCCTCGCTGATGTTCGGCCCGTTCGCGACGTTCAGCCCGAAGTTCCTGAAGAACGGCTCGATGCTCGACATCGTCTCGCAGGTGCGGCCGCACAATCTGCTGCCGATGCTGCAGGTCGCGGTCAAGAACCCCGACCTGATCACATACCTCGTGGGCGAGCTGCTCAAGAACCACGCGAAGAAGGTCGACAGTCTGCGCACCTTCATGCCGACCGCGAAAGACGAGGACTGGACGCTCATCGACGCCGGTCAGCGCGCGCAGGTGATGAAGAAGGACCCGAAGAAGGGCGGCATCCTGCAGTTCGGCACCGAGGTCGTCGCCTCGGCTGACGGCTCGATCGCCGGTCTGCTCGGCGCCTCGCCCGGTGCGTCGACGGCGGTTCCGATCATGCTCGACCTGCTGAAGAAGTGCTTCCCGGCGGAGTACCCGGGTTGGGAGCCCGAGCTGCGCGAACTGATCCCGACGTTCGGCGAGAAGCTGAACACGGATCCCGCCCTCGCGGAGGAGTCCACCGCGGCCACCGCCGCCACGCTCGGCATCAGCGCCTGAGTCGGCACCGTGGCGAAGCTCTACTTCCGCTACGGCGCGATGAACTCGGGGAAGTCGACTTCGCTGCTGCAGGCCGCGTACAACTATGAGGAGCGCGGTCAGCATGTGCTGCTCGCCAAGCCGGCGATCGACACGAAGGGCGCGTCCGAGATCGCCAGCCGGCTCGGCGTCACGCGCGAGGTCGACTTCCTGATCGGTCCTGGTGACGACGCGCGGAAGCTGTTCGCCGAGCATCGTGACCGCGTGCGGCGGTCGGTCGAGCAGGAGCTGATCCCCAGCGGGCCGGTCGATGTGGCCTGCCTCCTCATCGACGAAGCGCAGTTCCTCACGCCCGAGCAGGTCGACGACCTTTTCCGGATCGCGATCGAGGACGGCATCCCGGTGATGGCGTACGGCATCCGCAACGACTTCCTGACCCACGCGTTCCCCGGTTCTGCGCGACTGCTGGCGATCGCGCACTCCCTGGAGGAGCTCAAGACGATCTGCCGCTGCGGACGGAAGGCCGTGTTCAACGGCCGCGTCGTCGGCGGGCGCTTCGTGTTCGACGGCGACCAGGTCGCGATCGACGAGGGCGCCGACGGTTCCGCCGCTCCCGAGCTGACGACCTACGAGTCTCTGTGCGGCACCTGCTACCTCGAGGAGTCCGGCGGACGCCTGGGCTGACGTCGCCCCTTCTTCTCGCCGAGCGGTCCCCTTGCGGACGAGCGGTCCCTTTTCGTACGCCCAGAACGGGACGGGTCGCGCAGAAGGGGCCGGTTCGACATCGACGATGCCCGCGTTTGCGTGGTCTGACCACACGCGCTACTGTGGTCGGACCACACGACGCGACCGCACGCACGCCATCGAGGAGGACGGATGCCGGAACAGCCGCCCGTCCGCGCGTGGCGCCTCGTGCTCGAGCACATCGAACGTGATCTGCTCGACGGTCGTCTCGGCCCTGGTGACCGGCTCGCCTCGGAGCGGGATCTGGCGAGCGAGCTCGGGGTCGGGCGCTCGAGCGTTCGAGAAGCCTTTCGCGTCCTCGAGGTGATGGGCTTGATCCGCACGGCGACCGGCTCGGGTCCGCAGTCCGGTGCGATCGTGATCGCGACCCCGACCGGCGGGATGTCAGCGCTGCTGCGCCTGCAGGTCGCAGCGCAGGGCTTCCCGCTCGCCGACGTCGTGCAGACCCGTCTCGTCCTCGAAGACGCGGTCGTCGGAGCGATGGCCGGGGCCGACGAACGCGACACGGCGCGGGCGCACGAGCTGCTCACGGCGATGGATGCGGCCGACCTGGCGCCCGAGGAGTTCCTCGCCCTCGACGCGCAGCTGCATCTCTCTCTCGCGGAGGGGAGTGGCAACACCGTGATCGCGGCGATGATGGCCGGCCTCCGTTCGTCGATCGAGTCCTACGTGCAGGGCGGGGTGGCCGCGATCTCCGACTGGGAGACGATGGCTGCGCGCCTGCGGAGCGAGCATCACGCTCTCGTCGCCGCGATCGACGCCGGTGATGCCGATGCCGCCCGCTCCCTCGTCCGGTCCCACATCACCGGCTACTACACCCAGATCCTGAACCCCTGATCCTGACCCCCTGACCCGCACCGAGAGGCACACCATGGTCCAGCGCCAGCTTCCCAATCCCGCCGAGCTGCTCGAGCTGATGAAGTTCAAGAAGCCCGAGCTCGACGGCCGCAAGCGTCGCCTCGACTCCGCGCTCACGATCGACGATCTCCGCACGATCGCGAAGCGCCGCACGCCGAAGGCGGCCTTCGACTACACCGACGGCGCCGCCGAGGGCGAGCTCTCTCTCAGTCGCGCGCGCCAGGCGTTCCAGGACGTCGAGTTCCACCCCGGCATCCTTCGTCCGGCGCCCACGGTCGACACGAGCGTCGAGATCCTCGGCGGACCGTCCGCGCTGCCGTTCGGCATCGCGCCCACCGGGTTCACGCGTCTCATGCAGACCGAGGGCGAGGTCGCCGGTGCCGGTGCCGCGGCGGCGGCAGGTATCCCCTTCACTCTTTCCACGCTCGGAACGACGTCGATCGAGGGCGTCAAGGCCGCCAACCCGCACGGCCGCAACTGGTTCCAGCTGTACGTGATGCGCGACCGTGAGATCTCGTACGAGCTCACCCGCCGTGCGGCGGCCGCCGGCTTCGACACGCTGCAGTTCACCGTCGACACCCCGGTCGCCGGTGCGCGGCTGCGCGACAAGCGCAACGGCTTCAGCATCCCGCCGCAGCTCACGCTCGGCACGATCATCAACGCGATCCCGCGGCCGTGGTGGTGGTACGACTTCCTCACGACCCCGAAGCTCGAGTTCGCCTCCCTGAGCACGACCGGCGGCACCGTCGGCGAGCTGCTGGACGCCGCCATGGACCCGACGATCAGCTACGACGATCTGGCCGTGATCCGCGACCTCTGGCCCGGGAAGATCGTCATCAAGGGCGTGCAGAACGTGGAGGACTCGGTGCGGCTGCGCGACGAGGGCGTCGACGGCATCGTGCTCTCGAACCACGGCGGCCGTCAGCTCGATCGCGCGCCGATCCCGTTCCACCTGCTCCCCGAGGTGCGCAAGGCCGTCGGCGACGACTTCACGGTGATGATCGACACCGGCATCATGAACGGCGCCGATGTCGTGGCCGCTGTCGCCCTCGGCGCCGACTTCACGCTCATCGGCCGTGCGTATCTCTATGGACTGATGGCGGGCGGACGCCAGGGCGTCGACCGCACCATCGCGATCCTCCGCAGCGAGATCGAGCGCACGATGCGACTGCTCGGCGTCTCCTCGCTCGCCGAGCTCGAGCCCGGCCATGTCACGCAGCTCACCCGGCTCGTGCCGGTGTCGAGAGCGGTGACCGAGGCCGTCGTCCGCTGAGTCGGTCCTCCGGTCAGGACTGCGTGACGGCGGCGCGAGCGCGCGGCGGCCAGGGGATGAGCATCGAGGTGGTGCGCCGGTACCCGGCGTAGGCGGGGTACTTGCCCGCCGTGATCGACTCGGTGAAGATGGTGGACCCGATGAAGAGCACGGTGAGCAGGGCCGGTCCGATGATCGTCGGATTCAGGGCTCCGCCCAGGATGCCTGCGCCTCCGGCCACGGCGGCGGTCGCCCCGATCGCGTAGAACGCCCACCATTGCGCCTGCTCGAAGAAGAAGTTCGGGTGGCGGCTGAACCGGAACAGGCCGCCCGTCGCGAAGCCCGGTGCCAGTGTGCCGCCGGCCTCCTTCTTGCGCTGGTGGAAGCGCCATTGCTGCTGGTCGGCGACCGTCTCGCCGACCAGGAAGCCCAGGAAGGCGACGACGAAGAGAGCGTCCCAGCCGGTGAGCGGGGCTGGATTCTGTGCGGCGACCGCGGCCGGGAGGGTGATGAGCACGAGCAGGGTCATCTGGTACGCGATGATGATGAACAGCACGTTGAAGATCTGGAACTGCCAGGGCTTCATCCGCTCGCGGAGGATCGCCCAGCGGTAGTCCTCCATGCCGGTGTAGCCGCCCTTGCGCGCGAAGTTGAACGTGAGGCGCGCACCCCACAGGGTCGCGAGCGCGCCCATGAGCACGACCCGCACGGAACCGTCGCCGTTCGTGAAGGCGCCGGCGACGAAGATCCACACGTAGACGATCGGCACGATCGACCATGCGCGGTCGACCCAGGACGTGTCGCGGGTGATCAGCGAGAGCACCCAGCAGGCGAGGCTGGCGATCGCGGCCGTGATGATGACGATCAGCAGGGCATCCATGACGCCATGCTAGAGCCCGGGTGCGGGTCCGCGGCGATTCAGAGGGTCTGCAGGAGCGCGTCGAGCTTGTCGGCGGTGTCTTCCCAGCCCTCGACCGCGACCGAGGGCACGCCGATCGCGAGCACGGGGTAGTCGTTCCCGCCCTCATCGAGACGGTCGCCGTAGAAGAGCATGGCGGAGAGGGGGATGCCGGTGCGCTCGGCCAATTGCCGCATGCCGAAGGCCTTGTCGATCCCCGCCATCGTGATGTCGATCGAGGTCGAGCCACCCGAGCGCACCTCGAGCCCGGGGAGTCGCGCGGCGACCGCATCGCGCAGTGCGCCGCGCTTCCCACCCGTGGGATCCCAGGCGTGCTTCGCCTCGCGGGGGGCCCGCTGGCCCAGCGCCGAGAAGGTGATCTGCGAACCGCGGTCCTCGAGGATGTCGCCCCACGGCTCCGCTTCCCAGAGTCCGAGGCGCTCGGCCTCTTCGCGCAGCGCGGTCAGCGCGGCGGTCTTCTCCGCCTCGCTCAGATCGTGGGCGTAGATGGGCGCGAAGTCGGTGCCGTCATGGCGCAGGTATCGCGTGCCGCAGGTGGGCAGCAGGTGGAGGCGCGCGAGATCCGCGGCATCCGCATCGCCGAGCCGGGCGATCACCTGTGTACGGAACTGCGCCTCGTTGCCGCCGGAGATGATGGCCACGTCGACCGAGCGCAGCAGGGCACGCAGCAGATCGGCGATGCGCTGATCGATCAGACCCTTCGACGGGGCGAGGGTGTCGTCGAGGTCGAACGCGACGAGGGCAGGAGACGTCATGATGCCTCCAGCCTAGGAGATCGCCGCGGTGCTCCGCGCACGACGAAGACGAGCGTGCACAGCACGGCGAACGCGACTCCGGCCGTGGCGCCGGACGAGTTGGCGATCACATCGGTCACAGTCGCGGCACGGTGGGGCAGGGCGATGCGCTGGGCGGCCTCGATCGAGAGCGACAGCAGCGGCCCGACCAGCAGCGACAGCATCCACACCCGTCGGGGGAGCAGGAGGAAGGCGAGGATGCCGACGGGGATGAACACCAGAATGTTCGCGAGAACCTCGAGCCGGGTGAAGTCGAGCGAGGCCCAGCCGAGGCGGTGGGCTATCGAGAGCACGAGATCCAGCAGGTTCGGCATCGATTCCTCGACCCGTGACGGCGTGAGCGTCAGCAGGGCGAGACCCGCGAGGAACGGGATGCCGAGGGCCAGCGCCCACGCCCGGGTGCGACGGCGCGGCGGGGGGAGCAGAGAGCCCATGAGTCCCTTTCGCGCGCGGTCCCTGTACAGAGAAGGCCGCCCCTGAGGGCGGCCTTCCGGTGTCACTGGTCGGGGTGACAGGATTTGAACCTGCGACCTCTTCGTCCCGAACGAAGCGCGCTACCAAGCTGCGCCACACCCCGTTTTGCAACCCTCCGAGTCTACAGGGAAATGTCCCGCGCACCGAATCGAACCGGCGATCAGGCCCGGGCGGTCAGCGTGAGCAGCGTCGCCTCGGGGCGGCACGCGAATCGGACCGGCGCGTAGATGGAGTGACCGCAGCCGGCGCTGACGTTCAAGGGAACCGTGCGTCCATCGCGGGACCACGTGCTCAGGCCCTTCGCCTGCCTCAGCGGGATGTCGCAGTTCGCCACGAGCGCGCCGTAACCGGGGAGGCACACCTGGCCGCCGTGCGTGTGGCCGCCGAAGATGGCGTCGGCGCCGAGGTCGATGAATCCGTTGAGCACGCGCTGGTATGGCGCGTGCGTGACGCCGATCCGTGTGGTTCCGGCATCCGGGCTGCCGAGGGCGTCGATCGCAGCGGGAAGGAGGTCGAGACGGTCCCAGTCGCGGTGCGCGTCGTTGACGCCGAAGAGGTCGACGGCGTTGCCGGCCAGGGTCATCCGGCTCGCCGCGTTGTCGAGGTCGGTCCAGCCGAGCTCGTCGGTGAAGTAGCGGTCCATCGCGTCGGTGTCGAGCGCCTCGGGCTCGTGCTGTTTCTTCGACGGTCCGAGGAAGTACCGCAGGGGATTGCGCGGCGAGGGACCGACGACGTCGTTCGAGCCGTGCACGAAGACGCCGGGGATGCCGGCGAAGGCGTCGAACGCCCGGCGAATGCCTTCGAGCCCGTCACGATGGCCGAGGTTGTCGCCTGTGTTCACGATCAGGTCGGGCTTCAGCTGCGCGAGCGACGCCAGCCAGTCCTGCTTGCGGTGCTGCCACGGCGCCATATGCGCATCCGAGATGTGCAGCACGCGGATCGGTGCCGAACCCGGAGCGAGAGCGGATGCCGTGGCTTCCCGCACCGTGAACAGATAGCGCTCGATCCCGATGCCCCACACCGCGGCCGCGACACCCGCGGCCCCCACCGCGCCGAGCGCGATGAGGGCCGGGTGTGCAGATCGGCCGGACGTCACTGGCACGTCACGGTGACGGCGCTGGCCTTGCTCACGGCAGTGCCCGGCGCCGGGTTGGAACCGGCGACGACTGCGGAGCCCGGGTTGCAGGAGTTGTCGAAGCTGATCGTCGTGAATCCGGCCGCGATCAAAGCGGCTTGCGCCTGGCCCTTCGACATCCCCGCGAGGTTCGCGGGGACCGTGGTTCCCTGTCCGTTGCTCGTCGCGACCGTGATGGTCGCGCCGGCCGGAGCCTGTCCGGCGGGGTCCTGAGCCGCGACGAGCCCGGCGGCCAGGTTGCTGTCGACCTCTCCGCCCTGGGAGAAGCTGAACCCGGCGCCCTCGAGGGTCGCCTTCGCGGCATCGAGCGTCATCCCGACGACACTGGGCACGTCCGTCAGGACGACCTTGGTGAGGTTCTTGTCGGGCTGCGGGAAGGCGTCGCCTCCGTAGGCGGCGTTCGCCGCACGCTGCGTGATCTCGGCCAGCGGATAGCGCAACTCGTTCAGGAGACGACCGTTGTACCGTTCGCGGTAGATGTTGTCCTGCCCCTGCGAACGGCCGACCCACACAGCGGTCGCGACCTTGGTGCTGGACTCGATCATCATCGTCCCGTACGTGTTGTGCGTACCGGTCTTGCCGATCAGCGGGGTGCCGTCGTTGGGGTTCGCCACGCGGCCGGTTCCGCCCGATGCCATGACGCCCTGCAGCGCATAGGCGGCCGTCGCTGCGACCTCCGGGCTGATGACGCCGGCCGTGCACGAGGACTTCGGGAGTTCGCGTTCCTTGCCGTCGGCGCCGATGACCAGGTCGATCGCGCGGGGCGTGCAGTACGTGCCGCCGCTCGCGACGGTCGCGTAGGCGTTCGCCATCGCCAGCGGGGAGATGTTCTTCGACCCGAGCACATTGAAGGGCACGTTGTCCTCATAGGTCTTCTCGCCGGTGGCGAGCGTGACACCCATGCGGTCGGCGACCTTGTTGATGTCGCACAGGTCGAGCTTCGACGCCATCGCGAAGAATCCGCTGTTCAACGACTGGGCCGTGAAGTTCATCACGGTCCCCGTGTAGCCGTTCTGGCTGTTGAAGTTGCCGATCTCCTTGGTGTTGGCGGTCATGGTTCCGCCGCCGCAGGCCGCCGCGGTGAACTTCATGTTCGTCGACAGGGCGCCGTTGACTCTCTCGTTCACAGAGTGGCCCTTCTCGAGCCAGTCGATCAGCGTGAAGAGCTTGTAGGTCGATCCGACCGGGAAGCCGACGGAGTCGCCGTGCTTCTTGTCGCCGGCGAACACGAGAGAGGTGTAGTCCGGGGAGTCGGTGACCGTCTCGCTGAACAGGGTGTTCTGCGTCATCGAGAGGATGCGGCCGGTGCCGACCTCGATCGAGGTGCCGGCCGCGCCGAAGTAGGAGCCGTAGCTCGTCGGCGCGATGTCGGCCATCGCCTGCGTGGCCGGGTCCTGGATGCGGAAGTCCAGCGACGTGTAGATCTTCAGTCCGCCGCGACGGAGCAGATCACGGCGGTCCTGGAGCGTTGCGCCGAACGACTCATCGTTCTCGATGATCGACTTCACGTACTGGCAGAAGTAGGCGTTGCGTCCGGCCGCCGCGCAGCCCTGCGTCGGCGGGTTGATCAGGGGCTCGATGACGGAGGCCTTCGCCTCGTCGTACTGCGCCTGCGTGATCTTGCCGTCGTCGAGCATGCGGCCGAGCACGTAATCGCGTCGGTCGGCCGTCTCCGCGTAGCCGTCGGCTGCGGTGTTGGTCGCCACGCCCTCCGCGTTGGTGCCGGTGCCCGCTTCCGGCTTGTCGATGCGGAAGGTGTTCGGGTTCTGCACGATGCCGGCGAGCGTCGCGGCCTGCGCGACCGTCAGGTTCGCCGCAGTGGTCGAGAAGTAGTAGTTGGCTGCGGACTCGATGCCGTAGACCGTGCCGCCGAAGTTGGCGATGTTCAGGTACCCCAGGAGGATGTCGTTCTTCGAGAAGTCCTTCTCGATCTGGATCGCGTAGCGCATCTCCTGCAGCTTGCGCTCGATGCCCTTGCTGCCCACGGCGTTCGTCGCGTCGAGCCAGCACTGCTGGAGCTCTTCGGAGTACGTCTCGGAGGTCGTGTCGACATCCTGCTCGCACTGCTGGATCAGCACGTTCTTGACGAACTGCTGGCTGATCGTCGACGCTCCGCGGCTGGAGGTGCCGCGCACGTTGTCGACCAGGGCCTTCACCGTGGCGCCGACGTTGACGCCGCCGTGGCTGTAGAAGTTCTTGTCCTCACTCGAGAGGATCGCGTCGTACAGGACCGGTGCGACCTGGTCGTACTTCACGGGGACGCGGTTCTGCTCGTAGAACGAGGCGAGTTCGACCGCGGTGCCATCGGGTGCGGTGGCGTAGATGGTCGACTGCTCCATAGGGGTGCCGGGGTTGAGGTTCTCCGGCAGGTTGTCGAACAGGGTCAGTGCCTGCGTGCCGGCGACGCCGGTCATCGCGAGGACCGGGGTGACGCTCGCGGTGACCAGGAGACCGGCGACGGCGCTCAGACCGACGAGCCCGACGAGACCGCCGAGCACGCCTCTCACCGTGCGATTCTTCTTTTGGGGCATACGCTTGATCGTAGGGGAGTTCCCTGAATACCGCCTTTGACGAGCCTGTACCTCATCCGACCCGGGTCCTGAACCCCTCGACGGGGTGGAGCGCCCGAATCGACAGGAGTGCCATGACCACGTGGGAGTACCTCACCACCCCGCTGCTGATCCACAACACGGCAGCGATCCTCAACAACTGGGGCAAGCAGGGCTGGGAACTCGTCCAGGTCGTGCAGGGCCCCGAGGGCGGGCTCGTCGCGTATCTGAAGCGCCCCGTGACGTCCGACTCCTCCGCCAACGCCGGCCTCGCCGCCGCCGCCGAGGCCTCGCGCCAGTTCGAGGGAGGGGCGGCATGAGTGTCTCCGCACGCCTGGCCGAGCTCGGCATCGAGCTGCCCGCCGTCGCCGCACCGGTCGCCGCGTACGTCCCCGCCGTCGTCCACGCCGGACTGGTCTACACCTCCGGTCAGCTGCCCTTCACGGCCGGTGCCCTCCCGGCGACCGGCAAGCTCGGGGCCGAGATCTCGGCGGAAGACGCCAAGGGCTATGCCCGCACGTGCGCGCTGAACGCGCTCGCCGCCGCAGCGGATGCCGCGGGCGGAGTCGACCGCATCGCCGGTGTGCTGCGGGTCGGCGGGTTCGTCGCATCCGTCCCCGAGTTCTCCGGACAGCCGGGGGTCATCAACGGCGCCAGCGAGGTGCTCGGCGAGATCTTCGGCGACGCCGGACGGCACGCGCGCGCGGCCGTCGGCGTTCCGGTGCTCCCGCTCGACAGCCCGGTCGAGGTCGAGGTCACCTTCATCCTCGCCTGACGCCGAGCGCAGTCATCCAGACGCAGAACGCCCCCTCCCGGATGCGGGAGGGGGCGTTCTCGCTGAGGTCTACTTGACCTGTGCCGAGATGATGCTCATGACGGCCGTGTCGGCCAGCGTCGTCGTGTCGCCGACCTCGCGGCCCTCCGCGACGTCGCGCAGCAGACGGCGCATGATCTTGCCGGAGCGCGTCTTGGGCAGCTCGCCGACGATGTACACGTCGCGCGGCCGGGCGATCGCGCCGATCTGCTCACCCACCCACAGCCGCAGCTGCTGGGCGAGGCCGGCCGGATCGTGGCCGGCGAGGTAGCTCTCCTTGATGATCACGAAGGCGACCACTGCCTGCCCGGTCGTCTCGTCGGAGGCGCCGACGACGGCCGCCTCGGCGGTGGCCTCGTGCGCCACCAGCGACGACTCGATCTCGGCCGTCGACAGACGGTGACCGGAGACGTTCATGACGTCGTCGACGCGGCCGAGCAGCCAGAGGTCGCCGTCCGCGTCGAGGCGCGCGCCGTCGCCGGCGAAGTAGTACCCCTGCTTCTCGAACTTCTCCCAGTAGGTCTCGCGGAACCGCTCCGGGTCGCCCCAGATGCCGCGCAGCATGCTCGGCCAGGGCTCCGTGACCACGAGGAGTCCGCCGCTGCCGTTGCCGACCTCGACGCCCTTCTCGTCGACGACGTCGATCGAGATGCCCGGGAGCGGCACCTGCGCGGAGCCGGGCTTGGTCTCGGTGACCCCGGGGAGGGCCGACACCATGATCGCGCCGGTCTCGGTCTGCCACCAGGTGTCGACGATCGGCGCCTTGCTCGCCCCGATCACCTCGCGGTACCACATCCACGCCTCGGGGTTGATCGGCTCTCCGACGGAGCCGAGGAGCCGCAGCGAGGAGAGGTCGAACTTCGCCGGGATGCTGCGACCGATCTTCATGAACGATCGGATGGCCGTCGGTGCCGTGTAGAAGATCGAGACCTTGTACTTCTCGATGATCTCCCACCAGCGGCCGGGGTGCGGAGCATCCGGCGTGCCCTCGTAGAGCACCTGGGTGGCGCCGTTGGCGAGAGGGCCGTAGGCGACGTACGAGTGTCCCGTCACCCAGCCGATGTCGGCCGTGCACCAGTACACATCGGATTCCGGGTGCAGATCGAAGACGTACTTGTGCGAATACGCCGCCTGGGTGAGGTAGCCGCCCGAGGTGTGCAGGATGCCCTTCGGCTTCCCTGTGGTGCCGGAGGTGTACAGGATGTAGAGCGGGTTCTCGGCCGGGAAGGCCTCGGCCGAGTGCTCGGCGGATGCCGCGGGCACGGCGTCGTGCCACCAGACGTCACGACCCTCCACCCAGTCGACGTCGTTGCCGCCGCGCTTGACGACGAGCACGTGCTCGACGGTCTGCTGCTCGCCCTCGCCGCGGTCGCCGAGGGCCTGATCGACGGCGGGCTTCAGTGCCGAGACCTTGCCCTTGCGGTAGCCGCCGTCGGCCGTGATGACGACCTTGGCACCGGCGTCGTCGATGCGGGCGCGGAGGCTGTCGGCGCTGAATCCGCCGAAGACCACCGAGTGGATCGCGCCGAGGCGCGCCACCGCGAGCATGGAGGCGATCGCCTCGGGGATCATCGGCAGGTAGATCGCGACGCGGTCACCCTGCCCGACGCCGAAGCCCGCGAGCACGTTGGCGGTGCGCTTGACCTCCTCGGTCAGCTCCGCATACGTGATGCTCCGGGAATCGCCCGGCTCACCCTCCCAGTGCAGGGCGACGCGGTCGCCGTTCCCTGCCTCGACATGGCGGTCGAGGCAGTTGTAGGCGACGTTGAGCTCGCCGTCGTCGAACCACTTCGCGAAGGGCGGGTTCGACCAGTCGAGAACGCGGGTGAAGGGCGTGTGCCAGTGGAGGAGCTCGCGGGACTGGTCTGCCCAGAACGCCTCGCGGTCGGCGGCGGCGCGCTCGTAGAGTTCGGGCGTCGACACGGAATGGGCGACGAACTCCTCCGACGGCGGGAACTTCCGAGTCTCATCGAGAAGGTGGTCGATCTGGCTGCTCATCGGCAGACGCTCCTTTGCGGCATCACGGGTCATGCGGGCACGGTCGTGACTCTGCCACCACCGCGTCAGGGCGAATCTATCCTCGCCGTCCGACGTCGCATACTGCCGAAAGTCGGTAGTGGAGCGGGTTTTGTCAGGAAGGTCGCCTTGCGTACACTCGACGTCAGCCGAATTCTCATTCGTGCCTTGGTGCGCCCGATTCCCCCGATCGCGGCCCGCCGTGGGCGGCATCTCATTCCCCCCGTGAGATGCCGCCCATCTCTTTTGGGAGCGCTCTCCGACCTTCGCCCGCGACGGTTCTGCACGGATGCCGGATATCAGGGTTTCTGCACATCGGGCGGGGCTCGGCTCGAGGACTCGATCGGCCGGTCGGCGGCGCGGCTTAGCGTCTCGACATGGCCGATTCCTTCGTCATCCGACCCCGTGGAGCAACGCGCACCGGATCCTCCTCCGCCGACACCGCCGTCGAGCCGCTCCGCCTGGATCCGGCTTTCGGTCCTCTCGCCGAGCACTGCCTCGACGAGGCGGTCACCGACGTCTTCCTCAACGGCGGGGACGACCTGTTCGTCGACCGGGGGAGCGGCACGGAACCGGTGCCCGACTGGCAGGCATCGGAACGCGAAGTGCGCGACCTCGCGATCGCTCTGGTCGGCCTCGGAGGCCGGCATCTCGATGACCAGTCGCCGTGCGTCGACGTGCGGCTCGATTCCGGCATCCGCGTGCACGCCGTACTGGCGCCGGTCTCGACGACCGGCACAGCCCTGTCCATCCGCATCCCTCGGGTGCGCGCCGCCGATCTCGATGCGCTCGGAGCGCTCGGATCCTTCGACGCCCGCCAGCAGAGCTGGCTCGCCGGGCTGGTCGCCGAGCGCGCCAACATCCTCATCACCGGGGGAACCGGCACGGGCAAGACGACACTGCTCTCGGCGCTGCTGTCCGAGGTGCCCTCTGCCGAGCGCATCGTCACGATCGAAGACGTCGCCGAGCTCCGACCGCGCCACCCGCACCACGTCGCGCTCGAGGCGCGGCAGGCCAACCTCGAGGGGGCAGGCGGAATCAGCCTCTCCCGGCTGGTCCGGGAATCGCTCCGGATGCGGCCCGACCGCCTCGTCGTCGGCGAGTGCCGCGGCGAGGAGGTCCGAGAGCTGCTCACCGCGCTCAACACCGGTCATGACGGTGGTGCCGGCACGCTGCACGCGAGCGGTCTCCGCGATGTGCCCGCGCGACTCGAGGCCCTCGGTGCTCTCGCCGGGATGGACGCCACCGCGCTCGCACGGCAGGCGGTGAGCGCTTTCACAACGGTTCTGCACCTCGAACGCTCTCCCGACGGCGCGAGGCGCATCAGCCAGGCCGGGCGATTCGTCCTCCGCACCGATCGTCTCGACATCGAGGAGGTGCGGCCGTGGTGATCCGACTGCGGCGACCGGCGACGGCGGAAACCGACGGAGGAGCGGATGCTGCCACCTCGGTGCAGACCCTCGCCGTGCTGCTGCAGGCCGGAGCGGTGCCGCTGGTCGCGTGGCGGCACCTCGCCGAGACGGGGGATCCGCACGCCGCGGCGATCGTGGAGCGCGTCGGATCAGGGATGCCGCTGCTCACGGCGATCGAAGCCGAGGGAGGAGCGTGGGTCGACCTCGCCGCCGCGTGGGAGGTCGCGACGACCGTGGGCGCCCCTCTCGCCGAGGTGCTGCGCATGATCGCCGAGACGCTGCGCGACGCGGCGTCCGCGGCCGACGACGTGCGCATCGCGCTCGCGGAACCGGCCGGAACGGCGCGCCTGCTTCTCTGGATGCCCTTCGCCGGACTGCTGCTCGGTTTCGCGCTCGGCTTCGACACGCTCGGCGTGATCGTCGGCAATCCGCTCGGAGGCGCGTGCGTCGTGGCGGGTCTGCTCCTCGTCGTGGCCGCCCGCCAATGGACCCGGGGTCTTCTGAGACGGGCGCGCCCCGTGCCGGGCACGCCGGGGATGCGGGCCGAGCTCGTCGCCGTCGCACTCTCCGGAGGCGCCTCCATCGACCGTGCGCTGCGGCTCGTCGCGGAGAGCTCGGCATCCGGAGCCGGAGAGGACGAACGCGTCCGCACCGTGCTGGACCTCTCCCGCGCGGCGGGAGTGCCCGCGGGAGAGCTGCTCCGTGCCGCGGCCGCCCAGGACCGACATTCCGCCCGGGTGCAGGGCCGCCTCCGTGCCGCGAAGCTCTCCACCCGTCTGCTCATCCCGCTCGGCGTCTGCACGCTGCCGGCGTTCCTCCTGCTCGGCGTCGCGCCTCTGCTGCTCAGCGTGCTCGCGTCGACTCCGCTGCCCCGATGAACCCCGCTGCCCCGAGCGATCACGTCACCCCTTCGATCCACAGAGAAGAAGCACCACAGAGAAAGAGGAACACCATGAACACGATCAACGCGATCCCCACGCTGAACCGACGCCGCGCGGCGGCGCTGTTCGGCGATGACACGGGAGCGGCGACAGCCGAGTATGCGATCACGACCATGGCGGCCGTCGCATTCGCGGGGCTGCTGGTCGTCATCATGCGATCCGACGAGGTGCGGGGCATCCTGACCGACCTCGTGCGTCGGGCGCTGTCGGTGTCATGAGGCATTCGACACGCGGCAGGCCGCGCTTCGGCGACGAGCGCGGCTCGGTCGCCGCCGAACTGGCCCTCGCCCTCCCGGCCGTGGTGCTCGCGCTGCTCCTGGGCGCGGGAGCGCTGGGGGCGGCCTCCCGACAGGTGGCCCTGCAGGACGCGACGGCAGACGCCGCGCGACTCCTCGGTCGGGGTGAAGGCGCGGGTGCCGCCACGGGTGTGGTCGGGCGCGCCGTTCCGGGCGCCTTGGTGTCGTCCTCCGGTTCGGACGACCTCGTCTGCGTCACGGCATCCGTCGACGTCTCGCTCGGCGTTTTGGTGCGCATCCCGCTGCGGGCGTCCAGCTGCGCGCTCGGCGGAGGCCTCTGATGGCGGGGTCCGCGCTCGCCGCCGGTCTCCTGACGGTCGCGGCGGCGCTGTCTCTCGGGCTCGCCGCTGTCGGCGGAGCGGCGGTCACGGCGCAACGCGCTGCCGGTGCGGCCGACGCCGCCGCACTGGCCGCCGCCGACGCGGCCAGCGGTGCGGTCCCCACAGCGGAGGAGCCGTGCGCGCTCGCCGAACGGGTCGCCCGTGCCTCCGGTGCCACCCTCACCGCATGCACGATCCAGGCGTTCGTGGCGACCGTGGAGGCGCAGGCGGCGTACGCTGGTCTGGCTGCCGTCTCCCGCGCCCGTGCCGGGCCACCCGAGGGTCATTGACGGCCGCGCGACCTCACTCACTGTGAACGACCCCACACAGTGGTGTGTATGGTGTGCTTCGAAGAAAGGACGCCCCCTTGGCTGAAGGCAAGAAGCTCGTCATCGTCGAGTCCCCGACGAAGATGCGGTCTATTCAGGGATACCTCGGCGACGGCTATGAGGTGCTCAGCTCCGTCGGCCATATCCGTGATCTCGCCGACAAGAAGGACATCCCGGCCGCCGACAAGGAGGCCTACGGGAAGTACTCGATCGACATCGAGAACGGCTTCGACCCCTACTACGTCGTCTCCGATCGCAAGACGAAGACGGTCGCTGAACTCAAGCGCGCGCTGAAGACCGCCGACGAGCTCCTGCTCGCCACTGATGAGGACCGCGAGGGTGAGGCGATCGCCTGGCACCTTCTCGAGACTCTGAAGCCCAAGGTCCCCGTGAAGCGCATGGTCTTCCACGAGATCACCAAAGACGCGATCCAGGCCGCCGTGGGCAACACCCGCGAGCTCGATCACGACCTGGTCGACGCGCAGGAGACCCGTCGCATCCTCGACCGGCTGTACGGGTGGGACGTCTCGCCGGTGCTCTGGTACAAGGTCAAGACCGGTATCTCGGCGGGCCGCGTGCAGTCCGCCGCCACCCGTCTGATCGTCGACCGGGAACGCGAGCGCATGGCGTTCGTCTCCGCCGAGTACTGGGACGTCGACGCCGACGCCGCAGCGGCCGGCACCTCGTTCAAGATCCGACTCGTCCGCGTCGACGGCGGGCAGCTCGCCCGCGGCACCGACTTCGACGACACCGGAAAGCTCAAGAAGGCCGTCGTCATCCTCGACGAGGCCACGGCGGCAGCCCTCGCCCAGGCGATCGACGCCGTCGGCGCCGGCAAGGTCACCAAGGTCGAGGCGAAGCCCGGCACCCGCAGCCCCTACGCGCCCTTCACGACCTCGACGATGCAGCAGGAAGCCGGCCGCAAGCTCTCCATGGGAGCGAAGCAGGCGATGGGCGTCGCGCAGCGCCTGTACGAAAAGGGCTACATCACCTATATGCGCACCGACTCCACGTCGCTGAGCACCCAGGCGGTGCAGGCGGCGCGGAGCCAGGCTGTGGCACTCTACGGCGACGCCGCCGTGCCGCTGAAGCCGCGTGTCTACAAGTCCAAGAGCAAGAACGCGCAGGAGGCGCACGAGGCGATCCGCCCCTCGGGTGACAACTTCCGCACACCGGCGTCCCTCTCCAGCGAACTCGACCGCGACGAGCAGCGCCTCTACGACCTCATCTGGAAGCGCACGGTCGCCAGCCAGATGGCCGACGCGAAGTACGAGACGACGACCGTCACAATCGCTGTCGACACCTCCGCCGAGCTCAAGGGCGAAGGAGCCGCCAAGGTCGCCGAGTTCACGGCATCCGGCACCGTCTACACGTTCAAGGGCTTCCTCGAGGCGTACGAAGAAGGTCGTGACGAGAAGCGCGGAGACGCCGACGCGGCCGAGAACCAGTCGCTCCCGGCCGTCGCCGTGGGCGACGAGCTCGCCGTGTCGGATGCCGAGGCCAAGGGCCACCGCACCACGCCGAAGCCCCGCTACACCGAGGCCTCGCTCGTCAAGGTGCTCGAGGAGAAGGGCATCGGCCGTCCGTCGACCTTCGCCTCGATCCCCGAGACGATCCTCGACCGCGGCTATGCCGTCAAGCGCGGCCAGGCGCTCGTGCCGACCTGGCTCGCCTTCAGCGTCGTGCGACTGCTCGAGGAGCACTTCGCCGACCTCGTCGACTACGACTTCACGGCCGCGCTCGAAGACGACCTCGACACCATCGCCCGCGGCGAGCAGAACCGCGTCGAATGGCTGAAGTCGTTCTACTTCGGCTCCGACTCGCGCACCGGACTGCGTCAGGTGGTCGACAACCTCGGCGAGATCGACGCGCGTGCGCTGAACTCCACGCGCATCACCGACACGGCCACCCTCCGCTTCGGAAAGTACGGTCCGTACCTCGAGATCACCGACCCGGAGAACCCCGACGCGAAGCCGCGCATCGTCAACGTGCCGGAGGATCTCGCGCCGGACGAGCTCACCCAGGCCAAGGCGCAGGAGCTCATCGACGCTCCCGTCGCCGGCGACCGCGTTCTGGGGGAGAACCCCGAGAACGGCAAGATCATCGTCGTCAAGGACGGCCGGTTCGGTCCGTACGTCCAGGAGAACGACCCGGTGTCGGAGGACGCCGCCGTCGACGAAGCGACGGGTGAGGTCGTCGAGGCGCCCAAGCCGAAGCGGGGAGCCAAGAAGGAGACGGCGCCCAAGCCGCGCACCGGGTCGCTGTTCCGGTCGATGTCCGTCGACTCGATCGATCTCGAGACCGCGCTGCAGCTGCTGAGCCTTCCCCGTGTGGTCGGCACCGACCCGGATTCCGGTGAGGAGATCACGGCCCAGAACGGCCGGTTCGGTCCCTACCTGAAGAAGGGCACGGACTCCCGGTCGCTCGAGAGCGAATCGCAGATCTTCGACGTCACCCTCGAGCAGGCGCTCGAGATCTACGCGCAGCCGAAGTACGGTGCGGGGCGTCGAGCCTCCAGCGCGCTGGTCGAATTCGATGCCGATCCGGTCAGCGGCAAGCCGATCCGCATCCGCGACGGTCGCTTCGGCGCGTATGTGACCGACAGCGAGACGAACGTCACGATCCCGCGCGGACAGAAGGTCGAAGACATCACGTTCGAGCTCGCGGTCCAGATGCTCGCCGACAAGCGCGCCAAGGGTCCTGCTCCCAAGCGCGGCGCCCGTTCGACGGCGGCCAAGAAGGCCCCGGCCAAGAAGGCCCCGGCCAAGAAGGCTCCCGCGAAGAAGCCGGCGGCGAAGACCGCCGCCTCGAAGTCCACCGCCTCGAAGACCGCGGCGAAGAAGACGGATGCCGCGACCTCCGCAGCACGCTCCGCCGCTGCGAAGAAGGCGGCGGCGACGCGTGCGGCGAACGCGGCAGCGAAGGCGGACTCGTGACCCCAGGTCGCGGTGTGTGGATCACGCTCGAAGGCGGCGACGGCTCGGGCAAGACCACGCAGTCGAACCTGCTCGCGTCGTGGCTGACGGATGCCGGTCGCACCGTGCTCCGCACCCGCGAGCCGGGCGGGTCGGAGGTCGGGCAGCTGATCCGCGACATCGTTCTGCACCACCGGGGCGACATCGCCCCGCGGGCCGAGGCCCTGCTGTATGCCGCCGACCGGGCGCATCATGTCTCGACCGTGGTCCGACCGGCTCTGGCGCGGGGCGAGGTCGTGCTGCAGGATCGGTATCTCGACTCCTCCGTCGCGTACCAGGGAGCCGGGCGCGTGCTGGATGCGACCGAGATCCGCGACCTGTCGCTCTGGGCCGCCGAGGGGGCACTCCCCGACATGACGATCCTGCTCGACCTCGACCCGGGCGCAGCTCGTGTACGCCTCGACTCGGCCGACAAGCCGTTCGACCGCCTCGAGGCGGAGAAGGCGGAGTTCCACGCCCGCGTCCGCGATGCGTATCTGGCTCTCGCCGACGCAGAACCCGCGCGGTTCCTGGTGGTCGACGCCGCGGCATCCGCTGACGAGATCGCCGCCGTGATCCGCGCCCGCGTCGACACCCTGCTCGCCTCCGACTGAGCGGCGAGAGCGGCGGCGCGTACGCGGTGCGGCGGGCGTCGGTGCTCCCGATTAGGCTGAGCACATGCCCCAGACTGTCGCCGCCCCCTTCCCGTGGGCCGATGTGTGGGGGCAGGACGAGGCCGTCGAGACTCTGCGCGACGCGGCGTCCGATCCGTCCGCGCTGTCCCACGCGTGGCTCATCACGGGCCCGCCCGGATCAGGGCGATCGACGCTCGCGCATGCCTTCGCCGCCGCGCTGATCGCCGATAGACCGGACGATGAGAACACGATGCGCCAGGTCCTCGCCGGCACGCATCCCGACGTCACGGCACTGCGGACCGACAAGGTCATCATCACGATCGCCGAGGCGCGCGCTCTCGTCGAGCGGTCGTATTTCGCCCCGTCCGCCGGCCGCTACCGGGTCATCATCGTCGAAGACGCCGACCGCATGGTCGAGCGCACATCGAACGTGCTGCTCAAGGCGCTCGAAGAGCCGCCGGAGCAGACGGTGTGGATCCTGTGCGCGCCGAGCGAGGCAGACCTGCTGCCGACCATCCGCTCCCGGGTGCGCTCGCTGCGGCTCCGCGAACCCGACGTGGCCGACGTCGCCCGTCTCATCAGCCTGCGCACCGGCGTCGACGAGGTCATCGCCGAACAGGCCGCCCGGCACGCGCAGCGCCACATCGGCATGGCGCAGCGCCTTGCCACCGACGACTCCGCTCGCCGCCGACGCGACGAGACGCTGCGCTCCGTCCTGGGCGTGCGCGGAGTCGGCGACGCCGTCGAGGTGGCCGGCCGGATCATCCAGGCCGCCACCGAGGATGCCAAGGCCCTCACGGCCGAACGTGACGCGACCGAGCGCGCCTCGATGCTCCGCACGGTCGGTATCGCCGAGGGTCAGTCCGTGCCGCCGGCGCTCCGTGCGCAGCTCTCCGCGCTCGAAGACGATCAGAAGAAGCGCGCGACCCGAAGCCTCCGCGACGGCATCGACCGCGTTCTCACCGATCTGCAGTCCCTGTTCCGCGACGTCGTCATGCTGCAGTTCGGCAGAGGCGACGATCTGATCAACAGCGAGCTGCGCACCGAGCTGAGCGCGCTCGCATCCGCCTGGCCCGAGACACGTACTCTTGTCGTACTTGACCACCTTGCCGAGACGCGGCAGTCGCTGGAGCGGAACGTCGCCCCGCTGCTCGCCCTGGAGAGCTTGCTCGTGACGATCACGAGCGGGAGGAAACCGTGAACAATCGATCGACTTCCCGCTTCCGCCGCGCAGCCGCGATCATCGCGGGCCTGGCCGCGGCGACCGTCGCCCTGTCGGGCTGTCTGTACGCGATGATCCCCGAGCAGGCGGCGCCGCGTCCCTCGTCGACCAACGCCCCCGACACCGAGGGCGTCGCCGAAGACCTGCTGCCGTTCTACTCGCAGACGCTGACGTGGACCGAGTGCGGCACGGGATTCGACTGCACCGACGTGCGGGCTCCGCTCGACTGGGAGAACCCGGGGGAGGGGGAGATCACCCTTTCCGTCGTCCGCCACCAGGCCGAGGGCACCGCGATCGGCTCGCTGCTCACCAACCCCGGGGGCCCCGGTGCGAGCGGGGTCGACCTGGTCCAGAACAGCCTCGACTTCGCCGTCGGCGCCGACCTCATCGAGAACTACGACGTGATCGGCTTCGACCCTCGGGGCGTCGGCGCATCGACCGCCGTCACCTGCTTCGATGCCGCGGCGATGGATGACTACCTCTACGGCATCCCGGCCGCACCGCGCGGCACGCCGGAGTGGGAGGCGGAGCTGCTCGACTCGCACAAGGCCTTCGCCGACGCGTGCGACGCGAACAGCGGCGGCATCCTGCCGTACATCACCACGATCAACGCCGCGCGCGACATGGATCTGATCCGCGCGGTGCTCGGCGACAAGCAGCTGAACTACCTCGGCTACTCCTACGGCACGTTCCTCGGGGCGACCTACGCGAAGCTCTACCCCGAGAAGGCGGGTCGGCTCGTGCTCGACGGTGCCATCGACCCCGCCGTCCCCGGGCTCGAGGTCGGCGCCACTCAAGCTCTCGGCTTCGAATCGGCGCTGCGCGCCTACATGCAGAACTGCCTCGATTCCGGCAGCTGTCCGTTCAACGGCACCGTCGACGACGCGATGGCCGACCTCGGAGCGCTTCTCGCGAGCGCCGACCGCACTCCTCTGGCGAGCGGCGACGGACGCATGCTGGGAGCGGACTCGCTGATGACCGGCATCATCGCGGCGCTGTACTCGGAAGACAACTGGGGCATCCTCACCCAGGCGCTCGAGGAAGCACTGCAGGGCGACCCGACGACGGCGTTCCTTCTCGCCGACTTCTACAACGGCCGTGAGAACGGCTCGTACATCGACAACTCCTCGGAGGCGTTCCGTGCGTACAACTGCATGGACTACCCGGTCGAAGACGACCCCGACGCCGAGGCCGCGATCGAGAAGAAGATCGCCGAGGGCGCCCCGACGATCGCCCCGTACTGGAACGGACCCGACTCCTGCTCGGTGTGGCCGTACCCGCCCACGGGCACGCGCGGCGAGATCACGGCCGAGGGTGCAGGCCCGATCGTCGTCGTCGGTACGACCAACGACCCGGCGACCCCGTACGAGTGGTCGGAGTCGCTCGCCGGTCAGCTCGAAGAGGGCGTGCTGATCACCCGCGTCGGCGAGGGCCACACCGGATACAACAAGGGCAACTCGTGCGTCGACGACGCCGTCGAAGCGTTCCTGATCGACGACGTGGTGCCCGAAGACGGCCTGCGCTGCGAGTGACGCGGGCTCGATTCGCGACCGCGGACGAGACAGGGTAATATCGGTGATCGCGCCGCTCACGCGTCGCACGCCGCTTTAGCTCAGTCGGCAGAGCATTTCACTCGTAATGAAAAGGTCGTCAGTTCGATTCTGACAAGCGGCTCCGAAGGCCCCGTGATGCGAAGAACATCACGGGGCCTTTCCCTTTCCCGCGGCGTATTCCCACGGCGTACCCTCGAACCATGAGCAGAGCACTTCTCATCGTCGATGTGCAGAACGATTTCACCGAGGGTGGCGCCCTCGCCGTCGAGGGAGGCGATGCGGTGGCTTCCGCGGTGTCGACTTTCCTGGCCTCGCACGCCGCGGATTACGCCGTGGTCATCGCGTCACGCGACTGGCATCATGCCGAGGGCGACAACGGCGGGCATTTCCACGAGAGCCCGGACTTCGTCGACACGTGGCCGGCGCACTGCGTCGCCGGCACGGAGGGTGCGGACTACGACCCGTTGCTGACGACGGATGCCGTCACGCATCACGTGCACAAGGGCCAGGGGGTTCCCGCGTATTCGATGTTCGAAGGCAAGACGGAGGACGGGTCGACCGTGGGAGCGGTGCTGACGGATGCCGGCGTCGTCACTGCCGACGTCGTGGGCATCGCGACCGACCACTGCGTGCGTGCGTCGGCGCTCGACGCGATCGCGCACGGCATCCGGGTGCGCGTGTTCACGGATCTGGTCGCCGGCGTCGGTGCGGAGTCGAGCGAGGCCGCCCTGGCGGAGCTGGCGCATGCGGGCGCGGAACTCGTCGAGAGCACCGAGGCGTGAGCCGCAGCGTTCTGCTGCTGCGGGCGGTGAACGTCAGCGGCCGCAACAAGGTGCCGATGGCGCGCCTGCGTGAAGTGCTGGACGCGGAGACCGACCTGACCGACGTATCCACGTACATCGCCAGCGGGAACATCATCTGCGCGACGCCGAAGAAGCCTGGCGCCGCGTGCAAGGCCGTCCATGCGGCGATCGTGGCGGAGTTCGGCGTCGACACCCCGGTGATCCATCGCACGCGCGCGCAGCTCGTCGCCTCGGAGAAGGCTCAGCCGTTCCCCGAGGGCGAGGAGAAGTTCGTGCACGCCATGTTCCTGGAGGGCTCGAGCAGGGCCGGCGCGGTGGAGGCGCTCGAACACCGGCTGCTCCCCGGCGAGCGGCTCGCGCTCATCGGCGACGACCTCTGGATCGACTACGGAAGCGGCGGGGTGCATTCGACCAAGCTCACCGGGGCGGTGCTGGATCGCGCACTCGGCGTCGCGGGAACGGCGCGGAACCTCCGCACCGTCCGGAAGCTCATCGAGCTGACCGCGTGAGCGAAGCGGATGCCGTCGCGCTGGCGCTTCCCTTCACCGGGCGGTGGCTGGTGCAGAACAGTCCGGCATCCCGCGTACCCAGTCACGGCACCGAGCTCTACGGCACCTCTCATGCGATCGACTTCGTGCCGGTGGGCGATGACGGACGCAGCGCGCCGCGCACTCTCGCGAGCATGTTCGCGACCGAGCGCCCCGACGGTTTCGTCGGCTTCGGCCGACCGATCCTCGCGCCGGTGTCCGGCGAGGTCGTCGCCGTCCTCGACGGACAGGCCGACCACGCCGCCCGTCGATCGGCGTTCGCGCTGATCGGCTACGCGCTCACGCAGCCCTCCCGCATCCGGCGCGGCGCGTCCGCGATCGCCGGCAACCACGTCGCGATCCGCGTGGGCGACGCGCTGGTGCTGCTCGCGCATCTGCGTCAGGGGAGCGTCGGCGTGCGGCCAGGCCAACGCGTCGTCGTGGGAGAGCCGCTGGGCGAATGCGGCAACTCCGGAAACAGCACGGAGCCGCACCTGCACGTGCAGGTCTGCCCGTCCTTCGAGCGGAACGCCCGCGGCATCCCGCTCGTGTTCACGAACCGGGTCGGAAGTCGCTGGGTGCCCCGGAACGGAGAGATCGTCACCGCCTGAGCACGTCGTTCACGGCTGCGGAGCGGAGAATCCGATGCTGAGGGCCGCGGGCGGCATCTGCGGATGCGGCTGCAGGTCGACGCGACGCATCGCGCACTCGGCGCACCGCACGTAGAGCACGGTGCCCTCGCTGGTCGGATGCCGCGACTCGACGAGCCACGCGTGCTCATGCGTCGTCGGCTGCGGGATGCGGGGGAGAGGGAGGGTGTGCAGTGCGGTCATGGATCCAGCGTGATGTAATGCTCTTATGCATCTCAACCCTTACGGTGAATATGCTGTCCTTCTGGCGGCATCCCTCGCCAACGACTGGCCGGAAGACCGTGCCGGCATCGAGGAGCGCACGCTGCAACTCGGGATGACCCAGACCTTCCCGCCCGCCCCCGACGATCACGCGAAGATCAGAGCGATCGTCGACGACTGGCTGAAGATCGTCGACGAACCGGATGCCGATGCCCGCGCCCGACTGCTGAACGCGGAGCTCGCCGCCGCGGCGGCCTATCCGCGGCTGACGAACCACGACGGCGAAGGATGGCACCTGCACTACCGCGACGATGTGAAGTCCCTGCCGTACGTTCTGAGGGCCATCATCAACCTCGGCACGTCACTGCACCTCGTCACGCGGGGGATGAGCCGATTGGGGCGCTGCCAGGCGGCTCCGTGCACCAACGTGGTGGCGGATGTGACGCGGAACGGCCGTCAGCGCTTCTGCTCGGTGCGCTGCGCGAACCGGGCCGCCGTCCGACGGCACCGGGCGCGCAGCGTCTGAGATCGGGCGTTCCGGCCGTCAGGCCGTCTGGCCGGCGTGCGTGCCTTCGCCGATCTCCTCGACGACCTTCGCGTTGAACGCGGGGAGGTCGTCCGGGGTGCGGCTGGAGACCAGGCCCTCGTCGACCACGACCTCTTCGTCGACCCAGGTCGCCCCGGCATTGCGGAGGTCGGTCTGCAGGCTGGGGTAGCTCGTGAGGGTGCGCCCGTCGACGACGCCGGCCTCGATGAGGATCCACGCGCCGTGGCAGATCACTCCCACCGGCTTGTGCTGATCGAAGAACGCGCGGGCGAGGGCGATCGAGGGCTTGTCCATGCGCAGGTGATCGGCGTTCACGACGCCGCCGGGCAGCACGAGCGCGTCGAACTGGTCCGCGGTGGCATCCGCGGCCGTGAGGTCGACCGACTGTTCGTGGCCGTTCTTGCCGGTGATGCGGCCGCTGTCGGGAGCGATCAGAGTCGCACTCGCGCCCTCGGCGGTCACCGCGTCCCACGGGCCGGTCAGCTCGCTGTCCTCGAATCCGTCTGTCGCCAGGAATGCCACTCGGCTGCCGGTGAGAGTCATCGTTCGTCCTTTCGTGGGGAGTCATGTCCCTGCGGGATCACGGGAACACGGTTCGACTCTCTCGCGGAGGGCGGAGATGGTGAAAGGGGGTGGTCGAACGCGGACGGCGGTGCTACACGCGGGTCGAGGCGGCGGGGAGCGCCTCAGGCCAGGTATCGCCCCAGCGCCTCGAGGAGGCCGCGAGTGCCCTGCTCGCGCCCGACCCCGCCCTCCCAGAACTGGTCGAAGAAGACGCCGTGCTCGATGTGCGTGAATCGGGTGCCTCCGTCGATCGCCTCGAACTCGAGAGACGCCACGGAGGTCGACATGTGCACGCCGTCGATCCACATGTCGTAGGTCGTCACGATGCGGACGTGTTCGACGATGTCGGTGTAGGTGGCTTCATAGCGCGAGGTCGGACGGTCATGGAACGCACTCTCGGCGATGTCGCGTCCGCCGACACGGAAGTCGAAGACCCACTCGCGGGCCTTCATCGATGATCCCGCTCCCCACCAGCGGAGCTTCTCGTCTTCCACGGCGAAGGCGTCCCAGACGCGCTCGACGGGGGAGGGGTAGTCCCGGGTGAGGTCGAACCCGGAGCGGGCGAGCCGGCGCTCTGTCGTCATCGGCTCGTCCTATCGGGTCAGGGTGACGTGGATCTCGCCGCTCTCGGCGACCTCCGTCGTCACGGTGTGGGTGAGGTCGAACCCGCGCAGGTCGTCCCACAGGCGATTGCCGCGACCGAGGAAGATCGGCGCGACCATCAGGTGCAGGTCGTCGACCAGGCCGGCGCGCAGGAAGTCTCGCGCCGTGCGGTATCCGCCGCCGATGCGCACGTCGAGACCGCCCGCGGCCTCGGTGGCTTCGGCGAGCACGTCTTCGATCGCGGCGTCGCGGAAGTGGAAGGTCGTGCCCCCGTCCATGGGGATCGGTGGACGAGGAGCCGTGTGGGTGAGCACATAGACCGGAGTGCCGAACGGAGGGGTGTCTCCCCACCACCCCTTCCAGTCCGCATCGTCGGGGAAGGTGTGGAGGCCGAACATCCCCGCCCCCATGATCTCGGCGCCGATGCCGTCGAAGAACGACCTCGCGTACCTGTCGTCGACGCCGGTCGTGCCGGCACCGCTGGTGTCGCCGAAGATCTTCTCGCGGAAGGTGCGGGTCGCCGCATACGCGGCGGTGATGCGCCCCCAGTCCTCGCCCATCGGATTCTCGGGCGTGGGCGTGGGGTCGGCAGGTGTGTAGCCGTCGAGTGACGTGAACAGGTCCATGCGAACGCGGGTCATGTCAGTTCTCCTTCGGGGTGGTGCGGGTGAGATGGATGCCGAGGCGATCGGCCTGATGCTCGGCGGGAGTCCGTTGCTCACCGAGCCACAGGTGCAGCACGTCGAGGGCGCCCGGGCGAAGGCTCACGGTGCGGACGCGTCCGTGCTTCTCCGAGGTGATGACGCCCGCGTCTTCGAGCACGCGGAGGTGCTGCATGAGCGACGGCAGCGCCATCGCGAACGGGGCCGCGAGGTCGGACACCACCGCGGGGGACTTCGCCAGCCGCTCCACGACAGCGCGACGCGTCGGATCCGCGAGAGCGCGGAGCACGGCGTCGACGTCATCGTGATAGTTAGGCATTTGCCTAACTGTACGACAAGGCGTCGATGTCGGCAAGGGGCTCGTTCATGGCGAGAGAACGCCAATTCCTTCCCATCCGCTCATAGGTCGCGATCGCATGGCAGTTCCGGCAGCGCACGTCGCACTTCTCGACCTCGGCAGCCACCAGCGGGATGCTGAAACCGTTCCGCACCAGCTGCATGACTCCGTCACGCTTGCCACTGCCCGGGCGATGATCGAAATCGAGGACTCTGAGATCACGCTCTCCGCAATCCACGCAGGGATGACGTCGCAGGTACTCGGAGATGAACGCGATACTCGCTCGTCTCTGTGCGCTCGACCTCTCACGGATCACCGCGATGTGGTGGTCTCGGTTGCGTGCATAGTAGGCGCGAGACGACGCACGGTTGCACTCTCGGCAGACCTCTTGCCGTCCGTCGGTGCGCGAGGACTTCCGATTGAAATCGGAGAACGGCTTGATCTCTCGGCAGGCGCCGCAGCGCTTCCTCGGCTCATCCGCCGCGGATGAAGACGGTGGATCCTGCATGTCGGCCCCAGCTCTCTCGCTGTGGGCACGATAGCGCGACCGTCCGACAGGCGTGAGTGTCGCGCCGGGAGATATACGGGTGGGCCCTGTGGGGATCGAACCCACAACCCGCGGATTAACTTGCCACTTCGGCTTTCGCCGCCGCCGTTACCGGCGTTCGTGGTCTGGACTGTCCCTTCACCAAGGCTCCCGCCGTAGGTGCCACCCGTCCAGTCTCTACACCTTCCGGACCGATGGTCCGGCTTGGCTCGGGATTGCCAACTGGTCTCCCAGGAAGGGTTCCCCGACTTTGAGTGGTGTCATCCTCGAGGTTTCCCCCGAGGCGCTCCTATTTTGTTGAAGTCCGCTGCTCTGCCAATTGAGCTAAAGGCCCGTGCGACAAGTCTAGTGCGCACAGAAGGGGCCGCCGGTGAACAGTGTCACCGACGGCCCCTTCTCCTTCTCACGTTCCTCCCCCGAGACGAGAGAAGGTCGCTTGCCGGGAAAGCCCCACCCGGCAGGTTCTGTCCCTGATTACATCGGGGGCATCAGGACCGTGTCGATGAGGTACACGGTCGCGTTGGCGGTCTGGACGCCACCGCAGATGACGGTGGAGGTTCCGTTGACCATCAGGTCGTCTCCGCTGCCGGTGACCTCGAGGTCAGCGCCCTGAACGGTCGGGTGCGTGCCGACGATCTCGTCCGGAGCGATCTGGCCGGGGACCACGTGGTACGTCAGGATCGAGCTCAGCAGGGCGCTGTCGGTCTTGAGCGTCTCGATGGTGGCGGGGGCGATCTTCGCGAAGGCGTCGTCCACCGGTGCGAAGACGGTGAACTCGTCACCGTTGAGCGTGTCGACGAGGTCGACGTCGGGGTTGAGCTGACCGCTGACCGCGGCGACGAGCGTCTTCAGGAGGGGGTTGTTGGAGGCGGCCACGGCGACCGGGTCCTTCGACATGCCCTCGACGGAACCTGCGCCGTCCGGGACCTGCTCGGCGTATGCGGCGCAGCCGGCGCCGACGAGGTTCGCGGCCGGGTCCATCGCCTCTTCGCTGGGCGCTGCCGACTCGGAGGTCATCGGCTCCGACGACTCCTCTTCAGCCGGGGTGCTTCCCATCGAACAGGCGGAGAGCAGGAATGCGCTCGCCAGCGTGAGAGTGATTGCCGCAGTGACCTTCTTCTTGGTGCTGAACATCTCGAGCTCCTTCAGATTGAGCCACGGCCTCTCCGTGGCGTCGAGATGTGTTCGGAGCCCCGTCGCGATCGGATGGGGGAAATCTCGGAATCGGTTTTTTCGTCACCAATCCGTGATGTTCGCGGGCCTCGACGATCTCTCTCGCCTATAGGGGAGTATTCGCTCACGATCGGGTGACGCTGCACGAGAACGGGGGCAAGATGCGGCATGCTTGTAAGGATGGTCATCGATGGAATGGAAGTGCCCGAGGACGGGACGGCGAACGATGCCGTCGCCACCCTCCTCGTCCGCACCGCCGCCGGTGATCAGCAGGCCTTCGCGGAGCTCTACGACTCGCTCTCGTCCCGCGTCTTCGGACTCATCCTGCGCGTGCTGGTGAACCGCTCCCAGAGCGAGGAAGTGCTCCAGGAAGTTTTCCTCGAGATCTGGCAATCCGCTTCGCGCTTCGCTCCGAACAGAGGTCAAGGACGAGCGTGGGTGATGACAATCGCACACCGTCGGGCCGTGGATCGGGTGCGTGCATCCCAGTCCAGTGCGGACCGTGATGTGCGGGCGGGTCTCAGGGACATCGGTGTGGCGCACGACAGTGTGGCCGAGCAGGTGGAACTCGGGATCGACGGCGAGAAGGTCGTCGAAGCACTCACAGGACTCCCGGAGGCGCAGCGCGAAGCTCTCGTGCTCGCTTATTACGGTGGTTACAGTCAGAACGAGATTTCGGTGCTCGTGGGAGCACCATTGGGGACGATCAAGACACGCATGCGAGACGGGCTCACCCGTCTTCGAGCAGCCATGGGGGTGACAGCATGAACGAGCAGGAGTTCGCAGAACTCGCGGCAGGAGCCGCCATGAACGCATTGACGCCCGACGACGAGCGTCGCTTCCGCCATGCTCTCGTCGCCCACCCCGAGTGGCGCGCCATCGCCGAAGCCGACGTCGAGACCGCCGAGATGCTCTCCCTGTCGACTGTTCCGGAGACCCCGCCGGCCGGTATCCGGGCCGCGCTACTGGCCCAGATCGCGGAGACCCCGCAGAGCGGGATCCTTGCAGAGCCGGCGGAATATCCCGAATCCGCCGATGAGCTTCCGCGTGCCGATTCCGCGGCATCCATCACGGCCCCGCGCCGGTGGAGCCGTGCCATCTTCGCGCTCGCCGCGTGCCTCGCGGTGCTCGTCGGTGTGGGCATCGGCGCCGTCGCACTCAACCAGCAGCTGAATCGTCCGGCATCCGTCGTCGCGCTGCAGGAGATCCAGTCCGCGCCCGACGCGCAGAAGGCCACGGTCGAGCTCGCCGATGGCGGCACAGCCACGGCGCACTGGTCGGCATCGGCCGGCGCCGCGGTGCTCGTCACCGACGGCATCCCCGCACCCGCAGACGGAAAGAGCTACGAGCTCTGGTTCGTCCGCGACGAGACGGCCGTTCCTGCCGGCGTCTTCGCGGTCGAGGACGGTCGTGCCACGGCCCAGCTCGAAGGCGACATGCACGCCGGCGATGTGATCGCCGTCACAGTCGAGCAGGCCGGAGGCTCGCCGACGGGAACGCCGACGACGGATCCGTTCATCGTGATCCCGACGGCCTGATCCCCACGGCCTGATCCCACGGCCTGATCCGCCCGGAACGCGGGTAGCCTGGTTCGATGCCCGAGCAGCATCGCCGTCCCATCCGTCGACCGACCAGCGCCTTCGACAACATCGTCGGCGCGCACGATCCCGCCGAGGAGACGCGCGTCGCCCACGCGACGGCATCCGCTCTGCTCACCCGCGTGCGCGCGGACGAGAGCGGGGCGAGCGCCGAGCGCCTGGTCGCCTTCACGGCTGAGCACGGCATCGACGAGATCGCAGAACTCTGGTCGAAGGCGCCGTCGCGCACGCTGCCCGGAGCTCTGTGGCGGCTCTACGTGCTGCAGCTGGCGATCCATGGCGACCCGCACACGGCGGCCCTGCTGTACGAACGAGGCCGCGTCGAACTGCACTCCGCCGACATCGTCATCGCGGGTGCGCCTGTTCCGGCGGAACCGGACGAACTGGTCGCGCTCATCGACACGATCCTCCGCGGCGCGTTCCGCGGGGACTTCGCCGTCGCACTCGATCGTGCGGCTGCGTTCTGTCGAGTGCAGGCATCCGGCGCGACGCACACGGCCGACGACTACGATCCGACCGAGCCGGCGCGGGCGAGCGAGCTCACGACGAGAGCCCTGCGTCTCAGCAGCTACGGGCAGGACCTCTCGGCTGCTGCAGTGCTCTGGCGTCTGGGTTCCCTGGCCTGACGGGAACGGGGGCACGAAAGCTCCCGCGCAGAGAAAGACCGGGCCGCAAGAACGCCTCTCGGCGGAAGGCCGCTCAAAGCGGCAAAAATTGGAGCCCGGGGTTATGCGGCCCGGCCATTCGATTATAACGCGAGACCCCCATCGGTATTCCCGGACCGTAGGCTCGGAGGATGAACCGGCGCTTCGCACTCATGATCGATCCCGTCGCGGCCGACGAGGACCGCTCCGACTTCGGCGACACCTTCACCTTGGTGGACGCCGCGGCCCCTGCCCTGAGTGTCGGGGAGCTCAGCACCCAGCGCGGTGACGGCGTCTTCGAGTCCATCGGCGTGGTGGACGGACACGCGCAGGAGGTGGTGCCGCATCTCGAGCGGCTCGCGCACTCGGCGCGACTGTGCGACCTCCCCGCACCGCATCTGCCGCAGTGGAGGCAGGCGATCGACGAGGCCGCCCGCCAGTGCGGGGAGGGCGAGGCGGTCATCAAGCTGATCCTCAGCCGCGGCGTCGAGCACGGACCGACGCCGACCGCCTGGGTCACCGCCGCGCCGGCAGCCGACTTCTCGCGCGTGCGCGCCGAGGGCGTGCGGGTCGTGACGCTCGACCGCGGGTACGACCTGGGAGCGGCGGAGCGGGCGCCCTGGCTGCTCCTCGGCGCCAAGACGCTCTCCTACGCCGTGAACATGGCCGCGCTGCGCGAGGCGCACCGTCGCGACGCGGACGACGCGATCTTCCTGTCGAGCGACGGCTTCGTGCTCGAGGCGCCGACGGCGTCGCTCATCCTCCGCTTCGGCGACCGCTTCGTGACGCCGGCGCCGAACGGCGGCATCCTGCACGGCACGACGCAGCTGAGCGTCTACGAGCACCTGTCCGCGCGCGGGTTCGAGGTCGGATACGACCGCATCCCGGCATCCGATCTCCCTCGGGCGGATGCCGCGTGGCTCGTGTCGAGCGTGCGTCTCGCAGCCGCGATCACCGCTGTCGACGGGGCCTCGCTGCCGGTCGACCAGGCCCTCACCGACGAGCTGAACGCCTACCTGCTCTCACCGCGCGACTGACGCGTCGGTGCACAGCACGGGAAAGGCCCGGAGACCGATGTCCCCGGGCCTTTCTCACGCCAGACCTCGGATCATCCGAAGCGGCCCGAGACGTAGTCCTCGGTGGCCTGCACGGACGGGGTGGTGAAGATCGACGTGGTGTCGTCGTACTCGATCAGCTTGCCGGGCTTGCCGGTGCCGGCGATGTTGAAGAACGCCGTCTTGTCGGACACGCGGCTCGCCTGCTGCATGTTGTGCGTGACGATGACGATCGTGAACTCGTTCTTCAGCTCGCCGATCAGCTCTTCGATCGCGTAGGTCGAGATCGGGTCGAGTGCCGAGCACGGCTCGTCCATCAGCAGCACCTCGGGCGATACGGCGATCGCGCGCGCGATGCACAGACGCTGCTGCTGACCGCCGGAGAGGCCGGATCCCGGGCGGTCGAGACGGTCCTTGACCTCGTTCCACAGGTTCGCACCGGTGAGCGACTTCTCGACGAGGGCGTCCTGGTCGCTCTTCGACATGCGGCTGTTGTTGAGCTTCACGCCCGCGAGCACGTTCTCCTTGATGGACATCGTGGGGAACGGGTTCGGCCGCTGGAACACCATGCCGACCTGACGGCGCACCAGCACCGGGTCGACGCCGGGGCCGTAGAGGTCCTTGCCGTCGAGCAGCACCTCTCCCTCGACGCGCGCGCCGGGGATGACCTCGTGCATGCGGTTGAGGGTGCGGAGGAAGGTGGACTTGCCGCAGCCGGAGGGGCCGATGAACGCGGTCACGCTGCGGGGCTGGATGTCGAGCGACACCCCTTCGACCGCGAGGAAGCTGCTGTAGTAGACGTTGAGGTCGTTGACTTCGATGCTCTTGGACACGTGGGTTCCTGTTCTGAGTGGTCGGGCGCTCAGCGGCCGGACATCTTCGGGGCGAACAGCTTCGCGATGAGGCGTGCGAGCAGGTTCAGCACCATGACGATGAGGATGAGGGTGAGGGCGGCGGCCCAGGCGCGGGCGACGGCCGCGTCGGGGTTCGTGCCCTGGTTCATGTACTGGTTGTAGGCGAACACCGGCAGGGTCATCATCTGGCCGTCGAAGATGTTCGTGTTGAGGCTCTGGGTGAAACCGGCGGTGAGCAGCAGCGGGGCCGTCTCGCCGATGACGCGCGAGATGGCGAGCATGATCGACGTCGTGATGCCGGCGATCGACGTCGGCAGCACCACCTTGAGGATGGTCAGCCACTTGGGCACGCCCAACGCGTAGGACGCCTCGCGCAACTCGTTCGGGACGATCTTCAGCAGCTCCTCGCTGCCTCGCACGACGACCGGGGTCATCAGGACCGCGAGGGCGAGGGCGCCCATGAAGCCCATCGAGATGCCGGGCTTGATCAGGAGCGCGAACACCGCGTAGATGAACAGACCCGCGACGATCGACGGGATGCCGGTCATCACGTCGACGAAGAACGTGATCGCCTTCGCGATCTTGCCGCGACCGTACTCCACCAGGTAGATCGAGGTCATGAGTCCGATCGGGACCGAGATGACCGTCGCGGTGAGCGTGATCAGGACCGTTCCCCAGATCGCGTGCACGATGCCGCCGCCGTCACCGACGACGTTGCGCATCGAGAAGCTGAAGAACTCGGCGTCGAACCGCTCGATGCCGTTGGCGACGACGGTCCAGAGCAGCGAGATCAGGGGCAGCAGGGCGATGAGGAACGCAGTGGCGACCAGGGCGGTCATCAGGCGGTCGACGGCCTTGCGGCGGCTCTCGACGATCGAGGAGATCACGGTGATGATCACCATGTAGAGCAGGATGCCGACGATCACCGTGCCGGCGATGTTGAAGTCGGCGAGGTCCGCGCCGGCGGCGGCGACGCCGAAGACCGCGGCGGAGATCAGGAAGGATCCGCCGAGGAGGGCCCAGGGCGCCCACTTCGGCAGCTTGCCGGCGGTGAGGGCGGCCGTGTGCGGCGTGACGGGAGCGGCGGTGAGGGTGGTCATGTCAGTTCGCTCCCGAGAACTCGGCGCGGCGCGCGACGATCCAGCGCGCCAGCGCATTGACCGCGAAGGTCACGACGAAGAGGATGAGGCCGGTCGCGATGAGGGTGTTGACTCCCGTGCCGTGCGCCTCCGGGAAGGCGAGCGCGATGTTGGCCGGGATGGGTGTCGGGTTGGTCGCGGTCAGCACGAGGAAGCTCACGACCGCGGAGGGGGAGAGGACCATGGTCACCGCCATGGTCTCGCCGAGCGCGCGGCCGAGTGCCAGCATCGCGGCCGAGACCATGCCGCCGCGGGCGAAGGGGAGGACAGCCATCCGCACCATCTCCCAGCGCGTGGAGCCGAGCGCGAGCGCCGCCTCCTCGTGGAGCTTCGGCGTCTGCAGGAAGACCTCGCGGCAGATCGCCGTCATGATCGGGATGCACATGACCGAGAGCACCAGTGCCGCGGTGAGGATGGTCTTTCCGGTCGAGGAGACCTGGCCCTGGAAGAACGGCACCCAGGAGGCGTTGGTGTTCAGCCACGCGTAGATCGGCTGCAGCAGCGGGGCGAGGACGAGCCCGCCCCAGAGGCCGAAGACCACCGAGGGGACCGCGGCGAGCAGGTCGATGATGTAACCGAGGAAGGCCGCGAGGCGCCGATGGGCGTAGTGCGAGATGAAGAGAGCGATGCCGATGGCGATCGGCGCGGCGATGAGCAGGGCGATGAAGGATGCCCAGAGCGTGCCGAAGACGAGGGGCCACACGTACACCCAGAACGACTCGCCCTTGAGGATGTGGTTGCCGGTCGTGTCGAGTTCGAAGGCCGGGATGCTCTGGATGACGAGGAACGCGGCGACGAGCGCGAGGACGATGAGGATCACGATCCCCGCCCCGAGCGCGGTACCGGAGAAGACCCGGTCGCCGAGCCGCTGCTTGGCCTTGATCGGTGCGGGCGGCGCCTTGGTCGGTGCCGGTGTCGGCGCCTGCGCGGTCGTGCTCATGATCTCCCTGTTTCGGGCCGGGTCGAGGTGGAGCGGGTGGTGACCTGGCGGAGCCCCCGCGTCCGGTCGGGACGCGGGGGCACCGCCGTCAGTCGGTGGGCGGGATCAGCCGACCTGGATCAGGTCGATCGCGGCCTGGACCTGCTCGCGCAGGCTGTCCGAGATCGGGGCGCTGCCGGCGTTGTCCGCGGCGGCGTCCTGGCCCTCGGCGCTCGCGATGTACGAGAAGTACGCCTTCACGAGCTCCGCGACGTTGGTGTCCTCGTACTGCTCGCAGCCGATGAGGTAGCTGACCAGCGCGATCGGGTAGGCGCCGTCGGCAGCCGATGCCGGGTCGACGTCGAAGACGAGGTCGCCCTCACCGCGGCCCTCGGCCAGCGGCGAGCTCTCGACGAGCTTCGCGGCCGCCTCGGCGGAGTAGGCGACGAAGTCCTCGCCGACGCCGACGTGCACCTGACCGAGGTCTCCGACCTGCGACGCGTCGGCGAAGCCGATCGCACCGTTGCCGGCGGTGATGGCCTGGACGACACCGGAGGTGCCCTGAGCGGCCTCGCCGCCCTCGATCGGCCACACGTCGGCCGGCTCGTAGGTCCAGACGTCACCCGCGGTGGCGCTGAGGTACTTGGTGAAGGTCTCCTGCGTGCCCGAGGGGTCGGAGCGGTGGACCGGCGAGATCGCCAGGTCGGGGAGCTCGACGCCGTCGTTCAGGGCGGCGATCTCCGGAGCGTTCCAGTTGGTGATCGTGCCCGCGAAGATGCCCGCGATGGTGGCGGCATCCAGGTTCAGGGTGTCGACGCCCTCGAGGTTGAACGCGACGGCGACCGGCGAGATGTAGAGCGGGACCTCGACGATGTCGTCGGATGCGCAGGCGCCGAAGCCGCCGGCGGCGATCTCCTCGTCGTTGAAGGCGCGGTCGGAGCCGATGAAGTTGCTGCCGCCTTCGAGGAAGTTCTCACGACCCGTTCCGGAACCGGTGGGCTCGTAGTTGACGGTCACATCGGGGTTGGCGGTCTGGAATGCGGCGACCCAGGCCTCCTGGGCGGCGGTCTGCGACGACGCGCCGGTGGCGTCGATGGTGCCGGAGAGCGTGGACTCCGAGGGCTCCTCGCTGGAGCCGCCGGTGCCGCCTTCGTTCGCGGCGCAGCCGGCGAGTGCGAGAGCAGCGACGGCGCCGATGGCGCCGATGCGAGCGATTCGGGAGATCTTCACTGTGGATCCGTTCGATCGTGGAATGGGTAGAGGCCCGGTGCAGGGCACACAGTGACGCTAGGTGCGGCGGTTAACGAGACTCTCCCGCACAGGTGAACGGCAGGTGAACGACGGACGACTCTCTGGGGTGGACCCAGGCGATCACTGGGGACGCGGAGGCGTCAGACCTTGGGGATGTGCGTCTCGATCGAGATGATGCCGGAGCCGGGATTGGTGGCCGAGAGGTGCACGACGGAGAACGCCCCGGGCTCGAGGTCGGCGGCGCTGCTGAGGTAGGACCCCTGGATGGTGCCGGTGGCGAGGGCGATCTCAGAGAGCAGGCCGGGCAGGACCGGCCCGTGGCTGCAGAGCACGGCCGGCTTGCCCGCGCGGACTCGGCGTCCGACGACCGCGCGCAGGTCGGACGTGCCGTCCTCCCAGGCATCCTGGCTGATCTTCGAGGTCTTCACGATCTTGCGGTCGAGTTCCCGGGCGAGCGGCGTGACCGTCTCGACGCACCGCACGGCGTCGCTGGTGACGATCTTGCGCACGCCGAAGGCCCGCAGGGGACCCACGATCGACCGCGCCTGATTCCGCCCTCGCACGGCCAGCGGACGCGCGGCGTCCGCGCCGTCCCATTCCGAGCGGGAGAGCGCCTTCGCGTGCCGCAGGGCGATGACGGGGAACGTGCGCAGCACACCGTCGTCGACGAGGTTCGTGAAGAAATCGAGGATCTCGAGATCGACGGGGTAGCTGAGGCGCTCACGGGCCTTCTTGGCGCTCACCCATTCGACGGCGGCGATCTCGCGGTTCGGCACGAACGTGGATGCGCGGATCGCGTCATCGGTCGCCTCGGCCGCCCAGTAGTGCACGACCTTCTGCTTCTGCGAGGCGAGGTGGTAGCGGCTCACGCCGACCGGAACGCCGAGGGAGACCCGGATGCCGGTCTCCTCGTGCACCTCGCGCACAGCCGTCTCGGCGAGCATCTCGCCCGGATCGACCTTGCCCTTGGGCAGCGTGACGTCGCGGTACTTCGTACGGTGGATCAGCAGGATCCGGAGCTTCCCGTCGACGAGGCGCCAGACGACGGCCCCCGCGGCGTAGACCGCCTTGTCGTTCCACTTGGAGGCGGGCGGCGGCGTGCGCGCTGCGCGGGCGTGCTGCTCCTGACGGACGGTCATCGCACCGCCCGTGCGCGCCGGCGGCGCTGGATCAACCCCATGGTCTTATCCTGCAGGTCGACGAGCGGCTTGCCCTCGGCATCCTCGGCGTGCCGCGTCCACACGCCCTCGGCTCCGAGATGCCACGAGGTGGTCCCCGCATCCATCGCGAGGTCGAAGAACGACAGGAGCTCCTTCAGGTGAGCCGGGTCCGAGACGCGCACGAGTGCCTCGACGCGGCGGTCGAGGTTGCGGTGCATCATGTCGGCGCTGCCGATGTACACCTGCGGGTCGCCGTCGTTCTCGAAGGCGAAGATGCGGGAGTGCTCCAGGTAGCGGCCGAGGATGCTGCGCACCGTGATGTTGTCGCTGATCCCGTCGAGGTCGGTGCGCAGGCTGCAGATGCCGCGCACCCACACCTCGACCTTCACGCCGGCGGCGCTGGCACGGTAGAGCGCGTCGATGATCTCCTCGTCGACCATCGAGTTGACCTTGATGCGGATGTGCGCGGGTCTGCCGGCCTCGGCGTTCTTGCGTTCGGCGTCGATCTGGCGCACCAGGCCCTTGCGGAGGTGCAGCGGCGCGACGAGGAGGCGCTTGAACTTCTTCTCGATCGCGTAGCCGCTGAGCTCGTTGAACAGGCGCGTGAGGTCTTTGCCGACCTGCGCATCGGCGGTGAACAGCCCGAAGTCCTCGTAGATGCGGCTGGTCTTCGGGTTGTAGTTGCCGGTGCCGACGTGCGAGTAGTGCTGCAGCTTGCCGTCCTCCTCGCGGATGACGAGGGCGAGCTTGCAGTGGGTCTTCAGCCCGACCAGGCCGTAGACGACGTGCACGCCCGCCTTCTCGAGCTTGCGCGCCCAGACGATGTTGTTCGCCTCGTCGAACCGAGCCTTCACCTCGACGAGCGCGAGCACCTGTTTGCCGGCCTCGGCGGCGTCGATGAGCGCCTGCACGACGGGGCTGTCGCCCGAGGTGCGATACAGCGTCTGCTTGATCGCGAGCACGTGCGGGTCGCGGGCGGCCTGCTCGAGGAACGCCTGCACGCTCGTCGTGAACGACTCGTAGGGGTGGTGCACGAGCACGTCGGACTTGCGGATCGCCTTGAAGATGTCGGCGCGGCTGTTCGATCCCGTCGGCTGGAAGGCGACGGCGGTGGTCGGCAGATGCGGCGGGTAGCGCAGGTCGGGCCGGTCGATGCGGGAGAGGTCGAACAGGCCGCGCAGGTCGAGCAGGCCGGGGAGCCGGTAGACCTCCAGGTCGGTGATGTCGAGCTCGCGCACGAGCAGGTCCATCGTGACCTCGTCCATGTCGTCGGTGATCTCGAGGCGGATCGGCGGGCCGAACCGACGACGCAGGAGCTCGGCCTCGAGCGCCTGGATGAGGTTCTCGCTCTCGTCCTCCTCGATCTCGACGTCTTCGTTGCGGGTGAGCCGGAACGCATGGTGGTCGAGCACCTCCATGCCGGGGAAGAGGTCGCCGAGGTGGTTGGCGATCAGCTCCTCCAGACGCAGGAACCGCTTGATCTCGCCGTGGCCGGGCACCTCGACGAAGCGCGGGAGCATGGGCGGCACCTTGAGACGCGCGAACTCCTGGCGACCCGTGCGGGCATTGCGGATGCGGATCGCGAGGTTCAGCGAGAGGCCCGAGATGTACGGGAAGGGGTGGGCGGGGTCGACCGCCAGCGGCATCAGCACGGGGAAGACCTGGGCGCCGAAGTAGTCCGAGAGGGCGGAGCGCTCCTCATCGGTGAGCTCGGACCAGTCGGTGATCTCGATGCCGGCATCCGCGAGGGCGGGACGCACGAGATCGGTCCAGGCGGCGGCGTGACGCAGCTGCAGGGCGTGGGCCTCGCGCGAGATGTCGGCGAGGGCGTCGACGGGGGAGCGCCCGATGTTCGTGGGCACCGCGAGGCCGGTCATGATGCGGCGCTTCAGGCCGGCGACGCGGACCATGAAGAACTCGTCGAGGTTGCTCGCGAAGATCGCCAGGAAGTTCGCCCGCTCGAGCTCCGGCAGCGACGGGTCCTCCGCCAGCTCCAGCACGCGCTGGTTGAACGCCAGCCAGCTCAGCTCACGATCGAGGTACCGGTGGTCGGGAAGCTGGGCATCGGGCGACTCGATGGCATCGAAGTCGTCGTCTTCGGCATCACCGAGACCGGCGTCGGTGAGAGCGGGATCGATCATGGCTACATCTAAGCACCGAGAGGTGACGCGCGTGTGAACGGACCCGATCCGTTACCGCGCTGCGGCTGTCGCCGAGACGGTCTCTTCCTCGTACACGTTGAACCGGTAGCCGACGTTGCGCACCGTGCCGATGATCTGCTCCTGGTCGCCCAGCTTCGCTCGCAGCCGGCGCACGTGCACGTCGACCGTGCGGGTGCCGCCGAAGTAGTCGTACCCCCACACCTCGCTGAGGAGCTGCTCGCGGGTGAACACGCGGGAGGGGTGCGTCGCGAGGAAGTGCAGCAGCTGGAACTCCTTGTACGTGAGATCCAGGGGCTTGCCCCGCAGTTTCGCGGAGTACGACTGCTCGTCGATCGTCACGCCGGACGCCTGCACCCGCGAGGGCTCTGCGACCTCGTCGCGCCGGGCGAGCCCGAGGCGGACGCGCGCGTCGATCTCGGCCGGTCCGGCCGTGGAGAGCAGGACGTCGTCGATGCCCCAGTCTCCCGAGAGCGCACTCATGCCGCCCTCGGTGACCACGAGCAGCAGCGGTGCATCCTGCCCGGTCGCCCGGAGAAGTCGGCACAGCGACTTCGCGCCGACCAGGTCGTGGCGGCCGTCGACGACCACGACGTCGTAGTCCGGAGCGCTGACGAGCTGAGCGGGTTCCGCCGGGATCTGGCGGACGCGATGGCTCAGCAACTCGAGCGCGGGAAGGACCTGCTCCGAGAGCGGAGCGTTGGTCAGAACCAGCACCAGGGCCACGCGCACTCCTCACCGGCGCGGAGGTCGACGCCGTGCCGCCATGATACCGGCAGCGGATGCGCAACAATGGTGTCATGTCCGAACCAGCACTCGCACCGCGTAATGCCTTCGTCGGCGTGATCGTCGTGTGGGCCACGGCTTTTGTCGCGACCGTGGCCGTCGGCATCTTCGTGGCCGAGGAGTGGCGGGTGCCCTGGATGCTCGTCGCGTTCGGATGCGTCGTGCTGCTCTCCTTCGCCGTGCAGCTCTGGTACGGACGGACCCAGGGGTTCATCTTCCGCGTGGCCGGCAGCGTCGTCGGGTCGCTGCTACTGATGGGGCTGATCTCCATCGGATTCGGCATCGCCGCATTGCTCCCCTCGTAGGCCGGAGCGCCTCACCCGGCGGTAAGGTGGAGGCATGGATCTCATCGCGCTCGAAATCTTCTACATCGGCCTGCTGGGCCTCGCGAGCCTCGCCATCGTCTTCGTCGCGGCCGTGGTTCTGCGCAACCTCTTCCGCGGCCAGCGCTGACGCACCGTGATAGAGCTGCCCACAGACCTCCCCGCGGAGCTCGTCCCGCTCTCGTGGCTCATCGGCGTGTGGGAGGGGACCGGCGTCATCGATTATCCCGTCGGTGACGAACGGCTGCAGGGCGAGTTCACCCAGCGGGTGAGCTTCAGTCACGACGGCGGTCCGTTCCTCAACTACTCCGCCACCGCGACGTTCACGGGCGACGACCACGCGGTGTCGATCCCGCTGACGGCCGAGACCGGATTCTGGCGTCTGGCGCGCCCGGCGTCGGCGGCGGATGCCGGTCCGGCGCTGCTGCCCCCGCAGGAACCGACCGCCACCCGCACCGTCGACGACGTGGAGAGTCTGCGGGCCGCGAACGGGGGCTTCCCGATCGAGGTCTCGCTCGCCCACTCCGACGGTCTGCTCGAGTTCTACCTCGGCGAGATCAACGGCCCGCGCGTCGACATCGCCTCCGATGCCGTGGTCCGCGCGTCAGGCGCCAAGGAATACGGCGCCGCATCCCGCATGTACGGCCTGGTCGACGGCCACCTGCTCTGGGCGTGGGACATCGCCGCCCTCGGCACGCCGCTGCGCGCGCACGCGTCCGCGCGACTGGCCAAGGTCTGAGACGGACGGCATCCGACATGAGCGTGTTCCAGAGTCTTCCCGGGGCCGTCGCCGACGAGCACGGCATCGCACATTTCGGTGATCCCTTCCGCGAGCAGCGTCGGCTCGCCGCCGGCGACGCCGTGGTCGCCCTCGACGATCGCACCGTCATCGAGGTGGCCGGTCCTGAGCGGCTCGGCTGGCTCGACTCGATCACCTCGCAGTCCGTCGGACGGCTGAGCGCCGGCGACAGCACCGAGCTCCTGGTGCTCGATCCGCAGGGCCGCGTCGAGCACGCCGCGGGCGTCGTCGACGACGGCACCTCGACCTGGCTGATCGCCGACGCAGCGGATGCCGATGCTCTCGCGACCTGGCTGACCCGGATGAAGTTCCGCACGCAGGCGACCGTCGATGTGCGCCCCGAGCTGGTGCTCGTCGGTTTCGTCGACGGAGGCGCCGCCGCGCGGTCCGTGCATGCCGCGGCCGCTGCCGAAGACCGCGTCCCGCTCGTGTGGGAGGACCCCTGGCAGCATGTCGCGCTCGGCGGACACCAGTACGCCGAGGTCGTCGATCACCCCGGTGCGGCCCTCGCCTGGCGCGTCGCCATCCTCTCGCCCGAGGCCGCCGACACGCTCGCCGCAAGCCTGGATCCCGAAGCGGCCGCGGGTCTGCTCGCGGCCGAGGCGCTCCGCATCGCGGCCTGGCGTCCTCGATGGGCGGCCGAGGTCGATGACAGATCCCTCCCGCACGAGTCCGACTGGATCCGCACGGCCGTGCACCTGAACAAGGGGTGCTACCGCGGTCAGGAGACCGTCGCCAAGGTGCACAACCTCGGCCACCCGCCGAGGCGGCTCGCCGCGCTCCAGCTCGACGGCAGCGACGCCGTGCTGCCGGAGCCCGGAGCTCCGGTGTTCGCCGGCGACGACGAGATCGGCCACGTGACCTCGGTCGCGCGTCACCACGAAGACGGACCGATCGCGCTCGCGATCCTCGCGCGGCGCGCTCCGATCGGCGACCTGCTCGTGCGTGCGGAGGGCATCGACATCGCCGCGTCGCAGCAGGTGATCGTGCCCGCGGATGCCGGAGCGACGGCAGACATCCCTCGCCTCACTCGGCTGTCCCGCCGTCCCTCCGCACCGGACCCGCGCAGCGCCTAGCCCCCGCAGGGAGTCAGGGCGTGAGCCTGTGCAGGTCGCGCGGGAAGAGCGTCACCTCGCGGATGTTCGACGCTTCGAGCAGCCGTGCGACCCACCGCTCGAGGCCGATCGCGAAACCCCCGTGCGGCGGCATCCCCTGTGCGAACGCGTCGAGGTATCCCGCGTACGCGGAAGGGGATTCGCCGCGCGCCTCGATGGCCGAGACGTAGTCGGAGTGGCGGTGAAGACGCTGCCCTCCGGTGACGAGTTCGAGGCCGCGGAAGAGCAGGTCGAAACTGTTGCTCCACCGGTCGTCGTCGGGTTGCGGATGCGTGTAGAACGGGCGCTTCCGCATCGGGTACCCCTCGACGGCGAGCACGTCGCTGCCGTGCTTCTCGAGGGCCCACTCCCCGAGCGCGCGCTCGTGCACGGGCGCGAGGTCCGGTTCCTCGTCGGGGGCGCCGACGATGCGAAGAGCGTCCGTGAAATGGATCACGGGGATCTCGTCCGGGATCACCGGCATGTCGACACCGAGCAGGTCCACGGCGGCGGCGCTCTCGGTCCGCACGCACTCGAGCATCCCGGCGAGGACCTCGTGGAGCTGGGCGAGGACGTCGCGATGGTCTCGGATGAAGCCGAACTCGACGTCGAGCGAGACGTACTCGGCCAGATGACGGACCGTGTCGTGCGGCTCGGCGCGGAAGACCGGTCCGACCTCGTAGACACGCTCGAAGACGCCCACGAGCTGCTGCTTGTAGAACTGCGGACTCTGCGCGAGGTAGGCGGTCCTGCCGAAGTAGTCGACCGGGAACACGTTCGCCCCGGACTCCGTGATCGTGTCGACGATCTTGGGGGTGTGGATCTCCGTGAACCCTGAGGAGTCGAGCGTACGGCGGAATCCGCGCAGACTCGCGGCCGTCAGCTCCCACTTCGCCCGCTGCGAGGGGTGGCGCCACGTCACGGCGGCGTGGTCGAGCAGGGTGGGGAGCGCCGCGTCGAGCGTCGGGCGCCAGAGTTCCACGACCGGCGTGCGCGCCGGTTCGGAGAGCAGCTCGATCACGGGGGAGACCACCTCGACCCCGCCCGGCGCCTGCGTGTTGGCCGCCGTCGTGCCGGTGACCCGCACGACGGTCTCTTCGCTGGGGATGCCGTCGACCGGGATGTCCTGCGGCCGCAGCACGATCTGGGCGAGCCCCGAGCGGTCGCGCAGGATCAGGAACGACACCTTCGACAGCTCTCGACGGCGGTGGACGTGCCCCTCGAGCATGATGCGACGGCCGAGAGAAGCCTCGGCGAGTTCGGCGGCGAGGGTGCGGGCGGGGTCGGGTGATCTCATGATTCCTCCAGGATGTGGAAGCCCTGGAGGTGCGGGCGGGGGCTAGATCGCGGTGCCACCACACCTTCGCCGATGATCACCGGCCTCTCGTCGATCCGCTGGACGCGCGGGCCTCGCCTTCCCGAGGGGCGGGGGCGTCACTCCCCGGCGATGGCCGATGTCAGTGTATCGCCTCGCTCGGTCATGGACCGGCGACGGGCGCGACGGCCTCCCACGGCAGCGTGAGCTCGCCGAGGCGCCAGCGGGTGCGCCCGCCGAGCACCGGCCAGCCCTGCTCGCGCAGCGCCGAGACCGTCGCCAGGAATCGCTGCGTGGCGCCGAAGGTCGACAGCGACGCCGCGCGGTCCCACTCGCGGTCGAGGTCGGTCAGCAGCGCATGGATCCGTTCGCCGGGCACGTTGCGGTGGATCAGCGCCTTGGGCAGCCGTTCGGCGACGATGCTCGGGTGCTCGAGCCCGGCCAGGCGCAGCGAGATCGTGAATCGCAGGGGCGAGCCGTCCGGCCGCACGTCGACCCAGCTCGCCACCCGGCCGATCTCGTCGCAGGTGCCCTCGACGAGCAGGCCGTCGGGAGCGAGGCGCGTGGCCATCGTCCGCCAGGCCGCCGCCACGTCCTCCTCGTCGTACTGCCGCAGCACGTTCATCGCCCGGATGACGGCGGGCCGTCGCCCGTCGGCCAGCGGCACCTCGAAGCCGCCGCGCGTGAACGACACCCGGAGATCGCGGGGGAAGGGCGTGCGGCCGGCGCGGACCTCGGCGAGCTGGGCGTCGGCGGTCGTGACGCGCACCGGATCGATCTCGAGGCCGCGCACCTCGGCATCCGCTCTGGTGCGGCGCAGCCGTGCGGTCAGCTCGAAGGCGGTGACGCCGCTGGCTCCATAGCCGAGGTCGACCACGAGCGGGTCGTCGGCTCGGCGGAACGCCGCGCTCGCCGCGATCCATCGGTCGTTGCGGCGCAGTCGGTTCGTCCCGGTCGTGCCGCGCGTGGGCCGGCCGAGGGGAGATGACGCCATGCGTCAATCCTCGCGCCTCGGTGCGCCTCGGGACCAATCCGGAGCGGCCGGCGCGGATAAACTGGCGGCATGACTGCGACCCGCACTTTGATCCTGCTCCGCCACGGCCAGAGCGAGTGGAACGAACTGAACCTCTTCACCGGCTGGGTGGACGTCCGCCTGACCGAGCAGGGCAAGGGCGAGGCCCGCCGAGGGGGCGAGCTGCTCGCCGAGGCCGGCATCCTCCCCGACGTCCTGCACACGTCGCTGCTGAGCCGTGCGATCCAGACCGCGAACATCGCGCTCGACGCCGCCGATCGCCTGTGGATCCCGGTGACCCGGTCGTGGCGCCTGAACGAGCGCCACTACGGGGCGCTGCAGGGCAAGGACAAGGCGCAGACGCTCGAGGAGTTCGGTCCCGAGCAGTTCCAGCTGTGGCGCCGCTCGTTCGACGTGCCGCCGCCCCCGCTCGACGACGCCAGCGAGTTCAGCCAGGTCGGCGACGCCCGCTACGCCGACATCGACGGCGAGGTGCCGCGCACCGAGTCGCTCAAGCTCGTGATCGACCGTCTGCTTCCGTACTGGGACAGCGCGATCGTGCCCGACCTCGAGGCCGGCAAGACCGTGCTCGTCACGGCGCACGGCAACTCGCTGCGCGGCCTCGTCAAGCACCTGGAGGGCATCGGCGACGACGACATCGCCGAGCTGAACATCCCCACCGGCATCCCGCTGGTCTACGAACTCGACGAGAACAACGCGCCCACCGGCCCCGGCCGCTACCTCGACCCCGAGGCTGCTGCCGCCGGTGCCGCCGCGGTCGCCGCGCAGGGCAAGAAGTAGGTCCTCGGACCGATACGAGAAGGGGCGGATGCCGACAGCATCCGCCCCTTCTTCCGTGTGGAGGGCTCAGGCGTGCCCGAGCTCCTGCTGCTGCTCGACCGCGAGAGCGATCTCGGCCTCGGAGACCTGCCAGTCGCCCGTCGTGAGGTAGACCATCTTCTTCGCGATCGCGACCGCGTGGTCCGCGAAGCGCTCGTGGTACCGGCTGGCGAGCGTGGCATCGACCGTGGCGGTCGTCTCACCCTTCCAGTTGTCGCTGAGGACCTTCTCGAACACGTTGGCGTGCAGCTCGTCGACGTCGTCGTCCGCATTGCGGATCGCGTCGGCGAAGCGCAGGTCGCCCGTGCGCAGCAGTTCGGAGAGCGTGCGGGAGATCTCGACATCCAGCTCGCCCATCTTCACGAACGTGCCCTTGAGGCCCTTCGGGATGGCGCGCTCCGGGAAGCGGAGCCGAGCCAGCTGGGAGATGTGCTCGGCCATGTCGCCCATCCGCTCCAGCGACGCGCTCACGCGCAGCGCCGTCACGACGATGCGCAGGTCACGGGCGACCGGCTGCTGGCGGGCGAGGATCTCGATGGCCTGCTCGTCGAGCGTGACGGCCAACGCGTCGATCTTGGCGTCATCGGCGATGACCTCCTCGGCCAGGGCGACATCGCTGGTGGCGAAGGAGCGGGTGGCCTTGTCGATCGCGACCGTGACGAGGTCCGCGATCTCCACGAGCTGGGACTGCAGGTCCTCGAGGGACTGGTGGAAGACTTCGCGCATGGTGGGGCGCAACCTTTCATTCGGATCTCGGCTGTGTGCACGGCACGAGACGGCGGTTCGTCCGCACGGGAGCGGGTCTGCGCTCCCGCGCAGGCCCGAAGAGATTGTGTGCTCCGAAGGTTAACGAACGGTGCCCAGCACGTGAATAGTACTTCTCGCGTTGCCGCCAGGGCGCAGAAACCCGCCGGATGGGCGGTGAACGCACTCTACGCTGGTGTCATGACCTTGCCGCAGCTCGCGCTGTCTTCGCTCGCCATCGGGCTGGTGATCGGCATCGGCCTCTCCCTCCTGGTGGTGTGGGCGTACCGGGCACGCGCCAGGGCCGAGGAGGAGACCTCGCTCGAGATCCCGGCCGGCATCAACGACGTCCTCGGCAGCATGGACGACGCGGCCTGCGTCGTGGATTCATCCGGACTCGTCCTTGCGGCATCTCACGCGGCGACGCGCTTCGGCATCGAGGTGGGGTCCACTCTCGACAATCCGGAGCTGCGTCAGCTCGTGCGCGGGGTGAAGGCGGCCGGCGGTTCGCGGACCGAGTCGTTCCGGATCACCCGCGGCGGTCTGAGCCTGGACCCGCGGCTCGTCTCTGCCCGCGCGAGCGTGATCGCCGCACGGCTGGTGCTGCTGATCATCCGCGACGTCACCGAGCAGGAGCGCCTCGACCAGATGCGGCGCGACTTCGTGGCGAACACCAGTCATGAGCTGAAGACGCCGGTCGGCGCGGTCAGCCTCCTCGCGGAGGCCATCGAATCCGCCGCCGACGATCCCGCGCAGGTGCGCATCTTCGCCGCGCGGATCTCTGCCGAAGCCGGACGCCTCGGGCAGCTCACCGGACGGATCATGAGCCTTTCGCGCCTGCAGGCCGAGGACGGACTCACCGAGGTCGCGCCCCTGGCCATCGACGAGGTGATCGCCTCGTCGATCGAGGCGCACGTGGTGCAGGCCGATTCGGCGGGGGTCGAACTCGCCCGAGGCGGCGATCGCGGCGTCTGGGTGCGCGGCGACGCCCAGATCCTCGTCGAGGCGGTCGGCAACCTCATCGCCAACGCCATCGTGTACTCGCCTCGCGGATCGCGCGTGGGTGTCGGCGTCAAGGTCGACGGAGAGATCGTCGAGATCGCCGTGTCCGATCAGGGCATCGGCATCGCCGAAGGCGACCGGGAGCGCATCTTCGAACGCTTCTACCGCGCCGATGAGGCCCGCTCACGACGCACCGGCGGCACCGGCCTCGGGTTGTCGATCGTCAAGCACGCCACGCAGCGACACGGCGGCGAGGTGCGCCTGTGGTCGCGTCCCGGGCGCGGCTCGACGTTCACCATCCGGCTTCCCCGGATCGAGACTCCCGGGCACGTCGACTCGGACAAGAAGAGCAAGAAGAAGCGCGCACGGAAGGCGGCCAAGGCCGCAGCATCCGCCCGCGTTCGAAACGGAGAGAGAGCATGACCCGCATCCTTCTGGTCGAAGACGAGCCCGACCTCGCCGACCCGCTCGCCTATCTGCTCCGCCGTGAGGGATACGACGTGGAGATCGCCGAGGACGGCCCCGGGGCGCTCACGGCGTTCCGCGAGCGCGGCGCCGACATCGTGCTCCTCGACCTCATGCTCCCCGGGATGCCGGGCACCGAGGTGTGCCGTCAGATCCGATCGACGTCGGCCGTGCCGATCATCATGCTCACGGCCAAGGACTCCGAGGTCGACATCGTGGTGGGACTCGAGCTCGGGGCCGACGACTACATCACCAAGCCGTACTCCTCGCGTGAGCTGCTCGCCCGGATGCGGGCTGTGCTCCGTCGCGTCGTGCAGGCCGACAGCGAGCTCGACGAGCGCGTGCTCGAGGGCGGACGCGTGTCCCTCGACATCGACCGGCACACCGTCTCGGTCGCGGGCGCGCAGATCAACATGCCGCTCAAGGAATTCGAGCTGCTCGAGGTGCTGATGCGCAACTCGGGTCGCGTCCTGACCCGCGGACAGCTGATCGACCGGGTGTGGGGGAGCGACTACTTCGGAGACACGAAGACGCTCGACGTGCACATCAAGCGCATCCGCTCCCGCATCGAGGAGAACCCGAGTGAGCCGGTGATGCTCGTCACCGTTCGCGGCCTGGGATACCGCTTCGAGGGCTGAGTCCCCCTGAGGACGAGAGAGGCCGGCACCCCGTGGGTGCCGGCCTCGTCGTCTGCGTCAGCGACGGATCACTCCGCGGGCGCGGGTGCCGCGGTGTCGGTCGGGGTGGGCTCCGGCGTCGGCTGCGATGCGCGCTCGCTGACGTCGGGGACCAGGTCCGCGTAGTAGGGGAGGGCGCCGTCGAGGACGGGCACCTGCGTCTTGACGCCGGTGGAGTCGCCCGACTGGAAGTGGACCTCGATGGTCGCACCCGGCTTCGTGTCGAGGTCGACGACGCGCAGCGGCTCGGCGTCGGCGCCGAGGCTGACGGTCTCGCCGGCCGGCACCGTGACGGTGAACGAGTCGATGCCGTCGACCGAGAGCGTCAGCGTGGCCTTCTCGTCGGTCGGGTTCACGATCGCGGCGATGAAGTTGCCCACGGAGCCGTCTTCGGTGGCGACGATGAACGCGTTGCGGATGTCGAGCGGCCCGTCGGCGTCGGAGACGTTCACTCCGTCGGACGCGGGGTACTCGATCTGCGTCGACTGCGGGGTGATGAACGTGCACCCGGTCGCACCGAGCAGAACGAGGGCGCTGAGCGCGGCAGACGCAACAAGGCGCGATTTCACGGGTCCTCCTGAGGTCCGGCGGGGTATCCGCATCCATTCTACGGGTAAGCGGCGACGGCCTCCGAGCCTCCGAGGCGCGAACCTTAGCGCATATTCCCTGTGGTATCCTTGAGGTTGCCGAAAGGACACGTTTTTATGCTTTTTGAGGTTGGCGAGACTGTCGTCTATCCGCACCATGGCGCTGCGACCATCATCGAGGTCAAGGAACGCATCATCAAAGGTGAGACGAAGAAATATCTGAAGCTCAACGTCACGCAGGGTGATCTCATCATCGAGGTCCCGGCTGAGAATGTCGACCTCGTCGGCGTTCGCGACGTGATCGGCAAGGAGGGCCTTGACCACGTGTTCGAGGTTCTGCGTGCGCCGTTCACGGAGGAGCCGACCAACTGGTCGCGTCGTTACAAGGCGAACCTCGAGAAGCTCGCCTCCGGCGATGTCATCAAGGTCAGCGAGGTCGTGCGCGACCTGTGGCGTCGTGATCAGGACCGTGGCCTCTCCGCAGGAGAGAAGCGGATGCTGGCGAAGGCTCGTCAGATCCTCATCTCCGAGCTCGCGCTCGCGGAGAAGACCGACGAAGACAAGGCGGGCGCTCTGCTCGACGAGGTCCTCGCGTCCTGAGTGCTTTTCACGAAGGGGCGGATGCTGCGGCATCCGCCCCTTCGTCGTCCCCGCCCACGCGGTAGCGTGAGACGGTGACCCTGCTCCCTGTCCCCGACACCGCGATCATCGTCGTCGCCGCAGGCTCCGGCACCCGTCTCGACGCCGGAGCACCCAAGGCGCTGGTCGGCATCGACGCGCATTCGATCCTCCGGCACGCGCTCGACGGCGTCTTCGCGGCCGCCCCGGCCCAGGTGATCGTGGTCGCCCCGGCCGGACACGAGGGCGACGCGGAGGCCGAACTCGAAGCGGCGGCCGGTGAGCGCCGGGATCTCGGTCGTGTCGTCACCGGCGGTGCGACCCGCCAGCAGTCCGTCGCCGCAGGGCTCGCGGCGCTCTGGGGCGATGTGACGACCGTTCTCGTGCACGATGCGGCCCGTGCCCTGACGCCGCCCGCTCAGATCGATGCCGTCGCCGCCGCGGTGACGGCGGACACGGGTGTCATCCCCGCGCTCCCCGTCGTGGACACTCTCAAGCGGGTCGAGGCCGACGCGGTCGTCGGTCCGGTCGACCGCGCAGAGCTGGCCGCGGCGCAGACTCCGCAGGGATTCCCCCGGGGTCTCCTCGAGGAGGCGTATGCGGCGGCCCTCGGCTCCGGCATCGAGTACACCGACGATGCAGCGCTGTTCGCGGCATCCGGTCATCCCGTGCGACACGTCGACGGTTCCGAGCTGGCGTTCAAGATCACGACGCCCGCCGACCTCGAACGCGCGCGGCACCTGCTGACAGCATCCGGCGGCGCGACACCCGCGCCCTCCGAAGCTCGACCCCGCATCACCGGGCTGCCGCGGGTCGGCCTCGGCACCGATGTGCACGCCTTCGGCGGCGAGGGCCACCTCTGGCTCGCCGGTCTGGAGTGGCCGGGGGAGCCGCCGCTGTCGGGTCACTCCGACGGGGACGCGGTCGCGCACGCCATCGTGGATGCCCTGCTCGGCGCCGCCGGTCTCGGCGACATCGGCGAGCACTTCGGCACCGCGCATCCGGAGTACGCGGGGGCGCACGCCGAGGTCTTCCTGGCCCGCACCAGAGAACTGCTCGATGCCGCCGGGTTCGTGATCGGCAACGTGTCGGCGCAGTTCCAGGGGAACCGGCCGCGATTCAGTGCCCGCCGGGCCGAGGCCGAGGCGGTGCTGTCGAGGGCTCTCGGCGGGGCGCCCGTGTCGGTCACGGCCACGACGACCGACGGCCTCGGTTTCCCGGGACGGGGCGAGGGCATCTCGGTCACGGCGGTCACCCTGGTCGTGCCCGACGAATCACGGAGAGTGTGACGTTTCGCGGAGGATTTCGCCCGATCGGTCCGTGATTCGTCACATCGTCCGCGATTCGTCACCCGGCGGCGGGCGTTCAGCCGTGCCCGAGTAGGCTTGAGCGGTGACACTCCGCCTCTACGACACCCGCGCTGCGACCCTGCGCGACTTCGTGCCTCTCGACTCCGAGAACATCACGATGTACGTCTGCGGACCCACCGTCCAGTCGGGCCCGCACATCGGGCACATCCGCGGCGCTCTGAGCTTCGACCTGCTGCGCCGCTGGCTCGCGCACCGGTACGGCCGCGTGACCTTCGTCCGCAATGTCACCGACATCGACGACAAGGTGCTCGCCAACGCGACGGATGCCGAGCCGTGGTGGGCTCTGGCCTATCGGATGGAGCAGGAGTTCACCGCTGCATATGCCGGTATCGGCATCCTCCCTCCGACGTACGAGCCGCGCGCCACGGCATCCGTCCCTCAGATGCAGGAGCTGATCGCGCTGCTCATCGAGCGGGGGCATGCGTACCCGGCTCCGGACGGCTCGGGCGACGTCTACTTCGACGTGCGGTCCTGGTCGGAGTACGGCGCGCTCACCCACCAGTCGATCGACGCCATGGAGCCGGCAGAGGACGCCGACCCGCGCGGCAAGCGCAACGCGCAGGACTTCGCCCTCTGGAAGGGGGCCAAGCCCGACGAGCCGGCCGACGCGATCTGGACGTCTCCGTGGGGGGCCGGTCGCCCCGGATGGCACATCGAGTGCTCCGCCATGTCGAAGCGGTATCTCGGCGCGGACTTCGACATCCACGGCGGAGGCCTCGACCTGCGCTTCCCGCACCACGAGAACGAACTCGCGCAGTCGACCGGCGCAGGAGACGGCTTCGCCCGCTACTGGGTGCACAACGGCCTGGTGACGGTGAACGGGCAGAAGATGTCAAAATCGCTCGGCAACTTCACGCTCGCCGCCGATGTGCTGGCCGCGCACGACCCGCTCGTCGTGCGCTACGCCCTCGCCGCAGCGCACTACCGCTCCAGCCTCGACCTCTCGGAGTCGTCGTGGGCGGAGGCGGAGGCGGCGCTCGGGCGCATCAGCACGTTCCTGCAGCGTGCCGCGCGCACCGCCGGAGGCGGCATCGGGTTCTTCGCCTCGCAGAGCCTCCCCGAGGCGTTCACCGCCGCGATGGACGACGATCTCGGTGTGCCGCAGGCGCTCGCCGTGCTGCACGAGACGGTGCGCGCGGGCAACTCCGCGCTCGACGCAGGGGAGACGGATGCCGCGCTCGACGCGCTGCGAGCCGTGCTGGCGATGACCTCGGTGCTCGGCCTCACCCCCGCATCGGATGCGAACGCCGGCGCCGAGGCATCCGCTCTGGACTCCCTCGTCCAGACGATGATCACTCAGCGCGCCCAGGCGCGGGCTGACAAGGACTGGGCGGCGGCGGATCGCATCCGTGACGCGATCGCCGCCGCAGGAATCACGCTGGAGGACTCTCCGGCCGGAACTCATTGGAGTATCGATGGCTAAGCCAGGGCGCCCCGGCGCGAGCAAGGGAAACAAGAAGGGCCCGACCAAGGGCACCGGAGGACTCGGACGCAAGGCCCTCGAGGGTCGCGGACCGACCCCGAAGGCGGAGGACCGCGCCTGGCACCCCGCCGGCAAGCGCAAGGCCGCGGCCGAGCGCTACGCGGCATCCGGCGGCAAGGGCAAGCCGAACCAGCGCCAGGCGTCGGGCGGCAACCCCAACCGCTCCGCGCGCGCGAAGGACAACACGTCCGAGGCCGAGACGGTCACCGGCCGCAACTCGGTGCTCGAGGCGCTCCGCGCCAAGATCCCGGCGACCGCGTTCCACATCGCGCAGCGCGTCGAGATGGACGACCGCGTCAAGGAGATGCTGTCGATCGCGACCCACCGCGGCATCCCGGTGCTGGAGGTCACCCGCCAGGAGCTCGACCGCATGGCGGGCTTCGACGGCGTGCACCAGGGCGTCGCCATCAAGGTGCCGCCCTACGAGTACGCGCACCCGCAGGACCTGCTCGAGCAGGCGATCGATCGCGGCCAGGTGCCGCTGTTCGTCGCCCTCGACGGCATCACCGATCCGCGCAACCTCGGGGCCGTCATCCGCTCGGCGGCGGCATTCGGCGCCCACGGCGTGATCCTGCCGCAGCGTCGCTCGGCCGGCGTCAACTCCGCGGTGTGGAAGACGAGCGCCGGTGCGGTCGCGCGCACGCCCGTCGCGCTCGCGACGAACCTCACGACGCAGCTCAAGGAGTTCAAGAAGCAGGGCGTCTTCATCCTCGGGCTCGCCGGCGACGGCGACGTCTCGCTGCCGGACCTGCAGCTCGCCGATCGGCCCGTGGTCATCGTCGCCGGCTCCGAGGGCAAGGGGCTCTCCCGCCTCGTCCGCGAGACGTGCGACCAGATCGTCTCGATCCCGATCTCGGCGTCGACCGAGTCGCTGAACGCGGGTATCGCGACGTCCGTCGCGCTGTACCAGGTCGCGACCGTCCGCGGCGCGAAGAAGAAGTCCTAGGAGGACGCGCATGGCTCGCATCACGGTTCTCGGAGGCACCGGCTATGCCGGACGTCACATCGTCGCGGAAGCCGTGGCCCGCGGGCACGCGGTGATCGCGGTCTCGCGTTCCGAGCCCTCCGACCCGGTGGCCGGTGCGGCGTACGTGCAGCGTTCCGTGCTCGATGTCGACGACGTCGTGGCGACCTTCGACGGAGCGGATGCCGTCGTGTGGGCGCTGTCGCCGCGCGGCGACATGGAGGACAAGGTTCTCGGGGCGCTGCAGAGCGTCGCCGGGGCGCTCGTCGGCACAGAGACCCGCCTCGGAGTGATCGGTGGTGCCGGCGGCAGCCTCGTCGCTCCCGGCGGTCCGCGGCTGTTCGACCAGGGCTTCCCCGAGGAGTACAAGGCCGAGGCGCAGGTCGGCATCGACTCGCTCGCCTTCCTGGAGAGCACGGATACCGGCCTCGACTGGTTCTTCGTGCACCCGGCAGAGGAGTTCGGAGCGTGGGCCGAGGGCGAGCGCACCGGTCACTACCGCGACGGCGGTGACGTGATCGTGCGGGATGCCGAGGGCAGGTCGCGGATCTCCGGCGCCGACCTCGCGGTCGCGGTCGTCGACGAGATCGAACAGGGCAGACACCACCGCGAGCGGTTCACCGTCGGCTACTGAGGCCGGCGGCGGTCACACCAGATCGCGCCAGTCGACCTCGTCTTCGTCGTCGGCGAGCGACAGATTGCCGGTGATGACCGGCAGGCTCATGGTCTCGGTGGGCGGGCCCATGATCGTGGCCTCGTCGCGCCGGTGACGCAGCACCTCGTTGATGTAGCTCGTCAGCACCTCGGCGAGGGGCACGGAGCGCCCCTGAGCCTGTGACAGGTACCAGCGGTGCTCGAGTACCTGGTGGAAGACCTCGGCCGGCTCGAGCTTGGTGCGCAGCTCGTAGGGGATGGCGCGCACGACCGGCTCGAAGACGCGCGTCAGCCACTCGTGCGCGTACATCTCCTCGTCGGCCCACTGCTTGGTGGAACGGGCGCGGAACTCGTCGAGGTCGTTGAGCAGACGCCGCGCCTGGTTCTCCTCGACATCGAGGCCGGTGAGACGGATGAGGCGGCGCTGGTGATGTCCGGCGTCGACGACCTTCGGCTGGATCTCCACCTCCGTGCCGTCCGCGGTGGTCGACATCGACATCTCGTCGATGTCGAAGCCGAGAGCGTTGAGGCGCTCGACCCGCTCGGTGATGCGCCAGGTCTCCGCGGTCGAGAACGACTCCTGGGCGGTCAGCTCCGCCCACAGCGAGCGGTACGACGACACGATACCGTCGGCGATCGCCACGGCATCCACACCGTGCTCCAATCGTCCGCCGGCGGCGAGGTCCATGATCTCGCCGGCGATGTTGGTGCGGGCGAGGTCGAGGTCGTAGGCGCGCTGGCCGTCGGTCAGCCCCTCCTCGTGCAGCTCGCCGGTCTCGGCATCCACCAGATACGCGGCGAAGGCGCCCGCATCGCGACGGAAGAGGGTGTTCGAGAGCGACACGTCGCCCCAGTAGAACCCCACGTTGTGCAGACGCACCAGCAGCAGCGCGAGGGCGTCGACCAGTCGGGTGGCCGTGTCGGGGCGCAGCACCCGGGTGAACAGGGCGCGGTAGGGCATCGAGAAGCGCAGGTGCGACGTGACCAGGGCTGCGGGCAGCGGTTCGCCCGCGGCGTCCGTCCGTCCGGCGATCACCGCCACCCGGTCGACGCAGGGAACGTCGAGGCGCGCGAGGTTGCCGAGCATGTCGTACTCCCGCTGGGCCATCTCGGCGGTCGTCTCCTTCACGGCGATGACGCGGCCCGACAGGTCCGCGAAGCGGACCAGATGGCGGGAGAGCCCCTTCGGAAGCGACACGATGTGCTCGGAGGGCCATTTCGCCAGGGTCGTCGACCAGGGGAGCGACAGCAGCCCGGGGTCGACCTTGCTGGCGGTGATGCGGAGGGAATCCTGCATGGCGCTCCAGGGGAAGTCGGCGGGAAAGCAGAAGCGGCGCGGGCGACCCGAAGGTCGACCCGCGCCGCATCTCGTGGAATTACGAGGCCGAGACGACCGGCTTGTCGTTCAGGCGCTCGCCCGACTCGATGTCGAAGGCGTGCACGTGACCGGCCGACGCGGCGAGCGTCACCGTCTCGCCGGCGTTCGGGTGGTTGCGGCCGTCGACGCGAGCGACGAGGTCGGCGCGCTTTCCGTTGATCTCGGTGTGGCCGTAGAGGTAGCCGTCAGCGCCGAGCTCCTCGACGAGGTCGACCGTGACCGTGAGGCCCTTGCCGTCGGCGGGGCCGACGACGATGTCCTCCGGACGGACGCCGACCGTGACCTGCGAGCCATTGGCACGACCCACGGTGTCGCGGTCGAGCGGGACGACCTCGCTGCCGAAGCGGATGCCGCCCTCGGCGAGGTCCGCCGAGAACAGGTTCATCGCGGGCGAGCCGATGAAGCCGGCGACGAACACGTTGTTCGGCTTCTCGTAGAGGTCGCGAGGCGTTCCGACCTGCTGGAGCAGACCGTCCTTGAGGACCGCGATGCGGTCGCCCATGGTGAGCGCCTCGGTCTGGTCGTGCGTGACGTAGACCGTGGTGACGCCGAGACGACGCTGCAGCGACGCGATCTGCGTACGCGTCTGCACGCGCAGCTTGGCGTCGAGGTTCGACAGCGGCTCGTCCATGAGGAACACCTGCGGCTGACGGACGATCGCGCGGCCCATCGCGACGCGCTGACGCTGACCACCCGAGAGGGCCTTCGGCTTGCGGGTCAGGTAGTCCTCGAGGTCGAGGAGCTTGGCGGCCTCGAGAACGCGGGTGGCGCGCTCCTCCTTGTTGACGCCGGCGATCTTGAGCGCGAAGCCCATGTTCTCGGCGACCGTCATGTGCGGGTACAGCGCGTAGTTCTGGAAGACCATCGCGATGTCGCGGTCCTTCGGCGGCACGTCGGTGACGTCGCGGTCGCCGATGAGGATGCGGCCGGCGTTGACCTCTTCGAGGCCGGCGAGCATGCGGAGCGAGGTGGACTTACCGCAACCCGAGGGGCCGACCAGGACGAGGAACTCGCCGTCTCCGACCTCGAGGTTGAGCTTGTCGACTGCAGGACGCGTTCCGCCGGGGTACAGGCGGGTCGCGTCGTCGAAAGTGACAGATGCCATTTTTGTTTCTCCTCACCGGCAGGTACGTGCCGGACGATCCGTAGTGATGGAAGTGGCGGAACAGGCCGCCATGACCCGTCTTTGGGTCGGGATCAGTATGACACGAACCCCGGCACCTGGGTATTTCTCAGCCTGGCTGGTTAACATCGAACTTGGCCGCGCATCGCGGCGATCGTCGCCCCGAGCGATGGTCGGGGCCAACCCGGACCCCCTCAGACTTTCAAGAGGAACGATGTCGAGCGACGAAACGCCGAACGTCCCCACGCCTCGCAATTCCCGCGAGGCCGTGCGGGAGAAGGCCCAGCAGGTGCACGCGCAGCAGTCCAGGGCGCGACTCATGCGACGGATCATCATCGGCGCCGTCGCGGTCGTGGCCGTCGGTGCGATCGGCACAGCGGTCACCCTCGCCGTCTCCGCGCAGGTGTCCAAGCCGCAGCTCACCCCGACGGGGATGGAGTCGGACGGTGTGGTCGTCAACGACATCGCCGCTGTCGCCGCTGCCGGTGACGCGCTCACCACTCCGAGCCCCGAGCCCACCGAGGCCGGTGCGACCGAGACCCCGGCACCGGAGCCGACGGCGCCCGAGCGCGTCGAGATCCATGTGTACGTCGACTACCTCTCGCCCGACGCGGGAGAGTTCGAGCGTGCGAACTCGCGCCAGCTGGCGAGCTGGATCAGCGAAGGAGCCGTCTCGGTGAGCTATCACCCGGTCGCCCTGCTGACGGCCAGCTCGAACGGCACCAAGTACTCGCTGCGTGCGGCGGCCGCGGCGGCATGCGTCGCGACGCACTCGCCCGACAAGTTCTACGCGTTCAACCACGATCTGCTCGATAACCAGCCCAAGGTCGGCAGCGACGGTCTCTCCGACGCGCAGCTGGCAAATGCGGCCGCAGCCGTCGGCGTGGACAACGCCAAGGCGGTGCGCTCCTGCATCGAGGGCGGCGACTTCGTGACCTGGGCGAAGGATGCGACGACGCGTGCGCTCGACGGTCCTCTCGCCGGATCCGACGACCTGGTGCTGTCCTCGGCGCCGATGATCGTCGCGAACGGCGAGGCCTACGTGGGTGCGCTCGACGACCCGCAGGAGTTCTCGCAGTTCGTGCTCACCGTCGACAACGACGCCTCGCAGCAGTCGAACGAGACCCCGACGCCGTCCGCCAGCCCCACCGCGACGCCCACCCCGTAGTTCGTCGTAGGGATGATGCCATCGGTAAGCTGGTGGCGTCCGCCGACTTGGCGCAATTGGTAGCGCACCGTACTTGTAATACGGGGGTTACGGGTTCGAGTCCCGTAGTCGGCTCTGTCTGTGTGCGGGAGCTTCTCGGCGATCCGTCGCACATCCGCGCAAATGCCCATGACCCGGCCGAACGCCGGATAGGATCCAGGCGACGAACACCTGGAGGAGAGTCATGAGCGGAGCGCTGAACACGCCGGGCGAGCGCCCCGACAGCAGGAGATGGCTCACCGTTCCGAACGCCATCACGGTCCTGAGACTGGTCGTGGCCGCTCCGCTGTTCGTCGTGCTCCTGCTCGTCTGGGATTCGCCGTTCTGGGCACTCGTCGTGCTGATCGTGCTCGGTGCGACGGACTGGGTGGACGGTTGGGTGGCGCGCCGTTTCAACCAGGTCAGCGAGATCGGCAAGGCCCTCGATCCGATCGCCGACCGCATCAGCCAGATCGTCGTGGCCGGAGCCATGGTCGTCGCCGGCCTGCTGCCGATCTGGATGGCCGTGGCGGTCGTGCTCGCAGACGTGGCCCTCGGTCTGACGATCGTCATCGGCAAGTCGGGGCTCTTTCCGGTGCGCTGGCTCGGACGCATCCGCACCGGTCTGCTCATGCTCGGTCTCCCGGCGGTGCTCGCCGTGGAGACTTTCGCTCCTGCCAGCGATGTCCTGCGGATCGTGGCCCTCGCGATCGTCGGACTCGGCGTCGTGCTCCACGTGATCACGAACGTCCTGTATGTGCGCAGCATCGTCGTCGGCACTGCGCACGACAAGCGCGACGCGCGGGGCCGTCGCCTCGCCGGGAACGAATCCCGCTGACACGCCGTCACAGGGAAATAGCTCGGCACCCGTCGCCGTTGTCCCGAGCATGACTCGTATCGGAACCAGTGACCTCAACGTCTTCCCTCTCGCCCTCGGCGGCAACGTGTTCGGCTGGACGGCCGACCGGGACAGCTCCTTCGCCGTGCTCGACGCCTTCGTCGCCGGCGGCGGGGACTTCGTCGACACGGCCGACTCGTACAGCTCCTGGGTTCCCGGCAACTCCGGCGGCGAGAGCGAGACGATCGTGGGCGAGTGGCTCGCCTCGCGGAAGCCTGCCGACGTGGTCGTCGCGACCAAGGTGAGCCAGCATCCCGAGTTCAGCGGACTCTCCGGGGCGAACGTCCGCAAGGCCGCCGAGGCGTCTCTCGCCCGGCTGGGCGTCGACGCGATCGACCTCTACTACGCGCACTTCGACGACGCCTCGGTCCCGCTCGAAGAGACCGTCGCCGCGTTCGGCCGGCTCGTCACCGACGGGCTCGTCCGCAACGTCGCCGTCTCGAACTACACCGCCGAGCGCATCCGCGAGTGGATCGGCATCGCCGACCGTCTCGGCGTCGCGCGACCGGTCGCCGTGCAGCCGCATTACAACCTCGTGCACCGCAACGATGTCGAGGAGACCATCATCCCGGTCGCGCAGGAATTCGGGCTCAGCCTGGTTCCGTACTATTCGCTCGCCAGCGGCTTCCTGACGGGCAAATACCGGTCGACGGATGCCGCGGGCCAGGCGTCACCGCGCGCCCAGGGCGCCGCGAAGTACGCGACCGACGCCGGACTGCGCATCATCGACACCCTCGAGGAGATCGGCCGGGCACACGACACGTCGATCGCGGCGACCGCCCTCGCCTGGCTGCGCGCACAGCCGACCGTGGCCGCTCCGATCGCGAGCGCCCGCACGGTCGAGCAGGTGCCGGACCTGCTGGCCGGCGCACGCCTGGAGCTCAGCGACGACGAGGTGGCACAGCTCAACGGCGTCTCGGAGTGGACGCCGGCTCAGGCCTGACGTCCGTCTCGGGGGAGCGGTGGCACTTCGCCGTCCGCGCCCCCGACGAGTCCCAGGCGGTGCGCGAGGATCACGGCATGGATGCGGTCGCGCGCGCCCAGCTTGGCCAGCACACGGCCGACGTGGGTCTTCACCGTGGACTCGCCGACGTAGAGCGACTGCGCGATCTCGGAGTTCGTGAGACCCCGCCCGATCGCGAGGAAGACGTCCTGTTCGCGGTCGGTGAGCTCCGCGAGTCTCGCGGTCTCGGCCGGATCGGGCTGTGCGCGCGCGGAGCCGAGCTGCGGCGTGACGTGCTCGAGCAGCATCCTCGTGATCCGGGGCGCGAGAGCCGCGTCACCGCGGTGAACCGCCCGCACCGCCGAGATCATCTCGTGGCGCTGCGCATCCTTCAGCAGGAACCCGCTCGCCCCCGCGCGGATGGCCCCGAAGGCGTACTCGTCGAGGTCGAACGTGGTGAGCACGAGCACGCGGGTCTGCGGGTGCTCGCGCACGATCGCCTCGGTCGCCGCGATGCCGTCCAGCCCCGGCATCCGGATGTCCATCAGCACGAGGTCGGGCGCGAGCACCGCGGTCTGCGCGATCGCACCGCGACCGTCGGACGCCTCGCCGACGACCGTGATGTCGGGCTCGGCCTCGAGGACCATCCGGAAGCCGACCCGGATCAGCTCCTGGTCGTCCACCAGGAGGACCTTGATCGTGTCTGTCATGCGTTCTCCTCCGTGGACGACGAGGGTGCGGGGGACGAGGTCCCCGATGACGGGAACTCGGCGCGCAGCACCCAGCGCCCGCCGCCGTCGGGTGCCGACTCGATCGTCCCGTTGACATGCGTGGCGCGCTCCGCGAGCCCGCGTACCCCGAACCCGCCGGTGCCGATCGGGCCCGAGACCCCGTCGTTCACGACCTCGATCGTCACGGTCTCGGGGGAGTACGCCACGCGCACAGCGATCATCGTCGCCGTCGGCGCATGACGCATGGCGTTCGTGACGCCCTCCTGGACCACGCGTCCGATCGCATGGGCGACCGCGGGGGAGACGTCAGCGCTCCCGCTGACGGCGAGCGTCGCGGGGAAGCCCGCGCGCTGGGCGGCCTCGACCGTGTCGTGCGGCGGCGTCGGCTCCATCGGGGCCAGCGGCAGCGGCGAGTCGTGATCGCGGAGCACACCGAGCATGGAACGCATCTCGGTCAGGGCGCCGCGAGCGGTCTCCGCCGCAGAGGCGGCTGCCGCCCGGGCCTGCTCGCGATCCGGCGTCGCCGCAGCTCCCTCGGAGAGCGCGACGATCACGGTGAGGGAATGAGACACGATGTCGTGCATCTCACGGGCGATGCGCGCGCGTTCCGCGGCCGCTGCGAGCTGCGCCTGCTGGTCACGTTCGACGAGCAGCTGCCGTGAACGGTCGATGATGGCGGCGACGTAGCGCTTGCGTCCGCCGACGTTGACGCCGACGAGAGTGCCGATGAGTCCGAGGATCACGCAGTTGAGGACGGCGTTGCCGGCAGTCTGCAGGGTGACGGCGCCGACGACGAGCAGCGGCACCGCGATCGCGGCGACCGCTCCCACGCTGATGCCGTAACCCGTCCATGCCGCGCGCGTGGATCCGTAGACCGCGAGCGCGTATGCGGCGAACAGGATGAGCGGTGTGCCGCCGTCGCGCATCGTGATGAGGAACACCAGTTCCAGCAGCACCGCGGCGGTGAACGGCACGATCGGGGTGCGCCGGCGCATCAGGAGGCTCGCGCAGCCGAGGATGACCAGCACCACCAGCAGCGGCCGCAGTGCTTCGGTCATGTCGGGCTCGGGAGTCGCGGCGTTCACGACTCCCGCCGATCCCACGGACAGCAGGAGGCAGATCCCCGTGATCAGCACGTCGGTGACGACGGGATGCCGCGCCCAGAAGCGTCGGAACAGACCCGGCGCGCGCGGAAGCCGCAGCTCCTCGTCCTCGCGGATCGAGTCGCTGCGGCTTCGCGTTCTGCTCACGTGCTGACTTTACGCGTCGCGGGTGCGGAGCACGGCCCACGCCGACAGCAGGCCTGCGGCGACCCAGCATCCGAGCGTGAGGTAGGCGACGGGGGCGTCCAGCCCGGAGCCCGGGATGATCGCGCTCTGCGCCGCCGCCACGGGAAGGTAGGCCGCGGCGTCCATCAGCCAGCGTCCGGCGTCACCGGCGATGGCGAAGATGCTCGCCACGATGGGGAGCACGAACAGCAGGCCGACGGTCGCGGCGATGGCGCCTGCGCCGGAGCGCAGGATGAAACCGAACGCGACGCCGATGACGGTGAAGACCGCCATCGCCAGGGAGGCGACGAGGATCGGCAGGAACGACGCCGAGGGGTCGGACCAGTCGATGCTCTGTTCGCGGCCCGAGACGACCACGCCGACGGCGATGGCGGCGATGCCGAAGATGATCAGCGACGCCACGAACATCACCGCGGCGAGCACGACCGCCTTCGCTGCGAGGACCGAGCCACGACCGGGGTTCGCGGTGAGCGTCGAACGGATCATGCCGGTCGAGTACTCGCCGGTGACCGAGATCGCGCCGAGGATGCCCGCGAGCAGCATCGTGAACTGGATCGGCGACACCACCGCCTGGATCGGGTCGAAACTCGGATCGATCACGTTCTGTGCGATCAGGACGGCGATGGCGACGGTGAGGAGGCCGGTGATGCCGATCGACCACCAGGTCGAGCGGAGCGTGGCGAGCTTGACCCACTCGCCGCGCAGCGCGCGAACGAAGGTGAGCCGATGACGGGTGTCCACGCGGGGCGGAGCGGCAACAGGCGCCTGAGTGGTCATGAGATCTCCTTGGTCCGGTACTCGACGGATTCGCCGGTGAGGGCGAGATACGCATCTTCCAGCGATCCGGTCGTCGGGGTGAGTTCGTGCAGCGGGATGCCGCGGGCCGCGGCGAGATCGCCGATCCGCGATGCCGGGAGTCCGACGATGTCGAGCAGATCGGGCGCCGAGCTCACGACCTCGACGTCGGGGCCGCCGACGGCGGCGACGAGGTCTGCGGCGCGCGGCGTGCGCACCCGCACGGTGTTGGTGGTCCAGGCGCGGACGAGCTCGGCCAGCGGAGCATCCGCCAGCACCTTGCCCCGGCCCATCACGATGACGTGGTCGGCGGTCTGCGCCATCTCGCTCATCAGGTGGCTCGAGAGCAGCACCGTGCGGCCTTCGGATGCCGCGTGCCGCACGAACTGGCGTACCCAGCGGACGCCCTCGGGGTCGAGACCGTTGACGGGCTCGTCGAGGATCAGCGTGTGCGGGTCGCCGAGCAGCGCCGACGCGATGCCGAGACGCTGGCCCATGCCGAGCGAGAACTTGCCGGCGCGCTTGCGGGCCACACTGCCGATGCCGGCGAGGTCGATGACCTCGTCGACGCGGGATGCGGGGATGCCGTGCGTCGCAGCCATCGCGCGAAGGTGATTGCGGGCGGTGCGTCCGGTGTGCACGGCCTTCGCGTCGAGCAGCACTCCCACTTCGGTGAGCGGCGCCCGCAGCTTGCGGTACTCGCGACCGGCGACGGCTGCGCGACCGGACGTCGGACGGTCGAGTCCGACGATCATGCGCATGGTGGTCGACTTGCCGGCGCCGTTGGGGCCGAGGAAGCCCGTGACGCTGCCCGGTTGCACGGTGAACGACACGTCATCGACGGCCGTCTTGTCTCCGAACCTCTTCGTGAGGCCTTCTGCTGTGATCATGCTGTCCACGCTACGGACCGGCCACGATCGCCGCGTCCTCCCCGGGTACGGTTCTCGGCCGACGCGAGTCCTCCCGGCGGTGGACGTCGGTGCTCAGGGGCGCGGGCGAGCCTGCACGCGCGCCGCCATCTCGTCGGACGCGGTGATGGCCTCGTCGATGATCTCCCGGGTGGGCGGCGCCGTCAGCCAGTCGTGGCTCAGCGAAGCGGGGATGAGCAGCGGCATGCGGTCATGCAGTTCGACGAGGTGCTCGGGAGCCGGGCGCATCACGATCGAATAGCAGGTGAACCAGTCGCCGTCGGCGGTGCGCCCGCGCTGGGTGACCGCCGCCATGCCGAACAGCGCACCGTCGTCGACGAGGAACTCGTTCCATTGCCGCGACGGCTTCTGCATCTCGTACCAGCTCGTCGCGGGCACGATCGCGCGACTCTTCGCGCCGCCCGGGCGGTCCTGCAGCCGCTCGGATCGCGTGTTGATGGACGGGAACTTCGCGGGCTCTCCGTTGACGAGGAATCCCCACCATGCCGGCTCGAGAGTCGGAGCCGTCTCGGGCTGCACGACGATCGGATTGAGGTTGCGGAGGTTCTTGCCGGTGGGACGAACGGTCTCGCCGGCGTTCTCCTCGGCCCAGACGCGCAGACCTTCGAGGACGGCATCGTCGGCCGCAGCGAGGAGCTCGACGTCGGTGAACCGCGGATCCAGACCATAACTCGCGCACATGCCGCCAGCGTAGCCCCGGCCGCAGACATCCGTCCGGCGGAGGAGGATCCCCTGCTCGGGTAGGGTCGAGAAGTGCCCGAAACCCGCCGGATCCCTGTGCCTCTGGCCCTCGGCGGGGCGGTCGCCATCGGTGTGATGACCGCGATCCAGGCTCGGGTCAACGGGGTCCTCGGCGTGAAGGTCGACGATGGCATCGTCGCCGGATTCATCTCCTTCTCCGTCGGCCTGCTCGCCCTCATCGTGGTGATCGCCTGCGTCCCCTCGGCGCGACGCGGGGTCGCGCGCCTCGGCCGTGGCATCCGGCATCGGACGATCCCCTTCTGGATGCTGCTCGGCGGCGCCTGCGGAGCCCTCACGGTCTCCACCCAGGGGCTGACCGCCGGCATATTGGGCGTCTCGCTGTTCACCGTCGGCGTCGTCGCCGGGCAGACACTGAACGGACTCGTGCTCGACCGGATCGGGTTCGGTCCCGCCGGTGTCGTCGCCGTCACCCCCGGACGCGTCGCCGGGGGAGTCCTCGCGCTCGCCGCGGTCGCGATCTCGCTGGCAGGAGACGTGCTCGCCACGGTTCCGCTGTGGATGCTGGTGCTGCCGTTCGCCATCGGTATCGGCATCGCCTGGCAGGCGGCCACCAACGGCCGGCTCGCGCAGCGGGTCACCTCGCCGATCGCCGCGACGCTGATGAGCTTCATCGCCGGCACGATCGTGCTGGCGGCCGCAGCCGGAGCGAGCATCGCGGTCCGCGGCCTGCCCGATGCGCCGCCGGCCGAGCCGTGGCTCTACCTCGGCGGGTTCCTCGGCGCCGCTTACATCCTGCTGGGAGCCTTCATCGTCGCGCACACCGGGGTGCTCCTGATGGGACTGGGCTCGGTGCTCGGCCAGCTCACGACGTCGGTCGTGATCGATCTCCTCTGGCCGACCGCCGCCGGACCCGCCCTCTGGCAGATCATCACGATGGTCGTCATCGCCGTGGCGTCCGTCGGCGTCGCGCGGATCCGCCCTCGGCGCCGGCGCGCTACTTCTTCTTCGCCTTCTTCTTCGGCATCCGGGTGACGAGCTTGCGCGCGTCGACCGCCTTGCGTCGACCGGGCTTGCGCCCCGCGGGCTTGCGGCCCACATAGAGCCAGCCCAGCAGCTCCTCGTTCTTGTCGAGCCCGTGCGCCTTCGCCACCGGCTTCGTGCGCGTGTAGTGCCCGGTGCGCCAGATGACGCCCCAGCCCGCCTCGTCGAGCAGCAGGCTCAGAGTGTGCGCGACACCGGACGCGACGGCCTCCTGCTCCCAGTGCGGCACCTTGTCGCTCTTGCGGTAGCTGGCGACCACGGCGATGAGCAGCGGCGCGCGCAGCGGCTTCGTGGAGGGCGACTTGTCGCCCTGGGCCTTGGCGATCGCCGCGCCCAGCACCTCGCGGTCCGCTCCGCGCAACTCGATCAACCGCCACGGACGCAGCGAGGAATGATCGGCGACGCGGCCGGCCGCCGCGACGAAGGTGAGCAGCTCCTCGCGCGTCGGCGCGGAGTCTTCGACCCTCGACCAGGACTGACGTGCGCGAACGGCCTCGAGCGCGCTCACGACTCGTCGGGCGTGAAGTTCATCGCGATCGAGTTCATGCAGTAGCGGTCGCCGGTCGGCGTGCCGAACCCGTCGGGGAAGACGTGCCCCAGGTGCGAGCCGCAGTTCGCGCACCGCACCTCGGTGCGCACCATGCCCAGGCTCGAGTCCTCGATGAGCTCGACCGCCTCGGGGCGGATCGACTCGTAGAAGCTCGGCCAGCCGCAGCCGGAGTCGAACTTGGTGCCGCTCTTGAAGAGCTCGGCGTCGCAGGCGCCGCAGGTGTAGAGGCCGGACCGGCTCTCGTCGAGGAGTTCGCCCGTCCAGGCGCGCTCGGTCGCCGCCTGGCGCAGCACGGCGTACTGCTCGTCGCCGAGTTCGCGGCGCCACTCGTCTTCGGTCTTGTCCACGCTGTACGACATGTGTCCTCCTGAGTCCCTTCCATTCTCCACGTTCGCGCGGTGCTTCGGGCGCGCCGAGTCAGAATGGACGGATGACGGATGCTGTCCAGCAGCGCTATGCGCGGTTCGCCCGGGATGAGGCTCCCGGTCGCAGTGCCGTGTACGGGGCGTGGGCCGCCGGGGTCGCAGACGATCCGGAGGTGCAGCGGATCCTCGCGCGCATCCCGGAGACCCGGAGGCAGCCGCCTCTGGTGTTCGCGGTCTCGCGACTGCTGGGCGCCGAGGTCGGCGGCTATCCGACGTGGCGGCGCTTCGTGCGGGAGAACGCCGACGCGCTCGTGGCCGAGTGCACGGTCCGGCCGCTTCAGACCAACGAGCCGCTGCGACTCGCTGCTCTCCTCCCGGTGCTGTCCGAGATCGAGGGGCCGATCGCCCTGCTCGAGATCGGCGCCTCCGCAGGGCTGTGCCTGTACCCCGACCGGTACTCGTACCGCTTCGTGGATGAGGACGGCGGAGTGCGGGCGGCGCTCGATCCGCGCGACGGTGTCTCGGCGGTGGTGCTGGAGAGTCGCGTCTCCGGTGAGCTCCCGCCGCTGCGGATGCCGGATGTGGTGTGGCGCGCCGGCATCGACCTCGCGCCCCTCGACGCCGCCGACCCGGGGGACCGGCGCTGGCTGAAGGCCCTCGTCTGGCCGGGCGAGAGCGGACGCGAGGAGCGCATCGACGCCGCGCTCGATATCGCGGCGTCCGAACCGCCGCACCTCGTCGCGGGGGATGCGCTGGCGACGATCGACGCGCTCGCCGCCGACGCTCCCGCCGACGCGACCCTCGTCGTCACGACGCCCGGGGTGCTCGTCCACATCCCCCGAGCGGAGCGGATCGCGCTGGTCGCGCGCCTCACCCGGCTGCGCGCCCGCTGGATCACGATCGACCCGCCGGGTCTGCTGGACGTGTGGGAGCCTCCCGTCGACGCCGCGGACTGGCCGGGGTTCGTCGTCGCCCTCGACGGGTGCGTCCGCGCGTCCGCGGATCCGCTCGGGCGATGGTGGGAGTGGCGCGCAGGCATCGCGGCGGACGAGTCATAATCTGGAGCCATGCTCGGAGACCTCACGGAGCGCGATCGCGCGATCCTCGCCCTGGAGTCGTCGTGGCCGCGTCACGGCGGCGCGAAGGAGGAGATCATCCGGGCGCAGCTGGGGATGAGCGCTGCGCGCTACTACCAGCTGCTGGGGCGTCTGATCGAGTCCGACGTCGCCCTGGAGTACGACCCGATGCTGGTGCGCAGGCTGCGTCGGCTGCGGGACACGCGTGCCGCTCGTCGCACCGCCCGCACTCCGGGCTTCGTGGGCTGATCCGGACCCCGACCCGTCCCTGTCCGTGCCGCGGAAGGGATTGACAGGAACGTGCCGCTAGCATCGAGGGGTGTCCAAGCCCAGTCGCGATCGCTTCGATGACGTCCCCCGTTCCTCAGGACGCGTAGGGGCGCACCGCGCGGAAGTACCCGGCATGAACGGCTGGGTCGTGCTGCTGTGGTCGTTCGTCGCGGCCCTCGTGCTCATCATCGCCGGCATCTTCGGCTCGCTCGTGGTCATGGGACGCATCTCCCTCTTCCCCGAGGCCGCACCGACCTCCGTGCCGACTCCCGAGGAGACCGGCGTCGTCGACACCAGCATCTCGGTGATGATCCTCAACGCGACGCCTGAGGAAGGTCTCGACACGCTGCTCCGCGAGGACCTGATCAACAACGGCTGGGCCGCGGGGAGCGTCTACGCGAGCGACAGCGCGAGCCAGGACTTCGCGACCACCACCGTGTACTACGTCGTCGACGAGGACGAGCTCGCGGCGATCGGGCTGGCAGGCGTGATCGGCGGGGCCGACGTGCAGCAGAGCGACTTCTACGCGGCGCTGAACGACACCGGCTCGAAGCAGCTGACGGTTGTCGTCGGCCTCGATCGTGCGACCACGGTGCCCGAGACACCCGCCGAGACTCCCGCCTCCTGACATCGGGGGACGCCCCTCGCCCGGCGGCTTGCACTCGAAGGGGTCGAGTGCCAGAATGGCGTTAGCACTCTCTCACTCTGAGTGCTAAACCCAACGTCTACGTCCAGGAGGGACGAAAAAACTCATGGCAAAGATCATTGCTTTCGATGAGGAGGCCCGCCGCGGCCTCGAGCGCGGCCTCAACATCCTCGCCGACGCGGTCAAGGTGACCCTCGGCCCGCGTGGCCGCAACGTCGTCCTCGAGAAGAAGTGGGGCGCCCCCACGATCACGAACGACGGTGTCTCCATCGCCAAGGAGATCGAGCTCGACGACCCGTACGAGAAGATCGGTGCGGAGCTCGTCAAGGAGGTCGCCAAGAAGACCGACGACGTCGCCGGTGACGGCACCACGACCGCCACGGTCCTGGCTCAGGCGCTCGTCCGCGAAGGCCTGCGCAACGTCGCAGCCGGCGCCGACCCGATCTCGCTGAAGCGCGGCATCGAGAAGGCCGTCGCGGCCATCACCGAGGAGCTGCTCTCCAGCGCCAAGGAGATCGAGTCGAAGGAGCAGATCGCCGCCACGGCATCCATCTCCGCCGCTGACCCGGCCATCGGCGAGCTCATCGCCGAGGCGATTGACAAGGTCGGCAAGGAGGGTGTGGTCACCGTCGAGGAGTCCCAGACCTTCGGCACCGAGCTCGAGCTCACCGAGGGCATGCGCTTCGACAAGGGCTACCTGAACCCGTACTTCGTCACGGACCCCGACCGCCAGGAGGCCGTGTTCGAGGACGCGTACATCCTGATCGCGAACCAGAAGATCTCGAACATCAAGGACCTTCTGCCCATCGTCGACAAGGTGATCCAGGACGGCAAGGAGCTCGTCATCATCGCCGAGGACGTCGAGGGCGAGGCTCTCGCGACTCTCGTGCTCAACAAGCTCAAGGGCATCTTCAAGTCGGTCGCCGTCAAGGCTCCCGGCTTCGGCGACCGTCGCAAGGCGCAGCTGCAGGACATCGCGATCCTCACCGGTGGTCAGGTCATCACCGAAGAGGTCGGCCTGAAGCTCGAGAACGCCACGCTCGACCTGCTCGGTCGTGCGCGCAAGGTCATCGTCACCAAGGACGAGACCACGATCGTCGAGGGCGCCGGCGAGGCCGACCAGATCGAGGGTCGCGTCACGCAGATCCGTCGCGAGATCGACAACACCGACAGCGACTACGACCGTGAGAAGCTGCAGGAGCGTCTGGCCAAGCTCGCCGGTGGCGTCGCCGTCATCAAGGCGGGTGCCGCGACCGAGGTCGAGCTCAAGGAGCGCAAGCACCGCATCGAGGACGCCGTCCGCAACGCGAAGGCAGCCGTCGAAGAGGGCATCGTCCCCGGTGGTGGCGTCGCGCTGATCCAGGCCGGCACCAAGGCTCTCGCCACGCTCACCCTCACGGGCGACGAGGCGACGGGTGCCAACATCGTGCGCGTCGCGATCGAGGCTCCGCTCAAGCAGATCGCGCTGAACGCCGGCCTCGAGCCGGGCGTCGTCGCGAACACGGTCGCAGGTCTCCCGACCGGACACGGCCTCAACGCCGCGACCGGCGAGTACGGCGACCTCTTCGCTCAGGGCATCATCGACCCGGCCAAGGTGACGCGTTCGGCTCTGCAGAACGCGGCATCGATCGCCGGTCTGTTCCTCACGACCGAGGTCGTCGTCGCCGACAAGCCCGAGAAGGCTGCGGCGCCGATGGGCGACCCGTCGGGTGGCATGGACTTCTGATCCACCCCGCATGACAGAACGCCCCCGGCTCCGGCCGGGGGCGTTCTGCGTCGCCGCCTCCTGGTGAGGGGCGGTCTCAGCGGAACAGACTCGCCGAATACTGATCGGCATCGGCGTACTGCACCGCCGCGGAGCCGAGCGAGGTGCCGATCGAGTCGAGCACCTGCTCCACCTGCAGCTGCGTGCTCTGCCATTGCTCGGCGCACCCTTGGAACGCGTTCGACGCGTTGCCCATCCAGGACGACTGCAGCTGCCGCAGCTGCGCCATCAGGGTCGTGGACTCGCTCCGGAGGCGTTCGATCGTTGCTCTGGTCGCCGCATGCGCGGACTCGACGGCATCGGTGTCGACGGTGAAGACAGACATGGGAACTCCTTCTCGTTGGAGCTCCGACATTAGGCGCGAGTGCGACGCGGAATCCTCGATCCGCGCGTCATCCGCCGCCGATTGTGCACAAGCGTGCGACGGCGGCGCCGGTGCAGGGCTGCTACAGCTCCAGGCGGTCGAGCGGCTGCGTGTCTTCGAGAAGGTGCGCCGGCGTCGCCCGTGACGGGGCGAGGGGGAGCGTCACGGTGAACGTCGCGCCGCCTCCGGGGGTCTCCGACACGTCGACAGAGCCATGCAGCGCCTTCACGATCGATGCCACGATCGCCAGCCCGAGCCCCGATCCGCCGGTCTCCCGGGCGCGCGAGGTGTCGGCACGCCAGAAGCGCTCGAAGATCTGCTCGCGGATCTGCGGCGGGATGCCCTCCCCGTGATCGACGACGGCGATGCTCCCCGTGCCGCGGACCCGATCGGAGTCGACGACGATCTCGATCGGGCCGTCCTCGGGGGAGAAGCGGCGAGCGTTGCCGAGGAGGTTGGTGACGACCTGACGCACCTTGTTGTCTTCGCCGAGCACGATCGGCGGGGTGCGCACCGGGATGTCGGGGACCTCGGAGAAGTCGATGGTGGGCGGCTGCTCCACCGGGCGCGGTCGACGGCGCAGCCTCGCGAGCGCGCCGCGCGAGAGGCCGCGGGGGCCGTGCGCGGGAGTGGAAGCCGTCTGCGGCTCGGGTTCCGGCACGATCCGGGGGGTCGTGGGCGCCATCACCTCGACGGTGCGGTCGATGACGGTCACGGTGCGACCCGGGGCCGCCGCTCGGACGTCGAGAGCCGCGTCGCGGGCGATCGGACGCAGATCCAGCGGTTCGATCGCCGGCTCGCGCTCCTCGTCGAGACGGGCGAGGGCGAGCAGATCCTCGACGAGGACCCCCATGCGGATCGCCTCCTTCTCGATGCGCTCCATGGCGCGCGCGGTGTCCTCCTCACCCTGGATCGCTCCCATCCGGTAGAGCTCCGCGTAGCCGCGGACGCTCACGAGCGGAGTGCGCAGCTCATGACTGGCGTCGCCGATGAACCGGCGCATGTGCTGCACCGTGCGATCCCGCTGGGCGAGAGAGCGGTCGACGCGGTCCAGCATCGTGTTGATCGCGCTGTTCAGGCGGCCGACCTCGGTGGTCGGCTCCAGATCGGTGAGCCGCTGGCGGAAGTCCCCGGCGGCGATCGACATCGCGGTGGCCTCGACCTGGCCGAGGCGGCGGAACGTGAGGGTGACGAGTCCGCGCGTGAGGAGCGCCGCGATGAGGATCGTGATCAGTGCGATCGTGATGTAGATGCCGAAGTACTGGCTGATGATGCGGTCGACCTCGGCGAGGGGCATCGCGACCAGCTGCGTGCGCAGCACGCCGCCGTCTCCGGTGACCGTGGCGACGGACGCGCGGTACACCGAACCGTCGGCGCCGGGCAGATCGAAGACGGAGTCGGCTTCCAGCTGCGCCTGCTGGACCGAATAGCTCTCCGGGAACACCGGCCCTTCTTCGGAGATGGCGGTCGAGGCCTGCAGCACGCCGGCGCCGTCGTAGATCGCGAAGGCGAAGTCACGAGGCTGTTGGTCGCGCGGCGTGTAGATGGTCTCGCTCTCGACCGTCGTCATGTCGAAGTAGCGCTCCGCGAGGTCGCTGGAGACGAGCGCGGGCAGCTGGGCGTCGATGTTGCCGACGAGCGCGGAGCGCAGGATCGGGACCGTGCCTATGCCGGCGACGAGCAGACCGAGCGCGAGAACGGCGACCGTGACGCCGGTGACCTTCGCCCTGAGGCTCGTCCGCCGCCACCAGCCGGTGACCGCATCGGGCTTGTGCGCCATGCGGTCCTCCCGTGTGCGGCGTCTGCGCCGGCGAACGGCGTCGAGGATTCTGGGGTCGTCAGACCGTCTTGCCGACCTTGAGCATGTAGCCGAAGCCGCGCTTGGTCTGGATCAGCGACTCCTCGGTGTGCGGGTCGATCTTGCGGCGGAGGTACGAGATGTAGCTCTCCACGATGCCGGCATCGCCGTTGAAGTCGTACTCCCAGACGTGGTCGAGGATCTGCGCCTTCGACAGCACGCGGTTCGGGTTGAGCATCAGGTAGCGCAGCAGCTTGAACTCGGTCGGGCTGAGCTCGATCGCCTCCTTGCCGACGTGGACGTCGTGCGTGTCCTGGTCCATCGACAGCTCGCCGGCGCGGATGATCGACTCCTCGTCGGCCTGCATCGTGCGGCGGAGGATCGCCTGGGCGCGTGCGACGATCTCGTCGAGGCTGAAGGGCTTGGTGACGTAGTCGTCGCCGCCGGCGTTGAGTCCCTCGATCTTGTCCTCGGTGCCGTCCTTCGCCGTGAGGAACAGGATGGGTGCCGTGAATCCGGCGCCGCGGAGGCGCTTGGTCACGCTGAACCCGTTCATGTCGGGAAGCATGACGTCGAGGATGATCAGGTCGGGCTCCTCTTCGAGGACGGCCGAGATCGTGGCGGCGCCGTTGGCCACCGTCTTCACCTGGAACCCGGCGAAGCTGAGACCCGTGGAGAGCAGGTCGCGGATGTTGGGTTCGTCATCGACGACCAGGATGCGCGCATCAGTCATGTCCCCATTATGGTGACTTCGGCCATGGGGATGCTGACTATTGTCCGGAACGGCGCGGAGTCGCCCTCTCGCAGCGATGATCATCCCGCGGTCGGATGCGATCCACAGGCGTCCTTGGAAGGATCGAGACATGAGCTCGACCGAGGACGACATCGCCGCCCCCGCCCCCGCATCCGCTGATCGGATCGCCTTCCACCGGCTCGCCCGGTTGCGCCCGAGGTATCGCTGGTGGCGGATGCTGCTGACCGGGCTGCTCGGCATCGCGTTCTACGCGGCGATCCTGCTCCTGGTGATGGTGCCCGTCGGGATCGCCTCGGCGCTGATCCCGGAATGGGGCGCGGAGCTGCAGATCCTGCTGGGGACCATGGAGTTCTTCGACCTCGACCGGCCCTGGCTCCTCGTCGCGCTCGTCCTTCCTCTCATCCTGATGATCCCCGCGCTGCTGCTGGCGTCGCGCATCGTCGAAGGGCCGGGCACGGGTCTGCTCTCCTCCGTCGAAGGACGGCTGCGCGTCGGCTGGCTCGGGAAGAGCCTGCTGCTCGCGCTGGCCGTCTTCGCGGTGTACTTCGCCGTATCCCTCGGGGCATCGGCCGCGACCGGGACGGACATCGCCCCGGACTTCTCGCACCCGAACCTCTGGATCATGGTGCTGCTCGTCCTGCTGCTGATCCCGTTCCAGGCGGCAGCCGAGGAGTACGTGTTCCGCGGCTATCTGATGCAGCTCGTCGGCGGGTGGCTGCGGCATCCGGCCTTCGCGATCCTGCTGCCGGTCCCGCTGTTCATCCTCGGCCACGGATATGACGTGTGGGGCGCCGCGAGCGTGGGGGTCTTCGCGATCGTCGCCGCCTGGCTGACCTGGCGGACGGGCGGTCTCGAGGCGGCGATCTCCCTGCACATCGTGAACAACGTGCTCATCTTCCTGTTCGGCTCCGTGGGCATGGTCGATGCCAACGCCACGTCGGGCACCCCGATCGACCTGCTCGGCTCCACGGCCGCGATGGTGGTCTACGCGCTGCTCGCCGATCGGGGGGCGCGCCGGCGCGGGCTGGTGCGGACCGCTCCGGCGCCGATCACCCCGTCGGCAGGCACGAACGGCACCCACCGACTGGACGCCGTGCTCCACGGCTGAACCGCCGCAGGCCTCGGTGAGTCAGGCAGCGATCGCGTCGGCGTCCATGATCGTGTAGCTGTAGCCCTGCTCGGCGAGGAAGCGCTGCCGGTTCTGGGCGTAATCCTGATCGATCGTGTCGCGGGCGACGAGAGTGTAGAAGCTCGCGGTATGCCCCGACTGCTTCGGGCGCAGCAGGCGACCGAGGCGCTGGGCCTCCTCCTGACGCGAGCCGAAGGATCCCGACACCTGGATGGCGACGGATGCCTCGGGCAGGTCGATCGAGAAGTTCGCCACCTTCGAGACGACGAGCAGCGAGATGTCGCCCTCGCGGAAGGCGCGGTAGAGCTCTTCGCGCTCGTCCACGGGCGTCGCGCCGGTGATCTGAGGCGCGTCCAGCGCCGCGGAGAGCGACTCGAGCTGGTCGAGGTACTGCCCGATCACGAGGATGCGCTCGCCCGGGTGCTTCGCGATCAGCTCGCGCACCGCCTGGACCTTGGCCGGAGCGGATGCCGCGAGGCGATAGCGCTCGTCGTCCGTGGCCGCCGCGTACTCGAGCCGGTCGCTCGGCGGCAGGTCGACGCGCACCTCGTAGCAGGCGGCCGGGGAGATGAACCCCTGCGCCTCGATCTGCTTCCACGGGGCGTCGAAACGCTTGGGACCGATCAGGCTGAAAACGTCGCCCTCGCGGCCGTCCTCGCGCACGAGCGTCGCGGTCAGCCCGATGCGGCGGCGAGCCTGCAGATCGGCGGTCAGCTTGAACACGGGAGCGGGCAGCAGGTGCACCTCGTCGTACACGATGAGGCCCCAGTCGAGGGCGTCGAGGAGCGCCAGGTGGGCGTACTCGCCCTTCCTCTTCGCCGTGAGGATCTGGTAGGTCGCGATCGTGACCGGCTTGACCTCCTTGGCCTGCCCGGAATACTCGCCGATCTCCTCGGGGGTCAGGCTCGTGCGCTTGAGCAGCTCGTCGCGCCACTGCCGGGCCGAGACGGTGTTCGTCACGAGGATCAGCGTGGTGGTCTTCGTGGCGGCCATGGCTCCGGCTCCGACGATCGTCTTGCCCGCGCCACAGGGGAGCACCACGACGCCCGAGCCGTCCTTCGAGAACGCGTCGACGGCATCCTGCTGGTACGGACGGATGTGCCAGCCGTCTTCGGCGAGGTCGATCTCGTGCGGCGTGCCGGGGGTGTAGCCGGCGAGGTCCTCGGCGGGCCAGCCGATCTTCAGCAGCTCCTGCTTGATCTGACCGCGCGCCCACGCGTCGACGACGAACGTCTCGGGGTTCGGGTGCCCGATCAGCAGGGGCTGGATGCGCTTGTTGTTCGCCACCTGGGTCAGCACGGCCGGGTCGGACGAGCGCAGGATGAGGGTGCCCTCGTCGTCGCGCTCGATCACCAGCCGCCCGTAGCGGTTGACGGTCTCGCGGAGATCCACCGCGACCGACGGCGGCACGGGGAAGCGCGACCAGCGGTCGAGCGTCTCCAGCATGTCTTCGGCGGTGTGGCCCGCGGCGCGGGCGTTCCACAGGCCGAGCCGGGTGATCCGGTAGGTGTGGATGTGCTCGGGAGCACGCTCCAGCTCGGCGAAGATCGCGAGTTCGTGCCGGGCGCTCTCGGCGTCGGCATGGGCGACTTCGAGGAGCACTGTGCGATCGCTCTGGACGATCAGGGGGCCATCAGACATAGCTGACCAGTTTACCGGGCGCGGGAGGGTCGGGGCTTACGGTGCGACGACCGAGGCGGCCAGGATGCTCGACACCGGAAGGGTGCGCTCGACATCGGCGGCACGATCCCGACCGCGGAGGCGGCCGCCGCCGATCCCGGTGGCTTCGAGCAGCAGCTCTCTGGTCGACCCGTCCGGCATCCCCACCGTGACCTGCAGGACGGCCTTGGCTCGGACGGCCGCCTCGAGCTCGCGGTCGAGCCAGGCGGCATCGGCATCCGGGCCCTGGTGGGCGCGCAGGCGGGTGATCAGGGCGCCGAGATCGGCTTCATCGGCCGGATCCGTCGAGACACGGGGGGCAGGATGCCGCTCCCGCACCGGGATGGCGCCGTCGGGGCCGACCAGCGTCGCCGGGTAGCGCGCATCGGTGAGGGCCCAGTACACGGTCTCTCGTCCGACCCGCGTCGTGAGCGCATCGGCGTGAGACGCGAGTGCGAGCGGGCGCAGGGACTGATCCACGGCCATCGCCTGGATGAGATGCAGGTCCGTGCTCTCGATCCGCGTCCGCCCGGTCTCCTCGTCGGTCGAGACGCGCACCAGGCCGTGCCGTTGCGCGGTCTGAGCGACCAGGTAGTTCAGCGGCTGCGGGATCCCGGTGAGGGAGATCCCGCCGAGGAACTCGAGGATCGACTCCTCGGTCTCACCCGCGACGAAGGCGTGCGCCATCGACTCCGCGGTGAAGCGGTACGACGACGCCTGGGCGGCCGACTCGCGGGCGGCGATGCCACGGAGTCGTACATCCAGTGCGGGCAGCAGCGGCCCCGGGGCGATGGCGGTGAGATCGTTCTGCAGGAAGATGCGGTCGACCTCGGCCGGGAGCAGGCGGACGAGCGCGGCGGGATCGGTGCTCTCGCCCCGGCGCACGGTGGCTGCCCATTCGGGTTCGGTGCCGTCCTCGGCGACCAGTCCGAGCAGTCGCGCCGCCTCCCGCAGCGTGCGGGAACGCTCGGGCCACGACGGATCCCACGGATGCGCGAGCGGCCAGGCCTCGGGAGGGATCCATCCGCCGTCGGCCGAGCGCACGCCGCGGGGGAGCGCGTCGCGGAAGGCGGTCACGAGAAGCGTCCATCGCTCCGCCACGGACGAGCGCAGCCAGGTCTCCGCTGCTGCGGTGGTGCGCAGCCGACGATCGGCGGCGACGGCGAGCCGTGCGTCGACCGCGATGCTGAGGAGCGCGTCGACGATCTCGGCCGAGATGCCCGACTCCGTGAGCTGCCGCTTCTCGCCGGCGCTGATGGTGCCGCCGGCGAGCAGGGCGAACGGCGCCTCCCTGGCGATGAGGAGCACATCGGCGAGCACGGCCACCGTGGTGAACGCGCGCTCCGCGGCATGCGCGGACGCCGCCTCCGAAGCGGCGCCGGGGGCGGGCGCCTCGAGGCCCTCGGGGACGGAGCGCCCGGCGAGCACCGAGACCAGCGGGGCGTAGGGGGTGCCGTCCGGTCGGAGCAGGGCGAGCGCGGTCAGAGCCTCGCGCTCAGGCCCCGGGTCCTCCCCGCCGACGGCCCGGACCAGGGCCGTCGCCTCCGCCGCCGTGAGCGTCGGAAGGACCTTGGCCAGTGCCGTCGGGTCGAGCAGTGCCTCGGCCGCGTCGAAGAAGTCCTGCCACGCGACGTCGGGTCGCACGCCGCGGGACGACAGGAGGTGATGCAGTGCGTCATCGCTCGCCGCGGCCAGCCAATCCGCCAGCGGCCGTGCGTGAGTGCTCATGGGCGATGCCTCAGGAACGCGATGCCGCGCGCCCCTTCCGGATGAAGCTCATCACGAGCAGCGTGATGATCATCACGAAGGCGAGCGGCAGACCCCAGAACGGGATCGCCGCGATCACGGGCCACGCGCCTTCTCCGAAGGCGGACTGGTCCATGCCCACGGCCGTGCCGATGATGATGGCGAAGAAGCAGATCACGGATGCCGCGGCGATTCCGAGCGCGGTGAACGCGAGGATACGATCCACCCGGCGGATGGGAACCTCCGGTTCGGTGCTCTGCGTGCTCATCCGTCTCAGCCTACTCGCACGGGGGCTTCGATTCCGCCGGCCCGGCGACCGGTAGGCTGGGAGGGTGCGCGCATCAGCGCGTACCCCGTTCTGCTTATCGATTTCAGCGAGGTTCTCCCATGCCCACCGGCAAGGTCAGGTTCTACGACGAAGACAAGGGTTTCGGCTTCATCGCCAGCGATGACGGCCAGGACGTCTTCCTGCACGCTTCCGCGATGCCCACGGGCACCGCGGTGAAGGCCGGTGCGCGCGTGGAGTTCGGAGTGGCGGACGGGAAGCGCGGTCTGCAGGCGCTGTCGGTGCGAGTGCTCGAGGCGCCGCCGAGCCTGTCGAAGGCCAAGCGGATCCCCGCCGACGACATGGCGATCATCGTCGAGGACCTCGTGAAGCTCCTCGACACCATCGGCGGGGACCTGCGCCGTGGGCGCTACCCGTCGTCCGGTCACGGCCGCAAGATCGCGGCCGTCCTGCGCAAGGTCGCCGATGACCTCGAAGCCTGACGCCGACGCGCGTCTCCTCGACGCCCACGATCTCGCGCTGGAAGCTCTGCGCGACATCACTCCGGCGACGTCGATCGGTCCGGCCGCCGGCTACCTCCTCGAAGACGACGGCTCGGTGTCGCTGCGCTTCGAGAACAGGCTGCCCGGCTATCCCGGCTGGTACTGGACGGTGACCGTCGCCCGCGTGGACGACGAGGAGCCGACCGTGCTCGAGGTCGAACTCCTCCCCGGTGACGGCGCGCTCCTCGCGCCCGAGTGGGTGCCGTGGGCGGAGCGTCTCGCGGACTACCGCGCTCATCAGGTCGAGCTCGCCGAGCAGGCGGCGTCGGAGGCTGCCGAATCCGGCGACGACGTCGATGGCGACATCGACGGCATCGACGATGAGGACGCCGAAGACCTCGATGAGGACGACGACCTCGACGACGATGAGGATGCCGACGCGCCCGCGACGGTCTTGCACGCCGGTGACGTCGACGGTGTCGACATCGACGAACTCGACCCCAGCGTGGTGTCCGACGATGATTCCGCCGACGACGGCTTCGATGACGACGAGGACGATGAGTCGGACGAGGACGCCGACGCTGAGGACGCCGACGACGACGACGAGGACGCCGACGACGACGACGAGGACGCCGACGACGACGAGTGACGCGAGGGCTCAGGCCCCCAGGTTCTCCAGCACGTAGTCGAGCGCGCGCGTGAGCTGGCGCACGTCGTCCGGCTCGATCGAGACGAAGGTCGCCACCCGGAGCTGGTTGCGACCGAGCTTGCGGTACGGCTCGGTGTCGACGATGCCGTTGGCGCGCAGCGTCTTCGCGACCGCGGCCGCGTCGATGCTCTCGTCGAAGTCGATCGTGACGACGACGGGCGAACGGTGGGCGGCATCCGCCACGAACGGCGTCGCGACCGAGGAGGCCTCGGCCCAGTCGTAGAGCACGGTGGAGGACTCCGCCGTGCGGCCGGCCGCCCACGCGAGTCCGCCGTTGCCGAGGATCCAGCTCAACTGGCTGTCGAGCAGATGCAGGGTCGTGAGCGCCGGGGTGTTGAGCGTCTGGTTGAGTCGCGAGTTGTCGACCGCGTTCTTCAGGCTCAGGAACTCCGGGATGTAGCGGCCCGAGGCGGCGATGCGCTCGATGCGCTCGATCGCAGCGGGGGAGACGGCGGCGAACCACAGCCCGCCGTCGGATCCGAGGTTCTTCTGCGGGGCGAAGTAGTACACGTCGGCCTGGGTGACGTCGAAGTCGATGCCGCCGGCGGCACTCGTCGCGTCGATGACCGTGAGAGCGCCCTCTGCGTGGACGCGCTCGACGGGGGCGGCGACGCCGGTGGAGGTCTCGTTGTGCGGCCAGGCGTACACGTCGACGCCCTCGACGGCCTCGGCCGCGGTGCTCGAGCCCGGCTCGGCCTTGCGCACGTCGGGAGCGTCGAGCCACGGTGCACCGGCTGCGGCGGCGAACTTGCCGCCGAACTCGCCGAACACGAGATTCTGGCTGCGGCGCTCGATCAGGCCGAACGCGGCCGCGTCCCAGAACGCGGTGGAGCCGCCGTTGCCGACGAGGATCTCGTAGCCCTCGGGCACGCGGAAGAGGGCGGCCAACTGCTCGCGCACGCTGCCGACGAGGTTCTTCACCGGGGCCTGGCGGTGGGAGGTGCCGAGGATCGTCGCGCCCGACGAGAGGAGCGCCTCGAGCTGCGCGGGACGCACCTTCGAGGGGCCGCAGCCGAATCGGCCGTCAGCGGGCAGGAGGTCACCGGGAATCTCGATCGCCATGCGTCGATTCTAAGGGGCGCGCGGCAGCGGCCTTCACCGGCCGCGGATCCGATGTCCCTCCGGGAATGTAGGCTTGCCTAAGAATCTCGGAGGGCCTTCACATGACCGATCTGATCGACACCACGGAGATGTATCTCCGCACCATCCTCGAACTCGAGGAGGAGAACATCGTTCCGCTGCGTGCGCGCATCTCCGAGCGCCTCGGGCACTCCGGTCCCACGGTCTCGCAGACCGTCGGCCGCATGGAGCGCGACGGCCTCGTCGTCGTCTCCGAGGATCGCACGCTCGAGCTCACCGACGCCGGGCGCCGCAAGGCCGTCGACGTCATGCGCAAGCACCGTCTCGCCGAGCGTCTGCTGAGCGACGTGATCGGACTGGACTGGGCCTTCGTGCACGAAGAGGCCTGTCGCTGGGAGCACGTGATGAGCGAGCAGGTCGAGCGTCGTCTGGTCGAGCTCCTCGGTCACCCCACCGAGTCGCCCTACGGCAACCCGATCCCGGGTCTGGACCAGCTGGGCGACCTGCCGGCACGCACCTTCGACGAGGGTGTCATCGGCCTCGTCCAGAAGCTCAACGCGGCAGGCGCGCCGATCGACGGCACCGTGCGGCGTCTGGCCGAGCCCGCGCAGGTCGACCCCGAACTCCTGGAGCAGCTGCGCGACGCGGGTGTCATGCCCGGCGCTCGCGGCGACTTCCGCTTCAGCGAGGGCTACGTCCTCATCCAGATGGAGGGCAAGGAAGACGGCCTCGAGCTGCCGGTCGAGCTCGCCTCGCACATCTTCCTGGTCGGCGAGCCGGCCTGATCGGCGCGGAAGATCGGGCCTCTGCGTCGATTGTCAGGTTCCCAGGGTGACATGATCGTTATCTTCCGGTAACCTCGGTCAAGTCGTCAGCGAAGAAGCTCGCTGGCGATGACCCGCGAAGATCGCCTTCCAGGCTCGTCGTCTTCACGGCAGGAACGCACAAAGTACCCCGAGCTACATTCGTGCCACGAGAAGCAGAGTGCCGACGAGCCAGCGCTACCCGAAAGCGCGAGGGCCCAGGAGGACCAAGTTTTGGCCGCAGACATCGAACCGACCGCGAAGAAGACATCTGAAGACCGATCGCCAGCCCGCCGAACAGGTGCGCGCGCCGGTGGTCGAAAGGCCCTCAAGCCACTCCGCTCCATCGCCATCTTCGGTGCGGTCGGTGCGCTGGTCGCCGGAATCGCCCTCCCCGCGTTCGCGACGTCGAAGCCGACGGAGGCCGCCCCGACCACGCTCCAGCAGCTCGCTGCCGTCGACGCGCAGTCGCTCGTCGTCGCCTCGCAGGCGACGGCCGCGCCGCTGAGCCGCGGAACCTTCACCGCGACGACTCCCGAGGAGATCGAGAAGAAGAAGGCCGAGGCTGCTGCTGCGGCCCGTGCCGCTGCCGCCTCGACTGCGTCCACGAGGTTCAACACGTCCGGCTACGCGCTGGTCTCGCCCGGATCCGGTGAGGTCCGCTATCCACTTCCCGGTGGTTCGTACACTCAGGGACGCACGATCGGCGGCGGTCACAACGGAGCCGACATGCTCGCTCCCGCCATGACTCCGATCTACGCCACCGCCGCCGGCGTGGTCCGCGCCTCGGCCGAGAGCATCGGCGGCTACGGCGTCTGCGTCATGATCGACAGCGTCGTGGGCGGCCAGCAGGTGCAGTCCACCTACGGTCACATGACCTACGGAACCCGTCAGGTCGCCGCAGGCCAGACCGTGGCAGCCGGACAGCTCATCGGCTTCGTGGGCAGCACCGGCCGGTCGACGGCGAACCATCTCCACTTCGAGGTGTGGATCAACGGCGGAATGGTCGAGCCGTACTCCTGGCTCGCCGCCAACGCCGGCTGATCCTGCGCTGATCCACCGGGACACGCTCCCGTCCGTTCACCTGTCGTTTCGCCCCGCATACAGCTGCATGGGTTAGCCTGAACCCGTTGTCGTACGGGCGGGAGAGGCAGATGGACCGAATATCGAGCATCCGAACCATGGATGGCCTCGATCGTCACGTCCTCCTGCATAGCCCGCAGGGATGCCACGGCGTTGCCGTGCGCGAAAGGCGCTGTCTTTAGACGGCGCCTTTTTTCGTCCTTGCGAACGCTCTGCCGTCTGCGCGACCTCGTGTGAGTCGAGAGTGCCGGGAAGCCGTCCCGGCGGATCGAGAGGATGACGAATGCGCACACTGGTCCTGAATGCCGGATACGAGCCGCTGGCGATCGTGTCGTTCAAGCGAGCGCTCGTGCTCGTGATGAACGACAAGGCCACGGTGATCGAACGCGTGGAAGACGATCCCGTCTGGGGCAGCCACGGCGTATACGAACGCCCCGCCGTGATCATCCTGTCCCGCTACGTGCGGGTGCCGACGAGCAGACGGGTTCCGGTGACCAGACGCGGGGTGCTCCGCCGCGACAACCACCGCTGCGGGTACTGCGGGAAAGCTGCATCGACCATCGACCATGTGCTTCCGCGCTCGCGCGGAGGCGCAGACTCGTGGGAGAACCTCGTTGCCTGCTGCCTGCGCTGCAACAACGTCAAGAGCGACCGGACGCCGCAGGAGATGCGGTGGCAGCTGCGGTTCACGCCGCGCCCCCCGCACGGCACCGCCTGGACGGTGCGGGGGACCGAGCGCAGCGATCCGCGATGGGAGCCGTACCTCGCGCTCGCCGCGTGAGCGCCGAGCCGGAGTGAAGGCCGCGGCCCCTTAGACTTGGAGTGCGCCCTCGTAGCTCAGGGGATAGAGCAGCCCTCTCCTAAAGGGCAGGTCGCAGGTTCGAATCCTGTCGCGGGCACGACGGCCCTGGGGTCGCCCGGAGGGTGGCCCCAGGGCCGTCTCAGGCTCTCGTCAGCGGGACCCCGCCGGCCAGGAGGCTCCGCGCGCCGCCCTCCGGCGAACCGACGCCCGCCTCGTGAAGCCGCGGCGCGTGGAGGGGCCGGTGGAGGACGCGCGGGCACCTAGCGCTATCTCTCGCCGTACCGCCAGAGCTTCGACGGCCACCAGATGGCCTTCCCGATGTCGTAGGTCAGTGCGGGCACCAGGAGCGAGCGGACGACGAAGGTGTCGAGCAGCACGCCGAAGGCGACGATGAACGCGATCTGCACCAGGAACAGGATCGGGATCACCGAGAGCGCGGCGAAGGTGGCCGCGAGCACGAGGCCCGCCGACGTGATCACGCCGCCGGTGATGGAGAGTCCGCGGAGCACGCCCTCGCGAGTCCCGTGCGCGCGCGATTCCTCCCGCACCCGGGTCATCAGGAAGATGTTGTAGTCGATGCCGAGCGCCACGAGGAAGACGAAGCCGAACAGGGGAACGGCGGGGTCCGCACCGGGGAACCGGAAGACCCCGTCGAAGACGAGCGCCGAGACGCCCAGCGCCGTGCCGAAGGACAGCACCGTGGTGAGGATCAGCAGCACGGGCGCGAGGATCGACCGCAGCAGCAGCATGAGGATGAACATGATGACGACGAGGATGACCGGGAGGATGAGGTTGCGGTCGTGGATCGACGCGTCGTTCGTGTCGATCGAGGTCGCCGTGACGCCCCCGACGAGTGCGTCGAGATCGTCGAGTTCGCCGCGCAGCTCACGGACCGTGGCGGCGGCGTCGTCGGAGTCCGCGGCATCCGTCAGGGTCGCCTGAAGAAGCACATCGCCGTCGACGATCGTCGGTTCGGGCGCGGGGGTGCCGGGAGGTCCCACGGCCGCGAGACCGTCTTCCGTCACCGTCGCGGTGCCGCTGGGGGAGCCGGATGCCGTGACGGAGACGCCGTCGATGCCGTCGCTCGCGAGCAGGATGTCGGCCGCGTCCTGCAGCCGGTCCTCGGCGACGAGCACGTAGGCCGGGCTGCCGGAGCCGCCCGGGAAGTGCTCGCCCAGCGCCGCCTGGCCGTCGCGCGCCTCGGAGGCGCCGAGCACGAGGTCGGACTGCGGCACGCCGACCGCATCGAGTTGGGTCACGCCCGCGGCGCCGACGAGGAGGACCAGGGTCGTCACGATCCAGATCACGCGCGGACGACGCCTGATCAGGTTCGCCAGGCGGGCCCACAGGCCGGTCGTCCGCATGCCGTGCTCGGCCTCCACGACCTCCGGCTCGAACTTCGGTCGCCGCGGCCAGAAGACGGCGCGTCCGCAGAGCAGCAGGAGCGCCGGCAGCAGAGTCAGGGCGGCGAGCATCGCGAACACGATGCCGATCGCCGCGACGGGCCCGAGAGTGCTGTTCGACTTCAGATCGCTGAGCAGCAGGCAGAGGAGACCGGCGATCACGGTGCCGCCCGAGGCGACGATGGGCTCGAAGGAGCCCTTCCAGGCGGCCATGAGGGCCGTGCCCTTGTCTTGAGCTGTGCGCAGCTCTTCGCGGAATCGCGCGACCAGAAGCAGCGCATAGTCCGTCGCAGCGCCGATCACGAGGATGAAGAGGATGCCCTGGGTCTGACCGCTGAGCAGCAGGACCTCGAACTTCGCGAGCCACCAGACCACGAGGAGTGCCACGCAGAGCGCGAACAGGCTCGTGGCGAGCACGACCACGGGCAGCAGCAACGACCGGTACACGAGCACGAGGATCACCAGCACCGCGAGCAGCGCCACGCCGAGGAGCAGGCCGTCGATCCCCGCGAATCCCGCGACGAGGTCGGCGCTGAACCCGGCGGGGCCCGTGATGAAGACCGTGATGCCGTCGGGGACGGCGGCTCGCAGCTCCTCGCCGAGCTCGGCGGTCGCATCCGCCAGCTCGGCGTCGCTCTCGATCGGGATGAACGCCTGCACGGCGAGACCGTCGTCGGACCGGAGCGCCGGCGAGACGTCGTCACCGATCCCCTCGACGGCGGGTGCGTCGGCGACGGCATCCGAGATCGCGTCGAGCTCGCTCTGGGTGAGCTCGTCCTCCGAGGTGAACACCGCGATCGCCGGGATGGAGTCGCTGTCGTTGAACTCGCCGAGCAGCTTCTGCACCTGGGTGGCATCGGCCGACTCGGGGAGGTACGTCGTCTGATCGTTGGAGGAGACCTCGTCGACCTTGCCGAACAGCGGTCCGCCGAAGGACGCACCGGCGAGCCACACCAGGATCAGCGCCACCGGGATGAGCACGCGCACCCAGGAGTGGCGTCGCGAGCGCTCTCGGGTCGGCGGAGCGGGCGCGCGATCAGGGCGTGACATCGGGGGTCCTTTCGGAGGGAGATCGATCGGGTCAGGAGATCCAGGCGAGGATCAGGATCATCGTCGCGAGGAAGCCCGCGAAATAGTTCAGGGCGATGAATCGCCGCCATGCGCGGTTCGTCGTGGCAGAGGTCTCGTCGGTCACGTTCCACCACGGTGCGGCGTTGACGACGTACGGCAGGGCGAGGAGAGCCGCCAGCGGCCCTGGCCAGGGAGTGAGGAGCATCGAGGCTCCGGCCACGACCCAGAGGGACAGCGCGAGCCGCACGGTCGCCCGCGCGCCGATGACGGTGGCGATCGACGAAATCCCGCCCTCACGGTCCGGTCCGATGTCCTGCACCGCGCCGAACGCGTGCGCGGCCATCCCCCAGAGGAAGAAGGCGGTGAGCGTGATGACGGCGCCGGGGGTGATCTGTGCGCCGGCGAGAGCGAGTCCGACGATCGCGGGACTCACGAAGTGCGTGCTCGAAGTCACCGAGTCGAGGAAGGGACGCTCCTTGAACCGCAGCCCCGGCGCCGAGTAGGCGATCACGGCGAACACGCTCACGGCCAGCCAGGCCCAACTCGCCGGACCGCCCACGGCGACCAGGTACACGAGGAACGGGATGTTCGTCACGGCGGCGGCCCAGAGCGTCGCGCGATGGATGCGGGGTGACAGCAGGGCGCCCTCGATGCCGCCCTTGCGCGGGTTGGCCAGGTCGGAGGCGTAGTCGAAGACGTCGTTGATGCCGTACATCGCGAGGTTGTACGGGATGAGGAAGTACAGCGTGCCGATGAGGAGAGTGAGGTCGATCTCGCGGGTGGTGAGCAGATACGCGGCGGCGAACGGGAACGCCGTGTTGATCCAGCTGATCGGCCGCGACGAGAGCACGATCTGGGCGATGTCCTGCCCGATGGTGCGGGCGGGCACGGACTCGGCGCTCATGACCGCTCCTCGGCGTCGCTGTCCACCCGGTCGTGCTGCGCTCGCCTCCGGGCGCGCAGCGCGGCCCAGAGCGCGGGGAGCAGCAGCACCCCGGCGAGCGGATAGGCGAAGTCCTCGATCGGCGCGAGCCCGATGTGGAACCCGGCCAGGTGATCGGGCGAGTAGTGGAAGAGCCCGCTCGCGATCATGACCGTGTCGAACACGGCCGTGAGCACGAGGAGGGCGACGAGCGTCAGCACCACGGCGACGGGACGGGGCCCTCGGCGACGGGACGCGAGCGTCAGGGCGATTCCGCCGATCGCCGCGAGGGCGAGGAAGCACGCGGCGAGCTGGAGGTAGGTCACTGCCGCGCCTCCTGCTCGGTGCGCGATCGGCGCCCCTGCGAGAACAGACGCACCGCTCCGGTGTAGATCACCATCGTGCACAGCACGAGGAAGAGCAGGAAGACGGGCTCCTCGATGGGCAGCTCCGGCGCCAGCACCAGACCTGTCGCGATGGCCGCCTCGCCGCGGAAGAAGATCCCTCCGGCGATGCCGGCGATGTCCCAGGCCAGGAAGAAGACGAATCCGACGACGGTCACGATCGCTGCCGATACGGCGTCTTTCCAGAAGAACAGGCGGAATCGCCGGTCGAGCAGCAGCATGCATCCCGAGAAGAGCAGCAGGGCTCCGAGATACAGCGCGCCCATCAGGGGGACTCCTCGCCGACCGGCTCCCGCAGGGGACCGGCGGAGTGATCGCCGCGCACGCGCTTCAGGACGATCTCGGCGCTGATGAGGCACATCGGCACGCCCACCCCCGGCGCGGTCGTCGCGCCCGCGTAGTAGAGGCCCCGCACCCGCTTCGAGGCGTTCTGGGCACGGAACATCGCGCTCTGCGTGAGGATGTGCGCCGGCCCCAGCATCCCGCCCCGCCAGGAGTTGTAGTCGTCGCGGAAGTCGGCGGGTCCTGTCGTCTCGCGCACGACGATGCGCTCGCGCAGGTCGGGAACACCGGCCCAGGTCGAGATCATGTCGATCGCGGCATCGGCGGCACGCTCGATGTCCGGGGACCCGGCCCCGTCGGAGCCGCCGTGACCGAGGTCGACGTCGGCGGGGACCGGGATGAGCACGAAGAGGTTCTCGTGCCCCGCCGGGGCGACATCCGGGTCGGTCGCGCTGGGACGGCAGACGTACGTCGACGCCGGGGACGGGATCGACGGAGCGGCTCCGAAGATCGCGTCGAAGTTCGCGTCCCAGTCGTCGGTGAAGAAGAGCGAGTGATGCGGAAGCTCGGGCAGCGGCCCCCGGACGCCGAGCATCACGAGCACACCGCCCGGACCGCTCGTGCGGCGCTCCCACCACGACTCCGGGTACGACTGCAGCCCGCGGGGGAGCAGCGCTGTCTCGGTGTGGTGCAGATCGGCCGCCGAGACGACGATGTCGGCGTCCTCGACGTGCGTGACGCCGTCGACATCGACCCAGCTCACGCCGGTCACGGCGGGTCCGTCGGGCCCGGCCTCGGTCCGGATGCCGGTGACCTCGGCCTCGGTGATGATGCGCACGCCGGCGTCGCGCGCGAGCTCGCCGATCCGCTCGACCAGCTGCCAGAAGCCACCCTGCGGATAGCTCACGCCCTGGTCGAGGTCGAGCGCACTCATCAGGTGGTACATCGCGGGCGCGCTGCGCGGATCGGTGCCGAGGAAGACCGCCGGATACCCGAGGATCTGCCGGATGACGGGGTGACGGAAGCGGCGGGCGGCGAACGACTGCAGACGCGTGCCCAGCAGCGAGAACAGTCGGGGAAGAGCCCGCAGAACCTCGGGAGCCAGGAGAGTGCGGAGCCGGGTGAACGGGTTGTAGAGGAAGTACTTCTCCGCCATCGTGCTCGCGTCGTGCGCCGAGTCGAGGTAGTCCTGCAGAGCGGGAGCCGAGCCCGGTTCCAGCGACTCGAACAGGCGCGACACGGCCGCGCGGCCCGCGGGAACCGTGACGGGTGCGCTCGCCGCGCCCCCGGCATCCGGCGCACGGAACACGCGATAGCCGGGGTCGAGCAGGGTGAGGTCGAGCTGCGCGGCGGTGGTCGTGCCCATCATCGCGAAGTAGTGGTCGAAGACCTCCGGCATCAGATACCACGACGGGCCGGAGTCGAAGCGGAACCCGTCGCGCTCGAGCGTTCCCGCGCGGCCGCCGATCCGGTCGTTCTTCTCGAGCACGACGACCTCGTGCCCGTCGCGGGCGAGCAGACCGGCGACGGCGAGCCCGGCGACGCCCCCGCCGATCACGGTCACCCGGCTCATCGTTTCCGCTCCAGGGCGGTGACGACGAGGGCTCGTGCCGCCAGAGCCGCCTTCATCGGGTCGGGCACGCGCACGCGGGTGCGATACAGCACCTCGACGGGGGTGCGTGCCACGCGGCTGGTGAGGGCGGCGAAGAGGGCGAGCGCACTGCGCACGGCTGCGCGGGCATCTTTGGGGAGCAGCGGGATCGCCTCGCGGGCGTCGGCCAGCTGCCGGTGCACGGTCTCGACCCACGCGTCGCGGTCGGCGTCGGTGAGACGGGCGGAGCCGCCCAGGTAGCCGCGGTGCAGCCGGTCGGTGTCGTCGGCGAGGTCGCGCAGGAAGTTCACGTTCTGGAACGCTGCTCCCAGCTGGCGCGCACCGCGGACGAGGGTCTCGCGCTCGGCGTCCGTCCGCTCCTCGTCGCGCAGGAACACCTGCAGGCACATCAGGCCGACGACCTCGGCCGAGCCGTAGACGTAGCTCGCGTGGGCATCGGCGTCGTAGGCGGCGAAACCCGCGTCGGATCCGATGTCGGCCGTCATCGAATCGAAGAACGGCTGCGTCAGATCCTCCCCGATGGCGCACTCCCGCGCCGTGCGGGCGAAGGCATGCAGGATCAGGTCGCTGCTGTAGCCGCTGCGCATCGAGCGATGCGTCTCGGCGATGTAGGACGCGAGGGCCGCGGACTGCGCTGTCACGTCGAGTCCGGCTTCCGCCGCGACGCCGTCGACGATCTCGTCGGCGATGCGGACCATGGCGTAGATGTTGCGCACGTGCTGACGGTGGCGCTTGCCGAGGAGTCGCGTCGCCAGTCCGAACGAGGTCGAGTACGCGCGGATCACGTCGGTGGTGGCGATCTCGGCCGTGCGGTTGAAACGACGAAGGGCGCCGTCGCCCTGATCCGAAGGGCTGCCCGTCATACCGAACGGCCTTCGATGCGCGAGGTGAGTCCGAGGATCGTGCGGCCGGCAGCAGGGGAGAGCGATCCGGTCGATTCGGCCTCACCGAGAACGGCGGACACGGCTCCGAGCTGCTCCTGCACGAGACTGCGGACGAACTTCTCCGCACCGCATTCGCGGAGACGGTCGCGGATGTCGGCGGCGTCGGCGTCGCTGAGGTCGATCGATCCGAAGCGCAGTTCGATGCTCGGCCAGTGCCCGGTCATGCGCGCGTAGGCGATGATCGCGGTCTCCTTGCCCTCGCGCAGGTCGGAGAAGGCGTCCTTGCCGTGCGCCTCGGGATCGCCGAACACCGACAGGAGGTCGTCCTGCAGCTGGTAGGCGAGTCCGAGGTGCCGGCCGATCGCGGTGAGCTGTTCCTCGGCCGCAGGCGACGAGCCGGCGAGCACCGCCGCGGCGCGCAACGGGAGCACGAACGAGTACGTCGCCGTCTTGTAGGCGCTCGTCGAGAGGATGGTGCGCAGATCGGGCGGGATGATGCCGTCGCTCAGCCCGATGTCGGTGTGCTCGCCCGCGACGGTCTCGAAGATCGTCTGCTCCAGCAGGGGGAGGAGACGAACGCGCGCGTCGGAGGAGACGTCGGCCCGCGCGAATCCGAGCACGGCCGATGCGAGCAGGAGATCGCCCATGAGGATCGCGCTGGACCGCGCCCAGTGCAGCGCCGGCTCGGCAGGCTCCGTTGACCTGCGCTCGACGAGCGATCCGATCAGGTTCGGACGGCGGCGGCGGATCAGGTCGCCGTCGATGACGTCGTCGTGGAGCAGGAACGCGAAGTGGAGCAGCTCGACATGCACGGCCACGTCGACGGCGCGCTCGACCTCGGCGCTCGTGAGGTCGGCGGGCGCGAGGGACCGCAGGAGATCGATCAGCAGGCGCGGGCGGATCAGCTTGCCGCCGAGCGCATGTTCAGCGGCCGCCTGCCAGAGCGCGACGAATTCCGTTCCGTACTGCTCTGCGGCGGATCGCCGCTCCGAGAAGCGGTGGCGCAGCGCCTCTTCGATCCGGATGCCGAGATCTTCCTCGGTGGCCGTCGTGCTCATCGGTCAGACCTCTCCGACGGCGCGGAGCCGCGGGAGTTGCTCGGCCATCCAGGGGCTGAAGGCGAACGGCGCGCGCGCGACCGCCTCGACGAGATCGTCGACCTCGACCCACGCCCATTCCGCGACCTCGTCGGGGTCGCCGGTGGGGTCGCCGTCGACGAGGGCGACGTGCACGGGGCAGATCTCGTTCTCGACGATGCCGCTCGCATCGACGGCCCGATAGCGGTAGTCGGGGAGCACGACGCGGAGCTCGGTGAGCTCCAGTCCGAGTTCATGCATGCCGTGGCGTCGCACCGCCGCGGACATCTGCTCGTCGGGCCGCGGATGTCCGCAGAAGCTGTTCGTCCAGACCCCGGGCCACGTGCGCTTGGTGAGCGCACGACGGGTCACCAGCACCCGTCCGCCGGCGTCGAACACGTAGCAGGAGAACGCCAGGTGCAGAGGGGTGTCTGTCGTGTGCACCTCGCTCTTCGGCCTGGTCCCGATCGCCGTCCCGTCTTCGGCGAGGAGTGTCACGTGATCCATGGCATCCCTCCGCTCACCCATTTCGCTAACTTGGTAAGTAATCAACTTAGCATGAAACTCTTCGTGTGTAACATGATCGCATGGACACGGAGGCCGGCACCACCCCGCGCATCGGCGCGGAGCTGTCCGGCGACTCCACCACCACACCGGACGGACTCCGCCACACCGCGATCTACGACGTCGAATCCAGCGACCCGCGCAGCACCCTGATCGATCGGACGGGGGTTCCCCCCGAGGATCTCCGTCAGATCGCCGCCGTGATGGAGGCGCTGGGAGGATTGCGCGACGCGGAGCAGCGCCTCTCACAGGCGTCGCGCCGCTACATGCGGCTCAACGACACCGACATGCGCGCCCTGCACTACCTCATCGTGTGTGCGAACCGCGAGCTGGTCGCGACGCCGAGCGGCATCGCGCATCACCTCGGGATCTCGACGGCGGCGACGACCAAGCTGCTCGACAGGCTCGAGAACGGCGGCCACATCCATCGGGCGCCGCATCCGACGGATCGTCGAGCCCTCGCGATCACGATCACGCCGGAGACGCGCCATGCGGCGATGGAGACCGTGGGGCGTCAGCAGGCGAAGCGGTTCTACGCAGCGGCGCGCCTGAGTCGGGAGGAGCGGGACGTGGTGATCCGGTTCCTCGCCGACATGACCGATGAGATCACCCTCCGCGACGAAGCCTGGTTGACGAAGACGGCGGAGTGACGCACGTCCGGTGCGTCACTCCGCCGTCTCAGGTCGGTGCTGTCTCAGGTCAGTGCGCGGCGTTGTACGCCTCGACGACCGGGGCCGGGATCCGGCCGCGCTCCGACAGGGTGTAGCCGTTGCTGTTCGCCCACGCGCGGATCGCGGCGACCTCGGGGTTGCGTGCCGGACGCTTGCGCGTGGCCGACGTGCGGGCCGAGCCGGATGATCCGGCGCGGCGCCCTGCCGAGATGTACGGCTCGAATGCCTTGCGCAATTCCTCCACGTGCGCCGCATTCAGGTCGATCTCGTAAGAGGTGCCGTTCAGCGAGAAATGCACGGTCTCGCCCTCGCCGACCTCCAGCACGCTGCCGTCGATATCGTCTACCAGTTGGTGCACAATTCTTCTTGCCATGGGACGCACACTACCGTCGACATTTATCGGAGACAAGAACAAAGGCGAAAGAAGACGACTATTCGTGTCCGGTGTCAATCAGCTTGAGGCCGACAATGCACCCGACCAGTCCCATCAGCAGCAGAATGCGGAGCCAGGATATCTCGGTGTCGCCGGTGACCATGGCCCAGATGACCGTGAGGGAGGCGCCGATGCCCACCCACACGGCATAAGCCGTTCCTGTGGCGATATCTCGCATCGCAAATGCGAGACCGAACATCGACAGCGCGAGTCCGACGAAGAAGATGACACTCGGCCAGAGCTTGGTGAGGCCTTCGGACTTGCCGAGCGCAGTGGCCCAGACAGCCTCGAGCACTCCGGAGACGATGAGTACGATCCACGACATGATCGGTCCTTTCGGACCAGTCTTTTCGCTCACCGGGTACTGGTCTGCCTCGTCCGGGGCCGGAGTTCTCCGACCGCTTCCGATGGTAGCCCACGGGGCTGGGCAAGGACTGGGCAGCCGGGATCGACGGGGACGGCGTCAGGGGAGCAGGCCGGCGCGTCGTGCCCGGGTCACGGCGGAATGCCGCGTCGACGCATCCAGTTTCGACATCGCGGTGCCGAGATACGCCTTCACGGTGCCCTCTCGAAGGCCCAGCTGCGCGGCGATCTCGGCGTTCGTGGAGCCGAGGGCGGCGCAGGCGAGCACGTCGGTCTCCCGCGGGGAGAGATGCACCGTGGGCACGGGGCCGGTCGCGACCGGGACGGCGTCGCCGGCGAGAGTGACCAGACGTCGCTCGACCTGGGCGATGCGAGCGCGGAGATCCGCATCGTCGACGTCGGCGGCGATGCTCCGCAGCTCGGCGAAGCTCTCCCGCAGCTCCTCGCGCTGGGGTGCGGGAACGGGATCGGCGCCGCGGGCCGACGCGCGAAGCCGGCGCTCGACCTCGTCGCGGATGCGCAACTCCTCGGCGACCGACTGCGCCACCTGCATCGCCGGAGCCGTGGTCACCCCGCCGATCTGCTCATCGTCCCACGCGCCGGCATAGAGCACTCCCCGCGGTCGGCCCTGCACCACGATCGGAAGTGCGAGCAGCGTGCGCAAGCCCTCGCCGAGCACGAACACGTCGTAGTCGTGCGTGATCTGCTGCGAGGAGCCGTAGTCGCTCGTCATCCGCGGGCGGAGCTCCATCATCGCCCTGCCGCCGAGACCTCGCTCCGGGCGCACGCGCAATCCGTCGAGCGCCCTGGTGCGGTTGCCGACGATGCTGGTCACGCTGACGACGCCCTCTTCGATGAGACCGCCGAAGGCGACGGGGAAGCGCGTACGCCGGGCGAGCTCGCGCACCGCATGGGCGACGAGTTCGTCTTCGGATTCGGCGGCGACCGGTGAGCTCACGACTACCTACTTTCGGGGGTGACGGCACCGTTCCCCGTTTCGTAGCGTCGACCCTATCACTCGCACGACTCCGTCGTGCGAGCACCGGACATGAGGCAAGGAGGCCCCATGAGCGACCACACCCCCGCGGGTTCGAGCAGTGCGATCGATTACGTCGCCATCGAGGAATCACCGTGATTCCGCACTCTGAAACGCACACAGAGATCCTTCATCTTCCCCCTCGCCGCGTTCTTCCTGATCTGGTATTTCGCCTATGTGCTTCTGGCTGCATTTGCGACGGACTTCATGGGGCAGCGTGTGTGGGGCGATATCACCGTCGGCCTTCTCCTCGGGCTCGGACAGTTCGTCACGACCTTCGCCATCACCATGGCGTACGTGTCATTCGCCAACAGGAAGATCGATCCGCTGGCGACGGAGATCCGTGAAGAGCTCGAGAAGGCGCAGGGCCAGGCATGAACATCGTCCCCTTCGCGACCGAGCCCGCCGCGATCGAGAGCAATCCTGTTCTCAACATCTCGATCTTCCTGGGCTTCGTGGCCGTGACGCTCTTCATCGTCATCCGAGCCAGCCGCAACAACAAGACCGCGGCCGACTACTACGCGGCAGGTCGTTCGTCCACCGGTCCGCAGAACGGATTCGCGATCGCCGGCGACTATCTGTCGGCGGCATCCTTCCTCGGCATCTGCGGAGCGATCGCGATCAACGGCTACGACGGATTCCTCTACTCCATCGGGTTCCTGGTGGCGTGGCTCGTCGCGCTGCTGCTGGTCGCGGAGCTGATGCGCAACACCGGCAAGTTCACGATGGCGGACGTGCTGTCGTTCCGGTTGAAGCAGCGCCCGATCCGGATGGCCGCGGCGATCACCACGCTCGCCGTGTGCTTCTTCTACCTTCTCGCTCAGATGGCGGGTGCCGGCGGTCTCGTGTCGCTGCTGCTCGGCATCGACGGCCGGGTCGGGCAGTCGATCGTGATCGCCGTGGTCGGTCTGCTGATGATCGTCTACGTCCTGATCGGCGGGATGAAGGGCACGACCTGGGTGCAGATCGTGAAGGCGTTCCTGTTGATCGGCGGCGCGCTCGCGATGACCATCTGGGTGCTCGCGATCAACGGATTCAACCTCAACACGCTCCTCGAGGCCGCGGTGGCGAACTCCGACAAGGGCGATGCGATCCTCGCTCCGGGGCTGCAGTACGGAGCGAACCCCTGGGACTTCCTGTCCCTCGGCATGGCCCTCGTGCTCGGCACCGCGGGTCTCCCGCATGTGCTGATGCGCTTCTACACGGTGCCGACGGCGAAGGAGGCCCGTCGTTCGGTCGTCTGGGCGATCTGGCTGATCGGCGGGTTCTACCTGCTGACGCTCGTGCTCGGGTACGGCGCCGGTGCGCTCGTCGGCGCGGACGTCATCGCGGCGGCTCCGGGCGGAGTGAACTCGGCTGCGCCGCTGCTCGCGCTCGAGCTCGGCGGTCCGGTGCTGCTCGGCTTCATCTCCGCCGTGGCGTTCGCGACGATCCTCGCCGTGGTCGCCGGGCTCACGATCACCGCCGCCGCGTCGTTCGCGCACGACATCTACGCGAACGTGATCCAGAAGGGCAAGAAGGATGCCGCGGGCAAGCCCGTCGAGGCGGATCCCAATGCCGAAGTGCGCGTCGCCCGTCGCACGGTGATCGTGATCGGCATCCTGGCGATCATCGGCGGAATCGGCGCGCAGGGGCAGAACATCGCCTTCCTCGTCGCGCTGGCCTTCGCCGTCGCGGCATCCGCCAACCTCCCGACCATCCTGTACTCGCTCTTCTGGCGGCGGTTCTCGACCCGCGGCGCGGTGTGGAGCATGTACGGAGGTCTCGGCTCGGCGATCGTGCTGATCATCCTGTCGCCCGTGTTCTCGGGCACCCCGACATCGATGATCCCGGGGATCGACATCGCGGTCTGGCCGTTGAACAACCCGGGCATCGTGTCGATCCCGCTCGGCTTCCTGCTGGGCTGGCTCGGCACGATCACGAGCAGCCGGAAGGAGTCGCCCGAGCTCGCCGCCGAGATGGAGGTGCGCTCGCTCACCGGCTTCGGGGCGGAGAAGGCGACCGAGCACTGACGCCCGCGAACGGACGCGCAGATTCCGAGCACGTGGACCCGGCGGCCTACTCGCCGGGTCCACGTCGTCTCGGGGGAGGCCGCGGTCAGCGGGACTCGAGGTCCAGGAGGAACCGCTTGCGCTCGGGGTGCGCGCCGTAGTGGCCCGCGGAACCGTCGGAGCGCACGACGCGATGCACGGGCACGATGATCGAGAACGGGGTGAGGCGGCAGGCCGTGCCGACCGCGCGAGCGGCGCCCGGATGACCGGCGAGCACCGCGACCTCGCCGTAGCTCAGCGTCTCTCCCCATTCGATGCTGCAGATCGTCTGCAGTGCGGTGAGGGGGAATCCCTCGACGAGCCTCCAGTCGAGGCGGAGGTGGTCCTCGAAGCGGATCGGCTCGCCCTCGAAATAGGCGGCGAGGAGATGGGCGAGTTCATCGGCCGCTCCCGGGTCGGGCTCGGGGATCTCGTGGAGCTGGCGTGCTGCCCCTTCGAGCAGCCAGGGGACCGAGGGGTCGTCGGATTCGGAGAGGTCGAAGCGCACGATGCCCTCGTCGGAGAACACCGCGAGAGCATCCCCGAACGGGGTCGGTGCGAAGTCGTAGCGGAAGGTCATGTCCCCATACTGACCGGGCACGACGACCTCGAGACTCCGGCAGCACGCGCTCCGTGGAGAATCCTCCGGCATCGTCTGCGTTGCAGGAGCAGTGGCGATCGGCCGTCAGGGCTGGAATTCCGGTGAAACCCGCCCGGGATACCGCGGCTCGCGCCTTCGCGCGCCTAGGGTGTCAGTGTGTGGCGACGTGAAGACAGGTCTGCGGATGACGCAGTGGCGGACGCCTCCGTGACCCTCGGCGATCTGCATGACGCCGGCACCGGCGTCGGCATCGCCCACGCCGCGGAAGCCGAACGCACGCGCCTCCGCGCCGAGGCCGCCGATCTCGGGGGACCGTCGCCCCTCGTCAGCTTCCGCGACGGACCGGAATCCGGCATCGACATCTCGAAGGCGCATCCGGGCAGCCTTCCCCAGTTCATCACCGGGAAATCCACACTCCTGTCGAACCTGTTCCGCGACGAGGTGGGGCTGCGCACCGCCCGGCTCGCAGCGGAGCGGATCACCGCGAAGAACACCGAGCTGCGCACGGTGCGGGGGATCGAAGCCGTGCACCTCGCCGTCGGCGTCGCGCACTGGCGCATCGGCGGCGCCGGATTCGCGGCGCCCGTCCTGCTGCGGCCCCTGGCCATCCGCCGCCACCACTCCGACTTCGAGTTGAAGCTGCAGGGAGCGTTCGAGGTGAACCCCGAGCTCGTGCGCATCGCGCGCGAGCACTTCGGCATCTCGATCGATCCGGCCGCGCTGGCCTCACTGGCGTACGACGGCGGCATCTTCAAGCCGCAGCCCGTGATCGACAGCCTCCGGGCGACCACGCGATCGATCGACACCTTTTCGGTGGAGCCGCGGCTCGTCGTCTCCACATTCGCCGATGTCGCGGGCGTGATGTCCCGGGACGGCGGCAGTCTCGACCATGTCGTGCTGAACGCGCTGAACGGTCACGTCGACGACCGCGAGCAGGTGTCCGCGCCGCGCGCGGCGCCGCACCACACCTCTCCGGACGACCGCGCTCCGGCATCCGACAATCTCCTCCTCGACGCGGATGCCGAGCAGGAAGCGGTTCTCGCGCGCATCGCGGCCGGGCACTCGCTCACGGTGGCCACGCTCCCCGGCACCGGCGGCACGCAGACGGTCATCAACGCCCTCGGCGAACTCGTGCGCAGCGGGAAGCGCGTGCTGGTGGTGTCGGCCCGTCGCTCCACGCTCGACGGCGTACGGCACCGTCTCGCCGGTATCGGGCTCGACGGTCTCGCCATCTCACCGGCCAGTGTGCGCCGCGACCTGGTCCGCGCGATCGGACGCAACGAGAAGGCGACGGCTCCCAAGGTGAGCGAGGTGGATGACGCCCTGGTGCGCCTGCGCACCGTGCTGCGGGACTACCGGCAGGCGCTGTCGACGCCGATCGCCGGGACCGAGGCCTCCGTCCTCGACGCGACCCGCCATCTCACCCGGCTCGCCTCGCTCCCGGTACCGCCGTCGACGACCGCGCGTCTCGGGCCGGAGGCTCTCCGCCGCCTGGCCGCGGATCGGACCGAAGCCGCGCAGGCATTGGCGCAGGCCGCGCGTCTCGGCGAGTTCCGCTTCGGACCCGACGATTCGCCCTGGTACGGCGTGACTTTCGCGAGCACCGAGGCCGCCCGCGCCGCGCATGAGCTCGCCGGCCGCCTGCACTCGAGCAGTGTGCCCGCTCTCCTGGAACGCGGATACGAGCTGATCGCGCAGACGCACATGAGGCCGTTCGCCACGATCGACGAGCTCGGCGAGTACCTGCGGCTGCTCGAGGGCATCCGCGACTCGCTCGACCGCTTCAGTCCCACTGTCTTCGAACGCCCGCTCGGGGAGCTGATCCAGGCCCACGGCTCGCGCCGCGACGCCCCGGGGCTGTCGGCGGCCAACCGTCGTCGTCTGCGCCGGCTGGCGAAGGAGTACGTGCGGCCAGGGGTCCACGTGACCGAGATGCACGAGGCGCTGCTGCGCATCCAGTCGCAGCGCACGCAGTGGCAGCGGTGCGTGGAGGCGGGCGTCGCGCCGGAGGTCCCGCTGGGACTCGCCGATGTCGCATCGTCGTGGCAGCGGGTGGAGGCGGAGCTCGCCGAGCTCGACGCGGCGCTCGGCCGACGCGAGCCGCTGGCCACCCTTCCCGTCGCGCGACTGGTCCGCACGCTGGCCGGCCTCGCCGAGAAGTCCGACGTCTTCGACAACCTCGTCGAGCGCGCACAGCTGCGCGACCGGCTCGCCCTGCTGGGTCTGGAGCCGCTGCTCGCCGAGCTCTCCGTGCGTCACGTCTCCGAGGCGCGGGTGGGTGACGAGCTCGAGTTCGCGTGGTGGCAGTCGCTGCTCGAACGGGCACTCCAGGACAACCGTGCTCTCCTCGGCGCCAACACGGCGGTCGTCGATCGCCTCGAACGCGATTTCCGGCTCGTCGATGAGGCTCACGCCGCGATGGCCGGTCCACTGTTGGCATGGCAGCTCGCGAACCAATGGCGGATCGCCATCGTCGACGAGCCGCAGCAGTCGCAGCACCTGCGTCGTGCGCTGACTCAGCCCGCCACGACGACGGCGGAGGTGGTCAGCGCCGCGCCCGCGCTCGTCGATGTCCTCGCCCCGGTCTGGATCTCGTCTCCCTATCTCGTCCCGGAGATCCCGGACTCCGTCGAGTTCGACGCCGTCCTTCTCGTCGATGCGGCGGCGATCAACCTCGCGGAGGCGGCGCCCGCGATCCGCCGCGCCCGCCAGATCGTCGCCTTCGGAGACCCGGTGACGCAGCGTCCGACACCGTTCCACATCGCGGTCGATCCGGTGGAGTCGTGGGAGGCCGAGGTTCCGTTCGACGACATCTCCGTCTTCGAGCGCCTGTCCGAGCTCCTGCCGGTCATGACGCTCACCCGCAGCTATCGCGCCGGCGGGGAAGACCTCGCCGAGCTCATCAACGATGCCTTCTACGGCGGCGAGATCGTCTCACTGCCCTGGGCCGGTTCGTATCTCGGCCGGGGCAGCCTGACAGTCGACTACGTCGAGGGCGGGACCGGTACGCCGGACCCCGTCTCCGGAGCCGTCGAGAGCCCGGATGCCGAGGTCGCCAGGGTCGTCACGCTCGTCGTGGAGCACGCCATCCACCGGCCGTCGGAGTCGCTGATGGTGGTGACGGCGAGCACCCGCCATGCGGAGCGGGTCCGTGCTGCGGTGACATCCGCGTTCGCCGGGCGGTCCGACGTCGCGGACTTCGTCGGGCGCGACACCGCCGAGCCCTTCGCCGTGCTCACCCTGGAGGAGTCGGTCGCCGAGAGCCGGGACCGCGTGATCTTCTCCCTCGGCTTCGGTCTCACCAAGCACGGTCGCGTGCTGAGCGATTTCGGCGACCTCTCGACGCCCGACGGCGAGCGGCTGCTCACCGTGGGCATGACCCGCGCACGCCGGTCGATGGTGATCGTGTCGTCCATCCGCCCCTCGTCGTTCGACGACGGACGCCTCGAGCACGGCGCCGCGACGCTGATGTCGATCCTCGGCGGGCTCGCGGGGCGCAGCCGGGACGCGCGCCTCGAGGACCTCGCCGACCCGCTCACGCTCGCCCTCGCGCGGGAACTGCGGCGTCTCGGCGCCTCGGTCGACGTCGATTACCGCGGACTCCTTCCGCTGGTCGCGCAGCATGACGGCAAGGCCGTCGTGATCGAATCCGACCCGGAGTCCCGCGGCGAGTCGCTGCGCGAGACGTTGCGCCTGCGGCCGCACGTGCTCCGCCGCCTCGGCTGGCATTACGTGCGCGTGCACGCCTTCGATCTCTACAGCGACCCGGCGACGGCGGCCACACGGATCGCCGGCGTGCTCGGCATCTCCGAGTCGGCGCCGCGAGCCGAGAACGACACGCAGCCGATCGATGTCCTCGACGCCGAGAATGACTGAGCAGCCCGACGACGAGTCGAAGCGTCAGCGTGTGGAGCGGGTCTCCGGCGCGCGGAGAGCGCGGCTCACTCCGGTCGAGGGCAGCGATCCCGCGCCGGAGTCCGCGTCCGATGCCGGCGAGGATGCGGCGTCATCCCGGAAGCGCCGGCCGCGCGGACCGAAGGGCCCGAACGACGACCGGCTGATCCAGGATGTGCCGCCCCACTACTGAGTGCTGCGCTGGCTCTTCAGCAGATCGCGGATCTCGACGAGCAGCTCGGCCTCGGTGGCTGCGGCCGGTTCGTCTGCGGGCGCCTCTGCGCGCGTGCCCTTGCGGGCTTCGACGTGCGCCTTGAAGGTGTTCATCGGCAGGACGAAGACGAAGTAGACGACCACCGCGACCGCGAGGAAGCTGATGATCGCCGACACGAGTTCGCCGATCGGGAAGGTGACGGTGTCACCGTAGATGCTCGTCAGCTGGGGGCCGAAGGTGCCCGTGGCGTCGGCCTTGAAGAACAGCGAGACCAGCGGCGTGATGATCGTCGAGACCACGGAGTTGACGATGGCCGTGAAGGCGCCGCCGATGACCACGGCGACGGCGAGATCGATCACGTTGCCGCGGAGGATGAAATCCTTGAAGCCTTTGAGCATGGGAACTCCCAACAGGTCGGGACCTCAGGAAGAGGCCGGAGTCGACGCAGCTGCCGGTGCGGCGCTCGTCTTCGACTCCGTCTTCGATGATGCCGAACCCTCGCTCGATCCGCCCGATTTGGCGCGCGAGTCGGTGCGGTAGAACCCCGAGCCGTTGAAGGTGACGCCGATCGAGCCGTACTGCTTGCGCAGCGTGCCTCCGCATTCGGGGCACTCGGTGAGCGCGTCGTCCGAGAAGCTCTGGACGGCGTCGAAACGGTGTCCGCACGACGTGCAGGCATAGGCATAGGTGGGCATGGAGGTCCTTGCGGGTCAGCGTCGCGTGGGCGACAGTTCCAGGGTCTGCGTCGGGGTCACGACGCCGTTCACCGGCTGGTCGTGCACCTCCCGCGGCAGGGAGTCGAGTATCTCGGAATCATAGATCACGGCGTAGACGGGCGGGCACTTCTCCATGGAGCCGATGGTCTTGTCGAAGTAGCCGCGGCCCCAGCCCATCCGCATGCCGGCGCGGTCGACGGCCGCGGCGGGGACGATCATGAGGTCGACGTCGTTGACGGCGATCGGCCCCAGCACCTCGCCGGTCGGCTCCGGGAGTCCGAACAGCCCCTCGGCGATCTCGTCGTCGTCGGTGGCGACCGCCCAGTCCAGCAGGCCGTCTGCGCGCGTGATCGGCAGCAGCACCCGGATGCCGCGGCGCACCGCCCTCGTCACGAAATCGCGGGTGCCCGGTTCGGTGGTGGTGGAGAGGAAGCAGGAGATGGACCGTGCGCCGACCTCGTCGATGAGGAGGTCGAGTCGCTCGCCGATCGCGGATGCCGCGGCGTCGCGCTGCGCAGCGGAGAGGAGCTGACGTCGCTCACGCAGCTCTGCGCGCAGGGCGCGCTTGGCGTGTTCGACGTCGTTCGACATGGCTCCGAGTCTACGTCGGTGCCGACCGCTAGGCTGTGAGGATGGGTTCGCACAAGATCAAGGCCGTCATTCCCGCGGCAGGACTGGGAACGCGATTCCTGCCTGCGACGAAGGCGATGCCGAAGGAGATGCTCCCCGTCGTCGACAAGCCGGCCATCCAGTACGTGGTGGAAGAGGCGGCAGACGCCGGGATCGACGACATCCTCGTCATCATCGGTCGCAACAAGAACGCGATCTCCAACCACTTCGACTCGGTTCCCGAGCTCGAGGTGAAGCTGATGGAGAAGGGCGACGACGGTCGTCTCGCGAGCGTCGTGAAGTCGAGCGATCTCGCCGACATCCACTTCGTGCGTCAGGGAGAGCCCAAGGGACTCGGCCACGCCGTGCTGCGCGCTCGCACCCACGTCGGAGACAGCTCCTTCGCGGTGCTCCTCGGTGATGACCTCATCGACGAGCGCGACCCGCTGCTGACCGAGATGATCGCCGAGCACGAGCGCAGCGGCGCCGCCGTGATCGCGCTGATGGAGGTCGACCCGGCCAGCATCCACATGTACGGCGCAGCCGCCGTCGAGCCGATCGAGGGTTCCGAGAACGTACGCGTGACCGGCCTCGTCGAGAAGCCGGCGCAGGAGGACGCTCCCTCCAACCTCGCCATCATCGGTCGCTACGTGCTGCCGGCATCCGTGTTCGAGATCCTCGAGCGCACCGAGCCCGGCAAGGGCGGCGAGATCCAGCTCACCGACGCGCTGCAGGAGATGGCCGCCGACGCCGACGGCCCCGGTGTCGTCGGCGTCATCTTCCGCGGACGGCGTTACGACACCGGCGACCGTGTGGACTACATCAAGGCGATCGTGCAGCTCGCGTCTGATCGCGACGACCTCGGCCCGGAGCTGCGCCCCTGGCTCAAGGAATTCGCGGAACGCCTCTAGGCGACTCTGCGGGCGTCGGGACGACTCATGGATCTGGCGACGGGAATGCGGCACGGTCCGATCGAGCTCCGGCTCGTGCGCACGAAGGATGCTCGCGCTCTGCAGCACGAGCTGCTCGCGAACAGGTCCTGGCTGCAGCCCTGGGAGGCCACTGTTCCTTACGGATCGGTGTCTTTCGACATGCGCCTCAGCATCCGGCGGCTGCTGCAGCAGTACCGCGACGGATCGGGCTATCCGTTCGTCATGGAGTACGAGGGCGAGGTCGCCGGACAGCTCAACGTGTGGGGCGTCGCACGCGGATCGCTCTGCTCGGCGACCATCGGGTACTGGGTGAGCGAACGCTTCGCCGGCCGCGGGATCACCCCCACGGCGGTCGCCCTCGCGACGGATGCCTGCTTCACCGAGTACGGCCTGCACCGCATGGAGATCTGCATCCGTCCCGAGAACGCGGCGAGCCTGCGGATCGTGCAGAAGCTCGGCTTCCGCTACGAGGGTCTACGACGGCGCTACATCCACATCGACGGGGACTGGCGCGACCACTACGCGTTCTCGCTGACCCGGGAGGATGTGCCGCAGGGCGTGCTTGCGCGCTGGCTCAACGGCCAGGTGCCGCCGGATGCCGCGACCGTGCCGCCGTCGGATCGCATCGCCCTCTGAGGGCCCGTCGCGGGCGCGTTCGGAAACGGAGTCGCCGCGACACGCGTCGCCTGCCGGGCGCAGCGCCGGTCAGCCCTTACCGTTGACCCTATGGACGGGCCGGTGCTGAGCGGGGGAGTGATCGTTCTCGTCGCCGTGCTCCTGTGGATGCTGTATCTGCTGCCCTCGTGGCGCGGCCGCTTCCAGTACAACGCCGCCGAGCGCAACGCCGTCCGCCTGAACCAGGCACTGCGGGTGCTCGCCGAGACGAGTGAGACTCCCGGTGAGGTGCGTATGGAGCTCAATGCCCGCACGGCTCTCGCGCAGCAGAAGCTCGCCAGACGCGTGCAGTCCGAACGGGAGAACGCCGAGCTCGAGGCGCTGCGTCAGGAACTGGCGGCGACACGTGCCGATCCGCTGGTGCGCCGAGCGCGCGCCCGCCGCCGGGTGCGCGCCACCGCGACGACCACCCTGCTGCTCGGGTTGGCGGTCGCGGGCCTCGGCGTGTGGCAGATCCTCACCTCGGGCGCGCAGCTCCTGGTCTGGATCGGCGGTGCGACTGTCGTGGTCGCCGGGATCATGCTTCAGAGGATGGCGTCGGTGGCGCAGCGATCCGCTCGTCGCCCGCTGGTCGCCGCGGAGCCCGCCCGAGAGCGTCCTGCTCCTGAGCTGCACGATCAGGGTCGCGCCACGTGGACTCCGCGCCCGCTGCCGGAACCCCTCGTGACGGTCACGGGCTCGCGGGCACAGACCGCACGTGCCGAGATCGAGGCGCAGGAGGAGCGGCGCAAGGCGGCGCGGGTCGCCGCACTGCGCGAGAGGGCCGAGCAGATGGCGCCGCCCGCACCCGTGCAGATGCCGGCCGCGACCTCGCCCTATGCGCAGATGGGTTTCGTCGACGACGCCGAGATCGAGGCGCATGTCCGCGATCTCCTCTCGCGACGCGCCGCGGGCTGATCCGCGCGATGCGATCAGCTCCCGCGGCGTGATAGCGTAGAAGCCGTTCACGGGCCTATGGCGCAGTTGGTAGCGCGCCTCGTTCGCATCGAGGAGGTCAGGGGTTCGAATCCCCTTAGGTCCACAGAACAGAAAGCCCCCGGCTCGCGCCGGGGGCTTTCGCTTTACCCTGCGGAAGGCCTCACGAACCCGTCACCGGGCGTCCGTCCGTGAGGCTCTTGCGCGCGGGCGGGTTGCGGAGGATCCTCAGGAGGGCTGGGGGACTGTCGCAAAGGCTGGGGACGCAATGGCTGCGAATCTGAGAAATCTGCTGTTCGGCGAGAGTCGACCCCCGACGACGGCGCTGTGACATGTCCCGCGAGGTCCTGCGGGCGGGTGCGCGCCTGACGAAGAGCTTCGCCGTCTGCGGTGTTCTGCTTCTGACTCTGGCGATGACCTCCTGCGGGGGTGGGGGCTCCAGTGCGCTTCGCGGTGTTCTCCGCGTCGGTGTGCAGGACGCGAGTTCCAGCCTCAGCGGGTACTTCGACGACATCACCCTGGTCGCTCGGAAGAGCGCCATCGAGGTTCCGGCCGAGCTCGACGACGCCATGCGTCAGGCGGACGATGCAGTCCGTTCGGGTACCCAGCTCACCGACGAGGAGCAGACGTTGCTCGCTTCCGGGGAACGGTGGGTCTCGTTCTACCAGGAGCTCGATGCCGTTCTCCAACTCGCGATCGGCTGGGAGCTCAGCATCAACGACGACGCGATCCGCCTGGTCAACGCGCGCATGCTCACCCAGCCCACGCCGGAGTTCCGAGCGGTCGTCGACGCGTTGGAGCAGAAGGTGCTGAAAGGACTGATGTGCCAGGCGGCTCGGGACGGCCTGGACGACGCCGCAGAAGCGCAGGCGGAGAGCATGACCCCGATGTACGACTCCTTCGGCATGGAACACAGCGACGTCGAGCTGTACATCACCGATGCGATAGCCGGATGGCAGGGCGCCTATGAGGTTCTGGACTCCGCGGGACTCACCACTGCGTCGATCGACCTCCACAACAGCTACGTCGAAGGCGTCATGGACGTCATCGAGTCGCCGGACGGCTCGTTCGCCGCAGCCAACCTCATCTACTTCCGCACGTGCGTGGTCACCAAGTGAGCCGCCTTCCGGCCACCCTGACGCGGAGAACGGCGCGACACGCCCGGCGGTCCGCCTGGATTTGCCCGACCCCCGGGATCCGCGTAAGTTATTACCTGTTCGCCCCAAACGGTTGAGCGGAGGTCCTCGGACCGGCTCCCGTCAAGCATCGAACACCTCCCGAATCCCGAACAACTCTCTGAGTGTCCGAGATGAAGGAACTGCCTCGTGCCCACGAGCAGGTCGCCGGAAGGCGATTTGACACCGGGAACGAGATCAGTAAGATAGAGAAGTTGCCCTGCGGGCCTGGTTGTGATGACTGGGTCGTGGGAGCATCCGATCCTTGAGAACTCAACAGCGTGCACTTGTCAAATGCCAAATTATCCTCGTTCGGTCGTTTTTCGGCT